>Ga0182014_10000008_pt1 | contig 195216 bp, 159 predicted proteins | sample 612S2DmetaG_FD_120489 | JGI IMG/M metagenome (GOLD analysis project Ga0182014, IMG submission 120489) | Permafrost microbial communities from Stordalen Mire, Sweden - 612S2D metaG | ecosystem: Environmental > Terrestrial > Soil > Wetlands > Permafrost | place: Sweden: Stordalen | collected... | reverse complement strand
TCCAATCCCGTTTCCATGGTTGGCTCCATCGTTCCTGCCTCAGAGGTCTCGCTCCTCCTGCTTGTACCAACCTCCAAAGAATAAAACCGAAATCAAATGTGCGAAAAATATCGTACGTTATCGTGTAGAACGTGAAGCCGCATTTTTTGCCTCAGTTCAAATGAATGGAAATCGTGGAGAGTATGATGGGGAAATGACTCGCATAAGGTTGTACCGCCAGCGCATTGAAGAACTTCAGAAATGGACCAAGGCAATCTACCCCAAAAGGCCAATGAAGTAGGCGGCCAGCCAAGCTATCGATTTTGAGTGTTGGCGATCGTAACTTCGTATAATAAAATTCTCTGTTTACAGCCCGACGAAGTTTGCAGAAAATTACCGTTTGTTGCCGCACAATCTTCTTTGGGAACTTCTTCTTGGTGGGGAACCGCAAAAAGTGCTTTAAAAAATAAAAAAGCCGCAAAAATGGTTTTTTTATTTTTAACTTATTTAGAATCAACAAAACATTCTAAAATCGCGTCCAAAAGCGGTCAAAAATCTTCGATTTCGTTCGCAAAACGGGCCGAATCGGAGCTGAATTGCTCCGATTCGGCATGCTTTTTAGCGTAATCCGGCGCTTGCAAAGGGTAAGCCCGTCGCTGGGCTGCGCTCCGGTTGCGCATCGAGATTAGGCTTGATCGAGGCGGCCGCCGACTGCACCGGCTTGACCGTTACATTCCATCCATCCACAACAATCAAAGCCGCTTCGCCGTGGAAATCGCGCTCGGCCGCGTCGACGGTGACGGTGCGCGTTTCGCCCGGCGCAAGCGAGATGTAGTTGTCGCTGTAGTAGACCGGCAGCACGCGCTGGCCCGATTTGCGCCGCAACTGCAGGTGCGCCATTAGAGCTATCTGTTTGGTGGGATTGTGAAGCGTGACCGCCAGCCGCCGCTCTCCCGCCGCCGCGCCTGTGGCCTTTTCCGTACGCACGTCAAGCGCGACCATGGGCAGTTGGTTGAGCGCCGTCAGATCGTCGGGATGCTCGGGCAGTGCGCGCCAGTAGAAGTTGCTTGAAATCAACTGGTTTTGAGCGTTGCGCAACTCGAGCTTGAGGAAGTGCACGGCCGAAAGCCGCTCGGGAAAAGCCACAGCGCCCAGGTTCGTAGCCGCTTCGGCTGTGGCGGTGAGCTTGGTTTTGTATGTGGTGGCAAGGCTGCCGTCGAGGTTGTAGATGGCCACATTCGCCGTTGCGCCCTCAAGCGCCTCGGGGCTGTTGTTGACGACCTGCAGTTGGCCGTTGGCCTCGTTGAACTGGATGTGAATGTGTTCGCCGGCGTGCATGGTGGCGAAGAGCGAAGACATAGGCTCCAGATCGTAATGGTAAATCTGCCAGACGAAGCTCGGCTGCGCCGGGTTGCTCATCCATGTGATGACGGCCGTGGTGGGGTGGAAGAGCTGCGCGTTGCGCCCTTCGTACAAGGCGCGGAAGGCTTCATAATTTGCCAGTTGCGACTTGCGCGCGAAGTCGGCCAAGTTGCGGAAAGCCCCGTAGCGAGCGGCGATTTCCGCCGGATATTTATCGCCGGCCGAAGCGCCGCGAGCAAAATCGTGCTCGGCCCAGGCGTCGTCGATCGTCTCCCAATCTCTTTTGGGTAACATGCCGTGGATCGATTCAAGCGTGGGAACCGAGACGGTGCCGGTTTCGGTTTTGAAGTAATCGTCGGTGATTTTGTAGAATTCGCGCGGAGTGCGCCAGAAGTAAGGCCCGCCGGAACGGACGCCTGCGCCGTCGGTCGAACTGGGCTGGTAGCGGCGAGTGGGTTCGAGCTCGGCTAAAAGTTTGCGCAGCGCGGCGTCGATTTCAGGCGGCGGATAGCCCTCGTTGCGCGCGCACCACAACGTGATTGATGGATGGTTGCGGAAGCGCAGCACCTTGTCGCGCACGTTGGCGATGTATGTGGCCAGATCGGTGGGATCGGGACCGTCGCTCGGGTTGGGCTGGAAGAACTCGTCCCAGACAAGAATGCCGTACTTGTCGCAAAGATCGTAGAAATCATCGCTGGTGCTCTGGCCGACCCAGTTGCGAATCAGGTTCAGATTGGCCAGCTTGTGCATGCGGATTTTGTCTTCCAAAAACTGGCGCGGAATGCGCTTCATCGCTTCATCTAGTCCCCAGTCGCCGCCGCGGATGAAGACCGGCACGCCGTTGACCGAGATGGTGAGCGTTTCCGCGCCGGGAACGGAGTAGGTGATTTTGCGAATGCCGAAGTGCAGATCCGTCGCGTCGGAGAGCGTTGCGCCGGTTTTGAATTCCAGATGCAACGGGTAGAGATTGGGCTCGCCGTAGCCGTTGGGCCACCAGAGGCGCGGATGCGCGATGCGTAGCGCCGGCGTGTTTTCAACGTTGAAGCGGACGCGCTTGGCCTCATGCGGCGCCAACTCGACTGGCTGCGAGAAGGCGATTTTTTCAATGTTGCCGCGCAGCGTGCCGGAGATGGGCTTGCCGGTGGTGTTTTCGACGGTGGCTTCGACGGCGACATCCGACGAGTCGGTTTTGGGTAGCGGCAGGTCGGTGGTTACGAGCGGATCTTTTACGACAGCCGGGCCGGTGGCCGAGAGATAAACCTTGCGCCAGATGCCGGTGTTGCGATCGCGGATGGCCGGCAGCCAATCCCAGCCGATGGTGGAAAGAAAGGTGGCCCCGTCGATGGCCGTGACGCCGCCGTTGAGTCCCATGCCGTCGCGGATGGTGTGCTCGTGCGGCACGCCGGGGTGCGGCTGCGGCGAAACCAGCACGGCAATGGTGGCCAACTGGCCGGGCTTAACCTGCGCGGTAATGTCGAAGATGCCGCGGATGAATGCGCCGCGGATTGCGCCGGCCTTGACGCCGTTGACCCAGACTTCGGCCGCGTAGTTGATGCCGTCAAAGTTCAGCCAGACGCGGCGATTTTTGTACGCCGCCGGAATCCGGATCGCGCTCCGGTACCAATAGGAGGCGCGGGCGAGGCTTTCGGGAATGATCTCCGGGCGATTGTTTTCGCCATAGGTAGGCTCGGGATAGACGCGGTTGTTGACCAGCGTCGTCAGCACGGTTCCCGGAACCGTGGCCGCGTACCAGCTTTTAGCGTCGAAGCCGGCCGAGGCGATCCGCGCGCCAGAAGCGGAGACTTTAGCCGCATCCTGCAAGCGCCAGCCCGAGGCGAGCGTAAGGGGGCGCGATGCTTGAGCGGCTGCGGCCAGCGGCGAAATCCACACGGCCAACAGCAGAAGAAGGGCCGGGATGAGGATATATACGAGGTGGTTCTTCAACGGAGATCTCCTATAGGCTTTCGTGAAAATATTATTTTGGAAACTCGCCGGGGCGAAAGTTTAGCTAGATTATAGTTTCTTGCGATTCCTGGTCGCAGAGACTCCAATTCTGCCGATAATAGAAGGACGATGCGATTTCTCCGCTCCTCCGGCATTTTGCTTCATGCGAGTTCGCTTGCCTCACGCGGCCCGATCGGCGACCTGGGGCCGGCCGCGCACGAGTTTGTGGATTTTCTTGCGCGCGCCCAACAGCACATCTGGCAAGTGCTGCCGCTGTGCCCGACCGGCTACGGCAACTCGCCCTATGCTGGTACATCGGCCTTCGCCGGCAATCCCGCGCTGATCAGCCTGGAGCTGCTTGCCGAGTGGGGATGGATTGCGGCTGAACGCGCGGCCGAGCTGCCCGACGCTGCTGGCCGGGCCGATTTTGCGGCCGTGGAGGAGTGCAAGTTTCCGCTGCTGCGTGAGGCGGCGGGAAATTTTCTCGATCGCGGTCCGCGTGATGCGGCGCTGGCCGGACAGTGGGCGCAGTTTGAAAAATATTGCCGCGCCGAGGTTGCATGGCTCGACGACTACGCGCTCTACGCCGTGCTGCGCGATCGCTTCCGCACCGGCGCGTGGATTACGTGGCCCGAGCCGCTACGCCGCCGCGACCGGCAGGCGCTGGCCGAGGCCGCAGCCGAACAGGCGCGCGCAGTTTCCATTGAGCGGGCGTTACAGTTTGCCTTTTCTCTGCAATGGAATCAGTTGCGCACGGTCGCCGAGAGCGGCGGAATCAGAATTCTTGGCGATGTGGCGATCTTCGTCAGCATGGATTCGGCCGACGTTTGGGTGCATCCGGAAATTTTTGAGTTGGACGAAGAGCTGAAGCCGATCCGCATTGCCGGCGTGCCGCCGGATTATTTTTCGCCGACCGGACAGCGCTGGGGCAATCCGCTTTATCGCTGGGATCGTCTAGCAGCGCGGGGATTCGATTGGTGGATTGAGCGGCTACGTCGCGCGCGGGCGCTTTACGACATTGTGCGCCTCGATCACTTCCGCGGTTTCGAGGCTTACTGGGCGATTCCCGTAGCGGAGAAAACGGCGGTTAAAGGCGAGTGGGTAAAGGGGCCGGGAGCGAAGCTTTTTCACGCGCTGGAAAAGGCGCTGGGGCCGCTGCCGTTGGTGGCTGAAGATCTGGGCTTGATTACACCTGAGGTCGATGCGCTGCGACAGGAACTTGGCCTGCCGGGAATGAAGGTTTTGCAATTCGGATTCGGCGACAAGGGCGCGCACATTCATCTGCCCTATCGCCACACGCCGGCGACAGTGGCCTATACCGGCACGCATGACAACGACACAACACAGGGTTGGTGGCAGGCGGCGGGAAAAAGTGAACGCGCTGCAGTAGAGGCGCTGGTGGGGCCGGTCGGTGACCGTCCGGCATGGCCGCTGCTGCGTGCCGTGCAGTCGAGCGTGGCCGAGCTGGCTATTGCGCCGGCGCAGGATTTGCTGGAACTTGGCTCAGAGGCGCGCATGAATACGCCCGCCGTGGCCGCTGGCAACTGGGGCTGGCGCGCGCCTGTGGGCTGCTGGACCGAAGAGTTGGAGAAACGGTTGGCGGCGCTGGCCGAGGTTACCGATCGCGATAACGATCCGCTGGGAAGCGCGTAGGTGGGCAGGGTGGATTTTGGTGGTGAGATATACAATGTATATCTAGGGCGGATAGTTAGAAATCTGCTGAAAAATAGCCGCGGTATATTTGATTCTTTTATTTGCGACTTGGAACTTTCGGGGAGAGATTGTATGGCGACCAGCATGGTGCACATTCGCGTGGACGAAAAGGTGAAGACAAAAGCCTCCAAGGCGTTGGCCGCGATGGGGCTTACTGTCTCCGACGCCGTACGGCTCCTGTTGACGCGCGTAGCTGCCGAAAAGGCGATGCCCTTTGAAGTGCGTGTGCCCAATCGCGAGACTCTGGCGGCGATTGAGGCTGGCGAGCGCGGTGAGGTTTTTCGGGCCTCCAGCGTAGCAAAAATGATGGCTAAGCTGAATGCGGACGATTGAGTGGACAGCGGCTTTTCGGCGTGACTACAAGCGGCCGCGAGCTACGCCCCGATGTCGCGACATTGAGGCCCTCTTGCCTTTGATCATCGATCTGCTTGCCGCGGACCGTTCGCTTGCAGAAAGGCATCGCGACCACGCGCTAGGCGGAAATTGGAAGGGCCATCGCGAGTGCCACATCAAACCGGATTTGTTGTTGATCTACAAACTGCCGGATAAAAACACGCTGCGCCTTACGCGCATGGGATCACATAGCGAACTTTTCGCCAGATAGCGCAATTTCTTACATCATTGCCGAAACAATGTGGTTGACGGCGAAGGCCGCCCCATACGCCATTGCCAGCATGTAAAAGAACTGCACCGCCGGCCACTTCCAGCTATTGGTTTCGCGATGCACCATGGCGATGGTTGAGGTGCATTGCAGAGCGAAGGCGAAAAAGACCATCAGCGCCAGCGCGCCGCCCAGCGGAATGTCGTGTCGCATGGCGGATTGCAGACTGAGCGAAGCGGTGGCCGGGTCGGAGCTGTAGAGCGTGCCCATGGTGCTGACCATTACTTCGCGCGCCAGCACGCTCGATACCAGCCCGATGCCGATCTTCCAGTTAAAGCCCAGCGGCGCAATGGCCGGTTCGATAAAGTGGCCCAGTCGGCCGATGAGGCTTTGGGCTAGCGGTGGAGCGACGAGCGTGCCGGTCGCGGTCTGGATCACCGGCAGATGCGCCATGATCCACAGCGCGATGGTGACGCAGACGATGATCGTTCCGGCCTTGCGCAAAAAGATTTTGGCGCGGTCGAGCAGGCGCAAACCCAGCGAGTAAAGCGTAGGCATGCGGTACTGCGGCAGCTCGAGAATGAAGGGCGTGTCGCTAGATTTAAGGATTGAGCTTTTCAGCAGCCATGCGGTAAAAAAGGCGGCGAGGAATCCGGCCACGTAAAGTCCTAGCATGGTGAGCGTGCGCAGGCCGACTATGCCATGCAGATAAGAGGTATTGGGGATAAAGGCGGCGATCAGCAGCATGTAGACCGGCAGCCGCGCCGAACAGGTCATGAAGGGAGTAACTAATATGGTGGCCAGCCGGTCGCGCTTGTTTTCAATGGTGCGCGTGGCCATAATGGCCGGCACCGCGCAGGCGTAGGCGGAAAGCAGCGGGATGAAGGCTTTGCCGTTGAGTCCTATGGTGCGCATTACGCGGTCGGCGATCAGCGCGGCGCGGGCCAGGTAGCCGGAGTCTTCAAGTACGCCGATGAAGAGAAACAGCAGCAGAATCTGCGGCAAAAAAACTAGAACGGAAGAGATTCCCTTCCAGATGCCGTCGAGCACGAGCGACTGAATCCAACCGGCGGGCAACAGCGGGCGCATTAGCAAGCCGAGCCAGGAGAGCAGATCGCCGAAGCCATCGGAGAGCGGCTGGCCAACCGAGAAGACCGTTTCGAAGACGGCGAAGACCACGACGAGAAACAGCAGCGGTCCCCAGATGCGATGCAGCAGCACGTCGTCGATTTTGCGGGAGTTTTCTGCCGAGAGCGGCGCGCGGTAACCGGTGCGGCGGCTGACCTGCGCGGCCCAGGTGTGGGTGCTGGCGGCATTGCCCATCACCGGCAGCGTTAAAGGGTTGGCCTTGGAACGGCCGTTCCATTGGTTGAGGAAGAGCGGAATCCCATCCAGTCCCGTGCCGTTGACGGCGCTGATCTGCGCTACCGGCGCGCCCAGTTCGCGGGCCAGTTTGAGCGTGTCGACATGACCGCCGCGCTCTTCCATCACATCGGTCATGTTCAGCAGCACCAGGGTGGGCAGGCCCACGGCCAGCACCGGCGCGGCCAGCATCAGTTGGCGGGTCAGGTGTAGCGAGTCGAGCACGAGAAGAACGGCGTCGGGCTTGGGGGTGCCGGGCATGCGTCCGCGCAGCACGTCGACGGCCACGCGCGCGTCTTCGGAATACGGGGTGAGGGAATAGATGCCGGGCAGGTCGATCAGCGTAAGATCTTCGCGGCCGACGCCGGCCATCAGGCCCATGCGCTGCTCGACGGTGACTCCGGGATAGTTGGCCACTTTTTGGCGCAGCCCGGTCAAGCGGTTAAAGAGAGTGGATTTGCCGGCATTCGGCGGCCCGATCAGTACGACCGTTTGCAGTTTGCCGGGCTGTTTTTCCGGCATTTTCGGTGGGGAGGGAGGGCAGCAATCGCTCATTGCACCGCCTCAATCGGCAGGGTGGCTTCAGGACGTGCGGCTTGGGCCGGGCGCAGGCGGATCGCTTCGGCGGTTTCGTGGCGCAGAGCGATTTCCATGCCATCGACGCCATAAACGGTCGGATCGCCGGCCGGGGCGCGACGCAGCGCCGTGACTTCGGCATCGGGGACGAACCCCATGTGCATGAGGTGGTTCTGAACGCTATCCGGCAGGTCAAGGGCGACCAATATGCCGCTCTCGCCAATGGCCAACTCGCTCATAACGCTCATGTTGCTAACTCCGTTCCGCTTGTTGCGGTGGTGCATCCGTAAAATACGACCATATCGGTCGGATTTAAGTATACTTCTTAAGCCCTTGCTGTTGCAATCGAGCTCCGCAGCGCCCGTTTTTGCTTGCGTTAGCATGATTAAGCCTCAAATGGCCGGGGATCTCCCATTGCGCCAATCCCCCTTGGCGGCACTCTTACTCTGACTATATCGGACCGGATGAAACTATAGTTAATCTAAATTAGTGAATTGAGATTTGTATGTGCCGGCAGTCACAATGAAGCCGCTTTCGGGAAGCGCTTGCGAACTCTCTGCAATGATCCTGCCCATGTAGTTTGAGAGGTTCACTTATGGCAAGCGCGACAAGAAGAGGTAATTTTCTGCAAGTGGGGCGTGGGAGAAAGCTTCAGACTGAAAATATAGACCGAGTGCACCTAAGATGGAGATGTGGATACCTGCCAAAGGAATAAGCATGCCAGATCATTACAACGTTTTGTTTCTCTGCACCGGCAACTCAGCGCGTTCGATCATGGCCGAAGCGATTCTGAACCACAAAGGCAAGGGCAAGTTCACGGCTTACAGCGCGGGCAGTTATCCGACAGGTAAAGTGCGGCCGGAAGCGGTTCAACAGCTTGAATCTGCGGGGCTGCCAACGGCGAACCTTCGCAGCAAATCGTGGGACGAGTTCTCCGCACCTGGCGCGCCGGTTTTCGACTTCGTTTTTACCGTATGCGACAACGTCGCGAAGGAACAGTGCCCTTACTGGCCAGGGCAGCCAATGAGGGCGCACTGGGGCCTTGCAGATCCAGCGGCAGTCAAGGGGAGTGCCGAGGAAATCGCCCGTGCGTTCAGTGCGGCCTTCACGGTGCTTGATCGCAGGATCGGGCTGTTCGTTTCGTTGCCAATGGGGACGCTTGAAGCCCCGGCCATGAAGCGCGAAATCTGTCAGATAGGTTGCGCGTAGGAGTGAGAATAGTGAAAAAAAGCCAATTGTCTTTTCTGGATCGCTATCTGACGGGATGGATTTTCGCCGCCATGGCGTTTGGCGTGGCCCTCGGCTGGCTTGCTCCCGGAGTGGTGCCGTTCTTGAACCGCTTTAGCATCGGTACGACTTCGATACCGATCGCGGTGGGGTTGATTGTGATGATGTACCCGCCGTTTACGCGGGTCCGATACGAGAAACTGCATGAGGTTTTCAGTGACAAGCGAGTGCTGGGGCTGTCACTGGTACAGAACTGGCTGATCGGCCCGGTTCTGATGTTCGCGCTCGCCATCGTGTTCCTGCGCGGATATCCAGAGTATATGGACGGGCTGATCATGATCGGGCTGGCGCGCTGCATCGCCATGGTGATCGTGTGGAACGAACTGGCAAAGGGCGATACGCAGTACGCCGCGGGCCTAGTGGCGTTTAATTCGGTGTTTCAGGTGTTTTTTTATTCCGTTTATGCGTGGGTGTTCATCACGGTTCTGCCAGGCTGGTTCGGATTGCGTGGCGCGGCGGTCCATATCTCCATTGGCGAGATCGCACAGAGCGTTTTTATCTACCTGGGCATTCCATTTATCGCCGGGTTTCTGACGCGCACCACGTTGGTTCGAGCGAAGGGGCGCGAGTGGTACGACCGGAGCTTCGTGCCACGAGTCGCACCGATGACGCTGGTGGCTTTGCTGTTCACTATCGTGGTGATGTTCTCACTGAAGGGCAATTACATCGTACGGCTGCCGCTGGATGTTCTTCGAATCGCCATACCGCTGCTGATCTACTTTGTGGTGATGTTTCTGGTGTCGTTTTATATGAGCCGGAAACTTGGCGCCGATTACGCGAAGACAGCAACACTTTCGTTCACCGCTGCCTCGAACAATTTTGAGTTGGCGATCGCGGTAACGATTTCGGTTTTCGGAATCAATTCGGGCGCGGCTTTCGCGGCTGTGATTGGTCCACTGGTGGAAGTACCCGTGATGATCGCATTGGTCAATTTGGCGTTGTATTTTCAGCGCCGGTACTTCATTGCTAGAGAGCCGGCTCCCGCTTCAAAGCGCAATTGTACAGATGCTTTCTAGATCATTTTGACGAAGAGCACGGCAGCGATGGTGAAGCCGACGGCGATGACGAAGCGGCGGACGATGAGTTTACCGATTTTGCGGGCCAGACCGGCGGCGGCGTATCCGCCAACGATGGCGGCGACCATCATGGCCAGAACGTAGGGCCAGACGACCATGTGCGCGGAGGCGAAAAGGATCGAGGCCACGCCGTTGGTGCAAAAGCTGAGGAAGCTGGTCAGGGCGCTCATCTGCAAAATGTCTTCCATGCCCATGAAGGCCAGAGCGGTGAGCATCATGATGCTCATGCCCGCGCCGAAGTAGCCGCCATAGACGGCGACGGCAAATTGCGCCACGAGCGCGCAGGCCATCCAGCGGCGGCTATGCGGCTTGCCTGCGTGGGGAAGGGCGTTGAGGCGGCGCTGGATGGGGGCTTGCACGGTGAAGAGCAGCGTGGCGAAAAGAATCAGGAAAGGGACCAGATGCTCAAAGAGGGCCGACGAGGTGCAGCGGAGCAAATAGGCTCCAAGCAGGCCGCCGAGCAGGGAGGGAATGGCGAGCAGGCGCATGGCGGGTGGAATGGCGCGAATTTCGCGGCGAAATCCCCACATGCTGCCGAGCGAACCAGGCCAGATGGCGACGGTGCTGGTGGCATTGGCGGCAATGGCCGGCAGTCCGAGTCCGAAGAGCGTGGGAAAGGTGATGAGGGTTCCGCCGCCGGCGACGGAATTGACGGCTCCAGCCAAAAAGGCCGCGGCGATGGCCAGCAACATATGCAGGGGAGAAATGGTCATGGCTATTTCAGTTTATCGTTGCAGTGGCACTTATACTGTTTCGGTTGGACGATAGGCAGGCAAGATGACGATGAAGTTTTGGAGTTTGGCTTTTTGTGTAGTTTTGATTTGTAGCGGAGCGGGAGCGCAGAGCGCGGCGTGGCAGCCGGGTGCGGGGCACGAGCAAGTGCCGATCTGGCCGGGAGCTGCGCCCGACGCGCGGCCGGCGAAGGGAGCGGAGCGGGCCGTGAAAGAGGGCGGTACGGTGGCCGGACGGCCGGTGACTACGGTGCATTATGTTTCGCGGCCGACGATGACTGTCTACTCCCCGAAGGAGAAAAATACGGGTGCGGCGCTGGTGGTTTTTCCCGGCGGAGGATTTAGCGTTCTGGCCATCGATCTGGAGGGCTCGGAGGTTTGCGAGTGGATGGCGGCGCGGGGAATCACCTGCGTGCTGCTGAAGTATCGCGTGCCGGATTCGGGTCCGTATAGCGATGCGGGCAAGCAGCGATATCCGGCGGCGCCGCTGGCGCTTGAAGATGCGCAGAGAACGGTGCGGCTGGTGCGCTTCCACGCCGGGGAGTACCACATCGATCCGCACAAGATCGGCGTGCTGGGATTTTCGGCGGGCGGGTATCTGGCGGCCGATATCAGCACCAATTACGAGAAGCGGACGTATGCGGAAAAGAGCGAGGCCGACCGGGTGAGCTGCCGTCCAGATTTTGCCGTGGTGATGTATCCGGGGCACTTGCAGGCGTCGCACGATGGGGTGACGTTGAATTCGAGAATTGCGGTGACGCGGCAAACGCCGCCGACGTTTTTGCTGCAGAACGAAGACGATCACGTGGACAGCATCAACGACGCGCTGGTTTATTACATCGCACTGAAAAATGCCGGCGTGCCGGTGGAGTTTCATTCCTACACGCAGGGCGGGCACGGCTTCGGGCTGCGGCGGACGCAGTTGGCTGTGACGGGCTGGCCGGAGCTGGTGGAGACCTGGCTGCGCGGGTTGGGAATGATCGAGCGGTAGAGGCGCGCTGACCGGCGTTTTTTGTTTATTGCGCGGGCTTGAGGGCGAAGACGCGCACGCTGGCCGCGTAATGATTGATGTCGAAGCGGCGCAGAAGATCTTTTAAGTCATCATGCAGATCGCTTGGCGCGGCGGGCTTGGCAGATGAGCAGCAGGAATTCTCGGCGATGGGGAAATCCGACTGCATGGCCGGAGAGCAGCAGCCGGCCTGGTTTTCGACTTTGGCGTAGGCGTTCAGATCCTTGCCGCTATCCACAATTTCGACGTGCAGAAAGCCGGCGTTGAGAAGGCCTGTGCGGTAGTCGTCAAGGGGCAGCGCGCCGGCGATGCAGCCGGAGTAGGCCGCGAAGCTGGTTTTCAGCTCCGGCGGCAGAGGCATTTTGAGGGCGATATCGCTGACGGCGAGCCGTCCGCCGGGCTTGAGAACGCGAAAGATTTCGCCGAAGACGGCCGGCTTGTCGGGAGCGAGATTGAGCACGCAATTGCTGATGACGCAATCGACGGAATGGTCGGCAAGGGGCAGGGCGTCGATGGCGGCCAGATGGAATTCGACATTCGTGTAGCCGGCTTTTTGCGCGTTCCGCTGAGCGCGCTCGATCATGGCCGGAGTCATATCGATGCCGATGGCGCGTCCGGTGGGGCCGATCTTCTGGGCCGCGAGAAAAACATCGAGTCCGCCGCCCGAGCCGAGATCGACGATGACTTCGCCGGGGCGGAGGTGAGCCGTGGCGGTGGGGTTTCCGCAGGAGAGTCCCATGTTGGCTTCGGCGGGAATGGATCGGAGCTCCTCGGCGGAGTAGCCGAAGGCTTCGGCCACGGCCCGGACGCCGTCATGATCGCTAGAGAGAGAGCTGGTGGCGACGGCGGAGTATTTTTGCCGTACGGCTTCGGAGAGATGATTCATGGCGGCGCCTCATATTCGCTAAGACGAATGTATTCCCGGTACATATATTCGTCAAGTCGCATATAATAGATGCATGGCCAAGAAAGCCGGATACGATATGGAGCGGCTTTTCCGGGCGCTGGGCAACGAGACGCGTTTGCGGTTGTTGAGCCTGATTGGCGAGCGCGAGGTTTGCGTATGCGAACTGGTGACGGCGTTGGGCCTGCCGCAGCCGAAGATCTCGCAACATTTGGCCTGCCTGCGTAGCGCCGGCGTGGTGGAGGCGAGGCGGGAAGGCAAGTGGATGCACTATCACATGGTTCGGCCCGCGCATGAAGGGGCCGGGGAAGTGCTTGATGCAACGCTGGCGTGGCTGCAGGGCGATGTGAGGATGGCAGTTACGCGCGGCAAGGCGCAGCGAGGGTGTTGCCGTTCTTCTGCCGTATGAAGGGGGTAGAAGGCGGAGTTTATTTCATTTACAAGCTGTTGCACTATATGAACAACGTTTCGCAATACGGGAAAATTGGCCCTTTCTGTGCCCCGCGTCACAGCAGACCGTTGCTTCCGACGATGAGACTCAACAGAGCGGTCGATCTTCCGTATAAATCCGCAAAAGAGGCAAAAACGAATGAGTGAAAAGAAAACTGTAATCATGGATGGGAACGAGGCTGCGGCCTCTGTAGCCTACAGACTTTCTGAAGTTGTCGCGATTTACCCGATTACCCCCTCGTCGCCAATGGCAGAGTGGTGCGACCAGTGGCGCGCGGCGGGGCAAAAGAATATTTGGGGCGCATTGCCCATCGTGGAAGAGATGCAGAGCGAGGGCGGCGCTTCGGGCGCGCTCCACGGGGCTTTGCAGGCCGGAGCTTTTGGCACCACCTTTACCGCTTCTCAGGGCCTGTTGCTGATGATTCCGAACATGTTCAAGATTGCCGGTGAGCTGACCCCGGCGACGATGCATGTTTCGGCCCGTACGCTGGCCACCCATGCGCTGTCGATCTTCGGCGACCACTCAGACGTGATGGCCTGTCGGTCAACCGGTTGGGCAATGCTGGCCTCGAACTCGGTGCAAGAGGTAGCCGATATGGCTTTGGTGGCGCAGATCGCCACGCTGGAAAGCCGTGTGCCGTTCATGCACTTCTTCGACGGCTTCCGCACCTCGCACGAAGTGGGCAAGATCGTGCCGATCAGCGACGAGACGATTCGCGGGCTGGTTGACGACAAGTATCTGATCGAGTTCCGGCAGAACGCGCTGTCTCCCGACCGGCCGATCATTCGCGGTACGGCGCAGAACCCCGACGTCTTCTTCCAGGCGCGCGAGGCTTGCAGCCCGTTCTACGCCAAGGTTCCGGGGATTGTGCAATCGGTGATGGATCGCGCCGCCAAGCTGACGGGCCGCGCCTATCATCTGTTCGATTACTACGGAGCGCCCGACGCCGAGCGCGTGATTATTCTGATGGGTTCTGGAGCCGAGGCGGCCGAAGAGGCCATCGATGCGCTGGTTAAGCAGGGCGAGAAGATCGGCATGGTCAAGGTTCGGCTGTATCGGCCCTTCGACACCGCAGCATTTTTGGGCGCGTTGCCGAAGACGGTCAAGTCGCTGGCGATTCTGGACCGCTGCAAGGAACCCGGCGCGGCCGGCGAACCGCTGTACGAAGATGTGCTGACGGTACTGTCAGAGAACGCCGCCACGCTGCCCTTCGCCAAGCCCACCATGATTGGCGGCCGTTATGGCATCTCCTCGAAGGAATTTACGCCGGCCATGGTCAAGGGCATCTTCGACGAGCTGAAGAAGCCTAGCCCGAAGAACCACTTCACCATCGGCATCAATGACGATGTGAGCCACTCCAGCCTCGACTACGATGAGAGCTTTTCGACCGAGGATCCGAAGACGGTGCGCGCGCTGTTCTACGGCCTGGGTTCGGACGGCACCGTGGGCGCCAACAAGAACTCGATCAAGATCATCGGCAACGAGACCGACAACTACGCGCAGGGCTACTTCGTTTATGACTCGAAGAAGTCCGGCTCGATGACGACTTCGCACCTGCGCTTCGGACCCAAGCCGATCCGCTCGACCTACCTGATTACCCGCGCCAGCTTTGTGGCTTGCCACAACTTCAGCTTCGTAGAGAAGGTGGATGTTCTGGAAGCGGCCGAGCCGGGAGCGGTTTTCCTGCTCAACTCGCCCTTTCCGGCCGATCAGGTTTGGGACAAGCTGCCCAAGAGCCTGCAGGAAGAGATGCTGCGCAAGAAGGTGCAGTTCTACGTGATCGATGGTTACGCGGTGGCGCGCGAGGCCGGTATGGGTACGCGCATCAACACGATTATGCAGACGTGCTTCTTCGCCATCAGCGGCGTGTTGCCCAAGGACGAAGCGATCGAGCAGATCAAGAAGTCGATCAAGAAGACCTACGGCAAGCGTGGCGAGGCGATCGTGCAGAAGAACTTTGCCGCCGTCGATCATGCGCTGGCGCACCTGCACAAGGTGGAGCTGCCCGCGACTGCCACTTCGAGCTTCGAGGTGACCGGCGCGCTTTCATCCAAGGCACCCAAATTCGTTCTCGACGTGCTGGGCAAGATCGCCGAAGGCAAGGGCGACCAGTTGCCAGTCAGCGCGCTGCCGGCAGGCGGGGCTTTCCCGACGGCCACGGCGCAGTGGGAAAAGCGCAATATCGCGCAGTTCATTCCGGTTTGGGATAAGGATCTTTGCATCCAGTGCGGCAAGTGCTCGATGGTTTGCCCGCATGGTGTGATTCGCGCCAAGATCTACGACGCCAAGCTGGGCGACAAGGCTCCGGCGACCTTTAAGTGGGCCAAACCGAAGTGGCGCGGCATGGAAGAGCAGCACTTTACGCTGCAAATTGCACCCGAGGATTGCACCGGCTGCGGCCTTTGCGTAGAGACCTGCCCGGCCAAGAACAAGAGCGACGCCAGCAAGAAGGCGATCAACATGGCGGCGCAGGAACCGTTGCGCATGACCGAGCGCGAGAATTGGGATTTCTTCCTTTCGCTGCCCGAGGTCGATCGCTCAAAGGTTTCGCACACACAGGTCAAGGATCTGCAACTGTTGCAGCCGCTCTTCGAGTTCTCTGGCGCCTGCGCCGGTTGCGGCGAAACGGCCTACGTCAAGCTGCTTACGCAGTTGTTCGGCGACCGGCTCTACATTGCCAACGCCACCGGCTGCTCGTCGATCTACGGCGGCAACCTGCCGACGACTCCGTACACGACCAACTCTCACGGCCGCGGTCCGACGTGGTGCAACTCGCTGTTTGAGGACAACGCCGAGTTCGGTTTCGGCATGAGAGCGGCCATCGATCAGCAAACATCCTTTGCCGAGACATTGGTAACGCGGCAGGCGGAGACGATCGGGAACGAACTGACCGCCAGCCTGGTGAACGCAACGCAAAAGACCGAAGAGGAGATCGAGCAGCAGCGCGAGCGCGTGGAACAGTTGCGCAAAAAGCTGGCCGGCGTCGATAGCTCCGATGCCCGCAATCTGTTGTCGGTAGCCGATTCGCTGGTCCGCAAGAGCGTTTGGATTCTGGGCGGCGACGGATGGGCTTACGACATCGGTTACGGCGGTTTGGATCACGTTCTCGGTTCGGGCAAGAACATCAACATTCTCGTGCTCGACACCGGCGTCTACTCGAATACCGGCGGCCAGGCATCGAAGGCCACGCCGCGCGGCGCGGTCGCCAAGTTTGCCGCCAGCGGCAAGTCTGTCAGCCGCAAGGATCTGGCCATGGAGGCTGTCAGCTTTGGCTCGGTCTATGTGGCGCAGGTGGCTTTGGGCAGCAACGACAGCCAGGTCGTGAAGGCATTCCAGGAGGCCGAGGCTTACGAAGGTCCGTCGATCATCATCGCCTACTCGAGCTGCATCGCGCACGGTTACGATCTGATCCACGGTCTGGAGCAGCAAAAGATGGCTGTGCAGTCCGGCTTCTGGCCGTTGATGCGGTACAATCCTTCGTTGCGCAAGGAAGGCAAGAATCCCTTCCAGCTCGACTCCAGGGCGCCATCGGTTGCGCTTAAGGAGTATGCTTACCGCGAGGCGCGTTACACTATGTTGACGCGGAGCAATCCCGATAAGGCCGCTGAATTGCTCAAGGATGCGCAGGACGACGTCGAGCGCCAATGGCGCGTCTACTCCGCCCGCGCTGCAATGCCGGGCCGGGGAGAGACTCCGGCGGCGAACTTCGACGAAAAGGAGCTCGCGGCCACGGCGGCCAGAGGTGAAAAATGATCGATATTTCCATGCAGTATCTCGGCATGAAACTAGGCGGCCCGATTGTGGTCGCCTCCACGCCGCTCTCCGAGTCAATCGAGAATGTTCGACACTTGGAGGACGCCGGGGCCTCGGCCATCGTGCTTACCTCGCTTTTTGAGGAGCAGTTGGCCCTGGAGGCGAGCACGCTTGACGAAGATCTCTCTCGCGGGACTGAATCTTTCGCCGAGTCGCTCAACTACCTGCCGGATCTGAAAGACTATCGCATGACGCACGAAGGCTACCTGGAGCACCTTCGCCGCGCCCGCGAGGCGGTCAGTATTCCGATACTGGCCAGCCTCAATGGTGCGACCCCAGGCGGCTGGGTACGCTTTGCCAAGGAGATTGAACAGGCCGGCGCCAGCGCGATCGAGCTGAATACCTTCGCTCTGGCCACGGACCGTTCGCAAACCTCCGAACATCTGGAGGCGCAATTGATCGAGTTGGTCGACAGCGTCTGCAAAACGGTTAAGGTTCCCGTCTCCGTGAAACTCACGCGGGCTTTTACCAGCTTGCCGAATCTGGTGGGACGGCTGGAGGAGGTCGGCGCTCAAGGCGTGGCTCTGTTCAACCGCTTCTATCAGCCGGACTTCGACATCGAGACGCTGGAGGTGCGGCCCACGCTGCACTTCTCAACGCCCTCCGAGTTGCTGCCGCGGCTGCACTGGGCGGCGATTCTCTATGGCCACTTCAAGGGCGACATTGCCATCACCGGCGGTGTGCACTCGGCAGAAGACGTGCTCAAGGGCGTGATGGCCGGCGCCAGCGTCACCATGATGGTTTCGGCGCTACACATCCACGGCATCGAGCACATTCGCCGCGTGCTGGCCGACCTGCGCTACTGGCTGGACAAGCACGACTACAACTCGCTCAGCGAGACGCGCGGCTGCCTTAGCCGGCGCTCGGTGCCCGACACCTCGCCGTACGATCGCGGTAACTACATCAAGACGCTGAGCTCCTACAGTCTGCGTCAAACCGTCGCGGCGTTCTAAGCGACGTTGCATCGATAACAAAAACGGCGGCCTGATGGCCGCCGTTTTTTTGTGCGTGTGCATCGGCGATTTTTTTCAGACGGGCTGCGTTTTCCCCAGCAGACGAAGCACCGTTTCTTCAAGCAGCGTCTGCGCTGCTGGCAGCGCGGCCGCAACGGCTTCGCTGAAGCCCTCATGCAACTCAACCGATCCGGCGCCAATCGTCAGCAATAAGGCCGAGCGGGGCAGGGAAGCGTAAAGCTCGTTTGTCAGCTCGAGCAATTCCGTCGCGTCGAGCTGATGGGTAGCCGGAGCGTCGGTTTTGCGCGCGGGGGCGACTTGCGCGAGGATCGTTGTTCCCGGAGGCATGGCGACCGAGCAGTCGATGAAGATCGCGGCCTCGGCTTGCGCCAGATCGGCGGCCAGCTCCGGCGTCCATTGCTGCCGCGAGATGATGCGCAGCCCCGGCGTGCCGACGAAGCGCTCTTCGGCCCAGGCGGCCAGATGCGGGCCAACGCCGTCGTCGCCGCGCAGCGGATTGCCGCAGGCGAGGATCAGGCAGCGAAGTGGCGTGGTCTCCATGATGAGATCGTACGGGAAAAGATGGCGAAAGGAAAGGGAGAACCCCAGGCCTCAGAATCGGGACCCGGGGCGGCAAAAAGTCAGCGCGTCAGCCGGTCGAGGAGTTCGCCCGCGGGCGAAAGCAGCGTGAGCTCGAGCGGCATTTGGCCGAGTGCGTGCGTTGAGCAGCTCAGGCAGGGATCGAAGGTACGGATGACGGCTTCAATGCGGTTGAGCGTGCCTTCGGTGAACTTGCCGTCTTTCACGTAGTGCCTAGCGGCTTGCAGAATGCCCAGGTTCATCGCCTTGTTGTTTTGGCCGGTGGCGATGACCAGATTGGCCCAGGTGATTTTTCCGTCTTCGTCGACTTTGTAATGGTGGTGGAGCGTGCCGCGCGGCGCTTCGGCCTGGCCCGAGCCTTCAAGGCGGTTGACGCCGGCCGTGGCGCGTACGTGCTTGTCCAGAATCTTGGGATCGGCGAGAATGCGCTCGATTTTTTCAACGCCGTAGATCATCTCGACCAGCCGCGCGTGATGGTAGTGGAAGGAGCTTTCGACCGGTCCTTGAGCCAGTTGCTTGAACTCGAGCAGCTCTTTGTCGGCTCTGGGCGTGCCCATCGATTTGACGATGTTCAGCCGCGCCAGCGGGCCTACGCGATAGCTGCCCTCGGGGTAGCCGAGCGGCTTGTAATAGGCGAACTTGGTGTAGCTGTACGGCTCGACGGCCTCGCCGATGATTTCGGCGTAACGGCTGGCGGTGATGCCGTCTTCGATGATTTGGCCGTGGGCGTCGATCAGCCGCAGCGCGCCGTCGGTGAACTCGATCGACTCGTCCTCATTGATGAGGCTCAGGTAGTTCGACGGGAAGTTGGCGAAGACTTCGATCTCTTGCTTGAAGCTGTCTCCGATCTTCTTGTAGGCGTCGAAGGCCAAGTCGAGATTGGCGTAGGCCTCGGGAATCAGAGCCAGAATTTCGTCGCGGGTGGAGGAGCTCAGCGGCTCGGTTACGCCACCGGGAATGACCCAGCCGGGGTGCACGCGCTTGGAGCCGAGCAACTCGATAATGGTTTGGCCGAAGCGCCGTAGTGCCACGCCGGCGCGGCCGAGCTCGGGCTTGGCCGCCGCCACGCCTAAAATATTGCGCAACTTGGGATCGGATTCCATGCCAAGCAGCAGGTCGGGCGAGCTGAGGTAGAAGAAGCTCAGTGCGTGCGACTGCACCATCTGCGCCAGATTGAGCATCTGCCGCAATTGCGAGGCCGTATAGGGTATCTGTACCGACATGATGGCTTCGCAGGCCTTGGCCGAAGCCAGCAGATGCGAGACCGGGCAGATGCCGCAGATGCGCGCCATCAGGCTGGGCATTTCGTAGAAGGGGCGGCCTTCGGAGAAGCGCTCGAAGCCGCGCACCTGCGTCACATGGAAGTGCGCGTCTTCCACTTCGCCCTGGCCGTTGAGCTGAATGGTGATTTTGCCGTGCCCTTCAAGGCGCGTGACGGGATCGATGGTGATGGTCTGGCTCATGTGCGATAGCTCCGAATCTTATGCAACGAGTGCCGGCCGAGGCCGGCGCAAAATCAGGCTCCAAAGCGAGTGAGGGCGGGAATGTCCAACGGCCCGCCGTTGACCAGCGCGGTCAAGGCCGAATAGAAGGTGTCGGCCGAGGGCGGGCATCCGGGCAAAAAGACGTCCACTTTCACGTACTCGTGAATGGGGCGCACGATTTTAAGCAGCTTGGGTACCACCACGCTTGGAATCTGCGCCTGCGCGGTGGCGTTTTCGATGTAGGCCCGGTTGAGAATCGCTTCCGGCCCGATGGGATTGCGCATCGAAGGCACGTTGCCGGTGATGGCGCAATCGCCCATCGCCACCAGGGTTTTGGTGTGCGCGCGGATTTTTTTGATTTTCTTTTCGTCGTCGACCGAGGCTACGGCGCCTTCGACCAGCGCGATGTCCACCTGATCGGGGTACTCCTTGGTGTCCACGATGGGACTGTAGACAACGTCAACGATCGCGGCCAGTTCCAAAAGCCGCTCGTCCATGTCGAGAAACGACATGTGACATCCGGAACATCCGTCCAGCCAGACAGTGGCCAATTTCAGTTTGCTCATTGCGCTTCCCTCATCAGATTCAGGTAGGGCAGAAATTCCGGATTTTTAGGATGGGCGTCGCCGATCTTGCTTTTGTCGAAGAGCGCGCCGGTAGGGCAGACCTGCACGCACTTGCCGCATTGGGTGCAAGTCGAGCTACCCCAATCCTCATGCAGGTCGGTAATGACGATGGAGTTGATGCCGCGGCCCATCACGTCCCAAACGTGCGCGCCTTCGATTTCCGCGCAGACGCGCACGCAGCGCGAGCAGAGTATGCAACGGTTATGGTCGACGGTGAAGCGCTTATTCGAGGCGTCCACCTTGAGATCGGGATTGCGGTAAGGCAGGCGTACGTGCGTCAGGCCCTGCTCCTGGGCCAGCGCTTGCAGTTCGCAATGGCCGTTGGCGACGCAGACCGCGCAGATGTGGTTGCGCTCGGCGAAGAGCAACTCGAGAATCGTGTGCCGGTGCTTTCGCAGGCGCTCGGTGTTGGTGCTTACCTCCATGCCCTCCTGTACGGTGGCGATGCAGGCCGGCATCAGCTTGTTGCTGCCCTTGATTTCGACCAGACATAAACGACAGGCGCCCACGTCGCTTAGTCCCTCGAGATGGCAGAGCGTGGGGATGGGAATTTCGTTTTCCCGCGCGACCTCGAGAATCGTCTGCCCGGCGCGCGCGCTGACCTCTTGCTCGTCGATGACCAGAATTTTGACGTCGGTATCCAGGCTCACGCCATCACCTCCACCGCGGCTTGCATGTTGCATACGCCGGCCGGGCAGCGTTTGTGCTCGATGTGTTCGATGTACTCGTTGCGGAAATATTTCAGCGTGCTCAGCACGGGATTGGGCGATGTCTGCCCTAATCCGCACAGACTCGTTTCCTTGACGGTCACGCAGAGATCTTCGAGCAGCGCCAGATCGTCCATGGTGCCTTCGCCGGTGCAGATGCGCGTTAGCAGCGTGTACATTTGCGCCGTGCCAGCGCGGCAGGGAATGCATTTGCCGCAGGATTCGGTCATGCAGAACTCGATGAAGAAACGGGCCACGTTGACCATGCAGGATGTGTCGTCCATGACGATCATGCCGCCGGAGCCCATGATCGACCCCATTTTGAGCAGCGCGTCGTAGCTGACGCCCACGTCGAGCATTTCCGCCGGAATGCAGCCGCCCGACGGGCCGCCGGTTTGCACGGCCTTGAATTTGTGGCCGCCCGGCACGCCGCCGCCGATCACCTCGATGATGTCGCGCAGCTTGATGCCCATGGGCACTTCGACTAGGCCGGTGTTGGTGATTTTGCCGGTGAGCGCGAAGACCTTGGTGCCTTTGCTGCGCTCCGAGCCCATGTCGTGGAACCATTTGCTGCCGTTGCGGATGATGGGCGCGATGTTGGCGTAGGTTTCAACGTTGTTGATCAGCGTCGGTTTGCCCCATAGCCCGCTCACCGCCGGATAGGGCGGCCGCGTTCTGGGAGCTCCACGCCGGCCTTCGATCGAGGCCAGCAGCGCCGTTTCTTCGCCGCAGACAAAGGCTCCGGCGCCGAGGCGGATTTCGACGTCGAAGTTGAAGGGCGTATTGCCGATGTTGTTGCCCAGCAGTCCGTGCCGCCGCGCCTCGCGCAGCGCCGTTGTGAGCCGCGAAACCGCGACGGGATATTCGGCGCGCACATAGATGTAACCCTTGCTGGCGCCGACCGCGTAGGCGGCAATGGCCATGCCTTCGATTACGCGGTGCGGATCGCCTTCCATCACGCTGCGATCCATGAATGCGCCGGGGTCGCCTTCGTCGCCGTTGCAGACCACGTACTTCATGTCGCCGGCGGCCTTGGCCACGGTTCCCCACTTCAAGCCCGTGGGGTAGCCGCCACCGCCGCGCCCGCGCAGACCGCTTTCGGTGATGCGATGGATGACACCGCCGGGCGTCATTTCAGTCAGCGCCGTCAGCAGCGCCTTGTATCCGTCGCGCGAGATGTAGTCTTCAACTTTTTCCGGATCGATTTGGCCGGCGTTTTCAAGCACGACGCGCACCTGGCGATCGAAGTGATCGTTCAGGTCGCATTGCAGCTCGGGGAGCGGCTCTTTGCCTAGATGGTCGACGATGGCCTGGGCCTTTTCCGTTTTGACGCGGTGGTAGAGCGTCTGGTTGGGATCGACGCGTACCAGCGGTCCATGCGAGCAGGGGCCCATGCAGCCGGTGCGCCGCACCAGAATCTTTTTCCCCGAAGCCTCGGCGGCCTTTACCAGCGCTTCTCGCAGCTTATCGGCGCCCTGGCTGGCGCAGGCCAAGTCCATGCAGACGTTGATCTCGTAATCGTACTTGGTGTTTTCCTGCTGGACGTTTTTGGCGATTTGATCGAGCTCTTCAATCGTCATTCCACGCTCCACCTTTCCAGTTGCTCGGCTATCAGTTCGGGAGTCATTTCACCGACTACTTCGCCGTCGCACAAAGAGACGGGAGCGCGGCTGCAAGCGCCAACGCAGCGTGCGGTCATCAGGCTGATCTGCCCGTCGCTGGTCGTCTGGCCCTGACCGACGCCGAGCTTTTTTTCGGCGGCGGCGATCAACTTGTCGGCGCCCTTGATGTAGCAGGCGGTGCCGGCGCATACCGTCAGGGTGTGCTTGCCCGGCGGCTTGAGGCTGAAGTAGTGGTAGAAGGTGACCACGCCGTAGGCCTGGCTCAAGGGCACGTGCAGGCTGCGCGCAACAAAGCGAATCGCGTCGTCATCCAGATAACCGAAGGACGATTGGACGGTGTGAAGCGTCTCAATCAGCGCATGGCGGGCGTAGCCGTTTTTGCGCATGGTGCCGTTTACAATCTTCCATCGCTTGTCGTCACTGGGCAGTGGCGGGGGCGTGAATGTAGACACATCTCCTCCTCGTTGGCGCAGTCGCACGCTATGAGATTCACGGAGCTATATACCACATGCTCTGCGGATGATTACCATATTGTTGTACGGCCCCCTCTTCGGCATACTCCGTGACCGCAGTCACGAAGGTAGAGAATTTTATGAGGCCCTTTTCGGCGTGCGGCTGGTTGTGCTTTTTTGGGCTGCTTGACCGTGTATTTGTGTTCAAGAGCACAAATAACCCTTGTTTTATGCGGATTTTGCGTGGAAGACCACGGCTTGCGGCTTGCACGCTTGCGCGGGAGTTGGTGGAGTCTAAGTATCTGCTAGCGCCAGAGGACTGACCTATGCAAAATGCGGACGTTATTGCCTAGCGAATTTGCAGATGATAGTCGCGGTAATCGATGGTCACCACCGTGCGCCCTACAAATAGGCTGTTCGATTCCGCGCGTGCGTGCGTTGCCATGGAGAAGCCGTTGATCTGGGCGTAATCGCGCATCATTTTCGTGGTTCCCGCAAGCGGCGAAGGGCTCTTCGAAGCTACGCCTGCGACACGCGTTACAGAGCCGTTTTGCGCATCCACCCACAGCGTGCCTTCGATCATGTGCGGCGCTTTTTGCCGCGGCGCGATCTCTAGCGCGTAGCAATCGTGTCCGTTGATCTTTTGCACGCCGCCGGGCTTCAGCTTCATCGCGTAGTTGGCCGAGGTGAACCAGGAGTGTTCGACATTGCCCGGCTGGTTGAGCGTTTTGTCGTTATCCAGCAGGGGATGCAGACCGAAGCGCAGAATCATATCCGAGCCGCTTTCGGCCAGGATCTCGAAAGTTTTGCCCACGCCTTTTTTGTAGGTCTCGCGCACTGTCATCTCCGTCGCCGGATGCTTTTCGTCGTCGCCGCGATAGACGGCGTAGTGTTCGATGCCGGTAAATCCCAGCACATTTTCAACGCGCGCCGCGACGGTTGAATCCACCATCCGGATGACCGACGCTTCGTCTAGCTCGCGCGCTGCCCTGGCGCCATTCTTTTGCGCTTCGATGCTGCCCACGCCCGCGCCAAGCGCTATTAAAACCACTGCCGTTCGCCACTGCCGGAAACGCATCGCTTCTGCCTCTATTCCAAATTATCCGTCCATGAGCGCCTTCTTGGCGTGGCTTGATGCGCTATGCTGATCTACTGGATAAGATCAATCCCCAATGCCTGATACATCGCAGAGCTCAACGAACGCATTAACGCTTAGACGCGAGCGGCTGGCTGTTCGTGGCGTCGTGCAGGGCGTGGGTTTCCGCCCTTTCGTCTATCGTCTGGCGCAGGAAGAAAAGCTGGCCGGCTTTATCGGCAATGATACTGGGGGCGTCACGATCGAAATTGAAGGCGCGCCCGCGTCGCTGGCGGCTTTTCGGCGGCGCCTGTTGGCGGAGGCTCCGGCGCTGGCGCGGATCGACGCGGTCGATGCCGATGAATCGCCTGCTACCGGCGAGCGGGGATTTCGCATTGTCGCCAGCGAGGCCGCCGGTCAGGTCGCAACGGGAATTCCCGCCGACGCCGCTACCTGCTCCGACTGCCTGCGCGAACTGCTCGATCCGCATGATCGCCGCTATCGCTATCCATTCTTGAACTGCACCAACTGCGGCCCACGCTTCACCATTACGCGGCGCATTCCCTATGACCGTCCGCAGACTTCGATGGCGCGCTTTAAAATGTGTCCGGCCTGCCAGGCGGAATACGACGATCCGGCCAATCGTCGTTTTCACGCTCAACCAAACGCCTGCCCCGTTTGTGGACCGCGGCTCTGGCTGGTTCGCGCCGACGGCTCGCCAATCTCTTCGGCCGATTCTGTCGCCGCCGCGATTGACCTTCTTCTCGCGGGCCAGATTCTCGCGATCAAAGGCATCGGCGGTTTTCATCTTGCAGTGGACGCTACGAATCAGGCGGCTGTTCAACGCTTGCGTGAGCGCAAACATCGCTTCGGCAAACCGCTGGCCGTTATGGTGCGCGACCTTGATGCGGCGCGGACGGTTTGCGAACTTACTGCGCAGGAAGAGGAATTGCTCTGCTCGATTCCGCGCCCCATTGTTTTGGCGCGCAAGCGCGCGGGCAGTTGTATTGCCGGGGCGGTCGCTCCGGGGATTCCCTGGCTTGGCGCTTTTCTCCCGTATGCTCCGCTACAGCATTTGCTCTTTGTCGACAGGCGCGTGCGTGCGCTGGTGATGACCAGTGCCAATTTGAGCGAGGAGCCGATCGCCATTGACAACGAGGAAGCGCTGGCGCGGCTCAAGCAAATCGCCGATGCGTTTTTGATGCACGACCGCGAGATTTTGCAGCGCTGCGACGATTCGGTTGTTACCGTTGTTGATGGCGCGTCGCAACTGGTTCGTCGCGCGCGCGGGTTTGTGCCGCTTTCGGTGCCTATACCGCCTAGTTTTGCGAAATTCGGTGCGCCGCCGCTGCTGGCTGTTGGCGGCCAGATGAAAAGCGTATTCACTTTGGCGCGTGGACGCCTGGCTTATCAAAGCCAGCACCTGGGCGATCTTGAAAATCTCACGGGTTTGGATTTCTTTCGCGAGTCGCTGGTTCATCTGATGCGCACTTTCGAGATCGAGCCGAGCGTTGTCGCTCACGATCTACATCCCGGATATCTTTCCACGCAGTGGGCCAAAGAGTGGGCCGCCGAGCGCGGTTTGCCATTGATCGGCGTGCAACATCATCATGCGCATATCGCCGCTTGCATGGCGGAAAACGAATTGACGGAAGAAGCGATTGGACTTTCGCTCGACGGCACCGGCTACGGAACCGACGGCACGGTGTGGGGCGGGGAAGTGCTGATTGCCCGTCTCGACGGCTTCGAGCGCTTCGCGCATCTTGCGCCTGTGCCGATGCCCGGCGGCGAGAAAGCGATTCGCGAGCCGTGGCGCATGGCCTTGGGCTGCATGGCTGCCGCTGGCCTCGACATCGAATCGCCGGAGATACTTTCTCGGTTGGGTGTGAAGCCCAAGGAGTCGCAACTGCTTCGCCGCATGATCGATCGCAAGGTGAACTCTCCGCTCACCTCCAGTTGCGGCCGTTTATTCGACGCGGTGGCCGCGGTCGTTCTCGGTCGCAACAAGGTTGATTACGAGGCGCAGGCTGCCATCGAGCTTGAAGGTCTGGCTATTGACGAGCCCGACGATCTCGATTCCGGCTATGCGTTGGAATTGATTGGTGGAAATTGGACCGCGCGCGAGCCGCTGCAGATTTCGGCCGCTCCGCTGTGGCGCGAGTTGCTTAAAGATTTGCGTGCTGGCGTTGAGCGTTCGCGTATTGCCGCGCGCTTTCACTCCGGCGTTGCCGCCGCCTTTGTTGGCGCTGCGGTTCGAGCGCGAGCCGCTACGGGGATTGGGCAGGTTGCGCTTTCCGGCGGCTGCATGCACAACCGTCGTCTTGCACGTCTGCTGCGCGCCGGTCTCGAAAAGGAAGGCTTCGAGGTCTATCGTCACCGTGCCGTCAGTCCCGGCGACGGCGGCCTCAGCTACGGGCAGGCCGTTGTCGCCGCGGCAAGATTTACGACTTCCGCCGAGTCTTCCGGCCAACCGCGCAAATCCAGAACTTCTGCGTGTCGGTGGATATTTGCGCCTCCGCGAAGCCGGCATTGAGCAGCAGTTCCCGATGCTCGTCGGGCGTCAACATCGTCATGCCGAGTTTGGGTGCGTATTTCCTAGCGATTTTCGATTTCGCGTCTTTGTAGGCTTCGGCAATGATGGCGAACGAGCCTCCCGGCTTGACCACGCGCCACACCTCGCGCACGTCGGAGGGAAGATCGGGCCAGAAGAAATGCGTTTCAACGGCCGTGACGAGGTCGAATGAATTGTCTTCGTAGGGAAGCTGCGAGACCGAGCCTTGGAGGATTTCGACGCGTCCTGTCCGGATCAGATCTGAATTGGTCTTCGACGCCACGCGGACGCTTTCTTCGGAGTGGTCGAGGCCGTATACCAATCCCGTACCCGAGACAATCGCCAGCTTGGCAACGGTTCTTCCGCCGCCGCAGCCAATGTCGAGAATGGCTCCGCCGCGCGGAATCGATAGATGAGAGAAGCCCCAATCGGTAAGCTGCGAATGGTGTTTGTTCATCTTCCGCAGCGTCCAACTACCCAGCCAGCCGATTGGCTTGCGATATTGATTTGTCATTTTGTCTTTTCGTTTGTGGCGCGGGGAAAACGCCACTTTCCATTCGACGCATGTTATCCCGAGAAGTGAACAAGCTCCAAAGCCTCTTGGCGGTCTCCAAGAATCGAGACACGAGGAATCCGTCCGCGCACCATCGCCACTTCGTCGCAGCGGTGCAGACGCCGGCAGTTCTGGCAGTCTTTAAATATTTTGTCAGGCAGCTCGGCTTTGTCGTCCACGGTGCGGAAGCCGTATTTGAAAAAGAAATCGGGAATGCGCGTGAACAGGCAGACGGAGTGAATGCCGTGCATTTCCGCCTCTTCGATCAGCGCCTTCAGAATCCGCCCACCCGCGCCCTGGCCTTTGGCCTCGGGCTTCATGACGATTGAGCGCACTTCGCATAGATGCGGCCCGTACAGATGCAGCGCGCCGCAACCCAGAAACACTCCACTGTCGGACTCGGCGATCGTGAAGTCGCGAATGTTCTCACAGATTTCGGCGAATTGCCGCTTCAGCAGCGTTCCGTCGCCGGAGAGCGAGTTGACCAGATCGTAGACGTTGGAGGCGTCTTGCAGCAGGGATTTACGCACCAGCATGAACAGCCTCCCCTGCGCGGGGTTTAGCCAGCGCTGCAATTCGTTCCGTAGTGGTGTTGAGCGCCTGTTGCACCCGCGCGCGCGCGGTTCCACCGACTACGTCGTGGCAATCGAGGGTTGCTTCAAGAGAAACCGCCGCATAAAAATCTTCATCGAATTCTTTACCGAACTGATGCAATTCGTCGAGCGACAGACCGTTTAGCTCTACACCTTTTTCGATGGCGAACCGAACTGCGTGGCCGATGACGGCATGCGCCGTGCGAAAGGGCAGGCCCTTGTGCACCAGATAAGTGGCCGCGGCCATCGCGTTCAAATAGCCTGACTGCGCAGCCGCTCGCATCCGCTCGCCGCGAAAGCGAAGCGCGCGCGTAAATTTCGGTAAAATCCGCAAAATTCCGTCCAATGTATCCGCCACGGCGAAGACCGGCTCCTGCGTCTCCTGCAAGTCTTTATTGTAAGCAAGAGGCAGCCCTTTGAGCAGCGTCGCCAAAGTCGTTTGCGCGCCTAGCAGACGAGCGCTCTTGCCGCGCAGCAGTTCCGTCAAGTCGGGATTTTTCTTTTGCGGCATGGCGCTCGAACCTGTGGAAAAACTTTCGGGCAGCTCGATGAAGCCGAATTCACTGGTGGCGTGCAGCGTAATTTCTTCGGCGAAGCGGGAAATGTGCAGGCCGAGTGTGGCGGCTGCCTGCGCGAATTCAAGCGCAAAGTCGCGGTCGCTGGTGGCGTCGATTGAATTGGCGGTGGGGGCGGTGAAACCCAACTCCCGCGCCGCAATGGTGCGATCGAGCTTGAGCGTTGCTCCGGCCACCGCGCCCGAGCCGAGCGGGCAGTAGTTCATCCGCGCCGCGCAATCTTTCAGGCGGCTGGCGTCGCGCAGAATCATCTCCACGTAAGCCAATAGCCAATGCGCCACGAGCACCGGTTCGGCGCGCTGCAGGTGCGTGTAGCTTGGCATCACGTTGTCGCCGGCGGCGCGCGCCTGCTCGAGCAGCGCATTTGCCCAACCGACGATTCCCTGAAGAGTCCGCTCGATGCAATCGCGCACGAAGAGCCGCAGATCGGTGGCGATCTGCTCGTTGCGGCTGCGGCCGGTGTGCAGTTTGAGGCCGAGCGGCCCTAACCGCTCGGTCAGTTTCAGTTCGACGAAGTGGTGAATGTCCTCGGCAGATGCGTGGTCGCGCACGGCTGTCTGACCTTCTTTCGAGGCGTGTTCAGCGGCGATTGCGTCGAGCGCACCGCGCAGCTTTGCCGTCTCGTCGGCGGTCAAGATTCCCGCCGCACACAAGGCCGAGGCGTGCGCTTTGCTGGCGGCGACCTCTTCGCCGAGCAGCCGCCAATCAAAGACGATCGACCGCTGCCAGGCTTCGAACTCCGCATCCAAGGGCTCGCGGAAGCGGCCGGACCACATCTTAACGGACTGTTGTTCGTTCGACATCGATTTTGCTATTCCTTCTTGTTGCCGCTGTTCAGCCGGGGCATTTCGCCATCTTTGCCGAGGGTGAGCAAGCCGGTGGTGGCGTAGGTCAGCAGCTTTTCGCGCGTATCGGTGATGTCGAGATTGCGCATGGTGAGTTGGCCGATGCGGTCGCGCGGGGAGAAGGTGGATTCGGTCTTCTCCATGCTGAGGCGCTCGGGATGGAAGGTGAGGTTGGGCGACTCGGTGTTGAGAATGGAGTAGTCGTTGCCGCGGCGCAACTCCAGCGTGACTTCGCCGGTGATGGTTTTGGCGACCCAGCGCTGGGCGGATTCCCGCAGCATGATGGATTGGGAGTCAAACCAGCGACCCTGGTAGAGCAGGCGGCCGAGCTTGCGGCCATTGTCGCGGTACTGCTCGATCGTGTCCTCGTTGTGAATGCCGGTAACCAGCCGCTCGTAGGCGATAAAAAGCAAAGCGAGGCCGGGTGCTTCATAAATGCCGCGGCTTTTGGCTTCGATGATTCTATTTTCAATCTGGTCGGACATGCCGAGGCCGTGACGGCCACCGATGCGGTTGGCTTCGAGAAGAAGCTCGACGGGATCACTGAACTCGTGGCCGTTGAGGGCGACGGGAAAGCCCTCTTCGAAGCGGACGGAAACCTGTTCGCGCGGAACTTCGACATCGTCGCGCCAGAAGGCCTTGCCCATGATGGGCTCGACGATTTTGATGGAGGAAGAAAGTTGCTCCAGATCTTTTGCTTCATGCGTCGCGCCGAGAATGTTGGAGTCGGTGGAGTAGGCCTTTTCGGTAGACATCTTATAGTCGAAGCCCGCGCGTTGCAGAAACGCGGACATTTCGGCGCGACCGCCAAGCTCGTCGATGAAAGCGGCGTCGAGCCAGGGCTTGTAGATTTGGAGGCTGGGATTGACGAGCAGACCGTAGCGATAGAAGCGCTCGATGTCATTGCCCTTGTAGGTGGAACCGTCGCCCCAGATGTGGACGTCATCTTGTTTCATGGCGGCGACCAGCATGGTGCCGGTGACGGCGCGGCCGATCGGAGTGGTGTTGAAGTAGTAGATGCCGGCGGTGCTGATGTGGAAGGCGCCGGCCTGTAGCGCGGCGATGCCTTCGCGAACGAGCTGACTGCGACAGTCAATGAGACGGGCTTTTTCCGCGCCATATTCGAGGGCTTTGCGGGGAATTTCGTCGTAGTCGGATTCGTCGGGCTGGCCCAGGTTGGCCGTGTAGGCGTAGGGGATGGCGCCTTTTTGCTTCATCCAATACAGAGCGGCGGAGGTGTCGAGTCCGCCGGAAAAGGCAATGCCGACTTTTTGACCGACGGGCAAAGATTCGAGAATTACGGACATGATTTGAGAACCTCGAAAAGCAGTTATCAGATGTCAGGTATCAGTTGTCAGTTCGATTATCTTCCGCTGTCAATTTATTTTCGAGCCAATCGCGCTCTCTCAAGCCTCGGGACTGACAACTGATTACTGGCCATTGTTATTGAAACTTCTCCACGTTTGCCAGACCGCCGAGCAGCAGTAACAGAATGGCCTTTTGCGCGTGCAGGCGATTTTCGGCCTGATCGAAGACGATCGATTGCGGGCTGTCGATGACCGCGTCGGTAACCTCTTCGCCGCGCCGCGCCGGCAGGCAGTGCATAAAGACCGCGCCGGGTTTGGCTTTTTTCATCAACTCTTCGTTGATTTGGAAGGGGCGGAAGATGGGCTGACGCTTGGTCGATTCATGCTCCATACCCATGCTAACGCAGACGTCGGTGTAGATGGCGTCCGCGCCTTCGGCCGCGGCCTGCGGGTCTTGCAGCAGGCGAATCTCGCAGCCGTTAACTTCGGCGATTTCCCGCGCCTTGGTGACGATTTCGATGTCCGGCGAGTAGCCGCGCGGCGTGGCTACCGTAACGTTGGCGCCCAGTTGCGCGCCGACGAGCATCAGCGAGTGGCAGACGTTGTTGCCGTCGCCGACATAGGTGAAGTTCACGTTTTTTAAGCTGCCGCCACAATGTTCTTCGAGCGTCATGAAGTCGGCCAGCGCCTGGCAGGGATGCTCGAAGTCAGAGAGCGCATTGACGACCGGCACGCTTGCATGTGCCGCCATCTCGGTGATCGTGTCGTGCGCATAGGTGCGCAGTACGATCACATTCACCCAGCGCTCGAGATTTTGCGCCACGTCGGCGATCGTTTCCCGCTCGCCCAGCGGCGAGTTGGTCTGGTCGACGAAGATCGCGTTGCCACCCATGGTGTTAATGCCGGTCTCGAAGCTCAGCCGCGTGCGCAGGCTGGCTTTCTCGAACATCAGCACCATCTGCTTGGCGTCGAGCGCGTGACGGTAGGCGCGCGGATTGCGCTTTACATCGCCGCCCAATTTCAGTACGGCGCGCGTTTCGGCGCTCGACAGATCGGCGATCGAACAGAGATCTTCGCCCGCCAACCGCGCTGCCGCGGCCAGAACGTCCGGATCTTTTTCAATAGGAACGGCGCCGATTTTGTTTTCTGCAGTTGCGTTGCTAACCATGTTGCTCTCCTTTTGCCTGCGCGCTCGGCGTCGCGGCGTGTTGAGTGAAGATATCGTCCAGCGCGGTGATCGCGGCATCTACGTGCGCGCGCTCCAAAATGAGCGGCGGCAAAAAGCGCAGCACATTACCGCTGGTGCAGTTGATCAAAATTTTGCGCTTGCGCATTTCAGTAACCAGCGTTTTAGCCAGATCGGGCGAGTCAATTTCGACGCCGATCATCAGGCCGATGCCGCGCACGTCGACGATTGCTGAGTGCTTTTTTGCCAGTCCGCGTAGCTTTTCCTGAAAGTAACCGCCAACTTCGGCAGCGCGCTTGAGCAACCCTTCTTTTTCCATGGCGTCGATTACGGCCGCTCCCACCGTGGTGGTTAGCAACCCGCCGCCGAAGGTCGTCCCGTGCATGCCGGCGTGCATGGCCCGCGCCACCTCTTCGGTGCAGAGCACAGCGCCTATCGGCAGCCCGCCGCCGAGCGGTTTGGCTAGCGTGGTGATGTCGGGATGAATGCCGTAATGCTGGTAGGCGCACCACTTGCCCGTGCGCCCCATGCCGGCTTGAATTTCGTCGACGATCAATAGCGATCCGGTCGATTTGGTAAGCGCGCGCGTTTCGTCGATAAACTCTTGCGAGATCGGCCGCACGCCGCCTTCGCCCTGAACGGCTTCGACCAGGATCGCGCAGACTTCATTGGAGAATTTTGCGCGCAGATCTTCTACGTCGTTGAAGCGGACGAACTGCACGCCGGGCATGACCGGCGCGAAGGGATCGCGATACTTGGCCTTATAGGTGGTCGCCATCGAGCCGAAGGTGCGGCCGTGGAAGCTTTGTTCGAGCGCTAAAAACTGGGTTCCGATTTTCGCGCCTTCGCTGCGCCGTAGCGTGGAGTAGGCCCGCGCCAGCTTCAGCGCGGCTTCCCAGGCTTCGGTGCCGGAGTTGGCGAAGAAGGCTCGGTCCAGTCCCGTGCGCGCGGTCAAACGCTGTGCCAGCGCCGCCTGCCCCGCGTGGTAGTAAAGGTTCGAGGTGTGGATCAGCGCGCGGCTCTGCCGGGCGATTGTTTCCACAATCGCCGGATGGTTGTATCCCAGCGCGTTTACGCCGATGCCGCTCAACAGGTCGAGATAGCGGTCGCCCCGCTCGTCGATAATGTACACGCCTTGGCCGCCCACAAATAAAACCGGGTGCCGATCGTAGGTCGCAAGCAACAGCTTTGCCTCCGCGGCGCGAATCTCATCTAATTTCATTTCTTGAAGGACCCTCCTCAGGCCACCATCACTTCGGTTCCATGGGCTACGCGCGCGCTGCACAAATCGGGCAGCACGGCGGCGGCTTCGGCGGGCAGAATGCGCACCCGCTTGACGCCATTCAATAAAGCTTCACGGCAAGCGCCCAGTTTGGGCAACATGCCGCCGGTAATGATGGCGCTTTTGGCCATCTCGGCAATCTGATCGATCGACAGCCAGCGCAATACCTCGCCGTCGGCGCCCTTCACGCCCGGTACATCGGTCAGGAAAACCAGCGCGTCGGCGTGGCAGGCAACGGCGCAGGCCGCCGCCATTTCGTCGGCGTTGATGTTGTAGTACTCGCCATCGAAGCCCAGCGCCATCGAGCAGAGCACCGGCACACCGTTCAACTGCCAAATGGCCTCAAGCCATCGCGGATCGCTGGCAGCAATTTCGCCCACGTAGCCAAGATCAGGCGACGTAACTTTTTTGCGCGCGCGAAAGATCAAGCCGTCGCCGCCGCACATTCCCATCGCCGCCTGGCCCAGCGCGCCCAGCGCCGCCACCAGACTTTTGTTCACTTGCCCGGCAAAAACCATCAGCGCCACGTCGCGGGTTTCGGCATCGGTTACGCGCAGGCCGTTGATGAACTCGCTCTGCTTGTGGAGCGCCTTCAGGGTCTGCGTCAACTGCTTGCCGCCGCCATGCACTACTGCTACCTGATTGCCGTCACGCACCAACTCGGCGATGGCTCGCGTGCACCCCGCCAGCAGTTGCGGATTTTGCAGGCCCGCGCCGCCCAGCTTTACTACGTACTTCATTCGAGCCCCTCCGCTTCGTTCCAGCCAAGCATCACATTCAAGTTCTGCACCGCCTGGCCGGCTGCGCCCTTCAGCAGATTGTCGAGGCAACTGACGATCACGGCCCGCTTGCCGCCGGCGTCGAGTTGGAAGCCGATGTCGGCGTAGTTGGTGCGCGCCACGTACTGAATTTGTGGTAGCGACTTTTCATAGAACCGCACCATGGGGCTGCCGGCGAAAAACTCGCGATAAACTTTTGCCACGCTCTCTCGCGTTTGCGGCTTTTTAAAGCGCACGTAAATCGTCGACAAAATGCCGCGCGGAATCGGCAGCAGATGCGGCGTAAAAATAATTTCATCGGCAGTCAAACCGATTTGCTCTAGCAACTCGCCGGTATGCCGATGCGTAAAAACGCCGTAAGCGGAAAGGCTGTCTGCCGCGTACATGAAGTGCGTTTTCGCCGTGGGGGTTTTGCCTGAGCCGCTTACGCCACTCTTTGAGTCAGCCACGATGCCGGCTTCAAGATCGACGAGTCCAGCAGCGACCAACGGGCGCAGCGGCAGAATCACCGAGGTAGCGTAGCAGCCGGGATTGGCGACGAGCCGCGCTCCGGCGATTTGTTTGCGATGCAGTTCCGGCATGCCGTAGACGGATTGTTTTTGCGTGGCCGCGGCCAACTCGGAGCCTTCGTCTTTGAATGCATAAACGGCGCGATTGGCGGCTTCTGTCATCCGCCACGCTCCGCTCAAGTCGACGACGCTGAGCCCGCGCTTGAGCGCTTCGGGAACCCACTCGCGCGACTGTGCGTGCGGCGTAGCCAGAAACAGAACTTCGGCTCCGCGCGCGGCGAGCAGATCCCAGGAAAACGGCTCCTGCTTGAGCGCGGTCACGATTTCGCCGCCGGCCAGTTGCGGATGAATTTCGGTGAGCGGCAGACCGCCGCGTGCCTGATCTTTTTCGTCGACGCGGCCGACAAAAATCGGCGGCTTGCCCTGCAAACGCGGATGATGCAGCAAAAGCCGCGCCAATTCCGCGCCGGCGTAACCCGTCACTCCTACAACCGCGGTTTGTACTGTCGTCTTCATGCTTCCAGCATCTTCCTCAATCGAGTTTGTACTTCGCCCGCCAATCGTTGATCGGGGCAGATTACCAGCACCGTATCGTCGCCGGCGATTGTACCGATGATCTCTGGCCATCCCGAGCGGTCGAGCGCCGCCGCGATCGGCTGCGCTCCGCCCATGACCGTGTTGACGACCACCTGATTTATCGCCTGTCGCGCGCGCAATCCCAGGCTGTCGATCATTTCGGCTAGCGACGGCGGTTGATCGTCGATTTCCGCCGCTTCCGCCGCCGGCATGGCTTTCATTCCATCGGGCAGCGAGTATCCTCGCGGTCCTTTCATTAATTGCAACTCGTGAATGTCTCGCGAGAGCGTGGCTTGCGTAACGTCAATTCCTCGTCGTCGCAGCTTGCGGCGCAGTTCGTCCTGGCTGGCCACCGCCGTACTGGCCAGTACCTCCCGGATTGCATTGAGCCGCTGAACGTTCATCTTCCGCCGCCGTTTCCGCGAATGAAAAATGCACGGTCCCTATTACGGAACCGCGCATGTATAAATATACGCCGCTATGCATAAGTATACAACGCGTCTCGGCATATTTTGGGACGAAGGTTGGAGCTATTGTTTTTTCAAGTCCCGCCAGTTTGCGCCTATGCCCAGATCGACTACCAGCGGCACGCTCAGCTTGACGACGCCCTCCATCTCCGCCTTCACCAGCGCCGCCACTTCTTCGGTTTCCTTGATGGGGGTTTCAAAGAGCAACTCGTCGTGCACCTGCAGGACCATGCGCGTTTTCAGCTCGCGTTCGGCGAGCTTGCGGTCGAGCGCGATCATCGCCAGCTTGATCAGATCGGCCGCCGTGCCTTGCAGCGGCGTGTTGACGGCCGTGCGCTCGGCAAATCCGCGCTGGTTCGCGTTGCGGCTTTCCAGATCGGGAATCGGCCGCACGCGTCCGAAGAGCGTACGCACAAAGCCGTCTTTGCGCGCCTGCTCGAGCGTTTTCTCGATGAACTCGCGCACGCCCTGGTAGCGCGCGAAGTAGCGATCGATGTAGGCCTTGGCTTCGGCTTGCGGAATGCCCAATTGCGCCGCCAGCCCGAAGGGAGAGATGCCGTAGACGATGCCGAAGTTCACCGCCTTGGCTCGCCGGCGCGTTTCCTTGTCCATGTTTTCGAGCGGAACGCCGAAGACTTCGCTGGCGGTCATGGCGTGAATGTCGATTTCTTCTTCGTAGGCGCGCTTGAGCAGCGGATCGCCCGAGAAGTGCGCCAGCAGCCGCAGTTCGATCTGCGAGTAGTCGGCAGAGAGCAACTGCGTTCCCTCGGCGGCCGTAAAAGCCGCGCGAATTTCGCGACCCAACTCTGTGCGTACGGGAATGTTCTGCAAGTTGGGATTGACCGACGAGAGGCGGCCGGTCGCCGTTCCCGCCGCTTGAAAGGTTGTGTGTACGCGCGAATCGGCGTCGGCCAAAAGCGGCAGCGCATCGACGTAATTCGATTTGAGCTTGGTCAAATGCCGGTATTCGAGCACCATTCGCGGAAGCTCGTGTTGTTCGGCGAGATACTCAAGCACATCTTGCGCCGTCGAAAGCGCTTTATTTTTGCCACGGCTCTGCGGCGCGGGCAATTTCAGATCGCTATAGAGCACGATGGCGAGCTGCTTGGGCGAGTTGATGTTAAATGGTCTTCCTGACAACTCGAAAATTTGCGCCTGCACGCGGGCGCTTTCAGCGCCGAGTCGCTGAGAAAGGCCATCAAGCACATGCGTGTCGATGCGCACGCCGTCACGCTCCATGCGGAAGAGCACCGGCGTTAGCGGCCGGTCAATCTCCACATAGACGCGCGTGAGGCCATTGTTGTCGACTTCTTTGCGCAGCGCGGGCGTGAGCTCGTGGATTGCGGCCGCGGCCGAAGTGAGCGATTGCGGCGCGGGTTGCCCGCTGCGTGCGGCTACGTCGGCCAGCGTTTGCGTGGTGTGCGTTGGGTTCAACGCATAGGAAAGCAACATGGTGTCGTCGAGTGCGCCTGAGAGTTTTATGCCCATGGCGTCGAGCGTGTGCAGCGCCAGCTTGCCGTCGTGCGTGCATTTGGCAACGGCGGCGTCTTCAAGCAGCGCTTTTAGCTCGGCGGTCAGCGGCAGCCGTAACGCGCGCTTGGGATCGGCGCAAAGACCGACGGTGAATTGCGCTTTTTTTTCGGCGGCTTCGGCCACATCTAGGAGCGAGAGCATGGCCGGTTCTTCGCTCTCCGATTCATCCGCAGTGGGCGGCGCTTCGGCATCGAGCGCGAAGGCGAAGCCCTGTTTGCGCGCCTCGGCGAAAAATTCCGCAATCTGTTCCGGCGTGGGTTCGTCGATTAATTCAGCCGGAGGCGCACTTTCGGCGGGAATCAGCTCGCGAAGCATCGAGGTGAATTCAAGCTCGGTGAATAGCACGCGGCAGGCTTCGGCGTCGGGTGACTGCGTTTCCATCGCGTCGAGATCGAGCGCGACCGGTACATGGCAATCGATGGTGACCAATTCTTTCGAGAGCAGCACCGCCTCGCGATTTTGCTGGAGAGATTCGCGATAGCTTTTGCGCTTAACTTCGGCGGCGTGCTCGATCACTGCTTCCACCGAGCCGAATTCTTTGATGAGCTCAACGCTGCCTTTGTCGCCGATGCCCGGCGCGCCGGGAATGTTATCGGCCGTGTCGCCGCGCAACGCCATTACGTCGATGACTTTTTCCGGCGGAACGCCCAGCGTTTCGGTCACCTTGGCCGGGTCAAGGATCAGATTATCTTTTTGCGGATTAAGAATTTTTACTCGCGGCGTGACCAACTGCATCATGTCTTTGTCGCCGCTGACGATGAAGACCTCGTGCTCGTGTTCGGCGGCCTCGCGGGCCAGCGTACCGATTACGTCGTCGGCCTCGAAGCCCTGGGCCTCGAGAATGGGAATGCGCAGCGCTTCAAGCACGCGGCGGATGTAGGGAATCTGCCGCTTCAGATCTTCGGGCGTTTCCGCGCGATTGGCTTTGTAGCCGGCATAGTCGACCTCGTCGAAGCTCTGCGTTTTGCCGTTCCACTTGCGCAGCGTGCCGATTTTTTGCGCCTGTCCGTCGCGGATCAGCTCGCCGCCCACGTCGAAGACCGCCGCGAAATATTCAGGCGCGAAGTCCTGGCGCAGCTTGCGGATCATGTTGACGAAGACGTAAATAGCCGCCGTGGGCAGCCCCGCGCGCGTCGACATCGGGCGCGAGTGCTGCATCGCGTGGTAGGCGCGAAAGATGAAAGACATTGTGTCCAGCAGGAAAACCGGCGGCTTGGATTGCTCACTCACGCTTGTGAGTCTAACAGGAAGCGTTCGCCGGAGCGGGGAATTGGCCAGTTGCGCGCGCGTACGATTCCTGACAACTTGTTAGCTGATGAACATGCAGTCGCCGTAGCTGAAGAAGCGGTATTTGTTTTGGACGGCATGATTGTAGGCGGCCAGCACATGCTCGCGGCCGGCAAAGGCGCTGACCAGCATCAGGAGGCTCGATTGCGGCAGGTGGAAGTTGGTGACGAGGGCTTGCACTAAGCGGAAGTTGAAGCCCGGCGAAATGAATAGCTCCGTCGAACCGGAGTGCGGCTGGATGGGAGCGCCGTTGGCGGCGAGCGCGGCGGCTTCGAGCGTGCGCACCACGGTGGTGCCGACGGCGACGATGCGGCGTTTTTCGGCAACGGCGCGATTCAAGGCTTCGGCTGTTGCAGCGCCGATTGTGTATCGCTCGCGGTGTAGCTTGACCTCATCGACGCGCTCGACGCGCAGCGGCGCAAAGGTGCCGAGGCCGACGTGCAGTGTGACGCGCGCCGTTTCAACGCCCTTTGCGGTGAGCGAAGCCAGCGTTTCCGGCGTGAAGTGCAGCCCGGCGGTGGGCGCGGCGACCGAACCACGCTCGCGCGCATAGACGGTCTGATAGCGTTCGCAATCGGTGTCGGCGTCGTTGCGATGAATGTAGGGCGGCAGCGGAATGTGACCGATGCTTTCGAGAGCCGCATAGAAATCTTCGACTGGCGCGAACTCGATCAGCCGGTCGCCGTAAAGACCGCGCTCCAGAACTTCGGCTTCAAGCGCGATTGTGCCGTCGGCGGCAGGAAAGACCAGTCGCTCGCCGATGGCGATTTTGCGCCCGGGACGGACGAGCGCATGCCAACGGTTTTCGCCGGCCGGCTCGGTGAGCATGACCTCGATGCGGCCGGTGGGCTTTTCGCGATCGCGTTGCAGCGTGCGATGCGCAAAGAGGCGCGCTGGAATGACGCGGCTGTCGTTGAGCACCACAAGGTCGCCCGCGCGCAGCAGCTCCGGCAGATTGACGAAGGCTGTGTCTTCAAGCGCGCCGGTCGCGCGGTCCATCGCCAACATGCGGCTGGCGCCGCGCACGGCGGGCGGCTGCTGCGCGATCAGCTCCGGCGGCAGATCGTAGTTGAAATCTTCTACACGCAGTTGGCTCATTCCATCGCCTTTCCCAGGTGAGCGTAGGCACGAACCCGCGCGCGCTCGATGGCGGCGTTCAACTCCTCGCGCTTTTGCGTGAATTCTTCGGCGGATAGATTTTCCGGTACCTGCGTCCACTGCGCCCAACTGACCACGATCCGCGTGAAGGGCATCGGAATCAGAAAGTGATCCCAGGAGTTAAGCCGAATAGCATGCGCCGGCTCCAGATGAAATGCGCCGAGCGGCTTGCCCGAGAGCTGCGCCAATTTTACCGGGCCATTTTTGGTGCGATAGACGGGGCCGAGCGGACCGTCGGCGGTAAAGATCGCCGTGCCGCCACGGTCGAGCGTGTGCTTTAAACCGAGCAGACCTTCGCGTCCGCCGCGCGAACTGGAGCCGCGTACCGCGCCGAAGCCGAGAAGGTTGAGAATGCGCGTAATCAATTCGCCGTCGAAGCTCTGGCTGATCAAAATGATGGCGTGCGAATGGCGGAAGTAGATCATGCAGGGCAGCACGCACTGGTGCCAGAAGCAGCAGATGTAGTTGCCCGACTGTTGGCCTTCGAGACAAGGCTCGACGCCTTCTTCGGCGATGACCTCAAAGCGCCAGGTGTGGCCGACGAGCGAAAACAGCGCCCAAACGATGCGCGGAACGACGGCCAGCACCAGCCGCTGGCTCCAACTAAATCTGTGGTTGCTCACTAGAGTCAATTTTAGCTTGAGCGCAGCCAGCGCAGCAGCTCAGGCAGCGTGGCGCGCTTGCCATACATTAATATTCCCACGCGGTAAAGGCGCGAGGAGAACCATAGCGCAGCCCAGAGGCTGAGGATCAACAGAAGCAAGGATGAGGTCAACTGCCAAATGGGTACGGCTTCCAAACCCAGGCGAGGGACCACAACGAAGGGCGAGGTGATGGGACAAAGCGTCGCCACCACATTCCACGGCGAGCCGGGATGAGTAACGACGTTCATAACGGCAAACGTCGCTAGCCAGGCGGGAAGGACAATCAGCGAGGCGTACATCTGCAGATCCTGCGCGGTTTCGCAGGTGGCGCCGAGGCCAGAGAAGATCGCGCTATAGAAGAGGAAACCGAGGACAAAGTAAATGACGAAGAAAACAATTTCGGCAATCGAGATGTGGAAGTCGAAATTGCCGCCCATCATGGCCGCCACGGCGGCTGAACTGCTGGCCAGCACAATCGCGGCGATCCAAATGACGATTTGCGTGAGACCCACCGCGCCGGTTCCAAGCAATTTGCCGGCGAGAGTTTCTTCCGGACTGCTGACGGACAGCATCACTTCGAAGATGCGCGAGCTTTTTTCTTCGATGATGGCGCGGGCCATATCCATGCCGTGCAGAAGAATGGGCATGAGGATCAGCAAGAGCATGATGTAGATCTTGATCATCGTCGTGAGGCCGGAGCCTTTGGCGACATTGCCCTGCTTGTCGATGCGTTGCGTGTCGATGGAGATTGTTTTGTAGAGCCGGTCGATTTCCGCCTGGTTGATGCCGTCGGCCAGCAGTTGTTGTCTGGCTATCGCCGTCCGCGCGGCGTTCCGGAGCTGGTCGGCAATATCCATGTCGCCGCTCGATAGCGAGGTGTAGGTCATCCGAGGCGAACTTGCATTGTTGGAATCGATGGTCAGCAGTCCGTCGAGGGAATTGTTGCGCACCTGATCGAGCAGCGCGGCACGCAGTTCCTGAGAGGCCGGCCCGGGTACATCGATGCTCAGGCTGTTTTCTTTATCGGCCAGCAACTGGTCGCGAATGGCTCCGGCCAAGCAGGGATTGGTGGCCATAATGGCGATGTGCTTTCCCGAATCCGCGTGGCGGGCCATCAGAAAATTACCACCCATCAGCACCACGATCAACAGCGGCACCAGCACCGTGGAAAAGCGGAAGGCGCGGCCGCGAACCTGCTCAAGATATTCGCGTTTGGCGATCAGCAGAATATTACGCATTGGCGCGTCCTCCCACGGTCTGGATGAAGATTTCTTCAAGCGATGGCTCGACCACTTCGTAGCGGTAGATAGTCGCCATGGCCGAGGCTTCATGCAGCAATTTTTGCGCATCGCCGTGCGGTTTGAGCTTGATTTCGGCGTGATCGGCGTAGTTGTTGGCCTCGGCGATCTCGTCGCTCTTGAGGAAATCGGCGCAGCCTTCGAACTCGACGATGACGCGATTGCGCTCATAGCGGCTTTTGATTTCGCGCACCTTGCCGCTGAGCACCGCCTCGCCGTTGTTGATGAGGCAAATCTCGTCGCAGAGTTTCTCTACCTGATCCATGCGGTGGGTCGAAAACAAGATCGCGCGGCCCTTGTTTTTTAATTCGATCAGCGTTTGTTCCAGCAGCGATGCATTCACCGGATCGAGGCCGCTGAAGGGCTCGTCCATCACGATCAGCCCCGGATCGTGCAGAATCGCGCTGATGAACTGAATTTTTTGCTGCATGCCCTTGGAGAGTTCCTGCGTTTTCAGTTCCAGAGCATTGGCGATCTCAAGCCGCTCGGCCCAGGCCGTTGCGCGCTGCCGCGCTTGCTGCGCTTTCATGCCGTGCAATTCGCCGAAGAAAACGAGCTGGTCGATCACTTTCATCTTTTTGTAGAGGCCGCGCTCTTCGGGAAGGTAGCCGACGTGATCGAGGCTCTTGCGCGCGAAGGGCTTGTCGAAGAGCGCTACTTTTCCGGAGTCAGGCATGGTGATGCCCAGCATCATGCGGATAGAACTGGTTTTGCCAGCGCCATTGGGGCCTAACAGACCGAACATCTGTCCGGCTTCGATCTTCAGGCTCAGCTCGCGTACCGCGACCTTGCTTTCATAAGCCTTGGTTACGGCTGCGAGTTCGACAACGGGCATGAAACCTCCTGCGTCTTTGCGATCTTAGTCTAATGCGAATACGGCAATTTCCGGCATCGAGTTCCGATGCGTATATCAAAAGATGGGATGCCGCCTACATGAGCCTCCGGCGCACCATGTCGAGAGCCTGCTGCGAGGCCCACTCGCGGATACACTGACGGTCGCCGTGCAAGGTGCGCTCGACGGCTTCGGTGCCTTGCGCGTCGCAGATGGCGAAGTGTACCAAGCCGACGGGTTTCGATTCCGTGCCGCCTGTCGGTCCCGCGATGCCGGTTACGCCCAACCCTAGCGCCGCTCCGGTGCGACGGCGAATGCCTTCGGCCAGCGCTTTGGCGACTTCGGGCGAGACCGCGCCGTAGAGCGTGAGCGTCTCCGCAGGCACGCCGGCCAGCGAGTTCTTCAGCTCGTTCGAGTAGACGATCGCTCCACCTAAAAATGAGCGCGAGGCTCCAGGCACCGAGGTGAGCCGCTCGGAGATCATGCCGCCTGTGCAGCTTTCGGCTACGGCCAGCGTTGCCTGCTTCAGCCCGAGGTAGTAGAGCACGATCTGTTCGAGCGATTCGTCTTGCGAGGAGTAGAGGTAGTCGCCGAGTGTTTCTTCAATTTTGCTGGCCAGCTCGTCGACGCGCGCCTGCGCCGCCTCGGCGGTGGGCTTGGCGCATTGCAAGGTGAGCTGAATGTCGCCGGTGTGCGCCAGAATCGTCGTCTCCACGTCGGTGTAGGTGGTGTAGATCGGCGCCAGCAGACTGTCGGCCTGCGACTCGGGAATCATCGCCGCCTTCAGCGTGCGCACCGCGATCGCACGCGGCGGTGCAACCTCTCGCAGACGCGGCAAGCATTCGTCGTCGAACATCGGTATGCATTCGCGCGGAGGTCCGGGCAGCAGAACGATCAGCTTGCGGTAGCCCTCGTAGATCGTGTCCAGCCACTGGCCCGGCGCGCTGCCGTGTGCATTGGGTAGCACGGTTGCGCCCTCCAGCAGGTCGGCTTGTTTTTGATTGTTCGGCGGCATGGGCATTCGCCATGAGGCCACTCGCACATGCAGCGCGGCCACCAGCGTGGCGTCGCGCCGCAGCGTCAGGTTGAGCGTCTCGGCCACGGCTTCGCGCGTTAAATCGTCTTCGGTGGGGCCCAGGCCGCCGGTGATGATGAGCACATCCACTCGCCCCAGCGCCGTGCGGATCGCATTCACCAGATCTTTGCGCCGGTCGCCCACGATTGTTTTGAAGGCCACAGTGATGCCCAGCCCGTTCAGCTTTTCCGTCACGGCAAGCGAGTTCGTATCTTGACGGAAGGGCGTCAGCATCTCGGAGCCAATCGCGATAATCTCGGATTTCATAAAAGCAGCTCCTAGCTTCTAGCTTTCAGCTCTCAGCTTGTTGCTCAAGAGCCAGTCTAATCTCATATTTCAATGGGTAATGGGAGGACTGGGGAATTGCATCCCACCTTCCGGAGAGTGCCAAAATGTATTTGTTTTACCCAGTCATCGGTTATCGTTTGCACTTAATCCTATTTGCTAAAGGCTAAGAGCTAAAAGTTGTTCTTCATCCCTTTATGCCCAGGTCCACTTCGTAGACGGCGTCGTGGGTAGCCAGGATGGCGGTGCCTTCAGGCGAAAAGGCGATACCGACCAGATCGTTCGCGGCCAGCACGAGCGCGGCCTTGCCTTGAGGCGTAACACGCACCAAGCCACGCCGCCCATGTAGGCACGCCGCCAGATAGATGTCGCCTTCGCTGGAGACCGTCAGGCCCTGCGGCCGGCCCAATCCGCTAAACCAAACGCGTTTGTCGCCGTTGGGCTCGATTGCCCAGATGGCTTCGTTCGACGAGAGCGTAGGCGCGGTTACGAAAAGCGTACCCTCGGCGTTTACCGCCAGGTGATAGGCCGCTACGCTCGGCTCCAGCGTGGAGTGCACGAAGATCTGCCGCTGAGGATTGATTTTGAAGATCGTTCCGCTGCGGTCGCCGACAAAGAGGTTGCCCTCGGCGTCGAAGGCCGCGCCGGTCGCCACGCCCATTCCTTCTGCGTATTTTTCAAACTTGCCTTCGGCATCGATGCGGTAAACCGTGCCCTCGGCTCGCGAGGTCGCATACAGATCGCCCTCGGGCGAGAAGGCCAGCCCGGTCGCATTCAAGATTCCGGTCACGAAGGGGGTCGCCTGTCCATCAGGGCTCACGCGCACGATCGAAATCGGGGTTGGCTTGCCGCGCTGGCCGGAGATGGTGGCGTAGATCATGCCCGCGCGGCTCACCGCCGGGCTTGTTACCGGGTGCAACCCATCGGCCAGTTGTCGCGCCACGTTCAGCACCGCCGCATTCGACGCGCCGGCGGCCGTTCGCACTTCGATCAATCCCGCCGAGGTTTGCGCCGGAAGCTGGAAGGTCAGCCGCGTCGGCCGGCACATCAACAGGTGCGCCGACTGGCCGTCGACGACAACTTCAGGCAGGCCGGTTTCCAGCGGTCCGAGGCCGACTCCGGTCAGCTCGACTTCACCCAGGGGCAGGGCGTCGGTCGGCGTTACGGCATCGACACGCGGCAGCGGCGGATTATTCAGCTCGGATTGCGGGGAGTTGACGGTCATGTCGGTTTAGAACCAGATGCGCGCCAAAGAGGCAATACCTAAAGCATACAGTCCCGCGGCCACGTCGTCGAAGACGATGCCCCAGCCGCCGGGCAGCCGCTCGAAGCGCCGCACCGGAAAGGGCTTGGTGATGTCGAAGAGGCGGAAGAGTACGAAGGCCAGCAGACCGTGCCGCCAATCGGCCGGCGCCCAGAGCAGCGCGATCCATTGTCCGGCAGCCTCGTCGACCACCACGAAGCCGGGGTCGATGCGTCCGCTTTCGCGCTCGACGATGGTCGCGGCGGGAATGCCGCACAGGAGCGTGAAGGCGATTCCAATCGCCAGCGCCAGAGCCAGAGCGGTAGCCGAAAGATGCAGTCCCCAGGCAGCTGCGGCCCAGAGCACGAGCGCCGCCGCCGAGCCCCAGGTTCCCGGTCCGGGTTTTAGGCAGCCCGAGCCGAAGAAGGTGGCCACCACCCAGGCCCAGGCGGTTTTTTGCGCGGAGGGCGTGTGGTCGTTATTCGGATCGTTTTGCGCGTTTTTTTCGCTCATGCTTTTTTGACCCTTGGGATTTTTGTGCGAGTGCAAGCTCTTCCGCAGGGGGCAAAGCCCCGCATCTTTCGTCGCTTTAGTAATCGTCGGAGTCTTTGCCGCGGCTGGTTCCCGCGCCGCCCAGATCCTCGAGCAGCTCGGGATCGACGACCGGCGAGCTGATTTTGTAGACGCCCATCGCCCATTTGCCCAGATCGATTTTGCGGCAGCGGTCGCTGCAAAAAGGGAAGTCTTCGCTTCCTATGAGTACCAGCCCTCCACATGTAGGGCAGCGCAATACCTTTGCGGATTTTTTTCTGACAGCCATTGCTCCCTCGCGATAACACCGCAACCAAAACTTATACTACCGCGCCGGCAACGTTCTTCATCGCGCGGTTGCGAGGCGAATGTCGCTTGCGCCCGCGTTACCGCCGACTGTCTATTCCGCCGCTACCACTTGCGCCACTAGGTCGTAGTCGTGGGCTTCGGTGATTACGGCGCGATAGAAGCGGCCAATTTCTAGCGCATCGAGCGGGCCGAAGTCGTTGATGTAGACCTTGCCGTCGATCTCCGGCGCATGGAATCGGCTGCGGCCCTCCCAAAGCAGGGGCGTTTCTTCGCTGGGACCTTCGGCCAAAAGCGTCAGCTCGCGGCCGACCCATTGCTGCTTGGCACGGCGCGAGATTGTCTGTTGCAGCTTCATCAGCCGCTTGTGCCGCGACTCGATGGTGCGCTTAGGCAGTTGCCGGTCGAGCGCGTAGGCCTCCGAGCCTTCTTCACGCGAGTAGCCGAAGACGCCCAGCCAGTCGAATTTAGCCTTACGGACGAAATCTTCCAAAAGCTCGAAGTCGCGGAGCGATTCGCCGGGGAAGCCGACGATGAAGCTGGTGCGCAGCACGATTCCAGGAACGATTTTGCGCGCTTTGGCGAGGGTCTTCAAGAAGATTTCGCCGCTGCCGCCGCGCTTCATGCGCTTGAGCACATCGGCCGAGGCGTGCTGCAGCGGCAGGTCGAGATATTTGCAGATTTTTTCGTGGCGGGCGATGGTTTCAAGCAGCTTGGTGGTGATGCGATTCGGGTAGGCGTAGAGGAAGCGCAGCCAGCGCAGCTCTTCGATGCCGGCCAGGGTTTCGAGCAATTGCGCCAGGCCGTCTTTGAGCCCCAAGTCTTCGCCGTAGCAGGTGGTGTCTTGGCCGATGAGCGTGATTTCTCGCACGCCCTGGGCGACCAGGCGCTCGGCTTCGGCGACGACCGAGGCCAGAGGCCGCGAGCGAAAGCGTCCGCGCAGGTTGGGAATGACGCAGAAGCTGCAGGGGTGGTCGCAGCCTTCGGCGATTTTGATGTAGGCCGAGGCGCGCGGAGTGGTGAGGATGCGCGGCGTGGTTTCGTTGTAGAGGTAGGTGGGTAGAGCGGCAGTAGCGCCCTGCCAATCCTTGCGACTGAAGCGGCCGCGACGGGCGCGCGCCTCGCCTTCCGGGCGACCTTTGTGCGTGCCGGCCTGCGCTTCCTGTCCGCCATGGCTGCCCTTCGGGCCGTTCTGGTTTTGTCGTGCGGGCGTTTTGGTGGAAGATTGCCCGCTGGAGAGAATTGCGAAGGGCGAGGGCTTTTGCGGCGCGGCTTTTAGGCCGGCGGCCTCAAGAATCGCTTCCAGCTCGCCGGTGCCGACGACGGCGTCGACCTCGGGAATATTTTTTTGAATTTCTTCGCGATAGCGCTCGACCAGGCAGCCGGCGACGATCAGCTTGCGCGCGCGGCCCTGGGATTTGAGGCGTGCCATTTCAAGAATGGCGTCGACCGACTCCTGCTTGGCCGCGTCGATGAAGCTGCAGGTGTTGACGACGAGAATTTCGGCCTCTTCCATGTGGGGCGTCAGATGCGCGCCGGCGCGGTCGAGAAGGCCCATCATGACCTCGGAATCGACGAGGTTCTTGGGGCAGCCAAGGGAGACGAAGCCCACGGAGGGGGGCGTGGGCGTGGATATTTTTTTCACTATTTTATTGTAGTGAGAAAGACAGGGAGTAGGGGGCAGGGAGGGAGTAGGGAACAGAAAACAGGAAACAGAATCGCCGGGGGGGGCTAGCTGTCTCCGCGGTAGAGCAGGTCGCGGATGGCGCGGCGGCGGGCGGCGTTTCTATCGGCTTCGGCCTTGCGCTCGGCGAAGTCGACGGGCTGTTCGAGTTCCGGTTCCGGTTCGTCGGAGGTTTCCGGTTCGCTGCACGAGGGACAACGGTTGGCAAAGCCAGGCTTGTCGGGGTGCAGTTCGAACTCCTCTCCGCAAATGACACAGGTTTTGATCGGAAATGACATGCGGGTATATTAGCGAAAACGGTCCGCGACGTCGATGGGGAGAAGAGGAAAAAATCGCGATATGAAACGGCGAGAATTCCGGATTCCAAAGCAGGAATCCGGAATTTCAGCTTGAGCGCTAATTGGCCAGAACGGCGCGATAGCGGACCTTGCTCTTTTTCGCCTTGCTGATGGCCTCATTGGCCTTGGCCATGGGGAAGAGTTCGATGGCCGCCTTGACGTTGTGGCGGGCGGCGACATCGAGCATTTCACGCAGTTGCGAGGGGCTGCCGACGGGGCTGCCGCCGATGCTGCGCTGGCCGGAAATGAGCGGGAAGGCATGAATTGAAACCGGGGCCGGAGGCACACCGACAAACCAGAAGGTTCCATTGGGGCGGAGCGCCTGAATGTATGCGTTCCAGTCCTGGTCGGCGTTGACGGTAGAGAGAATGAAGTCCAGGCTTCCGGCGGTTTCTTTCAGGGCCTTGGATTCGAGGCTGTTGACGAAGTGGTGCGCGCCGAAGGCGCGAGCTTCTTCTTCTTTGCCGGCCGAGGTGGAGAAGGCGGTTACCTCGGCGCCGAAGGCGCGGGCGAACTGAATGGCGATGTGGCCCAGACCGCCGATACCGGCAATGCCCACGCGCGAGGATGGATTGATTCCATGCGCGCGCAGGGGATTGTAGACGGTGATACCGGCGCAGAGCAGCGGTGCGGCCTGTTCGCTGGGCAGAGCGTCGGGAATGGGGACGATGAAGCGGGCGTTGGCGCGAACGCGGTCGGCAAAACCGCCGTGGCGATGGACGCAGGTGGCTTCGGCTTCTGGACAGAGATTTTCCTGACCCTTGAGGCACCACTCGCACTGGCCGCAGGAACTCGATTGCCAGCCCAGGCCGACGCGCTGGCCGATGGTCAATGACTTAACTTCACTGCCTACGGCCGAAATCGTACCGATAATTTCGTGGCCGGGAATAAATGGATACTGACTATTGCCCCAATCGTTGGCGATCAGGTGCAGATCGCTGTGGCAGATACCACAGTGCGTGATGGCGATTTCGGCCTCGTGCACTCCAAGCTTGCCAGGGTCGTAACTGAAGGGAAGCAGTTCCGCTCCCGCAGCATGGGCTGCAAGTCCTTTAATTTGAGCCATATATTACTCCGTCTACCTCACGGAATGGCCATCGGGCCGGGTCGTTCCCCCCATTGGCGCCGATTTGATCTGGAGGAGAATTGAAAAACCTTGGCTTTAGTTTAAACCGGCGCCCGGTTCGATGGAGAGGTTAAGAATCTGGAAACCGGAGAGTACGCCTCCGGCGGGAGCCTCCGCGGTTACTACAGCCGACTCGCCGTTGAGGCCGGCCTGCTGCGCGTTGCGTAAGGGTTCAAAGGCATTGGCGACAGAAAGAGGAAGACTGGTAAGGGTTTGGCCGCCGATTTCCCCCTGCGCTTCAGGCGCCAGCAGACTGACATAAATGCGGTCGGCTGCGTGTTGGTTGCCGATTTCGGCGAGGATAAATTTTACATCGGGAGGCGTAGCGGGCGACCGGGGCAGGCTGAGCGCGCGATCGAGAGTGGCGGCGTCGGAGACCAGAAGACGCAGATTTCCCGGCGCAAGCCGCGCGGGCAGTTTGATGGCGATACGGAGGTTGCGTTCGGGTTGCTGCCAGGGTTGGAGAGTGGCTTCGATCTGGAGGGTATCGCCGGCATGGGCTGTGTCGCCGGAAACGATGCGGGCGCGCGCGAGCGAAACCTGCAGACGACCGGCAATGGCCTGAATGTGGAGATCGACAGTTTGCACGCTGTCCTGACGCGCGCCGTTGGCGTAGAGGCGGGTGAATAGCTGGCCCGCCTGCAGAGCGGCCTCAAGCGATGCGGGCAAAGCGTCGCCGGTCAGTGCCCATTGGTCTACGGGAACGGGTGGAAGCCCGGCCAGGCCAATGCTGCCGGTCAGGTGATAGCTGATCGCTTCGCTGCTTTCATTACTTTCAAGCATCGATTGATAGAGAACCGTCTGTAAGGCTGCCGGGGTGAGCGAAGGCAGGTCGAGGATTTCGAGATTGATTTTGCGCGGGCCGGTGGGGGCATCGACGGCCAGATGTAGGGGAATCATGCGCGCTTTGAGGCCGAAAATGCCGCGGATCGCCGATTCGCGATCTTGGGTGAAGGCGCCGATCACCGCACCGGTGTTGACGATTTTGAAGGAGTTGAGGGGCGAAGCCAGTGTGGCGACGACCTCGGTGGCGGTCATCGGCAGCGAAACCGGCCCGGCGCCCAGAACCGGGTGGCCGCAGGCCAGCAGTTGCTTGGGATCGACGTAGGTAACCGTGCAGGCGGCGGAGATTTCCATATCGCCGCGCACCAACTGCATGCTGACGGCCGAGCCGGGTTGCAGGGCGGCGGGCGTGGCGGCGGAATTGCTAGAGCCAGAGATCGCGCCTCCGGCCGCGACCTGCTCCAGGGCGGTGCCGGCGGTTTGCTGCCGCCAGAAGCGGATGGCTTCGGGGCTGAATCCGCTCATGACCAAAGGCGTTTCCATGGCCTGGAAGTTCATTTCGGCCGAGGCGGGCGTGGAAGCCGCGCTGGCTGGAGTGCCGAGGCCGGGGGCCGTATTCGGTTCCGGCAGGTCGCGGACCTCAAGCATCTGCTCGATGGGGGTAATGCCGGCGATGGGCTCTTTTGAGAACTGGCCGATGCGGTAGGAGAGCGCGCCGGCCAGCTTGCCGTCGATGTAGACGGGGCTGCCGCTCATGCCCGCAACCACGCCGGTGTACTCGGGCTTGGCGCCGCGCAGGCGGGCCAGAATCAGATCCTGGCCGGGGCCGCGCGAGTTGCGCAGCAGACCGAGAATCTCCACCTGCATGGGTTCGGGGGCGCTTCCCTCAAAAACCGTCCAGGCCGTGCCGGTAAGGCCGGCGCGTACTTGGCTGAGGGGGAAGAAGCCGGCATTTTGTGGGGGACCGGAGCGGGCGGCTGTGGCGGAGGCCGTGGCCTGCGCGGCGGAAAGGGCGGCCGTCGCCGTCAAAAGTACGGCCAGCACGGTCAGAGCCTTCATGAATCCCAGCGGGCGAGTTTTCACGTCTATTAGAGTACAGCGGTACGCGTTGCCGAGGCTCGATCTGGCCGCGAGGCCGGACTCGAATCGCGTATGCTGGTGAACACAAGAGGTTGCCATGACAACGCCGCGCGCAAACACTCGATTTCTCGGCTATTTGGGGCTGAAGCTGCTTTGGTTGGTCTTTTTTACCATGGCCGTCGCGCCGTTTGTTTTTGCCCAGAGCTCGTCGCAAACCGCCGCGCCGCAGAGTCCGCAGACTGACCAGGCCGCTCCGGCCGCCGGCGGCCCTGGCGGCGACAACGGCGCGATCGCGCTGCCGAAAAAGAAGGACAATCCCGACGAGACGCCGGCCCCGGCTCCGGCCGAGCCCAGAATCAAGAATCCCGAGGGGCTGAGCAATTTGAGCCTGCACGTCGAAGTGCCCGAGGTAACGGTCGATGTGGGCGTAATGCTGGAAAAAACGCGTCAGTTCGTACCCAATCTGCGGCCGGGCAACTTCCGCGTTTACGAGGATGGCGTACCGCAGAAGATTGAGGGCTTCAAGCGCACCGAAGCGCCGATCACCGCGCTGCTGCTGTGCGAATTTGCCTCCAACAGCTACTACTTCATCTATGACATGCGCAACGCGGCGTGGACGTTTGCCCAGCAGTTGCGGCCCAACGATTACGTGGCCCTGATGACCTTCGACATGCGCACCCAGATCGTGACCGATTTTACGCAGGACAAGAAGCAGATTCTGGAAGGCATCAACATGCTGCAAATTCCAGGGTTCCACGAGACCAACGTCTTCGATGCCCTGCATGAGGCGCTGGACAGGTTGAGCCGTCTCGACGGCCAGAAATACATCGTTCTCATCTCTTCGGGGCGCGATTCATTTTCTCGGATTACTTTTGATCAGGCGCTGAAATACGTGAAGGCTTCGCACAATACCACCATCTACACGGTTTCAACCGGCGGAGCCATTCGCACGATGACCGAGGGGCGCGGCGGCATGATGAGCTCCATGCGCGATATGGATTACCTGCAGGCCGACAACGAGATGAAGACCTTTGCCAGCGTGACCGGCGGCATGAGCTTTTTCCCTCGGTTTACCGGCGAAATGCCCGATATCTTCAAGAGCATCAACGACAATATCCGTTCCAAGTACCGGCTGATTTACCGCCCCACCAACACCAAACAGGATGGAAGCTGGCGCAAGATTCGCGTCGAGCTGGTTGATGACGAGGGCCAGCCCTTGCGCATGCAGGACGAAAAGCACAAGCCGCTCAAGTACCAGATCATCGCCCGCGACGGTTACCGGGCCCGGCAGGAAGTGGAATGAGGTCTGTTGCCGCGGGAATGCCCGCCCCAGGGGAGCCTTTTCAGTAACTAAAGTGTTATCGACGAAAGATGCCTTCCGGCCGAAAATTCTGCATAGAGAGGTGCGTGAGAAGGCGTGCTTTGGGGCCCCCTTACGGGTAGGCTGAAGGGTGGTGAACGCGATGCAGTCTCGGCCTGGATGTGGATCGAAGTACGGTGGCTGCGAGCCGAGCCGCGGCCGGAGTATCCCGCTGATGCGGAGAGACGAGAGCGGCCAGACGCTGGTGGTCATCGTACTCTTTGCAGGGATTGTGCTTCTCGGGCTGTTGGCTATGGCCTTGGATGTGGGCTATTTGTTCCACGAAAAGCGCATGGCGCAGGCCGCGGCCGATGCTGCCGCGGTGGCCGCGGCTGAGGAATACACCTACAACAATTCTTTGGGGGCGGCTTCGACCAATGCGGCCTACGCGGCGGCGGCGGCCAACGGATTCGATCACAACGCCGCTGTCAATCCCGCCAGCGTGAACGTTTCGATCAGTTCTTCGGGCAATTACTCGAACACCAGCACCAGCGCGCCGACGACCTGGACCGTGGTGCAGGTCTCCCGTCCCATACAAACTTTTTTTCTGGGCGCGTTTATCAAAAGTTTGCGCACCATGACCGTTTCGGCCACGGCTTCGGCGGCAGGCGGTCAGTCGAGTCCGACCTGCGTCTGCCTGGAGGGCACTTCGGGAACCGATCTGAGCATTAGCGGAGGCTCGAAGCTGACGGCCTCTTCGTGCGGCATCGTCACCGATTCAAACTCCAGTTCGCCGATTACCGTCTCCGGCGGCTCGACGCTATGCGCAGAATCGATCTCGGCCCAGTCCGCCTGGGACAACAGCACCAATATCAATAACGGCAGCAGCATTTGTTCTTCAGCAGACATTGTGCAGTCAAGCGCCTTTAGCTGCGCTCCCGCCATGCCCGTGGTGCCCGCCGCTGACTATGCGAGTTGCGTAGGCGACCCGACCGGCGGCGGCTCCTGGGGGGCCACTGGCAAGTATGTGCTGGGGCCTTCGTCGAGCACCAACTCGATCTGCTACACCTCTCTGGTGGTCGGCGGCAACGGCGCCACAGTCACTCTCAATCCTGGCGTTTACGTCATCAACGGCGGCCAACTGCATTTTGAAAGCGGCGCCAACGGGCACTCCAACCTGGGGGGCAACGGCGTCTTCTTCTATCTCGTTAACGGCGCCAGCGTGGTTTTCGATAACGGCGCCAACGTGAATCTGGTCGCGGGCGGAAACACGCAGAGCAGCGGGTCCACGGCTCCAGATGTCGGCCCGTCTGGAACTTATAACCATGTGGTGATCTATCAAGACACCAGCGACACCAAAGCCATCGACTTCGAGGGTGGTTCAGCAACCTATTTCAACGGAGGCATTTACGCGCCGGGAGCGGCGCTCACGCTGGGCAACGGGAGCACTTCGACCGTTAAGACCGACGTTGTGGCGAAGACGATGAGCATTACCGGCGGGGTGTCGTTTACCGCATATCCGGTTTCGAATCTCGGCACCATGAATACCACCGTTACCAAGCTGAGCCAGTAGACGATGAATTACGGACGCCAATTCGTTTTACACTTATTTGCGCGGGCGGCGGCCTGTGCGGCGCGTTCGCAGAGCGAGTCCGGCGATGCGATCGTCGAGCTGGCGCTGGCCGTCGCGTTGCTGGGCATGCCGTTGCTGTTGGGAATCGTTTCTTTCGCTCCGGCTATTTACAGTTCAATTGAGGTCGCTAATGCCGCGCATGCCGGCGTCATGTATGGGATGACCAGTGCGACACACGCCAGCAACAGCGCCAACATTCAGGCGGCGGCTCAGGCCGAGGCTCCCGATTTCGGCGCAAATTTGACGGTGACGCCGACCCTCTACTGGGTCTGCGCTTTGTCGCAGAGCGGCACGCAATACGCCACGCAAAGCGCGGCTACGACGGCCTGTTCGGGCGATCACGTGCTTGAGTACATCCAGGTGAAGACTGCCGCCACCTATACCCCCGCTTTGCACCTTCCGGGTTTTTCATCGACGATTCCCTTGAGTAGTACTTCGGCAATGGAGGTCGAGGAGTAGCCATGGTAAGGCGACAGACGATGAACGATCAATGCGGCGTGCCGGCTGGTTTGTGGCGTCGGGCGCATCTGCTGGCGCATGGCGATAGCGGCGAGTCGCTGGTTTCTTTCGCCTTCAGCATCGTCGTTTTGTTCGGGCTTATCTTCGGGCTGGTGCAGATCTGCTTTGCCTATTACTCTTACGAACTGATCTCGGAGCTTGCGCGCGAGGGCACGCGCTATGCGGTTGTGCGCGGCTCGACCTGCGAAACTTCGACGGGCTCTTCCTGCACGGTGACGGCTTCGGCCGTTAATTCGTACGTGGCCGGGATCGGGCTGCCCTCCATTGGCGGTGGAACGCTCACCGCTGCGACGACTTATACGGGCACGGGAACCAGTTGCGCCGGCGGGGCGGGATCGGAAGCGCCGGGCTGCTACGTTCAGGTGACTGTCAGCTATTCCTTCCCCTACAAGGTGCCGCTGATACTTTCCTCGAAGCCGCTGACCATGTCCAGCACTTCGAAGATGCTGATTATCCAATAGAGCATTCTTACCAAGGCGCTGCCGCCGAAATGCAGGCGCGCATGCAGTCTTGGGCTCTCTGTATATAGAGAGACACTCACCGCTTTTCGCCGGCCGTGCGACTGATTCAGCCGTACAGCCGGCGAAAAAGTGATCGGCCGGAAAGCGATGCCCCGCTACAGAATGCTCAACTGCAGCAGGATCTCCCGGACATAATAGGCAATGACGAAGACCGTCAGCGCGATCACCATCCAGCGGGCGACGTTTAGCAGCGGCTCAATCTTGGCTACCTTGGCGGAGATCACCGACTGCTGCGCTGCTTCTTGCGAGAAGGAGTCGTCGAGGAAGATCTGACCTGCCTCGTCGCGGGTCAAGCTCGTGCGGTAAACGTACAAAGCCGCTGTGACAACGACAAATAGAGACCAAACGCTCCACATCATCGGGACAAACATACAGCGCCTCCCATCCGGGATTTCTTCCATTCCTTCCCAGGGACCGCGAGCCAGGGGAGAATTCCATGCTGCCTCGCGGCCCATGGTCTTTACGGCTGATTATCATATCCCCAAATTGATAGGGTTGTGGATTAATTTTTTGGCGGCTGGCACAGCGATTTTTATGGAAATGATGGCGCTTTGAAACCAACCCGCTGTGGCCGCATCTAAGAATGTATAGGGGCCGGGGGCTTGTCTGCCCGGCGGCCGGACGATAGAGTGAAAGAGGACGGCATCCCGTTCGCATCCCGTTCGCATTTAGGAGGAAGCATGGCTACAACGCCCGCAACGCCCACGCAGGAAACCCAAAAGAAGCTGCCGATTCTTTTTACGCCTCAGGCGATCACCAAGGTGCGCGAGATTATGGCCACCCAGGACCCACTTCCAGCCGGACTGCGCATCGGCGTGATGGGCGGAGGCTGCTCGGGTTTCCAATATTCGATGGCCTTCGAGAATCAGGCCGGCATGATGGACAAAGTCTACAGCTTTGACGATCTGAAGGTCTTCGTCGACGCCACTTCGCTGATGTATCTAGACGGCTGTACGGTCGATTACGTTGAGTCGGTAGAGGCTTCGGGCTTCAAGTTCGACAATCCCAACGTCAAATCGACCTGCGGCTGCGGATCGTCGTTTAAAGCGTAAAGCTGGTTTTCTTCACGGAAGACGATAAAGAGGCTCGCCAATGAGGCGGGTCTCTTTGCGCTTGCGCGGCAACTATTGTTGCGAACTGCTGGTCGACGACGAAGAGGAACTTGAACTGGTGCCGAAGGTGCTGGAGCTGCCGAAGGTCGAGCTTCCCGTCGTGCTGGTGGTGCTGCTGGACGCTTGGCCGGCGGCGCCGGTGCTGTTGCTCTGGGTTTGGCGATCGGCGAGCGGATCGTAGGTGAACTCCCACTCGTTGTAGTGATTTTTCTTTTTATAGACCAGAATCGATTGCCTGGGGCTGCCGGGCGAAAAGCCGATAATGCCTCCGCCGCCGAAGGTCTGGCCGGTGAGGCCGGTGCTGGAAGTGCTCGTAGACGAGGATGAGCTTCCTGTAGAGGTTGCGCTGCTTGAAGTGTCGCTGGAGCTGCCGGTAGAAGTTGATCCCGTGTCGCTGCTCGAGCTGGAGGAACCAAATAGCGACTGGCCGCTTGACGTAGAGGAACCGCTGAAAGCAGAGGTGCCACCGGTGAGGCTGTTTCCGCCGCTGGGTCCGGTGCCGGACAGAGTGGAAGCATTTCCGGCCAGGGTTTGGCCGAAAAAGCCCATAACAGTGGGGGTTTTGTTCTGGCCGTAGCGGACCGGCTTCCAGTCGTCTTTATTCGTGATGGGATCGAGGTAGCGTTTGCGCAGAAAGCGAATGTTGTTGGTCTTGATCAGAGCCTCGATGTTGGGCGGATAGGCACTGAACTTGCGGTAATAAAGTTGGACGGCGCGGCGGTATTGCATGCCGCGATGGAAGGTCTCGAGCTCGCGGTCGCGCTGGATCGACTTGATCACGACGGGAACGGCGACCGACAGCGAAAGGGTGAGCAGGACGACAAAGAAGACCGCGATGAGCATGACGTAGCCCTCTTCGGAGGGCTTTACTTGCGGCCGGATTGGTCTGGATTCCGTCATAGGTCTAATCTGCGCGACGCGGTGTGGCGCTGGCATTAAAACGACGAGAGCGGGATGGTTTGGGTGTTGTTGTAGGACAGGTCGGTGACCTCGACGCTGTTGGGACGGATCGAACCCACCTTGTAGCGATGGTTGACGATTTCGCCGGTCCTGGCCATGAAGATGTCTCCGTTGTGAATGAAAAAGCCTCGCAGAGCTTTATTTTTATCCTGGGAGTAGCCGAAATATTTCAAGTCAATTGCCGGCGGCCGGGGCGGAGCCGGAGGCAGCACCGGCGCGTTGGCGCGGGCATTGTTGCGCGCGCTCTTGAGGGGCTTTTCGATGTGAACCGGCTCCGCGACGACGCCGCCAAAAAAGATGTTTCGACCCGAACCGGTGTAGCGTATCTCTTCGCTTTGGGCGAGCTTTTCCATGTGCAGCGAAGGATCGATGCCGGCGTTGGTGAGCTTTTCCGCCTCTGGGCCTTCTTCATCGGCTGGCGAGGGTTTTGTCGCTTGTGTTCGTGGCGCGCTCGTGGCGGGAGAAGACTTCGACGAGGAACCCGCGAAGTTGCTATAGATCTGCCAGCCGCCAAAGCAGACGATGAAGGCGCCGAGCGCGGCGAGCAGGGCAATTTGACGCTTATTTTTCGTTCCAAGCGAGAGGGCCATGGCTATTCAACCTCCTTGGCGTTGGCTTGGTCGGGTGGCGGCGTGGCGGGCAGGCCGCTGGCCGCGGCGTCGTCGGGGCGCAGCCAGGTGGAGAGGCGCAGACGGAGATTGACGGCGCCGCCCTGCTGGCTGGTCAGCGACATGGCGCGGATGATGAAAAAGGTCTGGTCACGTTCGATGCTGTTGACGAAGCGCATGATGGCCGGGTAATTGCCGCTGATGCCGGCGTCGAGCGAGATTTCGGTCAGGCCCGCTCCGGGCGCGCCTTGCGTGTACTGCACGCGCGTCAGGCGCACGCCGCTGGCGACTTGAAGTTCGCCGATGCGGCTGGAGATCGAGGAGTAGTTGGGCGGGATGCGCCGGGTGTAAAAGTTCTGCAACTGCTGGCGCGATTGATCGACGCGCTGGCCGAGGCCGCGCAGCGGAGCGGTTTCCATGTCCAGCGCCTTCCATTGAAGCTGCTTGCCGGCCAGCGCGTCGCCGGAGTGGCCGTAGACGGCGTTCCAGTCAAGGCTCAGGCGGACGGCGAGGACGATGGCGAGCACCAGCAGAAAGGCGAAGCCGGCCAAGTGCCAGGCGAGCGGAGAGATGAGGCGCTCGCGCCATTGCAAGGGAAGATGGAGCACTTTCATTGCTGGCCTCCCGGTTGGCGATGGAGAGGCGTCGCCGGATTGGGTTTCGACCACGGCGATTGAGACCGCGCGGAGCCGGTGTAGGGCTGACGGACCGGCTGAGCGGCGGGCGCGGCGACGGCGCGTTTCCCCTTTAGATTTGCGGGCGTGGCGGCGGTGGCGCGTTCCTCGGGCGTAGGCGGATTGTAATCGGCCAGCAGATCGAAGTCGAAGCGATTGGAGATACTGATCGGCTCCAGCCGCTGGCCGGAACTGTTGCCGGACTCGGCGCTTTCGCCGATGATGCGCGGCAGAAGAAAGCGGCGTGAGCGTTCGAGATTGCGCACCAGTTCCACGGTCCGGTCGCGAGGGCCGACGACGCGCAGATGCACGGTGATGTGTCCGTCTTTGGCGCGCGCCGGCTCGATGGATGTGAGCTGAACATTGGCGGGCAAAACGGTTTCCATCGCTTCCATGGCCAGGGTCCAGGAGAAGGCTTTTTCGTCGAAGCGCTGATTGAGAAATTCTGTCTGGCGGAGCAGTTGCGCGTTGTCGGGCGCGTGCATGGTGGCTTCATCGGCCTGGCGTTCGGCCTGGACTTGGGCGATTTTGGCGTCGATGGCGCGCTCGCTGGCTCTGGTTTCAGCGGCCTGGCTGCCGAGAAGGTGCAGCCCGAAGCCGCAGAGCAGGCAGAGCGCGGCCAGCACGGCCATGGCGATGCGCAGGCGCTTGAGCAGCGGCCCCAGATCGATAAAGGGGTGGGAGGCGAGATTGATCGTGATCCGCATTGGGTTAGCTCGCTCCCTCCAGCGCGCCCGCCACGCCGGCAAAGCTGGTATCGGGCAGCGCCGTCATGGCGCCTTCCTCGGGGCGTGAAATCCATTCCGAGACGGTCAGCTCGGGATTGGCGACCGCTTGCGCGAACTCGGCCGCGCTCAGCTTGCCGGAGTAAAGCAATTGCCGGGGCGCGGAGCCGAGCTTGTCCTCGAAGTAGGCGGCCGCGACGGCGACACCGTGCTGAATTTCGGCCGCGCGCTGCGCCGGATCTTCGGGCAGGTCGAGAATGCGATAGAGCAGCAGGTCTTGGCCGTTGGCGATGCAGGTGGTCAGCGTGAGCGAAGCGAGGTTGGCGGCAAGCACCGCCTCCATGTCGCCGAGGTTTTCCAGCGCCGCCAGGCTCGAGGCAAGCACCGCGCCGGGCTCGTAGCCTGCCGTGCGCACGGCGGCTTCGTATTCGGCGAGGACCGGGCCGGGAATGACCGCGGCCAGCGCCTTGCACTCGGTGGGGCTTTGCGCGAGCACCTGATAGCTGACGCCGGCTTCTTCTACGTCGAAGGGAACCACTTTGCGCAGGCGAAAGCGGATCAGGGAGATGGCCTCGGAGTCTTTTGTGGGCAGGGAATCAAAGTCAAGGATGAAGATGCGGATAAGCGGATCGGGCAGCACGACCGTGACGGTGTGGGTGTGCGGCGAAACCTGCGCCAGCGCGGAGCGAATGGCGGCCGAAAGCGCTTCGGGCGAACGCAGGTTCGGCTCTTCAAGGCTGGAGATTACGGCGCCGGCGGGTAGCGGTGCAAAGGCATAGATCGCCGCCTGCCCCGGCAGGGATTTGCCGCGCCGGCGAATCAGGAAAGGCCTAGCCGCGGCCAGCACGCCTTCAGGCGTAATTTCAATCGCCGCTGGCGGTCGTCCGCCGCGGGGAATGATGCGAATGGATCGGATTGAGCTCAGGATCGAAGGCACTATCGGGAAGCCTCAATAAATGTAACCTTGTTGATCTCTTTCAGTGTAGTGAGACCACGGCGCACGCGATCGATGGCCGACTCGCGCAGAAAGCTCATGCCTTCGCGCTGCGCCTGTTTGCGCACTTCGGAAGAGGGCTTTTTGGCCAGAATGACCTCACGGATCGAGTCGGTGAGGTCGAGCAGTTCGTGGATGGCGGTACGGCCGCGATAGCCGGTGCCGCCGCATTCTATGCAGCCGACGCCCTCGCGGAACTCGAAGTCGCGCCACTCGTCGGGATTGAGGCCGCTGGCGCGCAGGGTTTCATCGTCGTAGTGAACGCTTTGGGCGCAGTGTTCGCAGACGGTGCGCACCAGCCGCTGCGCCAGAATGCAGTTAAGCGCGGAGACGAAGTTGTAGGCCTCGACGCCCATGTTCAGAAAGCGGCCGAGCACGTCGACCACGTTGTTGGCGTGGACGGTGGTAAAGACCAAATGGCCGGTGAGCGCGGAGTTGATGGCGATCTGCGCCGTTTCCTGGTCGCGGATTTCGCCGACCAGAATCTTGTCCGGGTCGTGGCGCAAAATCGAGCGCAGGCCGCGGGCGAAGGTGAGGCCTTTTTTCTCGTTGACGGGAATCTGCGTGATGCCGCGAATCTGGTACTCGACCGGGTCCTCGATGGTGATGATTTTGTCCTCGTCGCTTTTGATCTCGTTGAGGGCGGCATAGAGGGTGGTGGTTTTGCCCGAGCCGGTTGGCCCGGTGACCAGCACCATGCCGTAGGGCTCGCGAATGTAGCGGCGGAAGCAGCGTAGGTCTTCCTCGGCGAAACCCACCACGTCGAGGGTAAGATTTTTGAACTTTTCGCTCATCGATTCTTTGTCGAGGACGCGGAGCACGGCGTTTTCGCCGTAGATCGTCGGCATGATGGAGACGCGGAAGTCGATCATGCGGCCCTTGTAGCGAACGCGGAAGCGGCCATCTTGCGGGACGCGCTTTTCGGCGATGTCGAGCTCGCTCATGATCTTGATGCGGCCCATGATGGTGCCGTGGTGCTCGCGGGCGATCGGGGCCATGGCCTCTTGCAGCACGCCGTCGATACGGTACTTGACGTGCACCGAGTCGTCATAGCTTTCGATGTGAATGTCGGAGGCGCGGCGTTCGAGAGCGGTGAAGATCGTGGTATCGACCAGGCGGATGATGGGGCTGATGTCTTCGCTTTCGCTGGTCAGCTTTTCAATGGAGATGTTTTCGTCGGTATTTTCGTCGCCGGTGAGCACGTCGAAGGTGAGCCCCTCGCTGGCTTCGTCGAGGACGCGCTGCGACTGCTCGGTTTTCTTCAGCAGGTCGGTGATCTGCGAGAGCATGGCCACGCGGGCCGAGACACGCTGCCCGAGCAGACCGGAGATTTCGTCGAAGATCATCAGCCGCGACGGGTCGCTGACGGCAATCACCAGCGCGCCGTTTTTCAGTTCGATGGGCACGAAGTTGTAGCGGAACATCAGCTCCACCGGGACGGTGCGCAGCAGATCGTGCTGGATCTTGAAGTTTTTCAGGTCGACGAACTCGGTGCAATAGCGCGCGGCCAAGGCCTGGGCCTGGGCGCGCTCTTCCTCAAGAGCGGCGACGGGAAGCGTAATCGTGTTGGAGTCTGCCATAAGTTAAATCTCCTCGATTTCCGCGGTTACGTGCCGCTTGCCTGCCCCAGCGAAAAGATGGGCAGATAAAGCGAGATAAGAATGAAGAGCGCGACCACGCCCATGATCAGCAGAATGGCCGGCTCAATCAGCGACAGCGCGGCGGTGGTCGCCGTGGCCACGTCTTCTTCGAAAAATTCGGCGACCGAATTCAGCATCTGGGGCAGCGCGCCGGTTTGCTCGCCGACGGTGATCATCTCTAGCGCCAGACTGGGGAAGGTGGCGGTTTTACCTAGCGACTCGGAAAGTCCCTTGCCTTCGCGCACAGTTTCCAGCGAATTGAGCACCGCCATGGAAACTTTGCGTGACGAGATGGAGCGGGCCGCCGTATCGAGCGAAGGCATCAGCGGCAAACCGCCGGTTAGCAGTGTGGCCAGAGTACGGGAAAAGAGGGCTACCTGGTGCTTGATCCAGATTTTGCCGAAGATAGGCAAGCCCACGCGGAAGCCGTCGACGAAGTCCTTGCCGCGGTCGGTGCGCGCAAAGCGGCGGAAGGCGGCGCCGGCCCCGACGCCGGCCAGTGCGACCCAGATAATGGAGCGCTGCGCCAATTTACCGAAGGCCAGCAGCCATTGGGTGATCACGGGCAGGGGCGTGTTGAGCTGATCGTAGAGTTGCGCGAACTGCGGAATCACTACCGTGAACATGAAGATCATCAGGCCGCAGATCAGCGTGAACAGCACGCAAGGATAGATGAGCGCGCCGACGAGCTTTTTGCGCAGCGTCAGCGCCACGTGCTGGAAGCTTACGTAGCGATCGAGCACTTCGGGCAGGTTGCCCGACCGCTCGCCGGCTTGCAGCGTGGTGGTGTACATCAGCGGAAACCCGCTCTGCGCTTCGAAGGCGGCCGAAAGCGATTCGCCTTTTTTGATGCGGCTGGCGGAGTCTGCGAGCTGGCTGGCGAAGTTTTCATTCTTCTGAATTTTGGCCAGCATCTCCAGCGAGCTGAGAATGGGCAGCCCGGCGCGGATCAGCGTGAGGAACTGCTGATTGAAGATCAGGAAGGGTTCCAGCTTGACCTTGCGTCGGTTGGGGTGAATGCCGCCGTGGGCGCGGATGCTGAAGACGTGGTAGCCGGCGTGCGCGAACCGGTCGCGCAGCTCCTCGGCTGAGGATGCGCTCTGGATTTGCTCCTGAACCCGGCCCCGCTCGTCGGCCACTTTGATGAAGAACTCTGCCATGTGTCCTCGCCGGATATAGGCTTGAAAGCCTCCGGCCTTCCTTTAAAATGGCTCCTGCTCAAGGGTAACAGTCCTGATAAAAGGATAGACGAACCAGGCGCGGCGAACGTTCGCCGCCTGGGCTACATTGGAGACAGCGGGTCGCGCCGGCCCTGTATGCTGATTCCGATTCTGGAATAGAAGCGAGGAGATGCGATGGAATGGGTCTTTGCCAGCGGAAGAAGCCAGACGGTCTCCGCGGCCGGCAGCAGCATAGGTGAGCGGTTGCGCGGCTTGGTGCGTGGCAAACTGCGTGGGCGCATGCGGCTCGTTACGGATTTGCTTGCCCTGGGCGCGATTGCGCTGATTCTCGGCGCGAGCTTCTATTCTTGGAGCCATCGCGCCGCGACCGTTGCCGTTGTTACTCCCTATCCCCACGATCTTGCCCGGGTCAGCTTCGCCGTGGCCGGCGACGTGATTCCCCACGAGCCGATCAAGGCCGAGGCCGGGACAGACGAGCCGGGATGGGGCGAGCTTTTTTCGCAGGTGGCCGACGTTTTTAGCGGAGCGAATTTCGGATTTGTGAATCTGGAGACGCCCGTCGCTCCCGCGCATTCGCACGGCAGCAAGCCGTTTTTGTTCGACGCGCCGGTGGCGCTGCCCGAGGCTCTGAAGGCCAGCGGCATCAAGATTGTTTCTTTCGCCAACAATCACGCCATGGACCAGGGCTGGGCCGGATTTGCCGAGACGCGCGAGCATTTGAGGGCGGCCGGGCTGCTCTTTGCTGGGAGTTCAGACAACGCGGCCACGGCCTGGCAGCCAGTGATTACCGAGGCGAACGGCATCAAGGTCGGCTGGCTGGGAATGACGCGCTGGCTTAACGGCGGCCGAAACCCGGACAAGAATGAGCTGCCGCACGTAAATTTTTTCCCTTATCCCAACGATTCGGGCGGCGCGCCGGGGGCCGATGAAGCGGCGGTGCTGGCGGCCGTAAGGTCTGCTCGCGCGCAGTGCGATTTGCTGGTCGTCTCCATCCATTGGGGCGTGGAGTACGCGCCTGCGCCGCGAGCCGAGGACACCGAGATCGCGCACAAAATGCTGGAGGCCGGGGCGACGGTGATCGTCGGTGCGCACCCGCACGTCTTGCAGCCGATCGAGAGCTACAAAACTCAGGACGGGCGCGATACGGTCATCTTTTATTCGCTCGGCAACTTTCTCTCCAATCAGTCGCGCGGTTATGTCGACGGGCTTAACCCGGACTCGAATGGCGAGCCACGCGATGAGGCCATCGGGCTGTTTTCCGCCGTGCGCCGCGATTACGGACCGGCTGGCGTGCGCGTCGAATTAGGGCGGGTGGGCATGCTGCCCGTTTGGGAAGAGAATAATCGTAACGAGATTGCCGCTGGACGGGCGAAAAAGCCGCTGATTCGGCCGGTACTGATCGACCGCGAAATTCCTCTCGTGCAGATGCATCTCGATGAGTTGAACCGCAAGACCGCATCGGGCGGCGAGGGGCTGACGAACGAGGAGAAAAAGAAATTTGTCGAAGCGACCAAGAGATTAAAACTTTTAACCGACCGGCGGGCGCAGATTCTGGCGCGCATGGGCGACGAGTACGTGACCGCGCCGCCCAAGCTGCCCGTGAAGCCGTAGAGAAAGCAGACGGCGGAGATATAGATGCTGGAGATCGAAAACGCGCGGGAGCAAAAGCAAGGCGTCCTATCGTTGGGCGTGCTGATGGGCGTGTTGGCGATTCCCGTGGCCGCGGTTGGCGCCTGCCTGGCGGTGCCTTATATTTTTGCGCTGCGCTGGACCCGGCAGTGGCGGGAGCGTAAGCTGCGCGTGCAAATGCGCGCGGCAGGCCGGCTGATCTCATGGGTTGATTTCTTGCGCTCGATGCGCGACGTTGGCGGAAGCTGCATCGAAGAGAAGTTTTCGCCCAAAGGCCCGGTTCGCTTCTGGTGGACGCCGGAGGATCTCGGCCGCGAGTCACCCTACGCGATCATCGACTGGTTCACCATGCACAAGGGCCGCCAGCACGAACCATTTATTCTTTGGTGCCGCCAGCGCTACACGAGCGCCGAAAGCGGCAGCGCGGTGCTGGTGGACGCGACGATGGTGCCGCGACGCGAAATCTACACGCTGTGGGCTGAATGCCGCTCCGGCGCCAAGCGCGGCCATTGGGTCGAGGTGGCCCCGCCGGAGATTCTGCCGCGCCGGTCGGGGCAATAGGCCGATCTGCGGCGTTTGGTTTTACGCGAGAATGGCGACGCCGGCGGCGATGGCGGCCGCTTCAAGTGCTTTATCGAGCGTGGCCAACGGAAGCTGTTTGCGCAGCGCTAGCGCCAGGTACGCCGCGTCGTAAAACGACAATCGATACCGCCGCGCAAGCTGGAGGATGTTCAACTCATCCTCGGTTTGCTCTACGCGAATGGGATAAGCGGACAGCAGCCGTAGAAATGCCGCGCTGCCGTCGATAGTGAGACGCTGACGTCTTTCATTGATGATGAGAAGGTTGCGAATCTCATACCACCAGATGCGGGGAACCAAAGCAAAATCATCTCGGAGTTGTTTTTCCGCAGTCTCGGCGAGCGGAGATGATTCGTCGGCCAGAGCCCATGTGGCCGAGATAGACGCATCGAGCACAAAGGGCATCAGGCGCGTCCTTCGTCGCGGGCGGAGAGAATTTCTTCGAGCGACAACTTGCCAATTTTCTGCCGCAATGCGTGCATCTCCCGCATGGCCTGCCGCACTTTTTCGCGGTCGATGTCGATCTGAGGGCTGATCTGCGCGATGGGCTTGCCGTGGCGGGTGATTACGACGCTTTCTCCGCGCTCGACATCGTCGAGGATGCGAAGAAAGTGCGTTTTGGCTTCGGAGGCTTGGATTGTCTGCATAAAAATTGACCAGTCAATCTGACTGGTCAATTTTAGCATGGATTATGTAATGCGCTAACTGGGAACGACTTAGCGGATTTCTGCTGCCGTTGCAGCGGCTTAATAACCGTTGGCTACCAGCCAGGAGGCGCTCAGGTCCATCTGCTTGTTGCGCTCGGCCTGCATCTGCATGGCGGCCAGCTTGACCAGCACGTCGGCTTCGATGTTGACCGGCGAGCCGTGCCGCAGGGTGTGCAGATTGGTGCGCCAGTAGGTGAGCGGCAGAATGGCAATTGAGATTTCCGCGCCGTCAAAGGCGGCGATGGTCAGGCTGATGCCTTCGACGGCCACCGAGCCTTTGTGCACCATCCATTGCCGTACATTTTCGGGTACGCGAACTTTGAGGGTCCAGTCGGTAGTTTCGCGATTGAACTCGGGACTCGATTCGGGGATGACGGGATCGAGCGCGGTTAACATGCCGGTTCCGTCCACGTGCCCCTGCACAACGTGACCGCCCAGCGGGCTGCCGGCGGCGGTGGGCAGTTCGAGATTAACCTTGGCGCCTTTGGCCAGTACGCCGAGCGAGGTGCGATCGAGGGTTTCCTGGGCCAGATCGGCGTGGAAAAATTTTGGGTCGGGGTCGAGCGCCGTAAGGCAGACACCGGAGACGCCCAGCGAATCGCCTTCGCGCAGCCGCGAGGCTACGCCGGGAGCTTCGATCGTAATGCGCCGCACGCCGCCGCGGTCGGCTAGGCCGACCAGCGTTCCGGTTTGCTCAATAATGCCAGTGAACATGAATCTATTTTAGTGGACAGTGGACAGGAGGAGCTGGGCTAATCGCCGGCTTGGGACTCTTCGGCTTCGGAGAGGGTCGGGAGAGCTAGCGCCGCGTCGGCGGTGAGGGTGCGATAGGCGCGCAGAAGTTTCAAGCGCCAGCGCAGAATCATGCCGAAGGCCAGCAGATAAAAAAGCGCGCCAGTCTGCTCGAGCGAGAGAAAGCGGTCGAAGTAATCGCGTGCTAAGTAGCGCACCACGGCCAGCACAACGACAACCGAGAAGAAGGCGCTCGAACGCTTCATCATGATGACGCCATTTTGTCGGTGCAGGTCCGAGGTGACCAGCAGCGGATAGGCCAAAGCGATCGCGCCGACGGCAAAGGCTGCCATTCCCCAGGTCAGGGGAATGCGGAAGGCCGGAATCAGAAACATGGAAAGCCCGGTAGCCATGCCCGCCGGCGGCATCACTATTTTTTTGAGGGTGACGGGGGTTTGGCCTTCGCGTACGCGCCAGGCGAGCACTGCGGCCATACCGACGAGAGAGACAACGGCCGTGACGGCCGGGGAAGCAATCATCCGGTTCACCTATAAATTTCTTCGAGCAGCGGCGGCGCCAAGGGGAGGGCCGCCACATTTAAAGATGCGAAGGTGAGGCGGCGGGGTTCAAGAAATCCTGTTCACTGTCCACTGTTTACTGTTCACTGTCTTTCGGCCAGGGATCGCGCAAAAGCGAGCTGAGCCCTAGGTCGTTTCCGTAACGCTCGACCTCGACCTCGGCCATGTGGACGAATTGGCTCATGCCGCGAAAGGCTGGTACGGCGTCGGAGCCCATGATCTGCGGCGAGACGAACAGGTGCAGACGGTCGACCAGGTCGGCGGCCAAAAAGGCGGTGTTCAACCGCGTGCCGGTTTCGGTCAGAAGGGTCAGCACGCCCTCTTCGCCGAGCTTGTCGAGAACCTTTTCGAGCGGGACGCGGCCGGCCTCGGCGGGCAGAATTTCGACGCGCACGCCGTGGCCGCGCAACGCCTCGGCTCGGGCCGCGTCGGCGGAGACGGTAAAGACGACAACATCGTTGGCGGCGGTCGCGACCAATTTGCAATCGAGGGGCATGCGCAGGGCCGAATCGAGGACGCAGCGCAGTAGCGGACGCCGGCGGCGCAATCCGCTGCGGTCGGTGAGCCAGGGATCGTCGGCGAGCACGGTGTCAATGCCGACCATGGCGGCGTCGGCGGCCCAGCGCAGGGGCTGCACGGCGGCGCGGGCCTCTTCGCTGGTGATCCAGTAAGGAGCGTGGGGCATCTGGTGGCCGGGGGGCGGGGCGATGCGCGCGTCGAGCGTCATGGCGACCTTCATCAGGACGAAGGGGCGGCGATGCTGAATCCAGCGGGCAAAGCCTTCGTTGAGACGGCGTGCTTCGGCCTGGCAGGGGCCGACGGCGGTCTCCATGCCGGCCTCGCGCAGCGCGGCCAAACCCTTGCCGGCGACGGCGGGGTTGGGATCGACGGTGGCGGCGACGACGCGGGCCAGACCGGCTTCGATGAGCGCCTGCGTGCAAGGGCCGGTGCGGCCGGTGGTGCAACAAGGCTCGAGAGAAACATAGGCGGTACCGCCGCGCAGGCGGTCGGCGGCGTGCTGCCGCGCTTCTTTGAGGGCGGCGATCTCGGCGTGGTCCTTGAGGGCGTACTCGTGCCAGCCTTCGCCGATAAACTGGCCAGCGTGGTCAACCAGAACGCAACCGACGGCGGGGTTGGGCGAGGTGACGCCGATGCCGCGGCGCGCCAGATCGAGGGCGCGGGTCATCCAGAAACGGTCTTGGTCAAAGGGGTTTGTCATGTACGCATCCTGCAGGAACATTAAAGTGTATACGTCTGGCTTTGTCGAGCCGATCTATAACAAGCCGATCAGCAGAAGAACTCCGAAGATCGTGTTGGTTTGCGCCACGCGCAGCATGGCCGGCATCATTTGCATTGGAGTACGACCGGCGAGAAAGATGCGGATCGCGGCTGCTGCCGGCCACAGGCTGCCTAAAACTAGCAATGTTAGCGTCGGCAATTGATGGAAGGCGACCAGCGCCACGATCCAGAGATTGGCCGCGATCATGCACGCGGCAAGCAAGCACACGGCCTTGCGATGGCCGAGCAGGATGGCCAGCGTGCGCCGGCCGTTCTGCTTGTCGCCATTGAGGTCGCGAATGTTATTGGCGGTAAGAATGGCGCCGATCAAAATGGCCGAGGGGATGGAGGCAAGCAGGTCATGGAGGGTGACGAATCGTTGCTGAATGAAGCAGGCGAGGAGAATGATGCCGCTGCCCATGAAGCCGCCGGCGAAAATTTCACCGAAGGGAGTGGCGGCAATCGGATGCGGGCCGCCCGTATAAAAGAAGCCGACCAGCATGGAGACGGCGCCGATCAACGCCAGCCACCAACTGCTGCTGGCGCAGATGTAGAGGCCAAGCAGCGTGGCCAGTGCCAGGGCCGCCAGGGCGATCCGCAGAATAGTTTTGGGCTTGATGCCATCTTGCGTGATGGCGCCGGCGATGCCCACCGAGTCGGCCGTATCAAGGCCGCGAAGATAGTCAAAGTATTCGTTGAAGGTGTTGGTGGCGGCCTGAATCAGCGTGGAGGCGATCAACATTGCCACCAGCAGCGGAATGCGCAGGTGGCCGGTCGATCGCCAGGCCAGCGCGCTGCCGACGAGGACGGGAATAAACGAGGCCGTCAGCGTATGCGGGCGCAAAAGATTCCAAAGTACCCTTGGCCACGTGGAACGCGCAGCGCCGGGCCGCATTTCCAGTTCATTTTCCATCGCTAAAGTCGAAAAATCCCTCTCAATAGAATATTTCTTCCGCGCGGCAGAGGCATGCAGGCGGCTAAAAGTTCAGCGACAGCGTCCCATTCGCGCATGGCAAGCGGTGATAGCATCGAAATGAACGTATGAGAACCCAAAAACTGCAAATTATACCCCTAGGTGGGCTGGGCGAGTTTGGAATGAATTGCCTGGCAGTACGCTGGGGAGACGACATTATCGTTATCGACGCCGGCCTGATGTTTCCCGAGTCGGAGCTGCTCGGCGTTGACGTTGTGGTGCCCGACATCACCTATCTGGTGGAGAACAAGCAGCACGTGCGCGGCATTATTCTCACGCACGGCCACGAGGATCACATCGGCGCACTGCCGTGGATTTTGAATGAGCTTAAGGTGCCGGTCTATGCCTCCGAGTTCACGCTGGCCTATGTTGAGGGCAAGCTGGACGAGCATGGGCTGCTGGACGATACCGAGCTGATCGAGATCCGGCCCAAGGAAAAATTTCATCTGGGGCCGTTCACGATCGAACCGATTCACGTGACGCACTCAATGGCCGACAGCATCGCGCTGGCCATCGATACGCCTGCCGGAGTGATTATTCACACCGGCGACTTCAAGATCGATCTGGCGCCGTTGGACGATAAGGCCTTCGACCTGCACACCTTTGCCGAGTACGGCAAACGGGGCGTGCTGGCGCTGCTGCAGGACTCGACCAATGTGGAACGGCCCGGCTATACGCCCGGCGAGCGGGCGGTGATTCCGCGGCTGGACGAGGTTTTTGCGCAGGCCCCCAAGAAGCTGTTCTTCAGTTGCTTTTCATCGTCGGTCTATCGCATCCGCATCGCCATGGAATTGGCGCGTAAGCACGGGCGCAAGGTGGCGGTGATTGGCCGCTCGATGATGGACTCGACCGAGATTGCGCAGGATTTGGGCTATCTCGAAGTGCCGACGGGTTTGATCGTGAATCCGGGGCAGATCAACGACTATCCGCCGGAGCAGATGATGTTGCTGATCTCAGGCACGCAGGGCGAGCCGCTGAGCGCGCTGAGCCGCGCGGCGGTGGATAACCACAAGCACGCGCACATCGATCCAGGCGACACGGTGGTGCTGAGTTCGCGCATTATTCCCGGCAACGAAAAGGGCATCTACCGGGTGATCGATCACCTGAGCCGGCGCGAAGCCAACGTGATTTACGACGACGGGCAGCACGGCGTGATTCACGTCAGCGGCCACGGCAGCCAGGAGGAGATGCGGCTGCTGATTAATCTGGTGCGGCCAAAGTTCTTTATTCCGGTGCACGGCGACTACCGCTATTTGCGGCGGCACGCGCAACTGGCGATGGAGACCGGCGCGGTGGAGCACACGATCATCATTGAGGACGGCGATGTGCTGGAGCTGTCGGGCGACGATGCACGGAAGCGCGATAAGGTGACAGCCGGCCGGGTGCTGATCGATTCCGGCTCGTCGATCGACGTGGTCGAGGATCTGGTGATTCGCGACCGGCGCATTCTTTCAGAAGACGGCGTGGTGCTGGCTGTGCTGGCGCTCAACAAGCGGACCGGCAAGGTGGAGCGTGAGCCGGAGGTGTTGATGCGCGGCTTTGGCGGCGCCGACATTACCGAAGAGGCGCGCGAGACGGTGCTGAATACGCTCGCCGGGCTGAATCAGGAGCAGAAGTCGGATTACGGTCTGGTCAACGAGCGTGTGCGCGTGGACCTGAAGCGGCTGATTCAGAAGAGTACAGGTCGGCGGCCGATGATCGTGCCGGTGATTCTGGAGATCTGAGCCCCTGGAAATCTGAGCCTGGATCAGGCGTCGTTGCGCGCTGGCGCAGTTGGCCGGTGTTGCTGCGTGCCGATGAAGAGTTCGCCCAGCGTAAGGCGGGCGTTGCCTTCGAGATCGAGAAAGCCGGCATGGTTCTGTTTGCAGACGGCTTGCGCCTCGGGCGAGAGATGCTGCGCGATGACAAGCGGCGTGGCGTCGCCGTCGCGCAGGCCGCGCAAACTCTGGCGCAGGTGCTCCGGCGCGACATCGGATTCGATTTCGCAGGTCAGCGTATGGTTGTGGCCGTAGACATCGACCTGGGCGAGGAGTTCCGTCCCATGGCCGGCGGCCGACGCCTGGTGGGTTAGCTCCGTGAGCTTAATGGCGGAGACTTGGCCCAACAGCGTTTTTAGCGCCTCGGCCGCGCGCGTCTCCAGCTTATTGAGTGCCGTATCCGTTTTCATTGCAGTGTCCTCAAAACCTTATTGTGGTGAATCCAAAGTCCGCAAGAAGAACCGCCGCAGGTTCTTCGACTGCCCGCCGCGGCGGATTTCGCTTAGAATGGCAACTCTGTTTAGATGCAAACTTCAGAACAACTAAAATCGCGTTTTTCGAAATTTAACAGCTTGTTGGACGAGGCGGCAGCCGTAAAGCGATCAGGCGGCGGCGCCGGCCAACGGTTGCGGTTGCAGTGAAGGTCCGATTACGAGGCGTTTTGCCGCAGGCGATTTGACGGCGCGCGGCGGTTTAGCGGTAGCGCGCGCGACGGTGATCGGGCTGAGGACGAAAGAATTTTTTCCCGCCGGAATCATGGCCAGCAAGAACGGTTCGCGGCGCGCCTTGCCACCGCGGTCCTTCGATTCCAACCAGGCGCAAAGCCTGGGATCGTGAATCTCTGGCCGGTCCTGCCAGAAATGAGGATTGAGGTTGCAGGCAATGCGCAGGTGATCGATCTGCAATTCGATCTCGGTGACGTTTTTAGGGAAATAGCGCTCGATGTTACTGACGCCAATAGAGATTCCGATGAACCTGTTTTCGTTCCACTGCGAGCTGACGACCATCGTGCTCCTCCGCAATCTTTGACGCATAGGTGGGCAAATCGTACAGAAAAAGCGGGGCCCGATGAAATTGTTGCTAATGTTTTTCATTCACGCCGCAAAAAATGGATGCGTGCGGCGCGAGCGACACACGGCATATACGGCCGAGAGGCAAAAATCCCCGGTCGCATTCATCTGCGATATCGTCCTGCAAAAGCTGATGTCAATCGACGGCGCGGCGAGTACGTGATTACAGCGTAGCGAAAAGGCAGTCCGTCGAGCGGGAGAAAAGGGGAAAGAGAAAAGCCGGGAAGGTCGCCGCAACGTTCGCTCGGTGGGCATCCTGATCGTCAGCCGCCGTTTGTCGAACGCTCTGTGGAAATCTTGTTCTTAACATCCTACGACTGTCAATACCAATCCGGGCGTTGCCGCAAAAAAAATCGTGCGAGAGTGTGGAAAACTACTGTGTGGCGCGCGCGGAGGCTTCGTCGGAGAAGATCTGTCCGTCGCGGATATGTACGATGCGATGGGCGAACTGGGCAATGTCGGGTTCGTGGGTGACCAGGACGATGGTGTTGCCGCGCTCGTGGAGCTGGTCGAAGAGGGCCATGATTTCGTTGCCGGTTTTGGTGTCGAGGTTGCCGGTGGGCTCGTCGGCCAGGATGATGGAAGGGTTGTTGATGAGAGCGCGGGCGACGGCGACGCGCTGGCGTTGGCCGCCGGAAAGCTCGTTGGGCTTGTGCATGATGCGCGCTTCCAGGCCGACGTCGATCAAGGCTTTGCGGGCGCGTTCGAGGCGCTCGGCGGCGGGCGTGCCGTTGTAGATCAGCGGCAGCTCAACGTTGTGCAGCGAACTGGCGCGAGAGAGCAGGTTAAAGGTCTGAAAGACGAAGCCGATCTCTTTGTTGCGGACGCGGGCCAGTTGATCGTCGTCCATCTCGCTGACCAGTTGGCCGTTTAGCCAATAGCGGCCCTGCGAGGGAGTGTCAAGGCAGCCGATCAGGTTCATCAGCGTGGACTTGCCGGAACCGGAAGGTCCCATGATGGCGACATATTCGCCACGGCGGATGCGCAGCGAGACGCCGCGCAGAGCGTGAACCTGCTGCTCGGAGCCCATATCGTAGGTGCGCCAGAGATTCTCGACGACGATCACTTCGTCGCTGGAGACGGTCGTTCCCTGGGGACGATCTTCGATGCTGATGCTTTCTGAAGCCATGCGCTGTCTATCCTTCTCCGACTTTTATCCTAACAATGCCCGTGGCGCGTCCGATCGCCGCGGATGGATGCCCGACACGGTTAACTGCCGCTGCTGCCCGATGCCGGTTTGGCGGTGTCGCGCTTGAGCAGGGCGTTGCCCTTCATCTCGCGCAGCGTCTTGTAGGGGCCGGTGACGACCTCCTGACCTTCATTGAGGCCGGAGAGAACTTCGATTTCTGTCGCGCCGGTAATGCCGGTGGAGACGGGAACGAACTTGGCGCGCAACTTGCCGTGCGCATCCTTTTCGGCGACGAAGACGCCCTGTACGGGATTGGATTTTGCTCCCGCAGCAGCGCCGCCTTTCGCTTTGGCGTTATCGGTGGCCGGATCGTGCAGAACCAGCGCCTGAATGGGCAGGGTGAGCACATTGGCCTGGTGCGCGGTGGTGACTTTGGCGGTGCAGGAAAGTCCAGGGCGGAGATCGCCTGAAGGATCGTCGAGAGTCACGACGACCTTGAAGTCCTTGGCCTCTTCGGTGCCGGAGGTGGACTGCGAGGTGGCGACGCCGGTCGAGCGCAGCAGCGCCTGATCGCCCACCAGGGTGACGTGGCCTTTGAATGTCTTGTTGGGCAGGGCATCGACGGTGACGTCGACCGATTGGCCGAGGCGCACGTTGACGATGTCAGTTTCATCGACCTTGACCTCGGCGGTGACGATGCTCATGTCGGCGATGGTCATAAAGGTGGAACCTTCGGTGTTCTGGATGCCTTCGACGACCGTTTCGCCCTCGCGCACCGGCTCGTTGGTTACGATGCCGTCGAAAGGCGCGATGGCCTGGGTCAGATCCAGGGCGTTCTTGTTGGCGCGCAAGGTGGCGATCTGCGTGCCCAGGTGGCCGCGCGCCGACTGCGTATTGGCTTTGGCCTGGTTAAGCTGGGCGTCGGCCTGAGCCACAGAGGCGACGTCGAGGTCGTAAGAGGCTTTGGCTGAGTCGTAGGTCTGTTTGGAATCGACGCCGGCTTTGTAGAGGGCCTGGGCGCGGTTCCAATCGAGCTGTTTCTGCTCGAGGTCGGCCTTGGCGTGATCCAGATTGGCCTGCTGGGTTTTTTCTGCGGCGATGTAGGAGGCGATGTCGGTTTTGGCGGCGGCGATGGTCGCTTCCTGTCCGTGGACATTGGCTTCTTGCTGCACATTCTCAACGGTCGCTACCAGTTGGCCTTTTTTTACATGGTCGCCCTCTTTTACATAGAGGTGCGTAATGCGGCCCATGGCGGTAGCGCCAAGATTGGCATAGGTCTTGGGCTTGATTTGGCCGGTGCCGCTGACGACCATCGCCAGATCTTGGCGGGCGACTTTGGCGGTGAGAACTTTGGTGTATCCGGATTGCTGCCTGATGACCATAAAGGTCACCAAACCGGCGGCTACGAGCACGGCGAGGGAGATCAGAAGGATTTTCTTCATGTGCAGTTCTTATCCGTGGAAGATTCCTCTTTAGTGTACGCGACGGTAGCGAAAATAGTTCCCTGTCCGTGAAAAATCTATTGCGGCGCGGGGTGGAGCTAGCGTTTGGCCGACCAGACGGTGACCTCGTTGATCGCGGCACGTCAAATGTTTTGACGATTGTCAGCGGAACCTTGCCCATCGCATCCGGGGAACCGTAGAATAAGGGTTCGCAGGAGTATCCAAGGCATGATGTCGTACAACCGGCGTTTTCTCTATCTCGCTCTCGGTTGCGGTCTCGTTTCAACGCCCGCGGCTAGCGCATTCGCACAGAAGGCCGCTACGGCCACCACGAATCAGCAAACCGCCCCGGCCTCGGACCAGGAGTCCGACCCGCTCAAGCGCCAGATGTCCGACAAGGAACGGTATAAGGCGCAGAAGGAACTTCGCCGGGAATTGAAGGGCCCTTATAAGACGTGGTTGAACGAAGAGGTGCCCTACATTATTTCCGACGAAGAGCGCAAGGCTTTTATGAGCTTGAGCAACGATGAGGAGCGCGAGTCGTTTATCGAGAACTTCTGGCTGCGGCGCAACCCCAATCAGGATTCGCCGGAAAATGAATTTCGCGAGGAGCACTACCGGCGCATTCAATATGCCAACGATCACTACGCGGCCGGTAAGCCGGGATGGAAGACCGATCGCGGGCGCATCTACATTACGTGGGGGCCGCCGGATTCGACCGATTCACATCCGTCGGGCGGCATGTACGAGCGGCCCGTCGAAGAAGGCGGCGGCGAGACGGCCACCTTCCCCTTTGAGGTTTGGCACTACCGTTATCTGGAGGGAGTCGGCGAGAATATCGATCTGGAGTTCGTCGATACCTGCCAGTGCGGAGACTATCACTTCACCATCGATCGTAGCGAGAAGGACGCGCTGAAGTACGTTCCCGGCGCCGGTCTTACGCAGTACGAGCAGATGAACAAGAAAGACAAGAGCGACCGCTTCAAGGGCGCCGGCCTTGAACAACTGGGCAATGGCAGTTTGGGCCAGCAGCAGCAGAGCAAGGAATTCGATCGCATCGAGTTGTCGGCCAAGATCTTTGCGCCTCCGCCGATCAAGTTCAAGGATCTGGACGCTTTTGTTACCGAGCACAAGGTTCTTACCGGCCCGCCGTTCCCCTTTGATGTGCGAACCGATTTTGTCAAGGTGACCGACAGCATGGACCTGGTGCCGATCACCATACAGATCCGAACCCGCGACATCACCTTCGTGACGAAGGACGGCGTTTCCAAGGGCGTGGTGAACATTCTGGGCAAGGTCACGACGATCATGCACAAGACCGTGCAGACCTTCGAAGAGCCGGTGGAAGTGGAAGTGCCAGCGGAATTGCTGGAAAAGTCGCTGGATGTGAAGCGGCTCTACTGGAAGTCGCTGCCGCTCACTCCCGGACTCTATCGTCTGGACATCGCCATCAAGGATGTAAACAATCCGGATCACATCGGTATCTACGGCCGCGGCATCGAAGTTCCGGCCTACCAGGACGACAAACTGGGAGCCTCGTCGCTGATACTGGCCGATCAAATGTACACGGTTTCGTCGCGGCAGATTGGCAGCGGCAACTTCATTATCAGCAATACCTACATCCGGCCACGGGTGATGACCAGCGAGAAAACGGCAGCCAGCTTCAAGCGCGGCCAGGATCTGAACTTCTGGATGCAGTTTTATAATTTGCGCATCGATGAGGCAACCAAGAGTAATTCGGCGACGGTTACCTATCAGATAGCGGATGCGGCAACGGGTACGGTGATTCTGGAAAAGCAGTTGGAATCGAAGGATTTAGGCGCGCACAGCGATCAGTTGACCGTGGAAAAGACCCTCCCCACGGCCGGACTGCAACCGGGCAAATACAAAGTGACGGTCAAGATCAACGACGCAATTTCAAAACAAGAGATTGCACAATCGATGCCTTTTGTCGTCGAATAGTATGTAACCCAGGCAATGATTAGCCGGACACAAGAATTCGGTCTCCTGCCTAGGGTTTGATTCTGAGAGAAATGCCAGGGACGCGGCGGGGTAATTAAGATCTGCTGATGAAGCATTATCCCCATCTCGCCAGTATCGCAGCACTGCTCGTGTGCGGCGCAGCCTCGTGCTGGGCCGCCTCCGCGTCGGTGGCGGGAGTGGTGCGCGACTCGGCCGGCGTGCCGCAGATCGGCGCCCAGGTGCAATTGCTGCGCTCCGATCTGAGCGTCGTGGCCAGCGTTTACACCAACGGCGAAGGGCGTTTTCTAATTACTTCGCTGCTGCCCGGCCGATACGCTTTGAAGGCGATGGGAAACTCTTTTCTGCCTTCGCTACGTGAAAATGTTCGCATACGCAGCGGCACGGTCGTTAATCTGACGCTGAACACCCTCTATGAAGTGATTCAATGGCTGCCGGCCGAGCCGCGTGGCTCCGGCGCGCAGAAGGACGATTGGGGTTGGACGCTGCGTTCGGCGGCCAACCGGCCGCTGCTGCGCTGGCTTGAGGATGGGCCGCTGGTGGTGGTCTCCGACGGTTCCGGCAAGACGCCCAAGTTGAAGGCGCGGCTGATGGCCGTCGGCCAGGCGGGCACCTTCGGCGAAAGCGGCGAGCGCTTCTCGGCGACGATTGAAGACACGCCCTCCAGCAGTCGTGAATTGCTGGCGCGGGTGGATTTCGCTCCCGATACGGATGCGAGCATGGAATCGATGCTGGGCTTCCGCCAGGATTTGGGCTTCGCCGGTTCGGTGCAATCGGTGGCGACCGTGGCCGTGGAGCCAGAGGTCGCGAGCGGAGAAAACCGAGGGTTGGAAGAGATCGCTTCTAACAGCTCCGAGACCATGCATTTTGGCGACACTCTCGATGCCGAAGCCGGTTCGACGGCGGTGGTCGATCGTCTGCGCGGCGCCAAGTCCAACACGGCAACGGCGCTGTTGCCCTTTGCTTCCGTCGAGTGGCGCCATAGCGATTCCACCTCGGTGCGCTACCGCATGGCGACGATGATGATGGCGCGGAATGGTGGCGCGGAAGATTCGGAAGCCAAGGCATGGTTGCCCGCCGTGGGCGCGCGCGATGGCCAGTTGAAGATTGAACACGGCCTCCATCAGGAGATTGGCTGGGCGCGGCGAACCGATGCTTCAGAGATGAGCGTTCTGGTCTACTCCGATAAAATCGACAATCCGGTTTTCCAGGCGCAAGGCGGCGCGGCGGCGGCTTCATCGGCGGGCGGCACGGCGCTTTTTGATTCGTCCAGTCATCTATTGCATGCCTCCGGCCCGGGATTTTCAACCACGGGCGTTGAGGCGCGCGTGGAGCGTCGCCTGCCTGGAGGCAATCGCGTGCGCTTGAGCTATGCCAGCGGCGGCGCGCTGGTGATGCCGGCGCTGCCACGACAGGTGGCGCTGAACGAGGCGCTGAACTCAGTTCGTCCCCGGCGCGCGCAAACTTACTCGATTGCGCTTTCAGGCACATTGGACGGCACGGGAACGCGCTGGCGCGCCAGCTATCGCTGGCAGGCCGACGATACCGTTACTGCTGTCAATCCCTTTGCGCGAGATGCGGCGGCGCCTTTCCTTAACCTTCATTTTCGCCAGCCGATTCGCCTGACACGCTCCGGCTCGGGCGGTCTGGAGGCGTTGCTCGACATCAACAATCTGCTGGCCCAGGGCTACCAACCCTACATCCTGAGCGACGGCTCGCTGGTGGTCTTTGCGCAGGATCAGCGCAGCCTGCGCGCCGGCCTCGCGTTTACCTTCTAAATCAATATTTCCCAGGACTTCAAAAACCGCCTTCTCTGGAAGAGAATGGAAAGCGGCATCGTGTTCCGCTGGCGCAGAACTCTTTGTGCGTCAATTATTGCCATGGGCAGGCGAAGGGATCGTTTGGCGATGAAAAACTCAGGGTTCGCGCTGGTTGCTGTTTTTTGCGCCGTATTCACGGCGAGTGGCTTTCTTTCGGCGCAAACAGTCGCCACCGGGCAGCAAGGCGCGATCCGGCAACCGGATGCGCTGCTGGGCGGTTTTCTCGATCCACCAAACGGGGCGCGGCCGCGCGTCTGGTGGCACTGGATGAACGGCAACATCTCCGAAGAGGGGATCAATCTCGATTTGGAGTGGATGCACCGCGTGGGATTGGGCGGCGTAACCATCTTCGAAGGCGCGATCAACACGCCGCAGGTGGTTCCTCAGCGGCTGATCTACATGACGCCGGAGTGGAAGCAGGCTTTTAAAACCGCTGTCGCCAAGGCGCGCAGTTTCGATATGGAAGTGGCTATCGCCAGCTCGCCCGGCTGGAGCGAAACCGGCGGTCCCTGGGTGCCCGCCGCGCAGGGTATGAAGAAGATGGTCTGGAGCGCGACGCGCATCGAGGGCGAACGGCCATTCAAGGGCGTGTTGGCGCATCCGCCCGAGGAAAGCGGCAGCTTTCAGAACTTAAGCATCGCCGGCCGGCGCTCTCCTGATGGCAAAGTTGTTCCGCCACCGCGTTTCTATGCCGACGTGGCGGTCATAGCTTACAAAATTCCCGCCGGCGACAAGTTGCAGGCCGAGTTGAATCCGCAAATTACCTCGAGCGGCGGTGTGGTTAATGTCGCGGCGCTTTCCGACGGCGACATTGCTACGGCGGCGTTGACGCTCAAAGCCAGTTCCACGGGCAGCGAGAGTTGGGTCAACTTCGATTACGGTCGGCCGCAGTCGATTCAGGCCGTGACGTTGGCCAGCCTGAACGATACGATCAGCGTTTTCGATCACGAGAGCAACGCCATTCCGCCGCGGCTTGAGGCCAGTGACGACGGCGCGAATTTTCGCAAGGTCGCCGATCTGCCTTTTTCGAGTTTGGTTCAGTGCACGGCGGTTTTTGAAGCTGTCACAGCGCGCTACTTCCGCCTGGTTTTTCCCGCGCAGCCGGCCGGAGTTGCCGACCACGAGCACAAGATCACGGAGCTGATCCTGACCGGCGGCGCGCGGATGAACGAGTGGGAGAAGCGCGCGGGTTTTGCTAACTCGCGCAACTTTTTTTCTATTCACGATCCCAAAACAGCTTCTGAATTTGCTGTTGCGCCCGGCGACGTAATCGATTTGACCGGCAAGATGGCCGCCGACGGAAGCATCGAGTGGACGCCGCCGGCCGGCAACTGGCTGGTGCTGCGCATCGGCAGCTCGCTGACCGGCCACATGAACGGCCCGGCTCCGGCCGAGGCTACCGGACTTGAGGTCGACAAGCTGAACCGCACGTACGTGAAGAATTACGTGGACGGTTACTTGAAGATGTACGCCGAGACCGTCGGCGCGGAGATGATGGGCGGCAAAGGCGTTTCTTACATGCTGACCGACAGCATTGAGGTTGGCCCGCAAAATTGGACCGATAACATGCTGGATGAGTTCAAGCAGCGGCGCGGCTACGATGCGCGGCCCTGGCTGCCGGCGCTGACCGGCGTTGTAATCAAGAGCACGGCCGACACGGACCGTTTTCTTTGGGACTTCCGGCGCACGATCGGTCAACTGCTGGCCGAAAATCATTACGGCGCGATTGCCGAAGATCTGCACGGCCACGGTATGAGCTACTACAGCGAGGCGCTCGAGTATCACCGGCCGTCGCTGGGCGACGATATAGAGATGCGCAGCCACGCCGACGTGCCCATGGGCGCGATGTGGACCTACGCGGGCCGGCCGGGGCCGGATGTGGACTACGTTTCCGATTTGCGCGGCGCGGCTTCGGTGGCGCACATCTACGGGCAGAATATTGTCGGCGCCGAGTCGATGACTTCGAGCGGACCGGCATGGTCTTTTTCTCCGAACAATCTCAAGCCGGTCGCGGATCTTGAGTTTGCGCTGGGCGTCAACCGCTTCGAGATTCACGAGTCTGCGCACCAGCCGGCGGCCGACATGGCGCCGGGGCTGACGCTGGGGCCTTACGGGCTCTGGTTCAACCGCAACGAGAGCTGGGCCGAGGAGGCCAAGCCGTGGGTGAGCTATCTTTCGCGTTGCTCCTACCTGCTGCAGCAGGGGCATTTCTACGCCGACGTGGCCTACTTCTACGGCGAGGAGGGGCCGCTGACGGCTGTTTTCGGATGGAAGCCGATCGCAGATGCGCCCGAAGGCTACGGTTTCGACTTCGTTAATAGCGACGTGCTGCTGCATCAGCTTTCGTTCAAAGACGGCCGTCTGGTTACGACGGGGGGAACCAGTTACCGCATTCTTTACCTGGGCGGACGCAGCCAGCGAATGACGCTGCCGGTTTTGCGTCAGATTGAGAACTTGGCCAGACAGGGCGCGGTTATTGTCGGCAACCGGCCGGCGGGTTCGCCCAGCCTCGCCGATGACGAGCGGGAGTTTCAGCGGGTTGCCGACCGGCTTTGGGGCCGTAGTGCTGTGGCCGGTCGTTCCGCGCATCGCGTGGGGAAGGGAATCGTTTACGCGGGGATGAGCGCCAACGATGTGCTGGCCGAACTGGGCGAGGCGCGCGACTTCGAATATGCCAAACCAGAGGCTGATGCAGAGTTGATGTTTGTGCATCGCAAGCTGGACGACGGCGAAATTTATTTTGTCGACAATCGCCAGGATCGCGCCGAAAATCTTGAAGCAACCTTCCGCGTGACGGGCAAGGCGCCGGAGCTGTGGGACGCGGCGACGGGCGAGCGATGGCCCGTGTCTTATCGAATAGTGAACGGACGGACGGTTCTGCCGTTGGCGCTCGATCCTTATGGAACAACATTTGTCGTTTTCCGCAAGGCGGCCACGATCGAGTCGCGGCTACTGCCCGAGACGCGGCCGCTGCCTGAGACGAAAGAGAACGCGGTGACCGCGCTTGACGAGCCGCTCAATACAAATTGGATGGTTAGCTTCCAGCCCGGCCGCGGCGCGCCGGAGACGGCGGCCTTCGACCGGCTCGCTTCCTGGAGCGAGAATCGCGATCCCGGCATCAAATATTTTTCCGGCTCGGCTACTTACTCGAAGACGATTAAGATTCCGGCTGAAATGCTGACGGCGGGCGCTCGCTTGTGGCTCGATCTGGGGGATGTGCGCGAGCTGGCCGAGGTCGCGGTCAACGGCAAGTACCTGGGCATTGTGTGGAAGGCGCCTTACCGGATCGACGTGACCGAGGCGCTCAAGCCGGGCGCCAATCAACTCGTGATTCAGGTAACGAATCTGTGGGTGAACCGCATTATCGGCGACCAGCAAAGCTGGGCACCGAGAAAGTACACCTTCGCGTCTTTTGCTCCCTACAAGGCCGATTCGCCGCTGTTGCCTTCCGGACTACTGGGACCGGTGCGGCTGCTGAGTGCGGTGGACAGTGAACAGTGAACAGGGCGCGCATGAAAGCCGCTGAGTTTTTACAGACGGATTAATCCGCGTTGCAGCGCCGTCACCACGGCCTGCGTGCGGTCGCTGGCGTTTAGCCGCATTAGAATGACGCTCACATGGCATTTTACGGTGGACTCGGTAATGCCAAGGTCCGCGGCGATTTCTTTGTTGCTTTTTCCCTTCTCAATCAAATTGAGCACTTCGCGTTCCCGCGCGCTGAGGTCGGAGTTGGGAACGCGCGAGGAAAGGGTGCGCGAAACGGGTTGCGGAAGAAATCGTCCGCCGGCGTGAACGCGATGTAAGGCGCTCACCAAAGTGTCATGCGGCATTCCTTTGACGATGTAACTGCGCGCACCGGCTTCAAGCGCCTGATAGATGTCCTCATCGCCTTCGTAGGTGGTGAGGACGACGAACTTGGCCTCCGGGTGGCGCGCTATGATGGTCCGAATCGTCTCGACGCCGCTGATTCCCGGCAGTTGCAGATCCATCAACGTGATGTCGGGAAGATATTTTTCAAAAAGCTCGAGTGCTTCTTCGCCGCTTCCCGCCTGGGCAATCGCTGTCATGTCGGGTGTGGCGTCGATAATGGCCGCGATGCCGACGCGCATGATGGGATGGTCATCGACAATCAGAACCTTGATCTTTGCCGCTTCTGTTGTTTCCATCGCGTCTATACGCTCACTCGTCATTTTTTTAGCTTGCCCCATTCCAGCCGCCGGCGCAAATCGCGTATGTTGCCGGCCGGCATTTGTTCTTGTGCATCAATCTTCAATTGCAGCGTGCATCGTAGAAAATTCTCTATGGCTGCTGGTGTGTGTCGAATGCGTTGATGACCGGCAGTACATTTCCGTTATCGTCGAAGAAGCCGCGCCCGCGCAGTTCTTTTTCCGCCGCCGGTTCCCACCAGAAAACGCCCTGACCTAAACCGTCGGGAACGGCGCGAACAGCGGCATCGACCGCGCGCAAAAAGGCTAATTGTCCCGCCGGGCTTTCTGGAAACTCCGCTTCCTTGCCCTGCATTCCACCAGGCGTCCAATTGTAGGCGGCTTCAACCACGATGAGCGGACGGTGATAGCGCTGCGCGAGTCTATTCAGAGTGCCGCGCAACTGAGCAATATTGCCATGCCAAAACGGATAGTAAGAAAGTCCAATGATGTCGAAGGGAACCTGGCGGGCAATCAGGTGATCGAAGAAGTCGGCCGCGGCGTCATAGTCACCGCTGCGCTCGATATGGATCATGATGCGCGGTTTGGGCGCGGATTTCCGGCCCGCCTCGACGCCCGCAATTCCGGCTTTGAGCAGATCGGCGAAGTTATCCCAGTTGTCGGGTAGTTTGCCGTCGGGCCACAACATGCCATGAGTGATTTCGTTGCCGACCTGCACTATCTCGGGCATCGTACCCTGCCGGGCAAAGGCGGAAAGGGTCTTGCGCGTATAGCGGTAAACCTGCCGCGTGAGCTGCTTGTGATTGAGCTGGCTCCAGGCCGCTGGAATGGGTTGTTTGCTGGGATCGGCCCAACTGTCGGCGTAATGAAAATCGAGCAATAGATGGAAGCCCATTGCCTTGGCGCGCCGGGCGAGAGCGAGCGTGTACGGAAGGTCGTTGGGTAGCCGGTCTGCTGCCGCTGCTGGATCGTAAAAGATGCGCAGCCGCACCCAATTGTAGCGGTGCTCGCGCAAGATGGCCAGCACATCTTGCGTTTGACCGCCTTCTTTAAAGACAACGCCGTCTTGCTCGCATTGAGCGAGAAAAGAAACATCCGCGCCGATGGCATAACCTTGAGCGCGGATAAGAACAGTACAGGAACAAAGGATCAAAACAACGCAGATTTGGGAAAAGGTACGGTAAATTGACAATGGCGTTTCCCTCATAAGTCCAGCGAAAATATGGTAGCAAATGCGCGGGCCTTCATTTGGGCTCGGCGCTTTCAGAGCCGCTTTCTAACTCCAACTGATATTCGGGAATAAGTTGGACGCGGTTCAACTTGACGATCTGGCCGTCGGGTGTGAAGGGCGGCGGCGGCGTAAGCTCGAAATAAACCGGAGCATCTTTGCGTAACGGCAGAATGCTTAGTTCAAAGGCGCGGGAAGATTGCCGGTCAAGAAACCGCCGCAGCCCAATCGTCCACGGCTGGCCGTTATAAAAGTTATCGGTCAGCAGATGGCTATCGGCGGAGAAACGCGCGACATCGCCTTGATAGTCGGCCTGCAGATACAACTCGCTCAATCCGTCGAGCGCATGGGCGGGCAGGGTGATTGTCCATCGCGCCGCATGAGGCAGGTCGCCGGCATCGGGGGCAACAGCGACGCCTTGAGGATGCGCGGGCCCCAGCTTCACTGGAGACGCCAGGCCAGCGGCCTGAATTTGATGGATGTCGAGCGCGATCTTTCGCGCGTGGGCCCGCGCTGCATAAGCAATGCTGAGCGCATTTTTCTCCGTTGTTACCAGGGTCAAGTTCGCCTTCAATGAAGCAACGGGCGGCGTAACGGTAAATGCAAAATTCGCATTGCTCCGGGAGCGCAGCCAGATGCGAGCGGGGCTCGCTTCAGTGTCGGCAAAGAAATCGGCGCTCGTGATGAGCAGCCGATCTTCGCCGTCGATGCGTGCCTTCCAGGCGTTTTCCGCCTCTTCGGCGGTAAGCGCCACGAAGCGGATGGTTTTGCCTTGCGCGGAAACAATGTCGATCCGCGAATTGACACCCGGCTTGATTCCGCTTACGTAAATCTCGCCTGCGCCGCGCGTGGTTTCGCCGCTTGATGCCTTGATGGAGCGAACCGTAGCCGACTCGAAGGCGAACTCAACGGGAACTCCGGGAATGGCCTCGAAATATAGAGTCGTAACGCCGCGCTGCACAAGGCGCGTGAACAGTTGCGCCGTGCCGTAGCGAAGATTGACGCCCTCGCTACGGAAATTGAAAGGCCAGATGAAATAGGAGCCCGATGGCAGATCGACTGGATGCCGGGGAATGGAGAGCGTGCCGGCGGTTTTTCCATCCGAGGCCGGCAGGCGAATTTCAAATTGCGCGGCGTGCCAGGTGGGCATCGCGTAGTTGCGGAGGTAATTATTGAAGAAGATGAAACCAGCGTCGCCACGCGAGCGCACCGAGGCGCGCGGCACGGAAAGATCGGCGACATTGCGCGGCTCGGATTCTGGAGCATGCACCGTCATCGGGGCCAGATCGGAGCCAAAATCGTTAAGAAAATAGTGAAAGATTTTCAGCTTGCGCAAGGAGGCGCGCTCGTCGCCGAATTCACCTAGCGGCGCTTGAAAGTCATAGGACTTGATGGGCAGATCGTTGGGGTAGCCGGTTGCTTGCGATTCCTGAAGCGTGGTGAGCTTGCCGTCGGGATTTTCTCCACCTTGGAACATATAAGTTCCGTAGAGATTGACGCCGGAGCCCAGCATTACTGGAAAGATGGCCGCAATGCTATCGGGCGAAATGATGGGGCGGCGATGATAGGTGTCTTCAATGCCGCCGCCGATTTCCGCGGTGAGAAAAGGCAGTTGATCTAAGTCAGAATGATGGGGAAAGGGTTCACTTTGGCCGATGGCGTCGTTGGCTGCTGCCACGCGGCTATGAAAGCGGAAAGCGTAAATGTCGGCCGGTGGTAACTTGATGATGGAATCGTCCCACGGCGCGGCGGGATAACCGCCATAGAGCGGAAGGACTGCTTTTGGCGGCACCACGGCATTGTCCCAACCGGTGATGAAATAGAACGGTGCATCAAGCCCGCTGGCGAGCGCGATTTTTTTCAACTCCAGAATGTGCGCAATTCCTGCGTCGGGGCCGCGTTTGGCGTATTCGTTTTCGAGTTGAATGCCGATGACCGGACCGCCGTCTTTCCAGAGCAGTCCCTTGAGTTGTGCGCCGATTTGCCCGTACCAGGCGCGGACCGAGGCCAGATAGACGGGATCGTTGACGCGGGTTGCTCCCTGCTTGAGCACCCAATCGGGCAAACCGCCATTGCGCGCCTCGGCGTGATCCCACGGCCCGATGCGCGCGACCAGGTACATGCCGTGTTTGGCGCAAAGTCCGGCAAAGACGCGCAGATCGCGCTGGTCTGTCCAATCGAATTGTCCCTCGACCTCCTCGTGATGAATCCAAATTACGTAGGTTGCGACGACGTTAATGCCCGCCGCTTTCATCTTGAGAATCTCTTCTTCCCATTGTGCCCGCGGATAGCGCGAGAAATGGAATTCTCCCATCGACGGTAGCCAGGGCTTTCCGTCGATGGTTAAAAAGCGGCTGTTGACGCCAAGAACGGTTCCCGATGGCGATGTCGCCGCGCCTGCCGCGTACAGCGCGGGCGTCGCTTCGCTATAAGGCTGGCTGGCGTCGATGCGGATCGGCGTGTTCGCGCTTTGCGCGCAGGCTGGCGCAAGTGAAAAAAACGCGGCGGTGAAAACGAAACTTGTCCAGAGTACTTTCTGCTTCCAAAAGATGCCGAAAGTTTTTGCGAAAGCGTGCGGGAAGAAAAACATAATTGGACTCCGTGTCCTGAAAGCGCATTTTCAAACGAGAGTTCGCGCTATCTTCTAACGAGAAAGATTCAATTTATTCCTATTCCGCACTTCACGAATCCGCCGAAAGTCGGATCGAGGCTGGATTTTATCGTCAGTGCGTTCCGCGCTGGGTGCAAATGAAGCCAGCCGTTTGGGGGTTGCCGTATACTGAGTGCCGCGATGCAAAGATTGCGAGTGGTTGCCGCCTGTTTGTTGGCATGTATAGCGGGATATGTTGCCGCGCAGTCCGGCGCCTTTGCTGGCTACACGCGCCATGTGTGGCATGCTTCCGACGGCCTGTCTGAGCAAACAGTGCAGGCCTTTGCCCAAACTCCGGATGGTTACTTATGGATCGGGACGACGGGCGGCCTGGTGCGTTTTGATGGCGCGCAGTTCACGGTTTTCGATCGGCAGAACACCTCCGCTCTGCAAGAGAACAGCATTTTCTGCCTGATGGTGGCGCGCGACGGGACACTCTGGATTGGGACCGAGGGCGGAGGGCTGGCGCATTACGCGGGCGGAAAATTCCGCTCCTGGACCACGCGCGATGGACTGAGCAACGATTTTGTCCGTACGATTGCCGAAGATGCGGCGGGAAGAATCTGGATAGGCACCGACAACGGTCTGCTGCGGCTGGAACACGGCCGATTCGTCCGCATTGACGGTGCGGCCGGCATTGCGCCGCTGGCTGTTCACGCCATCTATCGTGACCGCGGCGACCGGTTGTGGGTAGGTGGTTCAAGACTGTTCAGCTTGAATGGCGCGGCGGTGACCGAGTACACGCTGCGCGGAGAAGCCAGCCAGAACCGCGTGAAATCCATCGTGCAAACCAAAGACGGAACGATCTGGGTGGGCACGGTTTCGGGATTGAACCGCATGGCACAGGGTGAAAAAAGATTCAGCCGCGTTAGCGGCATTGCCGGAACCGTGCGTGTCTTACGCCAGACCGCAGACGGCGTGTTGTGGATTGGCACCATCGGGCAGGGCATATACGAGTACCGCGCCGGCCGCTTAACGCAGATTACGGCGCCCGCATCGCTGCCCAGCAACACGGTGCTGAATTTTTACGAGGATACAGAGAAAAACTTTTGGATTGGCACACAGGCCGGCATGTTGCGGCTAACCCAGGCGCAGGCAAATATTGTTTCGCTGCCCCAGGCCAACGACTCCGATTTCGGAACGATTTATCAGGATCGCGACGGCAGTTTTTGGATTGGTTCCTCGTCGCTTTTCCAGATGCGGAATAGCCAGTTGAGCCCCAGCACTCTGCCGGGAGTTAGCGGTGCGCATGTGCGCAATGTCTATCGCGACCGCACAGGCGCTCTGTGGGTGGGGACCGACGGCGAAGGCGTTTATCGGATCGCGGAGGGCCATACGGCGCATTGGACCACGCGCGATGGCCTGTCGAACAATTTTGTCCGCGCCATGGCGCAGGATCGCGACGGAAGCATGTGGGTGGCCGCCGACGAAGGGATCAATCACATTTTGTGGCTGAACGGCCGCCTGCGCATTGTCAGTTACGAGATGCGCGACGGGCTGGCCTACTTTAGCACGCGCGCGCTGCTTGAAGACCACAACGGCGATTTGTGGATCGGCACCGATCGCGGCGTGAGTCACATGCGCGGCGGCAATTTTTTGCACGATACGGCCACCAGCGTGCTGGCGCAGATGAAGGTCTGGGCGATTCACGAAGATCCGGAAGGCGGCCTGTGGTTCGGTACGCGGGATAACGGCCTATACCGTTACCACGGCGGGAAAATAGCGCACTACTCGGCTGAAGACGGTTTGGCCGGCAATGCGATCTATCAAATTCTCGAAGATAACGCGGGCCATTTGTGGATCAGTGGACCCAACGGGGTCTCAATGTTGAACCGCCACGAATTGGATGCCGAGGCAGAGAGTTTTCCCCGGCATTTTGCGCTTACCTTCTACTCCACCGAAGAGATCGCGGCGAATATGGAGATTTACGGCGGCACGCAGTCTTCCGGCTGCATCACGTCGTCGGGCGACGTCTGGCTGCCGAGCAATCTGGGACCTATTCGTATTGTGGTTTCGCGGCGAGAAATGCTGCCGCCGCCGCTGCTGCACATTCAGGCGGTATTGGCCGACGGTCAGCCGGCTTCGATGGCGGCTCCGGTTGTGCTGCGGCCCGGCAACAGCCGTCTGGAAATCGCCTTTGCGCCGATTTTGTTGCGATCGCAGCAGGGGTTGCGCTTCCGCTACCAGCTCGACGGTTTTGAAAAACAATGGAGTGCGGTTACTTCGGCGCGCACGGCCGACTACACCAACCTGCCGCCGGGGCGCTATCGCTTTCGCGTGCGCGTTTTCGACATCAGCAATCCCAGCGCGGTATCAGAAACCACAATTGATGTGATCCAGCGGCCGTTTTTTTACCGCACATGGTGGTTCATTGCCGGTTGTGTCGCGTTGCTCGTGCTGCTTATCTTTGCAACCTACCAAGCTCGTGTGCGGCATGTGCGGGCCCGTTTTGAGGCGGTGCTCGAAGAACGCAGCCGGTTGGCCCGCGAGATGCACGATACCGTGATTCAGGGATGCACGGGAGTTTCGGCGCTGCTTGAAGCGCTTTCCATGAAGAACGTGAAAGACAGTGCGGATACCAGCCTGATGGATGTCGCCCGCCTTCAGATACGCAACACCATTAACGAGGCCCGCGACGCAATTTGGAACCTGCGCAAACCGAGCGACGCCGCCAGTCTTGGCGAAAAGCTGGAAAGCATGACGCGCCAGGTTGGCAGCGAATTCAAAATTCCCATCGCCTGGCGCATGGAGGGGACGCCATTGGCAATCAGCGAGCCGGTGGCGCACGATCTGCTGATGACGGCCCGGGAGGCAGTCTACAACGCGATGTTGCACGGCCACCCTGCGCACGTCAGCGTAGCACTAACTTACAAGAGTCGCGAACTGTTTTTGAATTTGGATGACGATGGTTGCGGTTTCAATCCCGGGCAGATGGACAGCCATCACTTCGGGTTGAAGGGCATGAAAGAGAGAGTGGAACGCTCGGGGGGAAAATTCCATTTGACCACTGCGCCGGGCAACGGCGTTCACATCGAAGTGCGTCTGCCGCATCGCCGCTAAAGCGGTTAGAGCATTTTTACCGATTCTGTAGAGTGCCGAATCGTGCTGAAGGTTGCCGCTCACTGATCTTCGCGTCAACTCGGCGATCATGAATTCTATACGTTATTGGTAAAAATGCTAGTCGATATTTAAATAAGTATGGCGGGATGCAGACCGAAGATTGGTTTGCATTCCGCCATTTTATGCCGGTTAGTAAAGGTTAGAAGGTGAGACGTCCGCCGATCTGAATGTTGCGAGCGCCGTTGGCGTAGTTGATTACGCCGCCGCCGGTTACGTTTGTGCCCGTAGCTGTAGCGGGTTGCTCGAAGTTGGGATGGTTGAGGATATTAAAGGAATCGAGACGCAACTCAAACCGCGCTTTATCGACAATCTGGAAGTTTTTGCCCAGGCTCAGATCCAGATCGCGCCAGCTCGGCCCCAGCAACGAGTTACGGCGCTCGTTGCCGAAGGTGCCCGAGGTTGGAGTTTGGAAGGCGGCGACATTGAACCACTCTGAAATGGTTGGATGCGACAGCTTCGGAGTGCCGACAACGTTAGGCAGCCACGAGTACTCGCAGCCGCACTCGTTAGCGCCCGAACCGCTTAGGTCCGAACCGTTATTCGATGTGGTTACGGTAAAGGGAATGCCGCTATGTACCTGATAAACGCCGGTCAGACGCCATCCACCTAAAACCTCGTCGCTCCAGCCGCGCAGAGTGAATTGCTTACCCGCGCCGAAGGGCAATTCGTAGGTGGCCGAACCGTTGATCGAGTTCTTCATGTTCAAGGTCGACAAACTGTAATTGGCTTGCGTGTCGAAGGCGTTTTGCCAAACATCAACCGCGGCGTCGCTGCCCGATCCGGTACCGGTGTCAAGCGTCTTCGAGTAGGCATAGTTAAAAATGAAGCTCAGGCCGTGCGAGGCTTTCTTTTCCACGCGTAGCTGAAGCGCGTCATAGTTTGAATAGCCGTCATACAACACGGCGGAAATCGAGCAAAAGAGCGGATACTCGCTGACGCCGCTATAGCAGTTGGTGCCGGAGGTCATCTTGCTGGCCGGGTTCTGATCGATGTCGCGCGTGAAGCCCAGATGCGTGCCCTTGTTGTGGACATAGCTGACATCGAGCAGCGTGCGCAGTGGGAACTGACGTTGCACAGAGAGCAGTATCTGCTGGTAATAGGTGTTCTGCCGCTTGCGAGGATAGTAACTTACTTCCTTGTAGTTATAGGCATAGTTGGTCAGGGTGGAAAGCGTAGGATAGCTGACCGCGCCGGCGCCCGGCCCATCCTTCAACAAGAAGGCAGCCGAGGAGGACCATCCTTCCGAGCCGTTCGGGTTAAGGCCGACGCCGAGAGCTGCAGTATAGGGATCGGCCGACCACGGCGCATCCGAAATGCCATAGCTTCCGCGAATCGCCCAGTTAGCGGATGGCGCCCAGGAGAAGCCGATGCGTGGAACCCACTCATTAGCGCCATCCTGAATCGTATTGCGGCCGTTTTGACCGCCATAGGTCATCGCGCCCAGCGCGCTGTTGGCCCATTGTCCCTTGTTAACCACCGTCGGGTCGAAGGTCCCCCACTTGTTGTTGACCTCGCTCCAGCCGCCCTGACGCTGGTAGCGCAGTCCGAGGTTCAGCGTTAGATTGGGCAGGATCTTGTAATCGTCCTGCGCGAAGGCGCCCAGGTTCCACATGCGAGCGCCGGTTTCAACATCGTCGTACACATACCAGCCGTAGACCTCGCCCAGTAGAAAGTCGGCGTAGGAAATATTCGTAGTTTGGCTGGTAAAGTCAAAGCTGCCCGAGCTGACATCGCCCCAGCCGGTATAGTTCTGGTAGTTCTTCTGGAACTCGCCGCCGACCTTAAGCGTGTGCTTGCCGCGAACCAAGGTCAGCACATCCGATTCGGCCAGCGAGCCGTCGGCCAGCACTGCGTGCGTGCCACCGTTGATGCCGATGCCGCCAATACTGCTGCTGCTGGTGATCGAGATGGTGGGGAAGATATCGGCCGGAGCATTGGCTCCATAAGTCGGTTCCAGGCCGATCGTCGTAGGATAGCCCTTGCCATAGCTGTTCGGAATGTACTTATCGAACTCGCGCACGCCGCCGATGCGGGCTTCGTTGATCATGGTGGGGCTGATCGTCCAAACGTCGGTTACCTGCCCATCTTCGTTGTAATTGTTGCCGTGACTGCAATCGAAGCCCAGGGAGCAGAAGGCATCGACGCCGTAGGCCAGGCTGATCGGGAGATACAGGTAAGTGCCGGAAATCCGGTGCTTCTGGTTGGGGACGTAATCAACCTTGCCGACGTACCACTTGGAAGAGGTGTTGCTGCTTTGTACGCTCTTGTAGTTATACGTATAAAGTCCCGATGTCGAGGTATTGTTCGGCGCCGGAAAATATTTCTGGATCTTGGTGGCGACCGAATCGAGCGTACCCGAAAGGCAATAGCCGCTGCTGGCGCTATAGGTGTAGCTGGCTCCCGTTATTGCGGTAGGAAAGCAGCCGGAGGTCATATCCGTCGTGCCGTTTTCGCCGCGCGTCGGCACCGTCGTGGTGTAAACGGCTGATGAGGTATTGGGATTGGACTGAAAAGCAAAAAAGAAAAAGAGCTTGTTGTGCTTGATAGGACCGCCGATGCTGCCGCCAAACTCATTCCAGCGCAGAGGCGCTACGGATCCCGGCGCGGGATTGAAGTAATTTCTCGCGTTGTAATAGTCGTTCTGGTTGAACTCGTAAAGGGTTCCGTGAAATTGATTGGTGCCGCTTTTGATAATGGCATTAAAGCTGGCCGTGCCATTGCCGTATTGCGCGCCCGAGTTGCTGGTTTGGACGCTGACTTCGCTGATGGCGTCGATCGGCGGATAATTGTCGCTGGCATTGACGTCGCGCGGCTGCTGTGCCACCATGCCGTCGAGCAGGAAGGAGCCCATATACCCTTCCGCGCCGTTGACGCCCACGCCCTGGCCTGAGGCGTCCTGGCTGCCGCCGCCGTTGATGCCCGGCAGAATATTGGTCAATTCGCTGTACCAGATGCCGCCTACAACCGGCGCTTGTTCAATAGCCTTGGTGTCGAATTCAGTGTGCTGCGCCGAATCTTCGGTCTGTAAAAGCGGTACGTCGCTGGTGACCACAACTTCTTCGGCGGTCTGGCCGACCTTCAGCGAGGCGTTTACCGCGATGGATTGAATGGAAAGGGCAATACTTTTGCGTATTTCGCTGCGGAATCCCGTCTTGCTGAAAGTGACGGTGTATTGCCCGATGGGCAGCGAAGGTGCGTCATAGATGCCGATCGCGTTGGTTTCCGTATTGGTCGTCACGCCAGTTTCGTTATTGATAATCACTACGCTGGTCTTGGGAATGACGGCATTCGTGGTGTCAGTCACGATGCCTTTGATCTCTCCGGAGTTTGCATTCTGTGCCCGCGTCGCTGAGCCGAAGCCCATCAGAAACAAGAAAAAAAACGCAAAAGTCCAGATGAAACGGACGATTTTTTTCATCAAGTTGTTAGCCTCCCATACCCCAGGGTACTGCCGAATAGAATTATTGATGACTGCTCGCCGCGAGACGCGTCCCTAGTGCATGGTTACAGACGTCGCCGTGCGTTCCTTGATCCCTGAGGTTTCGATATCGTAGAGGAGTCTATGCCTCGTTCAATAGAACTGGCATCCGGCGAAAGTTGGATTGGCGATTTTTTTGTATTTAGGGATGCAGCAGCAATGGCTAGGCCCGGATGAGTTTCCTCGTCCGGGCCTATTGTTGCATGGTTAGAAGGTGAGTCTCAGCGCGCCTTGGAAGATACGAGCATTGCCGTTCGTGCTGCTGATCACGCCAAAAGTACCCGCGGCCTGATTCACGGTGGACGACGGGCCCGAGAAGTTCGGATGGTTGGTGGCGTTGAAGGCGTCCCAGCGGAACTGGAAGGTCTTGCCGTTCAGTAGAACCCAGTTCTTCATGATCGACGCATCGATGCCAAAGACGCCCGGTCCCCAGTAGGCGTTCTTGCCGGTGTCGCCAAAGCCGCACCATCCCGGCGTATTGTCGTTGCAGGATGTGGGAAGGGTGAAGGCGGCCGTGTTGAAGTAGCCTTTGTTCGGGTTCACCCAATCCCAGTGGCTGCCCTTGCCCATGTGGGGGGCCACGCCCGCGACGGAATCGGCGCGGTTATCCCACATGCCGACTCCGGGGTCCGTGTCCCACTGGCCGATCGAGAACGGGCTGCCCTTCTGCAAGGTCATGATGCCGCTCAACTGCCAGCCGCCTGCCGTCTCTTCAATCAGCTTGCCCTTTTCCTTGAACGAAGGAGCTTGGTAGATCAAGTTGGTTTTCCAGGCCCACGGCACATCCGCACTGGAGTTGCCGCGGTTCCACTTGGCGCTGATCGGATTGCCCAGCGCCGGATTGCCATAGGAGACGTTGCTGGAGCCGGTGATGTCGATGGTATGCGACCACTCCAGGCTGGACTGTACTTGTAGGCCGCGCCACGCGTGCTGATCCACGCTAACCTGCAGCGAATTGTAGCTCGCCGTCGCCCAACTCTGGTCCTCGTAGATGTCCCCCAAGGATGAATTCACGGGAATCTTTGTAGCCCACTCGGGGTTATCGTCGATGAGCACCGACAGGTGTTCGGTTTCGTTGCCCACATACGCTACGCGGACGGCCGTCTTCGGGGTGACCTGCTGCTCGACCGAGAGGTTCCAGGCATACACCGTGGGCAGCTTGAAGTTGCGTGAAAAGCTCTGGCCGACCTGCTGGCCCTTGGGTATGGCGGCGTTTGACGCAGGCTTGGTCTTGTAGGTGGATGTTGCCCAGGCGAAGGTTCCCGGGAAGGGGCTGCTGGAATAAGGAGAGACTCCGCCATAGGCATTCTGGAAAGGAGTGGCCCAGGGATTATCGAAGGGGATGACCGCGCCTTTGGCAACAGAATCGGGACACATGCTAGCGCCGCAGGAGGAGTCCCAAGCCCATCCCGAGAAGTTAAAGGTGGGGCTGAAGGGCGCGACATCGGCGGCGTGGTTATATTCCGAATACTGCAGCGGGCCGGTAAACATGCCAAAGCCGGCGTGGATGACGGAGTGCGGCAGGAACTTGGGCTGGTAGGCCAGGCCGATGCGAGGTTCCCAGTAACCGTAGTCGCTGTTCATCAGGGTATCGGTCACGCCGGTGTCGCCGGGGAAGAGCAGTCCCGCGGGAGCGTTGGTATACACGGTGCTTTGCTTGCCGGCGGAGCTATTGGCGAAACCGGCGACGGTATTCGTTCCTGGAACCCAGGCCGAGCCGCGGCCGTTCTTGGAGGCGGGAGGCATGTTCGGATCCCAGCGCAAGCCGAGGTTGATGGTCAGATTAGGACTCACCTTCCAGTCGTCCTGGATGAAGGGCCCAACCTGCCAGCCGGCCACGTCGGCGATTTCGCCGGCGCCCTGCATGTAGCCCAATGCGTAGCCCAGCATATAATCGGCCAGGTATCCGCTCGAGCTGTTGGTATAGGCGCTTTTGGCCGATGCGGTTCCATTTCTTCCAAAGCCGATCATCGGCTGCGTCGGATAGGCCGTATTCTCGACCGAGTGCTGATGTATCAGATCGATGCCCGCGGTGATCGAGTGCTTGCCGATGATCCTGTTGAGCGTATCGGTGAGGCCCATGGTGTGGCGGACCAGCGACGAGGGCTCATCCCAGCCGCTCTCAAAACCGTAATTCGAGTTGATGCGCAGAGCGCCCATGTAGCAACTGCCAGCGGGTTCGTTGACCCCAATACCGGCAAAATTGGCATCCCCGCTGTTATTGGAGAAGCACATCGCCTTGCCGTCGCTGCCCAGTTCCTGGGCGCCGTTGTGCGCGGTGTCCTGGTTCATAAAGACCGAAATCGTGTTGACCGTCTTTGGATTGATCGTCCAGGTGTGCTGCAGCAGGTTGTTGAAGTAATACATCTGCTGCCAGAAGCTGGCCGTCCATGAGCTGTGGTTGTAGGCGCTCTCCATGTTACCCGCAACGTCAGACGACGGAGACCCGAAGGAATTGGTATAGGAGCGCAGGGTGAGAACCTGGGAGGGCGAAATGTTGTAGTCCACCTTGATTGTGCCCTCGTCGTAGTTATCGTGGACGGTGGGATAGGTGTACATCATATCGCCGTTGGCCCGCTGCAACCCGGGCTTCAGCGTGGCGTTGTTGGAGACCGTCGTGGTGCCTCTGATCATGCCATATTTGGCAAAATAAACCGCGGCTGGCGATAACTGCACTGGAACCGTGGCGCTGCAGGATGCGGAAGGAGAATATTCACACGCGGCAGTTGTAAGGCTGGTGTCGAGCTGGTCATGATTGCCGGTCGCAGGGTTCAACTTGAAGGGCCCTTTCAAGTCAACGCCCAGGCCGCTGAAGTCGCCATTGAGCATGGCGGCGGTCGGCGTGGAGGTCAGCGTGTCGGTCGAGTTCGAGATGATTTTGGTGCCCTGGTAGTTGGCGAAGACGAAGAGCTTATTCTTGATGATCGGTCCGCCGGCGTACAAGCCGTACTGATTGCGCCGTAGCGTATCGGCCTCGCCGCTGAACCAGTTGGTGGCGTTCATGGCATTGTTGCGGACGTACCAGAAGGCGCCGCCGTGGAACTGGTTGGTGCCGCTCTTGGTGGCGATGGAGACCACCGCGCTGGGTGCGAAGCCATATTGCGCGCCAAAGTTGCTGGTGAGAACCTTGAACTCCTGCGTGGCGTCGGCGTTCGGGAACGGGTTCGTCAGCAGGTCGTAGTTATCCATGTTGGTGACGCCATCGAGCATGTAGAAGGTGCTGCCGTTGCGGCCGCTGCCGATGCCCGCGCCGGTCTCGGTCGGGAAAGAGAATCCGGTCTGGATGCTTTCACCGCCATGTTTCTGAATGTCTACCGAGCCGGGCACCAGGAAGACGAGGGACGAAGGATCGTGCCCGTCGAGCGGCAGAGCGGAGATGGAGGTTTCATTGATCGTCGATCCCAGTTCGGCCGATGTCGTGTTGATCAACTCGGCATCGGCGGTTACCGAAATTGTCTCCGCCCTGCCTGAAGCAACCTTGAGTCGCACATCCTGCGTGGCAGCCAGGCCCACGGTCAGCGTGATGCCATTTTGCAGATAGCGATTGAAGCCGACAGCCTCAATGGTCAGAGTGTAATTGCCGATCGGCAACGGCCGGATCAGATAGATTCCAATGCCGCTGGTTTTAGCCGACTGCGTCAGATTTGTGTCGATGTTGGTGACGGTGACCGTTGCTCCGGTCACCGCCGCTCCAGATGGATCGGTGACTTGGCCGGTCAAGCTGGCGCTGGTGCCTTGTCCATAAACAAGAGAGCAGCCGCCGGCCAGAACCAGCAGGATCGACAGAACGAAACGCATCTGTCCGTTGAAGCAGGTTTTCATCACAGCGATCCTTTTTTGCAATGTATTCGTTTTCACGTTCATGCCTCCTGAAAAACAGAAGTTCTACACGCCGAGGAGACTAGGCCGTCGAAACAGCAGAGCGCATCCGACGAAAGTCGGATTGACCATTTTATTTACACGCGCTTTGCTGCCGCAATGGCAAAGCCGAAAAGTCGCCTCTCGGACTTTCGTCGGATGCCAGCCGCGTTACGGGGCCGTAATATGGGCCAGTATGAAAATCATGCCGTGGAGCGCGCCTTGACTTTGCTCCCGGTTTTCAAAATAGATTCAACGGTTTAGAGCGGTCCTCCGGTTCGTATGAGGCGCGTTGGATGTTACGGCGTGCGATGCGCGCCAGCGAAGAAGACCTTTCGGACTCGGGAGCTTTCTCGACCGCAACGGAAGAACCACCGCTCAAACAAGGAGCTGCGTCATGTTGAATTGCCTATCGCCCCAGTTGCGTTCCCGTTCTAGCCGGCACTTCACTGGCCGTGTTCTCCGCCTGCTTGCCTGCCTGCTGCCGCTCTTTTTTACGGCCTCCGTGCGCGCCACGCAACCCACCGAGCCCACCGATATTCAGCCCATCGACGGCGAAATTTATTATTTCGTCAATCAGCTTTCCGGGCTGCAAATGGATCTGAACAACAGCTCGACGACCGTAGGCGATTCAATCCTGATTGAGAGTCGCAGCTTTACCAGCTTGACTCAGCGTTGGGCTCTCACCAAGGCCAGCAGCGGGAATTGGGCCATCAGCAATCTGTCAAATGGATTGTGCCTTGACAGCAACAGCGGCCAGAGCGCTGCCGTGCAGAATACCTGCGCGCCATCTACTACCACGCAGCAGTGGACGCTAACCGCGGCCAGCAACGGCTACAGCAAACTCACGAATGTGGGAACCGGACTGTTGCTCGATGTGTCGGGCAGTTCGTCTTCTGTCGGCGCGACGTTGAGTTTGACCTCGGCCTCCGGCAGCGCGACGCAGAGCCAGCAATGGTTGCTCCGGCCGGTTTTTTTTCGCGGGGTAGATAATGCCTTGCTCGAAAAGCAGGAGGCGGTTCGGGCGCTGCACGGCCTGCCCTGGTGGCTCGACGCCGGCCAGTCGCAAAACATTCTGCAGATCTTAAAAAATCATGGCGTCAATATGATTCGTATCCGCCCGACGCCACTTTCGATTTACGAGACCTACACGGCAAACTCTTCGACCACGCTGCCAGCCGCCGCCATTCCCGCCACCTGCACGGGCAACGGTTGCTATGCCGAAACCGAAGCTGCGGATCTGGATCTGGCTAAACGCGCCAAGCAACTGGGCATGGCCGTTGAGCTTACTTTGTTTTTCGACGGTGGCTCGTCGAAGGCCCTGCCGGGTGCGTGGTCCAGCTATACCACCTCCACGCAACTCGGACAGAGCGTTTACAACTACGTCAAATCCGAAATCGAAAGCTATCGTTCGGCCGGCGTCATGCCCGATCTGGTCGCGATCGGCAACGAGGTCGATACCGGCTTATTCAGCACGCTGGCTTCGCCGACCGGTAGCGACTTTACTGATTTTGCGACCGTGCAAAAGCAGGGCATGCAGGCCGTGCTCGATGCCGCCGCCGATACCAGCATCGGCTCGGCCATTCCCGCGCCGCTGCGTTGCATCCACATCACGCCGGCCTGGGATCTGACGAATTTCTTCGGCTACGCGAATACGAATGCGATTCCCTTCGATGCCATTTGCCAAAGTTACTATCCGTTCTTCCACGGTCCGCTGACCACCTCGCAAACTAATACCAACAGCCAGCCCGTCGAGCAAACGGTGCTGACCAAGGCCGCCAACGCTCTGGGCAAGCCGATCTTTTTGATCGAGGTTGGTGAACACTACGAGAGCGGCTATGACTCGACCGATTCCTGGTATGGGGCAACTCTCGCCGGCCAAAGGCAGTTTTTGATCGACGTCAATACGGTTCTGAAGGGATTGCCCGACAACCTCGGCATGGGCTTTGAGTATTGGGACGCAACGGGCGTGAATACCGCCAGCACCAGCGCCGATGGCGCCACCGACGCTACCTACGCATGGAATGGACTGACGCTATTCGATAATGCCGATACCTCCGGCAGTTCTTTGTCTACGGCGACAAATTATTCGGCCACGCTGAGCAGCCTGGATGCGCTGGGCGGTAAAATGGATTCCACGCTGGCCTATAAATTGGTGAACGCTTCGACGGGCGACGTGCTTGAAGTCAGCACTGCCAGCGGTTCTTCCAGCGCAACGCTCGATGCGAAGTCGACCACCGGCGCGCTGAACGCGCATCAGCAATGGACCATTACCAGCGACGGCGACGGCTATCTGCAGATCGCCAGTAGCGGCGCGGATAGCACGACGCTGGCCCTCGACAACTCCAGCTCGAGCACGGCCAACAGTGCGGTGACGGTGGCCACGGCCAGTTCCAGCAGCTCGTCGCAAAAGTGGAATCTGGTTACCGAAGGCAACGGGTATTACGCTATCGTCAACAAGGCCAGCGGACTGGTTTTGGCCGAGAGCTCATCCAGTAATATCGAACAGCAATCGCCCTCTAGCACCAGCACCGACTGGATTACGCCGGCCGATACGACGCAGAAGTGGCAGGTCATTCCGGTGCACATCACGGCAGCGTCGGCGGCCACGCAATTGGCCTTCGCATCGGGCACGCCTACGACAGTCGCCTACGATAGCGCGGTGGGAAAAATTTATGTCGATCTCGCCGACAGCAGCGGTTTTCTCTCAACTTCTTCTTCGGCATCGGTGACGCTTACCATCGCCGGAGCAGACAGTTCCACCAGCAGCTACTCGCAAACCTACACGGCTACCAGCAGCGCCGGCGTGGCGAGCTTCGACTTGAGCTCACTGGTTCTGACGACTCCCGGAGCGTATACGTTGACGGCGAGCAGCACGGGATTGACCAACGTCACCAGCAATCTTACCTATTCCAAGCCAGCTCTTACGGTCGCGGCGCAAAATGCCGAACGCGCATACGGCGACGCCAATCCGAGCTTTACTTATACGGTGACGGGTTATATCGGCAGCGATACGGCCTCCACCGCTTATACGGGAACGCCCGTACTATCGACCACGGCGGCGACGACTTCCGATTCCGGCACCTATTCAATCGCGATCAGTTGCTCGACGATGAGTTCTTCTTCCTATACCTTCAATTGCGCGGCGGGAACGCTCACTGTCGATCAGGCGGGAACGGCGACGCAACTGAAATCCTCGTCGAGCACGGCTTACGCCGGAGCCTCCGTCACGCTGACGGCTACTGTCACCAGCGCTTCGGCCACTGCTCCATCCGGCGGAACGGTCGATTTTTACAATGGGAGCACGTTGCTCGGCAACGCTACCCTCGCGAGCGCGAACTGCAGCGACGATTATTGCACGGCGACTTACTCCGGCAGCCTAAGCGACGGCGCGAACTCTTTGACGGCCACCTTTGTCGCAAACGCGGACTTTACAACTTCTACTTCTACCGCAACCACCGTCACGGTGGCCGATTACAGCGTAACCAGCAACCAGAGCACGCTCACGATTGCCAAGGGCGGCAGCGGCAGCGCGACGATGACTCTAACCCCGACTGGCAATTACAGCGGAACCGTGACGCTGAGCTGCCAATCCACGCTTTCGAACGTGAGTTGCAGCTTTAATCCGTCGAGCTTGACCTTTAGTTCGTCGAGTACGGCGGCGCAAACCGCCACCGCAACCATCACCGCGTCATCGAGCAGCGCGGCGGTCAGCAACCCTAACTTGCGCGTCGGTAGATTGTTCGCGGGAGTGATTGGATTGCCGGGCATGTTTTTGCTGTGGCTAGGAGGCCGGCGCAGCCGTAAATCGGCCGCATGGCGGCGGATCAATTGGCTGATCGTTTTGGCCATCATTGGCGCGGGAATTTCAGCTTGTGGCGGCGGAGGAGCGAATACATCCAGCACGAGTGGCGGCGGCAGCCAGACAACCACCGGAACCGTAACTCTGACGGCGACCAGCTCGACGGGCAGCATTGTGCAGACGGTGAAGATCACGCTCACTGAAGATTAGTTGTTCGTGAATAGTTGTTAGTGGCGGGGCGGGAGCGGCGATTGATCGCAGCTCCCGTGCCTTTTGGTTCATTTCAGCGCTGGCAGTTGAAAGTTCGTGATGGTAGCCGTGGTTTGCATGCGCCGCACCGGTTTGTATTGGGTAAAGGTGACGGCGTCGCCGCTGCACAGGTGCGTTTCGCGTGCGCCCTTATGGTTGTCGTTCAGCCCATTAATGCCAACGATCCAGGAGGTCACCGGACCCATGCCGAATTCCGCCGGTTCGCTATTGAGCAATCCCGACCAGCGCGCGTCTCCCATCCAGATGCCTAACTCAGTTTGCGTAGCGGAGCAGGGCGTATCTGCCAATTCGGCAATGGCACTTGTGATTTGCGGTTGACGAAAGGCAGAGTGGCAGCGCAATTGGGCGAAGTGCGTGCTTCCCGGATCAAGATCACAGATGCCGTAATCGGGAACCACAACCTCCTGTCCCTGTGCGGGAATGGAAACGCTGGTCACCTTGGTCGCCTGCAATTGCGTAAGTGGCAAGGTTAAACGCAATGTGACCGGCTTGGCTTGGAGCCTGGTGTAGACCGCAGTTGGCAAATCGAACGAGACATAGGCTCTTGTCAAAGGCACAGAATACGTTGAAGCCGAGGGAAAAGCGCCCAAGCCGAACGTCACCATTCCACTCCAGCGGAAGCCGTCAGCCGCCTCGATGCTGATCGGCACGTGATCCACCATGACCGCCGTACCGTCGGCAATGCCCGATACCTGGAGGTAAAGAAAAACGTCGGTCATGTTGCCGTTAATTGGCCATCGGTTAGAAAATAAATGCGCGCTGGGATTGGCCGAAAGCTGGATGGGTGCGCTTTCTCCAGCAGAGATGGGCGGATAATCGCGGTTGAATCGAGCCTGATCGGAGAGCGCGGAGTTGGATGTCAGCAAGATGATGCAGACCAGCAGCGCGGGAATCCCCAGCAGAATTGATCGTGAAATCCAGGCCCTGCGCATGGCGTACTGCAGCACAATCGCCACGCCGCAAAAGCAGATGAGCAGCAGCGCGAGCGAAAGCTGACTGCTGGAACGCAGAATGTGCGCCGGAGAAAGGTCCTGGCCGATCGTAAGAAGAAAATCTGGCAGAGATTGATAGCTATAGTTCTTTCCCGAAGCGGAAGCGGAAAAGGCATAGGCGACCGCGCCGATTACGATGGCGAGCAGTGTAATCGTCATGCGGAGAAAATTGGAAGTGACGGCGGCAATCGCCACCAGCGGCAGAACCACGATGCCCGTGATGAGCAGCAGATTGAAGAGCATTCCAGGAATGGAAGAGAGCGGATTCAAGCCAGAGTAAATCAGCATCATGGCTTGCGCTGCAATCAGCGGAAGATAAAGAAAGACGAGAAGAAAAAGCAGCTTTGCGATGAGCAACTTCTTCCAGTCATAAGGGCGCGTGAGCCAGTATTGGCGGTCGCCGACCAGCGCTTCGGCTTGAATGACGCGGCCGATGAGCAGAAACCAGCCGACCGGAACCAGCACACAGAGAATGCTGGAGAAGAGTTGGAATTTGAGCAGGAGCTTTTGGCCCGTATCGACCTGCCAGCCCGAATAATGCACCGCCCATTGCTGGGGATAGACGTGGACCAAGGCCGCAAGGATGACCAGCGAGAAGAGAATTTCTGGCCAGAAGCGGCGAATGTCTTTAGCGAAAATATGCAGGACTTGTTTCATGCGTGCACCTCCTGGGCGGCAGCGTTCTTCGCATGGGCAGCGGAATCGCGGGTGGATTTGGCAATGGCCAGATAGATGGAGCGCAGCGGCATCGGATCGAAAGAGATGTCGCGCGCGGAAGGAAATTTCTCGGCCAGCTCGCGGGGCGAGTTTTCGTCCGTGTAGGCGCTATGGACAAAGCGGAAGACGCAATCGGCGGTTTGGGGCAGCAGCCAGGTTGCGGGCAGATCGGCCGGCAGCGGCGACGGCGCGGCGAGGGTGACTGTCACGTCGCGGAAACGGTCGCCGAGCGTCGACATTTCTTCGGAAAAGAGCAGACGGCCCTGGGAGATGAAGCCGACGTGGCTGGCGAAGTTTTCAATCTCGGCCAGATCGTGCGAAGAGAGAAAAATCGTGGTCTCGGGGGCGCGCTCGATCAGCCCCTCGGCCAGTTCATCGCGCACCAGCGGATCGAGGCCGCTGAAGGGTTCGTCGAGAACGATGAGCGCGGGCCGGTAAGCCAGCGAACTGACGAAGGCAGCTTTCATCCTCATGCCGCGCGACAGATGACTGAGCTTGCGCTTGAGCGGCAAGTCGAACTGGCGTACGAGCTGGCCTTCGAGCGCACGGTCCCATTGCGGATAAAAAGGACGGAAGTAATCGAGCATTTCGCCGACGGTCATGCCTTCGGGGAGCTCCTGATTTTCAGAAACGTAGCCGATGCGGCAAAAGTCTTTGCCCGAAAGCCGATGGGAGTCCGAGCCTAGCACTTCGGCGCGGCCCGATGTGGGATGGAGGATGTTCATCAACAGCTTGATGATGGTGGTTTTGCCCGCGCCGTTGGGGCCGACCAGCGCATAAATGGCGCCTTCGGGCACGGCGAGGTCAAGATCGTCGACGGCGACGGTACGGTGAAATTTTTTGGAGAGATTTTCCGTGCGAATAGGGGTTTTCATTACTTGTTGCTTCCTCCATCTTCTGGCTTGGCGGCGGGTTTGCGGGCGCGGGCTGAATCGCCGCCGCTGAGGCTTTGCCAATGCGCGGAGATCGAAGCAAGCATCTCCGCAAGTTCGATTCCCAGCCGTTTAGCTTCAACCACCAGTTGCTCGATCTCCTGGCCCAGCAGTTGGGTGCGCTCTTTCTGGCTTGAATCGGGAAGAGCGGCCACCACGGTGCCGATGCCGGGACGGGTTTCGAGCAGCCCTTCGCCGACCAGATGGGCAACGATTTTGTGGGCCGTGTTGGGGTTGATCTTGAGGTCTTTGCTCAAGGTGCGAACGGAGGGAAAGGGGTCGCCCGGGCGCAGTTGACCGGAGACCATGGCCTTTTTAGCAGCGTAGACGACCTGCTCGAAGAGCGGGACGCCGGCGCGAAATGCGACTCTGAACGGAACCATGCGTGTACTATAACACGCAGTACACTTAATGCAAGCGAAAAATAAATCAATGGGCGATTTTTAGTTTTGAGGGAAATTTGGCGCGGGGCTGAGGCGGAGACAAGCGCCGGCCGACATTGCCTCCCAAACAGGTTCTATTGCCTTACGCCTTTTTCGGCGGCAGACAAAGCGCTCCGCGCGGTCCCAAAGCCCGATCGAAGGTCACCAGTACACCGCCAGCGGCTTGTGCAAAAGCCAAAAGCCAGGCATCGGCCCAAACTTTTGGTGAAGCGCTCCGCCCCACGGCACTTTTGCGAAACGGTAACTCCACATCGGCAGGCTCGGTGACGAATGTCACCCGATCGTCCTCGAAAAAGCGATCGTAGACCCGCCAAGCTTCAGTCATGCTCAGCGGCTTGCCGTCCATCACCGCGGCTGTTGTCGTCAGGCGTAGAAAGCCGAGCTGCGTCAGGCGGCAAAAAGCAATCGTTCCCTGTTCCTGCTGCCACCAGCGCCGCGCCGGAGCGGCATGCACATGCTCCGTTGTGGCCAAAGCCAGCCAGACGTTCAGGTCAGGGAAGCTCAATGAGGTCATAGATCTCTTCATTGGTGATGTGAATGTGGCGGCCAGCCGGAGGGATCAGCGGCGTATCAAGGCTTAACCGCCGGCTCGCGCGCTTAGGGGTTGCACCCTCGACAGCGCACTCGATGCCAGCCAGAATCAGCTTGCGCGCCGAACAGCCGCGTCGCGCGGCCGCTTCGTGCAACCGGCGATGCAGATCGCGCGGAAGATCGATAGAGGTACGGATAGCGGCGGGCTTCATATGCTTATCATGCCCTGGCGACTTAAATAAGTCAAACTGACAATGCCTTGTCGTTACTAAAACGAATGACCGAATTTTTTATTGCGCTTTAGCGTGAGCTACCTCGTACTCGACTTGATTGGCAATGCTGGACAGCAAATCGCAATCTTTTTCCGGCAGCCGCGCCGAGAGCTGGATCAAATCTGTATCTTCTCCATAAAGAATTGCAACGCCTCCAATTGAACTTGCATTCTTTTGTAGGCGTGAACGTGTTCCTAACCCTTCAGTATTCGCGGGCGTTTCGAATTCCACAACACTATTGCCGTGATAGACGAGTTTGTCTTTCGCATAGGGACCGAAGGGAAACTCGCTCGCCGGTTCGATCCCCTCTGCAATTACCCTTTCGACAAACGCCTTGTATGCAGGAAAAACATGCGCAGCAATCTCAGCGACTTCAAACCTTCCCGAAGTGCCACCGTAGGCAACAGAGAGCTGAATTGCCGCTCCAGAAAATCCCTTCCAACCGTCAGAGAACAACAAATTCGCGACAATCGGATCGGGACTAATGAACAAACTCATGCCGCTCGAACCGTAAGTTGAAAAACAATGCCAGCCCCGCGGCGCAAGTACGCCAAAGCCGTCTTCCGCCTTGTAAAAAGCGAGCCGCCCGGCATCTTGCGCACGAATCGCCACCGTTCTGCCGCGCCCCGCAGGGGCCGTCTGTGGTCCCAGTTGCCCGTCGGACATACAACCAACGAATGGCACCACGGCGGTCGCGGATTTCGCTTGCGCCAGGAGCAACTGCGGCACACTGAATTCCGTTCCAAGCACAAAGCTAGCCAGCAAAAAACAATTCAATTTCATAGCAGCCATGATAGCAATCGGTGAAGTAGAATTTTCGCTTGCTTATTTTTTCAGCCAGAGATCCGCGGAGACGAAGGCGAAAAAGACCATCGAGATGACGCCGTTCATGGTGAAGAAGGCGGCGTTGAGGCGGCGCAGATCGCGCGGGGAAACCAGGGCGTGCTCGTAGGCGAGCAACAGGCCGACCAGCGCGATGCCCAGCCAGCCAACCAGCCCGAAGCCAAAGAGCCATCCGCACCAAACAAGCAGCGCGAGCGCGGCCAGATGCAGCAGGCGCGCAATGGCGAAGGCCGCCACAGGGCCCCAGGATTGCGGCAGCGAGTACAGGCCGGCGGAGCGGTCGTGCTCCATATCCTGGCAGGCGTAGAGCACGTCGAAGCCAGCGGCCCAGCAGGTGACGGCCGCCGTCAGCACGACAATGCGCGCATCGAGCGAGCCGCGTACGGCGATCCAGGCGGCAGCCGGCGCCAAGCCCAGCGCCAGACCCAGGCCAAAGTGCGACCACTTTGTAAAGCGCTTCAAATAGCTATAGCCCAGCAGCACGGCGAGGGCCACGGGCGATAAAAACAAAGCCAGACGGTTCAGCTCCGCCGCTGCCAGCACAAAGAGCGCGGCGGCGGCAACGGCAAAGCCCAGCACGAAGCCGCGCGAGAGCAGGCCGGCGGGAATGGCGCGGCGGCAGGTGCGGGGATTGACGGCGTCAAGATCGGCGTCTGCCCAGCGGTTGAAGGCCATCGCCGCCGAGCGCGCGGCAACCATCGCGACCACGATCCAGAGAGCCGCCCGCCAACGGGGCCAGCCGCCCGAGGCTAGCAGCATGGCCGTCAGCGCGAAGGGCAGCGCGAAGATCGAGTGTTCCCACTTAATCATTTCGAGCGTGGTACGAATCTTGTGTAAAATTCCAGCCATCGTTTCTACTTTACTCGTTTTGTAGATTTATTCCGCACTCCGCGATGGCATCCCTCACCTGCTAAACTCACACGTTATGCCCCTTGCTTTTTTCCTGATCGCCGCCGCGGCCTATCTGCTTGGCTCCATCCCCACGGGATACCTGCTGGTTCGCCTTGTGTGCCGCGAGGACGTGCGCACGGTGGGCAGCGGCAACATTGGCGCCACCAACGTGCTGCGCGCCGGCGGCAAGGGCCTCGGCGCTGCCACTTTTCTGCTGGATGTGCTCAAGGGCTCGACGGCGGTCTGGCTCGGCGGCTGGCTGGGCGCGCTGCTGATGCCCGCCGCGCCGCTGCGTTCGGCGCAGGCCATCGCCGCGCTGGCTGCCGTCGTAGGCCACGTCTTCACCGTCTGGCTGCGCTTTCGCGGAGGCAAAGGCGTCTCCACCGGCTTCGGCGTTTTTCTGGTGGCCGCGCCCGTTTCGGCGTTGCTTGCCCTGGGCATCTTTGCGGTGATTTTTGCCCTCAGCCGCTACGTCTCGCTGGCCTCGGTGCTCGCCACGCTGAGTTTTCCCGTTCTTGCCTGGTTTCTTGTTTCAGGGCCGCGCCCGCCGATTTTCTTCGCGGTGCAGTGCGCCGTTGCCCTGCTGATCGTCTTCAGACACCACCAAAACATCCGCCGCCTGCTTGCGGGCACGGAATCCCGCTTCGGAGCGAAAAAGTTCGCATGAGTCAAATTATTGTTCTCGGTTCCGGCGCTTGGGGAACAGCCCTGGCGCTTTCTCTTTATCGCCGCGGCGACCATCAGGTCGCGCTTTGGGCGCATAGTCCCGAGTTCGCCCGCCAAATTCTCGACGCCGGCGAAAACGCGCAATTCCTTCCCGGCTTTCCGATTCCGCCCGAGTTGGCCGTCACCGGCGACTGCGCCGCCGTTGCCCAGGCCGAGGTCGTCTTGTCGGTGGTTCCCTCGGAGTTCCTTCGCTCCGTACTCGGCCGCATCCGCCCCTACCTGCATTCGGGCCAGATTTTTTTAAGCGCGACCAAAGGCGTTGAAGATCAAAGCTATTTGCGTATGACCGAAGTCGTCGCCGAGTGTCTCGCCGAGAAGTCGTCGCTTATTCCCAGTCCGCCGCTGCCGATCGGTGCGCTCTCCGGCCCCAGCTTCGCGCTTGAAGTGGCCCAGAGCCAGCCTACCGCTGTCACTGTCGCCTTCCGCGAGCGTGCCATCGCCTCCCGCATCCAGCGCGAGTTCTCTTCGGAAACGCTTCGGCTTTACACCTCGACCGACGTGGTTGGCGTGGAACTGGGCGGCGCGCTGAAAAACGTGATTGCCATCGCCGCTGGCATCGCCGCCGGAGTCGGGCTGGGGCACAATTCGGCCGCTGCGCTAATTACCCGCGGCATCGCCGAAATCACGCGCCTGGCCGTGGCCTGCGGCGCGCGCCGCGAAACACTCTCGGGGCTCTCCGGCGTTGGCGATCTCGTCCTGACCTGTACCGGCAGCTTGAGCCGCAATCGCACCGTAGGCGAGGCTCTCGGCCAGGGGCGCAAGCTGCCCGAGATTCTGGAATCGCTTGGCGGCAAGGTCGCGGAAGGCGTCTTTACCACCCGCGCCGCTTTGGGACTGGCGCGCAAACACGGCGTCGAAATGCCCATTGCCGAGCAGATGGAGAAGATCCTCAACGAAGGCAAAGATCCCCGCGAGGCCATTCGCGAACTCATGCTTCGCCCTGGGAAAGAAGAGCGCTAGGCGCGTATTTGCCAGGACAGGCGGCGGAAAAGCTCTGAAGTTAGAACAAGCAGGAGAAAAACATCCCTCGGGGGCTAAAGCCCGCATTAATCTTGTTGATCTTACGGCACGGCTGAAGCCGTGCCCCTTCAAAACTTTTCCGAAATAAGAGTTTTCCGCAGCCTGTAAAGTTGTGTTCCTTCAAAACTTTTCCGAAACGAGCCTTTTTTCAGCAAGCGGTAAAGCCGTGTTCCTTCAAAACTGTTCTCGGAACAGGCATTTTTCCGCAGCCTGCGGGGCCTGGATGCTCCAACGAATTTGTTACTTCGATAAATGAGGGAAAATCGTATTCGGACTTCGCCGATTGTTGTTCCCAAGGCGCAGGTCCACGGCGGCTATTTGAATAAACGCCGGGCCCGCAATGCTCGTAGCAGGAAATGCGGCGTCGGGGAAGAGAAAATGGGAACGCATATAAGTTCGGGATTAGTTCGGGATTATCCGGCGGGGAAAGAGCGGGAAATATATCGAATTGTTCTTATAGCAACATAGCCTATTGGTTGAGGCCGGAACCGGTCCCAATAGGAGTAAACGACAATGTCCGAATTGCACACAAGCAACACGACGGGGAATCCCGCGCCGCTGGGCCTGATGGGATTCGGTATGACCACGGTACTGCTGAATCTGCACAATGCCGGTTTTATCCCGCTCGATTCGATGATTCTTGCCATGGGGATTTTTTATGGCGGCATCGCGCAGGTGATCGCCGGGATCATGGAGTGGAAAAGGGGCAACACCTTCGCCTGCACTGCCTTTACGAGCTTCGGCATGTTCTGGCTTTCGCTGGTGGGTTTTATCTGGCTGCCAAAGACCTCGCTGGCTATCGCCGGTCCGGGTAAAGAGATTGCCACTCCGGCCTACATGATTATGTGGGGAATCTTCACGTTCGTGCTTTTTATCGCCACGCTTAAGTTGAACCGCGCGCTGCAGGTGGTCTTCTTTACGCTGGCGGTTCTTTTCTTTTTGCTGGCCATCGGCGACGCATCGGGAAACGAAGTGATCGCGAAGGCCGCCGGATGGGAAGGGATGGTTTGCGGCTTCTCCGCCATATATGCGGGGCTGGCCGAGGTGCTAAACGAAGTTTACGGCCGGACAGTTTGGCCAACAGGGCCGGTGGCTAAGGGATAAGTCCGCCGGTTTCACGGCCGTTCAGCGCGGAGTTTAGGGCAAATCTCCTAATGACATAGAGAAAGAAAATTTTGCTCAGGGGCTGAACAGGCTGCGGAAAAACATGGTTGTGGAAGATCGAAGGTTAGCAGGGCCTAAAGGCCACATTGATTTGATTGCGTTTGCGGCACGACTTAAGTTGTGTCCTGTTACAAAACCGCTCGTTGAAAGACATTCTGCGAGCTTTTCCGCAGCCTGTAAAGCCCGCGATTTATGGGCGTTTTTGCGGCACGACTCAAGTCGTGTTCTGATACGGTCGCTCTGCACTTATAGGCAGAATGCTCCAGAGATCAGTTTAGCGGATGCTCTCAGTGTCAACGACAGGTCAATCACGCGCCAGGTCTCCAGAATCCTTGGAGGCTTGGCGCATCGCGTTTGTCGCGGCGCCCGGTCGCTTGCGTTCCGGCTTCGCCGCCGGATCGAGGAATCTTCTTTGTCACGTCGCGGCCAGCCAGGCGGCGCGGTTTCCACGCTTGCCAATAGCCCGAGCCTGTAGAATCGAGCTGTAAAACCGCCTCAAATCGGCTTGGGAGGCAACTTGCTTTACTGGCTGCTTTACGAAAAACTCTATATCTACTTTCACCCGTTCCGGATCTTCCGGTTCCTGACCTTTCGCACGGCCTTTGCGTCGCTGACGGCGCTGCTGATCGCGCTGTTTATCGGACCGTTCGTGATCCAGAAGCTGAAGGAATTCCAGATCGGCCAGTTTGTGCGCGAGGACGGCCCGCAGTCGCACCTGAAGAAGTCCGGTACGCCGACGATGGGCGGAGTGCTGATCGGGATCGCCATTCTGTTGCCGACGATTCTGTGGAGCGATCCGGCCAATCCATTTGTTTGGATTACGGTTTTTGCGACGGTGGCCTTCGGGGCGATTGGATTTGCCGACGACTACATCAAAGTGGTGCAGCGACGCAGCCTGGGGCTGACGGCGCGGCAAAAGCTGGTTTTGCAATGTGCGGCGGCGCTGCTGGTGGCGTTGGCGCTGGTGACCTTAGCTCAGTTCAAGATGTTTTCGACGCGCATGTCGGTGCCCTTCGCCAAAGGGCTGCGCCCCGACCTGCTTTGGCACGGCTGGCCGACGATGGTTCCGCATCTGGGGTTGCTGATTTTTGCGCCCTTCGTGATTTGGGTGGTGCTGGTGCTGGTTGGCTCGTCGAACGCGGTGAATTTGACCGACGGGCTGGACGGGCTGGCGATCGGCTGCACGATTGTCGCCGCAGCGGCGCTAACGGTGCTTACTTACGTGAGCGGGCATGTGGTTTTTGCCGACTATCTGGAATTGCAACGAATGCCGCTGGTCAGCGAGTTGACGGTCTTTTGCGGTTCGATGGTCGGAGCTTCGATCGGTTTTCTCTGGTATAACGCGCATCCGGCCGAGATTTTTATGGGCGATGTGGGCTCGCTGGCGCTGGGCGGAGCCATCGGCACGGTGGCGATTCTGATCCGCCAGGAGCTGCTGTTACCCTTTATCGGCGGCATCTTTGTCATCGAGGCGCTTTCGGTGCTGTTGCAGGTGGGCAGTTACAAGTTGCGCAAGAAGCGTATCTTCAAGATGGCTCCGCTGCACCATCATTTTGAGCAGTTGGGCTGGTGCGAGTCGAAGGTGATTACGCGTTTTTGGATCGGCGCGCTGGTGTTTGCATTGTTTGCACTCACCACGCTCAAATTGCGGTAAAGGGCGGTTACGCCGCGGGCCGCGCGGTGCACAATAGGGAGATTGCGGCAGGCTGAAGGAACGTTGCAGATGATGGAACTGAAGGGCAAAAAGGTTTTGGTGGTGGGCCTGGGTAAATCCGGGCTGGCGGCGGCTCTGTTTTTGCGCCACAGAGGCGCGCAGGTGACGGTCTCCGACATCCGCTCGGCCGAATCGTTGGCCAAGGAGATTCCGGCGCTGCTTGAAGAGGGCATCATGGTCGAGGCCGGTGGTCACGGGCTGCTGACCTTTCGCCGTCAGGACTTGATCGTCGTCAGTCCCGGCGTGCCGCTGGATACGCCCGAGCTGGTGCAGGCCGAGCAATTTGGCCGTCCGGTGATCGGCGAGCTGGAGCTGGCCGCGCGCTTTCTCAAAGGCAAGATTTTGGCCATTACCGGCTCGAATGGCAAAACGACGACGACGACGCTGGTGGGCGAGATTTTGAAAGAGGCTGGCTACCCGACACAGGTGGCGGGCAATATCGGTTTGCCGGTGGTAGGGCTGATCGAAGAGAGCAATGACGATACCTGGTCGGTGCTCGAGGTTTCGAGTTTTCAGTTGGAGAGCACCGAGGAGTTTCATCCAGCGATTGCGGCGATTTTGAATATTACGCCCGACCACTTGGACCGGCACGGCAGCTTTGAGAACTACGCCATGGCCAAGGAGCGAATTTTCGCCGTGCAGGATGCGGGCGACAGTTTGGTTCTGAATGCCGACAATGCGCGCGCGGCGCAGGCGGCGGCACGGGCCGGCTCGCGGGTCTTTTTCTTTTCGACCAAACATGCGGTAGCGCAGGGCGCGTGGGTGGCGAATGGCCAGATTGTTTACCGCGCGGGCTCGGGCGTGGCGATCGAGAAGATCCTTCCGGTGGACAAGATCACGCTGAAGGGCGAGCACAACGTGGAGAACGTGCTGGCGGCGGTGTGTATGGCGCGGCTGGCCGGGGTGGATGCGGAGACGATCGCGCGCGCCATTACAAAGTTCAAAGCCGTCGAACACCGGCTGGAATATGTGGCCACGGTGGGCGGCGTGGAGTTCTACAACGACTCGAAGGCCACTAACGTGGATGCGACGGCCAAGGCTATCGAGGCCTTTTCTGGCGGGATTCACCTGATTTTGGGTGGCAAGGACAAGGGCGCGCCGTATACGCCGCTGATGCCCTTGATTAGCGAGCGGGTGCGGACGGTCTACACGATCGGCGTGGCGGCGGGCAAGATCGAGACGCAGTTGCGCGGTGCGGCGCCGATCCGCTCCTGCCAGACGCTGGCCCATGCGGTGAAAGAGGCGGCCGAGGCGGCGCGCTCCGGCGAAGTGGTGCTGCTGGCTCCGGCCTGCTCCAGCTTCGATCAATTTGATAGCTACGAACAACGGGGTCGCATCTTCAAGCAACTGGTGGGCGAGCTGGCGGATGGAAAGACGCGGCAGAACGGATAGACGCCGATGGCAAAACGTGTAGGCGTCGATAAGTGGTTGTTCTTTACCACGCTGATGCTGGTGGTGACCGGGCTGGTGATGGTCTTTTCCGCCTCGGCGGTGGTGGGCGCGGAGAAGTATCACTCGGCTTACGCTTTCATCCTTACGCAGTCGGTCTGGGCGGCGTTTGGCCTGGTGGCGCTGATCGTGTTGATGAAGATCGACGTGGGGCGCTATAACTCGCCGCGGTTTATCTATCCCGTGCTGGGTCTGGCGCTGGCGCTGCTGGTGCTGGTTTTCTTCATGCCGGGCTCGCATCATACCCATCGCTGGATTCGCTTCGGCAGCTTTTTCAGCTTTCAACCTTCGGAGATTGCCAAGCCGGCGCTGGCATTGTTTCTGGCCTGGTTTTTGCATGACCGTCTGGGCCTGATCCGCGACGGGCATGTGTTGCTGCGGGCGGCGTCGATTCCGCTGCTGCTGGTGGTGATGGTCGTCTGCCAGAACGATCTGGGGACGGCGCTGGTGCTGGTCGGCGTGACCGCCATGGTGCTGGTTTTTGCCGGCATGGAGTGGAAGTATCTGGTGGGCGCGTTTTGCGCGGTGGTTCCGGCGGTGCTGGCGCTGATTCTGCTTTCACCCTGGCGGCGCGATCGTTTGTTGACGTATCTGCATCCGGCGGCGCATTCGCCGGCCGGCTCGCGCGCGGCCTTCCACATCAATCAGTCGCTGATCGCCGTGGGCACCGGAGGGTTGACCGGGCGCGGCTACATGGAAGGAATGCAGAAGCTGTTTTATCTGCCCGAGTCGTCGACGGATTTTATCTTCGCCAACATCGCCGAGGAGTTGGGATTTTTGGGCGCCATGCTGATTGTCGCGCTCTTTGTCGTTTTTGGCGTGCGCGGGCTGCGCGCCGCCTACCGCGCGCGCGACCCGTTCTCAAAGATGCTGGCTTTCGGGCTGACGGTCGCTATTTTGCTGCAGGCGTTCTTTAATATCAGCGTGGTGCTGGCGCTGGTTCCGACGAAGGGAATTACGCTGCCGCTGATTTCGCACGGCGGCACTTCGCTGTTTTGCACGCTGGCTTCGATTGGGATTCTGTTGAATATATCGAGGCAGGCGGAGTGATAAAAGCAGTTATCGGTTGTCAGTTATCAGTGGGCAGTAAAAAGCGACTAACTGACGACTGAGCACAGACAACTTTTCATAAGGACGTATCTTGGCGAAATTACGCATTCTGATTGCTGGCGGCGGCACCGGTGGACATATCATTCCGGCGCTGGCGGCAGCGCGCGAACTGGTGGCGCGGCATGGGGCCGAGGTGCTGTTTGTGGGTACGGCGCGCGGGCTGGAGACGCGGTTGGTACCGGCGGCGGGTTTTCCGCTGCAACTGATTAACGTGGGACCGCTGAATAAAGTTTCGCTGGCGACGCGGCTGCGGACGCTTTCGCGGTTGCCGCTGAGCATCGTCGCCTGCCGGCGAATGATCCGCGAGTTCCGGCCCGGCGCGGTGCTGGGCGTGGGCGGATACGCATCCGGTCCGGCGATGGCGGCGGCGCTCGGGATGGGCGTGCCGACGATGGCCTTTGAGCCGAATGCCATGCCGGGGTTGACCAATCGGCTGGTGGGCAAATGGGTGCGGGCGGCGGCGGTGAACTTTCCCGCGGCGCTGCGCTGGTTCCGCAACGGCGAGGTGACGGGCGTGCCGGTGCGGCCGGAGTTCTTCACGCTGGCGCCGGCGACGGGCGCGCCGCATCTGCTGATCTTTGGCGGCTCGCAGGGGGCGCGGATCTTCAATACGCATTTGCCGCAACTGGCGCCGGCGCTTTTGTGCGCCGTGCCGGGGTTGACGATTTTGCACCAGAGCGGGGCGCGCCACGCCGAGGTGACGCAGGCGGCTTATGCGGCCAGCGGCGCCGATCCCGAGCGCTGGCAGGTGCGGCCGTTTTTGGATGACATGGCGGCGCAGTTTGCGCGGGCGCATGTGGTGCTGGCGCGCAGCGGAGCTTCGACGGTGGCCGAGCTGGCCGCCGCCGGCCGCCCGGCGTTGCTGGTACCTTTTGCCGCTGCTGCCGACGGGCATCAGTTGCGTAACGCCGAAGCGATGGTGGAGGCGGGCGCGGCGGCGATGCTCGAAGAAAAGGAGCTGGAGGTTAGCGGCAAGCTGCTGGGGGCGTTGATCGGTTTGCTGACTTCGCCAATCCGGTTGGCGGCGATGGCGACGGCGGCGCGCACGCAGGCGCATCCCGACGCGGCCGCGCGGATCGCCGACCGGCTGGCGGAACTGGCCGGGGGCGCGTAAAGAGGGAAGGCAAGCGCGTTTTTGGGCCCGAAAAAGCGGTTTTTCTCCCCGATTTACGGCTTAAAAACGACTGTTTTGCGGATATTTTTGAAATGACGATTTATTTTTGCGGCGAGCTTCGGGGATAGAAAATCAGGAGTTTGGCGGCGAGAGAAAAAATGGCCCGTCTGCCGAAGCAAACGGGCCGTTGGTAACCCTCCGCAGGGTTAAACGTTTAGCGGTGTCCGCCGCCGCCGCCACCGCCGCCGTGGCCGCCGCCAAATCCGCCGCCGCCGCCGAATCCACCACGTGCTGCGCCGCCGCCGCCGCCGCCACCAAAGCTACTGCGAGCGCCACCGCCAAAGCCGCCGGAGCTATAACCTCCGCCGCGAGCGCCGTTGCCGCCATAGCTGCCGCCGCTAAATCCGTGCGCCGCGTTTCCGTTGTAGCTGCCACGGTTGCCGGTGAAGCCTTGAGCGCCGCCGTTATAGTTGCCGCGAGCCGTGCCGCCATAGCCGCCCATCGCGCCGCGAGCGCCGTTGCCGTTGTAGTTGCCACGGTTGCCGGCGAAGCCCTGAGCGCCGCCGTTATAGTTGCCGCGAGCGGTGTTGTTGCTTCCGGGAGCACCTATTGCTCCGCGTGTGGCGTTGCCGCCGCGTCCGTCGCCGCCTCGGGCATAATCACCGCGTCCGTCCCAGCGATGGTCGCCGCGACCGCCCCAGCCATCACGGCCGCCGCCCCAACCATCACGGCCGCCGCCCCAGCCATGATGCCCGCCCCAGCCGTACCAGGGGCCGGCGCCGATGAACAGGTCGCCGACGAACCAATCCGGCCCGTAGTAGCCGTAAGGGGCGCAGGAATAGGGATAATAAGGATAGTAGCCCCAGGTGCAGACCGGAGGGCCGTAATCCGCATAATCGTAATCGTAATCGACGGGAACGGGAACCACGACTGGGCCGACACCGATTCCTACAGCAATCTGGGCATTCGCCAGAGCGGCGAATGGAAGCGCCAACAGCATCGTCAAGACCACTAAACGGAGCTTCCGCATGATTTCCTCCTTGCGCCGCCGGTCTAGGCCGGATGCTGGATTCGTTTCCAGCTCAGCGCTGCCAGCCCGATCTTACTCTGTTGCGACTGGCTTTCAATTACTTAGACAGCAATTTTGCGCATAAGTTGCGGTCGGGGCGAGAATCGCTTGCGATGACTGGCTGTTCATCGCGTGCCGCCGCTGTTAGAGTAAAGTTTCACAATTATGTTTGCGACCTCACAACACGCGCATTTTATAGGCATCGGCGGCATCGGCATGAGCGGAATTGCCGAGATATTGCTCAATTTAGGAATGAAGGTTTCCGGCTCGGATTTGAAGCGGAGCGCGGTAACCGAACGGCTGTCTGGGCTGGGGGCGACGATCTACGAAGGCCACAGCGCGGCCAACATCGCCGGAGCGACGGTGGTGGTGACCAGCTCGGCGGTAAGCGCGAGCAATCCGGAGGTGCTGGAGGCCGAGGCGCACAAGATTCCCGTGATTCAGCGGGCGGAGATGCTGGCCGAGCTGATGCGGCTGAAGTATGGCATCGCGATCGCGGGGATGCACGGCAAGACGACGACGACCTCGATGGTGGCGGCGGTGCTGAGCGCCGGCGGTCTGGACCCGACGGTGGTGGTGGGCGGCCGGGTGGACGCGCTGGGATCGAATGCGCGGCTGGGTACGACGCAGTATCTGGTGGCCGAGGCCGACGAGAGCGACCGGTCGTTTTTAAAGCTGTCGCCGATTTTGGCGGTGGTGACGAATCTGGACCGCGAGCACATGAACTGCTACCACGATATGGCCGATGTGGAGCAGGCCTTTGTGGACTTTATGGATCGCGTGCCGTTTTACGGGGCGGCGACAGTCTGCGTGGACAATGCGCGGCTAAAGGGAATTTTGCCACGTGTGCGGCGGCGGGTTTTTACTTATGGCGAGGCGGCCGAGGCCGATTTCCGGCTGGAGAGGCTGGACGCGGGCCAGGAGGGCGGCTATGCGCACGCGCGCTTTTTGGTGCACACGGCGGCCGGGCCGCTGGGTCCGTTCGAACTGCATGTGCCGGGGCGGCATAACGTATTGAACGCCACGGCGGCGGTGGCGATTGCCCGGCAGCTTGAGGTCGCGCCCGAGAAGATCGCCGAGGGGTTGAAGAATTTTCGCGGAGTCGATCGGCGCTTCCAGTTGCGTGGCCGGACGCGCGGAGTGACGGTGGTCGACGACTACGGTCACCATCCGACCGAGATTCGGGCGACGCTGGCCGCGGCGCGAGAGAATTTTCACGGCAAGATTCATGTGATCTTTCAGCCGCACCGGTACACGCGCACGCAGGATTTGATGGAGGAGTTTCGCACGGCCTTCAAGGATGTGGATACGGTGGTGGTGCTGCCGATTTATGCCGCCAGCGAGGAACCGATTCCAGGCGTGACGGCCGAGCGGCTGGCCGAGCGGATCGAAGGCCCGCAGGTGGAGTGCGCGGCGGAGTTCGCCCAAGCGGTGAAAGCCGTGGCGGCGCGGGCGCAAGCCGGCGACCTGATTATGACGCTGGGAGCGGGGAATGTGAGCCAACTGGCGCCGCAGATTTTGAAGGCGCTGGAAGGCGCGGCGGGCTAGTATCGTGACCGTGTAAATTCGTCGTATCCCAGGTTTCAAAATCGAGACTTGGGGCACCCAAAGTTCATTGTAATCATTACCAAATCATGCGGTCGCGGTACTAGAAGTAGCGATTTCTGCTATGCGCTCGCGTAGATTTCTACATCGTGCTCAATGGTCTGACGCAGTTCGAGTCGTGCTTTGGACAGATCGTACATCTGCTGAAGGTTGAGCCAGAACTCCGCACTATTACCGAAGAATCGCGCCAGACGCAGCGCGGTGTCGGGTGTGATGGCGCGCTTGCCGTGGACGATTTCGCCGATGCGCGTGGCGGGTACGCGGATTTTTAGCGCCAAAGCGTTTTGCGAGATGCCGAGAGGCGTCAGAAACTCTTCGCGCAACATTTCGCCCGGACGCGTCGTAGTTCTTTGCAGATTCCATCCTGAAGCTGGCCGGCTGATCGTCATTTCGTCACTCCGTTGATTAGTGATAGTCGGTAATTTCTACTTCGTGCACGCCATCGTCTTTCCAGCGGAAGCCGATGCGGTATTGATCGTTGATTCTGATGCTGTGCTGCCCGGCGCGACGGCTTTTTAGCGCCTCCAATCGGTTTCCCGTCGGGATGCGTAGGTCGGCCAGGTTCATGGAGGCTTCCAACTGATCGAGCTTACGGCGGGCCGCGGCTTGAATCGCCGTCCACCGGCGGCTGGAACCGGTCTCGAAGAGAGCTTTAGTTGCCGCGTCCTTGAAGCTCTGGATCATCCATTGTCATGATATGACGAATTGCGTTATATGTGAAGCGTGATAGTACGGCGAGAACCAATCTGAACTCGCCCCGTAACGTCGCGGATTCCCCCGCCACGGTTACGGGAAAAAGCCATCCGATGCGGGGCTATAGTGAAATCTGGCGACACTCACGACCCCCGCTCAGGCGTGAAAAATCTAGAGAACGAGACAAATCGGCCCTTGCTTTGGGAGGATGAACCGCCCGCCGAGATCCATGTGCGGCGTGCGGGAGAGGACTCTCCTTTGCATGCGCGTCCGCGGCCTTCGACGGTCGGCAGACGCAATGCCCCTGGCATGCCTCCGGAGTACGACGGGCCGGAGGGCGATGGTGTTGCACGTTCGCCGATGGCGCATTTTGGAACGCCGAAGCGGCGGTGGTGGCGTCCTGCTTCAACGGCTGGCCGCGCGATTGTGGGCGGCTGCGCGCTGCTGGTTTTAGGCGCGCTCACGGCGGCTGGTTTCGAACTGGCGCGCTATCTTGAACGGGACGCGCGCTTCAGCATTGTGGGAACCGAAAACATTCAGGCGGCGGGATTGACCGAGGTGAGCCGCGCCAATCTGTTGCCCGTCTTCGGCGAAGATATTGGGCGCAACATTTTCTTTGTGCCGCTGAGCGAGCGGCGGCGGCAACTGGAGCAGATTCCGTGGGTGGAGCGGGCTACGGTGATGCGCGTGCTGCCCAACCAGATTCGCGTGCAGGTGGTGGAGCGCCACCCGGTAGCCTTTACGCGGAACGGCGGGGAGATCGGGCTGGTGGACGGCAATGGGGTTCTGCTTTCGATGCCGCCCAAGGAGATGGCCGAACGCCACTACTCCTTCCCGGTGGTGACCGGCGTGCGCGCGGAGGATTCGGCCGATGCGCGGCGGACGCGGATGGCGGTTTATCGGCGATTGATCGCCGAGTTGGATGGCGGCGGCAAGCACAACTCCGAGCAGCTTTCCGAGATCGATCTGACCGATCCGGAGGATGCGCGCATTTTGATGTCCGAGCAGGGCGCGGACATTGTGGCGCACTTCGGCGAGGATCATTTCCTGGAGCGGTTCGAGCGCTACAAGTCGCATATCGGCGAGTGGCGGCAGCAGTATCCGCATCTGGCTGGGGTTGATTTGCGCTACGACAGCCAGGTGGTGCTGCAGATGACGCCGGGTGGGGAAACGCCCGCGCAGCCGGAGGGCGAGAGCGCGGATGCAACGGCCAAAACGCCGAATGCGGGCGGCGAGACAGCCGCGGCCAAGGCTCCAGAAAAACCGCAGAGCGACGCGAGCAAAAAAAGTTTGACGAAGCCGGCGGTGGTGGCCAAAGAGCCGGTGAAGGCCGAGGTCAAAGCTCCGGTGAAGTTGGCGGCGAAGGCCGAGACAAAAGCGCAGTCGAAGGCCAAGGCGAAGGTCGATACAAAAGTGAAGGCCGAGGCGCGCGACAAGACCGCTGCCAAGAGGCAGGAGAAAAAAGCGGCGCAAGAGAAGACGGCTGCCAAGAGCGCGGCCGAGCGCGCAACGGAGAAAAAGGATCGGACGGCGCAGAAGACGGAGAAAAAGCGCGCCGCAGAAAAACGGACAGCGGAGAAACGGACAGCAGAAAAACGAACAGCAGAAGAGCGGACTGAAGACAAGCGCGCCGCGAGCAAGCAGAATGTGGAGAAACGGACCACGGAGAAGCGTGCCGAAGACAAACGAGCCGAGATCAAACGAGCCGAGATCAAGCGCGCCACGGCCGGTAAGCAGAATGCGGCGGCGGTTCGTTCGACGGCGGCCGCGTCCAAGAGCAAGGCGCGGACCGTAAAAGCTCCCGAGAGTATGACGCCGGCGAGTAGAGAACATTTTTATTCAACGCCGGCGAGCGCGGGCGTGCAGGGCGGATGAGGAGCCATGAGCCAGAGGCTAGATAACCTGATTGTGGCGCTGGACGTTGGCGGAGCGTGGACGCGCATGTTCGTGGCCGAGGAACGCGACGGCGTGCTCAGCTACTGCGGCCACGGCGTGGTGGCATCGGCGGGAATGCGCCGGGGCATGATCGCCGAGCTGGGGCCGGCGGCCAAGGCCGTGCGCGCGGCCAGCGAGCAGGCCGAGCGCTCTTCTGGAGCCAATATCGACGACTGCGCGGTGGGCGTGGGCGGTCCACACATTTTTGGATTGAATACCAACGCCGGAATCTCGCTGGGCCGGAACATGCGCGAGATTACGCACGAGGATGTGCGCGATGTGATCGACCATGCGCGTGCCATCGACAAGACGGCCGACCGCGAGATTCTGCACCTGCTGCCGCGGCAATTTATTCTCGACCAGCAGGCGGGGATCTTCGACCCGGTGGGCATGGTTGGCTTGCGGCTGGAGGTGGATCTGCACGTGGCCACCTGTTCGGCGAGCGCGCTGCAAAGCACGGTCACCTGCGCCGATCGGGCGGGGGTGGGCGTTTCAGAGGCGGTGCTGGAACCGCTGGCCGCGGCCGAGTGCACACTTTCTGCCGACGAGCGCGAGCTGGGCGTCTGCGTGCTCGACATTGGCGCGCATTCGAGTGATCTGGCTGTGTACTTTGAAGGCGGCGTGGCCTATACCGCGTCGGTGCCGATCGGCGGCGCGCACTTTACCAACGATCTGGCGATTGGATTGCGCGTGCCGGTGGCGCAGGCCGAGGAGTTGAAGCAGAAATACGGTAACGCGGTGGTGACGGCGGTGCCGCAGGATGCGTCGGTCGAGATTGCCACGGCGCAAGGACCGGCGACGTTGCGGCTGCGCACGATGGCGGAGATTCTGGAGCCGCGCGCCAGGGAATTGATGCAGTACGTACGAGACAGCCTGCGCTACGGCGGGGTGCTGGATGCGCTGGGAGCCGGCTGCGTGCTGACCGGCGGCGGCGCGATGCTGCCCGGCATACTGGATGTAGTCGAGAGCCAGTTGCACGCGCCGGCGCGGATGGGAACGCCGATGCGTTTGCCGCACATGCCGCCGAATCTGGCGCAACCGGATTTTGCGACCGTCATCGGCATGTTGTTGTACATCCACCGCACGCGCGCCAAGCGCGCCGAAGAAGATACGAGCTTGCGCGCGAAGTTGCGCGCCGTGTTCGCAACCAGTTTTTGAACTTTGCGTGCGAAGGTCGCACACTATAAATACAAGGGAGGCGAAGCCGCCATGGAAGAAGAAAACAACGAAGCTGGCGAGATGCGCATTCAGTACCACGAAGAGGGCATTCGCGGCGCGCGGATCAAGGTGATCGGGGTGGGTGGCGGCGGCAGCAATGCCGTTAACCGCATGATCCAGGCGCATATGGAGGGGGTGGAGTTTATCGCCGCCAACACCGATGCGCAGGCGTTGAAGCTGTCGCAGGCGCCGGTCAAGCTGCAACTGGGCGGCCGGCTGACCGCGGGGCTGGGCGCGGGCTCGAATCCCGACATCGGGCGGCGGGCGGCGCTGGAGGATTCGGAGAAGATCATCGAGTCGCTCGAAGGCGCCGACATGGTTTTTGTCACCGCCGGGTTGGGCGGTGGCACGGGCACCGGAGCGGCGCCGGTGATTGCCTCGCTGGCCAGCGAGATGGGCATTCTGACCGTGGCGGTGATTACGCGGCCCTTTAATTTTGAGGGCAAGCGTCGGCTGATGCAGGCCGAGCGGGGATTGAAGGAACTGGTCGAGAGCGTAGACACGATGATCGTGATCCCCAACGAAAAACTGCTGGCGGTGGCCAAAGACGCCGGTTTCTTCGAGAGTTTCCGCATCGCCGACGATGTGTTGCGCCAGGGCGTGCAGGGAATTTCCGACATCATTACGATTCCGGGCATCATCAACCGCGACTTTGCCGATGTGAAGACGACGATGGCCGGCATGGGCTACGCGGTGATGGGCACGGCGGTTCGTTCGGGCGCCAACCGCGCCGTGGAGGCCGCGCAGGCCGCGATGGCTTCTCCGCTGCTCGACGCCAGCGCGATTGATGGGGCGCGCGGAATTCTGATCAACATTACCGGATCGAGCGCGCTGAAACTTTCCGAGGTCAACGAGGCTTCGTCGCTGATTCAGTCGGCCGCGCACGAGGACGCCAACATCATTTTTGGCGCGGTGCTCGACGAGAAGATGGGCGACGAGATCAAGATCACCGTGATCGCGACCGGCTTCCGCAACCAGATGCCGGAGCGGCGGGCGCGCATGTTGAGCGTCGACGAAGAAACGCCGGAGGGCACGGTTCCCGTGGTGACAGCCGACAACTGGCTGCGCGAGCAGGCCGAGCCCGAAGTTGAGCCGGAGCCAGAGGTTGAACCGCCCGCGCCCCGCACTCGATTCTTGAGCGAAGACGAGGAGGAGGAAGAGGCGAAGAAGGATCAGCTATTTTTTGCCGCTTCTGCGTCTGGCGTGACGACGACGGTGACCGTGGCGACGACGCAAACGGCCGAAGAGGCCGATCGCGCGATCGAGTTCAGTGCAGAGGCGCAAACGCCCGCTGTACAGAGCGAGAGTTCAGCCGAAGCGGTTGACGAGGAACCCGCGATTCACCAGGAGCCGGCCAGGGATTATGCCGCCGACTTCATCGAGGTTCCGCGGGGCGACACTGAGCCGGAAACGCCGGCAGCGCCGTCGCTGTTTCCCGAGTCGAACGGCGAGCCGGAACGGGATCTGGATGTGCCCACGTTTTTGCGCCGGCTCAAATTCTAGAGCCGGCGGTGGTTTGCGCGCGATGAGTTTTTTTTAAGAGCAGGCACAAGAGTGTATCGAAATAAAACAAAGCATGGGGTCCAAAACGGACATGATTGCCGTTATAGTGTGCGAAAGCGTAAGAAACCCGTGGTCGTGCTGTGATGGCGGCGAGACCGGAGTTCGCAAGGCGGGTTATTGTAGAAATAAGAGAACGTTCATCGCGGCAGCTTCCGCGGATGGGCGCGAGGGGCCAGCAACAGATTGCAGCCGAGCGAGCAGCCGATAAATAGATAGGGCGCGGCATCGGAGTGGAGCGAGAGGTGCGGAGCCCAGAGGGCAAACGCGTGGCAGAAAATCCAAAGATGAAAGGGTGTTGCTGGATGAAATTATCCCGCGTCATTTCCATCGGATCGATCTCGATACTCTTCGGCGTTGCCGTGGCGGCTGCGGCGGCGTTGAATGCTCCGCAAGCGGCTCTTCAGCGCGCGAAATCCAATCTTCGCTTTGTTACTGCGCATCGGGCCGCGCATCATGGGGCGGTCTCGCATGGGGCCAAGGCGGCGGGCAAGGCTTCTAGCGCCGCGTCTTCTGCGCGCCATTCCAGAACTCGCGCAGCGGCTGGAACACACGCTTCGGCCGGCCGGAGCGCGCGGGGTGCAAGGGGCGCACGCACGCGCCGCGTCTCGGTCAGTCTCCGTCATCGTTATTTCGAGCGTTTTACGGCGAGTTCATTTGTCGCGAACGGATCGGTGGGCACCGGCGATCTGACTGCCGGCGAAGATCCGATTGTTCGTCAGGCGGCGATTGACGCCCTGGGCGACATGAACGGCACCGCCGTGGTGATCGATCCGGCGAATGGCCGTATTCTGGCGATGGTCAACCAAAAGCTGGCGCTTTCGCCCGGCGCCGAACCCTGCTCGACGATCAAGTTGACGGTGGCGCTGGCCGCGCTTTCAGAAGGGCTGGTTACGAACGAAACGCCGGTGCAGTTGCCGGGCTTCCGCATGAACATGACCCAGGCGATCGCCAAGAGCAACAACCTTTACTTTGAGGCGCTGGGCCGCGAGCTGGGTTTTGAGCGCGTGCGCCACTACGCCAATCAATTTGGACTGGGCGAGCTGGCCGGCTACAACATTGCCGGCGAGCATTTGGGCGTTTATCCCGACGAACCGATTCCTAATTCGCAGGGCGGCGTGGCACGGATGTGCAGCTTTGGGCAAGGGGTTTCACTGACGCCGTTGCAGTTGGGCGCGTTTGTGGCCGCGATCGCCAACGGTGGCACGCTTTACTATTTGCAGCATCCGACGACGCCGCAAGAAGCTGCTTTGTTGCAGCCGAAGGTGAAACGCACGCTCGACATCGCCAAGTACGTTCCGCAACTTGAAGACGGCATGGCCGGAGCGGTGGAGTACGGAACCGCGCGACGGCTGCGGGCTAACTTTCGCGCGCTGCCGGTTTTTGGCAAGACGGGAACCTGTTCGGACAACGGCACGCGCTTTGGATGGTTCGCTTCTTATTCGACTTCGCCGCAGGGCAGTTTGGTGACGGTCTTCTTTTTGGAAGGAGGACGGCCGACCTTCGGTCCGCGCGCCGCCGAGTTGACCGGCGAGTTCTACAAAAATCTTTGGGAGCGTAATTACTTTGCCACTCGCGGCCAGCGCGCGGATAACGCGCCCGCTGTTTCCGTCTTTCCACCGCAGGCCAAGACCGGGGCCACGCAGGCCGAAGAACAGTAACCGCGCATTTCCGTCGATTTTTAGGAGCCGCCTTCGGGCGGCTCTGTTGTGTCATAGTGGAATGTCATGAAATTCCGGGCGGAAGTTTTCGATCAGATCCAGTGGCTATTCAAGGCCAACGGTTTTAACGATCATCAATTGCATTGCCTTCTCCGCTTTGAGCGCGGCCTCGATCTGGCGCTTCTGCGGCAGGCCGTCGCGGCTTCGATCGCGGCGGTTCCTATTCTCTGCTCCCGCTACGTGCCGGGCGCAAATCCCTGTTGGGAGAGCATCGATCCAAGGGCCTGTGGACAGGCCTTTGCCGTAGCCCAAACTGTGGCGGAGCTGGAGCAGTTCCTCGTCTCTCCGGTCGATGAAAGCCTCGGTCCGCAACTCCGCGTTTGCGCGCTTGCCGCGCAAAACTTTGCTCTCGCCTTCAAGATGAATCACATGGTCTGCGACGCGGTGGGCTTCAAACAATACCTCTACCTGCTGTGTGAAAGCTACTCCGGTCTGGCGCGCGACCCGCGGTATCATCCCGCGACCGTTGCTGGTGATCGTAGCTTCGATGGCGTACTCGCCAATTTCAGCTTGGGTGCCAAATTGCGGTCATTGTTCCTGTCGAGCGAGCGAGACAATCTCGCCGGAGAAATTCAGTTTCCATTTTCGTCCGGTGGCTCAACGCAGCCTTTTTTCCTGACGCGCGCGTTGTGCCCGGAAAAGGTTGTTGCGCTAAAAAATCTCGGCAGGCAGCGCGGGGCAACGCTCAACGATGTCCTCCTCGCCGCCTTCTATCGCGGTTTGTTTCGGCAGTTGAATCTACCGCCGGGCGGCGTGCTGCAGTTGCCCATCATGGTGGATATGCGCCGCTATCTCGGCGTCGGCGCCAATTGTTCCTCGCTGACGAATCTCTCCTCGCGCGTGAACACCGAGCTCGAGTTTCGTCCCGGCGAGCCGTTTAGCGGCACCGTATCCCGTGTTAAGGCCGTTATGGACGAGAGGAAAAAGAATCATCTCGGCATCGACAGTTTTGTTCAACTGGCGCTGCTTTACCGGTTCTTCGGGGGCCGCATCGCCCGCCGTCTGTTGCGGCGAAAGATGAATAATCCATACCTCTGCATGACCAACCTCGGCATTCTCGATGCGGCTCGGCTCGGCTTCGGGGGGCAGGCGCCGCTGGAGGCATGGATGTGCGGCTCGCTCAAATACAGGCCATATCTCCAACTTGCCGTTAGCATCTACGCCGGAGTGATGACCTTGAACGTCAATTTGGCAGGCAGCGCAGAGGATCGAAATAGGATGCAAGCGCTCCTCGATGCGGTAGGCGAGGAGTTGTCGGCCGCCGCGTGCGCGGAAATTTCCGCTTGACCGGAACCGAATCGGCGCTTCGCGGCATCCAAACAAACAGGAGCGCATTTTTGATGCCTGCACTGCCGCGGTCATCCAGGTGTACTCCATCATTTCTCGCGGGGCCGGCACTCGATGGAACTACCGACGCAAATTCTTTTGACCTACGGCTACCTGCTGCTCTTTGGCTGGATCTTGATCGAGCAGCTCGGCTTGCCGCTGCCGGCCACGCCGGTGCTGCTGGCCGCAGGCGCGCTCTCGGCCGATGGTTCGCTCAGTCTGCCGTTCTCGCTGGCTTCGGGGCTTGCCGCCGCGCTTGCCGCCGATAGTGTCTGGTTCTATTTAGGCCGCCGCTTCGGCCAAAGCGTTCTGCGCCTGCTCTGCAAACTTTCTTTCGAGGCTACCACCTGCGTTCGCCGCACCCGCAACTCCTACGGCCGGCGCCGCGGCCTCATGCTTCTCTTCGCCAAATTCGTTCCCGGACTTTCCACGCTGGCCCCGCCCGTGGCCGGGCAAAGCGGAATGGCCTTCGCCTCCTTTTTGTTCTACGACGGCCTTGGCTCCGTGCTGTGGGTCGGCTCGATGCTGGTTGGCGGCCGCTGCTTCGCCGGCTTGCTGGAGCGCAATCCCCATCTCTTCGATTGGGTTGGGCGCTTTTCCGGCGCGTTGCTCGTGTCGGGCATCGTGGGATTCTTCCTGGTGCGGTTGTGGCGGAGGCAGCGCGCACTTAGAAAGCTCGCTGCTTCGCGGCTCGATCCCGAGGAGCTGAAGCAATGGCTCGATTCCGGCGAAGATGTTTATATCGTCGATTTGCGCCATCCGCTCGAAGTCGCGCCCGAGCCCTTTACGCTGCCCGGCGCGCGGCTGGTTTCGCCCGAAGTTTTGACCGAAGGCCACCAAGAAATTCCTCGCGACCGCGACATTGTGCTTTTCTGCGGTTGCCCGGGCGAAGCCACCGCGGCCAAAACCGCCATGACGCTGCACCGGCTCGGCGTGGATCGCGCGCGTACGCTGCGCGGCGGCTTCGACGCCTGGAAGCAGTTGGGTTTTCCCGTGGAAGAAGTTCCTCAGCCTGTGCTGGCGCTATAAGCTAAAGGATTGAGCGCGGCTTTTGCCGCCCGAGGAGCCGTCCTTTGCCTTACTACGATCTACGCGACTGGATTCAAGCTCTGGAAAAACACGGCGAACTGCGCCGCATCGCCGAACCTGTCTCCGCCGATCTGGAAATCACCGAGATTGCCGATCGCGTGTCGAAAATCGGCGCGCGGAGCGGGATCGGTGCGGGCGCACCGCAAAGCGCCGCTAAAGAAAAATACGCGCCCGGCGGTCCGGCGCTGTTGTTCGAAAATGTGAAGGGCTTTCCCGGCCACAAGGTTCTCATCAATCAATTCGGCAGCGAGCGGCGCATGGCGATGGCTCTTGGCGTCGAACGCCTCGACGAGATTGCCGAGCGCATTGGCGGGCTGATGAATCTGAAAGCGCCCGAGGGATTTTTAGACAAGCTAAAGATGCTGCCGCAGTTGGGCGCGCTGGCCAGCGCGTTTCCTAAGAGGGTGAGCGCCAAAGACGCGCCATGCAAAGAGGTGGTGCGACGCGATGGCTTCGATCTGAATTATTTCCCGATTCTCAAATGTTGGCCGCAGGACGGCGGGCGGTTTATAACGCTGCCTTGCGTGCATACGCGCGATCCGCGCACCGGCCGGCGCAACATCGGCATGTATCGGATGCAGGTTTACGACGGCCAGAGCACGGGAATGCACTGGCAGCGGCAGAAGGTGGCCGCCGAGCATTATAGGGAGGCGATGCGCGCGGCGGTTTCAGCCGATGCCATCAACCAAAACCAATACGGCTCGAAGGGCGCGCAGGTGGCGGCTATGGCTGAGTCGAATGGCGGTGCGGCGCTAATTCCCGATGGGCCGATTGGCGGGCTGCCACAGGTGGCGCTGGGAAATTTGAAGGGTTCGCGGCTGGAGGTGGCTGTTGCGATCGGCACCGAGCCGGCGACGACCTTTGCCGCGATCGTTCCCGCGCCGCCCGAGGTTGAGGAGTTTTTGATTGCGGGATTTTTGCGCGGCAAGCCCGTCGAAATCGTGCAGTGCGAGACGGTCGATCTGGAGGTTCCCGCCAGCGCGGAGATTATTTTGGAAGGCTACGTGGAACTGGGCGAGTTGCGCGCCGAAGGGCCATTTGGCGACCACACGGGATTTTATACGCCGGTGGACGAGTATCCGGTTTTCCATTTGACGTGCATTACGCACCGCAAAGATCCCATCTATTCGGCTACCGTCGTCGGCAAGCCGCCGATGGAAGACGCCTGGATGGGCAAGGCCGTCGAGCGCATCTTTTTGCCGGCGATGAAGATGACGATTCCCGAGCTGGTCGACGTGAACCTGCCGGTCGAGGCCGTCTTCCACAACCTGATGATCGTTTCGATCAAGAAAAGCTACCCCGGCCAGGCGCGCAAGGTGATGCACGCCATCTGGTCGCTGGGCCAGGCGATGTCGACCAAGTGCATTGTGGTGGTCGACGAAGATTGCGACGTGCAGAACATTCCCGAGGTGGTGTTGCGCGCGGCCAACAACATCGACCCCGAGCGCGACATACAGTTCACGCTGGGGCCGGTCGATTCGCTTGACCACGCCAGCCGGCTGCCGAATTACGGCTCGAAGATGGGCATTGACGCCACGCGCAAATGGCGCGCCGAGGGCTTTACGCGGCCGTGGCCGGCGATGATCGAGATGGACGGCGCGACCAAGGCGAAGATCGACGCGATCTGGGAGAAGCTGGGACTGTAGGGGCGATTGCGCTGATTCCGCTCTATACTTGGGTGGAGAGACGTCGAGTGATTCTGCACGATATGTTCGATTGGACAAACTCCGGGGTCGGTCTTGCGGGACTGGCTTTGACTGTTGGCGCCATCGTGCAGGCAACGAGCGCCAAGAAGGCAGCTACCGAAGCCAGGGATGCTGTTCGTTATCACGATGCCTAGATCGATTTTGAATCGCTGACACGCTTGGCTAGGGAATTGCATGGATTTGTCGAGCGGCGGAGTCTTGACGCCGCCATGTTGCGCGCCACCGATTTGCGCGCCAAATTAGCTGTTGCAATAGCCGAATATCGGCAGTTTTTGGGCTTTCAGTTGGCCGCGTTGAAAGAAAAACAATTTGATTTGAAACTGGTTGCGGATGGCTTGTATCGGGAATCGGGAAAGATCAGTGCAACCGAGCGGGTTCGACTTTTAAGAATCACCGGTGACATACTGGATGTACTGGCTAGCCAAAGCGGTGACCTTCGGGGTGTTGGAGCAGAAGGAGTTTCCCATGCATGAACAATCGCTGAAATTCGTTAAGCAATTGCTCGAAAAAACCGAACAAGGGAAAATCTCTTGGACCACTGGTTTTGAGGATGAACAATACAAAACGATCCTTCCTGGTGGCAAGCTGGCGTTTGTTGTACAGAAATATAGCTTGTTAAATAGCTTTTCTTTTTCGATGTTCGACGAGAATCAAGATGAGATTTTGCAGGAACGCATAAGCCTGGGAGAAATTGAATGCGAGCTCGTTGACGCGGTAGGGCGTGAACTCTATCATGCCATTCAAGAGCTTTATAAATTGGCTAAAGCGCAGGCTCTCCACGTTGATGAAAAGCTAGTACAGGCGGAGAAATTGCTTGCGGCCATATAACCCTGTTTCCGGCATTGCGATAATGCGTCATTCTTTTTTCGTTTTAGCTTTGTTACTTACTTCGACGGTACTTTCCGCTCAGCAGACCTCGGGAGACTTTCGCTGGATCGACTTTCATGCGCAGCAGGACCAGAACATCGTTACCTGGGTGGAGCGCACGCTGGCGGTCGAGAAGTGGACGTCGATCCGCGAGATCGGCGTGGTGTACGACGCGGCGCTGGTGGTGACGGCCGATCGCGCGACGCCGCAGTCGGCGCCCGGTGACGACGCTTTTACAATCTGGAATGTGTCGCTGAGCAATCACGCGGCGGCGGCTCCGCTGTTGAAGGGCGTGAGCTTGCGCTGGTTCGACTGGCAACGGTTTGCCGACGGCGGCGCGATGGAGCTGACGGCGCTTTACGACAATTGCGCCGAGTGCTCGGCGAGCAGCTACTTTGCGGCTTTCCGCTACGATTTGCCGCGCCATATGTGGGCCGTGCGCTGGATGCGCGGCGGCCAGGGCCCGATGGTGTGGAGCGCCAGCACGCAGGCGGGGGCGAACGGCATTGCGTGGACGCAGGTTTACGCCGTGATGTCGGGGGCCGGAGGCCGCTCGTTTTTGGCGACCTGGAACCACTTCGACTACGGCAAGCAGCGGCCGCCGAGCGACACGGTTTTTCGCTTCGATATCGATCCGAAGAGCGGGCTGGAGCGCACAGTGGAGTTGACCCAGGAAGAGCCCAAACTTAAAGCGGAGGCTGAGGATATGGAACTGCGGCTTTGCCGCGGCCAGGACGCCGTCGAGGGACTCGCCCGCGGTCAAGATTCGCCGCTATGCCTGCAGATGATGAAAGAACATCCGCTGCGTAAGCTGGTGACGACGCCTCCGGCGAACAATCGTGGACGGTCGGTGGTGGGCCGGCACTGAGCGGGGGCGGTCATGGCGTCCTTTTTCGAGGCATCGTATACTGCTCGTATGCCGGTTGTGCGCAATCTCGCCGCTATTGCCAAGGGAATGAGCATCACCTTCCGGGAGATGATCTCGCCTACGATTGTCGAGAACTATCCGGACGGCCCTGGGCCCGAGCGGGGAGCGGTCATCGAGCCGCGCTATCGCGGGACGCATGTTTTGCAGCGCGACGAGCAGGGATTGGAAAAATGCGTGGCCTGCTTTTTGTGCGCTGCGGCCTGTCCCGCCAATTGCATCTACATCGAGGCGGCGGAAAATACTGCCGAGAATCGCATCTCCTCGGCCGAGCGCTACGCCAAGGTCTACAACATCGACTACAACCGCTGCATCTTTTGCGGCTATTGCGTCGAGGCCTGCCCGACCGATGCTATCACCCACGGCCACGGTTTTGAGTTGGCGATGCTGAACGCAACCAATCTCGTCATGCGCAAAGAAGACATGCTGGTTCCGGTTGAGGCGCTGGTGGCGGCGAAGGCTTAGTTAGCGGCGGCATTCTCTTTCCGTCATGGGTGAAATACCGCGAAATATCTTTTCCGCGATCGGCTTTCGCTGCAATCGCTTCGGCGGAGATAGGCTTGTTCTTCTGATTCCTCTTTTTCATACAGCTTCATTATCTGTCGAAAACTGACAACTGCTTACTGTTCTCACTCCGCTCCGGCGAGCAGGGCGCGTTGGCGCATTTCCGCCATCACGCGCTCGATCTTCCAGTCGAGGGCGTCGGCGCCGTCGACGACCAGATCGGCGCGTGCGGCCGAGGGGCGGACGTAGGCGAGGCTAGTGGGCCGGACGGTGGATTCGTACTGGCGGCGGACGGTTTCTTCGGTGCGTCCGCGCTCTTCCATGTCGCGCTTGAGCCGGCGGGCGAAGCAGAGTTCGTCGGGCGTATCGACATAGACGCGCAGATGGTAGTAGGGCAGCAGCTCGGAGTAGTGGAGCGCGAAGAGGCCTTCGACGATGAGGAATGGTCCGGGAACGATGCGCTGCGTGCGGCCGCGAAGACGCGTGTAGGTGACGAAGTCGTAGATGGGGCGCTCGATGGTTTCACCGCGGGCCAGCGCGGCGATGTGGGCGGCGAGCAGCGGAAGCTCGATCATCGCCGGATCGTCGAAGTTTTTTTGCTGGCGCTCGGCCAGGGGCAGATCGCTCAGGTCGAGGTAGTAGTCGTCGAGATGAAAGCGCAGACCGCCCAACATGCGCGCCAGTTCGTCGGCCAAAGTGGTTTTGCCCGAGCCGGAGCAGCCGGCGATGCCGACTATGGTTGGCGGAAAGGGAAGTCGCCGCGGAGCGGAGCCGGTGTTTGATGAGGCAGGCGTGCTCACGGTTCCTCTTCCACCTGCGCGGCGATTTTGGGCGCGAGCCGCTGAAGCAGACCGGAGAGGCGGGCTTCAACCAGACGGCCGGTCTGCTGCACTTCCTCGTGGCAGAGCTGCGCCGAGCCCAGGCCGGCGGCGGGATTGGTGACGCAGGAGAGACCAAGCACTTCAAGGCCCATGTGGCGGGCCACAATGGTTTCAGGCACGGTGGACATGCCGACGAGCGTTGCGCCCAGCGCGCGGAAGGCGCGGATTTCGGCGGGGGTCTCGAAGCTCGGGCCAGGCGTGGCCAGGTAGACGCCTTCTTCAAGCGCGAAGCCTTCTTCGCCGGCGGCCTCATGGGCGAGCAAGCGCAGGCGCTTGGAGTAGGCCTCGGTCATGTCGGTGAAGCGCAGGCCGGCGCCGGGGCGAAAGCCGAAACGCGGCTCGTTGGCGCCGGATAGCGGGTTCCAGCCCATCATGTTGATGTGGTCGGATAAAAGCACCAATTGGCCGACGCGGTAGCCGATGCCGCCGGCGGCGTTGGTGAGCACGACGGCGCGCAGGCCGAGCGCGCCCAGTACGCGCATGGGGAAGGTGACTTGAAGCGGCGAGTAGCCTTCGTAAAAATGAACGCGGCCTTGCAAGATGACGACCGGGGCGTCGCCGAGCAGGCCCGCGACTAAGCAGCCGGAGTGGCCTTCGACGGTTGATTGCGGAAAGTGTGGGATTTCGCCGTAGGTGACGATGATGGAATCGACGACGGCCTCGGCCACGGCGCCCAGCCCCGAGCCGAGCACCATGCCCACATGCGGCTCAAGCCGGCCCAGACGGGCTTTTACATAATCGGCGGCCTCGATAACTTGTTCGTAGTAGGTCATAAAAAAGCGCGCGATGCGTCACCGCCATTCTACAGGCTTACGCGGCGGACGGAAGTTTTCCCGAAGTGTGGATCATGCTGCGGGCCAATTACGATCTGACGCGGACCATGCGTCTGCGGTGGGTCAAAATTGCGCGTTTGGCGGCGTGATGGGTGCCGCTAAATTGCGGATCAGCCACGGTGGTTCATAAGTCCTAAGCTACTTACCTGAGATAAGTGATGGGAAGGGTATCTATCGGTACTAATCGATCTTTTGGCGCTTATATGGACTTTAATGAGCGTGTTGGGCTGTTAACCGGCCAGTTGACTTCCAGGGCGGAGACGGGGTTACCCATCGTTGAGCGCTCCTGCTCAAAATCACCGTCTCTGTGAACAGATGCCGCCGGACGGTGTCCATGACCTATGATGTTGAGGCAAAGGAGCAGGTGTATCCAATCTATGCGTAACCGAATCGGAGTGTGTCTCCTCTTATCCATGATCTCCGGCCCAAGCCTGTTCGGCGCCGATTTTGCCATGAGGGTGAACGACAAGAATTACCTCGACACGCAGGGTTTTAGCGTATTTCTCTACGACAGCAAGTACGACCGCGAATTCGTAGATCAGAAGAATACGGCCATGGAGATGATTCTCCATGGGGCACGTATCGCCACGAACGGCGATGTGCGCTTGATGCCAACGCCCGAGCAGTGGGATCTGGTGGCGACCTTCAAAGGCCGCCACGCCGATAAGGAGAACAACCGGCTCACCGCCGACCTTGCTTTCCCGACCTTTGATTTGAGCTACACCGTTGAAGTTGCAGCGGAACCGGGGGGCGTGAAGGTGAGCGTCAATCTCGACAAGCCGCTGCCGGAGAAGCTGGCCGGGCGGGCGGGCTTCAACCTGGAGTTTTTGCCCTCGATCTACATGGGCAAGTCTTATCTGGTGGACGGTACGCGAGCCGGCATCTTTCCGCGAACGCCGAACGATCCGATGGTGAAGGTGTTGCCGCTGGCTGATGAACCGAAAAAGGCGTACTACCTGGAGGACTGGGAGAAGGCCAAGGGATACAATCAGCCGCTGCCCTTCGCCGAGGGCAAGAGCATCACCCTGGGAATCGACGACGCGCTGGCCCGGATCAACGTAAAGTCGGACACGGGCGACCTGATGCTCTTCGATGGACGCAACCGCGCACAGAACGGCTGGTTCGTTTTGCGTTCCATGATCCCTTCCGGCAAGACCACCGGGGCCATCGTATGGCACATCCGGCCGGACGTGATTCCGAACTGGACGCGGCCGCCGATGATCGCGCACAGCCAAGTCGGTTATGCCCCCGGTTTCTCCAAGGTGGCGGTGATCGAACTGGACCCGAAGTACGATGCTCCGAAGACGGCCAAAGTCCTGCGCCTGATGGAGGACGGAAGTTACAAGCAGGCATTCGAGGGCCCGATCGCGCCTTCAACACCCTGGCTGCGCTATGTCTATTCGAAATTCGACTTCACCCCGGTCAAGGATACTGGCCTGTATGTCATCGAGTACGCGGGCCAGCGTACGGCGTCGTTTCCCATCTCCAACGACGCTTACGCGAAGGTCTGGCAAGACAGCCTGGATCATCACCTTGCCGAGCAGATGGATCACGTTTCGGTGCGCGAAGGCTACCGCGTGTGGCACGGAGCGTCGCACCTGGACGATGGTCGCATGGCGCCGGTTGTCGGAGGGCAATTCGACGGATGGAATCAGCCGACGGCAACCGACGGCAAGTATAAAGGCGGCGATCACATTCCCGGGATGAACGTGGGCGGTTGGTACGACGCCGGCGACTTCGACCTCGAGGAGCCTGGGCAACTCAGCGTGATTCAAAGCATGGCGCTGGCGTATCGCGAGTTTCATCTCAACTACGACGAGCTTACCGTGGATGAAGCCGCTCGCGAGGTTGAGATGCACCGTCCCGATGGCGTGCCGGATGCGGTCGAGCAAGTCAGGCACGGGGCACTGTACATCCTGGCGCAGTTTCACAATATAGGTCATGCGATCAGCGGCACGCACGAACCGGATCTGCGCCAATATACGCACCTGGGAGACGGAGCGTCGAAGACCGACGGCCGCATCTACGACCCGAAGCTCGGTCCGAACGAAGTGAAGGGCGACTACTCCGGCAGGCCGGACGATCGCTGGATCTTCACGTCGTACGACCCCTCCCTGCAGTGGAGCTCCATCGAAGCGCTGGCCGCGGCGGCCGATACGCTGAAGGGCTGGGACGACGCATTGGCGAAGGACTGCCTTGAAACCGCGATCAAGGCATGGAACGACGAGAAGGCTCACCCGACGCCGAATCCGGTGGGCCGCGGCTTCGGCGGACCACCTCCGGGATTTGCTCCCGGAGGTGACGCGCCGGCCGCGCCTCAGGGCATGATGCCTGGCGCTCAAGGCGCTCCAAACGGCGCACCGGGTTCCGGCGCGACCGGCGCACTGGCAGGTTTTCCAGGCGGCTTCGGCCCAGGCGGCTTTGGCCCTGGTGGCCGTGGCGTTGGACAGGACTGGGCCGCGGCTCTGGAATTGACTATCGCCACACATGGCGCCGAGCCCTACAAATCCCGTCTCCGGGAGTTGTTCCCTCAGGTCATCACGCCGCAGCAGATGGGGTTCCGCGGCTGGACGGCGGTCCGGGCATTGCCTTATCTGGACCCGAGCGCGAAAGATCAAATGCGCGAAGCGGTGAAGACCTACATGGCGAGTCTGGACAGGCAGTTAAACGCCACGCCCTTCGGCGTGCCCCCGAGCTGGGGCGGCTGGGGCGGATCCGACGCCGTGGTTGAGATGGCCATAAGGATGTATTTCCTGCACAAGGCGTTTCCGGATCTTGTGAGCCCCGAATACACACTTCGCGCGGTCAATTACATTCTCGGCACGCACCCGGTATCCAGCACTTCGTATGTAGCCGGCGTCGGTACGGTCTCGAAGACGAAGACGTACAGCAACAACCGCGCCGACAACGCATACATTCCGGGAGCCGTGATTCCTGGATACGTCATCATCAAGCCGGATTTTCCGGAGTGCATCGACGACTTCGGATTCCTCTGGTTCGAAGATGAAGCCGTCGTGGCCGGGTCGGCAAGCTGGGTTGTGGCCGGCAACGCCGCGGACGCGATCACCAAGGAATTGAAATAGGGCCAGTAGTAGAAACGCCCGGTGGCCCGAGAGGGGCTACCGGGCGATGCCCTTTTTGAGGTGCCTGCATTCATCTCCCAGGATTGGCAAGGTGAGCAAGCGGACTTTTGGAGCTGCAGCCCGCCGCGGTCGCCGAAGTCGAAGGATACGCAGTCGCTTTTCGCGCCCGAACCCCTCCCGCCGTCGCCAACAAACCCGCCGGAAGCGGAGCTCCGACTCCTGAAGAAATCCAACTGAAAGAAAATATAACTTCTTGCAACAAACCACGATAGCGTGGTCCAGCTTATTGGCCGGTTATCTCCGCCAATGCGCTTATTGATCGCCGATTACTCCCGATATGTAGCGCAGTGCGAAGTTACCTGCTTCGACTTACTCCAGCAGCGAATCGACAAACTCAGTTGGCGAGAATTCGAGCAGGTCGGTCATTTGTTCGCCAACGCCGACGTAGCGGACCGGGAGCGAGAGCTCGCGGGCGATGGCGACGGCGATGCCGCCCTTGGCGGTGCCGTCGAGCTTGGTGAGTACGATGCCGGTGACGCCGGCGGCCTGGGTGAAGAGGCGGGCCTGCTGAAGTCCGTTCTGACCGGTGGTTGCGTCCATCACGAGCAGAACTTCATGGGGCGCGCCGGGAATGAGGCGTTGAGCGGTGCGACGCATCTTGTCGAGCTCGTCCATGAGACCGGATTGGGTGTGAAGGCGGCCGGCAGTATCGACGTAAAGATCGTCGATGGCGCGGGCCTTGGCGGCGGAGATGGCGTCATAGAGGACGGCCGAGGGATCGCCGCCATGACGGGTTTTGATGATTTCGACGCCGGAGCGTGCGGCCCAGACTTCAAGCTGCTCGATGGCGGCGGCGCGGAAGGTGTCTGCGGCGCAGAGCAGCACAGAGCGGTTTTGCGCGCGGCTCCAGGCGGCCAGTTTGCCGGCCGAGGTGGTTTTGCCGGCTCCGTTAACGCCGACCAGGAAGATGACTTTGGGAGGCAGCACCTGCGGTGGCACCTGCGGTGGCACCTGCGGTGCGGCGGAGCTTTTTAGTGGCGCTTCCAGAATGGCGCGAAGCTGAGTCTTGAGAAGCGTGCGCAGTTCTTCGCCGCCGGAGATGGACTGATGCTGCGCGCGGTCGCGCAGGGCTTCGAGAATGGCGGCGGTGGTGGGCACGCCAAGGTCGCTGGTCAGCAATGCGTTTTCAAGCTCTTCGAGGGCCTGTTCGTCGATGGGACGGGTGAGCGCGGCCAGGTCGGCGATTTTCGACGAGAAACTCTCGCGGGTGCGGGTGACGGCCTGCTTCATGCGGTCGAAGAGACCGGGCTTTTTCGATTCGGATGTTTCGCGATCGTCGCCGGCGTGGCGGCTGCCAAAGAGCTTCATCGTTTGGGGTCCTGGATTTAGTTTAGCGGAGCAGGCGGGGCTAGGGGCTAGGGGCTAGGGGCTAGGGGCTAGGGGCTAGGGGCTAGGGGCTAGGGAAATGGTTGCGATGAACTGTCGGTTGTCAGTGATCGGCGAAAAGATGATCGGACGGCGGCATAGACGGTATTCTGAAAGCAGAGCGCAGGAGGCGGCGATGAGTACAGCGCAAAAACATCCGCTGGAAGAAGTACTGGAGAGCCGGATCGCGATTCTGGATGGCGCGACGGGGACGACGCTGCGCACCTACGGGCTGAGCGAGGCGGAGATTCGCGGCGAGCGCTTCAAGGACGCGAAGAAGGATCTGCTGAATGACGGCGAGCTGTTTACGTTGACGCGTCCCGATGTGATCGGCGACGTGCATCGGCGATTTATGGAAGCCGGAGCGGAGATTATCGAGACCAACACCTTTGGGGCGACCTCGATCGCGCAGAGCGAGTTTTTCGTCGAAGATCCGCGGGAGCATGGCGAGCGCAAAACGCCGGAGTTTTACCAGAAGGTGATCGAAGATAAATTCCTGAACGATTTGGCCTGGGAGTTGAACGAGCGCTCGGCGCGGTTGGCGCACGAGTGGGCCGAGCGGGTGGGCAGCGCGAGCGGGCGGCGTCGTTTCGTGGCCGGGTCGATTGGGCCGCTGACGGTTTCGCTTTCGAATTCTCCCGACGCCGACGATCCCGCCTTTCGCGTGGTGAGCTTCGACCAGGTGCGCGAGGCCTACAAGCTGCAGGTGCGGGCGCTCATTGCAGGCGGGGCCGATCTGCTGCTGGTGGAAACCATCTTCGACACGCTGAATGCCAAGGCGGCGCTGGTGGCGATCCGCGAAGTCTTCGACGAGGACGGGCTTACGGCGGCGGGCAAAGAACTGCCGGTAATGATTTCGGCGGCGGTGGGCCGAGGCGGCGAGACGATGATTTCGGCGCAGACGGTGGAGGCTTATTGGACAGCGGTAAAGCACGTTAAGCCGCTGGCGGTGGGGCTGAACTGCTCGCTGGGGCCCGATCTGATGCATCCGTTTCTGCAGGAGCTGGCGGAAAAATCCGATGCGGCGATTTTGTGTTATCCGAATGCCGGGTTGCCCAATCCGCTCTCGCCGACGGGCTTTGATTTGGGGCCGGCGGATATCGCTAAATTTTTGCGGGAATTTGCGCTGGAGGGGCTGGTGAATATCGCCGGAGGCTGCTGCGGCAATACGCCGGAGCACATTGCGGCGATTGCCAAAGCGCTTGAAGGTGTTGCGCCGCGAAAGTTGCCGAAAACGAACGGGGGCGCGGAATGACGAAATCCATCGAGTGGCGGCCATTGCGTCTGTCGGGCTCGCAGCCCTTTACGCAGCAGCAGGGCGTCTTCATCATGATCGGCGAGCGGACGAATGTGGCCGGGTCGCCGAGGTTCGCGCGGCTGATTAAGGAAGGCCGGTACGAAGAGGCCGTGGGCGTGGCCCGTCAGCAGGTGGAAAACGGCGCCAACGTTTTAGACATCTGCATGGACGAGGGGATGATCGACGGCGTGGCCGCGATGACGCGCTTTTTGCAGATGCTGCAGAGCGAGCCGGAGGTGGCCAAGGTTCCCTTCATGGTGGATTCGTCGAAGTGGGCGGTGATCGAGGCGGGCCTGAAGTGCATGCAGGGCAAAGGCATCGTGAACTCGATTTCGCTGAAAGAGGGCGAAGAAATTTTCCGGCAGCACGCGGCCGCGATCTTGAAGTACGGCGCGGCGGCGGTGGTGATGGCCTTCGACGAAAATGGCCAGGCGGCGAGCTACGAAGAGAAGATCCGGATCTGCGCGCGCGCCTACAAAATTTTGACCGAAGAGATGGGCTTTCCGGCCGAGGACATCATCTTCGACCCCAATGTGCTGACCGTGGCCACCGGGATGGAGGAGCATAACCGCTACGCGGTGGACTTCATCGAGGCGACGCGCTGGATCAAGGAAAATTTACCGCAGGCCAAGGTGAGCGGCGGAATTTCGAATATCTCATTCAGCTTTCGCGGCAACAACCGGGTGCGCGAGGCGCTGCACGCGGCGTTTTTGTATCACGCGATCGCGTCCGGGCTGGACATGGGAATCGTCAACGCCGGCCAGCTCGAAGTCTACGACGAAATCGATCCCGAGTTGCGCGATCTGGCCGAGGACGTGTTGCTGAACCGGCGGCCGGATGCGACCGAGCGGCTGGTGGAGTTTGGCGAGCGGGTCAAGGCCGAAGGAAACGAACCGCACGCGGCGGGAAAAAAGACCGAGGCATGGCGAGAAGGAACTGTCGAGCAGCGGCTGGCGCACGCGCTGGTGAAGGGCATCGATGCCTACATCGAGGCCGATACCGAGGAAGCGCGGCAAAAGCTGGGCCGTCCGCTGTTGGTGATTGAAGGGCCGTTGATGGCGGGCATGGGCACGGTGGGCGACCTGTTTGGCGCGGGCAAAATGTTTTTGCCGCAGGTGGTCAAGTCGGCGCGCGTGATGAAAAAAGCCGTGGCGGTGCTGACGCCGTATATGGAAGCCGAGCGGCTTGCGGCCGGCGAAGAAGCGCGCACGCAGGGGCGTATCGTGCTGGCTACCGTTAAAGGCGACGTGCACGACATCGGCAAAAATATCGTGGGCGTGGTGCTGGCCTGCAATAACTATGAGGTGATCGACCTGGGCGTGATGGTTCCGGCGGAAAAGATTTTGGCGCGGGCCAAAGAGGTGAACGCAGACATCATCGGATTGAGCGGGCTGATTACGCCTTCGCTCGATGAGATGGCGCACGTGGCGCGCGAGATGGAGCGGCAGGGGATGAAGCAGCCGCTGCTGATTGGCGGAGCGACGACCAGCCGCGCGCATACGGCGGTGAAGATCGCACCGTTTTATAGCCAGCCCGTGGTGCATGTGCTGGACGCCAGCCGCACCGTGCCGGTGGCCTCCAGCTTGCTTAGCCCCGAGCATCGCGACGAGTTTGTGGCGAAGTACCGCATCGAGTACGATGCGCTGCGCAAAAAATATGCCGCACCGAAGCGGGCCGTAACCTCGCTTAAAGAGGCGCGGACGCGGCGGACGCCGATTGCATGGCGAGGCGAGGATTTGCCGCGGCCGGAGTTTACCGGTGTGCGCGTGCTGGATGGCTTCCCGCTCGAAACATTGCGCGAGTTTATCGATTGGAGCCCGTTCTTTCATGTTTGGGAGCTGAAGGGCGTTTATCCGGCGATTCTGGAAGACAAGAAAAAGGGCGAGCAGGCGCGGCAGATTTTTGCCGAGGCCAATGCGCTGCTTGACCGGATCGTCGGCGAAAAGCTACTGACGGCGCGCGGGGTCTATGGTTTTTTCCCGGCCAACGCGGTGGGCGACGACGTGGAAATTTATGGCGACGAGGGGCGGACGCAGGTCGTCGAGCGGTTGCACTTTTTGCGTCAGCAGTCGGACCGCGATGGCGGCGAGCCCTGCCGTTCGCTGGCCGACTTTATCGCGCCCAAAGAAACCGGACTGGCCGACCATATCGGCGCTTTCGCGGTGACCGGCGGCCTGGGCGTGAAGGAACTGTGCGACGGCTTCCGCGCCCAGCACGACGACTACAACACGATCATGGTCGAGGCGCTGGCCGACCGTTTGGCCGAGGCTTTTGCCGAGTGCTTGCACCGGCGTGTGCGCGAAGAGTGGGGCTACGGCCGCGATGAAAAGCTGAGCCACGAGGAGCTGCTGCACGAAAAGTACCGGGGAATTCGCCCTGCGCCGGGCTATCCTGCCTGCCCTGACCATACCGAGAAGGCCGCGATCTGGCGGCTGCTCGGCGTCGAGGAGCGGATCGGGATGCAATTGACCGAGTCTTACGCCATGTGGCCGGGAGCCAGCATCAGCGGCTTTTACTTCGCGCATCCTGAGAGCCGCTACTTCAGCCTGGGCAAGATCGGCCGCGATCAGGCGGAGGATTACGCGCGGCGCAAGGGGCTCGGAGTGGCCGAAATCGAGCGCTGGCTGGGACAGAACCTGAGCTACGAACCGGAAGAATCTTAAGCCGTTAGACCGACAGCCGGAAAAAGTTGCGCTTGCGGCAGAGCATGGATTCCGATACGGGACCGGCGCCGAGGCCGCGTCCCATCGTGTCTTCGCCGCGTAAAACAACAGCATTCCATATAGGCATTGCGCCCATTCCCCGCGAAAATAATTTTGGAATCCAACGAAACTTTCCTTTGAACTGGGGGTTCGAGGGATCACTCGGGGGATTATGCGTCTTTCCCGCCTGCGGAATATCGATCTCGCGAGGGGGCCCGCTAACTCATGCCTTGGAGGAGTTTTGAATGAAGCTCAAATGGCTTGTCTGTCTATGCGCCCTGCTCGCGCCGCAGCTTTTTGCGGATGCGGGGCAACGTTTGATTCCGGCCGGATCGCTGGTTTCGTGCACGACCGGCGGGGCTCGAATCTCATCGCGAACCACCGCCGCCGGCGACCCGGTATTGTGCAAGGTCGAGCACCGTCGCGGCGATTTCATGCTTCCCTTCGGCAGCTATCTGGGAGGGGAGCTGGCCGAATACAAAGACCCCGGCCATCTGGTCGGAAAGGGCTGGATGCAACTGGACTTCGATCGGCTTTATGTCGGCAATACGGCGATTCCGGTCGACGCCAAAGTCGTTGACGTTCCCGGTTACAAAATCGATCAGCAGGGCCGGATTTTAGGCAAAGGCCACGCGGTCCGCGACACGTTTTTGTGGCTGATTCCGGTGCTGTGGCCGATCGATTTGCTCGAACTGCCGCGGCGCGGTCCGCGGCCCACGCTGAAGGTCGAAACTGCGTTGACGCTGCGGGTGATGGAAGACATTCAGATTCCCAATACGCCCGAGCCGCAGCGCGACCCCAATGGGCTGATCCAACGCTCCTCGGTTGCCGAAGAGCCGCAGCAGTTGGTTGAGCAGGCTCCGCTGAGCGCACAAGCCCAGCCTGCGCCGCAGATGGCCTACGCGCCAGTTCAACAGATGGTCTACGCGTCTGCGCCGCCTCCGCCAGCCTATTACTACGCGCCGGTAGCCTACATGTATATGCCGGTGATGGCTTACGCGCCGGTGATGTATATGCAGCCGTACTATGCCGCTCCGCCGCAGTATTACGCTCCGTCACCGCAGTATTATGCGGCTCCGCCGGCGGCTTACGCGGCTCCGCCCGCAGCTTACGGCGCGCCTGCATCGCCGGCGGTTTATGCGCCGCGCACGGGCTACTACGGTGGTTATTCTGGAGCGCCCAGGATGATGCGCGCGAGCTACCGCTGGAGATAGACGGGGCGCAGATTTCACTTGCAGGATGCGCCAGGGAGGGAGCTTTTTGCCGTTATTGCGTAGAATTGCGGCGATTTGTACCAGATTGAAGCTCAAACGGCGCAATGCAAAGCCTCCACGAATGGCCGTGGGAACCATGTAAGACTGGCTTTTGCCCGCGGCCATTCTTTTTTGCCGGGATGAGAAGGCGTTTTTTGTGTACCCTGAGGTTACAGTCGTAAAAATATTTCTTCCGTTTTTGCATTTATTTGATCCGCCCTTTACAATTCGGCGGGATACTAATGCAGTGATTTCACAAACCTGTCCTAAAGCTCCGTTGCAACTCGTGGTGGACGTGGCAACGCCGGTGGAGGCTCTTGCCTCGTCGAGTGTTAGCTCCGTACCCCAGTCAGCGTCTGCCTCGCGCATTCATGCCGCGGTGGGACATTACCGGCTGCGGCTGGCCGCAACCGCAGAGGATCGCGAGGCCGCCTGCCGGCTGCGCTTCAAGGTCTTCAATATCGAACTGGGCGAGGGGCTGAAGAGCTCTTACGAGACCGGAATCGATAGCGACCGCTTCGATGCCTCCTGCGAGCACCTGATCGTGGAAGACAAACTGAGCGGAAAAGTGGTGGGTACCTACCGGATGCAGTCGGGAGAGATGGCGGCCCGGCATGAGGGCTACTACACAGAGCAGGAGTTCGATTTGTCGCCCTACGAACTGCTGCGCCCCGAGGTGCTGGAGTTGGGCCGAGCCTCGATCGACCGCGAGCATCGCACCTTCGAGGTGCTGATGTTGTTATGGCGGGGAATCACCCAGTATGCTACCGACATGGGGTTGCGTTATCTGCTTGGCTGCTCGTCGATTAATTCCAACAAACCGATAGAAGGCTGGCAGGTTTATCGGCAATTGGAGTGTTCCTTGGCTCCGGCGGAGTTCATGACCCGGCCGACTGCGGCGTATGCCTGTCCTGAGGAACAACAGGAGTCAGGCGCACAGCCGTCGTCCCGCGTAGGCGAGCAGGCGCCGGTAGGCGCTCCGGCGATGGCCAAGGTTCCCAAGTTGCTGAAGACCTATTTAGCGTTTGGCGCACGAATCGCCGCGCAGCCGGCCTGGGACCGCGAATTCCACACCATCGATTTTTTGACCTTCCTCGATATGAAGCTGCTATCGCCGGCGGCGCGCAATCGCCTGGCGCCGTTGACGCGGTGAGGCTACGTCGGCTCCGGCGCGCTGTGGCGCTGGGGTTCATGCTTGCTTTTTGCGTCGTTCGCTACGGGTGGATGCGTTTACGCGGGCCGATGCCTCTGGAGCGGCGCGCGCGCTGGCTGCAGGCGACGACGCGGGGAATTCTAGCCGGCCTTGGCATCAACTTCGAGGTCGACGGGCAACTGCCTGGTTGCGGCCTGATCGTCTCCAATCACCTCAGCTATCTGGATATTCTGCTGATCAGCGCGGCGACGCCGTGCTTTTTCGTGGCCAAATCCGAGATCGGCCACTGGCCGTTTTTTGGCTGGGCGGCGCGTCGTGGCGGAACGATTTTTCTGAAGCGCGCGAGCATGGCCAGCGCCAACGCCGCGGCCGGCGAAATCTACGATCGGTTGGCGCTGTCGGTTCCGGTGTTGCTTTTTCCCGAAGGCACGAGTACCGACGGCGCGCAGGTGCTGCGCTTCCACTCGCGGCTGATCGCGCCGGCGGTGGCTGCCGGCGCGCCGATTACCGCGGCGGCGATCCGTTACGAGATTGAGGGCGGCGAGGCTGAGCGGGAGTTGTGCTGGTACGGCGACGCAACGTTGCTGCCGCATCTGTGGAAGGCGTTGGGGGGCTCCGGTTTTACGGCGCGCATCCATTTTGGCGAACCGCGGATTTACGCCGACCGCCGCGAGGCCGCCGACCGCACCCATGCGGAGATTACAGCCTGGCGCGAGGCGGGCAAGCCGGCGCTGGAGATGGTGGGCGCGGCGGACTGAAGCGCGCTACCTGCCGGGCGGCGGAGCCGTAGAGCCGCGGACGACCAGGCTGGTGGAGACCAGAAACTCGCGTTGCAAATGAGGATTGTGCGGATCTTCGATTTGGGCGCAAAGGGCCTTGAAGGCGGCGTGGGCCAGATCGATGCGCGAAAGACGGATGGTGGTCAGCGGCGGCAGGGTGAACTCGGCGAAGTCGATGTCGTCTAGGCCGACGACCGACAGATCCTGGGGCACGCGCATTCCTCTCATGTAGGCCGCGCGCAGAACGCCGATGGCCAACATGTCGTTAGAGCAGATGACGGCGGTGGGCGGTGCGGTGAATTTGCGCAGCCGCTCGAAGCCGGTGACGCCGCTCTTGAGGGTGTGTCCGCATTCGATGATCCATTTTTTCTGGATCGGCAGGTCGGCGGCGCGCATCGCGGCGATGAAATCATTTTCACGCGTAAGCGCGGAGTGCAGGTTGTGCGGGCCGGCCAGAAAGGCGATCTCGCGATGGCCGAGCTCGGCCAAGTGCTGGACGGCTTCGTGAATGCCGGTCGAGTAGTCGAGCAGAATCGTGCTGGCCTTCGGGTCGTCGAGCTTGAATTCGGCCAGAACGATCGGCACATTGCGGTTCACGATCTGGTCGATGAAGGGCTCCTCTTCGCCGAAGGTCATGATGGCTACGCCGTCGGCCTTGCGCTCCAGCAGGCGGCGGACGCAGGTGGACAACACCGCGGGGTCGCTATTGCTGGAACTGATGAGAATCTCGTAGCCGTGGGCGACGGCGATCTCTTCGAAACTCTGGATCAGTTCGGGGAAGAAGGGATTGGTGATGTTTTCAACGATGATGCCCAGCAGGTGGCTGCGTCCGGAAACGAGGGTGCGGGCGTGGGTGTTGGGCAGATAGTTTAACTGCTTGATCGCTTGCCAGACGCGCTTCGACAGCCGGTCGCTGACCTGGGCCGAGTCGTTGATGGTTCTGGAGACGGTGGCGATGGAGACCTTTGCCAGCGCAGCGACGGTGCGGATGTCGGGCAGTTTGTCTGGTGAGCTATAGTTTGTTTTTCGAGCCACGAACTTATCCTAATGCAGCGGTGGAGATGGCGCGAGAAGAAAAATTCAGTGTTTTTTCCTGGAGTTCATCTGCGCATCGTAATGTTTTTTGAAATCAAATACTATAGGCAGATTCAGCCTCGGCGTTTTCAGCGATGAGCAGGCGGAGGTCGCGGAGGTTGTGGCCGGTGGGGCCGGTAACCACCGAGTCGCCCAGAGCCGTGAAGAGCGGACAGGCGTTGAACTCCGCCAGCGACTCTTCGGGATCGTAGCCGAAGGCGCGGGCGCGGGCGACGGTGGTCGGATCGGCGATGGCACCGGCCGCCTGCGTGTTGCCGTCGATGCCGTCGGAGCCGGCGCTGAAAACAGTGAGCCGCTCGTTGGGAAATTGGGCGAGATCAAGCGCGCAGGTGAGGGCGAATTGCTGATTGCGTCCGCCGGCGCCGGGGGTGCGGTTGAGCGCAACGGTGACTTCGCCGACCGAGATCAGGCAGAGGCGTTCGCGCTTGGCGCGCAGCGCATGGAAGCGCTCGAGCAGATAGCGGGCGGCGTCGGCATAATCCCAATCGTCGCAACTGTTGTCGACGACGACATCGTAGCCGGCGTTCAGCGCCAGGGTGCGCGCATTTTCGACCAGATCGTGGCTGGAGAGCAGAATCTCGAATACCGAACCGCGGAAGGCGTCGTCTTCATTGGCCATGGTGGCGGCGGCGGTGATGCGGCGGATCGGAGCCCAGTCGGGTAGCTGCAATTTGGGCAGGAATGGCGTTCGCCGGCCTTTGTTGCCGGGCGATTCGGGCAGGTCGGCGCGCTCAAAGAAGGCGCGGATCGAGGCGGGCAGCTTTTCGACCAGATTGTATTTATCCAGCAGATGGCGGACTTCGGCGACGGTCGAGTGGTCGGGCGTGGTGGGGCCAGAAGAGAGCGAGTCGAGCGAGCGCAGGGGTACGTCGGGAACCAGCAGGCTGACCTTGGCCGCTTCGGCGGCGGCCATTGCCAACCGGCCGCCCTTGACCGCCGAAAAGTGTTTGCGCAGGGTATTGACTTCGTCGATCGGCGCGCCCGAGGCCAGCAGCAATTTGTGGAAGGCGACGGTTTCATCGAGCGTAATGTGCGGATCGATGGGCAGGTCGAACATGGCCGAACCGCCGCCGGAGATCAGAAAGAAGACCAGCGTGTCTTTGCGCGCGTGGCGCAGCAGCGACAAGGCTGCATGGGCGGCGGCGAAGGAGTCTTCGTTGGGCGCCGGGTGGCCGCCTTCGAAGTAGCGGAAGCGCCAACTGCGTTCGCTGGGCAACTGGTTGGAGCAAAAGATGCCGCGCAAGCCTTTGCGGCGGGGCATGCGCTCCATGAGGGTGTCGAGCATCGGGCCGGCGACCTTGCCCAGCGCGATGACGAAGATGCGCCGGTAGGCGGAAAGATCGATGATGGCCGGGCCGCTGCCGTCGGGCAGCAGGCGATGGAGCAGGTTGCCGTCGAAGCGCAGGCGGCGGTCAAAGGCCGATCCGATACTGCAGGCGTCAAGCGCGCCGGTAAAAATCTTCGTCGCCGAAGCGTGAAGGGTTTCGTAGGTGGTGTCAGTAACTGGGGTCATGATGGGAGCTCCTTCAACCAGCTCGCGATTGCGCGCTGCATCGGATGCAAGTGATCCGAAAAGAAATGATCGACGCCGTGTAATAGTAGTTGTCGTTTGGGTTCGGCGGCGGAAGAAATAAGATGCGTTAATTGTTCGGCGGGCGCAAAAGAATCGCGGTCGCCACTAATAAAAAGTTTGGGAAGGGTGAGGTGGTGCAGGGAAGGGTAAGAGTAGGTGCGGCCTTCGGTTTGAAGGGGAAGGCCCAGGGCGATGAGAGCGTGCAGCCGGTGCTGCGATGGGTTTGAGCCGCAACAGGCGTTTAGCGCCATGGCCGCGCCAAAGCTGAATCCGGCCAGGATCAGCGGACGATCGAATTCGTGCTCCAGCCAATCCAGCGCGGCGAAAACGTCTTCGACCTCTGCCTGACCGTCATACTGGCCTTGGCTGCAGTCCACGCTGCGGAAGTTGAAGCGTAGAACCGGCCAACCAAGGCCCCAGACCGGGTCGTTGAGGGCCTTCATGGCGTGGTAAACAACTTTGTTGTGCAGATTGCCGCCGTAGAGGGGATGGGGATGACAAACGAGAGCGGCAAAGGGCGCGTCGGCTCGGCCGAGATTGAGAACCGCTTCCAGTTTGCCGGCGGGGCCTGCAAGCGCAAAGGAGCGAATGGAGCCACGTTGAGAAGAGCCAGGTGGGGAAGGCGGGCGATTTTCCATCGCGGCGGAAGCTGCACATCTTAGCGCGGGACTCCGATGAACCTCATGCGCGGAATCTGCTAGCTCCGGGGCGTCTAGAGTCGAGCCGCCAGCGCGCGATTCACCATGAAATTCTGCAACCGTGGAGTTCATCCCACACTATATTGTACGCTCGGGCGAGTTGAATTCCGCATCTTCCGCGGTCAATGGCAGCCGATTGCTGCACGATGTGGGAAGAATAGTGGAAGGTTCAGAAGGTTCAATGAGACAAAAAGAGACGATGCACGCGGGAAGTGGGATCGCCGGCTGCGATATTCTGGCAATATCATGAAAAATCTTTCCGAAGCAGCTTCTCTCGACCCCGTTCAGCTTACGCGTCAGTTGTGCGAGATCGAATCGACAACTTACCAGGAGGGCAAGGTAGGCGATTTTCTGGCTGATTTTTTGGCCAGCCGCGGCTGGGAGGTGGAGAAGACTCCCGTAGCTCAGCCGCCGGAGAACGCCGATGGCGGAGCGCGCTGGAATGTCTACGGCGGTCCTGCCGGACAGAAGCCCGATCTGGTTTTTTCCACGCACATGGACACGGTGCCGCCCTACATCCCTTTCCACGAGGATGAGAAGTTTCTCTATGGCCGCGGCGTTTGTGACGCCAAGGGAATTATGGCCGCGCAGATTGTTGCCGCCGAGGCGTTGCGCAAGGATGGACTCAAGGTTGGTCTGCTCTATATGTCGGGCGAAGAGCGCGATTCGGCCGGCGCCAAGGTGGCCAATCTCCAATCGAAGGGCAGCCGCTACATGATCAACGGCGAGCCGACCGACAACCGTGTGGCGCTGGCCTCAAAAGGCGCGCTGCGCGTGGTTTTCCGCGCCAGCGGCAAAATGGCGCACTCGGCCTATCCGGAGTTGGGCGAAAGCGCGGTACATAAATTGGTGCAGGTGATGGCGCGGCTGCTCGAACTCAAGCTGCCGGTGACCGAGGATGTGGGGCCGAGCACGTTGAACATCGGCCAGATTCATGGCGGACACGCGCCCAACGTGATCGCCGATGAGGCTGAGGCGCAGGTGCTGATCCGGCTGGTGGGCGATGCGGCGCCGGTGAAAGCGCTGGTGCTGGAGGCGGCCAAAGGGCTGGCCGAGGTCGAGTTCACGCTCGAGATTCCCTTCGTGCGGCTGCATGCCGTCGAAGGACTGCCCACGATGGTGGCCAAGTTCACCACCGATATTCCGCAACTGAGCAACTGGGGCGAGCCGTTTCTTCTGGGACCGGGCAGTATTCATGTGGCGCACAACCCCGCGGAAAAGCTGGCCAAGGCCGAGCTGCTTGAAGCCGTTCAGCTCTACATTATGTTAGCGAAAAAGCTGCTGGCATAGTGGTCGATTGATACTCGCCGGGCCAGCGGCAGGCTGGCCCGTGTGTTTTCCTCAAGCTAAGGAAGCAGGCGCAAGGGCCCGAGGATTCCCGAGGGCAAAGGCGTCAGGTGGTCCATATCTTGCGGCGTGAATTTTTCGCCGTAGCGCTGGTTCAGCAATCGGTAGTCCGGTGCTGGCCGGCCGGCCAGTTCGTTGATGGCTGTGTTGGCGACGATGATCTTCAACCTGTTCGAGCCCGAGTGCAGCAGCGGCGCGATGTCGATCTGGTAGGGCGGCAGCCACACCGAGCCGGCCCGCTGGCCGTTCACGTAAACTACGGCCGCATCGCGCAGGGGCGCGTCATACCAGGCACGCATGCCGGGCTGATGAAGCTCTCCGCGCTCGACCGGCTTGCCTTCGCCAAAATCCAGAACTACGCGGCTGGACTTGGCCACATCGTCTGGAATTTCAATTGTCTTCTCATAAGTCGCCGTGCCGGAGTAGTATTTTTGCGCTTCATCTCTGCTCCAGGAGCGGAGCGTCGGCATGGTTTCAGTCATGCCGGTTTTGTCGATGGTCACCTTCCAGTCGCGGCTTAAATCGATGGGGGCAAAGGCGGCTGTTGAGGCCCTCTGGGCCGCGGAAGCGGCGTGGTCGGTGAAGAGGACGATGCGCGATTCGTAGGGGGCAAGATTCATGCGTAACGTAGCGCCGCTGCCCGCGTTGCGGATTTCGCCGTTTAGCGGATTCCAGGTTTCAGCATTGTTTCTCGCTGTGCGGAAGCGTGCTTCGAAGGCGCGCGGAAGGTTGCCGGTGTTGGCGATGAAGTAAAGATCGGCGTCTTTGAGCTTGCGATGGATGAAGCCGACTTCGGACGTGGTGGGCGAGAGCGCCAGATCGGGCTTGAGCCTTGCGCCAATGGCCGCGCCTAACTCGGCGGGGCTGGCGATGAGCTTCGCGTTCTTGGCGTCGGCGGCGAAGAGCTCTTTTGAAAGTTGCTCGACGGCGACCGAGTCGCGCGGAGCTTCTTTGAATCCCGGCGCGCGCGTGGGCAGGCTCTTGATCGCGACCACCATGCCGCCGTTGCGAGCGAATTCGGCGATGCGTTTGTAGGTGGCAAGCGGCAGCCGCTCCAGGCCGGGAATTACAAGAATTGGATAATGAATGTCCACTTTGTCGATGGTTGCCGCATCGATGAAGTCGAAGTTGTAGCCGGCGTCGAGAATCGCTGGAACGAGATCGGGGCCGAGCAGAGTGCGCATCTGGTCGCTGACCGAGACGTGGCCGGGACGGAAGCCGGCTTGCGCGTCTTCTTCGGGCAGCAGCACGGCAATGTCGTTGGCAGGCTGGCCCTGGCGTAGCAGATAACTTACGCGCGCGAGGTAGGCGGTTACGTCGGGCATCACGATCCACCAGGGATTGCGATCGCTGAAGACGGCGGCGGCGTAAAACGACCAGCCGGGATCGCCGGCCGAGGGCGGCGAGTAGGGCCAGCCGTGGCCGACGAGTTGGTTGATTCCCTGCAGGAAAAAAGCGTCGGCTTCGGTCTTCATGTCGAGCGGGGTGGCGCGGAAGGGCGGCGAATTGAGCCAGGTCCAGGTTTCAGACGAGGTAACCGACCGGCCGTAAAGATGGTTGGCCGAACTCGCCCAACGGGTATAGGAAAATGGCCCGCGCCACTGCGAGCCTTCGCCTTCGGGCAGATCGACCAGCGCGTTGCTTGCCAGCGTAACGGCCGGAGTGCCGTAGCTCTGCGAGCGGAAGCGCGTGTGGTGGGCGCGCGCCCACTGGTTAAGCGGCGTCAGGTAATCTTCGTCGATCAGCTCGGCCAGTGTGCGGCCCCAGTCGTAGCGCAAGTCGGCGGCCTGGGGGCCGGCGCCGGCGGCAAGCTCGGGCAGATAGGGCGTGAGATCGTAACCGCGACGGACGCGAAATTCGTCGAGAAACTTCGGCGTCCAGTCGGCGCCGTAGACCTCGAGACTATCGCTGAAGACCGAGTCGGGAGGGTTTGCACCGAAGGCTGCCAACAGCGGATCGGCGACGGTCTTCAAGTGGTTCTGCACCGCATCGAGACTGAAATGGTCGAGTACGAAACCCTCGGCGCCGACGGCCGAGCGTTTGACCTTTTGTCCGGTGCGGCTGGAGATGAACAAGAGCGCGACCTGCGGGCCGGAGAGATTCGCGGGCAAAGTTAGCTGCCCGCCGATGGGCGTGGCCAGCGGCTTTGCGTGCTCGACGTCGTAGCGGTCAGGCATTCCCTGGGTTACGAATGCGGCCAGCAGATTTTCTCCGTTGCGCATCGGGGGCAGAGACAGGAAAGCGGCGTGAGGCGGAAGGGCGAGGGCGGCGATGCGCAGCCGGCTCGAGGCGTCGTTGACGGAAACGTACGCTCCGCCGTAGGGCCATCCGCTGTTCAAGGTCAGACTCAGGCGCAGATTTTCGTCGTGCGCCGTTTGCGCGGCAAAGCCTAGCCTAGCCAGAAAATCCTTTGAAAGATAAGGCAAATTGCGAAAGCCCGTGGTTTTGTCGTCGAGCGCGAGTGCGTAAACGGGCTGAATCTCCGCGCCGCCGATGCCGCCGGCCTTCATCGCGCGCAGCTCGCGGGCCAGCTCGGTTTTTTCGACCGCCGGGCCGAACCACCACCAGCGCATCATGGGCCGGGCCTCCGAGGGCGGAGCGGCGAAGCCGGAGCGCAGCGCGGCAAGCGAGTCCGTTTGCGCCGCTGCCGGAGCGACGGTTAGCCCAACAATAAGCGCGGCAAAGAGTGCGCGGACCCAATGACCGCGGAATTGCATCATGAAATCCTCCAAGGGCGCCGGTGCCGGAAGCTGAATTCAAAAACCGGCTACGGACAAAAACCCTCTGGCCGACTATCGTAATGCTCTTGGATACAGGTTGTGAAATTAAATGCAGAGAGAAATTCATGATCGGATCATGGTCAGGGCATGTCATTTAGAAGCGGCAGGGCATTTTAAAAGGTAGGGCTAGTTTCCATTTATAGCGGAGAATATCCGTGGCGTAAACAATCAAATACAAAATAATTAATCTATTGACAATCGCTGCCTGGAGTGCATTAAATGCTTGCCGGTGGTTAGACCACATCGAATTCGTGCCTGAAAAGCGTGGAACTAACAGACCGGAGTTGCGGCAGAAATAACAAAGTCCAACGAGGCTGCACATAACCCGCGGCCAATTTTTGAGCTAAAGGAGGCTAACCAGCGTTTTCTATGAAAACACAATCTTGCTGTAACGATTTGATGGGAATGCGCAATGGAGCGAGGCGATGCGCCGTGTTGACGGTGTTGTTTGCGCTGGCATTGTGTCTGTTGTGGACGGCGCGTCTGGCGGCGGCACAGAGCGCGGGCGCGGGAACGATTCAGGGTACGATCGCGGATACAACGGGCGCGGTTTTAGCCGACGCCACAGTAAGCGCGACCAATACCGCGACAGGCATTGTGACCAGGCGCACGACAGCCGCGTCGGGCTTTTACGTGATTTCGCCGCTGATTCCCGGCACGTACACGGTGACGGTTCGCGCGGTGGGATTTACCGGGTACACGGTTCCGGCGATCACGTCGCCGGGCAAGGTGAGCCAGACGTTGAATGTCGGCAACTATGTGAATGGCTCTGGAGCCTATGTCTCCGCGGGCGCCGCTCCTGGTTTTGCCGATTTCACCATCTCGGGTCGCGCGCCGGAGTTCCAATTCTGGAACTTCGGTATCGATCGCTCGCTTTCCAACAATGTCTCCATTTCGGTGAACTATGCCGGTTCAGAGAGCCACTTTATCGCCGGCGCTAGCAATATCCGCGGACTCTATGCCGGCCAAGTCGATCCGAAGTATTATGCGCTGGGAGGGTTGCTGACCTCCGCTGCCACGGCCACGAATGTAGCTTCGGCGCAGGCGATCATCTCTTCGGTCGCGGCTCCATACAGCTAGCGCTACGAGCGTTCCGCAGAACCTGGCGGTGTACGGCGTCTACCGCATGCCCTTCGACACGGGTAGTTTCGGCGGATCGGCGAATTCGATTCTGCGCAATGTGATCAAGGGCTGGGATCTTTCGGGAAAGTTTACCTATGGCTCGGGAACTCCGCTGCTGATTACCTCGGCGGCCTGCACCAGCAGCTATCAGCCGCTGTCTGGAACCTGCATGCCCGACTTGGACCCGAACTATGCCGGCAAGACGATCCGGAAGAATGGGAGTTGGGGCAAGGGAACCACGGCGGGGACGCTCGGCGCCGTTTCCTATCTTAAGGGCTACATCAGCAGTTCGAACCAGAACGCCGGCTCGGACAATACGACAACCTGCGCCAGCAGTACGGGGCCGTACTGCAATGTGCAGAAATACTTTTTGGCGATGCGCCCAGGGTGATGGCCTTCGACGGCCTGCGGAATCCCAGCGTTTATGAACTCGACGGCAGCGTGCGCCGGACATTCGACCTGAAGGGGCGGTTGAAGTTTGTTTTCGCGGCCGATTGCCAGAACATTCCTAACAAGGTGACCTTCAGCAGCATCGGCGTCGCCGTGAACAGCAGCAGCTTTGGCGCGCCGACCGCCGCAACCAGCAATACGGGAAGCCGCGACTTCCAGTTCTCAGGGCGCATCAACTTTTAAACCACCGGCAACCTTGTCGTACATTTACAAGCCAGATGGCGCGGATTCAATCGTCGTCTGGCTCGTTTCTTTTATGTGGAGACGGTGGGCGGTGCGGATACTTCTGCTTACGGGCGTTCGTGCCCTTACGTAGAGTTATTTGCCTGTGTTATCTGTAGTTAAGTACAATAGTTGAATCAAGGCTAAAAGTATCGTAAATTAAAGAAGAACCAAATCACCAACATTGAGGCGGAAGAAGGATTGGCTGCGCGAATGGGCCGCCGGCTTCGAGTGGGGAAATATGGGACTGATTCGGTCGTATATTGGCGCCTGGTTGGAATGGCGGCTTGGGCGGTTGCACCGGCCGCAGGTTATAGAGCTTTCCCGGAGGTTTTTTGTTTTGAAGATAAAGATTTTTGTTTTGGTCCTGGGTTGTTTGGCGCTTTCACTGGAATGTTGGGCGCAGGCCGTTTCTGGTTTTCGCGTTGGCGGCGTGGTGCACGATGCGACGGGGGAGGCGATTCCCGCGGCGGGCGTGATGGTGCGGCAGGCTGATAGCGATGCGGCGTTCACGACCGAAAGCGATGCGCAGGGAGGCTTCCAGATCGCGGTTCCTGCGGCGGGCAACTACGCGGTCGAGGTGCGGGCAGCCGGGTTCACGGTCTATCGCGGGTCGGCGACAGTGAGCGCTGAGGTTCCGGCGGCGCGGGTGGATGTGGCGCTCGCGGTGAATGCGGAGGCCGAGACGGTGGAGGTGACGGCCGATGCGCTTACGGCCGAGACGACGAGCACGCAGTTGGGCGAGACGCTGCAATCGAACAAGCTGGAAAGCGTGCCGCTGAACGGGAGGAATTTTACCGACCTGATGGCGGTGCAGCCGGGGATCGCGCCGGTGAATACGGCGCAGTCGGGAGCGGTGATTATGACCGGCGTGGCTTCGACGCCGCCTTCGGGCGACGCCAATCCGGGCAATCTTTCGATCAGCGGGCAACGCGAGAATTCGAACGGCTTTCGCGTGAATGGCGCGGATGTGGAAGAAGACGTGAACATGGGTACATCGATTGTGCCTAACCTCGATGCCATCGCGAGCTTTCAGATTTTAACTTCGAATTTCGACGCTGAATTTGGCAACTCGAGCGGCGGTCAGGTGCTGGTGACGACCAAAAGCGGCGCGGCGCAGTTGCACGGCTCGGCCTTTGAATTTTTGCGCAACACGGCGCTCGATGCGCGCAATTATTTCTCTTCTGATCGCGCCGCCTACCGGCAGAATCAGTTTGGCGGTACTGTGGGCGGCGAGCCCTTTCATCGCGGCATCTATCTGTTTGCGGATTATCAGGGAACGCGGCTGACCGAGGGAATCGACACGGGCAACATCGCGGTGCCGTCGGAGAGCGAGCGGAGCGGCTACTTCGATGCCTCGTTACTCACCGGCAGCGTGAGTGGCAGCGCGCTGGCGGCGCGGTTGTCAACGGCGCTGGGCGAGACGGTGACCGAGGGTGAGGCGTACTCGAAGGTCTTTTCCGGCGGACAGATTCCGCAATCGGCATGGTCGGCGCCGGCAAAGTATTTGCTGGCTTCGATTCCCACCCCGAATGCGGGCACGGCGGTTTACGAGACAGCCAGCGCGGCCGAAACGCTGACTGACGACAAGGGCGGGCTGCGCGCCGACTGGAGCTATGGCCGGCAGACGATAGCGGCCTATTACTTTATCGATCATTATTCACTTGACAACCCTTATCCGACGGGAACCGGCGGCGCCAGCGTTCCGGGCTTCGACGCCGCCAGCAACGGCCGGGCGCAACTGGTGAGTTTGCAGCATACAGCTACCTTTGGCGGCGCGGCGCTGAACGAAGTGCATCTGAGCTACATGCGCAACGCCAACGTCGTGGGCCAGCCGCGCGGCGGAGTGGGGCCGACGCTTGCCGAGCAGGGATTCACCAACATTGTGGCGCTGAAACCCGCGACCGAAGGCATTGAAAATGTAGCCTTCAACGACTTTACGATCGGCGTGGACACGACGGCGCTGGTGCAGACAGAAAACATCTACGAGGCGATGGAATCGTACTCGTGGATCGTCGGCAAGCACGGACTGAAGTTCGGCGGCGAGGCGCACATGAGCCAGATTAATACGCATCCCGACGTGGACTTCAACGGCAGCTTCAGCTTTACCGGCTCCGAGACCGGCTCGGATTTTGCTGATTTTCTGCTGGGCGTGGCATCAAGTTATACGCAGGGCGAGGCGGAGAGCTTTTACAATCGCAACCTGTATTTTTCTCTTTTCGCGCAGGATAGTTGGAAAGCGACCAGCCGGTTGACGGTCAACTACGGCGCGCGTTGGGATCGCATACGGCCCTGGCTGGAAAAGTACAACCAACTGCAAACGCTGGTGAAGGGCGAGCAGTCGCAGGTCTTCACCGGCGCGCCCGAGGGACTGGTCTTTCCTGGCGACGCGGGCGTGCCGCGTTCGCTGGCGCCGCCGCGGAATAATTTTTCGCCGCGGCTGGGGATTGTGTACTCGCCGGCATCGTCGAGCGGATTTATGCAGCGGCTTACCGGGTCGACCGGCGCGACCAGCATTCGGCTGGGATACGGAATGTACTTCACCGCTTACGAGGGATTGTCGGCGGGAATCATGAGCGCCAATCCGCCCTATGGCTACACCTACACGAGCGCCGCGCCGCCGCTCTTCGCTTCGCCATTTACGGTTGCGGCAACAGATGCCGACGCCGGCCAGCGCTTTCCCTTGCAGCATGTCGCTTACGGCGCCAGCCGCGCTCATCCGAATTCGACTGTGGATTGGAGCCAGTTCGAGCCACTGGTCGGCATTCCCGCCGTCAGTCCCGGCGATGTAACGCCCTATGCCGAGCATTGGATGGCGAGCGTGGAACGGCAGTTCGGCGGCGCGGCGGGAGCTTCGACGCTGCTGACGCTAAGCTACGTTGGTTCGGCGGCGCATCATCTATTAGTGCTTGAGGAGGCGAATTCGGCCGATCCGGCGTTATGTCTGAGCCTGGGCCCGGCCTGCGGAGCGCTCAACGAGCAGGCGGCCCGCACCGCATTTGGGCCGGAGTTCGGCAGCGTGGAGTTACAGCGAACGATCGCCAACTCGAGCTACCAGGCGCTTGAGGCCGCGCTCAACTATCGCGCGCACGGACTCGATCTGCTGGCCAGCTACACCTATGCGAAATCGATCGATCAATCGGCCGGGCTGCCCGAGCCGGTCAATCCCATCGATCCTACGCTGAGCCGGGGGCTTTCGGCATATGACATGCGGCACAATTTTGTGGCTTCTTTTCGCTATGAGATTCCGAGGCCGAGGAGTTCGGCGCATTGGCTTGGCGCAATGGCGAACGGATGGGCGGTTTCTGGCATTGCGCGCTTTACTACCGGGCTGCCGGTGACGCTTTACAACAATAACGACACTTCGCTGCTGGGCACGATTCCCAACGGCATCAACAACAACGGCGTCGATACGCCGCAGTGGAGCGGAAAAAACCTGAATATTCGCACCCATCCGCGGGGCAGCATGGCGGTTTTCGATTCGAACCAGTTCAGCCTGCCCACGCTGGGAACGATGGGCAACGCGCGGCGGCGTTTTTTCTCCGGGCCGGGCATGGAGAACCTGGACGCGACCCTCGCGCGCGAGCTGCATTTGGGCAACGATCGCGGCATCGAGTTTCGCTTCGAGGCCTTCAACCTCTTCAATCACGCTCAGTTCTTTGGGGCTTCGGCGGTCGAGGGCAACATTTCCAGCGGTACCTTCGGCCAGGCAACCAGCGCCATGTCGCCGCGATTGATGCAGATTGCGGTGCGGTACAAGTTTTAGGCGCGACGCGGCGGCGTGCGCTCGATCCGGCGGCGGAAGGCCGACGGTTCCTGTATACTGGATAAGGTCCAATGCGGTCAGGGATTTCCCTGTATCGGAGGGCTTAAGGGCGGACGAATTGTCTGTCCCAATCAAAAAAACAACGAGAAAAACAATGCCCAAGTTGAAAACTCATACGGGTGCGAAGAAGCGCTTCAGCAAGACCGGCACCGGCAAAATCAAGCGGGGCCAGACGAAGACGCGGCACATCCTAACGTCGAAGTCGCCGAAGACCAAGCGCAAGCTCGGCAAGTCGGTGATTGTTTCCGACGCCGATCACGCGAAGGTTGCGCGTATGATCCCCTACGCCTGATCGTTGCGCTAGCGCAACCGGGTCAGCGATGGCCCCCGCCGGAAACGGTGAGAGATCGGGTTCGATAAGCGCGTGAAGAGGTTGACCCAGCCGATACCTTCGGCCTCCTGCCTCCAGCCGCTTAAAAAACAGCCGTCAGCTTTTAGCTCGACGCGCTTGAACCGGATTTCGCGAGTGCTCCGCAAGCTGCGGAGAGGGAATCGCGGAAGCCGAAAAAGGAGAAAACTATGCCTCGCGTAAAACGTGGCACCAAGCGGACCGACCGGCGCAAGAAGATTCTGAAGCGCGCCAGTGGCTATTTTCTAACGAAATCGAAGCTCTATCAGTCGGCTCAAGAGGCCGTCGAGCGCGGCCTGAAGTTTGCCTTTCGCGGCCGGCGCGAAAAGAAGCGCCAGTTCCGCTCGCTGTGGATCGTGCGTATTTCCGCCGCGGCCAAGCTGAACGGGACCAGCTACTCGCAGTTCATTAACGGCCTGAAGAAGGCTGGCATCGAGCTGGATCGCAAGATTCTGGCCGACATTGCCGTCAAGGACGCGGCGGGCTTCACCAAGCTCGTCGAGCAGGCCAAAGCGGCGCTGGCGGTGAAGGCTAAGGCCGCCAAGGTTAAAGTTGCGTAAGCAACTTCGTTGACTGGCGGATAATAACGGCCCGGAGTTCCTCAAGTGGACTTCGGGCCGTTCTGCGTCTGGACGTCTACAGGTTTCGCAAAGAAAATAGCCGCATAAATTGCTCTTTGAGCACAAATCGCCCGCAAGATGCGGGATGGGACGTTGCTTTGTGCTGTCATGCGAGATGGCGCGCACATTGATTCGGATATAACGGAAATAGGCAAAGTTCAAATTATCGATCAGCCAATCGCAGAGGAAATATGTCTTCATTCATCGTTCCGCACATCATGCACCACGGGCCAGGTAGTCTGGCGCAACTGAAGTCAATCAAGGGCAAAAAAGCCGTTATCGTCACGGGCGCGGGCTCGATGCGCCGGCTGGGCTACATCGACAAAACTCAGGCGCTGTTGAAAGAGGCCGGTATTGCATCGGCGGTCTTCGACGGCGTGGAGGCCGATCCTTCGGTCGAGACCGTGCGGCGCGGTTTCGAGTTCTTCAAGCAGGAAAAGCCGGACATCATCATCGGCCTGGGCGGTTGCTCGGCGATTGATGCGGCCAAGGCGATGTGGATCTTTTACGAATATCCGGAATCGACCTTCGAGGAAATTTGCGTTCCTTTTGCGGTGAAGCCGCTGCGCAATAAAGCAAAGTTCATTGCGATTCCCTCGACCAGCGGCACCGGTACAGAGGTGACTTGTTGCGCGGTGATCACCGATCGCGAAGCGGGCACCAAGTATCCGATCGTGACTTATGAAATTTGTCCCGATATCGCCATTGTCGACGGCGAACTGGCCGCTGGCATGCCGGCCTCGGTTACGGCCAACACCGGCATGGATGCGCTTTCGCACGATGCCGAGGCTTTTGTGGCGACGCTGGCCACCCCGTATACCGATGCGCTGGCCAAAGAGTCTGTGTTGATGGTCTTCGAGAATCTCCCCAAGGCCATGGCCGACGGCAAAAACATCGATGTGCGCCAGAAGATGCACGACGCCTCGTGCATGGCGGGCATGTCGTTCTCGAATGCACTGCTGGGTATCATTCACTCGATGTCGCATCAGGTAGGCGGAACTTTTGGCGTGCCTCACGGTCGTTCGAACGCTATCCTGATGCCTAACGTGATCCGCTATAACAGCAAGGCGACGAAGAAGTACGAGATTCTGGCTGATCTTTTCGGCAAAAAGAGCGCCGAGGATTTTGCGCAGTTGTGCGACGGGTTGCGTCAGCAGGTCGGCATCGAGAAGACCTACAAGGAATATGGCATTGACGCCAAGCAGTGGGCTGAAAAAATCGATCAGATGACGGCGCACGCCATGGCCGATCCCTGCACCGGGGCCAATCCGCGCAAGCCGACGGCCGCCGAGATTAAAAAGATTTACCAGTGCTGCTACGACGGCACGATCGTGGATTTTTAAAAGCAGTATCCCCAACCATACTGATGGCGGCAGGAGCATTTTTCCTGCCGCATTTTTTTAGCCCGGTCGGCGCGGATTCGCGGGGGCGATCCGCAGCGTGGTTTATCCTAAAACTTACTCCGATGAACGTAGATATTCCGAATTTGACTGCATTTGACGAAGCGGCGCTTGACCGGGCCTTTGCGGCGCTTGAATCCGAGGCGCGCAAGGCGGCGTCGGCGCTCGATGGCAAAGAGGCCGTGGAGGCCTTCCGGCTGGAGTGGTTGGGGCGCAAGCAAGGGCGTCTCAACGAAGTCTCCGGCCGCTGGTTGAAGGCCGCGCCCGCAACGGCGAAAAAGGCGCTGGGCATGCGCTTCAACGCTCTCAAGGCGGCGGTCGAAGGGCTGCTCGAGTCGGCGCAGGGGGCAGGGCCTAGCGACGCCGCGCTCAAGGCCGAGGCCATCGACATTACGCTGCCCGGCACTCGAAGGTTGACTGGCGCCGAACATCCGATCACCAAAACGCTGCACGAGCTCGAGAATATTTTCGCCTCGATTGGATTTTCGGTTGGCGTCGGCCCCGAGGTTGAGAGCGACTACTACAACTTCGAGTGCATGAATTTTCCTCCCGGCCATCCGGCACGCGACACGCAAGACACGTTGGTGATCGCCGACCAGGAGCGCCGCTCGCAGCGTGATCGCCTGCTGCTGCGCACGCACACCTCTCCGGTGCAGATGCGAACGATGGAGTTGCAACCGCCGCCGGTGCGCATCGTGATTCCCGGCAAGGTGCATCGTAACGACGCGGCCGACGCCACGCATTCGCCGATCTTCCATCAGGTGGAAGGGCTCTGCGTGGACACCAACATCACCTTCTCCGACCTGAAGGGCACGCTCGACTACGCCATGAAGGCGCTCTTCGGCTCATCGGTCAAGACGCGTTTTTTCCCGTCGTTTTTCCCGTTCACCGAGCCCTCGGCCGATGTGCAGATCAGTTGCATCTTCTGCGGCGGCAAGGGCTGCCGCAAGTGCAAAGACTCGGGCTGGATCGAGCTGCTGGGTTGCGGCATGGTTGATCCGGCGGTCTTCGCCTTCGCTGCCGAAAAGCAGCCAGCCTACGACTCGAAAAAAATCTCGGGCTTCGCTTTCGGTTTGGGCGTCGAGCGCATCGCCATGATGAAGTATGGCATCAGCGAGATCGGGCAGTTTTTCGCGGGAGATATGCGGTTTCTGGAGCAGTTCGCGTAGGAGCGGAGCTAGCTTATCTCGCGGAGGAAAGCTGTGGCGCGGCCTAAAGACTATCGAGATCTGATTGTTTGGCAAAAGGCGATGGCTCTGGCGCGAAGCGCATACGCGCAAACCGCAGGGCTCCCGAAGAGCGAAGCTTATGGTTTACTGGCGCAGATTCGGCGGGCGGCAATTTCTGTTCCCAGCAATATCGCGGAAGGGCATGGCCGGCTTACTGATTTGCAGTTCAGGCATTTCTTGGGCAATGCAAGAGGATCGGTTTACGAGTTACGTACGCAATTTGAACTAGCGGCGGAGTTGGGATACATCGGGCAGGAGTCTGTGCTGCAATTGATGGAACAAAGCGCGGAGGTGGCGAGGTTGCTCAATGGCTTGATCGCTGTGTTGCATACAGACGGCGGCGAGCGGTCTTTAACTAGCTCCGCTAACCCCGCTAGCTCCGCGAACTCCGCTTATAAAGGCAATTCACGATGAAGATACTTACGAAATGGTTGCGGTATTATCTGCCGGATCTGCCGGTTGACGATGCGAAGTTAGCCGAAGATCTTACTCTGCGCGGCATCGCCGTCGATGGCGTCTATCCGCTGGGCGAGGGCAACGGTTCTTACTTCGAGATGGACGTGACGACCAACCGCGTCGATGCGATGAACCACTACGGCGTGGCGCGCGAGGCGGCGGCGATCTATGGCTTACCTCTGCCGGCGGTCGATTACAAATTGCCCGCGGTCAAGCCCACGGCCAAGCCCGTTGACGTGAAGATCGAGGCCGAGGACGCTTGCGGCCGCTACACGGCGCGCGTGCTGCGCGAGATCAAAATCTGCGATTCGCGCGACTGGTTCCCCGGTGCGGAAGTGGCGACTTATTTTGCGCTGCTGGAGCAGAAAAAAATCTCCAATGCCGTCGATGCCAGTAACTATGCCTGGCTTTCGATTGGTCAGCCGACGCACGCCTTCGATCTGGATAAGGTGGAGGGCGGAATCGTAGTGCGGCGGGCGCGTAAGGGCGAGCGGCTGAAGACTCTCGACGGAGTGGATCGCGAACTTGACCCCGAAGATCTGGTCATCGCCGACCATAAAAAGGCTCTGGCTTTGGCCGGTGTGATGGGCGGCTGGGAGTCGATGATTACTCCCCAGACAAAGAACGTTCTGGTCGAGTCGGCCTGGTTTGATCCGATGACGGTGCGGCGTACGGCGCGGCGGCACGGGCTGCATACCGACGCCAGCCATCGCTACGAGCGCGGCGCGGATTTTAATGCGGCGACGACGGGCTCGGCGCTGGTGAGCGCGATTCTGCTGGCCGCCGGCGGCTGGATTGATGGCGACTTGGTAGATGTGCGCGTGGCCTCGCTTGAAGAGCGCACGGCGCGGCGCCGGCCTGTCGAGTTGCATCTGAGCGAAGTCCATCGCATTCTGGGCACAACGACTATCGACGAAGGCATTACCGGCGCGACGGTCGAGACGGTGCTCAAGGCTCTGGGCTGTGAGTTGACGTCGCTCGGCAAAAATAACGACGCGTGGCTGGTGACGCTGCCCAGTTGGCGGCTCGATGTGGAGCGCGAGATCGACCTGATCGAAGAAATCGCTCGGGTCTACGGCTACGATCGATTTGTGAATACCGTGCCGGCCTTCAACGGCAATGTGCATGAGCTGCCGTGGGCGGAAAAAGAAGCGGCGGTGCGCGGCGTGCTGCGGGCCGCGGGCTTCCATGAGGCGATCGGCAGCACCTTCTGTTCGGCGGTTGAGGCGGCATTGACCGCGCCGCAGCCGGGGCAGGTGGTTCCGTTGGGTAATCCGCTGAGCGAAGAGGCGGGCGTGCTGCGGCCCTCGCTGGTGCCGTCGATGTTGACGATGACGGCCGGCAACCTGAACCGCGATGTGGCCGATGTGCGGCTCTTCGAGCTGGGAACGGTCTTCAGCGGTACGGCCGAGAAGGTGGATGAGCGTCCGGCGCTGGCCTTTGGCGCGGCGGGCAGTTTGCCGGCAGAAAGCGCGATGCACGCCAACCGGCCGATCGATTTCCACGATGTGAAGGGCGTAGTCGAGCAGGTGCTCGATCGCTTCCAGATGCGCTCGGTGTACTTCGACAGCTTTGCCGCCGATGCGTGCGTCACGCCGGAGTGGCTGCATCCCTATCGTGCGGCGCGCGTGGTGGCCGACGGTATAACGGTAGGCTGGTTCGGGCAACTGCATCCGCGGCAGATGACGGCGCGCAAAATCAAAGAGGCGGTGCTGGTTGGCGAAATTTATCTTGACCGGCTCTACGAGCTGCCGCTGCGTGTGCCGGCCGCGCATGATATTTCGCGCTTCCAGCCGGTGAAGCGGGACTTTTCGCTGGTGGTGAGCGAGAGCGTTTCGTGGGAGGCGATTGACCATGCGCTGGCCGAACTGCGGATCGCCGAGCTGGTTGACTGGCGCGTGCGCGAGGTTTTCCACGACGAGCGGCTGGGCAAGGGCGAGTACGCGCTGCTGGTGGGCACAACCTTCCAGGCCAAGGACCGTACGCTGCGCGAGGAGGAGCTGAAGAGCTTCCAGGATCGCGTGGTGGCGGCTGTTGGCAAGGCTGGGGCGCGGCTGCGAGTTTGATCTTGGCCGCGCTTTAATCGGCGCTATACTCGAACGGAAATGGGAGTAATTTTCCCGGAGGTACATCAATGCCGGAGTCGTTTTTAGAGCCGGGCGCGGCCGTGGAAGAACAGGCCGAGGCGCAGGCTGGACCAACAGAAAACACGCAAACGGCAGCCGGGCCCGAAACGCTGGCGGTAAGCTCGGATGAGTTTGCGGCTCTTGAAGAGCGCATACGGCGGACGGTGACGCTGGTTAAGCACGAGCGCCAGACGCGGGCCGAGGCCGAGGAGCGGGCCACCAGCGCCGAGGCGCAACTGCGCGCGCAAACTCCTGTGGTCGATCAGTTGGAGAGCGACGTCAAGTCGCTGCGCGCCGAGCGCGATCAGGTAAAAGAGCGCGTGGAGCGGTTGCTGCACGAACTCGACGCATTGGAGCTGTGATGGCCGGAACGCGACGCAACACGCCCAGCGAGTACGTGACGGTGGAGATCTACGATCAGACCTACCACCTCTCCGGCCAGGAGCCGGAGCACATCCGCGAGCTGGCGGCGAGGGTGGACGCGAAGATGCGCGCCGTAGCGGCGCACAGCACGACGGCCGACTCGCTGCGCGTAGCCGTTTTGGCGGCCTTGAATCTTGCTGATGAGCTGTCGCTGGCTACCGAGGCCGATCCGCGGCTGGGGCATGCGCGCACGGCCAATCTGCGCGGGCTGCTCGACTCCGTACTTGAAGAAGAGCGCAAGACCGGGTCGTAGATCGACGGAGCAGGGAACAGGAGCGCCCCTGACGAGGGCGTTTTTTTGTGCGTAATGTAAAATTTGTCTTAAGTTTTGTGCGTAAGTCGTTCATTCTTAGTGAACAGAGCATGTCTTTATCGGCTTCGGCTTAACGAGCACATCTGGTTTATCTCGTAAAGCGCTGCAATAAAAATAGTTATATCGTAACCTTCTGCCGCTTTGCACAATATTTTGTGCGTTTTCCTGGGATAAGGAAAACTCTGCAAGAGCCGAAAGCCGTTTTCTTTGGGGTTTATGGCCATGTTGATCCGATTTTCGTTACGGTTTGTAAATGACCTGGATGTTATTCGTAACAGTATTTTAAATGAGCAGATTAACAAGAAAACATAAAGTCGCTCCCTGCCACCTTTTTGTCCGATGAGCTTTGCGGTTGCTTTCATCTTCGCCATGGAGTGGGGGCGATTTCTCGCAAACGGTTTTACATCGCTCCAAGCCGCGCAGCGCCATTTCGGGCAATCCGTTTCCGGCAGCGCTTCCGTCCGTATGCCATATTTTTTATTCCACACTTTTTATTCCGCGCAAAACTTGCAATTCCGCTTCGCTCCCCGTACTATCCGCAGTAGAAGCCGATCTGCAAAGCAGGTGGGTGGTCTAAGCTGGTTGAACCTACATTCATCGAACAGGGGCTCAACTCGACAATCGGTTCTGTGTGCCGTGTCCGCCAGTCCGGAATGCCTAATGAACCGCGGAGAGCTCCACCGTCTTAGGACGGGTTCACCAGCACTATCACTCACGGCCCCGTGGACCGGCTTCTTTTTACCTTGAACTGCGCTGCTCCGGCTGGATGCTTTCCCCCCTTATCCTGCCGCCCCCGGCAAAATCCAGTATCCTGTTCTTTAGTGCACCCAATCCTCTTTCACATCGGAGTTCTCGTCATTCCCTCCTACGGCGTCGTCGCCGCGCTGGGCGTATTGGCAGCTCTGACGCTGTTGCCGCGCACCGCGCGTCTGGCCCAGGCCGATCCCGCCAAGTTGTGGAATCTCTCCATCTTGAGCCTTTTTGTCGCTTTGGCCGCCGCCCGGCTGCTGCTTGTCGCCGCCAACTGGAGCGCGCTCCGGCTGCATCCGGCCTGGTTGCTGGGACTGGCCATGATCCACCATCCGCTGGTGGCCGGCGTCGGCGCTCTAGCCGGTCTCGCCTGCGCCTTCTGCTACGCGCGCCTTGCCCATCTGTCTTTGGCCGCTACGGCCGACGCTCTGGCTTCGCCCATCGCCCTCGGCCTGGCCTTCGAGCAGGCAGGAGCCTTGCTGGCAGGCTCCAGTTGGGGCGTGGATGCCTCGCCTCGCCTGCCCTGGGCCGTCACTTACTCCAGCCCACAAGCCGCCATCTGGAGCGGCGTGCCGCTTGGCGTTGCTCTTCATCCCGTGCAGGCCTATGCCGCGCTGGCCTTTCTTGCTTTGGCCATTGCACTCTATCTCTGGCTGCCCCGCCGCCGCTCGGGCGACCTCGCGGGACTGGGCCTTGTGGGCGCGGCCGTCGTCATTTACCTCACCGAGATCTGGCGCGACCAGACCGGACGCGGCCGCCTGCTTTCGGGCGCGCTTGACGGTCCACAGATCGCCGCCATTCTTCTGCTGCTTGCCGGAGCCTGGATTTTGCGCGAGCGCAACTCCGCGCCGCCCCTCACGGCCCCGCAAGCCGACGAAAGCCAAAACCGCCTATGAATCTTCCCATCGCCATTGAAGTTTCCACCGAAGCCCGAGGCCTGCGCCTTGACCACTTTCTCGCCTCGCAACTGGAAGGCGTCAGCCGCGCCCGCGTGCAACTGCTTATCGACCAGGGCGGCGTTGCGGTCAACGACAAGCAGGAAAAGGCCTCGCTCAAGCTGCGCGGCGGCGAGCAGATCGTTGTCTCCAGCGAGCCGCATCTGGCCCCGCTCAAAGCCATCCCCGAAGCGATTCCTCTCGACGTGGTCTACGAAGACGACGATCTGGCCGTCATCAACAAACCCGCTGGCATGATGGTCCACGCCGGCTCGGGCGCCACCGACGCGGCGCGTAACCTGGGCACGCTGGTCAATGCGCTGCTTTACCGCTTCAAAAAACTTTCTTCCAACGGCGGCGAGATGCGTCCCGGCATCGTGCACCGTCTCGACAAAGAAACCAGCGGTCTGATCGTCGTCGCCAAAAACGACCGCGCCCACGCCGCGATGGGCGAAATCTTTTCCAGCCGTCGCATCAAAAAAACCTACATCGCGCTGGTCCAGGGCGCGGTTAAAAACGACCAGGGCGTCATTGACTCCGCCATCGGCCGCGATTCCGTCCATCGCACCCGCATGACCACCCGCCACTGCATCAATCCCCGCACAGCTCTCTCGCGTTACGAGGTCATGCGCCGGATCGAGACACGCTTCGGTAAATTCACCCTGCTCAGCGTACGCATTGAAACTGGTCGCACCCACCAGATCCGCGTGCATATGGCTTCGATCGGCCACCCTGTCGTTGGCGACACTCTCTACGGCGCCGCCGGCCAAATTGAACCCACCCCCGCCGGACCGCGCCGCAAAACCACCCCCGAAGCGCTGCGACTGGAGCGCAACTTCCTCCACGCCACACGCATCGAGTTCACCCATCCACTCAGCGGAAAAGAGCTCTGCATCGAAGCCCCGCTGCCCGACGAGCTGACTGACTTTCTTCGCCGTCTGGAGGAGACGCCGGAATAGCTCCGGCACAACGCATTCAGCTTTTTTGGCACCCCTCCGTCGCGCGGATATGTCAATCTGCCTATCCCCAAAGCAACGGGTTTCTCGCAATTTCACGCATCTTTGAAGCGCATCGAATTCCTCTCCCCTTGCGCCCGTTTCGATTGCTAAAATAGGGAGCGTCATGACCAGCAAAAACTCCATGCTTCGGATCGCTATGCGTCCTCGGCTCCGGCTACTCTTTTTGGCCGCACTGGCGGCAATGCCTTTGTCCGCTGCGTTTGCCCAACAACCCGTGCCCAAAAACGCCGGCGCACAGGTTGCGCCCGCCGCCCAGCAACCCGCTCCAGCACCGGCCGCCTCTGCCGACGCCGACGCCATGCAGCCGTTTCGCGTAATGGTCAACGAGGTTCCCCTTATCTTTACCGTCACCGACAGGCATGGCCACTACATTCCCGATCTCAAGCAAAGCGACTTCGCCCTGCTCGACAACCAGCGCGCGCCGGCCAAGGTCAACTCCTTCCATCAGCAGATCAATCTGCCTCTGCGCGTCGGCATCATGGTCGATACCAGCAGCTCGATCCGTTCTCGCTTCCAGTTCGAGCAGCAGTCGGCCACCGAATTTCTGCTGCAGGTGCTGCGGCCGCGCTATGACCGCTCTTTTATCATGGGCTTTGACGTTACTCCGACCGTCACTGCCGACTGGACCAACGATCCCGACGCGCTGGCGACCGGAATCAACAAACTGCACCCCAGCGGCGGTACGGCGATCTTCGACGCCGTCTATACCGCCTGCCGCGACAAACTGCTCTCCGAGCGCGGACCGGAGCCCTTCCGCAAAGCGCTCATTCTCATCTCCGATGGCGAAGACGACCAGAGCCGCGTCTATTTGCCGGAAGCCATTAAAGAATGCCAAAGGGCTGAAACCACCATCTACTCCATCAGCACCAACTGGACCCCCAGCCGCGGTCCCGGCGACAAGGTGATGACCCAGTTGGCCGAAGAAACCGGCGGTGAGGTTTTCTTTCCGCCCTCGGCCGAACAGATCGCCACCAGCTTTAAAAGCATCGAGGAGGAACTGCGTAGCCAGTACGCGCTTGTTTATACGCCCGCTGACTTTAAAGCTGACGGCTCATTCCGCACGATTTATCTCTACTGCTACGACCGTCGCTATCAGGTTCGCGCTCGTAAGGGCTACTTTGCCCCGCGCGAGTAGCGTCGTTTTTTATTGCGCGGAGCCGCCTTCGGCGCGCTTCCGCTCCATTCACGAGCGCGGCCATCCCCGCGCTCGTTCTGTTTTTGGTCCCGATTTCCGACTGTCCCGAAATGAGTTTCATTTTAGGACAGGTTTTTATGAAACTGTTCACAATTGAATCAGCTTATCTTTCCCTTGTGCACTTCCTCATGAAATTTCCCCTCCGTACGATGAACATATATGTGAGAAGTCCCAGGCATCTCGATCTCATCGAGATTGGCCGCGGAGTGAGGAAAATCCAGTGATCCGGCAGGCAATTACGTGTGACATCTGTGCATCGGAGAAGAGACAGACCAATCATTGGTTTGTCGCCTACGAACAAGGAGGAGAGCTGCGCGTCAGCGGGTGGAACTCACGCCACAGGCTGCGTCCTGGTTCGAAGCATCTATGTGGGCAAACCTGTCTTCATAAATTAGTCGACGATTTCATGGCCCGCTCGATCTCTGTGCGTATGGAACAGCATACGGACGGAGAAGAGAGTGAGGAATTGTCCTCGTCTCTGCCCGTGGAAGCCAGCCATAGCGCCGCGTTGGCCGATATGACGCCGACTGACACCAGCCTCACCGCCGTGCCTACCGACGACATGGAGTTCGAGTCTTCTGCCCGGCTGATTCCGACTCCGGAGACAGCGATTTCAAAACCCTTGCTTCGGCCGCAGTCGGGAATCGTTACGATGCCCCAACGTCCGCTGCCAGAGGAGTTCGCTTCGCTGGTTGAAGATAAACCCCGTTACGCCTCGCGCAACTGGCGCACTGAAGCGTGGGAACGCGAGCGCGCCCGCGAAAAACGCGCCGATCTTCCCGCACGCCGCCGCTCACGCGCTTAACCCGTATCAAGAAAGAGGGCTCATATGTGGACCGACCTGATTTTGGCTATCTTGGCGTTGCTCCCGTTGTTCTTCGCCAAGACTGATCGCCAGCCCGAGTTGGATGCTGTCGCGCAAGGTCCATGTGAGCCGCCTATGCTGACGGCGCTGGCTCTTGAAGCAGCGCCAGCAATCCCGCTTCGTCAATCACCCGAAGCTTAAGCTCGCGCGCTTTGTCCAGCTTAGATCCGGCCTCGACGCCGGCTACCACATAGCTGGTTTTTTTGCTCACCGCGCTGGCGGTCTTGCCTCCGGCGGATTCGATTTTCCGCTTTGCTTCCTCGCGCGTCAGCGTCGGCAGCGTGCCCGTCAGCACAAAGGTCAACCCGACCAACTGCGCCGTTCGTTGCCGCTTTTCGGCCGTCATCACCACGCCGGCCTGTTGCAAATTCTCTACCAACGTGCGATTGGCCGGCTGTGCGAAGAAGTCCCTGATCGATTCGGCGATGCGCGGGCCTACCTCTTCGACCCGTTCCAACTCCTCGGCCGTGGCGGCGATCAGCGCCTCCATCGATCCGAACTCCTCGGCTAAAAGCTCGGCCGTCCGTTCGCCCACAAACCGGATTCCCAGTCCCATCACGACGCGCGCCAGCCCGGCTTTTTTCGAGTTTTCGATCTCGGCGGCCAGCGTTCGCGCCGACTTCTCGGCGAATCGCTCCAAGCCCGCCAACTGTTCCTCACCGAGCGCATACAAATCCGCCACGCTGCGCACCAGTTCGCGGTCGAGCAACTGCTGCACCGCCGCTTCGCCCAGCCCTTCGATGTTCATCACCTTGCGGCTGCCGAAGTGCAGCAGACTTTCGCGCAGCTTGGCCGGGCAGTCGGCATTCACGCATCGCCAATCCACCTCGCCCTCGGCGCGCACCGCGGCGCTGCCGCATTCCGGGCAAACCGTCGGAAAAACGAAGGGTCCTTTCCCGCGCGCGTGATCGGCGTCCTCAACGACTTCAACCACCTTGGGAATTACGTCGCCACCGCGCTCGACCTTTACGCAGTCGCCGATCCGCAGGCCCAGCCCCGAAAGAAAATCCGCGTTGTGCAGCGTGGCCCGGCTCACCGTCGTTCCGCCGATAAAAACCGGCTCCAGCTCGGCTACCGGCGTCAGCTTGCCGGTGCGGCCCACTTGTACGGTGATGCCGTTGACCCGCGTAATGCCTGCCTTGGCCGTGAACTTGTAGGCGATCGCCCAGCGCGGCGCGCGGCCCGTGTACCCCAACCGCTGCTGCGTGCCCTGCGCGTCCACCTTGAAGACCACGCCGTCGATCTCGTAGCCCAGCCCTTCGCGTCCGGCTTCGGCCTCGTTGATGAATGCGACCATCTCTTCGGCCGTGCGCGTCAGCCGGCGGTGCGGATTGACGCGAAAGCCCAGCCCCGCCAGCGTTTCCAGCGTTGCCGTCTGGCCGGCGGCGTAGTAGTCGCCATTCACGATTAAAAAGTACGCAAAGAAAACCAGCCCACGGCTGGCGACAATTGAAGGCTCCAGCGTGCGCAGCGCGCCGGCCGCGGCGTTGCGCGGATTGACCGCCGGCGCCAGTCCCTCGCGCTCGCGTTCTTCGTTCAGGCGCTCGAAGGCCGCCGACGGCATCACCACTTCGCCGCGCACTTCAATCCCTTGCGGAAGGCGGAGTCCTTGGAGCTTTTCAGCCGGGAGTGACAGTGGCACGCTGCGAATCGTACGGATATTCGAGGTCACATCCTCGCCGGTCTGCCCGTCGCCGCGCGTCAGCCCTGAGACCAACCGCGCGCCGCCCACAGGCCCAGCCTCGTAGCGCAGCGCCACGCTTAGCCCGTCCAGTTTTAGCTCGGCGGTAAACTCGACCGGAAGCTCGCCGGCCAGTTCGCGCACATGGCCGGCCCACTCGGCCAGTTCTTCGGCTGAATAAACGTTGTCCAGCGAGAGCATGGGTCGCGAATGTTGCGCTTTTTTGAAGCCGTCGGCCGGCTTGCCGCCCACACGCTGCGTCGGCGAGTCGGGCGAAATCATCTCTGGATGCGCCGCTTCTAGCCGCTTCAACTCGTTCATTAGCGCGTCGTACTCGGCGTCGGAAATCTCCGGCGCGTCGAGCACGTAGTACAGGCGCTCGTGGCGGCAGATCTCCGCCCGCAGCCTCTCGATCGTTTGTGCCGTCTCCGGCTCGCTCATATTTCTGGATTATAGTGAATAATCAAACTCTCATCCTGCGGCCGAATTCAGCGTGGAAATGTGAAATTGCGGAACCTCCGAATGCTGAACTCAATTCTGCTTGTGACCGGGCAAGGCCGTAATTGGCGCTGCCTTCCGCTGCGATTTGGCTACCGGCCCAGTCAAAATGTCCCTGGATATCGATTACTACTTAGTAAACCTGATTGGTTACTTTTGGCCATGCAACCTACGTAACTTGAAAAATGAGCTATATTGGCCTTAATTCCAATACGTTTTCCATCATGATAAGCGACAGATACAACGCAGGTCTGGGGAAGGAGTTCCCGAGCAGCATGTCAAAATGAAGCTCAGGAACTCCTTTTTTTATTTCGCGGCTTGGCCGGGTTGGTTCTCGCAATGCAATCCCCCCAGTCGTGTGAACATGCCTTGGATTCGCGCTAGCTCTCCCCCTCCACTTCGCTCTCTCCTCTTTCAGCCCGCGGCAGATTCTGTCCGCAGCTTCTCGATCGTTTGTGCCGTCTCCTGCTCGCTCAAATTTTCGGATGATAGAGATCGCGCGAGTCAGCCGATCCGCAGAGTTGTTTTTCTTCCAACCTTCAATGCTTCAATCACTTGCGCGGAATCCTTTATATTGTCCTTATCCGCGTTTTTCTGCTTGCATGTTATGATTTAGTTAATTTCTACAACCTCTATCTCGTCTTGGTTACCAGAAAAACTCTGTAGGAGCATGGCCTCATGAGAAGCCGTTTGGCTGTCGTATTGTCTGCATTCTTTGTCTGTTGTCTCTCCAGTTTTGCTTTTGCCCAAACTTTCCGCGGAAGCATTCGCGGTACGGTCTCCGATAGTTCCGGCGCCGCTGTTGCCGGAGCCAAAGTTACGGTTTTCAGCCCTGGCACGGGACTGTCAAGAACTACGTCAACCAACGATCAGGGCGAATATGTCGCTTCCGAATTGCCGCTAGGCTCTTATAGCGTGACCATCGAGAAGGATGGATTTCGCTCCACTACGTTGACCAAGATTCCCGTCAGCGTGGGCGCGCCCACACGCGTTGATGCCAAGTTGACTCCCGGCATGGTTCAAGAGGCTGTCGAAGTCATTGCCAATGTGCCGATGGTCGAGACCGCTTCGAACACCTCCGGCGCGACGCTGGAGGCAGCCGAAGTGGTTGAGCTGCCCGTCAATGGCCGCGACTACACCAAGCTGCTCTCGCTGGTTCCCGGCGCCAGCGGCGATCCCAACGGATCGAATGAGTCGGCTGGCTCTTATGGCCTGTTCAGCCTGAATGGCAACCGTGGCCGCTCGAATAACTACTTGCTCGACGGCACCGACATGAACGACGGTTACCGCAACCTGCCTTCGATCAACCAGGCGGGCGTTTGGGGCGCGCCGGCAACGATTCTGCCCATCGACGCGCTGGCCGAAATTCCTGTCACCGGCAACACGGAGGCCGAGTTCGGCCGCAGCGCCGGCGCCACGGTCAACATCGTCACCAAGAGCGGCGCCAATCAGATTCACGGCAGCGCCTACGAATACTACCGCAACGACTCGCTGAGCGCGCGCAACGCCTTCAACACCGTCGACCAGCCCAAAAACTCCTTCACCAACCATCAATTCGGCGCTTCGGCCGGCGGTCCGCTCATCAAGGACAACACCTTCTGGTTTTTGGCCTATGAGGGGCAGCGTGAAGACGGCGGCCTGCCGCAGTTGGGCACGGTTCCGGTCCAGTCCGACATCGACACATACAAGACAAACTACGGCCAGATCAACCAGGTTGCTCAAAGCCTGCTCGACAGCAAGCCGTGGGGCACGCTGCCGGCCACGGGTAGCGGCAGCGAGACCTTCTCCACGCCCTTCCACAACGACAGCGACAACGTGATCGCCAAGTTCGACAAGCACCTGCATTGGTTCAGCCCCGGCGACCTGTTCACCGGCCGCTACTTCTACAGCCACGGCCTGCAGAGTTTCCCCTTGGGCATGCTCTACACCGGATCGAGTGCGCCGGGCTTCAACACGACGACGCCGACGCATGTGAACATCGCTTCGCTTTCCTATACCTCGATTCCCCGGCCGAATCTGATTGTCGAGATTCGCGGCGGCTACAACCGTTACCTGCAGCAATTCCTGCCGCAGGACATCGGTCTCAATCCCGAAACGGCCTACGGCCTGGATACGCTGCCCAGCGGATACACGTCGCGCGACCTCGGCCTGCCCACGATTGCCGTCGGCTCCTACAGCACCATCGGCGCCACGGCTAGCGACTCGCGCGGCCGCGCCGACACCAACTATCAACTCTTCGGCAACATCTCGCTGACCCACGGCCGGCACAGCTTCAAGACGGGCTACGAATGGCGGCGCACCTTCATCAATAGCTTCATCGACTCCGGCCATCGCGGCAAACTGGTTTTCGATAGCCTCGACGATTTTCTTGGCGGCACGATCAACGGCAGCAAATCCAGTTCCACCGAGGGCAATGGCACGCGCTACTCCTTCCAGAACGCCAGCGGCGCTTACCTGTTGGATTCCTGGCATGTATCGAGCAAGCTCACGCTCAACTACGGATTGCGTTGGGACTACTTCGGCGTCGTCGGCGCGAAGAACCATGCCTTCAGCATCTTTAACGTAAAGACCGGCGAGATGGAAACGATCGGCGCCGCGGGTGGGCCGGCATCGCTTTATCCCAAGGAGTTTGGCAACATTTCTCCGCGCATCAGCCTGATCGACGATCTGGCGGGGAACGGCAAACTGGTTCTGCGCGCCAGCGCCGGCCTCTACTACGACAGCCCTTCGCAGGACTTTTTCGTCGGCAACCAGGCCTATAACACCAACTCAGGCCAGCAAGGACCGATCTTCAACGACATCACCTTCGCCTCGACGGTCGCCAGCTCCCTGCAGGCCGGTTCGCAAATTTTCAGCAACTACGTGCCCAGCAGCGTTTTCACCGTCGACCAGAATCTCACCACTCCGCGCTATGGCGCATATACCTTCAACGCGGAGTCGCAGATTACCAATCACGTTTCGGTCGAGCTCGGTTACGTGGGCTCGCAGGGACGGCACCTGTTTCGCCTGCGCGATTTGAACCAGTACAACAACGTGGCAGGTAGCATGATCGCTTGCCCCAACGGCACGACGATCGGCTACGGCTATCACTGCTATAGCACGTATACGATCGGCGCTTATGGCGCCATCCCGCTTAGCTATGTCAACCAGATCGAGACCACGTCGCAGTCCAGTTACAACTCGATGCAAGCCACGTTGAAGATCGAGAACTGGCACGGGCTGACATCGACCTTCAACTACACCTGGGCGCACTCAATCGATACGGCCAGCGACGGCGAGGATTTTGTGCCCAACGCCGCCATGCCCGACAACAACTTCAACCCGCGTGCCGAGCGCGCCAGCTCAAATTTCGACGTGCGCCAGCGCGTGCAGTGGTATTGGACCTACAACTTCCCCAAGAGCCACACGGCCGGGTGGTTGCTGAGCGGGTGGGCCGCCGACGGTCTGTTCAATTTCGCCAGCGGCCAGCCCTACACCGTCAGCTATCTCTTCGATTCCGCCGCCGGCGGCAACTATAACGGCAACGGCGAAGGTTTCGGCCGGCCCGACATCATCGGCAATCCGTATGCCGGCGCGCATGGCGCCGATCTGCTCAATCTCGCCGCTTTCGCCGCGCCCTGTACGATCGATACCGATGCTAGCAGTTCAACCTACGGCGACTGCATCAACGGGCATCCCGGCAGCGAGGGCCGCAATGCCTTCAACGCCACCAACTTTACTAATATGGATTTTTCGCTGACCAAGACCACAAAGCTGAGAGAAAAGCTGACGATGCAGTTGCGCGCGGATCTGTTCAACATCTTCAATCACCCCAACTTCACCAATCCGCTTTTGCCCGGCTTCGGCATCGATGCCTTCAGCAACAACCATACAGAGGGCAACAAGTTGATCGCCGGCTCCGATCCCAGTGCCAACGGGACGCAGTACCTGCAGACCACAGCCACGCCGGATGTAGGCAGCGGCAATCCTTACCTTGGCGGCGGCGGACCGCGCAGCGCGCAGTTGGCCGTGCATCTTACTTTCTAGCGCTCGGGTGTAAAAAACGAATTGATAAAATGAGCGGCCCGTATGGCGGATTGCAAAACCTGCCATACGGGCCGCATTTATTTAGAGAGATTGTACGGCGATCACCGGTCCCCAAAAGCGAGGGACCGGTAGCATCCGATTCTTGGTTGGGAAAGTCACCGAGACCGTAGCCACCCGCCCGCTTCTATATCGCCAGAAACAGCGATCTTCTACTTCGATGCCGCCTCATCTTTCAGACCGCGGAACTTCAGCATCGGTTCGATGCTTGGCTCGGCGCCGCGCCAGGTTGAGTAGAGCTTCTCCAGATCCTCTGTATTGCCGCGCGAAAGCACCATCTTCCGGAAGCGGTCGCCGTTGGCCCGCGTTAGTCCGCCATGCTCCTCGAACCACTGGAAGGCGTCGTCGTCGAGCATTTCCGTCCACAGATAGGCGTAGTAGCCGGCCGAGTAACCGTTGGCCCAGATGTGCAGAAAGTAGCTGGAACGATAGCGCGGCGGCACGGCGTCGAGATGGAGATGCGTCTTTTCAAGCGCGGCGGCTTCGAACTCGTCGGGCTTTTGCAACGGCGCCGTCACAGGCAGCGAGTGCCACTGCAAATCCAGCGCGGCGGCGGCCAGCAGCTCGGTCAGCGCGTAGCCTTGATTGAAGCTCCGCGACTTTTTGATCTTCGCCACCAACTCGGCCGGCATCGGTGCGCCGGTTTTGTAATGCTTGGCGTAGTGCGCAAAAACCTCCGGATTGCTGGCCCAGTGCTCGTTGAACTGCGAGGGAAACTCGACGAAATCCCGCGGCGTCTGCGTGCCAGACAGGCTCGGATAGTACGTGTTGGCGAAGATGCCGTGCAGCGCGTGTCCGAACTCATGGAACATCGTTGTCACGTCGTCGTAGCTGATCAGCGCCGGCTGGCCCGCCGCCGGCTTTTCAAAGTTAGCCACGTTGAAGACCACCGGCTTGGTTCCCATCAGCTTCGACTGGCCCAACAGCGAATCCATCCACGCGCCGCCGTTCTTGTTGTCGCGCTTGAAGTAGTCGCAATAGAACAGCGCCAGCGGCGCGCCGTCGGCGTCGAAGACCTCGAAGACCCGCACATCCGGCTGATAAATCGGCAGATCTTTGCGTTCCTTGAAGCTCAACCCATAGAGCTGATGCGCTGCGTAGAAGACGCCATTTTCAAGCACGTTGTTCAGCTCGAAATAAGGTTTGATCTGTGATTCGTCCAGATCGTACTTGGCCTTGCGCACCTGCTCGGCATAAAAATCCCAATCCCAGGGCTTGAGCGTAAAGCCGCCGTGCTGGGAGTCGATCAGCGCCTGAATGTCGTTGGCCTCGCGCCCGGCCCGCGCCGTGGCCGCTGGAACCAGCGCATCCACAAAGTGAATCGCCGCCTCGGGAGTTTTGGCCATCTGGTCGGTCAAGGTCCACGCCGCGAAATTCGCGTAGCCCAGCAGCTTGGCCTTTTCGGCCCGTAACTGCGCCAGCCGCGCAATCGCCGCCCGCGTATCGTTGGCGTCGCCGCGCTCGGTCCTGCTCCAGGAGTTCTCGAAGATCTTCTCGCGCGTGGCGCGGTTGGTCAGCGAAGGAAAAATCGGCTGCTGCGTTGTGTTCTGCAGCGGAATCACCCAGCCTGGCTGCTTGCGGCCCTGCGCCGCTTCGGCCGCCGAGGCTAGTTGCGCCTCGCTCAACCCGGCCAGAGCCTTGGCGTCGGTCGTTGCATAAGCGCCGTCTTTGGCCGCCGCCAACAGACGGTTCATAAACTCGGTCTCCAGCGTCGATTCCTCTTCGTTCAGCTTTTTCAGCTTGACCTTGTCAGCTTCTGAAAGATTTGCGCCCGCCTTCACGAATTGCTGGTAGTCGTACTCCACCAGCCGCAGCGCTTCGGCGTCCAAACCCAGCGTGGTGCGCTTGTCGTAGATCGCCTTCACTCGCGCGAAGAGTTTCGCGTTTAAATAAATCGCGTCTTGATGCGCGGCCAGCCGCGGCGCTTCGTAGCTTTGCGTCTGCTGCAGCGCGTCGTTCAGGTTGGCGCCCGTCACGCAATTGAAGGTCTGCATCGCGCGGTTGAGCAACTGCCCCGAGCGCTCCAGGGCCACAATCGTGTTTTCAAAACTAGGCGACTCGGCGCTGTTGGCGATCGTCTCCACTTCTTTGATCTGCTCGGCCATTCCGGCGTCAATCGCCGGCTGATAGTCGCTGTCTTTGATCTTGTCGAAGGCCGGCGCTTGAAACGGCAGCGCGCTCGGCGCATAAAACGGATTGGCCGGCCCGAAGGTCGCGGCCTGCTTCTGCGCGGCGCCGGCTCCGGCGCCCATTGCCACTGTGATTCCCAAAGTAAAAATGCTCCTCGCTATCGAGTTCGTTCGCAACTTCGTCATTGCCACTTCGCTCCTTTGCGGCGCGTGCTATTCATCTCCGATATTGTAGGTCCGCCCTGGCTCCCCGCCAAACGTATATCATTCTTTAATTAGGATCGCCGCGCTCATGGAACCCATCACGCACCTTCTTACCGGCGCTTGCATCGGCCGCGCCGGCTTCAATCGCAAATCGGCTTACGCCACCGCCGCCGCCGCGTTGGCCGCCGAGGCCGCCGACATCGACGTCCTCTGGTACTTCGCCGGTCCTGTCGCCGGACTCAAGCACCATCGCGGCTTCACGCATACGCTCTGGGCCGCGCCCCTGGTTGCCGCCGCCGTCCTGGCCGCCGTCTGGCTCTTCCATCGCTGGCGCAAAACACGGCCCCACGCCCAGACCGTCCATTGGCTCTGGCTCTATCTGGCAGCTCTCACCGCCGCGCTCAGCCACCTGCTTTTGGACTGGAGCAACAACTACGGCCTCCGGCCGCTTTTCCCCTTCAATCCGCGCTGGTACGCCGGCAGCTTCATGTTTATTGCCGAGCCGCTGCTCTGGATTCTTTTTGCTCTTGCCCTCGTCATGCCCTGGATCTTCGGTCTCGCCGATCGCGAAATCGGTGCGCGGCGCTCGCCCTTCCGCGGTCGTGGCTGGGCTATTTTCGCGCTCTGCGGCGCGGCCGCGCTCGGCTGCTGGCGCTGGGCAGAGCACGCCCACGCACTGGCGCTGCTCGACAATGTGCAACTCGCCTCCGCGCCGGTTAAACGCACGGCCGCAGAACCTTACCCCATCAATCCCTTTCGTTGGCACGCCATTCTTGAAACCGCCGACTACTTCCAGAGCGCCGAAATCGACACCCGCACCGGCGCTATCGAAACCGACCCTCGTCAGGACCGGCTCTACAAGCCCGCCGATACGCCCGCCGTCGAGGTCGCCAAACGCACCTCGCTCGGCCAAGTCTATCTCGACTGGAGTTCCTGGCCTGTCGTGCGCGACCAGGGCCACGCCGCCGTCCCCGGCCTTGCCCCGCCGCAACTGCCACCCTCGCGCGCCTGGACCGCCGTCGAGTTTACCGATCTGCGCTTCGATTACGCCTTTCTCGCCACGCGCGGCCGCGCGTCGGTTCTCGGCGGCTGGGTCTACATTGTCGACAACCGCGACGAGGCCGGCGAAATCCTCAACGGCCGGGTGCAACGATAGATTGCGCACCTTGAGCGCTGGATTTTTCACCCTATTTAACTTTTTTTCATTTCGTGGAAGATTTTTGGTTGACCGCGCCGCTTTCAAACCGCAGAATGAAGAAAGCCTTCTATTTTACGGAAGCGCTTGCTAGCCCCAAAATTCCCGGCAGAACCTGAATTCCGAGGTGGTCATGTTTGCTTATGTGCTCGTGTTGATCGCTGTTCTCAGCAGGTATGCAGTAGTGTCGCATATGGCGTGGTTGAACTTTACCGCGGTTGGCGGTTCGCTGCTCTACTTCGGCGCGCGACGCTCCTGGCGCGAGATGCTGGCCCCGCTAGCTGTGTTGATGGTCTGCGACTACTGCCTGACCACCTACGTCTATCACTTCGCCTTCCGTTGGCAGGACTACACGATCTCATGGACCTGGTACGTGGCCGCCATGGCGCTGGGCTGGATTCTGTTGCACGGCCGCGTGAGTTTTTTGCGCGGAGCCGTGGCCGCGCTGCTTGGACCCACTTCATTTTTCGTCGTCTCGAACTTCGGCGTCTGGGCTTCGGGTTTCAACGGCTACCCGCACACCCTGGCTGGCCTTGCTACATGCTACTGGGCCGCGATTCCTTTCTATCGCAACGACCTGCTTTCCACCTCGATTGTGCTTGCCGCGGCCTTCGGCCTGCCCGCGCTGGCGCACCACTGGCAATTTAACCGCGCCCTGAATGTGGCCATCAAGTAGACGAAATCGTGCGAGAATTGAAACCAAGGAGGACCGATGGCAACTGCGGTGCAACCAGCTTACGTTCCCGTCGATGTTTACCTGCACTCCTCCTACGAGCCCGATGCCGACTATGTTGATGGCGTAATCGAGGAAAGAGCGATGGGCGAATACGATCATTCTTCCTGGCAGCACGCCATAGAGCTGTGGTTCGCCCTTCATGCCGGCGAATGGGGAATTCGCGTTCGTCCCGAGCTGCGCGTGCAGGTCGCGGCCAGCCGATTTCGCGTTCCCGATGTAACCGTCCTTGATCGCAATCTGCCTGTCGAGCAGATCATTACCAGCCCGCCTATTGCCGTTTTTGAAGTCCTCTCGCCCGAGGACTCGCTGATGCGCATCATGACCAAGCTGGCCGACTACGAGCGCATGGGCATCAAAACTATTCTGGTTCTCGACCCCAACGGGCAGCACTTCCGCTATCTTGGCGGCAGCCTTGAGCCGTTGCCTTCGGAGCCTTTCAATTTGTCTGGCAGCGCATGTCGCTTCAACCTTGCGGAAATCAAAAAGCTTCTGGATTAACCTGGACCAGCGCTGACTCACCCCTCCAGCAGCTTGCCCGCGCGTTTTTTCTTCCGCCACCACCAGGCGAATCCCGCCACGGCCAACACGCCCACGATCAGCACCGCCAGCGGCGCATGATGCGCTATTAACCCGACCACGCCCGGCCCCAGCGTGAGTACCAGCAGCGAAAGCGTCAGCCAGCGCAACAGACGACCCATAACCACTGCCAGCAAAAAATTCGCTGTCCGCATCTCGAAAACTCCGGCGGCAAAAACGAAGAGCTTCCATGGTGTTGGCGGCGGCATCATCGACGGAATCAGCACCGCCAAAAATTCCTGATGTTGGAAGCGCTCGCGCATCTGGTTGAAGCGCTCGCGGTTCACGTGCTTGAGCAGAAATAGCTCGCCGCCGGCACGGCCCAGCCAATAAGGGACCAGCCCGCCGATCGCCGAACCGATCGCCGCCATCAGGCAATAGAGCCAGAAGCGCCCTTTGTCGTTCCACACGTACAACGCCAGAATCGCGTCCATCGGCACCGGCAGGCTCGACGAATCCAGCAGCGCCACCGCGCCCACGCCCCACAGACCCCACTTCATCAGCACCGGCAAAAGCACCCACTTCCATTTCGCCTGTATGCCCGTCCAAAGACTCTTCAAAAGCTCTCCCCTTCCGGCTTTTCCTGCGTCTATGCAGTAAGGACTATTGTACGTGGCGGCTTTGTCCCCGGAAATGAATCGGCAAAGTGGCGAGCTTAACGTGAAAGGTGCGGCTTTAGGATGCGATCAACGCCCGCCATTACTCGGCTCTTGCGCAGACTGTCGCCCAAGATGAGAAAATAATCCTTAAGGACTCTCAACGGAGCCGTCCATAAGCGTCAATATTTTTTTCGAAAGGCTCCCCCCAGGATCGAATGTCCATCCGCGAAACGCCAGATGAAAAGAGCGAGCCCCAAAGCTCCAGCGAAACGAGCCCGCAACCCGTTCGTCCCACCCAACCCGGCGCTATTTTAGGCCTGAGCGGCGAAATCTCCGGCTCGCTGTCTTCCGAAGAGCACCACACCGTCAGCAGCTCGCGCTGGATTGACTACGACACCCACGAACTGCTCGACCTGATCAGTGCGATGGAGGATGAGCGCCGCTGGTCTCGCTTGCGCGAAGGCGTTCTGTGGGCGGTACTGATTCACCTCTTTCTGATCTCGGCCGTCACCTGGATTCCCACCTATGTCTTCAAGGTACCCAGGGTGGTCGATCCCTTCGACGTTATCAAGCAGCGCAAGGATCTGACTTTGGATATGCCTTCCGATCTTTTGCGCAAGTCTCAGCCCAAGTTCGAAGCCAAGCCGCTGCCACGCGACAAACAGCTCATCGACAAAAAGACCATGGACGAGATGAAGCGGGAAGCGCCGCCGCAGCCGCAGCAACAGCCGCCGCAACCGCAGCAACAATCGCAGCAGCTTCAGGCTCCCGAGCAGCCTAAGCAGCAGCCCGCTCCGCAGCAGCAGCAATCGCAGCTTCAGGCGCCGCGGCCGGCCGCCGTGCCCGCCAAGCCCAACTTCGCCATGGGGTCGCAAAATCCCGCCGATCAGCTTCGCGATGCCATGCGCAATTCCATGCGCGGCCACGGCGAGCAAAACTACAACAATCTGGGCGGTGGCAGAGGCGAACTCTCCAGGCACCCTGGCGCCGGCACCGGCGGCGTGCAGGTTCTCTCCGACACGCAGGGTGTCGACTTCAGCTCGTGGCTCACCCGCTGGCATTACATTACCGAGCACACGTGGGATCCGTTGATCCCCGACGAGGTCAATCCGCCGATTCTCAAATCCGGCGTGGTTGCCGTGCGCTTTAAAGTCCTGCCCAACGGCCAGGTTACCGACATGCGCCTCGAAGGCCGTTCCGGCGACACAGCTTTGGACCGTGCCGCCTGGGGCGCCATTACCGGCTCCAGTTACCCGGGCCTGCCTCGTGAGTTCCACGGCCCCTACCTCGAACTGCGCGCCTACTTCCTCTACAACGCCGAACGCCGCTAGTGTCCTGAGTCTAAAGTTCGTGTACAAAAACGAGCTACGGAATCGAGGATCTGGTCAGTGGTTTTATGCCAGATGAAGGGCTTAGGGGCATGGTTTTCCGTCGCCGCAAAAAACGGGGCAGGGAATTTATCCCCACCCCGCGTAATCCCTGTAAAGTCCGTGCAGTCTTTAGCCCCGGAAGGTTCTTCCGCCCACCGCCTCTGGCCGCGTATTACGCCGCTTTGTGGCCACTGGCACATCTTTAGTTGTACTTTGCTTGCTCCCAGTCGCGCGCACGCGGAAGTGTTTCATCTTAAGCGAGAGCGCGCGTTCGATCTTTTGCAGATCTTTGCGCTCGGACGGCCCGGCAAAGGTTGAAGCGATGCCCTTGGCCGAAGCGCGGCCCGTGCGGCCTACACGATGGACAAAATCCTCGGCCACTTTGGGAATATCGAAGTTGATTACCTGGGCCACGTTGGCTACGTCGATTCCGCGCGCGGCCACATCGGTAGCCACAAGCACGCGATTCTTTCCCTCGGAGAAGCTGCGCAGGGCGTTGTTCCGCTGGGCTTGCGTGCGGTCGCCGTGAATCTGAATTGCCGCGTGGCCGGCGCGGAGCAGCCGGCGCGCTACACGGTCTGCGCCATGTTTGGTGCGCACAAAAACCAGAAAGCTGCCTTTCTCGGCATTCAACAGATGCTGCAACAGATCCTGCTTCTTGTCCTGATCGACATCGAAGGCCCGCAGCTCGACGTTTTCCGCCGGCTTCAATACCGAACCGATCTCGATACGCACCGGGTCTTTCAGATAATTGCGCGCCGCATTCTTCACTTGGCCTTCCAGCGTGGCCGAGTAGCATAGCGTCTGGCGCGCGGTAGAAATCATGCTCGTGATGCGACGAATGGCCGGCTCAAAGCCCATATCGAGCATCCGGTCCACCTCGTCCAGCACCAGGATCTTGACTTCGCTCAGCTTGACCAGCTTGCGCTTGAGAAAATCCTCGAGCCGCCCCGGCGTCGCCACAATCAGTTGCGCGCCGCTGCGAATCGTCGTCAACTGCGTGCGCTCCGGCATTCCGCCCACCACCAGCGCTACGGTTTGCGCGTGACTGGAGCGAATAGCAAGAAAAGCCTTCTCGACCTGCATGGCCAGCTCGCGCGTCGGCAAAACAATCAGCGCGTGCGCGCCGCGTCCTTCGGTGGTTTGCAACATCTCCACAACGGGAATCAGATAGCTGAGCGTTTTTCCGGTCCCGGTCTGCGCCGTAGCCAGCACGTCCCGGCCTTCGAGCGCGGGCGGAATCGCCTGCTCCTGTACCGGCGTAGGCGTTTCGAATTTGTTGGCATCCAGGCGGGCCATCAGGGCTTTTGAAAGAGAAAACTGCGAGAATTGAGTCGTCAAAATAGACAAATTTCCTTCGCGTTCCGCGAGCCTCGATTTCATGAAGGCCTGCAAACGGAACCGGTCATAGAGACGCAAACGCTCATGCATGTGCGCGAGCCAACGTCTAAAATGTGCGCAAGGAAGAACCGAAGAAACCTTAAAGATTGGCGGCAGGCATCGAAGCCCGCGCCCGGAACCGACCTACGCTAAAAGCCAGTCGGCACACCGCCGATCGGCTACCCTGCATCCTGCGCTTCATGGCGCATTTCCAGCCGCATTGCCGTTCTATTAAAGAAGGCAGTGCGCTCCATGCTCTCTGCGATTACTCGACCAAAGAGCTTAGCCGCCGGAAGGGGTGACTTAAGGGCTACGCTGTAGGGGCTTGGGGAAATCTGTCCAACGCTGAGTTCAAGCGTATGGCTCACAACCAAATCACTGAGCGCTAGCTAAGTGTAGCATGGCCGCGCTTTTCCCGTACTTCCTCCCTGTACGGTGCAAGTGCAAGTCGCAATGCTGGCTTACGCCGGGCCTTCAAATGTGATCGCCCTCGGCATCGAGCACCTTCCGGATGCGGTACACGTCGGTTTCGCGCACGATATAGCGCGATAGGTTGTCGGTACGGGAGCCGAAGGTCACATCATAATTCCAAAACTTGACGGGGCTCGGGATGCGTGTGCGTAGCGCCATATGCACCTCGCCGAGGCCGGTCGCCAGCACAAATTCGCGCACGTTGGTGTGCCGTATGCCGCCGGCGCCAACCAGTTTGATTCTGTCGCCGGCGCTCTTCACCAGCCGGGCAATCTGTTTCGCCCCGCGCAGTCCGTCGGCCGCGCCGCCGGAAGTCAGAATGCGATCCGCGCCGCAGGCAATAATCGCTTCCTGCGCTTGATCGAGGTCGCGGGTGACATCGAAGGCGCGATGGAAGGTTACTTGCATGGGGCGCGCCGCGGCGATTAAGGTGCTCGTCCGCTCCCGATCGACAAGTCCTTCCGGCGAAAGCAGCCCGAAGACCACGCCATCGGCGCCCATCTCGCGCATCGCCATCACATCCTGGCGCATGACGTCGAATTCGCTCGCGGTGTAGCAGAAATCGCCACCGCGCGGCCGGATCATCACAAAAACCTTGAGAGAAACAGCGGCGCGCACCGCGTGCACCAATCCCGCGCTGGGCGTGATTCCACCTTCGTTTAACGCGGAGCATAGTTCGATACGTTCTGCTCCGCCGGCTTGCGCGGCAATGGCGGAGTCTAATGAATCTACGCAAATTTCAACGAGCATAATGGTTCAATCCAATCTAAGCGCAATCTGGAACTACGCCTAGCGCTCGGCTACGGGCTAAAAAATGATGAAATGAAATACGGGCTGCGAAAAGAGGCGGCTGCCGCATACGGATTGCGGCAGCCGCGCCGGTTTAGAAGTTATAGTGCAGCGCGAATTGCAAGCGCCGTTCGGTCGAGCGCGGCGTTTGCAGCGAGACGTTGCCGAAGTTGGTGTCGCTGACGCCCGTATCGGGGTTGCCGTAGCTAACGATGTTAAAAGCGTTGAAAGCGTCGAAGCGGAAACCGATGGTCTGGTCCCGGTAAGTGTGGAAGTCCTTGAAGGCCGAGAGATCCAAGTTGAAATATCCAGGACTGCGGAAGGCGCCGTTGTGCGAGGAGCCAAAGGCATTCACGGCGGGAACGCCGAAGGCGCAGGTACCGTTGTCGACGCCCGCCGCAGTGCACGGCTTGGCCGAAGCGTCGGTGCCAAACCAGTTGGCATTGGTGCGATGCGTGACCTTTAATTTGCGGTACTGATTTGCACGTCCAGAGCCATAGCTATTGGCGTTGTTCGAACCGCCGGTAATCGTCTCCGGGAAGCCGGAATAGGCAACGAATGTTGTCGCCACTTTCCAGCCGCCGAAGATCTCGTCGGCGATGCGGCTATCGGAAGCCATAAACTTTTGCCCGCGGCCGAAGGGCAGTGTATAAACCCCGCTGCCGGAGAGGTTGTGGCGAACGTCGTAACCGGCCGCGCCATAATCGGCGTGGCTGTTGTAGTAGTTCTGGAAGGCGCCGCTGTAGCCGCTGACGTTTAGCGAATAGTTGCCGTAGCTGTTGGTCATTGCCTGGCCATAGGTGTAGTTGATGGTGTATTCCAGGCCGTGTACGAGGCGTTGACGCAGCGTTGCCTCCAGCGCGTTAAAGCGCATCATGGCGCGCGATTCGGTAATGAGCAGCCCGCCGGAGCCTACAGCCAAAGCCGAAGCGACGCCGTTCACGCCGATGTATTTGTTGTTGTAGTAGGGAGCCGAAGTCGGATCGCCGTTGGTCTTGTACTGGTTGACGTTGCCGTAATCCTCGATGTGCTGGCCAATTTCGCCAACGTAGCCGGCCTGTAGCGATAGCGTGCGGGTGATGGCGTATTCGCCGGTGAGGTTCCAGTTTTGAACGTAAGCCGGTTGAATATTCTGCGGATAGGCGGTATAACCCAGATTGCTGCCGTTGTAACTCAGCGTGCCGCCCGTGAAGCCATCTTCCGCCGTGCTTGGCGTTGTAACCGCACCCACGGCAGGAGCGGTGATGTTAAAGCTAATCGCCTGCATGAAGGGATAAATCGCGGTTAGCCGCTGGTTGAATGAGTTGCCCTCGTAAAAGCTGGTGGCTCCGTAGCCGGCGCGCACCACGGTGCGATCGTTGACCTGATAGTTAAAGCCCAGGTGCGGCATCCATTGGCGGTGATTGGCCTGATAGCAGGCGCGGTTGCTGCAAACGCCGGAGTCGGCCGGAGCGCCATAGGGAACATTGCCCGCATAGAGGATCTGGCCGGTCTTCAGATCGATGTTTCCGGTCTTGTTGTTCTGCTCGATCCAGGGTTGGTCATACTCCCAACGCAGGCCGATATTGACGGTCAGTTTGGGCATTACGCGATAGTCGTCGTTGATGTAGCCGGCAAAGCGCCATTGCCGCTGGCCGACGTTGACGCTGCCCAGCGTTACGCCGCCAGACTGCACGCGGTCGAGAACGAAGTCGGCAACGCCATAGCCGCCGCCATTGGTCGCGCTGGGATTGGCCGAAAAATTGCCGCTGTAGTTCAAGCTGCCCAAGAAACCGTCATTGTTGCCGTTGGGATAGTTGTTTTGGTAGCGGATGCCCGTGACGCCCATGCTTAGAAAATGCAGCCCGCGCTGCCAGGTCAGGCTATCGGAATAGCTGTAGGTGTTGTCGATGAGGTTGTTGCCGTTATAGGCGGAAGTGCCTACGCTGCTGACGCCGCTGATGCTCTGGTTGGTGAAACCCTGATAGCCCTGGTCGGGAAAGGTGATGCCGACTACGGCGTTGCCATTGGTGCCGAATAACCCGGTGCCGTCGATGGGTACGCCTTCGGCCCATTTGGTGCGGGTGAAACCGATGCGGGCGGCGTTAATTAGCGAGGCATTGAAGGTATGAACCCAGGTCGTGCCCAGCAGCCAGGTGGGGAACTGATTCTGGCCGGGGAAGGTGATTGCCATCACGGCCGCCTGCCCGTCATAGGAAGTCGACATCGAATAGAAGCCCGTGACCTTATCGCGATTACTCAGATCGTACTCGAGCTTGGCGTCGCCCTGATTGTTCACCGTCCAGTACTTTTCCGGCGCGGCGTAGTTATTTTTCGCGATGCCGTCGGTCGGCGTGAGGCACTTGCCGTTGGCCGGCACGGTCGGCGAGCTGGCGCCGCAGTTGGGATAGATGGAAGGATGCGCGAAGAGGTATTTGGCGACCGGGTTGTTGATAGGGACGCCTTTGTTGCCGCTATAGGCCGCGAAATTATTTTCAGGATCGTAGAGTTGGATGGGATTGGAAGCCGACAGCAACGCCGAAAAGTCGCCATTGCGCATGGCGTCGGGGATCACGCTCGCAGTTCCATAGCCGCCGCTGTGTTTGCGCGCGCCCAGGTAGTCGGCGAAGAAAAATAGCTTGTTACGGAAGATCGGGCCGCCGATTGTGCCGCCGAACTGCGACTGCGTGAAGGGATTCTTGGCGGTTCCGCTCTGCTTGTTCGTATAGGAGTTGGCGTTGAATTGATAATCCTGCACGTAGTAGTAGGCCGAGCCATGAAAATGATTGGTGCCGCTCTTGAGCATCAAGACCACGCCGGCGCCGTTCACGTTACCGTAGTCGGCCGGCGAGTTGGCCGTGATTACCTTCATCTCTTCCAGGGCCTCGGGGGCTGGCGAGTAGGCGATCAGGTTGTTGTAGTTCTCGTTCATGTCAACGCCTTCGATCGCGTAGTTGTTTGCCTGCGCGCGGTTGCCGTTCACGTTGGGCAGGTCGGACCAATTTTGGCTGCGCTCGATGCTCGACATGCCGCCGGTTCCGTTGGTGTTTACAGAGCCTGGCATGTAAAGCGTTAGGGCAGAGAAATCCAGACCGTTGAGCGGCATGTTGGCGATGGTGTTGGCCGTAAATGTAGCGCTGATCGTGGGGTTGTCGGTGTTGAGAATCGGCGCCGCGGCGGAAACGCTAACCGTCGCCGAGGTGCTGCCCAGGGTTAGCTTCACGTTGAAGTTCGCCGTTTGCAAAACCTCCAAGTCGAAGGGCGCGACAGTCGCTTTCTGGAATCCCGGCGCCGTAATGATGACCTGGTAATGCCCGATAGGGAGAAACTCGATGCGGTAGAATCCGGCGGTGTTGGTCGCCGCGGATGTATCCACGCCCGTACCGAGATTGTGGGCGACAACGGTGGCCCCAGGGACCACGGCGCCGCTTGGGTCTACTACTTCGCCGGTGATGGTGCCGGTAACTGTCTGTCCGTAGGCTGTGGCCACGCCCAGGATGAGCGTCAGCGCATACCCTAAGAACAGTTTGAAAAAATGTTTGTCCATATTGGTCCTCACTGAAGTTGTTGCAGTTGGTTGCACCCGGCAGTCCGCCGTTGCGGTTTGCCCTGCCGGCGTCGTTGTCATCGCTTCTAGGGTCTCGCCATTGAAGCCCAATGCGGTTTTAACGTAACCCTGGATTGATCGTATTGTCAATAAAGATGATTAATTTAATCGAAAATATGTAAATTTACCTACAAAAACGCCCGTTATAACGTACAGGGCTTCTCTTCACGCCAAAATTCGGCGGCGCCGTAAACTGCGGCTGCAAAAAACCGTACGAAGCAATAAGTGCTTATAAAACAAATATATAAGAGAATCCATGAGACGCCGAAGACTGGCCAAAGCGCTTGTGGGGGGAGTTTTGTTTCGATCAAAGGTGAAATGGTCACCTGCTTTCGATCAGCGTGTGACTGATCGGAGCGACGCATCCATTCCTTGCTCCGCTAACCCCGACTGTTCCGCGTTAGCGCAATGCTAGACTAAAGCGATCTCGATCTGGGGCGGCGACAGCAGAGTGTTGTGGATCAGACAATGATGCACCGAGCGCATCAGACCCTCGCTTTGTTCTGATGTGAGCGCTACAGGAGATTTGACGCTCACGCTGAAGTTGCCCAGCCGCGTCGGTTTCAGCAACTTTTCGGCCTTCACCGTCACCTCTATGCCGCTCTGCGCGATGTTGCGCGTCTTCAGGTACTGCAGCGCATAAAACGCCGCGCAGGAGCCTAGCGAGGCCAGCAACAACTCCGGCGGCGTCATGCCCGCATCCGTCCCGCTGTTTTCTGCCGGCTGGTCGCAGACAATTTCGTGCGACCGCGCCTGTATGGAAAACTTCACTCCGTCGGCATGTGTGATTTTAACTTCCATGGGATCCCTCTCCTTTAATTGTAAAGATTTACTTCGCCGCCGGTTTGCTACAAATCATCTTACCTTCCGCGGTTCTCCATCAATCGCTGCCGGCCGTACTCTTGACAAGCCATCGCGGCCGGCGCAATATATGACCGTTGGTCAATATTGAGATACGGTCAAAAATGAATAAGAGTCAGAAAAATTCCACTCCTCTCGCTCCTCCCGCCCCAGGCCGCCGCCAGCGCCGCGCTACGGAAACCCGTATTCGTCTCTTTCGTTGCGCATTGGAACTCATCGCCCGGCGCGGCTTCGACAACGTGACCGTCGAAGAGATTACCGAGGCCGCCGATGTGGGCAAGGGAACTTTCTTCAACTACTTTCCCAGCAAAGAGCACGTGCTGGGCGTGATGGCCGAAATCCAGGTCGGCAAGGTGAAGGAAGCAGCGGCCGAGGCGAGCGAAGGCGGCCAGACGATTGAGGCCGTGCTGCACCAGCTTGTTCGCCGCCTTGCCGAAGAGCCCGGCCGCAGCCCGCGCCTGGCGCGCGCCACGATCTCCACCTTCTTGGCCAGCGAGAAGATTCGCGCCATCCTGAAACGAACCATCGCCGATGGCCGTAAGACCATAGCAGAGGTCGTTGCCGTCGGCCAAAAACGCGGCGAGATCGATTCGCGACTGCATAAGGAAAAGATCGCCACCCAGCTTCTTCAAGCCGTGATGGGCACCGTCCTTGTCTGGTCGCTGTACGAGGAGCCGCCGCTGGCGGCCTGGATGGAGAACAGCTTTCATCATGCTTGGAGGGCCATTGCCGCTCCCTGCGGAAAGCGGAAATTATGAGACACGCACTTTATCGCGCCACTGTCATTCTGTTCGTCGCGCTGATTCCGGCGCGCATGGTTGTTGCCCAGCAAGCGGCGCCGCTACGCCTTACTCTGCAGGAGGCGATTCACCGTGCGCTGGTTGCCAATCTGAATGTGCTGACGGCGAGCACGCGCGTTGATGAGGCGGCTGGCGCGCGGGCGCGAAGTTTTTCGTCGGCGATGTTGCCGCGCGTGAACGCCGAAGTATATTCGAACTTCCAGAACCACAGCCTCGCCGCGCAGGGCTTCCATTTTAAGTCGCTGCCTGGCATCCCATCTGTCGTGGGACCGCTTTCCAACTACGATTTTCGAATTTTCGCGCAGCAGAATGTCGTCGATCTGCAAAGCTATCGCGCCTTGAAGGCTAGCGAGCAGACGCTCGACGCCGGCAAAATGGACGAGCAGAATGCACGAGACTTGATTGTTCGTGCCGTAGCCAGCCTTTATTTGAATGCGCAGTCGGCGCAGGCGCGCGTCGATTCGGCACATTCTCGCGTGACGGATTCCAATACACTTTACAAATTGGCCAAGGATCGGCACGACGCGGGCACGGCAACGGGCGTTGACGTTTTGCGCGCGCAGGTGCAACTCGCCAACGACAAGCAAGTGCTGCTAGAGGAGCGGAATCAATACACACAATACCTGCTCGAATTGGCGCGAAATTTGGGAATGAATCCCGGAACACCGATCGAGTTGGCCGAGCCGCTTGAATATCGGACGCTAACGCAGAAGCAGGCCGATGAGTTGTTGCCTACTGCGCTTGCTGCGCGCGCCGACTATCTATCGTTCGATCATCAGCGCCAAAGCCTCGTCGAGCAGCAGCGCGCCAATCGCGCGCGCTTTTATCCGAAGTTCAGCATCAGCGGAAATATCGGCGAACTGGGCCGCAGCATCGGTAGCGTAAACACAACCGGCCTGATCCAAGGCCAGATCGATTTCACCGTCTTCGATCGTGACCGCGAGGGCGAGGCGCAACAGCTTGCCTCGCGCATACGGCGCATCGACGATCAGATCGACGACTTGCGTCGCGGCGTTGACGAAGAGATTCGCGCCGCGCTGCTGAATCTGGATTCGGCCAACGAACAGGTGAGCGTCGCTGCCGAGGGAAAGCAACTGGCGCGGCGCGAACTCGACGAGGCGCAAGATCGCTTTGCCGCCGGCACGGCCAACAACGTTGAGGTGGTTACGGCGCAGGATGAGTTGGCTCGCGCCGAGGAGAACTACATACTCGCTGTTTCGCGCCATGTCGATGCTAAGTACGCTCTGGCCCGTGCGCTGGGCGATACGGAGAAAAATATTTTGGATTTTGCCGCGAGTCGTTAGCCGATTGGCGGAAAGAGCGGCGTTGAAGTTTTGTTTACGAGGTATCGAGCAATGAAGCGATTGATTCCGATTTTGATTCTGCTGGCCGCGGCCATTGCCGCCGGTATTTATTTTTACGCGCGGCTAACGAAAAAAAACGCACCGGTCAACGAGCTTACGCTTTCCGGTAACATCGAGGCGCACGAGAGTCTAGTTAGTTTTAAGGTGCAGGGCCGCATTGTCGATCTGCCCGTCGAAGAAGGCCAGCAGGTTAGCCAGGGGGCATTGCTAGCTCGCCTGGAGAACGCGGATTTTCAGCAGAAGGTGCGCATCGACGAAGCCAACGTCGCTGTGCATCGCTCGAATCTGGCGCTTACGCTTGCCGGAACGCGCGAGCAGGAGATTAAGGCTTCGCAGCAGTCAGTTTTCGATGCGCAGGCTGACCTTGAGCAGAAGAAACTGGACAACACGCGAGCCGGGCAGCTATTTGCCAAAGACGAAATTTCCACGCAGGATCGTGATCGGGCAGCGACCGCGCTCAAGCGCTCCGAGGCCGGCTTTAAGGCCGCGCAGCAGCGTTACAACGAGGCGGTCGAGGGCAGTCGCAAAGAAGATATTGCTATTGCGCGCGCCAATCTGGCGCAGGCCAACGCCAACCTCGGTCTCTCGCGCATCAATGCGGACTACACTACGCTGCTCGCGCCCGTCGCCGGCGTCATTACCGTTCGCCAGGCGGAAAAAGGCGAGGTTGTTTCACCCGGTTCGCCCGTCGTCACACTGGCCGATCTCGACCACATCTGGTTGCGCGCCTACGTTGCCGAAACCGATCTTGGCCGCATCCGCTGGGGGCAAGAGGCGACGATTACTACCGACACTTATCCCGGCAAGCAGTATCACGGCCGCATTTCGTTTATTTCTTCCGAGGCCGAGTTCACGCCCAAAAGCGTGCAGACCAATCAGGAGCGCGTTACGCTCGTCTATCGCATCAAGATCGATATCGACAATCCTAATCATGAATTGAAGCCAGGGATGCCGGCCGACGCGCATGTTCAGCTTGCCGCTGGCACAAATCCGCAGCACGCCGTATCCGCGAAATAATGGCCGACGAAATTCAATCCGCGATCGTAGCCCGAAGGCTTACGAAAAGTTTTCCTGGCGTTCGTGCCGTCGATGGCCTGAGCTTTGAAGTGCGCGCTGGAGAGATCTTCGGGCTCGTCGGTCCAGACGGTGCAGGCAAAACCACAACGCTGCGCATGTTGGCCGGCATTATGTCGCCCGATGCTGGCGAGGCTTTTGTCGCAGGTTGCGACGTGGTGCGCTCGCCAGAGCGCGCCAAAGATTCGCTTAGCTACATGCCGCAGCGCTTTGGACTCTACGAAGATCTCACCGTCGAGGAGAACATTCGCTTTTATGCCGATCTATTTGGCGTAGGCAAGGCCGAGCGTGCGCGCCGCTCAACGCAACTGCTTCAGGCAGCGGGGATGAGCGAGTTTCGCGCTCGCCTGGCTGGCAATCTTTCTGGTGGAATGAAGCAAAAACTTGGCTTGGTTTGCGCACTCATTCATCGACCCAAGGTGATTTTGCTCGATGAACCGACCACTGGCGTCGATCCTGTTTCGCGACGCGACTTCTGGCGCATTCTTTACGAATTACTAGCCGAGGGCGTTGCGATTCTCACCTCGACCGCATATCTTGACGAGGCCGAGCGTTGCCATCGCGTGGCGTTGATGCACCAAGGCAAGCTGCTTTTTGCCGATGCACCGGATCGCCTGAAGGCGCACTTCGGCAAAGGCGTGCTCTCGATTACCGCCGCCGAGCCGCGACTGCTGCGTGCTGAATTGGAGCGCGCCGAAGGTATCTCCAGCCTCGTGCTTACCGGCGATGGCGTGCATCTTGTTGTTGATGACGCCGCGCGCCGCATTCCCGAATTTGAAACCAGATTGCGCGCCGCAAATGTCTCCTTCGACGCCATGCAGCAAGTGGCGCCCACTATCGAAGATCTGTTTATCGATGCCGTAGCGGGCAGTGAGGTGCGCCATGGCTGAGCCGGTCAATTCCGTTACTATCGAAGGGCTGGTCAAGCGCTTCGGCGACTTTGTCGCTGTCGATCATCTCGATCTTACCGTTCGCAAGGGAGAGGTTTTCGGTTTTCTCGGGCCCAACGGCGCGGGCAAATCCACCACCATTCGCATGTTGTGCGGATTGCTTCGGCCCACCGCAGGACGCGCGCTTGTCGCCGGATACGATGTCGCTCGCGAGCCGGAATCTGTACGCCAGAATATCGGCTACATGTCGCAAAAGTTTTCGCTCTATAACGATCTCACAGTGATCGAGAATCTACGTCTCTTCGCCGGACTCTACACCGTGCCCGCAAGCGAGCTTGGCGAGCGCATCGAATGGGCGCTCACGATGGCCAATCTAAAAGGGCAAGAGAATCTCATCACCGGCACGTTGCCTGGCGGATGGAAGCAACGTCTGGCGCTCGGCAGCGCGGTGATGCATCGGCCGCCGATCGTATTTCTCGACGAGCCCACCTCGGGCGTCGATCCCATCTCGCGTCGCCGCTTCTGGGATCTCATCCATCAGATGGCCGAAGATGGCGTCACCGTCTTCGTCACCACTCACTATATGGAAGAAGCCGAATACTGCAACCGCTTGGCGCTGATTTTTCGCGGCAAGATGGTTGCGCTCGGCACGCCCGGCGAATTAAAGCGCAATTCCATGCGCGGCGAGCTGCTGCTAGTCGATTGCGATTCTCTGGGCGCGGCGATGGACGCGCTGCGCACCGAGCCGGGGATTTTGGACGTAGCTGTATTCGGCAATGCGCTGCATCTAGTTGTTGCCGACGCCGATGCCGCTGCCGCGCGTGTTTCGCAGCTTCTCGGCCGTCGCCAAATTGCCGTTCGCCGCGTAGAAAAAATTCGTCCCACGCTCGAAGATGTTTTCGTTTCGCTGACCACAGTGCGTAATGCGGAAGGAGGGCGCGCCGCATGAGTCTAACACGCTTGCTCGCCGTAGCACGTAAAGAGGTGATTCACGTTTTGCGCGATACGCGCAGCCTGATGATCGTCATCATCATGCCGGTCGCGTTGATGCTGCTCTTTGGCTATGGCGTCAATCTCGACCTGAAGGGAATGCCAATCTACGTCTACGATCAGGAGGGCAGCCAGCAGAGCCAGGATCTGCTCAAATATTTTCAAGCGAGCCAGTACTTCCACATCGCGCGCATTGTCGACAGCTATTCCGATGTGACCGCGGCGCTCGATAGCGGCCAGGCAAAGATGGGCATTGTGATTCCGTGGAATTTTTCGCGGCGTCTCGGCAGTGGCGAGGCGGTCAAGGTGCAGGCGCTGCTTGACGCCACCGACGACAACTCCGCCAACGTTCTGGTCGGTTACGCGCAGGCCGTCGTTCAAGGCTATTCGTCGAAGATACAATTCGATTGGCTTAGCCGCCGCGGCCAATCCGCCGCGCAGCCGTCCGCTTCCATCGGCGTTCAAACGCGTACCTGGTATAACGAAAATCTCGAGAGCCGCGACTTCATCGTTCCCGGCGTGCTGGCGCTGGTGATGTCGGTCATCGGTGCGTTTCTTACCGCGCTCACCATCGCACGCGAGTGGGAACGGGGCACGATGGAACAGTTAATTTCGACTCCCGTCACCGCTATGGAGATCATGCTGGGCAAGCTCGCGCCTTACTTCATCGTTGGAATGTTCGATGTCGCCGTCTGCGCGCTGATCGCCATCGCCTGGTTCAAAGTGCCATTTCGCGGAT
>Ga0182014_10000007_pt1 | contig 196332 bp, 185 predicted proteins | sample 612S2DmetaG_FD_120489 | JGI IMG/M metagenome (GOLD analysis project Ga0182014, IMG submission 120489) | Permafrost microbial communities from Stordalen Mire, Sweden - 612S2D metaG | ecosystem: Environmental > Terrestrial > Soil > Wetlands > Permafrost | place: Sweden: Stordalen | collected... | reverse complement strand
CGCAGTGACCTCGCCCAAAACTCCAGCGTCGCCTCAATTGATGCACCCAAAATCCATGACCTCCGACTCATGGAGACCCATTGATTCAGAGTTTTAGATTAATTGCAACTGTAATGTTAGGGTGCCGGCGGCGGTGGATTCCATTAGTTTTACGGCTTCGGGTTTGGCGTAGCGGAGCAAAAAACCGTTGTCGGCGAGGAAGAGGCGGGCGATGATCCAGGCGGTGCGTTTGTTGCCGTCGGCAAAGCCGTGGTTGCGGGCGAGGCCGTAGGCGTAGGCGGCGGCCAGGGTGGGGGCGTCGGGTTGGGTGTAGGCGGAAAGGTTTTGCGGGCGGGCGACGGCGGATTCGATGGCGCCTTGGTCGCGGATGCCGTCCAGGCCGCCGTGTTCGGCGAGTTGGCGGTCGTGCACGGCTTGCACGACTTCAAGCGCCACCCAGCGCCAAATGGTCATTTACGGTTCGTCACTTAGCCAGGGCGCGCAGGATGTCACGGTCTTCGTGCATGATCTCCTCGGCAAGGGCCATCTGGCGCGCGAATTCCGGGTTGTAGGCGGTGAGGCGGTAGCTGCCGTCCGGCGCCTCGGTGAAATAGACGTAGTCGCCCTTTTGCACTTTCAGGCGCGCCATTGCCTCTTTGGGGAGGATGAAGCCGGTGGAGGAACCGACGGTGGTGACTTTCAGGGTGAGCATGGTGGGGTCCTGGGGTATATAATAAATATTATATAGTTGTGGGGCCGCGATGCAAGTGGGGTTGGTTACATCCCCCGGCGGCCGAACATTTTTTCCAGGTCGGCGCGGGAGAGTTTTAGGAAGGTGGGGCGGCCGTGGCTGCAGGTGGCGGCGCGGGGGGTGGATTCCATGTCGCGCAGGAGGGCTGACATTTCCTCTGGCGTGAGGCGGCGGCCGGCGCGGATGGAGCGGTGGCAGGCGAGGCGGGCGAGCGCGGCGTCGAGATGGGCTTCCAGGGCGGCGGGGGTGTCGTGCTCGGCGAATTCTTCGGCGAGGTCGTGCAGCAATCCGGCGGCGTCGGGGTTTTTCAGGGCGGCGGGGAGGCTGCGGACCAGGACGGCGCCGGGGCCAAAAGGTTCGATTTCCAGGCCGAGGCGCGATAAAATTTCGGACTGGGCGAGCAGGCGCATGGCGTCGGCGGGGGAGAGGTCGACGACGACGGGGACGAGCAGCGGCTGGCTGGCGACGCGGCCGGACGAGAATTCGGCGCGCAGGCGTTCCTCGGTGAGGCGTTCGTGGGCGGCGTGCTGGTCGGTGATGACGAGGGCGCCGTCGGACGCGACGGAGAGGATGTAGGTGTCGAGGATCTGCGCGACCGGGGCGCCGAGCGGGTGGGCGGTGAGCGCGGGGTCGGGGGTGATCTGGCGGGCGGTGGGGGGGGCGAAGGCGGCGAACTCGGACTCCGCGAAACCCCGTGCGGCGGGGCTGGGGGTTGGGGGCGCGTAGGCGGCGTAACTGGCGCTGGCGGGCGGGCGCAGCGAGAGGCTGGGGAAGGCTTGGGGGGCGGTGGCGAGCGAGACCGGGCGGTCCAGCAGGCGGCCGATGGCGCCCATGACCAGGCTGCGGATGCCGTTGGCGTCGGCGAAGCGCAATTCGGTTTTGGCGGGGTGGACGTTGACGTCCAGCGCCTCCTCCGGGACTTCCAGGCGCAGGGCGGCGACCGGGTGGCGGCCGGAGGCGATGACGTCGCGGTAGGCGAGGCGGAGCGACATGCGCAAATGCGGGTCCAGCACCGGGCGGCCGTTCACCACAAAACTTTGCAGGGCCATGGTGGCGCGCGTGAGGCTGGCGGGGGCGGCGAGGCCGGTGAGGCGCACGCCTTCGCGCTCGGCGTCCAGCGGGAGCATGGCGCTGGCGGTCTCGCGGCCGAAGAGGGCGGCGACGCGGGCGGGTTCGCCTTGCGCGGGCACGTCGAACATCACGCGCTCGTCGGAGACCAGGCGGAAGGCGACGTGGGGGGCGCTGAGTGCGAGGCGCCAGACGGCGCGCTCGGCGGCATCAGCCTCGGCGCGCGGTGTGCGGAGGAATTTTTTGCGGGCGGGGGTGGCGTAAAACAAATCCTCGACGATGGCGCGGGTGCCGGTCTGGCCGGCGGCGGGGGTGACTTCGCCCACCGCGCCGCCGGCGACGGTGATGCGCGCGGCGGACTCCTGCCCGGCGGGGCGGCTGATGAGGGTGAGCTTGGCGGCGGCGCCGATGGAGGGCAGTGCCTCGCCACGGAAGCCCAGGGTGGCGATGCGGACCAAAGCTTCGTCGGCGAGTTTGGAGGTGGCGTGGCGCTCGATGGCGAGGGCGAGCTGGGATTCGGGGATGCCGCAGCCGTCGTCAATGACGTCAATGCGCTCGATGCCGCCGGCGGTGAGGATGACCTCGATGCGGGTGGCCCCGGCGTCCAGCGCGTTTTCCACCAGCTCCTTCACCGCGGCGGCCGGGCGCTCGATCACCTCGCCGGCGGCGATGCGGTTGACGGTGGCGGGGGAGAGCAGGCGGATTGTCGGGGGCATGGGCAATCATATCAGTTTATGCCCGTGATACTACCAGGGAAGGGCGCGGCGGCGGGGCCAGGGTGGGGGTGAAGCTGACGGCGCGCGCGGCAGGCGGGCCGAGCAACTGGCCTTGCACGTAATGGCAGCCTTGGCGGCGCAGATAGGCAAGCTGTGCCTCGCTCTCCACGCCCACGGCGATGACCTCCAGCCGCAGATCGGCGGCCAGGCCGATAATGGCGTTGACGAGGGCGTCCGCGCTGGTGTCCTGCCCGAGTTTCTGGACGAACTGGCGGTCGATTTTCAGGCGGGAGAACGGTTGGCCGGCGAGGGCTGCGAGGGTGGCGTAGCGGGTGCCGAAATGGTCCAGTACCAGGCTGGCGCCGGTGGCCTGCACGGATAGCAGCGCTGCCAGGGTGCCGGGCTGGATCTCGTTCAGCACGGTTTCGGGCACTTCGATGTCCAGGAGTTCGGGTTTAAGTCCGGTTTTGCGCAGGATGGCGGCGATGCGCGCGGGCAGGTTGATGTCGCGCAGCTGCGCCAGGGAGATGTTGACCGAGACGCGGGTGTTGCCGGCACGGCTGGCCTCGGCGCAGGCGGCCTCCAGCACGAAGCAGCCGATTTCCTGCGTCGTCCCGGTGGCGTCGGCCAATGGAATGAAGTGGTCCGGGCCGATCAGCCCTTCGGCCGGATGGTTCCAGCGGGCCAGGGCCTCGAACCCGGCGGGGGCGAGGTCGATGGCGCGGAAGATGGGCTGGAACAGCAGGCTGATCTCGTCGCGGCTGATCGCGGCGCGCAGGTCGTTGCCCAGGCGTAGCTGGTCCCCTGGTCCGCCGGGTGGCTCCTCCCGCGCGGCGGTCTGGCGCTGCAACCCGGCCTCGTGGTGCGAGTAGACATGCGCGGTGCCGCCGCCGCCCCGCGCCGCCTGGGCGAGAGCAAATTCGCCGGCCTTCATCAGCCCCGGCATGTCCGCCGCGTGGTCTGGATATACGGCGATGCCGATGGAGAGCCAGAGTTTGACCAGCTGGCCGTCGATGATGAAGGGCTCATGGAAGGTGGCGGCGATCTGGCCGCCGAGGCTGATGCCGCGGTTGAGCGGCCCGGCGCTGGGGATGAGCATGGCGAATTTATCGCCGCCGATGCGCGCCAGCGTGTCTTCCGCTTGGATCATGGCGGCGAGGCGCGTTGCCACCTGCTTAAGCAGGTGGTCGCCACCGGCGCGGCCGAGCAGCTCGTTCATGGGTTTGAACTGGTCGAGGTCCATTATCAGCAATGCCGTGGTGCCGCTGGTGGTGTTGTTGCACGTCAGGGCGGCGGTGATTGTTTCAGTGAATAAAGCGCGGTTGGGCAGGCCGGTCAGGGCGTCATAATGCGTCAGCCGGGCGATGCGCGCCGCGTCCGCAATGCGCTGGCTGATGTCGCGGATGGCCATCACGCTGGCCGGCTGGCCGTCGAACTCGATGTTATGACTGCAGGCTTCCACCGCGAGCTCGGTTTTGTTGGCGCGCAGCAAGGTGAACGCCGCGGTTTGCGGCTGCGGGGCTTCCAGCTCGGTGCGCAGGGCGGCGGCGTGGTCCGGCGGGGCGAGGTTAACGAAATTCTGCCCCAGCCATTCGCGTTCGCGCGCGCCGAGCATGCGGACCAGGGCGCGGTTCATTTGCAGGATGACCCCCTGGCGGTGGATCAGCAGGCCGTCGAAGGAGGAGTCCGCGAGGTTGCGGGTCCAGGCGCGGCGGGTGGCTTCATCCGTGGCGAGGCGGCCGCGCAGCCATTTGCCGTCCGTGCGCAGGGCGAATAGGGCGCAGGCGAGGATGAGGAGAACCGCCAGCAGGCAGATCCCGGCCAGATTATCGGCGCGCAGGTAGGTCATGGCATTGCAGGCCCCGTGTTGAGAAAGCTTAAGGGGCAGGTTGACCGGAAAATGCTTAACCGGTGCTCAACACTTTGCGGCGGAAAACATGAATTCCCCGCAATAATTAATATGATGGCCTGATCGGAAAGGGGAAATACCCTGGGGCGAACGACGGGGATTGAACCCGCGACAACCGGTACCACAAACCGGCGCTCTACCAACTGAGCTACGTCCGCCATCCAGGGTAGGGGCGTCGTACTGCGGCGGGGTAGCGGACGTCAACGTCTTGGTGGCGATTAGGGCTCAGGTTTTGGCGGTTACCCAGGTTTCCAGGCGTGCCAGGGCCTCGCGCAGCACGGCCGGCTGCTTGCAGAAGGCGAAGCGGGCGTAATTTCGCGGCGGGTTTTCCGCGTAGAAGGCCGAGACGGGGATGGCGGCGACGCCGGCGTGTTCGGTGATGGTGCGGCAAAACTCCAGGTCGTCGCCGGTAAAGCCGAGGGGGGAGAAATCCGCGGTGATGAAATAGCTGCCATCGGTGGGCAGGGTGAGGAAGCCCAGGCGCTTCAGGCCGGTGTTCAGAATGTCGCGGCGTTGCATCAGCTCGTCCGCCAGGGTGGCGAAATAGGCGTCCGGCTTGGCGAGGCCGAGGGCGACGGCGCGTTGCAAATTGGGGGCGGTGGTGAAGGTGAGGTTCTGGTGCGCCTTGGCGACGAGGTTGATGAGCCGTGGCGGGCCGGAGACGTAGCCGACCTTCCAGCCGGTGAGGGAGAAGGTTTTGCCGGCGCTGCCGATGCGTAAGCTCCGTTCGGCCATGCCGGGCAGGGTCATCAAGGGGATGTGCCTGGCGGGGGGGAAGACCAGGTGCTCGTAGACCTCGTCGCACACGGCGTAGGAATCGTGCTGGCGGAGCAGGCCGGCGATGCAGTCCAGCTCGTCCGGCGTAAAGACCTTGCCGGTGGGGTTCATCGGCGAGTTGAGCAGCAGGAGTTTTGTCCTCGGGCTGAAGGCGGCGGCAAGGGCGGCGCGCGGCAGGTCCCAGTTGGGTGGCTCCAGGCGGACTAGGCGGGCAATGCCGCCGAGCATTTTAACCACGGGGAGGTAGGTGTCGTAGAGCGGTTCGATGAGGATGACTTCGTCGCCGGGGTTGATCAGGGCCATCAGGCAGGCCGCCAGCGCCTCGGTGGCGCCGGAGGTGACGGCCACGCCGGTGGCCGGGTCGATATCCAGGCCGTAGAAGCGCTGGTTGGCGGTGGCCACCGCCGCGCGCAGTTCCGGCAGGCCGGTGAGGGGGGGATATTGGTTGCGATTGTCGAGCAAAGCGGCGGCGGCGGCCTGCACAATGTCGGCGGGGCCTTCGGTGTCGGGGAAGCCCTGGCCGAGGTTGATGGCGCCGTGTTGCAGGCTGAGCGCCGACATGACGGTGAAGATTGTGGTGCCGGTTTGTTCGAGTAACGCGTTGGCTGGTTTCACTTTGGTATCCTTAGCGACGCGCTAGAGTAACGTGCGATGGGGTGGCGCCGCAAGTCTGCTGAAAAATTAGGCAGTCGCCGCTGCCCGTTAGGCAAATCGAATCGTGAGGGTCCGCAAAGGCGGCCTGTAACCTTGCGTTGGCGGGTGGTTTGCGTGGCTGGCACGGTGCGTGCAAGACTGTTTTTGCCAGCCCGTTGGCTGGCGCGCAAATGCGCTGTCCGAACGAACACTTAAGGAGGACGCCTGTCCGTGGCGGGCGTGGACCAGATGAAAAAGATCGAAGCGATCATTAAGCCGTTCAAGCTTGACGAAGTAAAAGAGGCCCTGCACGAAGTGGGCCTGCAAGGCATTACCGTCGTTGAGGCGAAGGGTTTTGGCCGGCAGAAAGGGCATACCGAACTTTACCGTGGTGCCGAGTACGTGGTGGATTTTCTGCCCAAGGTAAAAATTGAGGTGATCTGCGAAGACTCCGTGGTCGAACGGGCCGTTGAGGCGATTACGAACGCAGCGCGCACCGGGCGTATCGGCGATGGCAAGATCTTTATTTCCTCGATTGAAGAAGCGATCCGTATCCGCACCGGTGAAAAAGGCGATGCCGCCATCTGAGTGGGCATTGTCCTGGAGCCCATGCAAGGTTAACATGCCGGGCTTGCAACAGGGTTGTTCGGGGCCGCGTGGTGCGGCGCCGTGGATTGACGATTAACTTCTTAATTACGGGGATAAAGCATGGCGAAGAAGCCCGCTGAAAACGCCGACGGCGTAGCGAAGGTTCTTGAACTGATCAAGGAAAACGGGGTCGAGTACGTCGACCTGCGTTTTACTGATCCGAAAGGCAAATGGCAGCACACGGCGCAGCACATTTCGACTGTTGATGCGGACTCGCTGAAGGACGGCTTCATGTTCGACGGTTCGTCGATCGCCGGCTGGAAAGCGATTAACGAGTCCGACATGATCTTGCAGCCGGACCTGGATTCCGCGGTGATGGACCCGTTCGCGGCCAAGCCGAGCCTGATCCTGTTCTGCGACATTATCGAGCCAGCGACCGGCCAGGGTTATGCCCGCGACCCGCGCTCGACCGCGAAGAAAGTGGAAGCCTATGTTAAGGCCACCGGCATTGGTGACACCATTTTCATCGGCGCTGAAGCTGAGTTCTTCATTTTCGACTCCGTGAAGTTCGGCACCGGCGGCAATTTCGGCATGTACCAGCTGGATTCGATCGAGGGCCCCGGCTCCTCGATGAAGGACTATCCGGAAGGCAACATGGGACACCGCCCTGGCATTAAGGGCGGCTATTTCCCGGTTCCTCCGGTGGATGGCGATTCCGACCTGCGCGCGGAAATGCTCTCCGCCATGGGCGAAATGGGCCTGCCGATTGAGAAGCATCACCATGAGGTGGCGCAGAGCCAGCACGAACTGGGCACCAAGTTCAACTCGCTGACCAAGATGGCCGACCAGATGCAGATCTATAAGTACTGCGTCCACAATGTCGCGCACTCCTACGGCAAGACCGCGACCTTCATGCCCAAGCCGATCTACGGCGATAACGGCTCGGGCATGCATACGCACGCTTCGATCTGGAAAGCCGGCAAGCCGCTGTTCGCGGGCAATGGTTATGCGGACCTGTCCGAGATGTGCCTGTACTTCATCGGCGGCGTGATCAAGCATGCCAAGGCGATCAACGCGTTCACGAACCCTTCGACCAACAGCTACAAGCGGTTGATCCCGGGCTTCGAGGCGCCGGTGCTGCTGGCTTACTCGGCGCGTAACCGCTCGGCCTCGTGCCGTATTCCGTATACGACGAGCCCGAAAGCCAAGCGCGTGGAAGTCCGCTTCCCCGACCCGACGGCGAACCCGTACCTGTCCTTCGCAGCACTGGTGATGGCGGGCCTCGACGGTATCAAGAACAAGATCCACCCGGGCGACCCGATGGACAAGGATCTGTACGAGCTGCCGCCGGAAGAGCTGAAAGGCATCCCGACGGTTTGCGGATCGCTGCGCGAGGCGCTGCAGTCGCTTGATGCCGACCACGAGTTCCTCCTCCAGGGCGACGTGTTCAGCAAGGAGCAGATCGAAAGCTATATCGAACTCAAGTGGAAGGATGTGTACCGCTTCGAACACACGCCGCACCCGGTTGAGTTCGAGATGTACTACTCCGCCTAAAAGCCGGGTTGTTGCTACGGAAACGGGGGCCTTTGGTCCCCGTTTTTGTGTTTGGGAGGGAAACGCCACGAAAATGCCTCTGGCGTTGCGCCGCCGCGCCGGGCTAACCTTTACCCGGAGAACAGGAGGAGAGGTTTGACGAGAATTTTTGTCGCCGGCAATAGCCATATCACGGCGCTTGTAAGCAGCTATAAGGCGGCACCGCCGGGAGTGGAGATGGAGTTCGCGCTGTTGAATGAACAGCAATTCCAGCCGGTGATGCAAGGCGACGCTTCGGACGCCACCCTTGCCGAGCGGGTGCGCAAGGCGCGGGAGCGGCGAGGGCTCCCGCGCGGCGAAGGCGGCGATGCGTCGAACCCCACCCTCGCCTTCGCTGCGCGGGTGTTGGAGGCGCAGGCCGATCTGCATGTCTCAATGGTGGGGGGCAATGACCATTCGATCCTCGTCATGCTCAACCATTCGCGGCCTTTCGAGGTGGTGTTGCCTGAGGCGCCGGACCTGCACGTTGACCCCGAAGCCGAATTATTGCCAGCGGGGCTTGTGAGTATTGAACTTGAGCGCAGAATCGCGCCGCATCTGAAAACACTGGCGGAGTACCGGGCCTTGGTGTCGGGGCGGCTGGTGCATATCGAATCGCCGCCACCCGTGCCCTCGGAGGCACATATCCGCAAATATCCCGGCGTGTTCCGCAGTATGATTGAGGAGCGCGGCGTCTCCCCGGCGTTGCTGCGCTATAAATTCTGGCGGTTGCATTCGCGCCTGTACCGCGAGGCCTGCGCCAGGCTGGGCGTCGAGTTTCTGAGCGTGCCGGAGAAGATGTGCGATGGCGCGGGGATGATGATCGAAGCTGCCTGGAACCCCGACCCGACCCACGGCAATGCGCTTTATGGCGGCGCCGTGATTGCCCAATTGCTGCGGGAGGCCGCATGAGCTCGCCGTATAAATCGCTCCCCGGCCACTCCTTCTGGCGCCGCGCCATTGAAAGCGTGCCGCCGCCGCTGGTGAACCCGGCCGTATGTGCGCCGTTCAGCCTCTCGCCCAGCGATGCGGTGATGACCGCGGGCAGCTGCTTTGCCCAGTATATAGGAGCGATGCTGCAGGCGACGAATTTCAACTATCTGGTCACCGAGCCGGCCCACCCGATATTCCAGCCGGGGCAGGTGAAAGCGTATAATTACGGCGTGTTTTCCGCGCGCTACGGCAATGTTTACACCGCCAGGCAGCTGCGCCAGTTGCTGGAGCGCGCTTATGGCCGGTTTACGCCGCGTGAAAATATCTGGGCTGAGGCGGATGGGAGTTTTCTCGACCCGTTCCGCCCGCAAATCCAGCCGGGCGGTTTTTTGTCGCGCCGGGAGTTTGAGCTTGACCGGCAACAACATTTTGCCGCGGTGCGCCGCGCCTTTGAGAGCCTGGACGTGCTGGTTTTTACCCTCGGGCTCACCGAGGCCTGGGTTGCCAGCGAGGATGGCGCGGTGTTCACCATCTGCCCCGGCACGTCGGGCGGGGTGTTCGACCCTGCGAAGCATGAATTCCATAATTTCACGGTGAGCGAAGTGGTGGCGGATATGTGCGCCTTTATCGACGCGCTGCGCACAGTGAATCCGCGCGCAAAACTGATCCTCACCGTCTCGCCCGTGCCGCTGGTGGCCACCGCCCGTGCCGATACGCATGTGCTGACGGCGACCACCTATTCGAAATCGGTTTTGCGGGTGGCGGCCGAGATGCTGACCCAATCGCGGCCAAACGTGGCCTATTTCCCGGCCTATGAGATCATCATGAGCCGTGCTTTCGACGCGGGCACCTATTTTGCGGCGGATAAGCGCAATGTCGTGAGGCCGGGGGTGGCGCATGTGATGCGTGTTTTCGCCGAGGTTTTTACTGGGATTACCGCGTCTGCCCCGCCACCAGCGCCAGCACCGGTGCCCAAGCCTGCTGGGGATGGGGCGTATATGCGGAAGATGGAGGAGCTGATGCAGGTGCATTGCGACGAGGTGGCGCTGGACCCGGGATGAAGTGGGGCCTCGCCAGCTTTGTGTCTTGCTTGCGGGGCAAAATCGGCGTAGACGGGAAAAAAATAAAACCCGACTTTTCCAGGGTGGCCCTAACCGGCCGCCCTTTTTATTGGTTTTTTCGTTTATTGGATTTTTGCTTGAGATGACTGCTAACCGCCCGAACCATACCGGCCTTGAGGGCCGCATTGCCGAGATCATCGTCGAACCGCTGGAAGCCCAGGGGTACGAGTTGGTGCGCGTGCAGGTTATCGGCACGGAAGCGCCGACGGTGCAGATTATGGCCGACCGCGCGGATAATGCCGCCTTTAACCTTGATGACTGTACCAAGGTGAGCCATCTGCTCTCCGCCGTGCTGGACGTGGAAGACCCGATCACCTCGGCCTGGACGCTGGAGGTCAGTTCCGCGGGGATTGACCGGCCGCTGACCCGGACCAAGGATTTTGTCCGCTACGCCGGGTTTGAGGCGAAAATCGAGCTGAATTTCCCCGGTCCCGGCAGCCGCAAGCGCTTTACCGGCGTGCTGGTGGGCGCGGATGAAGAGACTGTGCAGTTGAAGGTCGAAAAGGGTGAGGTGTTGAGCCTTAAGCGCGCCGACTTTAAAAAAGCCAAGCTGATTCTGACGGACGCACTGATCGCGTTTTCCGTGCCGGAAGGCCCCGAGCAGTGACGGGTGCAGTGACGCAAGACATGACACGTAAATTATACACAACTGGAGACTGACGATGGATACCGCAGTTAACCGCCCGGAATTGCTGCTCGTCGCCGATGCCGTGGCCAGAGAGAAGCAGATTGAACGCGACGACGTGCTGGAAGCGATGGAGCAGGCGATCCAAAAAGCCGGCCGCGCCAAATACGGGCACGAGAAGGACATCCGCGCCACCATCGACCGCAAGACCGGCGATGTGAGGCTGTCGCGCTGGACCGAAATCGTCGAGACGGTGGAGAACGAGGAGACGCAGATCCCGGTCGCCATCTCCAAGAAATTCGCGCCGGAGAAGGAAGTCGGCGACTTTATTGTTGACCCGCTGCCGCCGATCGACTTCGGGCGCATCGCCGCGCAGACCGCCAAGCAGGTGATCGTGCAGCGCGTGCGCGAGTATGAGCGCAGCAAGCAGTATAACGAGTTCAAGGACCGCGTCGGCGAGATCATCAACGGTGTGGTCAAGCGTACCGAGTATGGCAACCTGATGGTGGATCTGGGCCGTGCCGAGGCGCTGCTGCGCCGCGACGAGTGCATTCCGCGTGAAAATCTGCGTAACGGCGACCGCGTGCGCGCGTTCATCTACGACGTGCGCGAAGAGCAGCGCGGCCCGCAGATTTTTCTCTCTCGCACGCATCCTGGCTTTTTGGCCAAGCTGTTCGCGCAGGAAGTGCCGGAAATTTATGATGGCATCATCGAGATCAAGGCGGTTTCCCGCGATCCGGGTTCGCGCGCCAAAATGGCCGTTATTTCGCGTGACCAGTCGATCGACCCGGTGGGCGCCTGCGTGGGTATGCGCGGGAGCCGTGTGCAGGCCGTGGTGGCTGAGTTGCAAGGCGAGAAGATTGATATCATCCCCTGGTCGCCCAATGTTGCTACCTTCGTGGTGAACGCGCTGGCGCCGGCGGAAGTTTCCAAAGTGGTGATGGATGAGGAGGCCGGGCGCGTTGAGGTCGTGGTGCCTGATAGCCAGCTCTCATTGGCCATTGGCCGCCGGGGGCAGAATGTGCGTCTGGCTTCGCAGCTGACCCGTTGGGATATCGATATCCTGACGGAAGCCGAGGAAAGCGAGCGCCGCCAGGAAGAGTTCCGCCGCAAGACCGGGCTGTTCGTGGAAGCGCTGGATGTGGATGACGTGATTGCCGGCCTGCTGGTGGCCGAAGGATTCGAGACGATAGAGGATTTGAGCATGACGCCGTTGGATGAAATTGCCTCGATTGAAGGCTTTGACGAGACCGTGGCGGCTGAGCTGCAGCGCCGGGCGGAAGCCTCGCTCGCCAAGCAGGCGGGTGAGCTGGAAGAGAAGCGCATTGCGCTGGGCGTGACCGACGAGATCGCCGCGATTGAGGCATTGAGCGCCAAAGACCTGATCGCTTTGGGCGAAAAGGGCGTGAAGACGCTGGACGATCTGGCCGATCTGGCCGGTGACGAGCTGGTGGAAATCGTCGGCGCCGAGGCGCTGAGCGAGGAAGCCGCCAATGAGATCATCATGGCGGCGCGCGCGCATTGGTTCGAGGAAGACGGCAACGCAGCCTGAACCTGACATAGAAGACGCCGAGGACGAGGCGCCGGAGCGCGGACCGCTCCGGCGCTGCCTGGTCAAACGCGAGAGTTTTGCTCGTGAGGCCATGTTGCGTTTCGTGGTGGGGCCCGAGCGGCAGTTGGTGTTCGATGTTGGCGCAACCCTGCCTGGGCGCGGACTATGGTTGAGTGCGGACCGGGATGTGATAGAGACGGCGCTGAAACGTGGCGTGTTTCCCCGGGCGGCAAAGCAGCAGCTGGTGGTGGCGCCGGACTTGGCCGCGCAGGTGGAAGCGGCGTTGATACAGCGGATTTTCGACCTGGCGGGGCTGGCGCGGCGCAGCGGTGCCGCGATTTCGGGTTTTGAGAAGGCCCGCGACTGGTTGACCACCGGCAAGGCCGGGCTGGTGATGCAGGCGGTGGACGGAAGTGTTGAGGAGCGGGCGCGATTTGTTGGCGGCCGTGACGTGCCTGTGGTGGCGGTGTTTTCCGGCGCCAGACTGGGAAAAATTTTTGGACGCGAGCAGGCGGTGCATGTGGTAATTGCGCCCGGCAGGCTGGCGAAAATGATTGAAATTGAGGCGGGCCGCTTCGCAGGTGTTGCGGGCGGCGTTTTAAGAGGGCAGTAGTGCCCAATCAGGCCGGCAGAAATGTCGGCCGCGACTGTTGAATGGACCGGATTACGCATGACTGACGGCAACGACCAGACTGAAACCAAAGGCAGGCTTTCGCTGCGCCCGGCTGCGCGCGCTGATGCGGGGCATACGGTCGACGCCGGATCGGTGCGGCAGAGCTTCTCGCATGGCCGGTCTAAAGTGGTGCAGGTTGAGGTGCGCAAGAAGCGTGGCCTGGGTGCGGCGCCAGCACCTGCGGCCCCGGCGGCACCGGTGCCGACCCTGACATTGAACAAGCCGCCGGCCGAGCGCCCGGTAGCCGCCAGCCCGGCGCCCGCAGCCGCCGCTCCCGCGGCACCCGCGCCGCAGCAGCCCCGGCCGCGCCCCGGCACCGCGCCGCGCGCGCTCACCGCCTCCGAGCAGGCGACCCGCCAGCGCGTGCTGGCCGAACAGCAACGTATTGCCGCCCTGCGCGAGGCCGAGCGCCGCGAGCAGGAGAAGATTTCCATTCTCTCCGCCGCCGAGGAAGCCCGCCGCCGCGAGGAAGAAGCCCTGCGCGAGCCCGAGCCCGCCCCGGTTGAGCCGGAAGCCGAGCCCGAGGCCGCCGCGCCGGTTGAGACCGTTGCGGGTGAAACTGTTGCACCCAAGCCCGCCGCCCCGGTTGTGGCTGGCGCCGCCCCGGCCCGCCCGGCCCCGGCGAAACCCGCCGTGCCTGGCCGCGAGACATTGCAGCTGAAACCAGGCGGGCGCCCCGGTGTGCGCGCCGATGAGGAAGACGAAGCCCCGCGCGGCGTGAAGCGCCCGAGCGTTGGCCCGGCACCCAAGCGCGGCGTGCCCGTGGTGGCGCCGAAGAAAATTGGCGACGACCGCCGCCGCGCCGGCAAGATCGACGTGATGGCCGCGATCGAGGGTGAGGACGAGAAGGTGCGTTCGCTCGCCTCCGTGCGCCGCCAGCGTGAGCGTGAACGCCGCCAGGCCGAGCTGGAACTGCTGCGCGCCGATGGCGTGAAAGTGGTGCGCGACGTGATTCTGCCGGAGACGATTACCGTGCAGGAACTGGCCAACCGTATGGCCGCGCGCGGCAACGAGGTTGTGCGCGCCCTGATGAAGATGGGCGTGATGGCGAACATCACCCAGGTGATTGACGCCGATACCGCCGAGCTGGTGGTGGCCGAGTTTGGCCACAAGGCGCGCCGGGTTTCCGACGCCGACGTGGAAGTGGGCCTGGAAGGCGAGGAAGATACCGACACCGAGCTGCTGCCGCGCCCGCCGGTTGTCACCATCATGGGCCATGTCGACCACGGCAAAACCAGCCTGCTTGACGCGCTCCGTCACACGGACGTCGCGGCGGGTGAAGCCGGTGGGATCACCCAGCATATCGGCGCGTACATGGTTAAATTGCCTTCGGGCGCGCAGATCACCTTCCTCGACACACCGGGCCATGAGGCGTTTACCGCCATGCGCGCGCGCGGCGCCGGGGTGACCGATATCGTGGTGCTGGTGGTGGCCGCCGATGACGGCGTGATGCCGCAGACCATTGAGGCGATCAAACACGCGAAAGCGGCGGATGTGCCGATTATCGTGGCGATCAACAAGATCGACCGCCATGGCGCGGACGCCAACCGCGTGCGCCAGGAACTGCTGCAATACGATTTGGTGGTGGAAGACATGGGCGGCGAGACCCAGGATGTGGAAGTCTCGGCGCTGAAGAAGCTCGGGCTGGACAAGCTTGAGGAAGCCATTCTGCTGCAGGCCGAAGTGCTGGAACTGCGCGCCAACCCGAACCGTTCGGCCGAGGGCGCGGTGATTGAAAGCCGCCTCGACCGTGGCCGTGGCCCGGTGGCGACCGTGCTGGTGCAAAAAGGTACGCTGCATGCGGGGGACATCGTGGTCGCCGGCGCGCAGTGGGGCCGCGTGCGCGCCATGCAGGACGACAAGGGCAAGGCCGTGAAGGAAGCAACACCTTCCACGCCGGTCGAAATTCTGGGCCTGTCCGCGGCGCCGATTGCCGGCGAGCCGTTCGTGGTGGTGGAAAGCGACGTGCGGGCGCGTGAGATTGTGGAATACCGCCAGCAGAAGCTGCGTGAGCGCTCCAATGCCAGCGCCACCGCGGCGCGCGGCACGATGGAGGAAATGCTGGCGCGGATTCAGGCCGGTGCGCAGAAGGAAGTGGCCCTCGTGGTCAAGGCCGATGTGCAGGGTTCCGCCGAGGCGATCTCCGTGGTGGTCACGAAAGTCGGCAACGAGGAAGTGCGCGTGCGCGTGCTGTATTCGGGCGTTGGCCAGATCACCGAAAGCGATGTGCAGCTGGCGAAGGCGTCCGACGCCATCGTGGTCGGCTTCAACGTGCGTGCGAATACGCAGGCGCGCGAGCTGGCGCACCGCGACGGCGTGGATATCCGCTACTACTCGATCATCTACGAAGTGGCTGATGACATCGAGAAGCTGGTGAAAGGCAAGCTGGCGCCGGTGCATCGCGAGAAATTCCTCGGCTATGCGGAAATCCGCCAGGTGTTCAACATTACCAAGACCGGCAAGGTCGCGGGTTGTTACGTCACCGAGGGTGTGGTCAAGCGCGGCTGTGGCGTGCGGCTGTTGCGCGACAACGTGGTGATCCATCAGGGCGATCTCTCGCAGCTCAAGCGCTTCAAGGACGACGTGAAGGAAGTGGCGCGCGGTTATGAGTGCGGCCTGTCCTTCGCCGGGTTCCAGGATCTGCGCGAGGGCGACGTGGTGGAATGCTATGAAACCGAAATCGTCGCTCCGTAAGGGAGCGCCAGAACAAGGGCTCCGTAAGGGAGCGCCAGAGCGAGAGTTCCGTAGCAAAGCGTCTGGGGGATCATCCCGTAAGGGGCCGTCTCAGCGGCAGCTTCGGGTCGGGGAGGAAATCCGCCATGCGCTGGCGGAGATTTTCTTGCGCACCGAGTTCCACGAGAAGACTCTGGCCAAAGCGCATCTCACGATCTCGGAAGTGCGCATGTCGCCGGATTTGAAGCATGCGACGGTGTTTATTACCCAGCTGGGCAATAAGGACATTACGCCGCTGCTGCCGTCGCTGAAGCGCGTGGCGCCGTTTTTGCGGGCGCAGATCGGGCCGAAGCTGGGGCTGCGCGTGACGCCGGATTTGAAATTCCTGGCCGATGAGGCGCTGGAAGAGGCGACGCGGATTAACAAGTTACTGCATAAGCCGGAAGTGGCGCGGGATTTGGCGGCTGAACCGGCTCCGGCGCCGGATCTGGAAGAGTAATCCGGCCTTAATCGTCCTACCCGCGAAAGCGGGTATCTTTTTTTACCGGACCAGATGATCGTGGGCATAACGGGGTTGTGTGAATGACCGAAATTCTGCACCCAACCGGCCGTGACATTGCCCACGCCGCGGCGCTGCTGGCGGCGGGAGAATTGGTCGCATTTGGCACCGAGACGGTTTACGGGCTGGGGGCTGATGCGCGGAATGCGCAGGCTGTGGCCAAAATATATGCTGCCAAGGGGCGGCCAAGTTTCAATCCGTTGATCTGCCATTATGCGCGTGCGGCGGCCGCGTTCGAGCATGTTGTCCCGAATGCCATGGCGGAAAAACTGGCGGCAAAATTCTGGCCGGGGCCGCTGACGCTCGTGTTGCCGCGCGCGGAAAATTGCCCGGTGTCGCTGCTGGCGGGGGCGGGGTTGGAGACGCTGGCGGTGCGGGTGCCGGCGCATCCGGTGGCGTTGCAACTGCTACAGGCGTTTGGCGGGCCGGTGGCGGCGCCTTCGGCCAATCGTTCGGGTGGCATCAGCCCGACCACGGCGGCGCATGTGCTGGCGGGGTTGGGCGGGAAAATCGCGGCGGTTATCGATTCCGGGCCTTGTGACGTTGGGCTGGAGTCCACGGTGCTTGACCTTTCCGGCCCTACCCCAACCCTGCTCCGCCCTGGCGGGGTGAGTGTGGAGGCGTTGGAGGCGGTCATTGGGCCGGTGCAAATGGGTGCGCCGATTACGGCGGGGCACACATTGGCCTCGCCGGGAATGCTGGCCTCGCATTATGCGCCCAATTTGCCGGTGCGTCTCAACGCGGCCACGGTGGCGGAGGACGAGGCGCTGCTGGCGTTCGGGCCGCCATTGCCCGGCGCGAAATTCCAGATTCAGCTCTCGGAGGGTAAAAACCTGACCGAGGCGGCGGCGAAATTGTTTGAGGCTTTGCATGAGTTGGACGCCCAGGCGCCAAAATTCGGCCTCGCCCGCATTGCTGTCATGCCCATTCCCAACACCGGCCTCGGCCGCGCGATTAATGACAGGCTTGGCCGGGCGGCGGCTCCGCGCGACTTCTGAAACAGTCTCTAAGCGTTCAACGCTGCCCTTAGCCGTGCAACGGCATCACCCTCGATCAGGCCAAAGCGGATCAGCAGGTCGATGAGCACCAGATTGACGTTGAATTTGAAGTTGTCGGTGGTGGAGACCACTTCCAGCACTTGTGTCAGTGGCCAGAGCGCGAAGCTTTCGACCTCGCCGTCGGCCGGGCTTGGCACAAAGGACTCCGGCAGTTCGAGGTCGTAGACGTAGATCACGTCGCGGCGCAGGCCCTCGGGGCGCTCCATATTGTAGCTGAAGCGGGCAACCTGGCGGGCTTGCGCGGCGAGGCTGGAGGGCAAGGCGGCTTCTTCCTCGGACTCCTTGATGATGGTCTCGAAGGGCGTGTGCCCGGCGGCGACACCGCCGGCGACGAGGTTGTCGAATTTGCCGGGGTCGAGTTTTTTGTCGGCGGCGCGTTTGGCGATCCACAAATGCCAGCCGTCCGGCCGGCGGACCAGGCCGTTGAGGTGCGCGCCGACGCCGATGACGCCGAAGCTGGGCAGGGCGCCGCGGTCCAGGGTTGTGAGCACCGCGCCGTCCGGTGTCTCGCGGACGTCGAATTGTTCGGCGCGGAACGGCAGGCCCGCCACGTGGGCGATGCTGTTCAGCGAGGATAGTGCCTCGGGTGCCAGGAACACGCCGGTTTCGGTGATCTGTATGGCCTCGCTGGCGGCGGCCAGCCGGGCGGCGAATTCCGGCTTTACGTAGCCAATGTGGTGCGCGCCGGACCAGAACGGCAGGCGCGGGCCGGGGAGCACCGCCGAATGGCAGGCAGCGATGTGCGAGAGGAGCTTTGCAATTTGCGTATCAGATGCCATGTGCGGTGACATGACCCGTAACGCAGCCCGTGCCAACCCCCATCTTGCTCCAGCCCCCGGCAGCCCGAAGGCGCCGCAAGGAGGATGGTCCACCGTTATGTCGCTTTTGCCGTATCTATGGCCCAAGCACGCGCTTGGCCTGCGGGTCCGGCTGGTGCTGGCGGTTATCTCCATGCTGCTGGGGATCGCGGCGACGGTGTATTTGCCGATCCCGTATATCCACGCGGTTAACCGCCTGTCCGCAAAAGCTGGGCCGCTGGCGGTGCCGGCCGCGATTATCGTGGCTTATGCGCTGGTCCGGGTTGCCTCGGCGGCCTTTGGCGAGTTGCGGGATGCGATTTTTGCGAAAGTGCAGATGCGTGCGTCGCGTGAGGTCGCGCGCCAGACCTTTGAGCATCTGCACGGCCTTTCCATGCGCTTCCATCTGGACCGCCAGACCGGCGGCCTCTCCAACATCATCCTGCGCGGCACATTGGGGATTCAGACCGTGTTGCGGCTGGTCGCGTTCAATGTGCTGCCCACGATTATCCAGTTGCTGGCGACCGTTGCCGTGCTCTGGCACATGTTCAATGTCTGGTATGCGGTGACCACGTTTCTGGCGGTTGCCGTGTATATGGGGTTCACCTTTGGGTTCACGGCTTGGCGCACCAAATTCCGCCGCGCGATGAATGAGTCCGATAACGAGGCGCAGACCAAGGCGATTGATTCGCTGCTGAACTTTGAGACGGTTAAATATTTCGGCAATGAGGCGCATGAGTCCCGGCGGTTTGATGAAAGTCTCGCGCGTTTCGAGAAAGCCTCGGTGAAATCACAGGTATCGCTGAATGCGCTGAACATCGGGCAGGCCAGCATCATATCCGTCGCGCTGGCGGTGATGATGCTGATGGCGGCGCATGGGGTTGTGTATGACCACATGCAGGTCGGGCAGTTCGTGCTGGTGAACACCTATTTGATTCAGCTGTATGTGCCGTTGAACTTTCTGGGCTTTGTGTATTTCCAGTTGAACCAGGGGCTGGTCGACATGGAGCAGATGTTCGCGCTCATGCGGGTCAACTATGAGATCACCGACCAACCCGGCGCGATCGCGCTGAAGCCGCAGGGGCCGCCGGTGGAAGTGCGGTTTGAGGATGTGCATTTCGGCTACAACCCGGACCGCGATATTCTCAAAGGTGTCAGCTTTAGCGTGGCGCCGGGGCAGAAGGTCGCCATTGTCGGGCCCACGGGCTCCGGTAAATCCACCATCAGCCGCCTGCTGTTCCGCTTTTACGACACGGTGAGCGGGACCGTGCTGGTGGATGGGCATGACGTGCGCGACTACACGCAGCACTCCTTACGCGCCGCCATCGGCGTGGTGCCGCAGGATACCGTGCTGTTCAACGACACGATTTTCTACAACATCGCCTACGGCAGGCCGGGGGCGAGTGTGGCCGAAATTGAGCAGGCGGCGCGGCTGGCGCAGATCCACGATTTTATCGTCACGCTGCCGCAGGGCTACAAGACCAAGGTGGGTGAGCGGGGGCTGAAGCTCTCGGGTGGTGAGAAGCAGCGCGTGGCGATTGCGCGGACCATTTTGAAGAACCCGCGGGTGCTGATTTTGGACGAGGCAACCAGCGCGCTGGATACCGCGACGGAGCAGGACATCGGCACGGCGCTGCGCTCGGTGGCGTATGACCGCACGACGCTGGTGATTGCGCACCGGCTTTCCACGGTGACGGATGCCGACGAGATACTGGTGCTGCGCGAGGGTGCGATTGTGGAGCGCGGCAGCCATGCGGCGTTGCTGGCGGCGGACGGCGTGTACGCCGACATGTGGGCGGCGCAGCAGGTGGAGCACGAGGAAGAAGTGACGGGCCACAAAGTTCTGGGAGAAGTGGCGGAATAGGTTCCGGCGCGTCACAAAAGCCCAAAATGCATGTTTTTGGGTCATTTTTTAGCAGTCTGGCGTATTGCCCTGGTAGCGCTACGAAAAATCACCAAGTAGAAGGCGCCGATGGAAAATACGATGAACCAGACACAGACACCGCCTGAGCGCGACCTGAGCCACGCCGGCTCGGTTGTGGACAAGGCCATTGAGTACATGCTCAGCCAGCAGATCAACTCGCTGGCGATTGCCTCCGCCCTGCTGGGCGGCGCCATGGGGCTGCTGACACGCACTTTGCCCGACGATGTGGTCGTGCAGATTCTGCGGCAGGCGATGGAGAGTGTGGAATCCGGTGAAATGCGCTCCACGGTGGGCAAGGATCACGCGGGCGAGGCTTGACGGGGACGAGGGTTTTGCCCATAACCCGCCCTGGATTTCGGGCTGGCATCCGCCGGCCCGCTTTGCGTATTTGAGGATAGACCTATGGCCCGCCGTTGTGAACTGACCGGAAAGACCGTGCAATCTGGCAATAATGTCAGCCATGCGAACAACAAGACCCGCCGCCGGTTCTTGCCGAATCTGCAGGAAACCTCGCTGCTGTCCGACGTTCTGGGCAATATCCGGCTGCGCCTTTCCACCCGCGCGATCCGCACCGTTGAGCATAACGGCGGCCTGGATGCGTATCTGCTGAGCCAGAACGACAGCAAGATGACCACCGAAGGCCTAGCGCTGAAGCGCCGCCTGGAGCGCGCCACCGCCAAAAAGGCCGCCAAGACCGCGTAAACCGCGCGGCCTGGCAGTGATGGCTGGGCCGGATGTTTATACAAGTTACGCCAAAACTCGGGATCAGCGAGGCTGATCTCGAGGAAAGCTTTATTGCGGCATCTGGCCCTGGGGGGCAGAACGTCAATAAGGTCGCAACCGCCGTACAGCTGCGGTTTAATTTATTAAAATGTGAATCGCTGCCGGGCGCGGTGAAAACCCGCATGCGGGTGCTCGCCGGACGGCGGTTGAATAATGACGGGGTGATCGTGATCACCGCCAACCGCTTTCGCACGCAATTGCAGAACCGCGAGGACGCGCGTGAGCGGCTGTTCGAGATTATTCGTGAGGCGGCGGTGGCCCCGGTGTTCCGCAAGCCGACACGGCCGACGAAGGCTTCGAAGACGCGCAGGCTGGAGGCGAAGAGCCAGCGGGGCGAGACGAAGAGGTTAAGGCGGGGTGGGGATGACGGGTAGCCGGATTTTGAGGTCTTTTTACTAGGCGGCTAAGCGATGGTTCAGCTGTGCGGCTCCCAGTTACGGCACATGTGCGACGAATGCTCCGTAGAGCTGGATGGCTTCTGACCGATATGATGCATCTATGACTGCAGGATTTTCTGGGTCGGCAGAACTTACCACCGGAGGGCCAGGCAGTGTCCCGAAAATAGTCTTGCCGTTATCACTGACCACTTGGATTGACGCGTAGGGTGGTAGCGTGTTTGGCAACCCATTGCTTTTCAGCCAATCGCTAATGGTCTGCACCCCTTGCGGGCTCACGCGCAGGCCGACGCGACCAAAATACGGTCCCTGAAGCGCCGGGCACTCTGCATTGATGAAGATCGTCCCCGTCTCGTCGATGGCGATAACTTTATAGCTCTTGCATCCCGGCAGGAGCTTCAGGGGCGCCAAAAGCTGGCCGGATGCATCCCATATTTCTGGTGGACCAAAAAGGTAATCTTGGTTTACTGCGACGAACGACGCATCGCGGTTCATGACCAAAGGGTCGTCCGTGCTCTGTAGGCCGGTATAATTCTGGAACTTTATATATCTGTCCTTGGCGTCAATACGGCCAAGACTTGGTAGGTTGGAGTCCGCAACCAAGATATTCTGAAAATCATCTGAAACGCTAACATTTTGGAACTTATGGCCAAATTTTTGACCGACATCCTCAATGCCGGTGCTGGTCCAAATTTTTTCGGCGGAATAACTCTGATCAGGCAAGGGGCCTGAATTGCAGTTGAACCTCCCATCGCTGCCCAGGTCACTTTGGCCAAAGCAGGAGAATAATATTTCTTGGCCGTCATCACTAACTAGCTTAGCCGGCCCGGCACCCGGGCCCAAATATGCTGGCTTAATAGGACCTGGGTAGAGATGCGGCGTGAGCAATTGCACACCGGTTTTCATGGTCCAGCGGAAAATGCCGAAATCTTCCAAATGTTGCAGGCTTTGATAAAGGACCTGTTTTGAGAACTCGCCGGCAACGACCGTGCCGTCATAATTTATCGCTGTTGGCCAAATACCATAGCCATCAGGAGTTCCCCGCAATGCGATAAATCCGTCAGCCTCCGTCCAGAGTTGGCCATTAACGAGAAGCACACGGCCATCGCCGCTGATCGTGACAGCATGGGCGAATGGAATAGCCACCAAGTAGGGCCGATCCGCTGGCATTGCTTTCGCAGTTATGCAAGTTGCCAAAGCAACGAGCAGACAAAAAACCAAGCGGTGGCGCATTTGCTAATCCCAGGGGTAGAATAGATCGGAACGATAAGGGAAACGAATTGGTTCCGATAGATGGTTGCCACCGCAACTGCGAACAGCAGATTTCTGGCTGCGCGCCCTTCTACCCCACCCGGTTGTCGAGCCGTTCGTCCTCAATGCCGGCGGGTTCCAGATGCGAGATCACCTCCACCACTTGCGGCAGGAATAAATCCCTGACGGCGTTTTCCGCCGCGTCGCTGATGGCGTGGCCCTGGGTGATGGTGAGGTTTGCGTCCACTTCCATGTGGAATTCGACGAAGGTGCGGTCGCCGGAATCGCGGGTGCGCAGATCGTGCAGGCCGCGCACGCCGGGGCAGGCCATCACGCGGTCCTCGATGCGTTTGCGTTCTTCCGGCGGTAGTTCGCGGTCGAGCAGCTGTTTGAGCACGTCGGTATCGATGCCGCGGCTGTTCCAGAACATATAGCCGGCGATGACCAGGGCGAAAGCCGGGTCAACACGCTCCCAGCCCGTGAAGCGGATGATGCCCAGGGCGGCCAGCACGGCCAGATTAACGGCGACATCCGCGAGATAATTCGCCCGATCCGCCGCGATGGCAGTCGACCTGGTTTGCCGCATGACCCAGGTTTGCAGAATAACTAGGCCGGCGGCGGCAAGCAGGCTGGCGATGATAACCCAGAGGCCAAAGCCGATTTGCTTGACCGGATCAGGAAATACCAGCCGCTCGACCGACTGGAAGGCAAGTACGAGCGCGCCGCCGTAGAGAAAGCGCGATTGCGTGAAGCCGGCGAGGGCCTCGGCTTTGCCGTAGCCGAACCGGTGTCCTCTGTCGGGCGGGCGCTCGGCGAGGCGCACGGCGCGGAAGGTGGTGAAGGAGGTGACCACGTCCACCAGGCCGTCCACGGTGGAGGAGAGGAGTGCCACCGAACCGGTGGCGAGCCAGGCGGTCATTTTGACCACAAGCAGGAGAACGGCGGCCACAAACGTGATGCGGCTGGCGAACCGGCGCAGCTTGGAGGCCCGCTCAGCCGTGATGGGTGCACGCCGGGTATCGGTCACTGGCTCAGACTGCTGTGCGCGTGATGTTCGACGGAATGGGTCATGTGAATCGTCTAGCGGGGCGAGGCCGGAAATTCAAACTGATCCGGTGCGGGGGGCCTGAAGACCCCTTGCATGTGAGTGCATTAACCGTCTACCAAACCCGCAGACGAAGGTGGCCCTAACGGGCTGAAACGGGAATGCGGTGTAAAAATCCGCGGCTGCCCCCGCAACTGTAAGCGGCTAGCTCTCTCCACATGCCATTGCCTCAACGGGTGAGAAGGCGGAGGGCGCAAGAATCCGCGAGCCAGGAGACCGGCCGGCGTCGAGACATTTGCGCGTTTATGGGCGGGGTGCACCATGGATGGAAGGGAGAGAGACCCTGAGCCTCTGTCGCATTTTTGAAAGTGCCGCGCGCGGGGGAAACCTGCGCGTGGCTAGTGCGGAGCGGGTTATGAAAAAGGCTAAATTATTCCGGTATTTCCTGGCGGCGTCGCTGTTGCCGGTGGCGGCGTGGGCGGATGATACGGGGCAGGCGATTGTCGTTACCGCCACCCGTGTTGCAACGCCGGTGCGCAATGTGCCCGCGGGGATTACGGTGATCACCAAGGCGGATATGCAGGCGCGCGGTTACACCACGCTGGCGCAGGCGCTGAACGCGGTGCCGGGCCTGGGCGTGGTGCAGTCCGGCGGCCCGGGGAATGCGGCCAGCGTGTTTATCCGTGGTTCCAATTCCGAGGATGTGCTGGTGCTGCTTGACGGCGTGCCGGTTAACGATCCGTCCGAGGCCAACGGCGGCTTTAATTTTGGTATATATACGTTGAGCGATGTTGCGCGGATCGAGGTGGTGCGCGGTGCGATGTCCGGACTGTATGGCTCGAATGCTATTGGCGGGGTGATCAACATCATCACCGTGCAGGGGGGCGGCGCGCCGAAAGCCAGTATCGAGATGGCCGGCGGTTTCCCCAGCCAGGGTCAGGGAAGTGCCACCATTTCAGGTTCCACCGGCAAGTTCGACTATGCGTTGAGCGGCGGGTTGGATGAGGAATCAGGCTTTGATGCCACGCCCAAGCGCATGAGCGTTTATGCGGGCGTAAAAGACCCGTTCCGTTCCAAAATGGGATCGGTGAACCTGGGCTATTCGGTGGTGCCCGGCACGCGGGTTTATGTGGTGGCACGTGCGCAACAGACGGATGCGGGATTTCCGAATCTGGGCTACCCGATTTACGACGACCACAACGAGTTTGACAAAAACACCAATTATTTTGGCAAGCTCGGCGTGGCTAGCGAATTGTTCAACGGGCGGCTGAGCACGGATTTGTTTGTGGCGCGGGTGCAAAACGAGCTGCATTACACCAATTTGCTGGATGCGGTGGACCCGAATGGCGCGCAGGCGAATGATGTATACCACGGCACGCGGACCGATATGCAGTGGAACAATACGGTGCATCTGCCCGACGCCGGGATCAGCTCGCTCTCCTCGGTGATGTTTGGTGCTGAATATATTAACGACTCCGCAAAAGAGAACGTGAACGAGGCGTATGGCGGGTATCCGTATACGCAAGCGGTGGATCATGCGCAGCACACCTGGGCGGGACACGTGGGGGCGCAGACCACGCTGCTTAACCGGCTGACATTGACGGCGGCTTTGCGTGACGATGCGGTGTCGAGTTTCGGCAACGCGGTCACCTGGCGGACGGGTGGCGTGCTGGCGGTGCCGGAAGCGGATCTGCGGTTCAAAGCCTCCTACGGCACCGGGTTCCTCGCCCCCTCGCTGTTCGATTTGTATGGCAAGGACAGTTACGGTTATTCCGGCAATCCAAATTTGAAGGCCGAATACAGCAGCGGCTTCGAGGCAGGGCCGGAATTCGAAATTCCCCTGTCCGGGCCGGATAGTTTTATTAACCTCTCGGCCACGTATTTCCAGTCCAGCATCCGCGATCTGATTACTTTCGTGGAGCTTCCACCGAATGAGGTGGTTCCACCACATTACTATACCTCCACGGAGGCAAATATCGGCCGGGCCAATCTGAACGGGGTGGAGACCGAGGCGGTGCTGAGTCCAGCGCCTTGGCTGACGGCTGATTTCACCTATACCCGCACGCGCGCGGTGAATGCTGAGACTGGTGCCGCCTTGCTGCGCCGGCCACAGAATGTCGCGGCCGCGACGTTGACCATCGTACCGGCACCGGGCTTCAGCATCACGCCGCAGGTGCAATATGTTGGGCGGTTCGATGACTACCTGTACGCAAATAACGGCTATCCGGTAGGCACCGGCAGTTCCGACCCTGGAACCATTGTGAACCTGACCGCCTCGTACCGGCTGAATGATAAATTCACCCTGTTCGCGGTGGGCAAGAACATTCTCAACTCGAATTTCGAGGCGGTGAACGGCTTGCAGATTCCTGGAGCCTCACTGCTGCTTGGTGTGCGCGCGACGATTCAGTAAACGCAAAAACGGGCAGTTCACGCTGCCCGTTTTTTCTTAAAAGAACTTGGCCAAGCGAATCTCGACGTTGCGGTTCAGTGGCCCGCCGTGCACGGCGATATCGTATTCGCCGATGGCCATAACCTGCAGCGTCGGCGAGAGGAAGGTGGAGCCGATCAGGCGCAGCTGCGTCTCCTCCGTGCGGTTGCCCGAATCCAGCTTGCCGCCGCCTTGCAGATTGTAGGTCTGCTTGCCGCCGAAAGACTGGAAGACGCCCGGTGCCACGAAGGCGCCCATGGAGGGGGCGAATTCATATGGCAGATAAATGCGGATTTCCTGCGAGGGCTGCTCATGGAAACTGGCCGGAATGACGGCGGAGGCTTGCAGCGGGTTGCTGTCGGGCACCAGCCCGCCGCTCAGCGAATTATAAACGCCATAAATTGGTGGAATGCTGTTGGCGGAGACTTCCGGCGAGACATAGGCCGAGCGGTCGTTGGCGCCGAACAAATAGCTCTCGCTCCACATCTCAATTGCCAGGTTCTGCGTGGCGGGGGTGCCGAGCAGCACGGTGCGGAACCCGAGTTCCAGCTCGTAGGTCCAGGTGTTCTGGCTGCCGCTGAGGTTGACGTTACGGTTGAACGTGCCCAGGGGCGGCGCGATCCAGGGCGCCACCACGCCGTAGGTGCCGGTTTTCGGGTTGTTCAGCAGGTAGGAGAACAAGCCGAGATACGGCTGCGCGAAGCCGCTGGCATGCGAGAGATTGGCGTGGCCGGCCCCGTAGGATGGCAGCTGACCGCCAAGTGCTGGCACATAAGGGCCTGGGATATTGCTGATCCCCGCCTCCTGCCCGCCGAGGAAGCCGACGTAGGGCACATAAAACTGCGCGCCGGAAAGAACCCCGTCCACATCAAAGGTACGAATATAGCGGCCGACCACGATATCCGTGGAGATATGCGTATTCTGGCTGTAATCACCGCCACGAACAGCGCCCACTCCACCAGCATCGGTGAATATATTGTAGAACATGCCAATATTGACGTTGGCCGGCGGCGCAATGCCGTCGCCCGGAAGAGAGTCCGAGGCCAAAGCAGCATGCCCGCCGAGCGCTGCCGCAAACGGCAGAACCATGCTGAACAGACCTGCACGGAGATATTTTCCACGGTTTGACATCGTCAGGCTCCTCCCGAGCATTATGGCGGACAGCTTAAGGTTGTTCGCTTGCGGCGTATGACAGGCTTTCCTTACCAAACTGTCAATTCACTTTGCTGTTTACTTAAGAATATCAATCTGCTGTGGCCGGTTCATCACATCATGCGGTGCAACAAGCGGGCGGCGCAGAGTTTTGAAGTGGAGTTTTGAAATAGCCTCTACCGCCTCGCGGCGGTGCGGGCGCGCGATGCCAGGGCGAGCATGGTCTGGCGGCAAAAGGCGTGCTCGGGGGTGAGGGTTTGCTTGCAGGCCGATTCGGCGCGAAGTGCCGCGGCGATGGCTTCGGTGAGGGCTGGCAGCGACCAGATGTTCAGCGCACGGGTGACGAGGTTTTGGCGTTTGAAGAACACCGGCGGGCGCATTCCGGCCATGGCCTCGGAGGTGGAGGCACCTTGCGCGATGGCGCCGGCGGCGACGCGCAGGCGGAGCAGTTCGCCGAGCAGCACGCGCAGGATGCCGACGGGCGACTGGCCTTCGTCATAGGCCAGGGTCAACGCCCGGTCGGTGGCGGCGGGATCGCCGGAGATGGTGGCGTCGATGGCTTCCTGCATGGAGGTATCGCCGCCGTCGGCCAGGGCCGCGGAGACATCGGCCAGGGACAGGCGTTTTTCCGCGCCGGCGTAGAGGAACAGCACTTCCAGCGCTTGGTGCAGCGGGCCTTCCTCGCCGGACACGTTGTTGGCGACCCAGGTGGCGGCGTCCTGGTCGATGGTGAGGTTCTGGGCGCGCAAACGGGCAGTGATGACGCCGGGCAGGCGGGCGGCGTCTATGGCGTAGCAGGCGATGGCGGTGGCGGCGGGGGATTTTTCAGCCAGGGCGCGCAGCTTGGATTTACCCGTGAGTTCCCCGGCTTCCAGGATGATCAGCGCGTCCGGGGGGGATTTGAGCAGGGTCTCGACGGATTTAACCAGGGTTTCATGCGCGTCGCGCACGCGCACGATGCGCTTGCCGCCGGTGAGCGAGGCGGCGGTGGCTTCCGCCAGCAGGGTGGCGGCGTCCGGGTTGTGCAGTTCGGTGTAGCGGAACGGGTCGTCGATGGCGCCGGGAAAGGCGCGGACGAGGGTCAGGCCGCGCTCGGCGACCAAGCCTGAATCCGGGCCGAAGATGAGGACGACCGGTGTGGCCGGGTTTTTTAAAAACGCTTCGGTGCGGCTGGCATCAAGCTTCATCTGCCGTGCGCCCCGTCATGCCCCCGGATGAGCGTTGAAATAGGCGGCGACCTGGCTGGTGATCTGCGCGGCGATGGTGTCGGCCAGCTGCTGGTTCACGGTGTCGGTTTCCAGGGTAAGGGCGAAATACTGCTGGTCGACGATGTTGGCGGCGTTCTCGGTGGTTGCCATGCCGGTGGCGAGCGGGGGGCCGCCGGCGATGGGGCTGAGCACCCATTTGGCGTTGGCAATGAAGCGGTTACGGGTCGCCGCGGTGTCCTGCTGTATGCCGATAGCGGTGTCGCCGATGCTGTAGTCAACGGTGAGGCTGTAGAGCTCGGTGTCCGGCGCGCCGGCGGCGTGCATCTGCGTTTCCAGGCTTTCGCGCAGCATCTGCCCGGTGCGGTCGGGGATGTTGCCCACCGCCACGGTGTCGAGCTTCCGGGCCACGGTTGTGCCGCCGCTCTGGCCGTACAGCGGCGTGAAGCCGCAGCCGCCGAGGGCGAGGAGGCCGAGAACGGGGAGAAATTTACGCGGGTTTGACGACAAAGTTCACGATCCTGTCTGGCACGCAGATTTCTTTCACGATGACCTGCCCCACTAATGCGCCTGCCACGGCCTGCTTGGCAATCGGCAACGCGACATCGGCCTTGGCACCGGCGGGCAGCAAAATTGTGCCGCGCAGTTTGCCGTTAACCTGCACGGCGACGGTGACCTCGTCGACCGTGAGGTAGGCGGGGTCGGCTTTGGGCCAGGGCTTGGTGGCAACCATGCCGTTGTTTGGGCTGATGGCGGCGAAAACCTCCTCGGCGAGGTGGGGCATCATCGGGGCGATCAGGTGGGCGATGGCCTCGATGGCTTCAAACCTTGCCCAAAGTAATCCGGGTTCCGTAGGCGAGGCACCGGCCAGGGCGCCGGAAAGCTCGTAGATGCGGGCGACGGCAAGGTTGAAGGTGAAGGTATCCAGCGCCTCGCTCACCGCGGCGATGGTGCGGTGGGTGAGCTGGCGGAGTTTTTTCGCGTCGCCGGTGAAGCTGTCCGGTGTTGCCACGCGCGGCTCGGCGGCGATGGCCAGGGCCAGGCGGTAGAGGCGGTGGACGAAGCGGTTGGCGCCGAGAATACCGGATTCGGTCCATTCCACGTCGCGTTCCGGCGGATTGTCGGAGAGCACGAACCAGCGCGCGGTGTCGGCGCCGAAGCGGTCGATGATGACGCCTGGGTCCACCGTGTTGCGCTTGGATTTGGACATTTTTTCGATGCGGCCGACGGTGACGGGTGCGCCTGTCTCGAAATGTTTGGCACCCTCGGGGCTCTTCACCACCTCTTCGGGGTAGAGCCAGTTGCCCTCGGAATCCTTGTAGGATTCATGCGTGACCATGCCCTGGGTGAACAGGCCAGCGAACGGTTCCTTCAGCGAGACATGCCCGGTTTTTTGCATCGCGCGGGTGAAAAACCTTGCGTAGAGCAGGTGCAAAATGGCGTGCTCGATGCCGCCGACATACTGGTCCACCGGCAGCCAATGGTTCACCGCGTCCAGGTTGGTCGGCGTGGCGGCATGCGGGGAGCAAAAACGGGCGAAGTACCAGGAGCTGTCGATAAAGGTGTCGAACGTGTCGGTCTCGCGCGTGGCGGCTGCACCGCATTTGGGGCAGTTCACATGCTTCCAGGTGGGGTGATGGTCCAGCGGGTTGCCGGGGCGCTCGAAGGTGACGTCTTGCGGCAGAATGACCGGGAGTTGCTCAGCCGGGACCGGCTGCGGGCCGCAGGCATCGCAATGGATCACCGGGATCGGGCAGCCCCAGTAGCGCTGGCGGGAAATGCCCCAGTCGCGCAGGCGCCAGTTCTGTACCGCCTTGCCAGCGCCCAGTCTTTCCAGCTCGGCGATAGCGGCGGGTTTCGCCTGCGCGGTCGGCAGGCCGGTGAGGAAGCCGGAGTTGACGATGACGCCTTCGCCATCCAGCGCCTTGGTGAGTTTTTCCGGGATGGCGTCGACGCTGGGGGCGACGACGATGGGAATGGGCAGCGAATATTTGGTGGCGAACTCGAAATCGCGCTCATCGCCGCCCGGGCAGCCGAAAATCGCGCCGGTGCCATAGTCCATGAGCACGAAATTGGCGATCCAGATGGGGTAGGTCTGCCCGTTAAGCGGGTTTTTAACGGTCAGGCCGGTGTCAAAGCCCTTTTTCTCCGCCTGTTCGATGGCAGCCTCCGAGGTGCCCTGGGCAGCGCATTCCGCGAGGAAGGCGGCAGCCTGCGCGTTGGACGCCGCGACGGCCTTGGCGATGGGGTGTTCCGGCGCGATGGCGAGGAAGGACATGCCGAACAGCGTGTCCGGGCGGGTGGTGTAAACAGTGACGGAGGCAATGTCCGCAACGCCGGTGGTCAGCGGGAAGGTGACATCCGCGCCCTGGGAGTGGCCGATCCAGTTTTCCTGCATCAGCTTCACGCGCTCGGGCCAGCGCGGCAGGTCTTTCAAACCCTCCAGCAGGTCTTCGGCGTAATCAGTGATTTTGAGGAACCATTGCGAGAGGTTCTTTTTCTCGACCGGGGCGCCAGAGAGCCAGCCGCGCCCGTCGATCACCTGCTCATTGGCGAGCACGGTATGGTCCACCGGGTCCCAGTTCACGGCACTCATGCGCCGTTCGACCAGGCCGTTGGCCCAGAAATCCAGGAAGATTTTCTGCTGCTGGCCATAATATTCCGGGTCGCAGGTGGCGAATTCGCGGGACCAATCGAGCGAGAGGCCCATGCGCTTGAGCTCGCCGCGCATGGTGGCGATGTTGGCGTAGGTCCAGGTCGCGGGGTCGGTCTTGCGCTGGCGGGCGGCGTTTTCCGCCGGCAGGCCAAAGGCGTCCCAGCCCATCGGGTGCAGCACATCATACCCGCTGGCGCGCTTGTAGCGGGCGACGACGTCGCCCAGCGTGTAGTTGCGCACATGCCCCATGTGGATTTTGCCCGAGGGGTAGGGGAACATCTCCAGCACGTAATACTTGGGTTTGCCGGAGGTGGGGGCATCCGCGGCTTTGAACAGCGCGGCGGACTCCCAGGCGGCCTGCCAATGCGGCTCGGCGGTGGCGAAATCGTAGCGGGTGGTTTCAGTGTCTGACATTGTGGCCTGTGTTTAGTGAACCGGGGCGGCCACGCCAAGGGGCAAGCAAACATGGCCGGGTCATGACCCGTGGATGGGCGGCCCGTAACTTTTTATTTACTGCGAATGAATAAAATGTTATCAACCATGGGTGGTGCCTGATTTAACCAAGTGGAGAAAGCAAGCATGATCAATGTTTTTTTACAGCCTTTGAGGCTTTTGAATGCTGATCGCCGGGCTGTGACCGCGATCGAATATGCACTGATTGCGTCGCTTATAGCTGTGGTAATTATCGGTGCGGTGACTACTTTGGGTACTGGCGTTGCGGGCACGTTCAATAGCGTTGCGAGCGAGCTCTAAGCTGGAGTTTCCACGAGGCTATGTGTGGGGCGGCCTTAGCTTAGGGGAAGCCGCCCTTTATATATTTTTGTGTCAAGCGGCGCCTGGCAGGCTTATAGCTTGACGCAACCGCGCCAGCCTTAAACGATTAGCCTCTAATCCTCTAAGCTAGACATCAGCGCCAAGGCTGCCGAGTTGCCGGAACGGATGGCGCCTTCGATGGTTGCGGGCAGGCCGGTGTCGGTCCAGTCGCCCGCGAGCATCAGATTGGGATTGTGGGTCCGGGTTTTCGGCCGGCGGGCCAGCTGCGCCGGGGTGGCGATGATGGTGGCGCGTTTTTCCCACACCACGCGGTGGACCGGGATTTCCGGCGGCAGCGAGAAAGCGGTGGCGAGTTCGGACCAGACCTTGGCCGCGATGTCCGCAGGGCTCATGCCGGCATAGCGGTTGGCGGCGGAAATGGTGACCGAGAGGACATCCTTATGGGCGAACACCCATTCCGTCATGCCGCCGAGGAAGCCCCAGAAGCCGGCCTCTCCGGGGTCGAGCGAATATTTGAAATGCAAATTGTAGATGGATTCGAACTCGTTGGGCACCATCAGGTCCGGCACCAGTTCGCTCGCGATCCAGGGCGGCACCGCCAGAATGGTCGCCTGCGCCGGATTGATTTCGGTCACCCTCTCACCCAGGCGAATATCCGCGCCGCGTTCGCGCAGCCATTCCAGCGCGGGGTCGATGAATGTCTCGGAAAGGCCGACGCGGGCATAGCGCGGTATGGTCGCGTAGCCGCCGCGGTCCAGAGTTTCCGCGAACACGCTGCGCAGCAAGGCTGCCGACGCGATATCCGGGGTGGTGTTGAGCGAGGAAACGGCCAGCAGCTCCAGCAGCCCGGAATATAGCGGGCCGGCTCCGGCCAGCAGCGGGGCGACGAGGTCGGTGCTTTTCGCTTTTTTGAGCTTGAGCATCGCAACGTAATGCCGCAGCCCGGTGCCAGGCACGCGGCGTTTGGGCGAGAATATCCACCACGGAAATCCGGTATGGTTAAGCCGCAGCGTCCAGTTTTCGCCGGTGCGCAGGTCGCAGAAGGGGAAAACCGGCTCGGCCGGCCCGGTCAGCGAGCGTTTGGCGCCGACCCGGTGCAGGTACGAGAGGGTGGAGATGTTGCCCGAGAGCAGCAGATGGTTGCCGTTGTCGATGCGGCAGCCCAGCACATTGTCAAAATGCGAGCGCGCCCGGCCGCCGGCGGTTTTGGAGGCCTCGAACAGCACGACATGATGGCCGGATTCAGTAAGCTGGCAGGCTGCCGCTAGCCCTGCGAGGCCGGCGCCGATGACATGTACGCTCATGTTGTCCTCACGCTATCAGCAGACGGGCGGCCAGCGTGAGTTTGCGCCAGGCTGGAAGTTTCGCGCGTGGGCCGGAATAATTGAAGTTATGCCGCCGTAGAATGCCGAGCAGCGGGCGGTAGCTGGCTTCCATGAGCCGGGCGGGGCGCATGGCTTTGGTGTCGCACCGGGCCATGGCGGCTTCGGCTTCGGCGAATTTTTGTTCCGCCATCGTGGCGATACGGGCGCACACACCGGGGAGCGCGGGAGAGGCCAGAGCAGCCTGCGGTTCAGCGGGGATACCGGCTTCGTCCAGGAATTCCTTGGGCAGGTACAAACGTCCGCGCGCCGCGTCCTCGCCGACGTCACGCAGGATGTTGGTCAGTTGCAGGCCCCGGCCCAGCGCATAGGCGACATCGCGCGCCGCCGCGGAGGCGTCGCCGAATACCCGCACGGAAAGCCGCCCCACCGCGGAGGCAACCCGGTCACAATACACATCCAATGCCGCAAGTGTTGGTGCGACAATCGGTTCGCCAGCATCCATTTCCATTCCGTCCACGATGTCCTGAAAATCTTCTCGCTGCAAATCAAATTCGCGTATGGCCGCAAGTAAAGAGCGGGTTATGGGGTCATTTGCCTCGCCGCGGTAAAGTGCGGCGATGCGTGTGCGCCAGGCATCCAGGGCCGCGCGTTTCGCCTCGAAGCTGGCGTCGTCGTCGGCGATGTCGTCCACCACGCGGCAAAAGGCGTAGATGGCGTACATGGCGTCCCGCCTTGGCGCGGGGAGGATTTTCATGCCGTGGTAGAACGAGGTGCCGGAGGCTTTCACCAGCGCGGTGACATACGCGGTATCGGCGGCGGTACCGGTCATGCGAAGCGGCCCAGCGAGAGGATGGCGGCGGTGAGGAAGTCCAGCTTGCTGAGCTTCACCCGGCTGGCCAGTGGGTCGCCGTGGCGCAGGCGGGTGGTCAGGCGGCGGGCCAAGCGGGTGATGATGGCGACCTCGACGCGCAGACGGCGGGCGCGCACCAGGTCCGGCAGGGCGGCGGCGGCGGCGTTCAGCCCGTCGGTCAGGTCCAGCATTTGGTTGAACACGCCGCGCAGGGCGGGGGTGGTTTCCGGGCGGGCGAGGTCGTCCGTGGTCAACCCGGCTTTCGCCAGCATGTCCTGCGGGATGTAGCAGCGGTCCAGGCTGCGCAGGTCGCCGGCGCAGTCCTGCAAGTGGTTCAGTACTTGCAGCGAGGCGCAGAGTGCGTCGGAGGCCGGCCAGGTGGCTTTGTCCTCGCCGTGCAGGTCCAGCACGTAGCGGCCGACCGGGGCTGCGGAGTAACGGCAATAGTCCATCAGCGCGGCCCAATCGGCGTAGCGGTTCTGCACCGCGTCCTGGCGGAAGGCGACCAGGAGTTCGCGGGCGTGGATGGAAGTGACGCCCGATTGCGCCAGGGAGGCGCGCAGGCGGGCGGCGCTGGGGGCGCCGTCCTCGCGCGCGCCGGTCAGCACCTCTTCCATTGCGTTCAGCCGGGCGATTTTATCCGAGGGTGAGAGCGTGGCGGAATCCGCGATATCGTCGGCGTTGCGGGCAAAGGCGTAATAGGCGTGCACATGGTCGCGCAGTTCCTTGCGGATGAGCAGGGAGCCGACGGGGAAGTTTTCGTCGGCCTTGTCCTTGCCGGACCAGGCTTCGACGGTTTGTTCCGGGGTGGCGGTGGCGGCGAGGGCGTTGTCGTTCGCGCTCATGCGCCGGGCCCCCCGTAGGCGCGGCTTTTCCATTTGGCGCCGGTGCCGCGCCAGTAATTTACCGCCGAGGTGATGGTGGCGGCCATGTAGAACACCGCGATGAAGGGCAGCGCCAGGGCGAAGAGCTTCGGCTGGTTATAGCGCTTGAGGGTGGGGAAATAGCTGACGATTGCCAGCACCGAGGCGGCTAGCCCGGCCAGGAAATGCCAGCCGTGGCCGTGGATGACCTCGAGCGGTGCCACCAGCCAGACCAGGGTGAGGCCGAGGACGGTGCCGGCCAGGATAAGGGCGGAATAGTTGAGCTGGGTGAAGGCGGTGCGGGTGATCATGTTCCAGATATCAGCCACTTGCGGATAGGGGCGGATGGAGGTTGCCAGGCCCGAATGGCCGAGGAAGATCGGGCCGAATTTCTTCGCCTCGGTGGCCAGGGAGACGTCGTCGATGAGGGCGGACTTGATTTTCTCCAGCCCGCCGAGGCGATCCAGCGCCTCCCGGCGGATGAGCACGGTGCCCCCGGCGGCGGCGGCTGTGGATTTGAGCGGGTTGTTCACCAACGCGAAGGGATAAAGCATCTGGAAGAAATACACGAAAGCGGGGATGAGGAAACGCTCCGGCAATGAGGTGCAGTTGAGGCGGACCATTTCCGAGACCATGTCGGCCCGCGGCGTGAGCAGGCGGGTGACCAGGGAGGAGAGGTGGCGGGAGTCGTGGGTGATGTCGGCATCGGCGAACAGCAGTATGGGCGCCGTGCTGGCTTCCACTCCCTGTTGCAGTGCCCAGAGTTTGCCGGACCAGCCGGGGGCCTTGGGTTTGCCGGTGACGATGGTGAGTTTCAGGTGCGTGCCCGCCAGTTGCGCGGTGCCGTCGGTGGAGTTGTCGTCGACCAGGATGACGCGGAAATTGCCGGCGTAGTCCTGCGCCAGAAGGGAGGCGATGACCGGGGCGATGGTCCCGGCCTCGTCGCGCGCGGGGATGACGATGTCCACATCCGGGAATTCAGGCGGCGTGGCGGGGGGGAGTTCGGGCGTGGATTCCCAGAATTTGCCGTGCAGGAAAAACAGGTAGAGCCAGATGAGCAGGGCGAGGGTGGCGATCATGGCATCATGCCCTGGGCGCGGAACCAGGCGAGGGCGTCGGTCACGGCGGCGGTGGCGGGGCGGGGCTGGTAGCCCAGCCTGGCCTCTGCCTTGACGGAGGAGAAGAACATTTTTTTGCGGGCCATGGCGAGGATTTCAGGGGTCATCAACGGGGTGTTGCCGGTGACATTGGCGATTCTCTCCATGACCCAGGCCAGGGGCATGAGCGGGGTGATGGGCAGGCGCAGGGTTGGCGGTTTGCGGCCGGTCTGCGCGGCGATCATCACCAGCAGGTCACGCAGCATCAGGTTGCCGCCGCCGAGAATATAGGCCTCGCCGGTGCGGCCTTTTGCCATGGCCAGCAGGTGGCCATCGGCGACGTCGTCGACATGCACGATGTTGAGGCCGGTATCGACATAGGCGGGCATACGGCCGCAGGCGGCGTCCAGCACCATCTGGCCGGTGGGGGTGGGCTTCACATCGCCGGGGCCGACCGGGGTGGAGGGGTTGACGATGACGATGTTCTGGCCGCCGGCGGCAAGGGCGCGGACGGCCTGTTCGGCGTCGTATTTGGATTTTTTATAGGCGCCGAGGTGGTGTTCGGGCTTGATCGGGGTGGCCTCGTTTGCCGGGGAGCCGTCATCTGTCAGGCCCAGGGCGGCGACGGAGCTGGTGTAGACGCTGCGCTCCACCCCGGCGGCCGCGGCGGCGCGCAGCAGGGCGACCGAGCCGTCGATATTTACACGGCGCATCGCGGCTTCATCGGGCACCCAGAGCCGGTAGTCCGCCGCGACGTGGAACAGATAGCGGCAGTTATACAGGGCTGGCCCGAAGGTGGACGGGTTGGCAAGGTCCAGCGGAACCAGCTCACATGGCAGGCCGGTAAGGTTGCGCTGGTCGCTGCCCGGCCGGGTGGTGAGGCGGAGTTTGTGGCCCGCGCGGTGCAGGGCGCGGGCGACGGCGGCGCCGACGAAACCGGTGGCCCCCGTTACAAGCGTAAAATCGTCCTGACTCAAAATTTAGCTCCGCAATTCATAACCCGGGGTTTCCCGCCATATATACAAATCCGGGGCTTGCTGCTGTAGAACCTATTGCAGCTTTTGGTGCAACCAGGAGGAGCCGATATGGCCGAATCAGCCGCCACCACCGCCGATTTTAAGGCCCGGCACTGGAGTTTCCCTGTAGCTGGGCAGATCAAACCAGGGACGGACACGCATTACCAGATGCTGACGCGGCTGCTGGAGGAGACCTACAACCCGTACAAACCGGCGGTGCTGGACTGGCCGGAGCTGGTGGAAGCCTATGACATTCCGATGAAACCCGACGAGGATTACGTGCTGCCGGCCGATGCGGAATGGGGGGTCATGGTAACCGGCTATTGCGAATGCATCGACAGTTTTTTTGCCTACGGGTTGTTCGAAATGGCCAGGCGCTCCGGCTATTTCCCGGCGGAGCTGGTGGATACCTTCGAGCCGGTGGTGCAGGAGGAAGGGTGGCACATATTGTTCTTCACCAACTGGATCGCCTGGTACAAGGCGACGATGCCGCTGTGGCGGCGGCCGTATTTTGCCCTGAAGACGGCGGCGGTATGGGCTTTTCTTGTCTGGGAGCGTATCGGGATCGCGCGAGATGTGGATGGGCTGGAAGGCGCTGATGCGAATTTTACCATCAACGGGTCGAAGGCTTTGAGTGATGAAATGGACCCGGCGGTGCTGATGGATATTTGCCTGGAAGAAGCTAAGCGGCTGGTCCGCCCAACGACCATGCCGAAACTGGCGCGGCTGGCGCGGTTGTTCGTCCGCCCCAAAAAACGGCCCGTTGCGGCTTGAAAAAGCACCTGCGTCTGGCGCCCGCGGCCTTTGCGCTGGCCGGCGTCGCGGTGGTTACCGGGCTGGTGATTTATTTTGGCGCGGCGGACGTGCTGCGCGTGCTGAGTTCGGTGAAGCCGGCCGGGTTTGGCAAATATATTCTGGCGCAGCTGGGGATTTTGCTGGGACTGGGGTTGTGCTGGCGCATGGTGCTGCGCAGCCGGATGCGCGGCAGCTATTGGCTGTGCGTGTGGGGGCGCATGGTGCGCGATGCCACGGGTGAGTTTCTGCCGTTTAGCCAGGTGGGCGGGTACGTGCTGGGCGCGCGGGTGATGACGCTGGGCGGGGTGAATTTTGCCGACGCGACGGCTTCCACGCTGGCGGATATTACCACGGAATTTTTGGCGCAACTGGTGTTTGTTGGTATCGGGCTTTCGATTTTGGCGCACAAGGCACCTTCCAGCGGGTTGCTGGTGCCGGTGGCGGTGGGGCTGTGCGTCGCCGTGGTGATGGGGGTGGGGCTGATTTTGGCGCAGCGCGGCGGTGGGGCGAAAGTCTTCCGGGCGCTGGCGGTGCGGATTGCCGGGCAGACGGGTGAGGGCGCGGCGCTGAGCATCGACCGGCTGCAGGCCTCGCTGGATATTATGTATGGCGAGCGTGACCGGTTGGCTTATGGGGCGTTTTACCATCTGGTGTGTTGGTTCGGTACGGCGAGCGCGTCCTTCATTGGGTTTCATGCGCTGGGGGTGAAGCTGACATTTGCCGATGCGATATGTATCGAGGCGATGCTGCATGCGATTATGGCGCTGGCGTTTTTCATCCCTGGGCGGGTAGGAATCCAGGAGGCGGTGTATACCGTGCTGGGCGGGATTTTTGGGGTGCCCCCGGATGTTGCGCTCTCGCTCTCGCTGATGCGCAGGGCGCGGGATTTTGTGATTGCGGTGCCGGTGCTGCTGGTGTGGCAGGCGATTGAGGCGAAGCGGCTGAAGGCCGGGGTTTGAAATTTTGGGAGGTGGCTGATGTCTGTTCTGGGGTGGATTGTGCTGGGTTTGCTGGCCGGATGGATCGCCAGCCATATAGTTGATAACCACGGCAAGGGGCCGGTGCTGGACATGGTGCTTGGCATTGTGGGCGCGCTGGTGGGCGGCAGGATTTTTATGGTGCTGGGGGCAGCACCAGTGAGCGGGGTTAATATTTACAGCCTGTTCGTTTCAGTCGTGGGGGCGGTGGTGGTGTTGGTGGTGTACCACGCGGCAATGGGTAACCGCCGGCTCTGACGTTGTTTATGACCGGACTTGTGACCGGGCCGTGGGCAGGCGCGCGGCTGCGCACCATGCGGCTGATGTTTTTCATGGCCGGGATCGGGATCTCCGTTTGGGCGATTACCGTGCCGTATACCAAGATAAAATTTGGCATCGCTGACGGCACGCTCGGGCTGATATTGTTTGCGGGCGGCTTTGGCGGCGTGCTGGTGATGCCGTTTGCCGGGCTGGCGATAAGCCGCTGGGGTAGCCGCAACGTGCTGCTGGTGGCGGCCGTGGGGCTGGCGCTGCTGCTGCCTTGCCTGGTGAGTGCACCGTCGCCGCTGGTGTTTACTGGTTTGTTGTTGGTGGCAGGCACGATGTTTGGCGCGCTGGACATTGCCATGAACGCGCAAGGTGCGGTGGTGGAGCGCCAAAGCGGGCGTTTGCAGATGTCGGGATTTCATGCGTGCTACAGCCTGGGAAGTTTGGCGGTGGCGGTGGCGAGTTCCGTGCTGCTGCGGCTTGGGGTTTCCTATTTTGTTTGTGCATCGATCAACATGGTGGCGATTCTGTTGATTTTGAGCCAGGGCGGGTTTTTGGTCTCGCATGCCGAGGATGCGCCGCCCGAGGGGCCGAAAATGGCGTTGCCGAACAAGGCGACGATTGTGCTGGGGCTGTGTTGTTTTGCATGTTTTATGACCGAGGGTGCGGCGACGGATTGGAGCACGATTTTTCTGCGGTTTTCGCGCGGGATGACGCTGGCCTCGGCGGCTTTGGGGTATGCGGCGTTTGCGGTGGCGATGGCGGGGGCAAGGCTGCTGGGGGATAGGGTGGCGACGCGGTTGGGCCAGACGGCGGTGATGCGGATGGGTTGTGCTGTGGCGGTGGCGGGGTTTGGCGCGGCGATTTTTGTGCCGGTTGGCTGGGTGGGGATTCTGGGGTTTGGCCTGGTGGGGCTGGGGACGGGGAATATTGCGCCGCTGGTGATGAGTGCGGCCTCCCGCGTGCCGGGGATGGCGGCGAACCATTCCGTGCCGGCGGTGGTGGGGCTGGGATATGCCGGGTTTCTGGTGGGGCCGGTGTTGATTGGCGCGGTGGCGAATGGGCTGGGGCTGGGGTTTGCGCTGGGGCTGGATGCGGTGCTGCTGGGGGCGACGTTTTTCGCGGCGGAGGCGGTGGCGGGATAGGGGGGTGTTTCACGTGGAGCACTTGTGAAGAAGATGTGATAACGCGTTGTTAGTGCGGTAGAATTTTTTGCTTGCACCCCAATTTGTGCGGGTTTGTATCGGAAAAGGAATGAGTTGGCGGGCGCCGGAAGATTAGATACGCCGTTATCGTTCAATCCGCTATTCTTCAATCGACGTGTGGTTGGCGCCTGTTTTCGGCGACTTGGGTGAGGGTATCCGTTCAGCGATTTTTAGAAATGCATCAATCTCATTTGTAAGCATCAGGCGTAGATGTTCTTCTATTTTTTCATCGGTCCAGTTCCACCACTTGATTTTTTGTAAGCGGTAAATTGTTTCCTCGTCGAATCTGAATTTAACGAGGCGCGCGGGATTGCCTGCGACGATGGCGTAGGGAGGGACGTCTTTTACCACTACCGCCCGCGCTCCAATAACCGCGCCGTTGCCGATGGTGACGCCGGACATGATAATGGCCTCCATACCGATCCAAACATCATGACCGATGACGACATCGCCTTTTGTTCGTGGATGTCCCGCGATTTCCCAGGCTGATTTGAACAAGAGGTTGAAGGGGTAGGTGGTCACCCAGTCGGGACGATGCTCGCCGCCGAGAAGAATTTTTACGCCGTTGGCCAGCGAACAGAAATTGCCAATGGAAAGGGTGCCGCCATTTTGTGGAAATTCGATAGACGGGTTGCCGTAGCTCGCTCGGCCGATCTGGTACTGGGGAAACTGCTTTTGAAGGCTGTTGGCATGTAACCACTCCAGGCTTTTGCTTTTTTCGGTTTGCCAGGGGGTTAAAGCGGGCGACGCGGTTTTCTTGCCACGCATAGTCGTGAATAATTTTTCTATGCTGTTTTCGATAGATTTTATAACCGGGATTTTCATAGTCTGACGTCCAATCATTTGGCGTTGAGCGGACGGGAAACGATGCGGCTTACGGGCGCGATTTTCTGCTCAACAACGTGTTATTAACATTTAATACTATGCGATAATCACCCATGTCCATCGTTGTTGGATATTTTGTGCAACTATGTGGGGCCATTCTTCGTCGTTGTTTTGCTAGGATAGGGACAAGGAAAATTGGGTGTAGCCGTCGCCGGCGTCGCCTTGGGAGGTGATTTGCGGGTTTTGCAGGAGGTAGCGGGCGGCGGCGGGGGAGGATTCGAAGGTTACGGTTACGGGGGCGCCGATGGGGGCGAAGGACCAGACGGGTGGGGTTGCGACGGTGATGGTTTTTTGCGCGAGGATGTAGCGGACGATGATGTCGCGGGTTTGGTCGGGGGCGCGGAGCAGGACGGCGTTGGGGTTTTGGACGATGTTGCCGGAGTCGGCGCGGTAGTTGTTGGTGATGACGATGAATTGCTGGTCTGGCGTGATGGGGGTGCCCTGGTAGCGGAGATTTGTGATTCTGTTGGCATTGGCGTTGAATTTTCCGTGCGCGCCGAAGCGGGCCGGTTGGGTGATGTCGATTTGGTAGGTGATGCCGGAGATGACGTCAAAAATGTAGGAGGGGACGTGGCGGTTGAGCAGGGGTTGCGGGGCGGGGTTTTGCGGGTCGATCTGGTTAAAGATTTCCGCTGAGTGTTCCAGCCAGTTTTGCAATTGCGCGCCGGTGACCTGGAGGGCGCAGACGGTGTTGGGGTACATGTAGAGGTCCGCCACGTTTTTGATGGCGATGGTGCCGGCGGAGAGGTCGACGTAGTTGTCGGGGGATTGGTAGCCCTCCTTGAAGGGGGCCGCGGCGGAGAGGATTGGTAGGGTTGTTGGTGGCAGCAGGGGTGTTGCGTACCAGGTTTGGGCGGCGTTGACCAAGGCCAGCGAGGCGTCGGTGCCGATGAGGGCGAAGTAGCTGTTGAGTGGTTGGGTTAGGTGGCCGATGGGTTCGCGAATCCAGGCCAGGGTTTGCTGATGGTCGGGGGTGACGGCGGAGTCGACCTGGGGGTCGTTGGTGGCGAGCGAGGTGACGGTGTGGTCGTCGCGTTGGGAAATTGGCTGGGTGGAGCAGGTGAAATCCGCAACCAGCCATTTGCCGTTTTGCTGGGTTAGGGTGAGGTCGATGATACCGATGTCGCTGCCCCAGAAGCCGGGCATGGTGGCGGGGATGTTGTTGAGGGTGCCGCGGGTGGCGTCGAGGCCCTCATAGCCGGCGTAGTCGGGGCCGGGGAAGACGCGGTGGGAGTGGCCGGTGAAAATGGCGTCGATGCCGGGGATTTGTGCCAGGTAATAGCTGGCGTTTTCGTCAAACCCCCGGCGGGGGGCGGTGGAGATGCCGGAGTGGCTCAGCGCGATGAGAAGGTCAACCTGCGGACGCAGGGTGGGGATGTGTTTTTGCGCGGCGTCCACGATGTCCGACGTGGTTATGTGGCCGGTTAGGTGAGCTTTGTCCCAGTTGGTGATTTGCGGCGGGGTGAAGCCGATGACGCCGATCTTGAGGGCGTGGGTGGTGCCGTCCTGCGCCGTGAAAGTGCGATTTAGGATGAGGGTGGGGGGGAGCCAGGGGGAGCCGTCGGCGTTGTGGATGTTGGCGGTGCAGAAGGGGAAGTTGGCGCCGGACAGGGCGGCGGTGAGGAAGGGGAGGCCGTAGTTGAACTCGTGGTTGCCGATGGTGGCGGCGTCGTAATTGAGCGTGTTCATGGCGCGGATGGTGGGGTGGATGTGGCCGGGGGGCATGTTGCCGGGCAGCGCCATGTAGTCAGCCAGCGGGTTGCCTTGGATGGTGTCGCCGTTGTCGAACAACAGGGTGTTTTGCGCTTGGGCGCGGGCGGCGCGGATGAGGGTGGCGGCCTTGGTGAGGCCGACGGTGTTGTCCGGCGTGTCGCGGAAATAGTCGTAGTTTTCGTCAAAACTGTGGAGGTCGGAGGTTTCCAGCAGGCGGAGTTTGATGACGGGGCCGGTGGCGGCGCTGGCGGCCGTGGGGAGGGCTGCGAGGGCGGCGGTGGATTGGAGGAGGGTGCGGCGGGGGAGGGAGTTGGTCATGCGGGCAGTGAAGCCAGGAAGTGGCGGGGGGCGCAACCCTGGCGTGTTGTGGAGGAAAATTCTGGACAGGGTTTTGGGTATGACGTATACGGCAGGTAATGACGCATTGCGTTAGAGTGGGAGGGTTGTGGTGAAATCTGTGCCCGTGCCGGTGCTGTATTCGGTGAGCCAGCTGGGGCGTGAGCTGGGGGTTACCGCCCGCACGATACGATTTTATGAGGATAAGGGGCTGATTACGCCGCAGCGGGCGGGGACGACGCGGGTTTATGGGCCGCGGGACCGGGGGCGGTTGATGCTGATTTTACGGGGGAAGCGGCTGGGGTTTTCGCTGCGGGAGATTGGCGAGTTTTTGGACCTTTATGATGCCGACCCGGCGCACCAGGTACAGACCAGGCAGTTGCAGCAGGCCGTGCGCAAGCGGTTGGCGAAATTGCGCGAGCAGCTTGTGGCCATTGATGAGAGTCTGGCCGAGTTGAGTGAGATTGACCGGCAGTGCGATGCGGCGCTGGCGGGGAAAACGGGATAAAAACAAGAGGAAATTTTTCATGACCAATGCGGTGATTGCGGGTTACGTCCGCTCAGCTTTTACGCCGGCGAATAAGGGCGGGTTGGCGCGGGTGCGGCCCGATGAGCTGGCGGCGGAGGTGGTGCGGGCGCTGGTGGCGCGGGCCGGGGTGCGGTTTGAGGATATCGAGGATTTGATTACGGGCTGCGCGTTTCCCGAGGGCGAGCAGGGATTGAATGTGGCGCGGATGATCGGCCTGCTGGCGGAGTTGCCGCTGGGCGTGGCGGGGGTGACCGTGAACCGGTTTTGCGGGTCGTCAATGAGTGCGATCCATATGGCCGCTGGGGCGATTGCGATGGGGGCCGGCGAGGTGTTTGTGTGCGCGGGCGTGGAGAGCATGAGCCGGGTGCCGATGAGCGGGTTTAATCCGATGCCGTCGCCGAAACTTTATGCGATGCGGCCGGAGGCTTATATTGGCATGGGCGATACGGCCGAGAATGTGGCGACGAAATGGGGAATTGGCCGCGTGGAGCAGGAAGAGTTTGCGTTGGGCAGCCAGCGCAAGGCGGCGGCGGCGCAGGTGGCGGGACGGTTTGATGATGAGATTGTGCCCTATGTGGATGAGCGGGTGGAGGTGGAGCGCGATGAGTGTATTCGCGCCGATGCGACGCTTGCGGCGTTGGCGGGGCTGAAGCCGGCGTTTGATAAGGCTGGGAGTGTGACGGCGGGGACGTCTTCGCCGCTCACCGATGGGGCGGCGGCGGTGCTGGTTTGCTCGGAAGATTATGCGAAGGCGCATGGGTTGCCGATGCTGGCGCGGATACGCGCGGTGGCGGTGGCGGGGTGCGCGCCGGAGATTATGGGGATTGGGCCGGTGGCGGCGACGAAGAAAGCGCTGGCGCGGGCTGGGATTTCAGTGAATGAGCTGGATGTGGTGGAGTTGAATGAGGCGTTTGCGAGCCAGGCGCTGGCTGGTATTCGTGAGCTGGGGTTGGATCCTGCCAAGGTGAATTTGGATGGCGGGGCGATTGCGCTGGGGCATCCGCTGGGGGCGACGGGGGCGCGGATTACGGGGAAAGCGGCTTCGTTGCTGAAGCGGGTTAATGGGAGGTATGCGCTGGCGACGCAGTGTATTGGTGGCGGGCAGGGAATCGCGACGATACTGGAGGCGATTTGATATGGGCGATATCCGTTCCGTTGCCGTAATCGGTGCGGGGGTTATGGGGGCGAGCATTGCTGCCCATGTGGCCAATGCCGGGGTGAATGTGCTGCTGGTGGATATTGTGAAGCCGGGCGAGGCGGATAGGAGTGCCCTGGCGCGGGGGGCGATTGAGAAATTGAAGAAGATGGACCCGGCGCCGTTGATGGGCAGCCGGGCGGTGAAGCTGATTACGCCGGGAAATATTGAGGATGATCTGGACGCGGTGGGACGCTGCGACTGGATTGTGGAGGCGGTGGTGGAGCGGCTGGATGTGAAGCAGGCGCTGTATGCGAAGCTGGATGCGGTGCGGAAAGAGGGTTCGGTGGTTTCGTCCAATACCTCGACGATTCCGTTGCGCGAGTTGACGGCGGGAATGCCGGAGGGGTTTGCGCGGGATTTTTGTATTACGCATTTTTTTAATCCGCCGCGGTATATGCGATTGCTGGAAATTGTTGGTGGTGGGGGCGAGGCGTTTGTGCCGTTGCGGGCGTTTTTGGATGAGCGGCTGGGGAAGACGGTTGTTCAGTGCAACGATACGCCAGGGTTTATTGCTAACCGGATTGGCACGTATTGGGTGCAGTGCGCGATGGTGCTGGCGCTGGATCTGGGGCTGGAGGTTGAAGAGGCCGACGCGGTGATGGGCAAGCCGATGGGGTTTCCCTCGACGGGCGTGTTTGGGCTGATGGATCTGGTGGGGATTGATCTGGGGCTGCATGTGAATGCGTCGCTGGCGCGGTTGCTGCCGGAAGGTGATGCGTTTCACGCGATGAATCGGCATGGGGAGATTTTTCCGCGGTTGGTCGCGGAGGGGTATACCGGCAATAAGGGTAAGGGCGGGTTTTACCGGAATGTGCGCGGGGCGGATGGGAAGAAGCAGAAGACGGCGTTGAATTTGCGCGCGGCGGGGGCTGGGACGCTGGAGTGGCGGGAGTCCGTGCGGGCGGAGATTGCGCTGGTGAAGGATGCGCGCAAGGATTTGAAGAAGCTGCTGGATTCCTCGACGAAGTATGGGGCTTACGCGTGGGGAGTGCTGGGGCGGGTGCTGGCTTATGCGGCATCCTTGGTGCCGGGGATTGGTGAGGATATTGCCGAGATCGATGCGGCGATGCGGCTTGGGTATACGTGGAAGTTTGGGCCGTTTGAGTTGATTGACCGGCTGGGCGGCGCTTGGGTGGCAAGCCGGTTGGCGGGGTTGGGTGTGGAAGTGCCGGCGATTTTGCGGGCGTTGGGGGATGGGAAATTTTATCGGACCAATGCGGACGGCGAGGTGGAGCAGTTTTCGCCGACGGCTGGGTATAAGGCGATTAAGCGGGCGCCGGGGATTTTGCTGCTGGAGGATGTGAAGCGGCGGGGCAAGGCGGTGTTGGAGAATAAATCGGCCTCTGTGTGGGACCTTGGCGACGGGGTGCTGTGCTTTGAGACGCATGCGGAGTTGCGCGGGGCGATGCGCAATATGCTGGATGGCGATATTCTGGGCTTGCTGGAGAAAACGCTTGAACTGGTAAAGAAGAGTTATAAGGCGCTGGTGCTTTATAATGATGATTTGCGTGAGCAGCCGCAAAAGGTGAATTTCTCGCAAGGGGCGAATATCGGGCTGGTGTATTTGTGGTCGAATATCCGGATGTGGGGGAAGATTGAGAACTCCATGAAGGATGGGCAGCGGATTTATCAGGCGATGCGCTATGCGCCATTCCCGGTTGTTGGGGCGCCGGTGGGGTTGGCGCTGGGGGGCGGGGCGGAGATGCTGCTGCATTGTGCCGCTGTGCAGGCCTATGCGGAGAGTTATATCGGGCTGGTGGAAGCGGGCGTGGGGCTGGTGCCGGGGTGGGGCGGGTGTACCAGCCTGCTGGCGCGCTGGGCTGCGGATAGGCAGGTGCCGAAGGGGCCGATGCCGGCGGTGGCAAAAGTGTTCGAGATGATTTCGACGGCGCAGGTGTCGCGCTCGGCCGCCGAGGCGGTGGAGATGAAATTTTTGCGGGCGACCGATGGAATTACGATGAATCGGGACCGGCTGCTGGGTGATGCGAAAGCGGCGGCGTTGGCGATGGTGGATGATTACCAGGTGCCCGAGGCGCCGGAATTGCATTTGCCGGGGGCGAGCGGGCGGGTGGCGTTGCGTATGGCGGTGGAGAGTTATCATAAACGTGGCGTGGCGACGGACCATGATGTGACGGTTTCCGGCGCGCTGGCGGAGGTGCTGAGCGGCGGGGATGCGGATTATCTGGATGCATTGAGCGAGGCGGATGTGATGGCGCTGGAGCGCAAGGCGTTCATGACGCTGGTGCGCACGAAGCAGAGCCAGGCGCGGATTAAGAGCATTATCGATACGGGCAAGCCGTTAAGGAATTGAGGAGGGACTGAAATGCCGAGTTATAAGGCGCCGCTTGAGGATATGCGGTTTGTGCTGCACGAGTTGTATGACAGCAAGACGATTGCGGAGCTGCCCGGCTGTGCGGATTTTACGCCCGAGTTGATGGACAGCGTGCTGGATGAAGCGGGAAAATTCACTGAGGAGGTGTTGTTTCCGCTGAACCAGAAGGGCGATTTGGAAGGCTGCGCTTACGAAAATGGCGTGGTGCGCACGCCGGAAGGGTTTAAGGCGGCGTATGAGGGGTTCCGCGCGGGAGGATGGACGGCGATGGCGTCCGCGCCGGAGTTTGGCGGGCAGGGGATGCCGGTGGCGATGTCCATTTTGGTGGAAGAGATGATGTGCTCGGCGAATATGGCGTTCGGGCTGTATCCGGGGCTGACGCATGGGGCGTATCTGGCGCTGTATAACCATGGGTCGGAGGCGTTGAAGCAGTTGTATCTGCCGAAAATGGTGTCGGGGCAGTGGTCGGGGACGATGTGTTTGACCGAGCCACAATGCGGGACGGATTTGGGCATGCTGCGCACGAAGGCGGTGCCGAATGATGATGGCTCGTTCAGTGTGACGGGGAATAAGATTTTTATTTCCGCCGGGGAGCAGGATTTAACGGAGAATATTATTCATCTGGTGCTGGCGCGGTTGCCGGATGCGCCGGCGGGGGTGAAAGGGATTTCGCTGTTCGTGGTGCCGAAGTTTTTGCCCAAGGAAGATGGCAGCGTGGGGGCGCGCAATGGCGTGATGTGCACGGCCATTGAACATAAGATGGGGATCAAGGCGTCCGCCACCTGTGCGATGTCTTTTGATGGGGCCAAGGGGTGGATGGTTGACGAGCCGAATAAGGGCTTGCGGGCGATGTTCACCATGATGAATACGGAACGGTTGTCCGTGGGGATTCAGGGGCTGGGCGTGGCGGAGGTGGCGTATCAGAACGCGGTGGCCTATGCGCGGGAGCGGATTCAGGGGCGCTCACTGACCGGTGTGAAGGCACCGGATAAGCAGGCGGACCCGATATTGGTGCATCCGGATGTAAGGCGGATGCTGTTGAGCATGCGGGCGTATATTGAGGGATGCCGCGCGCTTGCCGGTTGGGTGGCGCGCGAGGTGGATGTGTTGCACCGGGTGGAGGATGCGGATGCCCGGGGCGTGGCGGATGATTTTACCGCGCTGCTGACGCCGGTGGTGAAGGCGCTGTTTACGGATTTGGGATTTGAGATCGCCAGTAGTGCGATGCAGTGTTACGGCGGGCATGGGTATATCCGCGACCATGGCATGGAGCAGTACGTGCGCGATGCGCGGATTTCCATGCTGTATGAGGGCACCAACGGGGTGCAGGCGCTGGATCTGGTGGGGCGCAAGCTGCCGCAGGATGGCGGGCGGTTGCTGACGCGGTTTTTGGATCCGGTGCTGGAATTTATTGAGGCGAACAACGAGGAAGAGATGCAGCCGTTTGTGGCACCGTTGCAGGCGGCGGTGGAGCATCTGCAGATGGCCACCGGCCATGTGATGGAGGCCGCGATGAGCAATTATGATGAGATCGGCGCGGCCTCGGTGGAATATTTGCGGCTGTTCGGGCTGGTGGCGCTGGGGTTCATGTGGGCGCGGATGGCGAAAATTGCGCTCCCCAAAGCCGAGGCGGCGTTTTACCGGGCCAAGCTGGGGACGGCGCGGTTTTATATGCAGCGGTTATTGCCGCAGACGGGATCGCTGCTGGCGGTGATCCAGGCCGGGGCGGCGGTGATGATGGAATTTGAGGACGCGGATTTTTAGAGACTGTTTCAGAAGTCTACTCCGGCGGCCGCCTAGGGGCGATTTCCTGCGCTCCGGTGCTCGCAAATCACCCCTATCCGACTCGCCGGAGCGACTTCTGAAACAGTCTCTTAGGCCGCGTCCGGGGGCTTAGTTTTTAGGGCTGAAGCCCATGAAGCCGGCTGAGGTGTTGGGGGTGCCGGGGTTGCTTTCCCACGCCGGGGCGGTAGCGCCAGAGGCGGTGCCAAGAGGAGCGGCGCTGGTGTGTGCCGGGGCGGCCGCAGCCGGGGTGGTGTGCGGCTTGTGGTGCGCGGGCTTGACCCGGAGGGTGGCGGTAGCGGTGGCGGGGAAGGCCGGGCCGGGGGAGATTGTGTCGGTGCTGCCGGTCTCGTTACGGGTGGCCAGGAGCAGGAACGTGATGGTGGAGCGGTTCAGCGCGATGGAGAGATCGAGCGGGGTTTCACCCAGGGCATTTTGCGCGTTGAGGTCGGCACCGCGGCTGAGCGCGTCCTGCGCGGCGTTGTAGTCGCCGTTGTTGACGGCGGCGAACAGGGCCTGGGTGGGGTCCGCGATGGAGGGCTTTTGTACCACCGGGCCGGTTGCCAGCGGGGCCGGGGCGCCGGCACCGGGCAGAGCGGGGGGCGCGATGTCATGTGTGGGGGCCACCGGTTCGGGCGTGTTGGCGCCACCCGGTGCGCCACCGCCGCCGCCAGGCGAGCCGCCCATGGACATCTGGGCGAAGGCCGGGGCGCCGGCAAGAATCAGAACCGGGGCGCCGGCGAGAAGCAGAACAAGACCGAGGGCGGTGGCGGGGATATATCTCATGGTGAACAACTCTACTGTATTAGGGGGCGCTCCGTATAGGCCGGGGCAAAACGGCGCGTGGCGATGCCCGCGCCCGGTGAAAGGGCGGCGGGTTGGCGCGCGACAGGGTGGGCTTACGAGGAGGTTATTCGGCTTTTTTCGGTTTGGCGCGCAGTTGGACGAGCTGCTGCTGCAGGCGTTCCACTTCCGCGCGCAGGTTCATGATTTCTTCCTGGTATTCCTGGGTGGCGTCTGGGCTGGCGTCCGGGCTGGCGGGTTCCTCGCCCTCACGGTGGAAGGGGGTGAACAGGGTCATGGCCCGGCCCATCATTTCCATGTTTTTGCGGCCCATGTCCTCAATGCCGGGGGGCAGGAAGGGGCTGAGGGTTTTTTGCACGGTGGCGCGCAGGTTCTCCTGCTGGCGGGCGAAGCTGGACATCGCCTGTTCGAGGTAGCGCGGTACGGCGCTTTGCACGTTATCCCCGTAAAAGCCGATCAGCTGGCGCAGGAAATTGGTAGGCAGCATGGCGTTGCCCTTGCCTTCCTCTTCCACGATGATCTGGGTGAGTACGCTGCGGGTGATGTCTTCGCCGGATTTGGCATCGTAGACCACGAAATCGCGGTCTTTGCGGACCATTTCGGCCAGATTTTCCAGTGTGATGTAGCTTGAACTCTCGGTATTATAGAGGCGCCGGTTGGCGTATTTTTTGACAATTACAGGCTGTGGTGTTGGATTAGCCGCTTCACCCATCGATATTGTCCCCCTGCCGCCGTGGTGCCAGCACCTTTGGCGGGTATTCGTGAATATTGTGCAGTGCAAGGCTAGCATGATGTTTCGGTTATGGCGAATTCCATTTGTTCGGGGTAGGAGAAAGTTCAGCGGGCGACTGGGGAGCCGGATGCAGCATGGACGACACTTTGGCCAAAGATCTCGTGGCCATGTGGCAAAGCGAGCTGACCGCCATGGCGGCGGACCGGGAGGTTCGGGAATCATGGGCAGCGTTGGTGGCGCTGTGGGCGCAGGCGGCGAATGCTGCCTTGGCGTTGGTGGCCCATGACAAGGCGTCCGGAAGCTCCGGCGCCGCTCAGCCGGCGGGGGCCGCGCCCGCTGCTGCTGCATCTCAGCCTGGCGTGGATGAGGTCGAACGGCTTGGCCGGCGCGTTGCCGAGCTGGAACAGCTTTTGGCCCGGCTCCTGGAACGGGGAGAGGGCGGTGGCGCCGGATCCGGAGGAACTGCGGGCGGCGTTTGACCAGGCGCTGCGGGTTGATCGCGCGCTGATTGCCGGAATCGCGGCGTACCGGGCGGACCCTTATGTGCGTGAGATGCGCGATCCGCCGGCGGTGTGGGAGGAGAGCGAGACCCGGCTGCTGGATTATGGCGGGAGCGGGCCGGCGGTGCTGTTTGTGCCGAGCCTGATTAACCGGGCGTATATTCTGGATTTGATGGAGGGTGGCTCGATGCTGCGCTGGCTGGCGGGCCAAGGGGCGCATCCGTATTTGTTGGACTGGGGCTGGCCGGGCGAGGTGGAGCGGGAGTTTTCCCTGACCGACTATATTGCCGGGCGGTTGGAGCGGGCGCTGGCGGCGATTGAGGGGCCTGTGGTGCTGGCGGGGTATTGCATGGGCGGGCTGCTGGCACTGGCGGCGGCGTTGCGTCAGCCGGGGAAAGTGAGCGCGCTGGCACTGCTGGCGACGCCGTGGGATTTTCATGCCGCGGACCCTGGGATTGCCAGACGCGTGGCCGAGGCGCTGCCGGCGATGGAGGTGGTGATGCGGTTTTCGAACACGTTGCCGATTGATGCGCTGAATGCGCTGTTCACGCTGGTTGATCCGCATGGGGTGGGCGACAAGTACAGGGATTTTGCCGGGCAGTTGAAGGATTCAGCGCGCGCGCGGCGGTTTGTGGCTATGGAGGACTGGCTGGCCGATGGGGTGCCGCTGGCTGCCCCGGTGGCGCGCGAGGCGCTGGGTGGCTGGTATGGTGCGAATACAACGGCGCTGGGGCGTTGGCGGGTGGCTGGGTTGGCGGTGGACCCCACCCGGCTGAAAATGCCGGTATTTTGCGCGATTCCGGGGCGGGACCGGCTGGTGCCGGCGGTCTCGGCGCGGCCGCTGGCGGCGTTGCTGGAGCAGGCCACCGTGATTGAGCCGCAGGTGGGGCATATTGGCATGATCGCGGGCACCCATGCGCAGAGCGCGCTCTGGCAGCCTTTCGCGACGTGGCTTCAGGGACTATGTTGAGGCACTTTTAAAACACGTCATACAAGGAACACTCAGTCATGGATGATATCGTTATTGTTTCAGCCGCGCGGACGGCTGTGGGTAGTTTTAACGGTGTTTTTGCGGCCGCGCCGGCGCATGTGCTGGGTGCCGCCGCGATTAAGGCCGCGATTGCGCGGGCCGGGCTGACGCCGGACGATATTGATGAGGCTATTCTGGGCCAGGTGTTGAGTGCGGCGCAGGGGCAGAACCCGGCGCGGCAGGCGATCCGCTTGGCGGGGATGCCGGATTCCAAGACGGCGTTTGGCATTAACCAAGTTTGCGGCTCGGGACTGCGGGCGGTGGCGCTGGCGGCGCAGCAGATCCGTACCGGCGAGTCCAATATCGTGATTGCCGGCGGGCAGGAGAGCATGAGCCTTTCCCCGCATGCGGCTTATCTGCGCGCCGGGACGAAAATGGGCGATGTCGGGTTTATCGACACCATGATTAAAGACGGACTTTGGGATGCGTTTAACGGCTACCACATGGGCGTCACCGCCGAGAACGTAGCGAAGGCGTGGCAGATTACGCGCGAGCAGCAGGATGCGCTGGCGCTGGCCTCGCAGCAGAAGGCCTCGGCCGCGCAGAAGGCGGGCAAGTTCAAGGATGAAATTACCCCGGTTACCCTGACGACCCGTAAGGGGGACGTCGTGGTGGAGCAGGACGAATATATTAAAGCCGATAGCTCGGCCGAGGGGCTGGCCAAGCTGCGGCCGGCCTTTACCAAGGACGGTACGGTGACGGCGGGTAATGCCTCGGGGATTAACGATGGCGCCGCGGCACTTGTGGTGATGAGTGCGGCCGAGGCGGCGCGGCGGGGGCTGACGCCGCTGGCGCGCATTGCGAGCTTTGCCACCGCTGGTGTTGACCCGGCGTTGATGGGGTCGGGGCCGATTCCGTCCTCGCAGAAGGCGCTGGCGCGGGCGGGGTGGAAGGTGGCTGATCTTGACCTGATTGAGGCCAATGAGGCGTTTGCGGCGCAGGCTTGTGCCGTGAGTAAGGAGCTGGGGTTTGACCCGGCGAAGGTGAATGTGAACGGCGGGGCGATTGCCATCGGGCATCCGATTGGGGCCTCGGGCGCGCGGATTTTGACGACGCTGCTGTATGAGATGGGCCGCCGGGACGCCAAGAAGGGGCTGGCGACGCTGTGCATTGGCGGCGGCATGGGTGTTGCCATGTGTCTGGAACGCTGAAACGGGCGGGGAAGTTTGGCGGGAGCCATACTTCCCCGGCTTGACAGCCAGGCCATGACGCGATGATGAAAACGTTCGATGTAACACTTAAAAAATCAGCGAGGATGCATGGCCGTTTCTAAAGTATTCCCCGATGCCAGGACCGCGCTCGCGGGCCATTTGAAGGACGGCATGACGATTATGGCCGGTGGGTTTGGCCTGTGCGGGATTCCCGAGGCGTTGATCGCCGCGATTAAAGATTCCGGCGTGATGAACCTGACGATTATCTCCAACAATGCGGGGATTGATAATGTCGGTCTGGGCACGCTGCTGCAGACGCGGCAGGTGAAGAAGATGATCTCCTCCTATGTGGGTGAGAACGCGACTTTCGCGAAACAGTATCTTTCCGGCGAGTTGGAGATTGAGTTCAACCCGCAGGGGACGCTGGCGGAACGTATCCGGGCCGGCGGGGCGGGGATTCCGGCGTTTTTTACCGCGACCGGCTATGGCACGGATGTGGCCAAGGGCAAGGAAACCCGCGAGTTCAACGGCCGGCATTATGTAATGGAGACCGGGCTGGTGGCGGATTTGGCCATTGTGCATGCCTGGAAGGGCGATACCGAGGGTAATCTGGTGTACCGCAAGACCGCGCGCAATTTTAACCCGATGATGGCAACGGCCTCGAAATTCACCGTGGCGGAAGTGGAGAACCTGGTGGAGCCGGGGGAAATCGACCCCGACCATATCATCACGCCGGGGATTTTCGTGAAGCGCATCATCAATCTCGGCCATGTCGAGAAACGTATCGAGCAACGTACTGTTCGCAAGAGGGCCGCATAATATGCCTTGGACAAGAGATGAAATGGCTGCCAAGGCGGCGGCGGAATTGCAGGATGGGTTCTATGTGAACCTCGGCATTGGTATCCCCACGCTGGTGGCGAACCATATCCCGGCGGGGATGTCGATCCAGTTGCAGTCGGAAAACGGCATGCTCGGCATGGGGCCGTTCCCCTATGAGGGCGAGGAAGACGCGGACCTGATTAATGCCGGCAAGCAGACGGTGACGACGCTGCCGACGACCAGCTTTTTTGATTCGGCGGCTTCATTCGCGATGATCCGGGGTGGGCATATTGATATCTCCATCCTCGGCGCGTTGCAGGTGGCGGAGAACGGCGATCTGGCAAACTGGATGGTGCCGGGCAAGATGGTGAAGGGCATGGGCGGGGCCATGGACCTCGTCGCCGGGGTGCCGCGCGTGGTGGTGCTGATGGAACATACCGCCAAAGGCGAAGCCAAAATCCTGAAGAAATGCAACCTGCCGCTGACCGGGCTGGGGGTGGTGAGCAAAATTATCACCGACCTCGCCGTGTTCGAAGTCGACAAGGCCAAGACACCGTCGCTGATCCTCGTCGACCACGCGCCGGACGTAACCGTGGACCAAATCCGCGCCCAAACCGAAGCCGACTTCTTCGTCGCGGTGAAGTAGTACCACCCGGCTTGGGTGTGTGGGTGTTGGGGAGGTAAGGCCAGGGGGCTTTGCCCCCTGGACCCCCAGCAAAGGCTCGCCTTTGCAATCCGCTAATTAGGGTCTTGGAGGGAGGGGGAACTCGCCAGCCAAGGCCCTTTTCATTTATCCCAGGTCCAAGCGGGCGAGTTCCCCCTCCCTCCAAGACCCTCACTAATGCCGATCGAAGGGCGCGGCCCTTCGCGGGGATCCAAGGGGCAGCGCCCCTTGGCCTTGCTTACCAACATCTTCACATGCCGAGGTGGTGGAGGAGGGTGGCGGCGGTTTGGTTCCAGGTGGGGGGGCGGAAGTGGGTGGTGATTTGGTGTTCCAGGTTGGCTATTTGTTGCGGGTTTTCGATGAGGGTGCGGATGGTTTGGGAGGTTTCGGTGAGGTTATCGGGGTCGAAGTAGGTGCAGAAGTTTTGGCCGGCTTCGGGGATGGCGGCGCGGTTGGAGATGGCGGCGGTTTTGCCGAAGCAGAGGCTTTCGGTGACGGGGAGGCCCCAGCCTTCGTAGAGGGAGGGGAAGAGGGTGAAGAGGCAGTGTTGGTAGAGGTTGGCGAGGGTTGCTTCGCTGGGGCTGTCGATGAATTGGATTTTGCCGCCGAGCCAGTCGGCGTTGCTGAGTTGTTGCAAGAGGTCCGCGGTGAGCCAGCCTTGTTTGCCGGCGAAGACGAGGGTTGGGACGGAGGCGGGGGGCATGGTGGCGAGCAGGTTGCGCCAGACGCGGAGCATGCCGGCGTGGTTTTTGCGGGCTTCGATGGTGCCGACCATGAGGATGTAGGGGGGGGGCAGGACGGGGACGCTGGAAGCGAGGTTTTGGTGCCTGTGGCTGCCGACGGGGAGCACGGCGGGTGGGGCGATGGGCGTGCCGCGTTTTTGCAGGCAGGCGGTGAGGTCGTGCGCGGTGTTGTTGGAGACGGCGAACATGAGGCCGGCTTGCGGGACCATGGTGTGCAGCCAAGTGGAGAAGTCGTGCACCATGCTGGGGGTGCACCATTCGGGGTAGAGTTCGGGGATGAGGTCGTGTGCGAGGAGGGCGAGGCGGGCGCCGTTGGTGTGCAGGCTGGCGAGGAGGTCCGGTGGGTAGGGGCAGGCCCAGGAGGCGCCGAGGTTTACCAGCCAGTCGCCGGGGGCGAAGGTGATTGGGGGGCTGTTTGGCTCTAACTGTTGACCGCCGATGCGATTGCCGGGGGCGTTGTTGGGACGCAGCACGGCGCGGCAGAGGTCGCCGGTGGCTTTGAAGCCGGCGATTGCGGCGCGAGCCATGACGCCGAGCGGCAGGCGGTAGTGCAGTGGCAGGCGGCGGGCGGCGATGGCAACGCGGGAGTTGCGCGGTGGGGATGGGATGGCGGAAAAGCTGGCTGGGGCTTTGGCGTTTGTGGCGGCGAGGATGCCGGCTTCAAGTGCGGGGAAGTGGATGGGTTTGAAGCCGGATTTGGCGCGGCGGCAGAAGCGGACATCGCCGGTGTTACCGGCCAGGCGCCAGACGGCCCGGTAGGTTTCGAAGCTCAGGCGCTGGATGCCGGTGGGCCGGTGGGTGTTCTGAAAAAACTGGATCAGATCTTCAACGTCGAACCAGATTGTCATAGTACCCCCGCAATCCTGGGTAGCTCATTTTTGGGTTGGCCTCCACCGGTTAGTGAACGCGACAGGAAAAACAATTTCGAGAAAATGAACCTGGGAGGCGAATATTGTTGGGTTGATGTTTGCGGCGCGCGCAGCGGTTGGCTAAAAAGAGGCATGCGAATGAAAATACAGTTTACCGCTGTGGTTGCGGTGCTTGGTTTTGGTATGGTCCATGCGGCCGCGGCGGCGACCCTGCCGGCACGCGCACCCGGTTTGTGGCAAAGCACGACGACGGTGACGGGGGCGGATGGCAAGCCGTTGCCCAATGCCACGAATGTGGTGACGGTGAGCTGCGTTGACCCGGCGACGGATATAAAATTTTTTACGAGCAATGGAAGTTCCTGTACCAGCCTCGATATTTCAGGTTCTGGTACGAAGTACGCGATTAATGGCAGTTGCACGCAGCGGGGTAAGCCGGTGCAGATTCATGAGACGCTGGATTATGCCAGCCCGCAGAGCGTGAAGCTGCAGGCGAAGGTGGAGTTGCCCGTGGGGGTGGTTACGGTTTCCTCCCAGTTGCAATGGCAGGGTGATTGTCTGGCTGGAATGGTGCCGGGGGATGAGGGAAATATTGTTAGTGGTGCTTTCAGCAAGGCTGATAATATTAACGACTCGGGCAATTTGTAGGCCGGCCGGGAAATTGGCGCCGCGCCCCATGCCCCGCGCGCGGTCTGAGATGGTCCGATGATGAAAGGGGCCGCTTTCCGCACGTTCGGGATTATGGGGGGGCTGGGTTTTTCCTCTGGCCTGCCGTTGGCGCTTTCAGGCTTTACGCTGCGGATGTGGCTGTCCTCGGCGCATCTGGGGCTGGGGGTGATTGGGCTGACGGCGAATATCGGCCTGGCCTATACGCTTAAATTTTTGTGGTCGCCGGTGTTCGATGAGGTAAAGCCACCGTTTTTTGGGCGCAGGCGGGGGTGGCTGCTGCTGGTGCAGGGGGGGCTGCTGGCGTGTATCGCGGCACTTGGGCTGTCTGATCCGGTGGCGCATGTGGGGGTGACGCTGGGGATTGGCGCGGTGCTGGCGTTTGTTTCCGCCAGCCAGGATATTTTGATTGATGCGTGGCGGATTGAGACGTTTGCGCCCAGGGCGCAGGGCGCGGCGCTGGCTGCGTATGTGTGGGGGTATCGCGGGGCGATGCTGATCTCTGGCGCGGGGGTGATCGCGCTCTCGGTGAAGACCGGTTGGCATGAGGCGATTTTGCTGATGGCGGTGCTGGCGCTGGCGGGTCCGGTGGCGACTTGGCTGGCGGTGGAGCCGGAAGTGATGCGCGAGGCGGTGCCGGCGCGGTTCGGGGCGCGGTTTGCCCAGGCGGTGCGCGAGCCGCTGGTGGAGTTTTTGTCCCGGCGCGGGGCGCTGGTGGTGGTGGCGTTTATTATTTTATTCCGACTGGGTGAGGCGCTCGCCGGGGTGATGTTGCCGCCCTATTATACGTTTTTGGGCTTTAACCGGGCGGCGATCGCGGTGGCGAACGGGCCGGTTGCGTTGGCGGCGGTTTTGCTGGGGGCGGCGGTAGGCGGGGTGCTGGTGGCGCGGCTGGGTGTGGGACGGGCGTTGCTGGTGACGGGATTGTTTCAGACCGCGGCGATGGTGATGTACCCGGTTTTGGGGTTGTTTCCCGGTGAGCCGCATATGCTGGTGCTGATTTCCGCGCTGGAGGCCTTTGCGGAGGGGGTCTCGGACGCGGCGTTCATGACGTATATGTCCGGGCTGTGCCATCCGGAGCATACGGCGACGCAGTTCGCGCTGCTGTCCTCATTGGCGCCGATTGCGTTGCGGACCATCGGGGGGCTTTCGGGTTACATGGCCGCGGCGATGGGGTTTATTCCGTTTTTCATTATGTCGGCCTTCGCGGCGTTGCCTGCGATGGCGGTGATGCTGGTGATATTGCGGTTTTATCCGCCGGTGGACCGGCGCGGGGAGTTGCCGGCCTGAGTTGCACGCTTGAGTTGGGGGCGTGACTCACTTGCCCATTTGATTGCCACATGATGCTACCTATATCAGACGGGCATGAGACTATTGGGGTTGGGACAAGCGCGATTGTGAGCGAGGGTGAGAAACAGGATTGCGCGAGGGCCAAACCAAAGCGGGTCGCGGTTGATTGCGGGAATTTGCCCTTTCTGATCAAGCGGGACGGGACCTGGATGTACCGGGGTAGTCCGATTTTGCGCAAACCGATGGTCTGCCTGTTTTCGACGGTTTTGAAGCGCGAGGAAGATGGCGGGTACTCGCTGGAGACGCCGGTGGAGAAGGGCCGGATCGAGGTTGAGGACGTGCCGTTCGTGGCCGTGGAGTTGGAATGGTCGGGGCATGGCCGTGAGCAGATGCTGACGTTTCGTACCAATATCGACCAGTGCATTACGGCCGGGCCGGAGCATCCGATACGTATCAGGCATGATCTGCTGAGCTGTGAACCGACGCCGTATTTGCATGTGCGCGATGGCAAGGGGGCGTTGCCGATTGAGGCGCGGATTAATCGGGCGACGTATTACGAAATGGTGGCGCTGGCTGAGCCGGGCATGCTGCGCGGGCGGAGTGTGCTGGGCGTGTGGAGCGATGGCGCGTTTTTTTCGCTGGGTGATCTGCCGCCGGGCTGTGGCAAGTAGGCTCGCGAGATGGGGGTGATGACCGAGGCGGAACTGCGGCGAAGGTTGCCGTCTGGCCTTGCCCATAATCGGTTGGCGCCAGCGGGGAACCGGCCGGCGGCGGTGCTGATTCCGCTGGAGCCTGAGCGGGGCGTGTGGCTGACGCGGCGCAGTGCGCATATGCCCAATCATGCGGGACAGGTGGCGTTTCCGGGCGGAAAAATCGAACCTGGGGATGCCTCGGTGGAGGCGGCAGCGTTGCGCGAGGCGGAGGAGGAGGTTGGATTAAATCCGGACTCGGCGGAAATTCTGGGGCGGATGGATGATTTTATCACCGGGACGGGGTTTCATATTTCGCCGGTGGTGGCGTTGGTGCCGCGGGGGGTGGTGCTGACGGCCGAGCCGGGGGAAGTGCAGGAGGTGTTTTGCCTGCCCTTTGCGACGCTGCTGGATCGGACGCAGCCGCGTAACCGGCGGGTGTTCTGGCGGGGGACGGAGCAGGATTTTTTGGTCTGGCCGCATGAGGCGCATGTGATCTGGGGGGCGACGGCGAAGATTTTGTATGATCTGGCGCTGCGTTTGCGCGACGCGCCGTGATTGAGCTGCCCGGCATGGCGGAGCTGTGGGACGCGCTGCCGCAGGCGCGGATGGTGGGCGGCGCGGTGCGCGACATGCTGGCCGGGCGGCCGGTGGCGGATGTGGATTTTGCGGTGCCGTTGACACCGCAGGAAGTGACAGCGCGGGTGCGGGCCGCCGGGTTGAAGGCGGTGCCGACCGGGGTCGCGCATGGGACTGTTACGGTGGTGGCGCGCGGGCGAGGGTTTGAGGTGACGAGCCTGCGGCGCGATGTGGAGACCGATGGCCGGCATGCGGTGGTTGAATTCACCGATGACTGGGAAATGGACGCGAGCCGGCGCGATTTTACGATTAATGCGATGTCGGCGGCGCGCGATGGCACGGTGTTCGATTATTTTGGCGGGCGGGATGATCTGGCGGCGGGGCGGGTGCGCTTTGTGGGTGAGGCGGCGCGGCGGATTGCCGAGGATTATCTGCGGATTTTAAGGTTTTTCCGGTTTTTTGCGCGCTATGGGCGGGGTGAGCCGGATGCGCAAGCCGTGACGGCGATTATGGCGTTGCGCGATGGGGTGGTGACACTTTCGGCAGAGCGGGTGTGGAGCGAGGTGAAGCGGATTCTGTTGGCGGCTGATCCGCGCGCGGTGGTGGCGTTGATGCGCGAGACCGGCGTGCTGGAACTGGTATTGCCAGGGGCGGATGTGACGCGGTTGGCGGCGTTGGTGGCGCGCGGGGCGCCGGTGGATGCGTTGTTGCGGTTGGCGGCGTTGTTGCGCGGAGACGCTGACGCGTTCGCGCAACGGTGGAAACTGAGTGGTGCGGAGCATGAGCGGCTTACGGCGTTGCTGGTGCCGGGCGCGCTGGCTCCCGATGCGGACGATGCGGACGATGCGGCGCTGCGGCGGGCTTTGGCCGAGGTGCCGGGGGAGATTCTGGTTGGGCGGAGCTGGCTGGCGCAGGATAACCGGGCGGGATGGGATGATTTAAGGGCGCGGTTGGCGGCCACGGCGCGGCCGGTTTTTCCGGTGCAGGGACGCGATGTAGTGGCGCTGGGGGTGCCGCCGGGACCGGCTGTCGGTGAGATTCTGGATGAGGTCCGGCGTTGGTGGATGGCGGGCGGCTGCGTGGCGGACGCGGCGGCTTGTTTGGCGGTTGGAAAAAGATGGATTGCCACGCTTCGCTCGCAATGACGGCCTTGGCGTTAGATGGCGATGCGCACGCCTAATTCGACGACGCGGTCGCTGGGGATTTGGAAGAATTCCGTGGCGGAGACCGCGTTGCGGGTCATGAACAGGAAGAGCCAGCGGCGGATGAAGTGCAGTTTCGGCACGGATGCCGGCACCACGGTTTCCCGGCCGAGGAAATAGCTGCACTGCATGGGGGTGAATTCGACGCCCTGGGTTTTCAGGTTTTCCAGCCCGCGGGGAACGTTCGGGCTTTCCATGAAGCCGTAGGAGAGGGTGACTTTGTAAATGCCGGGGGCGACTTCCTCGGCGGCGGCGCGGTCTTCTGGTTTGACCTGCGGCACGTCGAGCGTACGGACGTTAACGAAGAAAACCTGCTCGTGCAGCACCTTGTTGTGTTTGAGGTTATGCAGCAGCGCGTTGGGAACGAAATCCAAATTGCCGGTCATGAACACGGCGGTGCCGGGAACGCGGATTGTGCGCGATTGCGGCAGGCGGGCGAGGAAGGAAGCCAGCGGCAGGCTGTCCTGGGTCCAGCGGGCGATGATCAAGTTACGGCCACGGCGCCAGGTGGTCATGATGACGATGATTGTGAGGCCGATGACCAGCGGAACCCAGCCGCCTTCGACGATTTTTAAGGTGTTGGCGGCGAAGAAGGTGAAGTCCACGATGCCGAACAGGCCGAAGACGGTGACCACACCCCAGAGCGGCCAGTTGAATTGGCGGCGGTAGACGAAGGCGGCGAGTGCGTTGTCACAGAACAGCGTGCCGGTGACGGCGATGCCGTAGGCCGAGGCCAGGGCGTTGCTGGAGCGGAAGGTTAGCACGAGCAGGATGACGCCGGCTGCGAGCAGGGCGTTGATTTGCGGTACGTAGATTTGGCCTTGTTCGTGTTCGCTGGTGTGGCGGACCTCCATGCGGGGGAACATGCCGAGCTGCATGCAGATACGTGCGACGGAATAGGCGCCCGAAATGACGGCCTGGCTGGCGATGACGGTGGCCATTGTTGCAAGGACGACCAGCGGGATTTGCAGCACATGCGGGGCCATGTTGAAGAACGGATTATTGGCGGCGGCCGGGGTGCTGAGTACCAGCGCGCCCTGGCCGAAATAATTCAGCACGACGGAGGGGAAGACGAAGAAGATCCAGGCGGCGCGGATCGGGTTGCGGCCGAAATGGCTCATGTCGGCGTAGAGGGCTTCAGCGCCGGTGACCGCTAGCACAACGGCGCCCAGGGCGATGAACGAAATGCGCGGGTGGCGGAGGATGAAGGTGACGCCGTCGTAAGGGTTGAGGGCGCCGAGCACGAGCGGGTGCAGGATGATCTGCACCAGGCCGAGCCCGCCGATGGTGAAGAACCAGATGGCCATGATGGGGCCAAAGGCGCGGCCGACGGCGGCGGTGCCGTGGCGCTGCACCAGGAACAGGCCGGCGATGACGGCCAGGGCGGCGGGGATGACGAAGGGGGTGAGGTCGGGGGAAATGACTTCCAGACCCTCAATGGCGGAAAGAATGGAGATGGCGGGGGTGATGACGCCGTCACCGAAAAACAGGCCTGCGCCCATGATGCCGAAGATGCCGATAATGTTGCGGGATTTTGCGCTGCGGGCGACGCGGGTGGCCAGGGCCATGAGGGAGAGGGTGCCGCCTTCGCCGTTATTGTCGGCGCGCATGATGAAGGTGACATATTTGAGGGTGACGACGACCGTCAGCGACCAGAAGATCAGCGAGAGAATGCCATAGACATCTGGGGCCTGCTCGCCGGACTCCTTGAAATAGCCGAGGGCGGTTTGCAGGGTGTAGAGCGGGCTGGTGCCGAGGTCGCCGTAGACGACGCCGAGAACGGCGATGAGCACGCTCATTCGTAAACGCCGTTTTACGTCGCCGCCTTCAGGTTTGGTCATATTAATCAGCTTTGCTCATTGGTGAATTGCGTAATGGCGAACCTGCCGCGGAAACCGCCCGCGCCGGTGGAGAGACATGAGGCCCGGCCGGTTTGTGCTACCGAAAACAAGCTCACGCGGGCAAACATAACGCCATGATGGCGCTGCTTTAGCGGGTTGGCAGGTTACCTGCAAGTAACGTTAGGGGGGCGTGTTGGGTTGCCCGATGGCTGGGGTTTCCGGGGTGATTCCTGCCAGGACTTCGGCGATGTGGCGGACTTGGGTTTTGGCGTTCTGGCGCGACAGCCGGCCGGAGAGGTGCAGCAGGCAGCCGAGGTCGCCGGCGAGGAGGAGGAGGGCCTCCGTGGTCTCGATGCAGGCAGTTTTGTCGTCGGCCATTTTGGTCGAGATATCGGTGTATTTTACGCAGAAGGTGCCCCCGAAGCCGCAGCAGAGGTCTGGTTCGGCCATTTCGGACAAAGTGAGGCCGGGGACGGCGGCGAGCAGTTGGCGGGGCTGGGTTTTAACTCCTAGTTCGCGCAGGCCGGCGCAGGAGTCGTGATAGGTGGCGGTTATGGGCAGGGGCGGAGGGGTGGGGGTGTAGTGCAGCACGTCCACCAGGAAGGCGGTGAGCTCGTAGGTTTTGGCGGCCAGGGCTTCGGCGCATGTGTGCAGGTTGGGGTCATTGCTGAACAGGGAGGGCAGGTGGCGCGAGAGCATCCCGGCGCAGGAGCCCGAGGGGACGACGACGTAGTCGTAGGCCGCGAATGCCGTGAGGAGGCCGAGAGCGAGGTCGCGGGCGGTGGCGCGATCGCCGGCGTTATAGGCGGGCTGGCCGCAGCAGGTTTGGGCGCGGGGAACTTCAACCGTGCAGCCGGCGGCTTCGAGCAGGGAGATGCTGGCGAAGGCGACGCTGGGGCGGTGCAGGTCCACCAGGCAGGTGACGAACAGGGCGACGCGCGGCGGGTGGCTCATCATGGGGTGGAAGCGGGAGTGGCGGCGGGCGCGGCGGTTGGCCGGGGCAGAAGGATATAGAGGCTGCCCGGTTGTTGCATGACGCCGGCCGTGGCTTCGGCGGTTGGGCCGGCGCCGAAGAAGAGGTCGGCGGCCTCGGCGCCGTGTATGCCGCCGCCTGTGTCCTGCGCGATGGTGAGGCGGTTCAGGGCGGCGTGGGTGATGGGGTCGGTTGTGGAAAGAAAGACTGGGATGCCGAGGGGGATGACGGAGGTGTCCACGGCCAGGGAGCGGCCGGCGGTGAGGGGGACGCCGAGTGCGCCGGGAGCGCCTTGGTTGTCGGGCAGGCCGCCGAGCGGTTTGAGGTAAACGTAGCGGGCGTTTTGCTCCATGATGCCTCTGGCCTGGGCGGGGTTGGCCTTCAGCCAGGCGGAAATGCTCTGGTAGCTGACGTTATTGGAGGTGAGATCGCCGTTGGCGACGAGAATCCGGCCGATGGGGGTGTAGGGCTGGCCGTTTTGGCCGTCGAAGCCGACGCGCAGGGTGTTGCCGTTGGGCAGCAGGATGCGGCCGGAACCCTGGATTTGCAGCATGAAGGCGTCGACCGGGTTGGTCAGATAGGCCGTGACCGGGGATTTGCGGTAGAGCGCGTTGTTGTCGATGGCGGCGCGGGGCAAGTTGGCGAGGTTCGGGTCGGCCGGTTTGGCGTAGAGCGGGACCGTGTAGCCGGGGGCGAGGTTCTTGGCGCCGGGGAACTCGGGCTCGAAATAGCCGGTGATGAGGGCCTGGCCGTTGATGTTGTAGGCTGTGAAATAGGTTTCGAAGAAGGTGCGGGCGGCGGTGGCGTCGGCTGGCGTGATGTCCTGCGCGCCGTTGCAGGCGTTCTGCCATTGGCCGGCTTGGCCGGCGGCCTGCGCGATGAAGCCGGCGCCGCCGAGCGACTGGTCGGGGGGCATCTGCTGGATGGTTTTACAACTTTGGACAAAGGTGGACAGTGCCGCGGCGGCATTGTCATCAGCCCAGCCGGGCAGGGCGGTGACAGCCACGGTGGTGGCACTGGGGCCGCCGGGAATGGTTTGTTCCACGGAGGCGGTTTGCGGCGGCACGCAGCCGGCGAGGATGAGGAAGGGGACAAACCAGAGACGGCGCAGGCGCATGCGACTAGCCACTCCGCGCGGCGGCGAGGCGCCAGGTGAGGTCTTTGCTCTTCAGGTTACGCTCGAAGGTCCAGAGGTCGACAATTTCCGTGACGGCCTCGGTGCCGACGAGCGGGTTGCCGGCGGAGTCCAGGCTCAGGTTGACCTGGTCCGAGGTGAACTTGACGATGACGGCAGCCTGGTCGCCGATCAGCTCGGCGTCGTCGATGGTGGCGGAGAGGATGGCTTTGATTTCGGTGCGATGACGCTCGCCGGCGGCCTCACGGGCGGTGATGGCGCTCTCGAAGGTCTGGTAGACGCTGTCGCTCAGCAGGGTTTTGAGCGTGGCGCGGTCACCGGCCGCGAAGGCGGTGACGATCATGCGGAAGGCGGTCTCGGCGCCGGTGAGGAATTTGGGCGGGTCGAAGCTGGGGTCGCGGTTGACGATTTGCATGAGGCGTTCGCCCAGAGCCGAGCGGGGGTCGGGGACAGGGCGGCCGGGGCGGGGCGGGAGAGCTTGGCCTTCGATGATGGGGCCGTTGCCGAAGCCGGGCATCTGGCCGGGGGGAACCGGCGGTTTTTCGAAGCCGATGCGCCGGCCCAGGATGCTGCGCAGGCGCAGGCCCAGGAAGATGGCGATGCCGGCAAAAATAATCAGGGTGATGGGAAGCCCCCCGAAGCTTTGTAACGCGTTGGCCTGCACGGCACCCTCTGAGGTTTTGCTTAGAGACTGATTCACGCTGCAGGCCGGGCCCCAAGTGCAGGGGGGCTGGCAACGATCAGGCTCTAGCCAATTCATGACTATTCTAGGACATACGTCTATGTACGAGACCCGGCAACATTACCGCGCCTAAAGGACTGTTCATGTTTCTGCTTCGCCACGGGGAAAGCTACTTTAACCTGCATTTCAGCGCGACCCGGGTTGATCCGGGGATAGAGGACCCGGAGCTGACGCCGCTGGGGCATGAGCAGGCGCGGGCGGCGGCCGCGCGGCTGGCGGGGCATCGGCTGACGCGGATGATTATCTCGCCGTATACGCGGGCCTTGCAGACGGCGCAGCCGATTCTGGAGAGGCATAGACTGCGGGTGGACATTATGCATGAGGTCCGTGAGCGGACCGCGTTTGTGTGTGATGTGGGGAGTCACCCGGATTTGCTGGCGCTTAAGTTTCCGCAGCATGATTTCGCGCATTTGCCGCCGCGTTGGTGGCATGACCGGCGAGAGACCACGCAGGAGACAATCGACCGGGCGAATGCGTTCAGGATGCGCATGGCGGCGCGCGATGATGACGCGACGACGGTGCTGATAAGCCATTGGGGGTTTATTCTGGCGTTGACCGGGATTTCAGTCGGCAATGGCGAAATTCTCGAATATGATCCAAAAACTCAGGCGCCGGAGCAGATTGTGTGGCGGCCATGATGAAGGAGACCGCATGAGCTTGCTGGGAGAGGGTGAGCCGCCGCCGTTTTGCGTGGTTAACGAGCCTGGGGCGAGCCGGTTTTTGCTGACAGCGGACCATGCGGGGTGTTTGATTCCCAGGGCCCTGGGCGATTTGGGCCTGAGTGCGGCGGAGCGGGTGCGGCATATTGCGTGGGATATCGGGATTGCCGGGGTGACCAGGGGATTGGCCGTGGCTTTGGATGCAACGGCGGTTTTGCAGACTTATTCGCGGTTGGTGATTGATTGCAACCGGGACCCTGGGGTGCCGAGTGCGTTTCCGCAGGTGAGCGAGGCGACGCCGGTGCCGGGGAATGTCGGCTTGAGCGCGGCGGACAAGGTGGCGCGGCGGACAGCGGTATTTGATCCGTACCATGCGGAAATTGTCCGGTTGCTGGCGGGGCGGCAGGGGCGGAGGACGATATATCTGGCCATGCATAGTTTTACGCCGGTTTACCTGGGAGTGGCGCGGGAGGTGGAGATTGCGGTGCTGTATAATCGCAATCCACGCGCCTCGCATTTGCTGGCGCAATTGTTACGCGAAGAGGCGGGCTTGGTGGTGGGGGAGAATGACCCGTACCAGGTGAGCGATGAGACCGATTACGGCGTGCCGGTGCATGCCGAGCGCGGCGGGCTGGATTATATCGAGATAGAAATCCGGCAGGATTTGATCCAGGATGAGGCGGGACAGGCGGCGTGGGCGGCGCGGTTGGCACGGTTGTTGCCGATTGTGGAAGCTGGGTTGGTGAATGGGCTGGTTATGGGGTTAGCGCAGTAGATGGCAAAGCAGCCGGTGTCAGCAGTAAAAAAGGTGAAGCCGAAGGCGCCGGTGGCGTCCGTGGTGGAGAGCAAGATTTTGGCGTTTGTCGACAGGATCGACGAGGCTGGGATCGGCGGTTGGGCGGTGGATTTTGCACTGCCGGGCGAAAGTTTGCGGATGCGGGTGCTGATCGATGACATTAATATCGATACGGTAAAGTGCGATCTGCATCGCGATGACGCGGTGTTGCTGAAATTGCCGGTGAGCCGGATCGGGTTTTATTACAACATTCCGCCGCGGTATCATGATGGGCTGCGGCATGTGCTTAGGTTTGCCACGATTGATGGGGTGGCGTTGCCGATGTCTTCCCGTAGCGGGGCGATGATGGCGGAGTTGAATTTCTGCCTGGCCAAGCCGGTGCGTGTCGAAGGTGTTGTGGATGGCATGATCGATGGGTTGATCCAGGGCTGGGCGTTGAATGTTGACGACCGGGCCGGGACCAGGCTGGGGGGATTGCGGATATTGGTGACCACGGGCGGGCAGCCGGTGGCGGAATTGCTGGCTGACCAGTACCGCGCCGATGTGGCGGACTCAGTGGGATGTGATACTGGCTGCGGATTCGCTTTTTCACCGCCGCCGGAACTGCATAGCCGCAAGCGCACGGAGTTCAGGTTTTATGCGATGCCGGGACGCCATGAGCTGCGTGGCAGCCCGTTTGAGGTTTCGTACCCGCAGGATAGCGAGCGGGAGCGGATTGCGGGGTTGGTGAAGCGGGCCGATGAGCTGTTCAGCTTTGCGTACCATCTGCGCAAGGAATTGAAGGCGGCGTTGCCGGCGGAACGGTATTTGCTGAGTGATTATGGGCGCTGGGCGGCAAGGTCTCTGCCGTTGGCGATACCGCGTGCGATTGCCCGTTATGGCGATTTACCGGGGGACCGGCCGCTGGTTTCGATAATTTGCCCGGTGTACCGGCCGCAGGTGGGGGATTTTCTCACCGCGGTCGATTCGGTGCGCAACCAGACCTACCAGAACTGGGAGCTGTTGCTGGTGGACGATGCCGGCAAGGATGCGGAACTGACCGAGGTGATGCGCCGGTTGAGTGCCGCGGATGCGCGGATAAAGCTTACTGTGTTGACGAAGAACGTGGGGATTGCGGCGGCGAGCAATGTGGCGCTGGAGCGGGCGCAAGGGAAGTTTGTGGCGTTTTTCGACCATGACGACGTGTTGGAGCCGAGGGCGCTGGAGATTATGCTGCGCGCGCAGGCGGCCACGGGCGCGAAGCTGCTGTATTCCGATGAGGACAAGATCGACCATTCGGGCGGACTTTCCGAGCCGCATTTTAAGCCGGATTTTAATTACCGGTTTTTGCTGGAAGTTAATTATATCTGCCATTTTGTGATGGTGGAGACGCAGGCAATGCGCCAGGCCGGCCTGCTGGATAAGCGGTTTGACGGGGCGCAGGATCATGATTTTTTACTCAGGTTGACGGAGATTCTGGAGCCGGCGGAGATCCACCACGTGGCGGAAATTCTCTACCATTGGCGTAAATCGGCGGGGTCTACCGCGGCGGCCGGGTCTGGGGCCAAGCCTAAGGCGGCTTTGGCGGGAAGTGACGCCGTGGCGGCTCATTTGAAGCGCCGCGGGGTGCCGGCGGAGGTGACCGGGCGGGGCGGACTGACATGTTACCAGGTGAAGTGGAAGCCGCCGGCGGCGCGCAAGAAGGCGGCGCGGGTCTCGATATTGATTCCATTCAGGGATCAGATTGCGATGACGTTGGAATGCGTGACGGCGATCCGTAAGCATACGGCAGACGTGGCGTTTGAGATTATTCTACTGGATAACTGGTCGTCGTCACCTGAGGCGGAGGCGTTTACGGCGGCGCAGGCTAATATGCCGGATACCAGGGTGATACGGATTGCCGAGCCGTTTAATTACTCGCGGATTAATAATATTGGCGCGCGGGCGGCGCGGCACGAGTTTTTGTTATTTTTAAACAACGATGTAATTGTTAGTGAACCATTGTGGTTGCGTACGATGCTGGACGAATGCCTGGTGAATGAGCGCGTGGCGGCGGTAGGGGCGAAGCTGCTGTATCCGGAGGGAACCGTGCAGCATGCCGGTGTGGTGCTGGGGGTGGGTGGCGTGGCCGACCATGCCTTTAGGGGGATTGCGGGACGGGCACCCGGTTATGTGATGCGGGCGATGGCGGCGCAGCAGATATCGGCGGTGACGGCGGCTTGCATGCTGGTGCGCAAAAGCGCTTTTGAGGCGGTGGGCGGGTTTGATGAGGCTGAGCTGACGGTTGCGTTTAACGATGTGGACCTGTGCGTTAAACTAACGCAGGCGGGCTGGCAGGTTATTTATACGCCGGACGCCGTGGCGGAACACCGCGAGAGCATGAGCCGGGGGGACGATTTTGACGAGGGCAAAATCGCTAGGTTTATGCTGGAAAATGAGGTTATGCGGGAAAGGTATGCGGCGGTATTGCCGTATGATCCGTTCTATAACCAGCATTTTTCACGGGAAGGCGGGGTGTACCGGGAGTTGCGGCTGCTGGAGCCTGGGCGTTAGCTGCGCGACAGACGCCGCGCCGTGAGCAGCAGCATGCGCCGGTCTTCGGTGGAGCAGGCGCGGTAGAGGCGCATCAATGCCAGTTCATCCCCAAGCAGGGAGCCGGTTTCACCTGAGACGAGGTAGCCGAGGGAGGTGTTAAGCACCTTGGCGATTCGTTCCATGTTATCACGGACCTGACCGGCGCGATCGGTCTCCCACTGGGCGATGGCTGAACGCGAAACGTTTAATTTCGCGGCAAATTCGTCCTGGGTCAGGTTCGCGGCTAGCCGGAGGGCTCTGATACGGGCGCCGACGGTCTCGGCTGTGGGCTGCTTCTTGGGTGCCATGACACATTCTAACACGGTGGCCTGAACAACGCCATGTTAGTATTTATTGACATAAAATGTTAGTGCCACTAACTATCCGCCAGGCAGATATGGAGGATTGAGACGATGCCAAAGGCTAGGGAATGGACGGCAGGGGCTGATGAGACCATTCGGACGATGCGCGGCGGCGGGGCAACCTGGGCTGCGATAGGGCGTGTGTTGGGGCTCTCGCGGAATACGGTGATTGAACGCGGCCGGCGGTTGCGGGCGGAGGCGCCGGTTAAGGCGGCGGTGCAGGTAGCGGGGGACATTGTTTCCGATGATCCGAACCGGGGGCCGCTGCGTGCGGGGCACCCGTTAACCTGGGGCCTGCTGACCAGCGAGCCGTATCCGCAGGCAGATTACCGATGAGCGGGGCGGGGTTGAACGGGGTGGAGATCATCAGCAGGCTGGAAGCCGCGGGGGCGACGTTGTTGGCACTGCCGGCGCGGGGGTATTCCACGCAGTTACGGCAGATGAAGTTCGATATCGTGCATACGGCGCTGGAGGCTTATGGGTGGCAGTCCGCCGTGGCGCGGCCGCCGGTGCCGAGCGCCGCGGCGATTAGCGCGATGGACGAGGCGTTTGGCTGGTTGGCGTTGATACCGGAGACACGTTACGTGATGCGCCGGATTGTGGGTGCGCGTGCGCTGGTGCATCCGCTGACGGAGCGGCATTTGTACCCGTGGCGGCGGTTGGGGACGATGTTGGGGGCTGACCATAAATCCGTGCAGCGCTGGCACGGGCAGGCGATTGCGTTGCTTGCGGTGGAGTTGGCCAAGTTGCAGGGATAAACGGGTAATATGTGGGCAGGTAAAATAACGTCTAACATGCCGTTATTTCTGCTTGCCCACATACCCCAGTTTAGCATATACCTCTTGGCATGATGGTTCTTAACGCGCACCGAGAGGTACGGGAACAAAATTGAAAAATCTAGAGGCGGGTCTGCTTGGTTTTTCCCGCCACGTGATGGCGGGCATGGCGAGAGTGCCGGCACGGCACCATGAGTTGTTGATTGAAAAACTTGATGAGATTGTTGACGGGCGTAGCGACCGGTTGATGGTGCAAATGCCACCGGGATCGGCAAAGTCCACGTATGGGTCGATATTGTTTCCAGCGTATTTTTTGAGCCGGCACAAGAAGAGCCAGATTATTGCAACGGCGCATACGGCTTCGCTGGCTGACTACTTCGGCCGGCATGTGCGCAATACGATTGCTGAGCATGGGGATAGGTTGGATTTGACGCTGGCGAAGGAAAGCCGGGCGTCGGCGCGGTTTGTGCTGGAGGATGGTGGTGAATATTTTGCGGCGGGTGTGCGGGGGCCAATTACGGGACGCCGCGCCGACCTGATTATTATTGATGATCCGATTAAGTCCTGGGCAGAGGCTGAAAGTCAGACGTTCCGGGATGCGCTGTATGATTGGTATCGCGCGGAACTTTGTGCACGGTTGAAGCCGGGGGGCCGGTTGGTGCTGATTATGACGCGTTGGCATGAGGATGATCTGGCCGGACGATTGATGGCCGCCGAAGCGGGATGGACGTGTTTGCGGTTGCCGGCGATCGCGGAAAAAGACGACGCGCTGGGCCGTGGCGTGGGGCAGGTTTTGTGGCCGGAGTGGCAGGACGAAGCGGCGATTACGCGGCGGCGGATGGAGGTGGGTGAACGGGCCTTTGCGGCGATGTATCAGCAGCGGCCAAGGCCACCGGATGCGGCGTTGTTTAAGGCGGAGGCGATACGGGTTTTGGCTGAGGCGCCGGGGATTATGCGTACGGTGCGGGCGTGGGATTTGGCTTCGAGTTTGCCGGGGATTGGGCGGAATCCGGATTATACGGTGGGGTTGAAGCTGGGGTTGGCGGCGGATGGCCTGCTTGTTGTACTGGATGTGATAAGATTTCAAGGCTCGCCGGCACAGGTTGAGGCAAGGATTCATGCGACGGCGAAGGCCGATGGTGTGAGTACGATTTTGGCTTTGCCGCAGGATCCTGGGCAAGCGGGCGCGGCGCAGGTTGCCATGCTGACGAGAAGCCTGAGTGGATTTCAAGTGGTTGCTTCGCCCGAGACGGGGGCGAAGATTATGCGGGCGATGCCGGCGGCGACACAGGTTGACGCCGGGAAACTGGCGCTGCTGGCAGCGCCGTGGAATGAAAATTTTTTAAGTGAGATAGCGGCGTTTCCTGATTCAAAAAAAGACGATCAGGTTGATGCACTCTCGCGCGCCGTGAATACGCTGGCGACAACGACTGCCCAGGCGGCGCGGCGGGTGAATGTGCCGCTGCTGGGGCGCTGATGATACATTAAACTGTGAGGTTGCATGTTCGAGACGATTTGCGACACGGTGCCAACCGACGCTGGGATGCCGGCACGCGTGGCACGGCTGGATATTTTGCGCCGGGTGCTGGATGGGACGATCTACGACAATCTTCCGTATCAGTTTCATGAAGAGCGTAATGGCGCGGGGGAATATGTACCTTTGCGCTTGCGGCGTCCTTCCGTGCGCTATGGGCTGAGCCGGATTGTGGTTGAGGATTCTGTGGCGCTGTTGTTCAGTGCGGGGCATTTCCCGGTGGTGGAATGCGCTGATTCCGCACTCGCCAGGGTTTTAAGCGACATTATCTCGGAGAGCCGCCTGAATGAGGTGATGATTGACGCGGCAATCCGAGGGTCTGTTGGATCGGTCGCGATTTTATTGCGTGTGCTAAAGGGGCGAATATTTTTTACCGTGCTGGAAAGCCAGTATTTGACGCCGGTGTGGAATGTGCAGGCACCTGACACGTTAAGCCGGGTGACAGAGAAATATAAAGTGACTGGCGCTGATCTGGCCGGGCAGGATTATCAAAATATCGACGTGAGTGCGGTGTATTGGTTTCAGCGGACCTGGGATAGTGAGGCGGAGACCTGGTGTTTGCCTTGGCTGGTGAACGATCCGAGTGGACAGCCGGTGCGCGATGATGTGCGCAGTGTTAAGCATGGTCTTGGATTTGTGCCGCTGGTGTGGATACGCAATCTGCCTGGCGGGGATGGGGTGGATGGGGCTTGTACGTTCAGGGCGGCGATCGAGACAAATATCGAGATTGATTATCAGCTGAGCCAGGCGGGGAGGGGGCTGAAGTATAGTTCCGATCCAACGTTGTTGATCAAGGAGCCTGCGACGAGTGACTCCGAAATCGTGAAAGGTGCGGGGAACGCACTGGTGGTCTCAGAAAAGGGTGATGCGAAGCTACTGGAAATTGGCGGTACGGCGTGTGAGGCGGTAATCTCCTACGTGCGGACTTTGCGCGAGTTTGCATTGGAGAGTGTTCATGGGAACCGGGCCAGTGCCGAGAGGCTGACGGCCGCGCAATCCGGCCGCGCATTGGAGCTGATGAACCAGGGGCTGATCTGGCTCGCGGATAATTTGAGAATTTCCTACGGCGACGGCGGAATTTTGGCGTTGATGAAAATGGTGCTGCGGGCATCGCAGGTTTTCCCATTGACCGTGATGGGTGAAACAGTACCACCGCTGGATTCGGGGCAAAGGCTCACTTTGCGGTGGCCCCGCTGGTATCCGCTTTCGGCCGATGACCGGTTGAAGGAGGCGCAGGCCATTGCGACCTTGACGAATGCCGGACAGCTTTCCCGCGAGACGGCGGTGAAGACGATCGCGGCATCGCATAGCATTACCGATGTCGCCGCCGAATTAAATGCTATTGATCAGGATACTCCATGACAGATGAGACGAATAGCGTAGAGGACTGGCAGACCCGAGCAGAGACCGCGGAGGCGGCCTTGAGCCGGGTACAGATGGACACGGATGCAAGGTTGATCCGGGCCGAACTGAAGGCGGAAGCGCTGCGCGCCGGGATGGTTGATCTCGACGGGTTGAAGTTGCTGGATATGGCTGACGTGCGGTTGACTGATAGTGGTGAAGTCGCGGATGCGCCGGCGCTGCTGGCTAGGCTGAAACGGGCAAAGCCTTGGTTGTTCGGTGCGGCAAACTCGTCATCGGCCGCGGCTAATCCGCCGCGGCCGGAACCGCCGCGGACGCGCCATGCCAATGATCTGAGCCACGAAGAATGGCTTGCCGCGCGGACCGCGTTGCTGCGCCGCCGCTGAACTGAATTACTCGGGCGCAAGGGTTTTTCCCTTGCAGAGCATCCATTGGGCCGTGCCCTTTGGTTGTTGATAAATCACGCCATAACATAAGGAATATCTGCCCATGGGCATCCAAAATTTTCCCGCCGCATTGCAGCCGATTATTCAGCAGGGTTTTCTGGAACGAGAGTTTGAGACTGCGCTGAAGTCGCGGTTGGGCTACCGGCTGATTGCTGACCGTGAAGAGTTTTCCGTTGGCATTGGCGAGACGTTGACAAAGACGCGTGCCGGCCTGAAGCCAAGTGTGACGGTGCCGTTGGCTGCTTCGACGAATACGAATCTCGACAATGGCCTGACTTCGACCAACTGGGGGGTTGAGCAGTACACCATTTCCCTGAATTTTTATGCGGCGACGCAAGATTTGAACATGGTGACGAGCCGCGTCGGTATCGCCAGTCTGTTTCTCCAGAATGCCGCAACGAATGGTGAGCAGGCGGCGCGCAGCTTGGATGAACTGGCGCGGAATGCGCTGTTTGCCCCGTATTTTGGCGGCAATACGCGCGTGATTACGACGCTTGGTTCGGCTGGCGCCAGTGTCGAAGTTGATGACGTCCGCGGTTTCCAAACGGCATTTTCCAGCGGTGTGCAGCAGACGGTATCGGCCACCTATCCGCTTGCAGTAACTGTGGGCTCTAACCTGTACACTGTTGTGGGTGTGACGCCGGATGCGACCAATGTGTCGACGGCGCCGAATGGCATTTCCGGGCAGTTGCTGTTTTCGGGTAATGTGACGGTTGCCGACGGGACCGTGGGCAATGCGGTGCAGGCGGCGACGGCGAGTTCCATTGTGCGGCCGGCCAGCCGGAACACGACCGCTGCGTTGCAGGCGACCGATACGTTGAGCATGGGTAATCTGCTTGACGCCGTGGCATTGCTGCGCCGGAATGCGGTACCGCTGGTTGATGGTGTTTACAATTGTTATCTTGATCCGGTTTCGGCACGGCAGTTGTTCTCCGATCCAGATTTCAAGCAGTTGTTCCAGGGCGCGACGTCGTCTAATCCGGTGTTCCGCCAGGGGATGGTAAGTGATTTCCTCGGTCTGCGGTTTATTACCACGACCGAAGCGTATGTGCAGAACCATCCGAGCATTTCCAATCTGTTTGTGCGGCGGCCGATTGTTTGTGGTCAGGGCGCGCTGATCGAGGGTGATTTCGCGGGCATGGCGGCCGATGACGTGGCGCCGAAGGACAGCCTGGTGAATGTGATCGATAACGTGGCGATGGTGACGCGTGAGCCGATTGACCGCTTGCAACAGATTATCGCGCAGAGCTGGTACTGGATTGGAGGATTCTGTGCACCCTCCGATACTACCACGACACCCACAACGGTGCCGACCGCAACGAATGCGAATTACAAGCGCGCCGTGATGATCGAGCATATTGGTTAAGGGGCGAGAATAATGTCAACAGGTTCGACGCAACCATTCCGGCCCGCTGGCACCGCCAGTGCCGCCGCCACGAACAGCGTTAGTTCGATTGCGCTGGTAGGGGGCGGGAATGCGGTTCTGATCTATAACTCCGCGGCCTCGACGGCATTTTTCCGTCTCGGTGGGGCGAGCGGATTGACGGCGACTGTGAATGATACGCCGGTGCCGGCGGGTGGCAGGATGCTGGTGGGTGGTGGCCCGTTTGTTAATCATGCGGCCGTGCTGCTGAGTTCTGGTAGTGGCACGGTGTATTTCACGCTGGGCGATGGGGATACATACTGACATGCCGGGAAGCGTGGCGCCGTGTTTCACTGATGGCCAGAAGGCGGATATTCGCAGGTTCTGCGGGTATCCGGCTTATGGCGCCGGGGCTGCCGGGTTTAGTTCCTGGCGGTTCTTTCAGGGGTATGGGACCCTGGAGTACCGGATGAATAATCTGGCGCCTGCGGAGGTTGCAGTCACGTTGCAGTATATCTCGACGCTGGCGACACTGGAAGTGGCAGTGCCTAAGACCTCGGAAAATCTGGACACCGAAAGTGCCACGGCGTGGACGCATAATGCCGATGAGATGCGGGACCGGACTAACTTGTTCGACAACTGGCGGCGGCGGCTTTGTGGATTTTTAGGCGTGCCGCCGGGGCCGGCATTGGCGCAGGCCGGCGTTACGTTGGTGGTGTGACATGGATGGTGTGCGATTGGCGGACCGGCTTGCCTACGGGGCGGGTTGCGCGGCGCGGCGGGTAGGGTTTTTGCATGATGCCTACCGGCCAGATGGGCCCGTGGCGCCGGTGGACCTGGATAAGCGGTTTTTGCGCTTGTGCGTTGCCTTCGTGCTGCCTGGTGGGTCTGTGGCGGCGCCCAGTGGCTTTGGTGTGCCGTTCCGGCAGGCTTGGGCGGATTGGAGCTATTTGCAGGCTGGTGACTATCTGGCGGGGCAGGAAGGTACGGTTTTTGTGGCTGCGATTGAGCCGCCGAAGCCGATGCTGGTGGTGATGACGAATGCGGTCGTGAGTCTGGCGCGGCCGGCGGCGCCGGTGCTGGCGGGGTTGAACGGATATGGCGCCGTGCTGCCGGGCACGCAGACGATGCTGCTAGCGGGGTTTCCGGCAAGCCTGCTGGTGGGTGGTATTGGTGACAGGACCAGGGCGGGGTTGCCTGACGATACGAAAGTGCCGGGGTTCAGTGCGTTGTTGCCGGTGGTAGCCGGTGTGCAGCCGCATGTCGCGGATATTTTGAACACGGAACGTGGCGAGCGCTTTATTGTGACGGCGGTTGAGCAGGTTGCGGCGGTATGGCGTTTGTCGCTTGTGCAGGAGGTGGGCTGATGGCTGATCAGGCGGATGTCGAGACCGCGCTGGCGGCGATTGTTGCGAATGCGCTGTATCCAAAGGGTATTGGTGTGCCAAGTGTAACGGGTCATGTTTGCCGGATTTATCGCGGGTTTCCCAATGCCGCCGCGCTGGATGCCGATCTTGCGTCTGGAGTCGTCAATATATCTGTCGCGGCTACGGACGGCACGGTAAAGAATGTTACGCGTTATCCCCGGCGATGGATTGCCGTTGCGCCGGTGAAGCAAGAGTTGAGGGTTGCTGTTGCACAGCAGGCGGCAACATTTTCGGGTGACTGTGCGGCGGGACAACTCGCGGGCATTCAGGTGAACGGCGTGGTTTATCCGTATGCGGTGCAGGTTAATGATAGTCCGGCGACGGTGGCGAGCAACCTGGTGGCGCTGCTGCGCATGGCCGGGTGGGTGGTTGACTATGCGGGTACTACACTCGGCGTGCCTGGGGCGGATGAGTTCACGGCAACGGTTGTGAGCGGAGCGGGGTCCTTGCAGGAAATCAAGCGCCAGATTCAGGACTTTAAGATCAGCTTGTGGTGCCCGGACCCGGCCGCACGTGATGCGGTGACACCTGTGATTGATCAGATGCTGGCGGGGCTGAAGTTTATACCCTTAGCAGATGGATCTTATGCACATTTGGTTTTCGCGGGAAGTACCGCGCAGGACAATGCGGCGGATGCGACGTTGTACCGGCGCGACCTGACATATAGCGCGGAGTATCCAACTACTTTGGCGCAGGTGACGCCGGCCATGTTGTTCGGCTCAATGAGCGTTACCGCCAATACTGCTCTCGTAGCAAATATTCAATCTTAAAGGAAATCATTATGCTATTTCACTTGGTGGTGTTGAAGCCATTTGCGGGCTACAGCCGCGGTGACCTGATTACGGATGCCGAGATGGTTGAACAGATTCTCGCGGGTCCACAAGCAAGTTTCGTTGTTCGTATTATGCCGAAGGAGGGCTGAGCTATGCCGATTGTGCAGCAAGGAGCCCTGAATACAACGGCTTTGATAGTCCCCGATTTGTATGTGCAGATTGTACCGCCGCAGACGCTGTTGCTGAACGGTGTGCCTACGGATGGTTTAGGGGTGGTTGGGACGGCGAGCTGGGGTCCTGTCGGCGAGCCGACGATTATTGGCACCATGGGAGATTATGCGGCCCGGTTTGGCGCGGTTATGCCGCGAAAATTTGATATGGGTACCCAGGTTGCCACGGCCGTGCAACAAGGGGCGGGGAATTTTGTTTGTGTCCGCGTTACGGATGGCACGGATACGGCGGCCACGTTCACCGTGCTTGGTGCAATTGCATTTACTGCGCTCTACACTGGTAGCTTGGGAACGCAACTTAGCGTCACGCTCTCGCCCGGTTCCGCGGCAAGCAGTTGGCGGCTTATGGTGGCTTTACCTGGTTTAAACCCAGAAGTTTATGACAACATCAAGGGGACGGGCGCCCTTTTCTGGAGCAACCTCGCGAATGCAGTGAATAATGGAAGTGGAGTGCTGAGAGGGGCGTCGCAACTGGTGGCCGCCACTGTTATGGGGCCGGCAACGTCACCAGTCGCGGGCGTATTTCCTTTCAGTACTGGAACACCGGGTACAGACGGCGCCAACAGCGTTACGGCGGTGACTTTAGTGGGGAGTGACTCCCTGCCGCGACTGGGAATGTATGCCCTGAGAGCGCAGGGCTGCGCGATTGCGCTGCTTGCGGATGCGGATGATCCGACACAGTGGATTGTGCAGACGGAGTTTGGTCTTGCCGAGAGTGTTTATATGATTCTGACCGGGCCGGCGGGCGATAATATTGCCAATGCGGTGACGATTAAGGCAGAAGCCGGTGTAGATAGCTATGCTGTGAAGTTGATGTTCGGCGACTGGGTCTATTGGTCTGACCAGGCGAATGCGGTGATCCGCTTGGTTTCGCCGCAGGGGTTTGTTGCTGGCCGGCTTGCGAATTTGTCACCTGAGCAGTCTTCACTGAACAAGCCACTTTATGGTGTCATTGGCACGCAGAAATCCGGACAGCCGGGCGTTGGGACGGCGACGACGTATGCGACGGCAGACCTGGCGGCATTGCTGAGTGCAGGCATTGATGTGATTGCAAACCCACAACCCGGTGGTGCTTATTGGGGGGTTCGTGGCGGGCATAATTCTTCGTCGAACGCCGCAACGAATGGCGATCATTATACCAGGTTGACGAACTATATTTCAACCACACTGGCCAGCGGCATGGGGGCGTATGTGGGACAGTTGGTAAATGCATCGTTGTTCCAGAATATTCGCTCGACGCTGTTGGCATTTCTGAATGGATTGCTGTCACAGGGAATGCTGGGCCGCACCGCGAATGCGGTACCTTTTGCGGTGGTGTGCGACACTAGTAACAATCCGGCAAGCCGGACGGGCCTGGGCTATGTGCAGGCTGATGTGCAGGTGCAGTATCAGGCGATCAATGAAAAGTTCATCGTGAATGTTCAAGGTGGACAGACTGTACAGGTAAGTGTGCAGGCGATTCCGGCGAACGCTTAAGGCAGGAGAGCAGATAATGCCGTATAATACATTTTCAGTTGGCAGCGATTGCCAGGTTGTGGTGATGGGACCGTTTGGCCGGGTCGATCTGGCGCACGTTACGGGTTTCGAGTCGCACCAGTTGACGGTTGCCGTGCGTGTGGACCGTTTGGATGGCGTGCAATTGGGGGCTGAGCTACCGAAGGGATGGGCAGGCGGGTTTTCGCTAGATCGTGGTTCATCCGCGGTGGATGATTTTATTTCCCAGATTGAGACGGCATATCTGGCGGGGCAGACGATTAATGCCGGAACGTTATATCAGTATGTTAATGAGCCGGATGGTTCAACTTCGACCTATCAGTTCAATGGCGTGGTGTTCAAGCTTACGTCCGCCGGCGTGTATAAGGGTGATGCACCTGTGACGCAGCGTTTGGATTTTTATGCCTCTGGCCGGACGAGAGTTTAATGACCGAAATTGTAACCGATAAAGCCGGACGAAAACTACAACTGCGGCGGATTGGCGTAGTGCAACAGTTGCGATTGTTTAAGGCTCTGGGACCCGAGTTATCATTAAATGATCCATATATGGACCTGGCGATTATCGCCGCGTCGGTTACGATGATCGACGACATTCCCGTCCCATTTCCGATCAGCGAAGCAAGCTTAGAAGCGCTTCTGGAAAAGCTCGGCACTGATGGTGTCACAGCAATAGACGCAGCACTTCCTGTGCAGTCGCAGGGCATGGTGGTAAGCGAAGCGGGAAACTAGCACGGCACCCGGCATTGAGGGATTGTTTATATTTGGTCCGATGCGGGGTGCCTTATGATATTGCGCTGGATTTGGATGCGGCGGAAAGATTGGCATATCTAGTCATTTTTGGAGGCTTTGAGGGCTTAGATTTTGACTGGAATGCAATGCGATGGAAGGGCAGTTAGCGACCGTCGCTTGTGGGTAGCATAGGTTCAAACTCGACGAGATGTTGTCGTTCAAAATTGTGCATTTGGTAGTTCTGGCGCTGCAACGAAAAGCAAAACAGCACTGTGTCTGGTACGTGTGGCATGATATTCTATGAACATTACCGGGATGCATGTGCGTAAAAAGTGATTTCGATCTCTCAACTTGCGAGGAAAAACATGCCGGATATACGGGGTGATACAATAAATTCACGGAATCCGGTGATAGCCATCAGGCTGGAAAAATCTACCGATGGCTATGGTAAGGTAGGCCGGAACGTGAAAGAATACACCCTTATAGACACGCAGGTTGATGCCGCTCAGGGGTTGCTGGAAAAATGTATCGATGCGCCAGCCGCACAGAACGCCTCTCCAGTTGTTGAGGCAGAACGAAGTGCGAGGGTTGGCCATAGAGTGGCACATCGGCCGGGTCCCATTCAAGCCCCGGGCAAAAAGCTAAACGTTCATGCTCGGCGCAAGGTGCATTCATTTGCGCCGGCTGAAGGACGCTCCGGGCTAGCAAAAATACATAAAAATAGAGGGCAACATGTGGGAATGATGGGAGGCGAATGGGCAATTGCTAGGCCGGGCGTGAGAGCTTTAGGCCGGAACAGCTCGACGAAAGAAAGGACGTCTTGTCGAAATGATGCTGGAAAGGCAAGCCAGGCGATTACGTCCTTGTTCCCCCAAATTTCGAAAGAATCATGGACTGCTAATTTGGCATCAAAATTCCCTGGTCTTGTCGAGGTTCATCAGATTAAAGACGCGCGGAAACCTTTCCCGAGCAGTAGGACGAAAAGCCCACGCAAACTGGATATTGCCATTCGCTCCAGCGTAACCGCTGTGAGCGTTGCACCAACGAGGGCGCGTCGCGTTGACAATAGCAAATTATCTGACCAACGGATTGACAGATTTCCGCGTCATGCTTCGGAGGTCAAGCCTGCCAACTATTTGGCTTCATGGGCGGCTGCATCTTCTGGGTTAGGAAGGGGATTTTCAGAGCCCGAGTCATTGACGGCAAAAACAGCTCTACCAAATAATCTGTTACGCGAATTGGATGAGTACTTTATGCGGCAGGCGCGGTTACCGCCGTCTGGCGCGACCGCATTTGACCCGCGAGTTACTCCGGCCTGGGCAGGCTTAAAAATCCCCATGTGAGGTTAACATGAGCCAAGTGATTTTAACCCTGGGCGGTGTGCCGTTTCAGGATATGGAAGTGCCGGAAAAAATTTCCTTTGGTGGGCGCCAGAACGTGGTGGTCCAAAAACTTATTGGCGGGGGAAGAGTTGTTGAGGCGCTCGGGCTGGATGACGGCAAAATATCGTTTTCGGGGATTTTTTCGGGAAGTGATGCGGTCCGCCGGACGCAGATGCTGGATGCCGCGCGTGCGTTAGGAGCCTCATTGCCACTAGTCTGGGATGGTTTTTTTTATACGGTCATTATCGAAGAATTTTGTGCAGAGTATCGCAAGTCAAATTTGATTCCATTCGCTATTACTTGTGTGGTTGTGAGTGACCCGCTGGCATCGCTTGTGGCGATGGCGGCGCCAGCGGCAAACCTGATTAGCAATGACTTGACCATGATTAGTGCGTTTAGTGGCCACGCTGGAATCTCGCTCGATGGTGTGAGTGCAGCGAGCGTCGGGGGAATTAAAGCTATTCAAGGTAAAATGGCCACAGTTGTTGGAACGAGTGGTGTGGCGTTGAGTGAGGCAACATCGATGCTGAACAGTGGCGGAGATCCGGGCTCAGGTGTGTCTGCAGTGAATCAGATCGGCATTCAATCTTCGCAGTTGGCAGTGGCAACTGCCGCGAGTGGGTATGTTAAGCGTGTGGCTAAAAATTTGGTGAGTGAGGTATTATGAGTAATCTGATAATCAGTGTAGCCGGCGAGAATTTATTTGCGCTTGGTGCCAAATATCTCAATGACGCAACACAGTGGATTCGGATTGCACAGGCGAATAATCTATCTGATCCTGTTCTACAGGGCGTAAACACGGTTGTAATACCGCCAGTGAATGCGTCGGCAGGCGGTGGCGTTGCCGCTTAAACAGCCGTCGTTGCGGATAAGCATTGGCGATGCACTTGTTCCAGGTGCCATCGCATTTGAGATCGAATCTGTGGCGTATTTTGCGGCAGATAGATTTTGGATCCGTTTTGCGATGGGAGTTGCCGAGTTTACCTCGGTGGCATATTTTGTCAAATTAGGGAACCAAACAATAACGATTGATGTCACGTTGAATGGGTTTGGATTCACAAACTTGTTGATCGGACAGATTGATAATGTACGGATCGATATTTTAGCGAATACAGCTACGTTGACTGGCCGAGATCTCTCGGCAAGACTAATCGACGCGGAGAGTTCCGAGACATTTGTTAATCATACGGCAAGTCAGATTGCGGAAGTGATCGCAAGCCGGCATCAACTGACGGCAAACGTTACGGTCACAACCACGCCGGTAGGACAATACTATGAACTCGATCACGCGCGGAGCACTTTGGGGGTAAATTCTCGCACGACCACGGAATGGAATCTCCTCTCCTCTTTGGCACAGGTGGAAAATTTTGAACTTTCTGTGGTTGGAACGGTACTAAACTTTGGGCCGCCCGTATTGAGTATGCCGGTGTTTGTGGGGCCGGGAAGCTTTATTGAGTTGACACTCGATATAGCGACTAACTTGCCGGGTGGGACGATCGTGAAATCATGGAATAGCCGGAACAAAGCCGTCTTTTCCCAAAGTGAAGGTACCGGCCTTACGACGACGATTATCCGTCCTAATCTGACGCAAGTACAGGTCGAACAAATTGCCGCGGGCCATTTGGCAGTGCTTAGCCAACACGGTACAGTTTTGATTGGAACGATGCCAGCGGATGTGGCCATGGTGCCGGGTATGCAAATGAGTCTTGCAGGAACCAATTCTGACCTTGATCAGAACTACATAATTGCAAAAATATCCAGAATGTTGGATGCGCGATCCGGCTTTGTACAGACAGTTAGAGCCTACGCTATTTCTTAAAGGATAACTATGGATCAGTTCTGGAATATGGTGAAGGCCCAGGCCGGCGGCTTGGATGGCCTTGCCGGGGTGGCGCGTTTTGGGCTGGTTTCAAGTTTTGATCCAGATGCTTATGCCGCCAAGGTTTTGATTCAGCCGGAAAATGTTCTGAGCGGCTGGTTGCCGATTGTGTCTGCCTGGGTTGGTGCTGGTTGGGGCTTGGCGGCGCCCCTCATGCCGGGAGCCCAGGTGTTGGTGATTGCACAGGAAGGCGATGCTGAGCACGGTGTGATTATCGGTGCTGTATGGTCAACTGTGGATCGACCTTTGGCCGCGCCAGCGGGGGAGTTATGGTTGCAACATCAAAGCGGGAGCTTTTTAAAATTGCATAATGATGGAACAATCTCGTTGACGGCGCCGACGGTAAACATTTCCGGAAACTTAGTAGTAAGCGGGAATATTTCCGACCAGAATGGCGTACATAACACGGTTGGCGCGTTGCGGAATGCGTATGATACGCATACCCATGCTGACCCGCAGGGTGGTGTGTCCGGCCTGCCCTCGGTGACGGTATAATGGCGGATCTTGGACTACAGTTTAGCGGAGACTTAGCGGTTAGCCAGACAGGTGATTTGCTTTTGGCGGACAATGACGTACTCACCCAGCAGCGCGTAATGCGACGCTTGCTTACAAATCCTGGTGATTACATTTGGCAACTTAGCTATGGAGCTGGGCTTGCGCAATTTATTGGCCAGCCGGGCGTAGCCGCGGCAATTACTGGGGTTGCGCGTGCGCAAATGTTGCTGGAATCCGCCGTAGCACCCACGCCAGCACCAGTAGTAAGTACCCTCGTTGGCGATGATAATACCGTTACCCTCTTATTGAACTATACTAACGCGGCAAGCGAACAGACTTCCCTCCTCTCATTTTCATTGTAGGTTTTTATGCAATTATCGCTGCAGAACTTTTCCACCCTGGTGGAGAGGATGGCCGCCTCTGTGCAAGGCGCGGCGCAAAGCTTGTTGGATATGACAGTTGGCTCGGTATTGCGCGCGATTTTGGAGGCAAATGCATCGATTGCGCTGTGGTTGCAATGGCTAATTGTACAATGCCTGGCGACGACACGGCTTGCCACCAGTACGGGCATCGATTGTGATAGTTTTGGTGGGGATTTTGGCTTTGTCCGGTTACCGGCGGTCGCGGCATCAGGCGCCGTCACGTTTGCGCGGTTCACGCCGAGTATATCCGCCTTCGTTCCCGCAGGGACGGTGGTTTCGACCGCGGCTAACACACAGAGTTTTTTGGTGATTGGAGACATGGCTAACCCGGCCTATAGTGCCGCCGATGACGGATTTACGCTGGCTGCAGGTGTGGCCAGTTTGAATGTTGCCATCGTCGCGAACGTGGCCGGCAATAATGGAAATATCCAGCCAAACGCAATTAGCTTACTAAGTTCGGCGATTCCGGGGGTTGATACCGTCACCAATACGGCTGCTTTGACTGGCGGCATTGATGCGGAGAGTGACTCTGCCTTCCGTGCCCGGTTTGGTAATTTCCTCGCGAGCCTCTCGCGTGCCACAAATGTGGCTATTGGTTCAGCGATTGCCGGCATTCAACAGGGACTCAGCTTTGCGATTAGCGAGAATGTAAATCAGGCCGGTGCTACGCAAATGGGATTTTTTGTGGTGACTGTCGATGATGGGTCGGGCAATCCTTCAGCGAGCTTGCTTGCTACCGTACAGCAGACTGTGAATGCAATCCGGCCGGTTGGAACCAATTTTGCTGTGCAGGGGCCGGTTGTTTCTCTGGCCAATGTCTCGCTCACTCTTACGACCTCAGCGAGTACTTCGCATACTGGTGCCGTGGCGGCGGTTTCTGCCGCTATTGAAGCCTATATCGCGAGTTTACCCGTTGGCGCCAAGCTCAGTTATACACGTCTGGCACAACTTGGGTACGATGCCTCTGGCGCAGTTACCAACCTTTCCGGCCTGCTGCTGAATAATAGTACCGCGGACCTGGTGCCTTCGCCTTTCGGCGTAGTTCGCGCCGGCACCGTGACGGTGACTTGAACATGATTGGTGATACTACTGACATGTTGGCCCGGTTGAAGATGACGCTGCCGGCGCGATGGTTTTCCGATACCACGCCGGTTCTGGACGCATTATTGACTGGTCTGGCGCGTGCATGGAGTGGCCTGTACTCATTGCTTGGCTACGTGCAGGCGCAAACGCGCGTCGCCTCGGCAAGCGGGATATTTTTGGACATTGCATCGGAAGATTATTTGGGTGGAAGCCTGCCGCGCCGTCCGGGTGAGGGGGATGCTGCTTATAGTGCGAGGGTACGCAATAATCTTGTCCGTCCGCGTGGGACGAGGGCAGGGGTGGTGCAGGCGCTTACAGAATTGACTGGGAGAGAGCCTGTTATTTTTGAGCCGCTGAATGCGCTGGATACCGGCGGGTATAATGTAAATGCTGGTTACAATACGAGCGGTGGCTATGGCAGCCTTGATCTACCCTATCAGTTTTTCTTGACGGCTTATCGTCCGAATAATGCACCGATCAGCAACGCTGGCGGGTATAGCGTGGGTCCGGGTGGATATAACGACGCACCGATGTTTTACGCTGCTGTGAGCGAGTTCGCGGGCACGATAAGTGACGCGGAAATCTATGCGACTGTGGCAGCTGTGCTGCCCACCTCAAGTATCGCCTGGACCAATATCTCAAACTAAGGATTATACATGGACCGTAACATTGTCTATCCTGGGAGCATCCCGTTGGATACTGATATCCTGCAGCCGAATCGTAGCGCGATGGTAGGGATTTCGGCACTTACCGCCGCTGTGATTGGCAGCAACACGATTGTTGACGGCCTGGCCTGCATACCTACGTTGCCCGCGTCGCTCACCGTGAGTATCGGTCCTGGAAGCATTACCCAGCTTACGGCGGTTGATGCCAGCAGCTATGGTTCTTTGGCGGCGGATGTTACAGATCAGATTGTAAAAACAGGCATCAATCTAAAAGCAACAAGTTTTCCCCTTACGGCACCCGTAAATTCGGGGCAGTCAATAAATTATCTTATTGAAGCCGCGTTCTCGGAAACGGATACGAATCCGGTGGTGTTGCCTTATGTGAACGCCGCGAATACGAGCCAACCTTACTCCGGACCAAACAACTCTGGCACGGCACAAAACACGCAACGCATTCAGCGTGTTCAGTTGCAGGTAAAACCGGGGGCTGCTGCGGCGGCGGGCACTCAGACAACCCCAGCAGTGGATAGCGGGTGGGTTGGCTTATACATCATTACTGTGAATTATGGTCAGTCCGCTGTTACAGCTGCGAATATTAGCGTTGCTCCGGGAGCGCCATTTCTGACCTATAAATTGCCGGCGTTGCGGCCTGGGTTTTCGGCCATGCAGGTATTTACGGCATCCGGCAACTTTACGGTACCGAATGGCGTAACCGCCGGGCGTGTGACGGTGATCGGCGGCGGTGGGGCGGGCGGGTATCATAGCACCATGCCAAGCGGCGGTGGGGGCGCTGGGGGGCAGGCGATTGGGATTGTGAATGGCCTTACCCCCGGTGCGGCGATTGCTGTGACCGTGGGGGCTGGGGGGGCGGTTCTGGCCAACCCCGGAAATGGCACCAATGGCGGAGCATCGAGCTTTGGCGGGTACATGGCAGCCAATGGCGGATTTGGTGGCAATGGCGGTACGGTATCCAATTTTTCAAACGCAGGTGGGGCTGGGGGAACGGCTTCGGGCGGACAGGTGAATATCACCGGCTCGGTGGGCACGGATGCAATTGTGGTTGCGTGCCGCGGCGGCGATGGCGGCGGGCCGGGTAATGGTCGTGGTGCGAGCGGGCCGGCGTTGGGGATTCCCGCACCTGGATATGGTGGCGGTGGCGGTGGTGGCGGCACGTCGACTGGTGCCAGCCCGTCTGGATATGCGGGCGGCGCCGGTGCGTCGGGCCTCGTTATTGTTGAATATTAAGGAGCGCGCGGATGAGCACGCCGGCCAACCATTTATGGCGTCCCTCGAATGCGCGTTATGTGCAGATCGATGGTTTTGTTTCTATCCCGCGCGGGCCCCAAATTCCACCGCCGGTGGCGTTGGCGTGGCCGGCGAAGGACCCAGGCGACACTCTGGATTATGTATTTGATGTTGCGCCGGCATTAACGGCCAATCCAGGTGATAACATCAGCACGTTGGATGTCATGATAAGTCCGGCTAATCCGGGAGATCTGGCGCTCGTTACGGCTTCAGCCGATGGTCCACGCGCGGTACTGTGGCTAACGTCTGGTCAACCGCTGACGACTTATACGGTGACCATCAACATTACTACAAGTGGTGGCCGCACGCTCGCGCGGAGCATTGCTTTGCCGGTTGTTTCGTTGGCTTCCATGCCCGCGCCGGCGAACGCGCTGACAACTCCGGCAGGCCAGGCCCTGACGGATCCGACTGGCACCCCACTGACAACTCTTTAAGGCCCCCGCCCCATGCCGACAATTGGACAATTGCCTTCCGCGACGTCTGTCTCTGATACTGATGAGCTAGCGATTTTCCAGAATGGGCAGACTTTGTCTGCCACGCGGGCACAGGTGCTGGCTGGTGTGCAGCAAACGCTGACGCTGCCCCAGAATAGCCTGCTGGGTGGGGTTGGGCCTGGTACTGCCGTGCCTGTCCCCATTACAATTGGTGCCAATCTGGCGCTGTCTGGAACGACTTTGTCGGCGCTTGCCACCCCTTTTGTAATTCCGGCATTGCCTGCAGGGACGCCGCCAGGTGTGAGTGACATCGTGCCAATTGGCCAGGCTGGTGCGAATGCCGGTGTTTCCTACGCTAATTTTCTTGGCGGCATGGGGGCTGTGCCGGGTTTGCCGGGAGGCGCGTTGGTGGCGACGGCCAGCGGCGCGACCAACGCGCGGACGATCGCGGCATTAGCCAGCAATGCTGTTTCCATCGAGGATTTTGGTGCCAAGGGGGACGGTGTAACGGATGACAGCGCCGCCTTGCTAGCGGCGATTGCCAGCGGCGCCCCTGTGCGATTTGGGGCTAAAGCCTATGCCATTGCCGGGGAGTGCGACATTACCGGTGCGAACTGCACGTTGCTTGGCGTGCCTGGCTTGACCGTTTTGACACGGCCGGCGCAATCGAGACTAGGTATCTCGGCTACGCCTGCCTGGATCAGTTTTGCAGCAACAACGTTGTTCATGGACGGCATTATTTTTGATGCCAACGTAGCGATTACAGCCAATACATTTTCGGTCGTTGTCCAACCGGCTTGCACAAAATCTCTTATAACACGTTGTGTCTTTAGGAATGCAAAGGGATCGGGCAATGGGTCAGGTCTATGTTATCTGGCCAGTGACCCGGCGATTACTCAGCACCATATTAATGATTGTGAATTTGGGGCAAATGCGCTGCATGGGTTTTATGCACAGGCGGTAGATGCGCTTAGCATCACTAACTGCCGTGGACATGATAATGGAGGGAACGGCATAAATGTAGATAGTCAGGACCTGACATTCCGACTGAAAGTTCGCGAAGTCCATGTTATGGGTAACACTTGCTGGAATAACACATGTGGCGTTATTGTCGGAAATTTCAACGCAACGAATATTCCTGTGGTCCCGTTCACCTATGGCAACTCCAACCCCGATATTCTTGGGGCGGTAATTTTAGGCAATAACTGTTATAACAATCGTTGGTATGGCATTTATATATCGGGTAGAAATATCCTGGTATCGGGAAATCTATGTGCCAACAATAGTACGAGTGGTATGGGTGGCGCCGGTATTCTGTGTGATACGGGGTATTGTAAAGTAACGGGTAATATGATCACGGGTGCCTCGGCTTTTGGAATTGACTGCGGAGGGGCGATATACACTGAAGTCGACAGCAATTATATCAACGGCGCACTGATCGGTCTGAATATTGGCGGGGGCCAGAATTGTACGGCACGCAGTAATTTCATTCAAGATTGCACGGGTAGTTCGATTGCCGTTCAGAATGTGGAGTCCGACGGAAACGGCGATAATTTTGCGCTTTCCTGTACGGATCTCTCAATCATCGGCAACTGGATTAATTATAGTGGTGGCACGATTGGGATTTTAATCCGGGATGCTGCCCAGAATGTTCTGGTTATGGACAATATTATTGTTGCTGATGCCGGCGCGAATCTGACGAATGCGTTTTCAGCCTATACTGACTCAGTTATTGTCCGGGGTAATTTATTAAACTTTACGCCGCGTTGGCAGGTAAATCCGGTTAGTGTCGGTGGTGTCTATACATTAACAGTACCGGATATCGTCGACGCGGTGAGTATTTCACAGTCTTCGGCGCCGATCACGAGCATTGTCACGGCTCAGGCGAGTCTTGCAGCAGGTCAGATTACCTTTATCAAGGTACTTAATGCGGGGCTTGGCTATACCACGGCAACCGTGAACATCAGCGGCGCGGGCACCGGTGCCGCGGCTTTTCCCTGGATTTTCAAGGGCCGGATCATCGGCATCCAAATGTCAAATTTTGGTTCTGGTTATGGTGCGGGAACAACGGTTACAATTACCGGCAATGGGGGTGGTGCCACAGCGGTGGCACAGGTGGGGCTGCCTGTATTACAGAACCGGGAGTTGACCATTGATTGCATGGCAGCAGTGACTTTTGCTGCGAGTGGTAGCACGCCGACGCAGAGTAACTGGACTGGTGCGCCGATCACAGTTCCCGCGGGTGCGAGTATTGACTGGATCGGTAATAATGGTGGCTGGCGTGCGGCCAGATTTTCCCAGAGTGATTATGTGTCACCCAATGGGGATGGCAGTTTAACACTAAAAACGCAGTTGGGCGATATTTCGCTGCACCCGGCAGGTGGCGGAAAAGTACGCATTGTCTCCGACACTGAGTCTACGGGTGCGGTCGAGTTGATCGGTCGAGGGTCGCCGCAAAACTCCGTTGCGGCGCCGGCGGGTTCTACATTCCGCAACTTGAATGGTGGTGTCGGGAACACGTTCTGGGTCAGCCAGGGAACGGGATCGGGGAATTGGGTCGCTGTTGCCTGAGGGTTCTCGGGTTTTGCTCATCGCATCGCGCGTTTAAAATGAAAGTCTCAGTGCAATGACAACGATTGCCCAATTACCGCCGGTAACTTCAGTCGGGGCCAACGATTTGCTGCCACTCTCGCAAGCCGGTTTGCTGTACGCCGTTAGCGTGTCGCAATTAACGGCAAATTTACAGTCCGTGATTAGCGTGTCCACGGGGGATTTGCTTGGCCGCTATAGTATCGGGGCAGGTGGACCTGAGCCTATCTCGGTTGGCACCGGCCTGGCTTTGACCGCAGGCGCGCTGGCGGCAAATGGCGCTGACCATGCGGGTTTTCCGGTGCAGAGTGCGATGTCGCTATCCGACGAGATTGTAATCAATACCAGCAATGTACCGGGGTTATTGCCGGTGACGGCGTTACGGGCGCTGTTCTCGGCGGGTACCGGGGTTTCGATCGACGGCAATGGCGTTATTGGTGTTACGGTCTCCTCAATTACCGGTCCTGCCGGCCCACAGGGACCTAGTGGACCGGTAGGTCCCGCGGGTCCTGCTGGTGCCCCGGGTCAGACGAGTCCGGGGCTTGGTGGGCCGGCGGCGGGTAATTCGGCAAGCTCCGTTGGGGCCTCTGACTATGTGGCGTTGTGGCAGAACGGTGCGATTGCCTGGATGCCGTATGGGCAATTTCTCGGCGGTCAGACCATTGATCAGCTGCCCGCCGCTGGTCCGGCCGCGGACGGCGATGAGCTGTTGGTGGCTCAGGGCAGCAACATGCTCAGCGTACAGAGCTTTGGTGCGATTTGGACTTATGTGGAAAACAAATTGCCCATTGTTCAACAAGGCGTTGTTGAACTCACGACCAACACGGTGCTGGATTCAACGCAGCATAACAACCGTATTCTGGTGGCCAGTGCGGCCATTACGCTCTCCGCTAATTTTGCCAATATGGGGCCGGGGTTTTCCTGTACGCTGATTAATCTCGCGCCTGGGTCGATTACCATGGGTACAGGTATTACTTCTGGGTCAGGTGGCACGACGCTGCCGCCTGGTGCGGCTACGACCCTGTTGGGCTTGAGTTATTCCGGTGGCTCACTGGTATGGTGGAGTGGCATTGTGCCGAATGCGCCCACGCTGACCGTCGGCTCGATTACCGCCCCGGCGCCCGGTACGGCATTTACGATCAGTGGCGGCGTATTTAACGATGCGCCGATCGCGCTTGATTATTCGACCAATGGCGGCTCGACCTGGATTGCGGCGCCAAGTCCGGTGATCACAGCGAACGCGTACAGCTTTACCGTTGCGGGCCTTAGCGCCGGAACTTATTCCATCCGTGTACGCGACCACGGCAATGTTGCAGTTATTGGAATTTCCAACAGCTTTACAGTGATCGCGCCAAGCATAGGTATGATTACATTGCCAAGTACGGCACCTCTGGGTGAGGTTATTGCGCTGTCGGGTACGGTGTCACCGGCCAGTAATGCCATACAAGTTGGGTTTTCTGCCAGTAGTACCACATCTCCCACGGCATGGGTGAGCGCTGCCGTTAGTAATGGTATCTGGACGGCAAATCTGACGCCCACAGCTGCCGGTACGACCTATGTTTGGGCGAAGCAGCAAGTGGCACCCGCTGTGAATATTGTCTCGGGTGCGATCAGCGTGGTTGCGGCTTCGCTGACTGTCAATGCGCCGTCTACCGGTACGGCGGGGGACGCGCTTTCTGTTACGGGCAGCGTCAGCCCGGCTACTGACGCTGTTAGCGTGCAACTGGCGACGCAGAATACGGCGGCTCCAACCTCCGGCTGGACGGCGGCGGCCAACACATCGGGCAGTTTCAGCGCCGCTCTTACTCCAGCCGCCGCAGGAACTTATTATGTCTGGGTGCAGGATGCCTCGACTGGGTTGAGTGCGGTTTCATCGGCCATAACCGTGGCGGTGGGCGCATCGGTGGGATATGGCATCAACAATCCCGGTGGTACTTATGTTCATGGGGTCAGCACCATCGGTTTGAATGGTAGTGTTACGCCGGCCCAGAGTGTTGCCACCCAGGTCGCGCTTTCCACGTCCAACACGGTTGTTCCTACTACGGGCTGGGAAGCTGCGGTTGTTATCAACTCCAACTCGCTGTGGGCAGTTTATTACTCTACGCCAACAACGGCGGGGACTTATTATGTATGGGTTGAAACAGCTAGCGGTGGCAGCCCCACGGTTAGCACTTTTAGCATTACGGTTACCTGAAGCATGACAATGTTGTTCAACTACCCCGGATCGCCGCTGGCGGCCGGGCTGGGAAAGCGTGTTCTGGTTGGGCCGTTGCCGGCCGGTAGCACGCCACCGGTGGGTATTTTTGCCGGCCCATATCCGTCCGCGATCAGTGGCCTTTCCGGCTGGTGGGATGCCGGTTTGTTAGGCGGGTTGCAGGATGTTACTGGCGCGCCGCTGACCGCGAGCAATGCGGTGGTTGGTGCTGTTGTTGATAAAACCGGAAATGGCAACAGCCTTAAGCCGTATCATATCAGCGGGGATACGGCGCCAGCCGCCACCATCGCGGTGCCGCGCGTCAATGGGTATTTAGGTGCTGTTGGGGCGCCGGACGCTGGTGCAGCCAACAATGCTCCGGCGTTGGATGCGGATTGGGGCCTGTCGCATTCCGGCTTTGAGCTCGGTGCCGGGGTGGCCTGGACGCGTTATCTGGTTTGGACACGTCCGAATTGGCGCCAAGGGACGTACTACGTCAACAGCGACCCGATACCGTTGATCCATACGAATTACGGCGCAGGTACAACGGTTTTGCAGGCGGATAGTAGTGAAGGGAGCAATCTCACGCTGTTCCCAGGGACTGCGAGTCAGACTGTGCTTTCCGCCACGCTCGCGCGCCGGCATAGTCATGCGATTATCCTGCGCAATACGCCGGGTGATGGGGTGGATGCATGGCTAGATGGTGTTCAGGTTGCCAGTGGTATTGTTAACCCGTTAGCTGCGAGTGCTAATGCGCGGGTTATTTTCCTGCATGACGGGAGTGTTCAGGGTTCCGCGCAATGCTGGTTCCATGAAGCCGCTACCTGGGAGCGCGCGCTCAGTGTCACGGAAATTTCCACACTGATTGCAGCACAGGGCCGATGGGTTCTAGGCCAGCGGCGGGGGGTCAATCTGTTGCTCATGGGCCAGTCCAATGCAGCCTGGTTTATGAATGCCGGTGGGCCACTTGCCCTGGCGCAGGGGGTTGCCTGGTATCTGGGCGCGGCAGCTTATGCATTCACGGCGGAAATGTCGGGTACGTATTTCTCGCCCGACCGATATTCCGTGATTTCAGGTCATCCCATTTCCAACTCCTCGGCGCCGTTATTTCCGCCGGGGGCAGGCAATGGCACCTTCCTGACCAACCCGGGCGATGGTTCAGATCCTTCCACCTGGAGCGGCGGGCCGGATTTTGCGGCGCTGTCCGCGTACTTGGCGGGTAGTTCCGCAATTGTTTCCGCTGTTGATGAAAGCGACATCGCGTTCCTGATCTGGCCTTGGTCGGAACAGGACAGCACCATGCCGTACGCGAACAAGTCGCTGTATAAAGGCGCGGTTTTGCGGTTGCTTGCCCTGACGCGAAGTTTGCTGGGCCGCACCGCCGCTACGCTGCCGCTGCTGGCGTGGAATGCCATTCCCTACGAGACCAATGCCGGTGTACAAATGGTACGTGAGTCCATTGCGGACCTGGCGGCAGTGAGTGCTAACAACATCGTTATTTTCGCAGCACAGACGGCCGACTCCAACCCGTTGAATTCGGCCTACGACCCGACCACGGGCCTGTTTACCGGCGGCGATCCACAGCACAGGGATGAGCCTGATTTGCTGCGCTATGGCCGCATTGGCGCGCATGCTGCCGGGCATGCCGCGATTTCGCAAGGACTTTGTGATACCATCTATGCGGCTGAACTACCTACGACCGGGCTGCCGGTACAAGGTGGGCCGCGGATTACTCATGTTTATCGTGCCTCAAGTACGAGGCTTATCCTCACGATTTTACATGATTCCGGCAATGACCTGGTTGTGCCATTGCAGGCGGCAAATGGCGCTGGGTTTGCAGTGATGGATGGAGGTAGCGTTTCCTCGCCCGGAAACATCATCACGGCCGTTGCAGCTGCACGCGTTGATGCAACACATGTCGCGGTAACACTCTCAGCTGCTATCACAAACTCATCGGCTGCTGTGTCGTTCTTCTACCCCTATGGGAGTACGCAGATTGGCCGTGGCGATGCCGTGACCGATAATGCCGCGAGCCTTACGCCGCCAGCAAACTGGAATATAGGCAATGATCTCGGCGCTGCCTGGAATTTGAATTTTCCATTGCAGGCAACAGCCTACCCTATCACCCTCTCTGATGCACCGGACTGAGGAGCTAATATGGATTCGGATTCCGTTGCCGTTTTGCGCTCGGATATAGCGAGCTTGCGTAATGATGTGAATGGTATCCGTCAGGATATCGGCGTTCTTGAAGCCAAAGCAGATTCATTGGAATCCTGGCGGGTTCGTTATCTGGCGCAGGAAGATCAGATCATCGGCAAACTATTTACCAAAGTTGATGAATTGGTCGCCGGTTTAAGTGACATGCGGGCTGATATATCGCGCATCCGTGGTGAGAGGGATGCCGAGCGCCGTATGAGTGTTGCGATTATCAGTCTGCTGTCGGCTGCGTGCGGCGGGCTGATTGCGAGTTTGCTGCATGGATGATTTTGCGCACTGCCTTGCCTTCACTCTGGGGGTTGAGGGGGGATATAGCGATAATCCAGCAGACCCTGGAAACTGGACAGGGGGCCAGACGGGCATAGGCGAACTGCGCGGCACGAAATTTGGCGTGAGCGCCGCGGCTTATCCGAATCTCGACATTGCAAACCTGACCGAAGCGGCGGCGGCGGATATTTATCGGCGGGATTTTTGGCAGCCATTGCAGGGTGATACGCTACCGCTTCCGGTGGCGCTTGTTTCCTTCGATGCCGCTGTGAATGCTGGCTTGCACCACGCCATACTATGGCTGCAACAAGCCGCCGGTTGCACGGCTGATGGCGTGCTAGGGCCGGCAACGATTGCGGCCGCAAAATCCGGCGATGCCTTACGCGTCGCGCGCGAAGCCCTTGTCCGCCGGATTGATTTTTATGCGCGCCTGCCAGGGTGGGCGAATTTTGGTCTGGGCTGGTCACGGCGCGTGATCGCGCTGGCGGGCGAACTGGCGACTTAAGCTTTCCACAGCAAAAATGGAGACTGCAATGCACGTTGATCTTTCAACGGTGTGGGCGATTATTATTGCCATCGTCACACCGGTTCTTACATTTGCCGCGTCGGCTTTGGCCCACGCGGTTGCCGCCCGGCTGCATATCCAGTCGGGCTCGGCGGCGGCGGATGACCTGGACCAGGCGCTTGAGCATGGCGTCAATCTAGTCATTGCGGCGCTCGGCTCCCTGGCCACGCACAACGTGGGCGTAAACTTGCCTGCCGGGCCGGTGGGCAACGCCGTGGCGCTGGTGCTGAAGCTGGCCCCGGCTGCCGTCAAATCTCTCGGCATTACCGAGAGCGAAGTGACGCAACTGCTGATCGTGAAAATCAGCCTTTTACTTGGCCAGCCCGCACCAGTGGCGCCCGCGGCTTAATTTCAATTCAACCGGAGTTTTCAACATGAAGCGTCGTACCCTTATCGCGGCTTGTGCTCTCACGCCGTTAGCTGCCTGCGCGGGACTTACTGAGCAGCAGATTGCCTCCCGCGCCGTACAGGATATGCAGCTTGTCGCGAACGGTCTCAATGCGGCGATTCCCGAACTCGCCACGGTGACGGGCATTCCGGTCGCGACATTGACCAACGTGTCCGCGCTGTTCGGCAAGGCAGTAGCAGCCGCGCAGGGCGTTTCCGCCAGCATCACCGCGACGGCCGCGCAGTCTGTGGTCACGCAGGTTGTTACGTATTTCAACGAGGCGGCGACGATGCTCTCCGGCCTGCCGCTGCCGCCGGCGTTCTCCACCACATTAACCGCGCTGAAAGTGCTGCTGCCGGTGGTTGAGGTCGCGGTTGGGCTGCCGGTGCCGGTGGGTGCCGCGCCGGGCGGTATGACGCCGGACCAGGCGCGCGCCGTACTGGCGGCGGTTTGAGCTAGGTGCCGTTGTTTCGCGGCAAGCAGCCGGCGGTGCATGACCCCCGGCTGCCCTCGGCGCGCCGCCTGCTGGCCCGCGCCACGTTGGAGGCTTTGCCCGCTGCGACCAACTGGCGCGCGGCCTGCGCCATGGTGCTGATGCTTGGCAACGACAGGGCAGGGGACTGCGCCTTTGCCGCCAGCCTGCATTTTGTCGGCGTGATCACCGGCAACGCCGGGCAGCCGATCGTGCCGGACACGGCCTCCGCCTTGCAGAACTATGCGCGCTACACCGGCTACGACATCGCCACCGGCGCCGATGACAATGGCACGGTGATACTGGACAAGAACAAGCGCTGGATGAGTGACGGGCTAATTATCAACCAACGCGCTGCCCTGGACCGGCTGGACGGCTTTGCCCCGATCGAGCCGGGTGATCTGGCGACGCTGCGCCATGTCATCGCCAATTTCGGTGGCGCGGAACTGGGGCTGGGTATGCCGGCGGACGCCGAGGACGTGTTCGCCGCGGGTCGGCCGTGGACCGATACCAGCGGCGCGCCGAGCCTGGGGCATGACGTGTGCGTGGTGGATTTCGATGGGCCGGACTGGTTCATCATTGCCACCTGGGACCGTTATCAGCGTGCTTCCAGCGCCTGGGTGCGCAAGTATATGGATGAGGGGTTCGCTTTGCTGCGCCGGACCTGGTTGCGTGATAATATGCGCTCGCCTTCGGGCCTGACCATGGCGCAGCTTGATGAGCATATCGCCGAACTGGGCGGCGTGCTTGGGTTGGGGGCCACTTAGCCTATTCTTGCAGCCCCTTTATCAGCGCCTCCGCCTCCTCGCGGTCCAGCCGCAGCGCCCGGCGCGCCATCTCCTGGGTAAATCCGCCCCGCGCCATCGCCGCCAGAACTTTCAGCTCTGGCGCCTCTCCGAATGGTCCGGCCCGTTTGCGCCGCAGGTATGCGCAGGCAGCCGCCAGCTCACGTTGCGGGTCTTCCACCAGCACGGGTGCGGCTACGCCCTTGGCCATCAAATGTGCCAGCGTCGCACGGCGGGATTTGCCCTGCCGGGTCAACCGCTTGGCGCGCGAGGCGGCAAAGGCGGTGTCGTTGAGCACCCCGGCCTCCCGCAACCGGGTAATTACCCCAGGAATGGCCGCCTTAGCCCGGCGCACCTCGGCGGCGGCAGCCTCGCCATCCGCGTCCTCCTCCGCATACAACCGGCCCCAGCGCTCCAGCTTGCGCACCAGCACCCGCGCCAACCCAGTCTCGGTCGCCGCATAGCGGGCCAGATGATTCAGCGCCGCCTCATATAATTTTGCCCCGTCCGGGGGTTTGCTCGCCATACCGGTGAGTCTTGCGCCAATGCTGCCGGCTGACAAGCGGGGCGGCTCCTCCTTTTCGACCCTTGTCACTTTCCCCCGCACCCTATATAGGCCGCGCTTCACCGTAAAACGTGATGCGTGCGCGCTTGGGCCATAGGCATGCCCGGCCGCCGCCCCGATGTTCGGGAGCCCTGCTCACCCAGGGATATGCGATAGGAGACCAAAATGCCGAAGTTAAAGACCAAGTCATCGGTCAAAAAGCGCTTCAAGATCACCGCCACCGGCAAGGTTCTCGCCGGTCCCGGCAAGAAGCGCCACAACCTGATGGCCCGCAGCCAGAAGTCCAAGCGGGCAAACCGTGGCAGCCAGACCCTCACCCACGCTGACGGCATCACCGTTAAGCAGTGGGCGCCGTACGGCATCGCGTAAGGGAGAGGCAGAAAAATGGCACGTGTAAAACGGGGCGTTACCACCCACGCCCGTCACAAAAAAGTTCTTGAGCAGTCGAAGGGTTTCGTCGGCCGCTCGTCCACCAACTACCGCATCGCGCTGGAGCGCCTCGAAAAGGCCCTGCGCTATGCCTACCGTGACCGCCGGGTCAAAAAGCGCGAGTTCCGCTCGCTCTGGATCCAGCGCATCAATGCCGCCGTGCGCGAGCATGGCCTGACCTACAGCCAGTTCATCTTCGGCCTCAAGCAGGCTGGGCTGGAGCTGGACCGTAAGGTTCTGGCCGCCATCGCGTTCGACGATTCCGCCGCTTTCGCGGAAATCGTCCAGGCCGTTAAGGCCGTCGGCGCCGCGGAATAATCATCCGCACTTGTTTCGTGTCCAGCCGGAGCACATGTTCTGGCTGGACATGAAAATTTTACCCCCCCTACCTGACTACCTGGCGGACACCGCCACCTTCCTCACCCCGCATGAACGCGATGAACTTTGGCGCGCGGCTATTATTATGGCCGATTCGCGCGGCCTGCTCATGCGCCTCACCTCCCTGTTCGGTCGGCGCGTCGAGGCCCTGCGCGGCCGGCTCGCGAAAACAGGCGGCCGCTTTGGCGGCGCGGCCTGGGCGGACCTTTCCCAACGCGCTGAGCAAATGGTCGAAGACACGCTGTGGGGCAGTTACAACCTCGCCACATTCGGTCTTAGCATTGCGCCCTCCTTCGCGCGCCCGCACCGCCCTAAGGGCAACAGCGCGCACCGCTTGGTCACTGCCGCAAGTGGCGCTGCCTCCGGCTTCATCGGCCTGCCGGGCGTATTGTTCGACATTCCCTTTACCACCACCGCTATTTTGCGCTCCATCGCGCAGGTCGCCCGTGACGCGGGTGAGGATTTGGCGACCGAGGACACCCGCCGGGCCTGCCTGGAAGTTCTCGCCTTTGGCGGCCCCAGCGCTGCGGATGACGATACGGAGACCGGCTATTGGACAGCCCGCCTCGGCCTTAGCCACCTTTCCCTCAACCTGCTGATAAAATCCGCTGCCGGCCGCTTTGGCATGGTCTTGTCCGAGAAGCTCCTCGTTCAGGCAGTCCCTGTCGCTGGGGCGTTTACCGGCGCCGCGCTCAACTACGCGTTCACCCGCTACTACCAGAACATGGCCCACGTGCAGTTTTGCCTGCGCGCCCTGGACCGCCGCACCGGGCAGCCAGCCGCCGTGCGCAAATGCTTCACTGCCATGCTCCAGGCCGCGCGGGAACGTCACCGTATCATCCGCCGCCCCACTCCCGAGCCGGACGCAGCCTTTCTGCCGCGGTAGCGTCCGTACTGGGGGGATTGGGGTTTGAAGCCCTAAACCAGGGGGTATTAAGCCTTCGGCGCCAGTAGGGACTTCATTTCGACCGCCAGGTCGGCCAGCGCCACCGGGTCCACGATGGTCTTTTCCGTGACCAGCCGCTTGGCGACGGTGAATTCGGTGATCGAATTCACGCAATCCGCGGCGATCATGCGGCCGTCTTTCAGGTAGAAGGCAACAAACCCTTCCGGGGTGCGTGCCGGGCGGATCACCACCCGGTCGTGCCCGTGGCTTAAGCCCACCGACTGCAGTTTCAGGTTATACTGGTCCGACCAGAACCAGGGCACAGCGGCATAGGCCTTCGGCTGGCCGTTGAGCACCGAGGCCGCCACGCGCGCTTGCTCCACCGCGTTGGGGACTGATTCCAGGCGGACGCGCTGGCCATCCAGGAACGGCAGCGGGTGCTCCGTGCAGTCGCCGATCGCCAGAATGTCCGGGTCGGAGGTCTGGGTGAATTCGTCAACCACGATGCCGTTGCCCATGGCCAGTCCGGCGTCCTTCGCCAGCTCTATATTTGGCACCAAGCCTACGGCCACCAGCACCAGGTCCGCCGGCAGCACCGTACCATCCGAGCAGCGCACGGCGCCGACATGGCCGATTTTGGTGGGGGAGGGGTCGAAACCTTCAACCCCGGTGGAAAGACGCAGCTTCACCCCGGCAGCCCGATGCGCGGTCTCGTAGAAGGCCGAAAGCTCTGGCCCGGCCACGCGGGCGAGCGCGCGCGGCGCGAATTCCACGATTTCCACATCCAGCCCGTGCTTCACGGCAACCGCCGCCACTTCCAGCCCGATATAGCCGCCGCCGACGATGACCAGCTTGGCCCCGGCGACAAATCCAGGGCGTAGCGCGTCCACATCGGCGATTGAGCGCATGTAATGCAGCCCCTGCAGTTCGGAGCCCGGAATCGTGAGCTGGCGCGGCCGCCCGCCGGTGGCGAGCACCAGCTTGCCGTAGCCGAACACCTCGCCATTGCTCAGGCGCAGGCTATGCGTCGCGCGGTCGATCGATTCCACGGTGGTGGACGGGTACCAGTCGATCCCGGCCTTGGTGTAGCTCTCGGCGGAGCGGATCAGCAGCTGGTCGACGCTCATTTCGCCGGCGAGGAAGGCTTTGGAGAGCGGTGGGCGCTGGTAGGGCAGGTAAGGCTCCGCACCGATCAGCGCGATGCTGCCGGTAAAGCCGCCCTGGCGCAGGCGGGAGGAAACTTCGCTGCCGGCATGGCTGGCACCGACGATAACGACATCTGCGTGTTTTTCACTCATGGTAAAACGCTAGCTCCAGGTTTTCCGTTCCGTAACCGGTGCCGGGCTCTAAAACAAGGCGGCGAGGGGCAAATCGTGGCCGCGGGCTTTACAATCCGGACCTTGGTCCCATATCCCAGGAGGGCCCTCAAGGCCACCGCGCGGGCGGCCGGTGAGCCGGGAACAGAAGAATGACGGAGCGGGGGAATTGAAATTTCTACAGTCTGCCAGGGCATTTTTCCAAGCGGCCGGCCTCGTTTTCGGCCTGCGCGGCAATACCGAAGAGCCGCGCTATCAGTCTATCGCCACCTTGGGTCCGGTGGAGATACGCCAATACGCCCCGCGCCTTGCCGCCAGCGTGAGCGTACAGGGCGATGAAATCGCGGCGCGCTCGGCGGGCTTCCGTATGCTCGCCAGGTATATTTTTGGCGCCAATACCGCCAGCGCTTCCATCGGCATGACCGCCCCGGTGGCGCAGGCCACCAACAAACAGGTGGCGCAGGCCGCCACCGCAATCGCGATGACCGCTCCGGTGGCGCAAGCCAAGGACCCCGCAGGCGCGTGGGTGGTCACATTCTACATGCCTTCCAGCTATACGCGGGCAACATTACCCCACCCGCTGAACCCGCAAATCCGCCTGCATGAGGTGGGGGCAGAGACTGAGGCGGTCTACCGCTTCTCCGGCACGCCCACGGCGGCAGCGGTGGCCAGCGCGCAGGCGATTCTGGCTCAGCACCTGGCCGGTTCCGCATGGGTTGCGGCGGGTGAACCAGCGGCCCAGTTCTACGATCCACCCTGGACACTGCCCTGGCTGCGCCGCAACGAGGTCACCGTAGCGGTAACGCCGCGCACCTGAGCTACCGCCCGCGCGGCACCTCGATCTCCCCCTCCCGCACCTGCGGCGGTATTGGCCGCTGCCCGCCCTGGGCGCGCCACCTTTGCATCTTCCACACATAGGCGAGCACCTCGGCGGTGGCGCGGTACAGTGCCACCGGCACCGGCTCGCCCGGCTCCACATGGCGGTACACGGCACGGGCCAGCGGCGGCGCCTCCACCACCGGAATCCCCAATCCCCGTCCCCGGCTGATAATCTCCTCCGCCAGCAGCCCCACGCCTTTCGCCAGCAGCAACGGCGTGCGGTCCACGCCCCGGCGGTAACGTATCGCCACGGCATAATGCGTTGGGTTCACCACAATCACCGACGCCTCGGGGATACGCTTCATCTGCCGCGCCCGTGCCAGCTTGCGCGCCAGCATCCGCTGCCGGTTGCGCACCTGCGGGTTGCCCGCCGCATCCTTCATCTCCTCGCGCACCTCGTTGTCGGACATGCGCAGTTTTTGGCGGTGCAGCCAGTATTGCAGCCCCATATCCGCGCCCGCCAGCACGGTAATCACCGCGCAGATCGCCGTGATCACCTGCATGCACAGCATCACCACCGGTCCGGCGCTGGGGTGCGGGCTCGCCGCCAGCGCCGCGAGGGCGGGTTCCCGCGCCACAATCATTTCCGCGCCAACGCCGCCGATGACGATGAATTTCACCAGCGACTTCGCGGTCTCCGTCATCCCGGATTTAGAAAACAGTTGCCCCAGCCCGTGTGCGGGCATCAGCTTGGACAAATCCGGCTTGAGCAAGTGCACACTGAACACCCAGCCGCCGGAAAACACGGTCGCGACCATCGCAATTCCCGCGATCAATACCAGCAGCGGGCCAATTTCCGCCCCCATCGTCACGCTCCACGCCGCCGCCGCCGCCGGCTGCGCGGTCCCCGCCGCGCCCAGCCAGGCGGCGCAATCATCCTGCAACCGCACCCCAATTCCCGCCGCGGCCCCAAGCGCCAGCGTGGTCACAATCACCACCACCGCCGCCTTCGGTAAATCAGTTGACCGCCCGACATCCCCCCGCTCCGCTGCCTGGTTCAGCCGGCGCTCGGAGGGGCCGTGGCGCTTTTCCTCGCCTGCCCCCTCAGCCATGGCCGAGCATGCCGGTCAGCGCATCCGTGCCCACGCTCATCAGCTGCGCCATGTTGTGGCCCAGGTAGAACACCGAACCCCCCAGCACCCACAGCCCGGCCAGTATCAGCAGTGGAAAGCCGATGGTCAGCAAATTCATCTGCGGCGCGAACACCGTGGTCAGGCCGACGGTCAGGTTGACGCAGAGCGACACCGCCAGCACCGGCATCGCCAAACACACCGCCGAACTCAGCAACGTGCCGCCCAGTGCCGCCAGCTCACTCCAGCTGGCAATGCCACCAACCCCCACGCCGTGCTGAAACGAATGCGCCAGCGCCGCGAACAGCCACACCGGCCCGCCCGCCGCCATATACCCCAGCATGCCAGCCCAAAGCATGATGTCGTAAAGTACCGGGGTTACCCCGGGTGATTCCCGGAATTGCAACTCCGCGAAACTCAGCCCCATCGCCAGCCCGGCAATTTCGCCGGCACTCGCGACGGCGGAAATCACAATCTGCATCACCATGCCCAGCATCGCGCCAAACGCGATCTGCACCACCCCGGTATAAATCGCGCTGAGCGGATCCCCCGGAAACGCCGGCAGCCCTGGCAGCCAAAGCGCCAACGCCGCCGCCAGTGCCGCTGCCAGCGCCGCTTTCACAGTAGCCGGCACCATCGAGGACCCATAAATCGGCGCCGTCAGCATCAACCCGGTAATGCGCAGAAATGGCCACAGAAATTGACCAAGCCACAGCATCACCTGCGCCTGGCTCAGGACCACGTTTGGTGCACCAGCATCGGCGCATGGGAAATGAACAGCACCGCGAAATGCTCAAATACCTGCAGCGCGCCAAACCCGCCGGTTAGCCCGATCGCGATCATCGCAAAAACCTTCGGCAACAGGCTGAACGTCGCATCCTCAATCTGCAACGCCGATTGAAAAATCGCCGTCGCCAGGCCAATCACTAGCAACACCACCACAATCGGCGTCACCGCCTCCAGCTCCGTGGCCAGCGCCATGTGCAGCAGTTGCAAGTAAAGCGGCATTACGGCGGCAGCACGAAACTATTTGCCAGCGTGCCCAGCACGAGCACCCAGCCGTGAATGGAAACAAACATCAGCAACTTCAACGGCAGCGAAATCAGCGTCGGCGACACCATAATCATGCCCAGCGACATCAACACCGACGCCACCGCCAGATCGATCAGTACAAACGGCACATAAATCAGAAAACTGATCTGAAACGCGGTCTCCAGCTCCGAAGTCGCAAACGCCGGCACCAGCACCGTCAGCGGCACATCCTTCGGTGTCGCATAATGCCCGCCGCTTAAATCCACGAACAAATGCAACGGTGCCTTGCGCGTCTGCGCCAGCATGAAATCCTGCTCCGGCGGCTCGGCCGCCGCCACGGCCTGGTTAAAACTGATCTGCCCTGCCAGATACGGATCAATCGCCAGCCTCTGCTCCTGCTGGATCACCCCTTGCATCACAAACACCGTCAACGCCAACGCCAGCGCTGACAACACCATGTTAGGCGGCGTCGTCTGCAATCCCAGCGCCTGCCGCAATACCGAAAGCACAATAATAATTCGCGTAAACCCCGTCATCAGCAGCAAAATGCCGGGCAAAAACGCCAGCCCGGTAATCACCAGCAACGTCTGCACGTTCAACGAATACGCCGCCCCGCCACCCGCACCCACCGCCTCACTCATTAACGTCAGCCCCCCCGGCGCTGCCGCATGAGCAGGACCGGCGGCCAGGAACAGGGTTAAGCAAGCAAGGCCAAGGGGCGCTGCCCCTTGGAACCCCGCCAAAGGCTCGCCTTTGGAATCCATTAACTGAGGTTTTTGAGAGGGGCTCGCCGCACGGGATTTGGAGCGGCTTGAGCGAGCCCCTCTCAAAAACCTCATTAACGCGTTCGAAGGGCGGGGCCCTTCGCTGGGGTCCAGGGGGCGGAGCCCCTTGGCCTTGTTTGCCTTAACACTATTCATGGCCATCAATCCTGCCAATGGCCGCTATGCCTGCGCGGCCGACGCCGATAAGAAACCGCCGTCCTTCGACCTCGGCGATAATCAGCGTATTCTGTCCGCCCAGCGCACGTGACGCAGTAATTTTAATCGGCGACTGGCTCACGGTCCGTTGCCCCCATGCTGTACCCCGCAACCGGCGGAGTAAAAGCGTAGCCCCGGCAAGCACGCCGAGAATAACGCTGAGAGAGACCAGGGACGAAGCCGCAAGCTGGATGCCTGAACTATCCAACCCCCTAGTCCTGCACGACAAGATTGGTAATATATGCCGCCGTGAACGGGTTCGCTGGTGTATAATTCGCGCTCGCAGACAGCACGCTGTTGGAAATCCCCAGGCAGCTCTTCGTCAGTGCCACCCGCGCTGCGGGGTCCTGTAACGTTTTCTGTGTCTCGTTCATCATCAAATTGATAACGTCAGCTTTTATAATCGGCTGCAGCGACGTAAATTCCGTCACCGCATTCGGTTCGGTAGTGGCGAACTGAATGCCAAACTGCACATACGAAGTCGCCGGATCGCCCGCATCGGCGGGGATACTCACCACTACATTATCCAACTGAGCAAAATAAATCGGCTTAGGCACGACCACCACGGGTTTATTCGCCGCCGCTGGCGCGCCGTGGTGCAGATATACCACCGCCCCGCCAATCCCGCCGCCAATAACCACCACCGCGATCCCACCAAAAATCAGAATTTTTTTAAGGCCCATGAAATCTCCCAAAAACAAATCGAACTAAACCGACGTCAGCAGTGATTCGAACATCGTATGCGCGGCACTGATCGCCTGCGCCGCCGCCTGGTACGCCTGCTGGTAATTGGTCAACGTCACCGCCTGCTGGTCGGTATTCACTCCCGCCACCGTCTGCAAATTCGTCGTCGCGGTGGTCACTTGCCCGGCGGTTGCGGTGCTGAGCTGCTGCGCCGCCTGCGCATTGGCGCCAAGCGCCGTGCCAAATCCCACAACGGTCTGCTGCAACGTGCCGGATACGGTGGTCCCGGAAGCCGTCCACAGTGCCGCCATGCGCGCGGTGTTACTGCCACTGGCACCGCTGCCTGCCGTTAACGTCAGTGTATCGCCCGCCACTGGTGAGCCGGTAACCGGCAGTTGCCAATATTGCCCGGAAGCCGCCCCCGCCGGATAAGCCACGGCCAGATTCCCTCCCGAACCGCCCAGCGCACCACTGGCAATCGCCGTACCAGGACTCGCGGCCGCCGCCACCGTATAAGCGGTCGCCGAGGTAAACGTGACCTGCAAATTTTGCCCAAAATAACTCGCCGGAATCACAGCTGCATTACCGGCCGGCGTACTCGTCACCATATCCGCGCCGGTACTTATGCTGCCACCATTGGAATTCAGGATCGAGCCATCACTCTGCAAAGTTCCCGGCGTGGCCGCATACGGATCCGCCGCGGCAATATCATTCGGGTTGGTTGCCGTCACGGCAATTCCAGTCGCCGCATTCGGCGCGGGGTTGAGCGTGAATTGGTCGCCATTCGCCGGCGTGCCGGTTATCGCCAGTGTCATTCCGGCGAACGCGGGCGGCGTCCCGGTGGGCGTAAAACTCTGTCCGCTCGCCTGGTCCGTCGCGGTCCATCCCGCCGTACTGCTGTAACTCAGCTGAAAAGGTCCGCCATCCGCCGGTAGCGCGCTGCTGTTGGTAATCTGCGCCGTGATGCTGGCAGTACCGGTATTGCTGGCATTCGCGGTCACACTGGGCGCGGGCACGGAGAATATCGCCCCACCCTGCGCCCCGCCAGGCGTTAACCCCTGCGCCTGCACCGCATTCACACTGCTGACAAAAATAGCCGCAATCGTCCCCAGACTTTGCAACGCCGCGCCGCCGGCCTGATACGTGCTCACACTGGCGCCAATCGCCCCGTCCGCCCCGCTCACGCTCACCGGCGTTGCGTCATTCCCGGCTGCGAGGCTTGGTACGGAACCGTTGTTGGTAACGGCCAGACTCTGCGCTCCGCTTTGGTCGAGCAACACAGTCCCGCCGGTGGCCACAATCACCGAGCCATTCGGTTGCGGCAGCACGTTCACGGAAATCAGGCCGGAGAGTGAGTTCAGCGCCGCCTGCTGCTGGTCAAGCAGGCTGGGATCATTCGGCGCGGAAATCAGGCTTTTGTTAATCACCGCAAGCTGCCCCAGCAAATTATTTGCCGAGAACACACTCTGCTGCAACACCGCTCCCGCCCCGCTGACGGCTCCGTTAATAACCCCTGCCGCACTCTGGAACGATCCCGTCACCATCTGCGCATCCGCCAGCACGGTCTGCCGTTGCGCGGCACTCGTCGGGTTAGCGGCCAGCGTACTCACATCCTGGAAAAATTGGTTGATGGAGGTCTGCACATTGCCATTATTGGTCAGCCCGTTGGAAATGGTGGTGAGCGATGCAGCCTGGTTACTCGCCGCCTGCGACGCACTATTTGCCGTACGCAGCAACCCGGCGGCAAACCCGCTGGCGGCGCGCAATATCTGCGGCGCCTGCACGCCATTTCCCGCTTGCCCGAAGGCCCCGGCGGCGGTGCTGGCAATTACATTTTCGACCGCATACCCAGCAGTGGTGGCATTTGCCAGATTGTTCGAAACAGAACTTATCCCGGCTTCAAATAGCTTCAGCCCGCTCAGCGCCGTATTCATAGCACCCGTGATTCCGCTCATAACACACCTGTCTTGTTCTGGCTTTGTGGCGCATCCCCCGCGCCCTGGGTAGTTCCGCCGACCGCTTGCAGCACCTGCGCCATTAACGGCGACTGCGCTATATTGACGATCTTGGCGGCATAATTCGTATCAGTTGCATAACCGGACTGTTGCAGCGCCCCGGCAAAGCCCGCCACTGTGCTTTGCCCCACGGCCCCTTGGAACCCGGACTGTATCTGCCCAACATAATCGGAAACACTGGATCCGGTGCTGGCATAATCGCGGAACGCGGCGGTCTGGGGCGTCAGCACCCCATCCACTACCTCATGGGTTGCCCGGCTGGTGCCGCTTTCACCATCCACGGCTTTTATCCCAAACAGATTATTCCCCGGCGCCGCCGTGCCCCAGCCGGTTTCCAGCGCCGTCTGCGCCAGCACGGCCACCGGGGGCACGCCCAGCTGCGCCGCCGCCGCCTGAATCTGCGGCCACACGGCTTTCGCAAAACTCTTGGCCTGACTTACCAGATCCCCCGTCTGCCGGGTCACCTCCGGCGCTGCGGACACCGCCACTGCCTGCGCCAAGTCGCTGCCCGGCTCGGCCGCCAGCACCGGCATTGCCGCCACCGCTTCGGCCGGCGCCGTATCCCCGCCCACCTGCCGCATTGCTGCCGCCGCCAGTGCGCTATCGTATTTGCCAAAGTCATTCTGCGCGATGTTCCACATAAACATGCCCTGGAAGTCATCGCCCCCGGTGCCGAGCGTATCCGCACTCATCCCGCTCTTGTTCAGTTCGGAGAACATTTCATACCACAGCATGCCGGCCATATGCTTCACCGCCGTGCTCAACCCAGGCTGCGGTGCGGCATTGTTCAAGGCGGCATGCCCCATATTGGTCACCAGCGTCATCAGATCACCTTGATCGTGCCGTTGATCGCCCCAGCCTGCTTCAGCGCCTCGATAATCGCGATCAGGTCGGAAGGCGTCGCCCCCACCGCATTTAGCGCGGCCGCCACATCCTGCAATGTCGCGGCGCGCGGCAGGCTGATAACATCCGCCTTCGGCTGCTTGGCGCTCACTGCGGTGTTCTGCACCGCCACGGTTGCGCCGTTACTGAACGGCCCAGGCTGGCTTACCCCCGTAGTGGTCTGAATGTTCACAGTCAGATCGCCATGGCTCACCACGGCTGGCCCCAGCGTGACCCCGGCATTCATCACAATCGTGCCGCTCTGCGCATCCACAATAATCGTGGGTGCCTGCGCCGGTGGTGTAATCGGCAAGGAGAGCACCCCGGCCATAAAGCGCATCGGGTTCACCCCCTGCGCCGCCAAATCCACTTCCCCAGGTGATGCCGCCGTCGCCGTGCCGCCGCCATAACTGGCGTTGATCACATCGGTAATTTGCTGCGCGGTCTGAAAACTCGGAGTGTCCAGCAACAACGCGCTCGTGCCGTTCACGGTGTAGTCCGCCGGGATGGTATTGGCGAGCATCGCTCCGCCAGGCAGCGCACCCACGGTCGGCACGTTCACACTGGTGGAAGTTCCGCCAGCACTGCTGGCAAACCCGCTTACCAGCAGCGGCCCCTGCGCCTGTGCATACACCACGCCGTTGCCGCCGCGCATCGGCGTCGGCAGCAGCACACCTCCGGCGAGTGAGGCCGCATTGCCCACGGCTGAAACCGTCACATCCACCCGCTGCCCGGCATGCGCAAAAGCCGGCACTTCCGCCGTCACCATCACCGAGGCGACATCGTTGGGCTGCATCGAAGTCACATTCGGCAGCGAAATACCCATGTTTCGCAGCATGTTCAAAATGGATTGCTGCGTATACGGCACCTCGGTCGTCTGGTCGCCCGTACCCGGCAACCCCACGACCAGTCCATAGCCATAAAGCTGATTGGTCGGCGCCCCCGCCACAGTCACCAGCTGGTCAATCGTCGTGGTATCCGCATGCGCCGTGGCGGCAAACAGCACCACCACCGGCACACACCACCATGCCCGCACCTGCCTCAAAACGGCGAGACCTTGGTAAGAATCTGCTGCAACCACGGCACCTGGTGCGCCCCGTTGATCGGCCCGTTGCCGACGTACTGCACATTCATATCCGCCACGTTATTGGAACTAATTGTCGTGTTGGCAGCAATATCATCCGGGCTGGCATAGCCGGTCACCACTATGCTGGTGACATTGCCGTTGATATTCACATTGGTCCGCCCCGCCAGCGCCAGCGTGCCGTTGGGGTCAACATGCGTAATCACCGCCTCCACCTGGCCGGATATGTTGTTGGACGCCGCCGCCGTCCCCGCCCCGGCATATTCCTGATCCGATGTCGCGCCGATATTGGGTGAAATGCTGGCGCCATCCACTTTTCCAAAACTCAGCGGCACGCCCATGAAGCTGGTCATCGAATCATTGATCGTCCCCGTCCGCTTCAGCGCCGCATTATCAGAATTATCCGCGGTGGCGCTGGTCACAATGTTAATCGTCACCAAATCTCCCGGCCGCCAGTCCCGCCGTGGCTCATACAGCGAACCAGAGGTGGACGCCGGAAACACCGAGCCATCCATCGCCTGCTGCTGCGGCTGCACGTCGATAGGAAACGCCGCAGGCTCCACCAGCGCCGCCGCCACCGGCGGCTTGGTCGCGCACCCGGCCGGAAGGCACAGTCCCGCCAACAGCAAAACCCTCCCGAACATGGCGCGTTTCTGCCTCATGCCCCGGCGGCCGCCTGCGCGAGATAGTTCAACTGGTTATCCACCGCTGATGCCGCCTGCGTACCAAGCTGATAGGCTCGCTCAGCGGAAATCATATTCACCATCGCCTGCACCACATCCACATTGGAGGATTCCAGATAGCTCTGGTTCACCGACCCCAACCCATTGCTCTGCGGCGCCCCGGCAATCGCGGTGCCGCTGGAAGTTGTGCTCGCAAACAAATTCCCGCCCAGCGGCTGCAACCCCTGCGGATTAACAAAATTCGCCATCTGAATCTGCCCCACCTGCGTCGCCGCCGAGGACCCCGGTGTGGTGATGGAAACCGTCCCATCCGTGCCGATGGTCACGCTCGTCGCATTGGCCGGAATCGTCACGCTCGGCAGCACCTGATACCCGCTGGAATTCACCATCTGGCCGCTCTGGTTCAACTGGAACGAGCCGTCACGCGTATAAGCCGTCTGGCCATCCGGCTGCAAAATCTGAAAATACCCGTTGCCGTTAATCGCCAGATCCATCGGGTTGCCTGTGCTGGTCAGCGTCCCCTGCGTCAGCGTATCTTTGATCGAGGCAACCTTCACCCCAGTGCCAACCTCCAGCCCGGAGGGATACACGGTGGTCCCGGTCGAATTCGCCCCAGGCTGAATCCCGTCCTGATACAGTAACGACTGAAACTCCGGCGTCTCCGACTTAAATCCCGTGGTATTCACGTTGGAAAGATTATCCGCGATCGTGTCCATCATCGTCTGGCTGGCTTCCAGCCCCGTGGCGATCGTATCGAGTGTGTGATTCATTTTTGCTTATCCTTGCGCAACCAGCGCATTGAGATCCCCAGCGCTGCTGCCTTGAGACTTCATCATATCTGTCTGCAACTGGTAGGAGCGGCTGTCCGCGATCATCTGCATCATGCTCTGCGTCACATTCACGTTGCTGTCGTTCAGATACCCCTGATGCAGCGAACCATTCGTGGCCGCACTCAGCGTGGCCCCGGCCGGCGGGCTGTACAGCGTGCCACTCAGCGGCGTCAGCGTGCCCGCAGGTGTGCCCACTAAATTAATCTGCCCATAAACCTGTGCCGGCCCACCCGGAGAACTCGCGGGCACGCCGGACACTGTACCGTCCGAGCCAATTTCGAGCTTGGCCAGGTTCGGCAGGCTGATCGGCTGCCCCCCCGCGCCCAGCACCGGATTCCCGGCCGTATCCGTCAATATCCCGGCACTGGAGACACTAAGCGAGCCATTGCGCGTCAATGCCGGCCCGGCACCAGTCTGCACCTCCAGCCACGCATCCCCGCCCAGCGCCACGTTCATCGGGTCGCCGGTATGGTTCAAAGTGCCCTGCGTCAGATCCGGCCCCGGCGTCAGCGCCACTGCATCCGCTCCAGCGGGCGCATTACTGCCCCGGTAGTTTGCCGCTTCCGTCATTGCCTGCACCGCCGCGTAACCCGGCGTCTGCTGGTTGGCGAGGTTGGATGCCACAGCCTGCATTTGCGCGTTAATCGCCTGCAGCCCCGCCATGCTGGTGTAAAGGGAATTGCTTTGCATGGCTTAAATCTGCACCAGCCGCTGGCTGTCCTGCTGCTCGGTCTGGATGACCGACGTATTCGCCTGATACGCCTGCTGGTACTGGATCAGCGACACCAGTAGCGAGGACGTCGACGCATTCGACGCCTCCAGATTGCCCCCGCTCAACGTTCCCGCCAGCCCAGTGCCCGGCGTGCCGAGGACTGCCTGCCCGGAGGTTGCCGATGCAGAATAGAGATTCCCGGTAACTGGCGTCAGCCCTTCCTGGTTGATAAAATTCGCCAGCCCCAGCGTCCCTGCGCTGACCGTCTGCCCATTGGAGTAGGTGGACTGCACTGCGCCATTGGTGCCAATCGTCGTGCCGCTGTAGCTTCCCGGCGCGTAGCCATCATTGGTAATCCCGGCCACCGAGAAACTTTGCGCCGCCAGCGTGGTGCCAGCCAGATTAAACGCAATGGCCGAATTCGCGGCGCCATTCCCCCAGTTCACATTCAGCGTCGCCGGGCTGCCGCTGCTCAAGGCACCGGCCGAGGTGAAACCAAGCGTGGTCAGCGTCTGCGGTGTCCCCGCATTGGTACCATTGGCCAGCTGCGGCTGCGCATATACCGTCCAGCCCGGCACCGCCCCTGCGCTCGCTGCCGGATTCTGCACGAAATACAGTCCGACCCGGTTGGCATTGCCCAGCGAGTCATACGTTACCACCGAGGTCGATTGATCGTACGAGGCCGGATTGGTGGCGCTGAACGCCGTGGTGGAAGGGATCACCGCATCGCCGGAATTCAGGCTCAGCGTCAGCCCAAGATTCCCCGTGGCACTCGCCCCCATTGATCCCGTATTGATGGTAATCGGCCCTAGCGTGCTACCGAGTGAGCCGCTCGCAGTCTGCGCATATCCCAGCACGTTCGACCCGTTGGCGCTCACCAGCTGCCCGTTGGAATTCAGCTGAAACGCTCCATCACGCGTATACTGCTGCGCGCCGTTATTCTCGGTCACGAAATAACCATTGCCCTGAATCGCCGCGTCCAGCGGATTACCAGTGGCGGTCAGCGCCCCCTGCGTCAGGTCGGAGGATATCCCCTCCAGCCCGGTGCCGATACCCGGCAGCTTGCCCGCGCCGGCCGGATAAATATCCTCAAACAACGCTGATTGGCTTTTGAACGCCGTGGTGCTCGCGTTGGCCAGATCGTTAGATACAGTATTGAGACCTGTCTGGGCGCCGGTCAGGCCGGACAGGGCGGTTTGCATTGTCATGAGGAAGCTCCAAGAACGGTTTGAATAGAGGAGACGGGGAGGGTGGCCGCCGAACCTTGTACGTTCAGCGTCGGCGAGGAGCCGGAAACGTTCACGCCCTCGACGGTGTAAACACTGTAAGGCGTGGCACTCACGGCATTGCCCGCGGCATCCGTGGCGTTAACCTGATAGGTATATTGCGTGCCCGGCGTGCCATTGGCCCAGGCAAAACTCTGCTGCCCGGCGGCAAGCGACCCCAGATTAATCGTATCCGCGACGGTCCCGTTCGGGTTCACCACACTCACGTTCACACTCTGCGCCGCGTTGGCCAGATTAAACGCGCCTTCCGCTTTGGCCGCCGCATTGGCGGTCAGCGTATCACCCGCCACCGCCACCTGCTTGCCCACCAGCCCGGAGGCCTGCGCCATCTGCGCCGCCGCCGTGCTGCTTTGCATGGAGGCCAGCTGCGTGTTCACCTGATTAATGCCGTCCACCGTGGAAATCGCCGCGAATTCCTGCGCCATCTGCGTTGGATTCGCCGGCGTCGTCGGCGTCTGGTATTTCAACTGCGCCGTCAACAATTGCAAAAAATTTGCCTGCGTGAGTGAAGACGCGGACCCCGCCCCTGCGGATGCCGCCTTCGTCGCGGTGGTCGAAGCCGCCACGGCTGCCGCATTCGCGGCGGCACTGGCGGAACTGGAAACGGCAAGATTGGTCATGCTGACACCTGAAAGCTGGCAAGCATTTGCTGGTCGATCCGGCTGGCTTGCTGCAGCACGGCAACGGAAGCGGCATAGCTGTTGGAACTGTCGATCAGGTCCACCATTTCACTCACCTGGCTAACATTCGAGCCAGTTACATAACCTTGCGCATTCGCATACGGGCTGCCGGGGTCATATTTCTGCACCGCCGGCGCATTGCTTTGCACCGTCCCCGCCACCTGCACGCCCATGTCCGAGGCTGCACCAGTCACCGGCGCCGCCTCAAATACCACCTCATGCGCATGATAAGGCGTCGCCCCCGGCGGCGTGATAGAATCCACATTGGCAAGGTTAGAGGCAATCGCTCCCATGCGAGCGTTTTGCGCATCCAGCGCACTGCCGACAATACCAAAAATATCAGAACCGCTCATGCCGCCCTCCGCTTTTGCTTGTACATTTCTCTGCCTGCAACACTCTTCAAATCCCACTCGGATTTGGCCGCAGCGCCGTCACCAGATCAGCGGTCGCCTGATGCAAGAATGCCGTGGCGCCCATCATCTGCTCACCATTCGCGGCCGCTTCCACACGCTCGCTATCCAGAGACACATCATTGCCATTCAGCCCCACCGTGCCATCCGCGCGGTATTGCGGCGCGGCGCCAGTGCTTGCGTCACCAAGCTGTGCAGCCAAGGCGGTATCGAACGGCACATCCATGGCCTTGAAATTAGGCGTGTCGGCATTGGCAATATTATTGGCGATCAGGTCAGAGCGTTGCTGCTGCACATTCAGAAGACTGCCATAAAAATCCAGAAACCCCACTTGCATCGCGTCCTGCCTTGCATTTTACCAAGAATTTCTCGGGTAACTCCCAAACAGATCGCCGGCGGGAGCGTCCCAAACGCTGATTGTTACCAAACACAACCACATCCCCTCCTTAAACCACCGGACTTAAAATTTCGTAAATTAAAATATGAACAACTGCACCCATCATCATTTTTATGAGTTAGAATAATCGTAGTGATATTCATCACAGAGTATGATCGCAGCGTGAGCGTACAGCCGCCGAGGCCTTAAATTATCCGTCCCCGTTTTGTTTCTTAATCAAAAATTAACCCCCAACAGCAACAGCCCGGCATCAGGAAGCCATAAAAAAGCCCCCTGCTACCAGGGGGCTATGGCGATCTGGCCGGGCACGAAATACCAGGCGTGTCACTTTGAAAAGCGGGTTTAACTGCTCAACCGCTGCACCACGGCATCATGCAGTTTGCGCTGGTCATCGCTGACATAAAGGGCAGCCAGGTCGCCGGAGGAAAAACTGGTCCCCGCCGGCATTTCCGCCACCGCCATGCGCTCTAGCGCGGTCACCACGCAATCGGCAATCTGCCGCGCAAAATCCTGACGCTGTGCCTGAAAAAAGGCTAATTTATCGAGCTCTCCCCGAATTTCTGCCACTTCCGCAATCGCCTCCGCCCGCTCGCGCTCCAGCACCGGGGTGGTGTTGGCGTTATGCCGGGACAAATCCCCCAGCAGGCCAGAAAGCCAGGAGAGCAAGGCCGAGGTACGCCACAGCAGATCAAACGCGGTACTCGCATCCATACGGTCGCGCAGGGTCGAAACCTGCTCCGCCAGAATGGCGCATACCAACCGTTCATTGGCTTCCGTCGTATCGGCCATGGCCCGCCCGCCTATTTCGCCGGGCAGAGCTGCTTAACGACCGAAAGCAACTGGCTCGGCTCCGCCGGCTTGGTCAGCCAGCCGGAAGCACCGGCCGCGCGTGCCTCATCGCGTTTGCGCCCACCGGATTCCGTGGTCAGCACGATAATAGGCGTGAATCGTGTCGCGGCAATCTTGCGCGCCTCCTTGATAAACCCGATACCATCGAGCTCGGGCATGTTGAGATCGGTGAGAATCACCGAAGGCTTGATGCCTTCTCCCAACTTATTAATGCCCTCGCGGCCATTCATGCCGGTTTCCACCTCATAACCAGCGCCCTTCAGAATATGCGACAGGCTCATGACCATTGTGGCAGAGTCGTCGAGAACAAGAATAACTGACATTTACTTAAGGCTCCATTCGGCTGATTTTCGGTCGGGATTTTTGTATCGTGGACCCCAAGTATTGAGGCCCAGTTAAGAAACTCTTCCGGTCGCTCCCACCCCCGCAATTTACCTTTATCGTGCCGCCCGGCCCAGCAAAGCCGCCACTTGCAAGGTCAGCAGCTCGCCCGGTACCGGCTTCACCAAATAGGCATTGGCCCCTGCCGCCATCGCGGCCCGGCGGTCCCCTTCGCCGGCCTGAGTGGTCGTCACCAGGGCGGGCAATACCCGGGTCATGGGCTCGTGCCGCAATGCCTGCAAAAACCGGTGCCCATCCATCACGGGCATGTTCACATCAACAATGCACAGGCTGAACCGTGTACGAAACGCCTTCTCCAACCCCTCAATGCCGTTGATCGCCTCATCCACGCCATACCCCTCGCGCTCAAGCAGATGCCGGTAATATAATCGCACCACCATGGAGTCCTCGACCACGAGAATCCACGCCCGCTCATTCCCGGGGCGCCACGGGGTGCTAGGAATGATGTCCATATTCACCGGTAGTCTCCCGGCTTTTGATACACCACGCCCTGCGGAAACCGCCGCACCCTGAACAGCGATGAAATGCGGCTCATGGATTCGGAATGCCCGACGCATACAAAGCCGCCCTCGCACAGGCTCTCGTAAAATGCGTCCACCGTGCCCTGGCGCGAGCGGTCATCAAAATAAATCAGCATATTGCGGCAGAAAATCACGTCGATTTCGGCAAACGGCTGCATTGCGTGCGGGTCGCTGGCGTTCACCTGCGAAAAATTCACCGCCTGGCGGATGGTGTTGGACAGCCGGAAACGATCCGCGTCCAGCTTGGAAAAATACCGCTGTACCACATCGCGCGGCAACCTGTGCAGTGCGCGCGCGGTATAAATCCCCGTCCGCGCGGCGGCCAGCGCCGCGGTATCAATGTCGGAGGCCAGCAACTCCACCTCATAATCCTCGATCTCCGGCCAGTTCTCCAACAGGTAAAGCGCGATCGAATAAGGCTCCTCACCGGTCGAGCACGGCAGCGACCAAATGCGTATCCGCGCCCCATGCGGCAAATGGGAGGTCAGCTCGGGCAGAATATGGTTCGCCAGACAGTCGAATTGATGCTCTTCGCGGTAGAAATAGGTCTCGTTCACGGTAAACAGACTAATAAGCTGCTCGATCTCGCCGCCCACATCATGGCGCAACCGCGCGAAATACCGCTCGAAACTCTCCATGCCGGATTTGCCGATCCGTTCCAGCAGCCGCTTGTCAACGTAATATCGCTTGCTGTCACCAAACGATATACCCGTCCGCCGGTAAAAAAAGTCGCGGAATTTCTGGAACTCGAATTCCGAAATCGCGATACAATCCGCCCCGGCCGTCATGGCAGCCGCCGGTCCGAGGCCCTGATCCGTGCCCGCGCGACCTCGGCGGCAAACGCCAGAAACGGCTCGCCGGCAAAGCGCAGCCGCAACCGCGCGAGCGCGCCCAGCAACGCCGGCGTGCCCACTTCGGCGGCAACATCCACCGCCGCGGCGCAGACATTCACATGCGTATCATCCTCGATAACCCGCAGCAGGCGCACTGCCGCAACCTCCGCCGGCCAGGCGCGCGTCACCTCAACCGCCAGCAGCCGCAAATCCGCATCCACGTCGCGCAACAGCGCATCAACCACGGGCTCCGCCGCGTCGCCCAATTGCTGTAGCGCCTTGACCGCCCCGCCCCGCAAGCCCGGATCGCCAATGCGCAACAGCGCAGCAATCCGCGCCGCCACGGCCTCGCCACCAATGCTAACAAGCCCGGCAAACAACGCGGCGCGCACATTGGCATCCGTCTCCACACCCAGGCACGACACCAGCAGCGGCGCATTGCCGCGCCCTCCCGCCAGGGCTTTCGCCGCGCGCCTTCGCTGCCCCGCATCCGTACTATCAAGCTGCTCGCGCGGTACACCACCGGGCGAGGTTGCCACCCCGCCTCTTACAAGCGGCATATCAGCCCGCACCAGCTACCGCGGCGCGGAGGAATTCAGGCGCTTCTGCTTCAATCCCAGCCATGTGCCCTCTCCCTGAAGCCTGCAATGTGTTGCGATCCTCCAACCTGGACAGGCTGTCGGTCCGTTGCGCGGCATCTCCGGCATGCTGCCAGCACGCTGCGCAATACGCCTGCTTATGGCAAACAGTTATGAAAAAAAGCTTACGTCCGCTGAAATTCACGATGATTTATATTTGGCCAGCATAAACCAGCAAAAAACCAATCTATACGCAGCCCCGGCACTCCCGGCGTGCATCACCTTACCACGTTCCGGCTTAACTATTTTACTCCCACGTCGTCATTTTAACATTCCAGCAACCTCCCCCCGCTATCCCCATCCCCATGACCATCCTCTTCGCCATGCACCCGGACCGAAACGCCACCGCGCATAACGGGGTCTTAGAAAACCGTTAAGGAACGAGTGATAAATGAGCCCCATTTTGTTCCAAATTTTTCCTTTCACATCCCTTCATTTTTGTTAGTGGGAACCACGGCATGTTAACCAACGCGCTTCTACAAGTTGCCAGCCCCCTGCTCTCCGCGGCGGCTCCCTCAACCACAAACCCCGCGTCACCGCAGGGTAACTTCCTGGACCTCATCAACACCGCCCTGCAAAACGTCAGTGCCACGCAAGGCTCCGCCGCCACCGCCGAGGCCGGTTTCACCGCCGGCGTTCCCGGCGCCACGCTCGGCAAGGCCGTGGTCGCGAACGACCGCGCCCAGGTTGCATGGAACGCCACCGTGGCTGTGCGTAACGAGGTCGTCTCCGCCTATCAATCCATCATGAACATGCAGTTCTAATGCAATCCGGCCGGGAACTTCTCCATCAGGTCCGGGCGCAAGCCGCGCGTCTGCCCAAAATCTTTTGGGCGGCCGGTGGCGTCATCGCGGTGTCCTTCGCCGTGGTGGTCTGGCTGGAAATGGCAGGCCCGCCCTACGTCGTTCTGGATGAAGGCCTTTCCCCCGCCGACGGCGGCAAGGTTATCGCCCAGCTGCAAAAACTCGGCATCCCCTATCAGTTGCAAGCCGCCGGCAACATCATTCTTGTCCCGGAGCCGCAATTGGCACAGGCGCGTCTGCAACTGGGCGAGGCCCAGGTGCCCGGCTCAGATGTCTCCACCGCCTGGGCGCAGCTGGAAAATGCGCCGATGACCGCCTCGGACCTCGCGCAATCCACCATGGCGGTGCAGGCGCTGGAACTCTCGCTGCAACAATCCATCCAAAGCCTCAACGGCATCCACAGCGCCCAGGTCTTCCTCGCGTTGCCCCCGGACACGCCCTTCCTCGCCGACCAACCCAAGCCCACCGGCTCCGTCGTCATCCAGGCGGACGACGCCACCGCGCAATCGCAAGGCGAAGCCATCGCAAACCTGGTCGCCGGCGCCGTCCCCGGCCTGTCCGCCAACCAGGTCACGGTGGAAACCACCTCCGGTGTCGCCGTCTATCCGGCGGGGGACAACATGACCACCGGCACCCAGTTCGCCACCGTCGCGCAGGTTGAAACCAGCGCCGCCGCGCGCATCGCGGGCCTGCTTATCCCCTTGGTCGGCGCGGGCAACTTCCAAACGGACGTCGCCGCCAACCTGGACTTCACCCAGGAGCATATCCACCAAATATCCTACGGCCCCTCGCATCTGGTCACGCATCAGGTCAGCGCGCAGTCCAGCCAGTACGGCGCTTCCATGGCGGCCATCGGCATCCCCGGCGCCCTTTCCAACGAGCCGCCATCCCCCACCACAGCCACGCCCCCAACCCCCGGCGCCACCAGTGCACCGCCCGCAACTCCGGCGCAGCCGCAGCAAACCAGCAGCAACCTCGACCAGACCTACGTTACCGACCAGAGCGAGAGCGACATCACCAACCCCGATTGGACGGTAAAATCCGTCGCCGTCTCCGTCGTCCTGAATAAAGCCGCACTCGGCGCCGTCACCACTGAGCAGGTGAAAGCTGCCATCGCCGGCGCCTTTGCTTACCCGCAGGTCACGGTCAACGTCCTTGCCGCCTCCTTCCAGAAACCCGCCACCAGCCTGTCCTCCGGCGTCATGGCCCAGGCCGCGGCACCTCTCACCCAAGGGCTGCTGGAACTCCTCGCCGCCGCCGCCCTGCTGTTCGGCTTGGCTCTGCCGGTCGGGCGGCGCATCGGCACCATCAACATCCAAGCCCTCCTACCGCCCCCGCCGCAGCGCTCCATGCCCGTGGCGCTGCCGCCGCGAGACTTCTCGGACCTGCGTGAACAGGCCGGCGGCAACATCCCCGGCGTCGCCCGCCTCCTGCAAACCTGGGCCGAAGACAATGAATGACACTCCCAAGCAACTCGCCGCCCCGCAGCTAAGCGGGGCCGAGCGCGCCGCCATGGTCCTGCGCGAATTGGGCGAGGAAACCGCAGCCGCTGTACTGCGCGAAATGGACGAAGCCGCGGTCAACCGCATCTCCCTTGCCATGACCACACTCAAAGCCACCCCACCGGCCGTGCGTGAGGACATCATGCTCGCCTTCGCCAGCGACCTCGGCATCACCGGCGTCGGCGGCGACGGCATGAAATTCCTCAACCGCGTGCTGGTCTCCGCCCTGGGTGAAACGCAGGCGCGCGAAATCCTCGACCGCCTCAGCCGCTCCGAGCGCCGCTCCGCCTTTCACCTGCCCGCCAACGCCGACCCGCGCACGCTCGCCATGCAAATGGTCCACGAGCGCCCGCAGACCATCGCGCTGTTGCTGGCCCACATCCCGCACGAAATCGGCGCCAACCTGCTTACCTTTTTGCCCGAGCCCCTGGCCGCCGAATCCCTCTACCGTTTCTCGACGCTGGACGTGGTCTCCCCCGGTGCCGTCATCGAGCTGCGCGACATGCTCGAAGAGCTGATGAGCAATAGCGCCACCGGCGGCCGCCGCGTCGGCAACCTCGGCGGCGCCAAGCAAACCGCTGACATCCTCAACCACCTGCAAACCGGCATGTCGGATATGGTGCTCGGCGCCATTGACGCGCGCGACACCAAAACCGCAGAGAAAATCCGCGAAAACCTGTTCACCTTCCTCGACCTCGGCAAACTCACCGACCGTTCGCTGCAAATCCTGTTGCGCGAGGTCCCCGGCGACAAACTTGCCCCCGCGCTGCGCCTGGTCGACGAATCCCTGCGCGCCCGCTTCTTCCAGAATCTTTCCGCCCGCCAGGTCGAAGTCCTCAAGGAAGAACTGCGCAGCGGCCCCCCCATGCGCCGCGCCGACGCCCTGGCCGCGCAGTCCGAGGTGGTGGAAGTCGCCCTGCGCCTGTCCGGCGAAGGCCGCATCACCATCAGCGCCACGGAGGAAATGGTGTGACCGCCGCTACCGCTCCCATCCAAGCCGCGCCCACTGCTGCCACCCCCAGCACATCCACCCCCCAATCCGCCAACCCGGCGGCATGGTCGAGCGCCCTTGCCGAGGCCGGCGCGGCACCCGCCCCCGCCAAAGCCACCCCGGACAACACCAAATCCGCCGCCGCCGCCACGGTTGCGGCTACCGCGCCGCGCAAACACACCGACCCCGCCCAGCCCGGCCTCAGCCCCTTTGCCGCCATGCTTCTCAGCGCCGCCACCCCTGCCGCTACCCCAGCCCATGCACCGGCCAGCCCCGCGGCACCCCCCCCCACCGGCATCACTGCCGCCGCCGCCAAAGCGCCCCCCGGCACACTTGGCACGGCCATCCCGGCCGTCCCCGGCGCCATCACGGCGGAACCCGCCGCGCCGGATACCGCGCCGCCCTCATCCCAAGCCGCGCCGGTCCAGCCAACCACCACCCCAACCACCGTCCCAACCACATCCGCCGCCGCCGCGGACGCATCCTCCCCCACCCCGGCGCAATTTCCGCCCCCCCAGGCCGCCCCAGCACACGGCAGCCTCGCCACGCCGGCCGCCGCCAGCACCACGGCCGCGCCGCCAGTCACCCCCGCCGTCAACGCGCCCGTGGCCACCATCGCGCCAACCCCCCAGGCCCCGGCCAGCGCCGCCGCCGCGCTGGCCGCCACCGCGCCCCAGCCCGCCGCCAAATCCCCAGCCGCGCTCACCGCGCCCCTGGCCGCCCCCCCGGTTGCCTCGGTGTCAGCCGCAGTCAGCGTCGCCCCCCGCGCGGCGGCCCTTGGCGACAAAAAATCCACCAGCCTCACCCCCGCAATCACCTCTCCGGCTCCTGCCACCCTCACCACCCTCACCACCCCCACCGCGCCCGCATTCGCCGCCCAGCCCACGCTCGCCCCCACCGCCCCCAGCCCCCCCGCGCCGGTCACCGCCGCGCCCGCCGTCACCCCCACCACGCCGCCCACCGCTGCCACCCCCGCCGCCCTGGCCGCCACCGTCACCGCCATGCACCACGCCAGCCAAACCACCGCGGTGCTCCAGCTGGACCCTCCCGGCCTCGGCAATCTCTCCGTCCACCTCGCCCTCGGCCAAAACGGCCATGTCAACGTCCTCTTCGTGCCCAGCACCCCGCAAACCGCCCAGCTCCTCAACGCGGGCATGGACGGCCTGCGCCAAGCCATGGCCGCCACCGGCCTCACCCTCGGCCAGGCGGGTGTCAGTGGCGGCGGCGCGCAAAACCCCGGCCAGCACGGCGCCAACAACCAGCGCGCCACCACCTCCACCCCATCCCCCGTGGCAGCCGTCACCCCCGCTGCCGCCACTCCCAGCGGGGTAAGCGCCTATGCTTGAACAACCGCAGGACGTCGAAGCCCTCGACCTGCTGGATTCCATGCGCGCCCCGCAGCTGCGCTCGCTGCTCATGGAAAACCTTTCCGACCGTTTCATGCGCCAGATCGCCTTCGCCCTGTTCCAGCGCATGCGCCACAGCGTACAGCTGCTCAGCTGCATCAACGGCGTCACCAGCCACGAAGCCGCGATGTCGCAACTGCCCGAGGTCATGCTCGCCGGCGTCAGCGAACTCGCCCCCTTACGCGGCCGCATGCTCCTGGCGATTGACGGTGACCTCATCGGCGCCGTGGTCGACGCCATGTGCGGCGCCACCGCCTCCCACCCGTTCGAGCGTTACGAGCTCTCCGCCCTGGAAGCGCGCATCGGCAAGCAGATGATCGACCTCTCCCTGGCGACCATCCAGGAAACGTTAAGCCCCCTGGCCCAGCTCAACCTCACCCCCATTGCTTATGAAAATGCCACCGGCATGCTCGCCATCGCCGACGGCCAGGACTGGATGATCTGCGTCACCGGTATTTTCGAAACCGCGCTCGGCACCGGCACCATCAAGCTCATTGCCCCCTATGCAGGGTTCGAACCTTTGGAGGCCAAGGTCGCCTCGCAATCGGGCCTGCTCGGCCAGCGCGGCGCCGACGCCGGCTGGGCCGCGGCCATCGAGACCCTCGCCGAAACCACGCCGGTGGACATCTGCTTCGAACTTGCCCGCGTCACCGTGCCGCTGGCCGTGTTCGAAGCCCTGCATCCCGGCAAAATCCTGCCGTTCGCTCTGTCCCCGGAGGCAATCGCCGTCTCCGGCGGCATCGACCTGTTCCACGCCGAGTACGGCCAGAACGACGGCTACGTTTGCTGCCGCGTGAAGGCGGACGGCCCCACTGAAGGAGACGCATCCATGGCCGACCAGAAAGAACGCACCACCACGGCGGGCGAAAAAAACATGGCCCCCGAACACGAGCGTGTCGAGCTGGAGCGCATCCAGCCGCAAACCCGCGGCGCCCCCGCCATCACCGGAAAAAACGTGTTGGACCGCGTGCAGGTCGCGCTCACCGTCGAACTCGGCCGCACCCAGATCACGGTCAAAGACCTGCGCCAGCTCCGCCACGGTCAGGTCGTCACGCTCGACCAAATGGTTGGCGAACCCCTCACCATTTTCGCCAACGGCCAAAAACTTGCCTACGGCGAAGTCGTCGCCGTCGCCAACGACCGCTACGGCGTGCGCGTCACCGCCTTGGCTGAGGACATGGACGCCGCGAACGAGGCCGGGGCATGACCTCAAACGGTGTCAGCATCGGCGCGTGGACGGCTTTCGCGGAACTCGCGGGGCCGGTGCTGCTGCTCATGCTCATCATCGGCCTGGGTGCGGGCATCCTGCAAACCGCCACGCAGATCCGTGAAGCCTCGATCCCCTTCGTGCTCAAACTCGCCGGCATGGCCGCACTCACCACCACCGCCGGCCCGCTCATGCTGGGCGGCGTCGAGCACTACGCCATCGACCTCTTCCACGCGATTCCGGGGCTGATCCATGGCTGAAGCCGCCATCCTGCCGCGCCCCGGCTCGCTCAGCGCCACCCAGCTCTCCGGCCCCATCGTCATCCTGCTGGTGCTGGCGATGCTCGTGGTGCCGCTGCCCCCGGCAGCCATCTCCTTCCTGTTCGCGCTCAACATCTCCGCCGGCCTCGTCATCCTCGGCGCCAGCCTCTACATTCCCTCGCCGTCGGAATTCTCCTCCTTCCCCTCCGTGCTGCTCGCCACCACGCTCATGCGTCTGGCCCTCAACGTCGCCACCGCGCGCGCCATCCTGCTCAACGGCTACACCGGCCCCGGTGCGGCCGGCCGCGTCATCGAATCCTTCGGCCAGTTCGCCGTCGGCGGTAACTTCGTCGTCGGCGGCATCATTTTCGTCATTCTCATCATCATCAACTTCATGGTCGTCACCAAGGGCGCCAGCCGCGTCGCGGAAGTCTCCGCCCGCTTCATGCTGGACTCTCTGCCCGGCCGCCAAATGGCCATCGACGCCGAAATCAACGCCGGCATCCTTAGCCCGCAAGCCGCCGAGCGCCGCCGCGACAATTTGCGCCGCGAAGCCGATTTCTTCGGCGCCATGGACGGTGCCTCCAAATTCGTCCGGGGGGACGTCGTTGCAGCCATGATCATCCTGGTAGTCAACATGCTCGGCGGCCTCGTCATCGGCACCCTGCAGGACGGCCTGCCTTTGGCCGACGCCGCCCGCACCTACACGCTGCTCACGGTGGGGGACGGCCTTGCCGCGCAAATCCCCTCGCTCACCATTTCCGTTGCCGCCGGCCTCGTCGTCACCCGCGTCGCCACCGGCGAGGACATCGGCCAGCAGATCAAATCCCAGCTCAGCAAATACCCGCAGGCTTTGGCCATCGCCGCCGCCATCATGGGCGCCATCGGCCTCGTGCCCCAAATGGCGCACGTCCCCTTCCTCATCTTCGCCGCCGCCCTGGGCACCGCCGCCTGGCGCCTGTCGCAGACCGCCAAAGCCCAGGACGAAGCGGCCGCCGCCGGCATTGCCCCCGCTGCCGCGCAGAACAACGAGGTCAAAACCGACTCCCTGATCGACGTCACCGGCGTTGACCCGCTGGGCATGAACATCGGCTTCGCGCTGGCACCGCTGGTTGGGCCGGGGGAGGGGCGTCTACTCAACCGCCTCACCGCCGTGCGCCAGCGCTACGGCCGCGCCATGGGCTTCCTGGTCCCCGCCGTGCATATCCGGGACTCCTCGGATCTCCCCGCGCACGGCTACCGTTTCACCTTGCGCGGCGCCTCCATCGGCGGTGGGGAAGCATGGCCCGGCCAATGGCTCGCCATCGAAGGCCCGATGGTCACCGAAAAACTCAGCATCGGCCGCATCGTCAAAGACCCCGCCTTCGGCCAGGCCGCGGTCTGGATCCCCCAGGGCGGCATCCCCGCCGCCGAAGACCTCGGCTACACCGTGGTCGACGCCCCCAGCGCCATGGCCACGCATTTCGCGGAAATCCTCAAACGCCACGGCGCCGAACTGCTCGGCCGCCCGCAGGTCGAGGGCCTGATGACCCGCCTCGCCGAAACCACCCCCCGCCTCGCGGAAGATTTGCGCACCAACCTCTCCATCGGCCTCATCCGCCAGGTGCTGCAGGGCCTGCTGGCCGAGGAAGTGCCGATCCGCGACTTCGAGCGCATCGGCGAGGCCCTGGTCGAAGCCGCCGACGGCGGCACCAAGGACATCGAAAAACTCCTCGCCGCCGTGCGCCTGCGCCTCGGCCGCTTCATCGTTACCCAGGTCGCGGGCGCTGAGCCAACTTTGCGCGTCGCCGTGCTGCAACAGCGTCTGGAGGAGCTGGTCGCCAAATCCCTGCGCACCGGGCGCGAGAGTGGCCTCGGCCCGGAGGTGGAAGCCGAAACCGCCACGCATCTGCGCCAGGCCGCCGAAAACGCCGCCCGCGCCATGCGCCTGCGCGGCCTGAAACCCGTGCTGGTCGTGCAAGGCGTCATCCGCCGCGCCATCGCGCGCGCCATTGGCGGCATCATCCCCGTCCTCGCGCTGGAGGAAATTCCCGAAACCCTGCCCCTGCAGGTCGTCCACACCGCCGAGCCGGGCGCCGCCAATGGATAACGGCCCTGCCACCCTCACTCCGGACCAGCCGCATCTAACCGCGCTCTACGGCGGCTGGATCAAGCGCACCGCGCTCATGCTCAAATCACGCATGCCCTGGGCCGAGTTTGACGAGCTGCTGCAATGGGGCGCCATCGGCATGCTGGAGGCGATGGGCCGCTTCGACCGCACCCACGGCGTCGCCTTCGAAGCCTTCGCCGCAAGGCGCATCCGTGGCGCCATGATCGACGGCCTTCGCCGCGACGGTACGCAGCGGCGCGGCGAGTTCATGCTCGACGCCGACGCCGTGGACACGGCCGCCTTCATGGGGGGCACCTCGCCCGACGACCCGCTTGCCCTGCTGCTGCGCGCCGACGCCCGCCACCTCCTGGTCGAGGCCCTCAAAACCTTGCCGGCACTCGAATACCAGGTGCTGGCCCTGCATTTCTACGACGAAATGAACAACCGCGAGGTCGCTGCCATTCTCGACCTGAGCGAGGGCTACGCTTCGCGAATCCGCAAGCGCGCGCTGGAAAGTCTGGCGATCCACATGAATGCCGCCTTGAAGGGAGAAACCGTATCATGACGAGCCTGCTGGGATTGCTCTGCGGCTTTCTTGTCATCATCGGCGGCGCCCTGTCGGACTCCGACCCGCTGTCTTCCTTGTGCAGCCTCACCGCCGTCATCATCGTCATCGGCGGCTCCTTCGCGGCGCTGCTGACGCAATTTGGCATCGCCCGCGTGCTCACCGGCATGCAAGGCATCTTCTGGCTGGCCAACCCTCCAAAAACTGACCTGCGCAAATTCATCGAACAGGTCGCCGAATGGTCCTCGCTGGCCCGCAGCCAGGGCACCCTGGCGCTGGAGAACGTCGTCGGCGACGTCAAAGATCCGTTCCAGAAACAGGGCCTGCAGATGATCATCGACAACACCTCGCCCGAGGACCTGCCCGCCATCCTCGGCATCTTGGCCGAGAACACCGGCCGTATCCAGGAAACTCCGGCCGAAGTCTGGGAAGCCGCCGGCGGCTACTCGCCCACCATCGGCGTCATGGGTGCCGTGCTCGGCCTCATCCACGTCATGATGCGCCTCGACCACCCCGAGGAGCTGGGTCAGGGCATCGCTACCGCCTTTGTTGCCACCATTTACGGCGTCGGCTTTGCCAACCTCATCGCGCTGCCGCTAGGCAACCGGCTCAAGTACCTCGCGCACGAGCTGGAGCGCGAGCGCCACGTCGTCATCCAGGGCTTTGTCCTGCTGGCCGAGGGCAAACCCGGCATCCTCATCCGCCAGAACCTGCAAAGCTTCCTCACGGACGCGGGCAAACCCAAACCCAAACCCAAGGCCGACGCCGCTGATGACCGCGTCGCCGCAACCGAACAGGCAGCCTGACCATGTCCCGCACCGCCATTCCCGGCTCCGGCAAAAAACCGGAAAAACCCGCCAACCACGAGCGCTGGGTCATCAGCTACGCCGATTTGCTCACACTGCTGCTCGCCACCTTCGTCGTGCTCTATGCCTCTTCCTCGCGCAACAAGCACAAGGAGGACGAAATTGCCGCCAGTTTCGTCACCGCCTTCCACGGCACGCCGCCTTCGGTCGTGCAAAATTCCGGTGCCAGCCGGGGCATATTGCAGCACCAGCCGTCGCCCATCCCCAAGCCGGTTGAAGCCCCGGCCTCGGCCAATTCCAAACTCCCCAAGGAAATGGCGCGCCAGCTCGCGGCGGAGGTCCTCTCCCTGCAGCAGCTGCAACTCAAACTCACCGCGCTGTTGCAGCCTTTAATCGACAAGCACGAGGTCTCGATCCAGAGCCAGCCGCTCACCCTCACCATCCAGCTCGACGCCTCGGTGCTGTTCCCCTCCGGCCAGGCGACGCTCAAACCGGCGGCCGTCACCCTGCTTCACCAGGTCGGCGCCGGGCTTAAAAACATGCCCGCCCCCTTCACCATCGTCGTGCAGGGCTACACTGACGACAAACCCATCGCCACGCCGCAATTCCCCTCCAACTGGTCGCTCTCGGCCGAGCGTGCGGTCAGCGTCGTGCAGCTTTTTGTCAGCGACGGCGTCAGCGGCACCCAGCTCGCGGCGCAAGGTTTCGGCCAGTTCGCCCCCATCGCCCCAAACACTGACGAAATCGGCCGCGCCCAAAACCGCCGCGTCGTGGTGGTGGTGCATGCCCCCGACCCCACCGTGAAATAGGAGCCGCGCATGGCCAAGGAATCCGCCGCCAAACGCGGCAAAAATACCCCGAAACTGCTCAAACCCGCGGTGCTGACCCTCGCCGTGATGTTCATTTGGTCAGCCCGCCACCAGCCCGCCGCCTTCGACCCCGCCAGCCTCGCCGGCTGGGCGCTCGGCGCTCTCACCGTGGCCCTGCTCACCCGCGCCGCTTTGGCCCTGGCCGCGCCGGTACTCGGCATGTTCGGCGCCATCTTCACCCAGGCGATGCAACACCTGCAGCACGGAGCTGAATTATGAGCTTCGTCACTGTCTCGCGCACTCGTGGTAAAACCTTCGTGCAGGCAGTTTTGGCGCAGGACACCGCAACCCTAGCCGAAACCGAGGCCGAAATCGCCCGCCGCGTCCGCCAGGAGATCTCCCGCCTGCGCGAAAAAGCCGAGTCCGAGGCCCGTGCCGAAGCCCAGGCGCAAATCCGCGCCGCCATGGAACCGCAAGCAGCCGCCCTGCAATCCGCCGCCGCCGCGCTGCAAGCCGCCTGGGCGCAACTCGCCGCCCCGCTGGCGCAAAAGGAGCGCGATCTCGCCGATCTCGTCACCGAACTCTCCTTCCTGCTCGCCCGCCACATCACCGGCGTCGAGGCCGCAACCAACCCCGCCAACCTGCAATCCCTCGTTACCCGCCTCATCAGCGAAGCCGCCGCCGAGCGCGGCCCGCGCCAAACCCTGCTGCTGCGCCTCAACCCCGCCGACCACGCGCATCTGCTCCCGCTCATCTCGCCCGAAACCGCGAGCCTGCTGGCCGATGAAGCCGTTGCCCAAGGCGGCGTGCTGGTGGAAATCATCGCCCCCGACGGCGACCCGCTCGACAAAATCGAGTGGGACGCCAGCCTGACCGGCCGCCTGGAAAGCATCCGCGCCGCCCTCACTCTGCCCGGCGGTGAAGCGCCATGATCCAGATGGACAATATCCGCGCCCTGGCCCAGGAGCGCCTGCGCGAAGCCCTTTCCCGCGACCCCGTCCGCCGCTTCGGCCGCATCACCCGCTCCAACGGCGAAGTCCTGCACGCCAGCGGCATCCGCGCCCCCATCGGCTCACGCTGCCTTATCGAGACCGAGAACAGCACGGACCTGCTCTCCGCCGAAGTTGTCGGCTTTGAACAAGGCGCCCTGCTGGTCATGCCCGAACAAGGCACCCGCGGCGTCACCCGCGGTGCCCGCGTCCACGTCGAAAGCCGCGCCCCCGCCCCGCTGATGGGCCCCGCTTTGCTCGGCCGCATCCTCGACGCGCGCGGCCAGCCGCTCGACAATCTGCCTCCGCCCAATGTCACCCAGCCGTGGCCGCTCCTTGGCGTGCCGCTCAACCCCATGGCCCGCACCCGCATCTCCCAGGTGTTCGATGTCGGCGTCGGCGCCATCAACGCGCTCGCCACCATGGGCCGAGGCATGCGCATCGGCCTGTTCGCCGGCAGCGGCGTGGGCAAAACCACCCTGCTCGGCATGATGGCCCGCCACGCCAGCGCCGATGTTGTCGTCGTCGGCATGATCGGCGAACGCGGCCGCGAAATCCGCGAATTCATCGAGGAACATTTGGGCGACGCCCGCCCCCGCAGCGTCGTCATCGCCTCCCCGGCGGACGACACCGCCTTGGGCCGCCTGCACGGCGCCTACCGCGCGGCGGCAATCGCCGAATACTTCCGGGACCAAGGCAACCACGTCCTCCTGGTCGTCGATTCCCTCACCCGCCTCGCCATGGCCCTGCGTGAAATCGGCCTCGCCGTCGGCGAACCCCCCGCCACCAAGGGCTACCCGCCCTCGGTTTTCGGCGCGCTCGCCGCCTATGTGGAGCGCGCCGGCAACGGCACCTCGTCGCAGGGCTCCATCACCGCCATCTACACCGTGCTGGTGGAAGGCGACGACCATGTCGGCGACCCGGTAGCTGACACCGCCCGCTCCGTGCTGGACGGCCACATCGTACTCTCCCGCGCCCTCGCCGAAGCCGCCATGTACCCGCCCATCGACATCGTCGCCTCCCTCTCGCGCCCCATGCCCAGCCTGGTCACCCCCGCGCACCAAAAACTCGCCTCGCGCTTCCGCGCGCTCTGGGCACGCCGTGCCGAAAAGCAGGACATCATCGACCTCGGCGCCTACGCCACCGGCCGCGACCCGCTGCTCGACGAAGCCCTGCGCCGCGCCCCCGCGATGGAAGCGGTGCTGCGCCAGGACATGCACGAAGGCATCAACCTCGCCGCCAGCCTCACCGCATTGCAAACCGCTTTGGCGGAGCAACAACCATGAAACCCCGCACCCTCAACCGGCTGGCCATGCTGGCCGCCGAACAGGAAACCCAGGCGCTGGAGGCCATCCGCCGCCACAACGCCACCCTGCACCAAGCCGAACAGCAGCGCGGCATCCTCGCCGCCTACCGCACCCGCCTCGCGCAAAGCTGGCAGGACGGCGCCATCGTCCCGGCATCCCAGGCCCGCCGCGCCGGCCAGTTCTCCGCCGCCTCGCACGGCGCCGAGGGTCAAATCATGCACGCCGCCGGCGTCGCCGCCGCGCAGCTGGAAACCGCCGTCACCAAGCTCAGCCAGGTCAAAGTGCAGCGCCGCGCCCTGGCCGAGGCCCTGCGCAAAGCCGCCCTGGCGGTGGAGCGCGAAACCGAACAACGCCTGGAACGCGACCGCCCCTGGCGGCCCGCCGCCCCCCGGACCTGAAGGAGACCAAAATGGACCTCTCATTCTACACCAACTTCAATGCCAACGTGGCGCTGCAGGAAGCCCAGATCAACACGCTGCAGCAGCAGATCTCCACTGGTCTGGCGGTGCAAACGCCCGACCAGAACCCCGCGGCCTACGAGACCGCGGCCCTGGGCAACGACCAGATCAGCGCGCTCGCCAACGACAACAACACCCAGGCCGCCATCCAGGTGCAGCTCGGCAGCGTCAGCAACGCCTACCAATCCACCAGCAGCCTGCTGAACAGCGTGCAGTCGGTGGTCGAGGCCGCATTGAACGGCACCACCAGCTCGCAGAACCTCAACGCTCTGGCCGGTCAGGTGCAATCCGCGGCCAAGCAGTTGCTGGCCATCGGCAACACCACCGCGCCCAACGGCACCTATTTGTTCGGCGGCTCGCGCGGCGGCGTCGCCCCCTTCCAGACCGCCAGCAGCGGCAGCGGCGCCATCGTCTACATGGGGGACGGCGCACAGAGCCAGGCAGCCATCACCGCCGGCACCACCGCCTCCACCATCGCCAACGGTGAGGTTTTCGTCTCCGGCCTCACCGGGGACGGCACCGCCAGCGTGGCCGCCGCCAGCAGCAACACCGGCTCCGGCCAGATCATCCCGCAGGGCGTGGTCAACGCGGCGGCGGCCGCGGCGTTCCAGTCCGGCACCTCCGCGATCACGGTCAGTTTCGGCAGCGGCGGCAGCTATAGCGCGTCCCAGGGCGGCACCACTCTGGCCAGCGGCACGCTCTCCAGCAACACCACCACCGGGGGCAACACCGTGCAGCTCGCCGGCGTTGACTACCAGATCACCGGCACTCCCGCCTCGGGCGACAGTTTCACGCTGGCGCCCAGCCGGCCGCAATCGGCCTTCGCCCTGCTGCAAACCATTTACCAAACCCTATCCACGGCGGGCAGCACGCCGGCCCAGGTGGCGCAGACCAACCAGGTGCTCAACCAGAGCCTCGCCAGTCTCGGGCAGTACCAGCAGAACGTCGTCACCGCGCAGGCGCAGAACGGCGTCACCTTGCAGGCCATCACCAACGCCGCCGCCAGCAACACCAACCAATCCACCCAGGTCCAAACCAGCGTGCAGAACGCGACCGCCATTAATACCCCGGTCGCCATCGCCAGCCTGGACCAAACCCTCACCGCCTTGCAGGCCGCCATGAAAACATTTGGCACCGTGCAGAGCCTCAGCCTGTTCAACTACGTTTAAGGAGTGCTTCCGTGTCAGATGCCATTTTCATTGTCGGCTATTACCGCAGCGGTACCTCAGCACTTTCCGGCGCGCTGCAACGCCTGGGCGTCAAATTCTTCAACGAGGCCGACCCCAATGAGCACAACCCGCTCGGCTTCTACGAAATCCCCGAGCTGATCGAGTTCGACGTTGACCTGTTCAACCGCCTCGGCGTGGAATGGACCGACGTGCGCGGCCTGCCCACCGGCTGGGCGGACCGTGCGGACCTCGCACCGTTTCTCTCCCGCCTCGATGCCATCCTGCGCCGCCGCTTCACCGCCGCTGATCCAGTCGCTTATCCAGTCGCTAATCCAGTCTGGGGCCTGAAGCACCCGCACCTCTGCCGCACCCTGCCGTTGTACGAGCGCGCCGCCCTCCAGGCTGGTCACAACCCCCATGTCGTGCATATTTTCCGTGACCCCTGGACCGCCGCCTCCAGCCAGCAGCACAAAAACGGCCTCACCCGCGCGCACGCACTGCTGCTATGGATGAGCTACGTCACCTCCGGCGAGCGCCAAGCCCGGCATTTATCGCGCAGCTGGCTCACCTACCATGACCTGTTGGCCAACCCCGCCGGACAACTCAACCGCATCGAGCAGGACACCGGCATCGCGCTCTCCCACCTGGTACCAAACGGCATGGCGGACGGCGCCGCCTACCTCACCTCCCAGCTCAACCGCAGCGAACCGTCACCGCAGGAAGACCTCGCCCGCCCGTTGCGCGACCTCGTCACCCGCACCTGGGACGCTATTCTCGCCCGCAACTTCATGCCTGCGGTATGGGACGGTTTCGCCGAGGAAACCGCCGACATGGTCGGCTTCCTCACCGAAATCGGCGCCAGCCGCGGCCGCGTGATCCCCAGCTTCGGCGGCCCGGTGGCGGCGGTGGCCAACGCCCCGCCCAGCACCATCGCCAGCCTCCGTCCGGCCGAACGCCTGGACGAAGGCGGCGAGGCCCGCCTGCTTGCCCTGCGCGCCGCCACCCCAGACCTGCCGCGCCTCGCCATCATCATCGCCGCTCCCGCCGGGCGCGCCGCCGCCGTCACGGAAACCCTGGAATCCCTGCGCGGCCAGTGGCAGCTGCCCGCCTCGGTCAAAATCATTGCCACCGAAGCCCTCGCCATCCCCGGCTACACCACCCTCACCTCGCCACCCGCCCCCGGCGACCTCTCCCGCCAACTCTGTGCCGAACTCAACCACGCCGCCGCTACCGCCGACTACGTGGCCGTCCTCAACGCTGGCGACACCCTGGCCGCCGACGCCATCCTGCGCTTCGCCCTCACCGCCGCCACCACGCCCGCCGGCCTTATCTATTGCGACGAAATCGTCCCGCGCGACGGCGGCCCCTGGGTCCGCCAGAAACCCGCCTGGGACATCACCCGCCTGCGCCAGTCCGCCTATCTGGGCGACTGGGTCTGGTACCGCGCCAACACCCTGCTTGCCCTGGGCGGTTTCGATGCCGCCCGCGCCGGTGCCGAGGAATACGACTACCAGCTCCGCCTCGCCGAAACCGGCGCGCAAGTGCTGCGGCTGCCCGAGGCGCTGTTCACCCGCAGCGCGCAAAGCTGCCGCGACAGCATCCCCGCCGCTGATTTCTGCGCCCGCGCGGCGGAAGCCGTCACCGCGCATCTCACCCGCGCCGGCATCCCCGCCACTGTGCAGAACCGCCAGCACCTCGGCCTGTTCCACCATTTGCGCCTGGCGCCCGACCCCGGCACCTCGGTCATCCTCCTGGTCGACGGCACCGAGGTCGCCGCCCTGGACCATTGGCTCACCACTTTGCTCAGCGGCCCGGCACTCAGCGGCCCGATCATCCTCGCCGGCACGGTCCTCAACCCGGCCATGACCAGCTATCTCACCGCCGTAACCCAACAAACCGCCGCCCTTGAGGGCAAAGTCCTCGCCGTGCCGCCAACCGCAACACTCACCCCGGCGCAGGCCCTCGCCCAGGCAGCAGCCCTGGCCGTCACCCCTTACACCGCCATCATCGACGCCCGCGCCCACCCCGCCACCCCGCATTGGGCCGAGGCCCTGCGCACCCGCCTTATCGACCCCGGCATTGCCCTGGTTGCCGCCCGTACCCTGGTGCCGCTCTCCGGCAACCCCAAACAGTTCACCGTGCAAGGCCCCATCGTCATCGGCGCCGACACCCGCCTCGGCGCCGGCCACATGTCCGACGACCCCGGCCCCGGCGGCTGGCTGATGGTGGATCAGGAAGCCAGCGCCGCCGCACCGCCCGCCATCATGGTCCGCACCGCCGCCCTGGCCGCCTGCACATTCCCCAGCCTCACCGGCGACGCCCTTTGGATCGACCTCTGCGCCCAGCTCCGCGCCCAAGGCGGGCGGATTGCCTGGACCCCGGACGTCTCCTTCATCATCCCGGCCGAGACCATCTGCCCGGATACGCAATTCGCCTTCCGCCAGGGCACCCCCGCCGCCCGCGCGCTGCCCTGGTCAGACCCATATCACCACCCGGCACTCTCCCTGCACGGTGATCTCTTGGTTTCCGAGCAACGCCTCGGCCTGGTCCGCAGCCAGCCGGCCGACCCCATCAGCCTGCTGGTCAGCGGCCCGCCCGTTGCCGGCGAAGCAATCCTCAACGCCGCCCGCGCCCTGCGCCGCACCGGCGCGCTGGAGGCCGATTGGGCACCCGAACCCCTCACCGCCGCCGACCTCGGCCGCCGCGCCCCCAGCGCCTGGCTCCGCGTCAACCCGCTCACCGCCGCCTTACCCGGCAGCCCCGCCTACAGCGCGGTATTCACCAACCCCCCGCCGCCCAGCGCCAAACCAGCCATCGCCGTGGCCACCCGCCTGTTCGCCACCTCGCCGGGGCTGGTCAAACAACTCCGCCAGTTCACCGCCCCCGGCCAATCCGTCACGCTTTGGCGCCCCACTTTGTCCCCCCATATCTGGGAAGACCTGAAAATCGGCACCGGCCTCAACACCCGCCCCCGCGTGCTCTGGGTCGACGAAGGCATCGCCCCGCCCTGGTTCACCGGCCTGATCAACAGCACGTTGGAAATCGCCTCCTGGATCGTCGTGGAACGCCCCGGCTCCACCTACTCCGGCGCGGTTGCCCGCATCTCGCCGCAACCCTCCGAATTCGCCTGGGCCCAGGCCATGGCCGAACTCGCCCCGCAAATCCTGGTCCGCCCCGCCGGCCACGACACCAGCGCCGACCACTACAAAACCCTCATCGCCGCCGCCGCCGGCTGCCACCTCCTCATCGACGACCGCCTCGACACCCCCGCCACCCTCGGCGCTATCCAGCTGACAAACCGCGCCGATACTTGGAAAACCGCGCTCACAACCGCCATCCACGACCTCACAGCCACCCTCGCCCACGGCGCCCGCGCCCGCGCCGCCGCCCTAGCCCTGCCCGCCACCGAATCCGCCCCACCCCCCTGGACCACCCTCGACCACCCCGCCCTGCGGAGCGCCGCCGAATGACGGGGATGGCCAGGGTGTGTGGGGCTGAGGGCACAGTAAGGCCAGGGGGCTCTGCCCCCTGGACCCCCGCGAAGGGCCGCGCCCTTCGATCGGCATTAATGAGGGTCTTGGCGGGAGGGGGAACTCGCCCGCGTAGACCTGGACAAAAATCAAAGGCCCTCACAGGCGAGTTCCCCCTCCCGCCAAGACCCTTATTAGCGGATTGCAAAGGCGTGCCTTTGCTGGGGGGTCGAGGGGGGCAAAGCCCCCTGGCCTTACTGTGCCTCAGCCTCACATTCCTGGCCGCCCCGGCATTTGCGGCGCCGCAGGCGGAGGGGGTGGTGGCGGATGCGATCCGGCAGGCGGCGTTGGCGGTGGTGCCGGCGGATGCGGTGGTGACTTTGGGTCCGGTTACGGGGGCGGGGTACATGCAGGCGTGCGCGGTGCCGCTGGTGGTCAGCATCAGCGGGGTTGCGCCGTATGAGCAGGCTGCGGCGCATTGTTCGTCGCCGGTGTGGACGCTTTATGTCACGGTGACGGTGGCGCAGTCCGAGGCGGTGGTGATTGCGGCGCGTCCGGTTACGGCCGGGCAGAGCATTGGGCCGGATGACATTACTTTAGCGCGCGAGCCGGTGGCGGCTTTTGCCGGGCGGCAGGTATTTGCCGATCCGGCGCAGCTTATAGGCGCCAATGCGATGATGTCGCTGGCCACCGGCACCATTCTCACGCCGGACATCATCGCCCAGCCGGTGGTGGTCAAGGCGGGGCAGACTGTGTCGGTAGAGGTCATCAGCGGCGGGGTGGATGTTTCCATCGAGGCGATGGCCGACCAGACCGGGCGTATTGGCGACACGATTTTGCTCACCAATCCTTCCAGCGGGCGGCGCTTTTCCGCCCTTGTCACCGCGTCCGGCCCTGTCGTGCGGCTGCAGTCATGACCACCTCCAAAAAGATAATCCATTTAAAGTTGCGATTTCAGGAAAACTTCCGCTCCTCCCCCCGAATTAAGGGGTACGGCAACCACAAACCAAGGAGCTCACCATGTCGGCCGTAGGTTCTATTCTTACCAACACCGGGGCGCTGCAAGCGCTCAACTCAATTTCCAACACCTCCAACTCGACCAACAACCTTGAAAGCCAGCTCTCCAGCGGCCTCTCCATCAACTCTCCCGCTGACAACCCGGCCGGCTTCATCACCGCGCAAGGCTTCACCTCGCAGCTGAACGGTCTTACCCAGGCTATTTCCAACGCCAATCAGGGTGTCTCCCTGCTGCAAACCGCGCAGGGCGCCATCACCCAGCAGATCGGCGTTGTGCAGCAGCTCAACTCCCTCTCCGTGCAGGCTGCCAACGGCACGCAGACCCCGTCGGAGGCGCAATCGCTGCAAAATCTCGTCGGTCAGTTAACAGGCCAGGTTTCCACCATCGCCAACCAGACGCAGTTCAACAACATCAGCCTGCTCAACGGTTCATTCTCCGGCGTGCAGTTCCAGGTTGGCGCCAACGAGGGCCAGACGCAGACCCTCAGCATCTCCAACACTTCGGCCAGCGCGATCGGCATGAACGCCTCCACCGTCAACGGTGCCACGGTTTACGGCACCAACGTGAAGGCAACCAGCGCCGCCGTCACACTTGCTGCTTCGGCCGCCAAAATCGCATCCGGCGCGGCGGGTAAATTCACCGTCGCCACCACCGCGGCGACTGAAGTCAGCATCACCGGTGGAACCGGTGGCAACGCCTCCGTTGCCACCAACACCAAGCAGGAATCCGCCGCCACGCTGGCGTCGGCCATCAACAATCTCTCCGGCACCACCGGCGTTCAGGCGCAGGCTACCACCTCGATCACCCTTGCATTGGGCACGGCGGGAGCCAACGGCGCGTATGCCTTTAACATCCAGGCCGGCACCGGCACGGGTGGCACCAACGGATCCGCTTTGGGCACCAAGCAGACCATCGACGCCTCCAGCGCCGCCGGTATCGCTTCGCAGATCAATGGGCAGTCTCCCACCAGCGGCATCACCGCGGCTGTTAACACCGCTGGCAACCTCGTCCTTACCCAGGCTGCCGGGCAGAACATCAACATCACCGGCACTTCTTCCGGCTCGTTGAAAACCGTCGGCGGCGCGGCTTCCACGATCAAAACCGGCGCCGGTACGGCCTCGGCGGTTATCCAGGGCCAAGTGCAGTTCCAGTCCAGCGGCGGCTTTACGCTCGGCAACGCGAGCAATATCGGCCTGGCCTCCAAGTCCACGCTCACGGCGCTTTCGCAGATCAACGTCAGCACCACGGCAGGTGCCAACACGGCGATCAACGTGGTGAAATACGCGCTGGGCGCCCTGAACAACCAGGGTGGCCAGCTCGGCGCCGTGCAGCAGGCGCTTGGAGCCAACATCAACAACCTCAACACCACCAGCCAGAACCTCACCACCGCGCTCGGCGTGGTGCAGGATGCCAACATTCCGGCAGTCAGCAACAAGCTGACCGAAGCGCAAATTCAGGCGCAGGCAGGCGTGGCGGCGTTGAAGTCCTCGACACAGCTGCAGCAATCCTACCTCTCGCTGCTGCCGTAAATTTCCACTCCGGCTGGCGGGAGCAAAATCCCGCCAGCGCTTTTTTTAACCAGCATAAGGTGCATTCATGTCCACCGTCGGCGGTCTCGGTTCCAGTCAGGTCTCCAGCGAAATCAGCACGGTTGAGGCGCGTTTGCAGGCGCCGATCACCAGCCTGAACGCGCAGGTTACCACCGACAAAGCTGACATCTCGGCCTGGGGTAACGTCGGCGGCGCCATTTCCACTTTATCCAATTCGCTGGCCGGCATTAAGGATGTCTCGACCATTAACAACCGCTCGGTCACCACCAGCGCCAACACGGTCGCCACCGCCAGCGCCGCCATCGGCGCGCAAACCGGCACCTACAACCTCACCAATGTCACTTTGGCGAAAACCCAGGAAATCTATTCCGCCGTGCTGGGCTCGGGAGCCGCAAAACTCTCCGGGAGCGCCGGCTCGCTCACTTTTTCTTTAAAAAGCGGCAAGACCGAGAGTGTTTCCGTCGGCTCCGGCAGCCTCACGCTCAACGGCATCGCCGCCGCGATCAACAAAACGCCCGGCGGCGTGCAGGCCAGCATCATCGGCACGGCGGCTGGCGCCCGGCTGGTGCTGCAAGGCAGCGCCACCGGCAGCAGCCAGGCATTCTCCGTCACCGGCACCGGCGCGCTGGCTCAATTCGCCTATGCCTCGGGTGCTGCCACCAGCGGCACGGAAATCCGGGCGCAAACCGCCAGTGACGCCACGCTCTCCATCAACGGCGTGCCGGTTACCAGCACCACCAACACGCTGGGCAGCGCCATCTCCGGCCTCACCATTTCCCTGGCCGGTTCGGGCAACACCAGCATTAGCGTCAGCTCCGCCCCCACCAGCCTTTCCGCGGCCGTCGGCGGGGTGGCGGGCTCGCTCAATGCGGCCATCGCGCTTATCGCCAAGGAGACCAAGTTTGTCCCCGCCTCCAGCGCCAGCGCCGCCAAGTCCGGCCCGCTGCTCGGCAACTTCACCGCCACGGATTTATCCAACCAGCTGCTCAGCGCGGTCAGCGGCGCCGCCGCCAGCGGGCTCAGCGCCAATGCCATCGGCCTCACCGTCAGCAGCGCCGGCACGGTCTCCTTCAGCAACACCGCTTTCACCGCCGCCTATGCCCAAAACCCCACCGGGGTGCAGGCCCTGGTTGGGCAAATCTATAAAACGCTGGACAGCATCACCACCGGCGCCATCGGCGGCTCGGGCAGCTCCACCAACACCAGCGGTACTACCACCAAAAACACCGGCTCCATTGGCGCGCAAACCGCCTCGCTCTCAGGCGTCGTCACCTCCATCGACTCCCAGGTGGCCCAGATCACCAAGCAGAATAACACGCAGATCCAATTGCTGATCGCGCAATACACCGCGGCGGAAAACGCCTCCACCGCCGCCTCGATCACGCAGTCCTATCTCAGCATTTTCAACAGCACATCCAGCAGCAGCGGGTAGGGGTAACGGCGCATGACCATGGACATGACGATAAATTACAGAGCAGGAATGTTCGACGGCGAGGCCGATGTGAACTGGCTGCGTCCCGGCTGGCGGGGCCTGCGCCTATACGGCCGCCGCGCCAAAGCCGCCATCGAGGCAGGTGATTTTGCCACCAAAGCTGAAATGATCGCCCGCGCGGATGAGTTGCTCAACGTCATGACCGGCATCCTGGACACGGAAAACGGCACCACGCTCGGCCCCGCGCTGATGACGATCTACACCGCGTTGCGCTACACCCTTTTGCGGGCCAACACTGAAAACAACATTCCGGCCCTGGACGATTTCGAAACCGCCTTGGCCTTCCTTGACCGTGACATGACATCTGAAAGCGCGATAGCCGCATGACAAACACCATTCCGCCTCTCGCACAAACGCCGCTGCCGCTGGAAACCGCAACGTCCGCACCCCCGGCGCCGCCTGTACCAACCGCCGGCAGCAGCGCCCCGGCACCGCAATCGGACTCCGTGACCCTGAGTGCCGCCGCGCAAACCGGCACGCAACTGCTCGGCGCCTCCCGTGCCGCCGACGGTATCAACCATGCCGCCGTGGCGCAGATACGCAGCGCCCTGCAGGCCGGTACCTATAATGTCGCCCCGGAAGATCTCGCCCAGGCCATCGCAACGGTGTTGAAAGAATCAAAATAATGAGCATTGCCGGGCAATTCCGTCCCCTCCCGCCTGGCCCAGAGCCCCTGCCGGTTGCAGGCATTCTGCAACAGGGCCTCGAACTCGTTGAGGACCTCAGCCGCAAGCTGCAATACCTCGACACCTTAATGCTCACCGGCAAACCAAATGAAATCTCCGACGCCGCCGCCGTGGTGGAAATGGCGCTCAAATCCGCTTCCCCCGCCTTTGCCGATATCGCCGAGACCATGGGCCGGCTTGGTGCCTGCAACCTCGCCGCCGCCGCCGCCCAACTGCGCCAGATCGAGGAAGAGGACGCCGCCGGTCTCGCCGAGGCTCTGCGTTTCGCCCTCGCCCGTTTCGCCAAACGCTCAGCCGGCGCCAACCGCCGCGCCCAGCAACTCAACCGCGGCCTCAACGCCGCACTGAAAACCCTCCAGGCCCTTGGCGTGCAGGAGAGCGGGCGCCTGATCGCCGAAGCGTAAGCCTACCAAGGGGTTGTAACAAAACGGGATGGTGGCGGGCGCTCCCCCCGCTATCCTCCGCAACTCCCGATGGAATTTGGCCTCCAAGGCCTGTCCCCGGACAGCCATGTTGACGAATTGCGTCTTTAGACCGAAGCTTACCGTGCCGTTACACGCAGCACATAAAAAAAGGGAGAACAAAAACCATGAGCGCACCAGCACGGGACGGGCATCGCCTCGCCAAGGATAGTTTGGGATTATCCCAGATTATTGCCTCCACACTGGCGAATATCGCGCCGGCCATGAGCTTCTTCTTCGGCTTCGGGCTTATCGTCTCCGGCGCCGGCGTTGGTGCGCCGCTGACCATTCTCACAGCCATGGTGGTCATCCTCTTCCTCACCAACACGCTGGCCGAGTTCTCCAAATACCGCCCCAGCACCGGCTCTTTCGTCACCTTCATAGGCATGTCCTTCGGCCCGTTCGCAGGTGCCGCCGCCTCCATTTTCGTCGTGGTCGGCTATTGCATCGCGGCCTCTTCGGTCGTCGTCATTGCCGGCGGCTGGGCTGCCAGCACGTTGCACCTCTTCCTGGGCTGGAACATTCCCTGGCAGGTGCTCAGCATTATCGTCACCGGCATCGTCGGCCTGCTGGTGTCGCGCGGCATCAGCCTGTCCACCACCTGGGCGGCGATCTTTTTCTACTTCGAGCTGATCCTGCTGCTCATCGGCGCGATCATTATGCTCTGGGTCAACCGGGCCTCCATCTCCATGGCACCCCTGCTGCTCTCCAGCGTCACCGGCGGCTGGAAAGGCATCGGCCTTGGCTTCCCACTCGCCATCTACCTGTTCATCGGCTGGGAAAATTCGGCGATGCTGGCGGAGGAAACCACCAATCCCCGCCGCAACGTGCCGCGCGCGCTCATCACCGGCACGCTGGCCATCGGCATCCTCTACATGTTCATCGCCTTCGCAACGGAAACCGCGTTCAAGAACAATCTGGCCGCGATCAGCGCCTCGACCATTCCCTTCGTCGATGCCTTCAAGGCTTCCGCTGCCGGGCTGCTCATTGTCGCCTACATCGCCGGCGTGACCAGCATTTTCTCCTCGCTCATCGGCCTGACCAATGCGCAGGCGCGCATTCTGTTCAGCTCCTCGCGCGAGGGCCTGCTGCCGGTGTTCTTCGGCAAAATTCACCCGCAGCACAGAACCCCGCACATCGCGATGTGGACCTACATCGTTGTGGCACTGATCATCGTGCTGGTGTTTGGCTACATCTACAGCATCGATCCGGTGACCTTGTTCGGTGACACCGGCACCCTCGGCACCATACCGGTTATCGTGACATACCTGATCACCAACCTGGCGCTGCCGGTGTATATGCTCAAGCATCACCGGGAAGATTTCAGCCCGATCAAGCACCTTATCATCCCCCTGCTCGGTACGGCGTTCATGCTGTTCCCGCTCTGGGGTCTGGTGCAGCCGGGTCAGCCCTATCCGTTCAGCCTGTACCCCAAGCTGGCGCTCGCTCTGCTGGTCTTCTCGCTCATCTATGGCGCGATCCTGGCCAGACGTAACCCGGACCTGGTGCAGCGCATCGGTTCCTACGTCGCGGATGAAGAGTACTAAACTCTCCGGCCAACCAAGTTCAAGCCAACCAAACAGGGGCGGTACCGCAGGGTGCCGCCCTTTTTTTGTGCCCGTTGCCCTGCCACGCGGGGTTACGCTAGGCTTACCGCATCCGCCGGAGTTAAACATGCCCGAGACAATTTCCGCCGCCCCGCTCGATCTGTCCGTGTTCGACAATCTGGACGCGCCAGCGCCGGCGCCGGTGCAGGCGGTTACCGCCGCGACCCCGGCCAACCCGGTCCTGGCCCCTGAGCCACCCCCGCAGCGGCTGGTGGAAGTCGCCAACCTCTCGGCAGAAGACCTCGCCGCCGCGCAGGCCTCCGCCGCTAAAATTGATTTCTCCCAGACCACGACCCTGCTCGCGCATGGTGACGGTGTGCTGGCCAACATCGCCGCCGCTTCCCGCCAGTTGCTCACCGGGGTGCGCCTGGGCGATGCCGGGGAGGCTGGGCGCATCGCTGCGTCGGTGATCGACGGCATCAAGATTTTGCGCATTCAGGATTTACAGGCAGAGTCCCAGACCGGCGCGCGCAAGGGGCTGGTCGGCAAATTTTTAGGCGTCATCGCCGATGCCAACACCGCCTTCAAAGGCTTTGCCGAAAACCGCAAGAAATTCCTTACTTTAATGGACGACCAGCAGGCCAAGGCGCGCAAGACCAAGGCGGACCTCGCCGTCACCATCGAACTTTTGGACCAGCAGGCCCTGGCTATCCGCCAATCCCTGCATGGGCTGAAAGTGGAAATCGCGGCCGGGCAGATTGCCCTGGACCGCGCGCAGGAGGAGCTGGAAGCCAAGCGCCAGCACGCCATCACTACGGGCGATGCCGCCGATGCTGCCGAGGTCCAGGCGTTTCGCGGCGCCATTGCCAATTTCCGTGGCAAGGTGGCGGACATGCGCGAGGCCCTGGTCGGCTCGGCCATGCTCATCCCCATCATCGGCCAGAACCGCTCGGCGGCGGAAACCCGCATGATGAAAATTTCCAACGGTCTGCTGGTGGTCATCCCCCGCCTGATGGCTGTGGCCTCCCAGGCCGTGGTGCAGGTGGAAATCCGCAACGCCGCCGAGGCTTCCGCCAAGTTGGAAGAAGCCAACCGGCAGATCACTCTGCTCGCCGCCAAGGGCGCGCATGAGGCCGCGACCTCCGCCGCCCGCTCGCTCGGCGGCGATCCGCGCAATATCGAGGTGCTGGCGCAGGTGGCGGACGAGGCCATTGCCAGCATGAACGAGGTCATCGACATCGAGCGCGAAGTTGCCGCCGCGGATGCCGGGCGGGAGCAGAAACTCGCCGAAATCCGCGACAAACTGGTGCACGGCATGCAGGGCGCCAATGCCCGGGCGATCGAGAAATGAACCGTGGTCTAATTGCCTGGCTTGCCGGCATGTTGTTGCTTGCGGCAATGTCCTTTGTACCCTCGAAAATTCTCCATGATATCGAGCTTGTGTTGGCCTATGCGTTTATTGGGTTGGCTTTCATGTTTGTTGTCATTCAGAGCAGAAAAATGAAACGAAATCATTCGGAACGCGAGACCCCATGAGCGCTGATATGGATTTCGACATGCAGGCCGCGTGGCTGCGGCGCTTTTCCGCCGATGCGGAAAGCAACCTCGGCGCCTTCGCGCGGCGGCTGAAGGAGGCGATGCCCGAGCTTGTCACGGTGCAAGAGAAAAAGGGCTTTTTCGCCAAGACGGCGAAAATCACCGGCGTGACCATCGAACTTGGCGAGAACCGCTACAGCCTGGAACAGAACGCCGGGCGGCTGACCGCCAGCATCGCCATGGTGGTGCGCGGCATTACGCTGAACACCAAAACGCTGGACCCGTCGGAATGGTTCGCGCGGTTGGCGGACGAGACCAAGAAAGCCTCGGCCCATGCGCAAACCTTGAGTAGTTCCTTGCAACAATTCATGGCAAGCTGATGGGCTGGCTCGACCGCTTCAAACCAAAAAACGCCAGCCCGGAGGAAATGCGCCGCCAGGCGGATATCCTCATGAGCCTGCGCGGCAACCGAATCCCCACCGCCACGCTGGATCGTTTGCAAGGCTCGGCCAACGGCACCAAACCCTGGATGGCGACGCTCACCCCGGCTGAACTGCTCATCGCGCGCTCGCATGGGTTGAAACCCATCGCCGCCATTTCCGCCACCTGCTGGCTGCATTACGGCTGGTCCTGGACTTTGGGGCATTCGCAGGGTTGGGAGGCTGCGTTGCAGCGCCTCGGCCAGGAGGCCAAAGCCTGCGGCGCCAATGCGGTGCTGGATGTGAAAATGCGCACCATTCCGCTGGAAGCGGGCGAGAGCATGGATTTCACGCTCATCGGCACGGCGGTGAAGGTGGACGGCCTGCCGCCCTCGGCCGACCCGATCATCGCCACCGTGCCGGCGCTGGAATTCGTGAAGCTGCTGGAGGCCGATGTGGTGCCGACCGGCATTGCCATCGGCGCGCATTACCAATGGCTGAGCGACTGGAACAACAGCGCCAATCAGGCCTGGATGGGTAATATCGAGGCGCCGCAGCTTTCCAGCCTGTGGAACGATGTGCGCAACCAGGCGCATGCGAATTTGCGCGAATCCGCCCGCCCGCGCGGCAACGGCGTGCTGGCGCATGTGAACTTCTCCCAGATGTTTGACCGCGAACGCGAGGTGAATGAGCGCAAGTTCAAGGAATACCTCGCGCGCTACATCGTCATCGCCACTACGGTGGACGCGCGGCGGGGCACGCCGCTGCCGCATGATATTTCCATGGTCGTGGACATGTGCGCCGGCAAAACGCCGTTGCAAGGCAGCAAAGCGCACCACCAGTCCTACGCCAGCAATGAACAAGAGGGAGCTATTTAGCCATGACATTGGATCTTCCCGTACACGCGCAGGAGCGTTTGAAAGGCCTGCGCGGCAGCGCGCATTCCACCGGCGTGTTCACCTCGGATTTTTCGGTCAACGAGTTTTTGCTGGTGCGCAAGGCGGGGTTCGAGCCGATCGGCCTGTGCGTTGGCTCCTGCGTTTACCATGTCGGCATCCAGTACGGTTCCTGGTCGAAGAATCAGGAAATGGATGTGCTCTCGAAAGCCATGTACCACGCGCGCGAACTGGCGATGTCGCGCATGCGCGCGGAAGCCTCCGCCATGGGCGCGGATGGCATTGTCGGCGTCAAACTCACCATCAAGCGGCTGGAATGGGATGAGCAGTTGCTGGAATTCATCGCCATCGGCACCGGGGTCGTGCATGGCGAGGGGCATAAGGGTTTCCGTGCGCATGACGGCGGCCCGTTCACCTCGGATTTGTCGGGGCAGGATTTCTGGTCGCTGCTGCACGCCGGTTACCGGCCGGTGGAAATGGTGATGGGCAGTTGCGTTTATCACGTCGCGCATCGCGGCGTGCTCTCTGGTCTGGGCACCGTGGGCCGCAATGTGGAGCTGGAGAATTTCACCGCGGCGATGTACGAGGCGCGCGAAATCGCGGTGGAGCGTATGCAGTTCGAGGCCGCCGCTGCAAAAGCGGAAGGCGTGGTGGGGGTGGATATTCATGAGGGGAGTTTTGGCTGGAAGACCCATGTGATCGAGTTTTTTGCCATCGGCACGGCGGTGCTGCCGCTGGACCAGGAGATCGCGCCGGATAAAATCCCCGACCCGATTATGGTGCTTTCGGTCAACGATTAAGGCGGTTTTTTGCTTTAGCGGTCCCAAACGCTTACACGGGCCGCTGGTGATACCCACCCGGAGCAAAGTTTTTGGCGAATAAACACTACGATGCCGTGATTATCGGTGCCGGGGCGGCGGGGCTGTTCTGCGCCGCGATGGCGGGCCGGCGCGGCAAAAAAGTGCTGCTGCTGGAGCACACCACGGAGCCGGGGGCGAAGATTCTGATCTCCGGCGGCGGGCGGTGCAATTTTACCAATACGAAGGTGGGCGCTGAGAATTTTATCTCGCAGAATTCGAATTTCTGTAAGTCGGCGTTGGCGAGCTTCACGCCGCAGGATTTTATCGCGCTGGTGGAGGCCCAGGGGATAAAATACCACGAGAAGAAGCTCGGGCAGTTGTTTTGCGACGGTTCCGCCAAGGAAATTCTGGCTATGCTGCTCGGCATGTGCAGCACGGCCGGGGTGGAGTTGCGCACCGGGCACACGGTTTCCGATATTTCGCGCGGCGATAATTTCCGGGTGGAAACCGATGCGGGGCCCGTGGAATCTACCGCACTTGTGCTGGCGACCGGAGGCTTGTCGATCCCGAAAATGGGAGCGACGGGGTTTTCCTATGACATGGCGCGGAAATTTGGCCTGGGTATGGTGGAGACGCGGCCGGGGCTGGTGCCGCTGGTGTTCACCGGCGAGCGTTGGGCCTGGATGCAAGGGTTGAGCGGGGTTTCCTTTGATTCCGTGGCCAGTTACGGCAAGCGGAAATTCCGGGAGAATACGCTGTTTACCCACCGGGGGCTCTCCGGGCCGGCGATTTTGCAGATTTCCTCCTATTTGCCGCCGGGGGGTACGCTGGTGCTGGATATGCTGCCGGGGCAGGATGCTTATGAGGTGCTGCTGGAGCGTAAGGCCAGCCGCAAGAAGGCTGAGCTGAAGACGGTGCTGGGGGAGTTTTTGCCGGCGCGCCTCGCGCATGCGATGCTGCAACCGCCGCTGGGCAACCATATCATCGGCGATATGCCCAATAAGGCGCTGCGAAATACCGCGGAAATGATGAATCGGTTTACCCTGGTACCGGCGGGGACGGAAGGTTACGCCAAGGCCGAGGTTACGGTGGGCGGGGTGGATACGGCGAGCCTGTTTTCCAAGACCATGGGTGCGCGGGAGGTGCCGGGGTTGTTTGTGATCGGCGAGGCGGTGGATGTGACCGGCTGGCTGGGCGGGTATAATTTCCAGTGGGCGTGGTCCAGCGGGTATTCCGCGGCACAGGCGGTGTGAGGCCAGGGGGGTGTTTCACGTGAAACACTTGTGAGGAAAGTGTTTTAATGCATTGTTAGTATGGCTTAATTTTTTGCTTGCACCCCAATTTGTGCGGGTTTGTGTCGAAAAAACAACGACTCGCAAAATGGGCCTATGCCGTAGGTGACGTGCTGTTGAGGCGGCGGCCGTGGCCAAGGTTACGCCCCTTTACATTTTATGGTTATTGCTCTGTTGTCGGTTCCCAGGAAGCACGACGCAAGAGAGGAATAACCGGCCATGTCGGGGAGTACGATCTCAACTGCAATCCTAACGACCGTGAAGCTTGGAGGTGGCGGCTACGTGAGCCCGTTGATCATTACCAGTGCGGGTGTTGTCGCGCCCACGCTCGGCGGGGCGAACGGGGTGCTGGTGGCCTCGACGGTGGGGCGTAGCCTGGTCAATTATGGGCTGGTTGGCGCCGGGGTGGGCACTACCGGTGGTGCGGGGACGGCCGGCAGTAATACCGGCGGTGCCCTGGGCACGGGTGTTTCCGCCACAAAAGGCGGTAATGGCGGCAATGGCGGCATGGCTGTCGACATGGTGGGGCTGGGCACCGTTACCAATTATGCGACGGTTGCCGCTGCGCCGGGCGGTGCCGGTGGTAATGGCGGCAATGGTGCCAGTGGTGCCGGAATTGGCGCGCTTGCCGGGTTTGGCGGCACCGGCGGGGCGGGCGGCGACGGTGTGGATCTGGCGGCTGGCGGGTGGCTGAGCAATTTGGCCGCGATTTCCGGCGGCGCCGGTGGCGCCGGGGGGCGTGGCGGGATTAGTGGCGCCGGGTATATCAATGGTTTGGGCGGCGCCGGCGGCACGGGTGGCAACGGTGCCGATGTAGTGGGGGGATACCTGCTGAACAGCGGTATTATTTCCGGCGGCCCGGGCGGCACTGGCGGCACCTACGCTATTAGCGGCGTGGGCGGTGCGGGGGTTTATCTGGATGGCGGGACGGTTATTAATGCCGGGACCATCGCCGGTGGTGCGGGCAGCAGGAACGGGGATGCCGTGCAGTTCGGCACGGCGGCGAGCCTGCTGGTTATTGACCCGGGCGCGGTGTTTGCCGGGAATGTGGTGGCGGATGCGGCGGTGGCGGATGTGCTGGAGCTTTCTGGGACCTCAACCGGCGGGCTTGCTGGGGTTGGCACGCAGTTTCTTGATTTTCAGGATATTAGTTTTGCCTCCGGCGCGGGCTGGAGCATTTCCGGGGATAGCGTGGGGCTGGCGAGCGGCGTGACGATTGCCGGGTTTACGATGGCGGACCGCATCGACCTTACCGATTTCGCGGCGACCGCCAGCAGCTATGTCGCGGGCAGTGGGCTGGTGCTGAGCAACGCGACGGCGAGTGAAACCATTGGCCTGGTGGGCAATTTTTCCGCCGGGAATTTCAGCATTGCGAGTGATGGTGCGGTTGGAACGGTGATTACCGAGGTTACCTGCTACGCGAAGGGCACGCGCATTGCGACGGCGCAGGGCGAGGTGCCGGTGGAGGCGCTGCGGATCGGCATGGAAGTGAAAACCATGCATTCCGGGTTACAAAAAATTAAATGGATCGGGCACCGGAGTTATGCGGCGCCTTTTGCCAACCATGCGAAGGTGCTGCCGGTTTGTATTGCGGCCGGGGCCATTGCCAGGGGGATGCCGGGGCGCGATCTTTATGTTTCGCCGGGGCATGCGATTTGCGTTGATGGCGTGTTTATTCATGCGGCGCGGCTGGTGAATGGGGTGAGCATTACGCAGGCGAAGGCAGTGGATGCGATTACGTATTTCCACGTCGAGACGGAAAACCATGAGGTGATTTTCGCGGAAGGGTGCCCGGCGGAGACATTCATGGGGGAATATTTCCGCAAGCAGTTCCATAATGCGGCGGAGTTTGGTGAGTTGTATCCGGGGCAGGTGGCGCCTGAGGAAATGCGGTTGCCGCGGCTGGAGCAGGGGTTTCAGCTTGAGGTGATTTGCCAGTATCTGGCGCGGCGGGCGGAGATTGAGACATGGCCGGGTGTTGCGGGGCCGTTGCGCGGGTATTTGGAGACGGCGGGGCCGGATGTGGTGATTGGCTGGGCGCAGGATTTGGCGGCGCCGGAGCAGGCGGTTTCGCTGGATGTTTATGTTGGGGGGCAGGCTGTTTGCCGGGTGCTGGCGAATTTGTTCCGGGAGGATTTGCGCGCGGCGGGGGTTGGTTTGGGGCGGCATGGGTTTACGTTGCAACTGCCGGTGGGGGTTGCGGGGGTGGTTAGTGTTTGCCGGAGTAATGACCAGGTGGTGTTGCCGTGGGCGGGGGTGGCGCTGGCGGGGGTGGCTTAGGGGGAAAAAATGGAACTATATATTTGACTCCTTATTCCGACTTTGACTGTGTAGACGGCATTTTGCCGAGAATAAAGATCGTTACAGGCACTATTGACACTCAACAGACTTAATTACCGGCTCGCCTTGCATGAAAACATGCGCCGCATCGACATAATGCACCGTGCATGAAGACAGGTTGCTCGGAAGCTTCTCAGCCAAGTTTATTTCCGTATCTGTATAATAACAATTAATCCAAAAAACAGCGTTTGGTTCCAAGTTTCGAAGGTTCCAAATTAACATATTATTTTTGAATTGATCGGGTCGAATGCTATCATAGGAGCTTGGCTTTCCATCGAACAATTGCACCATATACAGTCTATTAGGATCAAGCGGGTCTTGAAAATCCGAGTCCTTAAACGCTTGATAATTTTTAGGTACTGTAACGGCTTTCTGTTCAGTTACAACCGAAGCCGGACAAAACTCTTCGGCGCGGGAGGCTGTGCTACAGAGAAGAAACACCGGAACAACAGCTATCAAAGCGGCGCTTGTCAGCAAGCGAGCGGACACGGCATCGTTACATGTTCCTTTGACCCAACTTGCGCTAAACCAAAGAGGATTGTTCAACATAGCCTGACTCCAAGTGGTAATGGGAGTGCGATTCCATTACGTGAAAGTGCCAGATTATATATGTCCACCAGCTTCAAATCAGCAACTGCCGCAAGTTTAGGGAGTCAAATATATAGTTCCCAAAAAAACAGGGGGCAAAGCCCCCTGTTTTGGTGAATCCGCAGTGCCAAAACTTTACTTGGTGATGACTTCCGGGACGATGGTTTTGACGATGGTGGCGTCCAGGGCTTCAAAGCCTTCGTAGTCGATGGTGGCGTAGAGGTCTTTGCGGGTCAGCATTTGATCCACGCAGTTTTGCGCGCCGCCGTCTTTCATGATGGATTTGTAGAGTTTTTCCTGCGCCAGAGCGGCGACGCGCAGCGAGGTGACGGGCCAGATCAGCATTTTGTAGCCGAAGGATTCGAACTGGTCTTTGGTGTAGAACGGCGTGCGGCCGAACTCGGTCATGTTGGCGAGCAGGGGCACGCCGGGCATGCGGCGGGCAAATTCGCGGAACATTTCCTCGGTGTTCAGGGCTTCGGGGAAAATCGCGTCGGCGCCGGCTTCCATGTAGAGTTTGGCGCGGGCGACGGCGCCGTCCATGCCCTCTGAGGCCGCGGCGTCGGTGCGGGCGATGATGTAGAGGTGGCGGCGGGCGTGGGCGGCGGCGGAGATTTTGGCTGCCATGTCCTGCGGGGTCGCGAGTTTTTTGTCGTTCAGATGGCCGCATTTTTTGGGTAGGATCTGGTCTTCAAGGTGCACGGCGGCGGCGCCGGCGTCCTCGAAGGCGCGGACCATGTGCATGACGTTTAAAGCTTCGCCGTAGCCGGTGTCGCCATCGACCAGCACCGGCAGGCCCGTCGCGCGGGAGACTTGTTTGATGAAGAAGCAGACTTCATCAACGGTGATGATGCCGAGGTCGGGCAGGCCCATCGAGGCGGTCATGGCCGCGCCCGAGAGGTAGCAGGCAGCGAAGCCAGCGGCTTTTGCCTGTTGCGAGGCGAGGCCGTTATGGGTGCCGGGGAGGGGGAGGATGCCGGGGCGGGCGAGGAGGGCGCGGAAGCGTTCGCCGGCGGGTTGGGTGGGGAGGTCTGATGCGCGCAAGTAAGGCATGGTATTAATCCCTTAAGAAGAAAAACCCCCGCCGGGCTGGGCCTGGCGGGGGGAGTGGTTAGCGTTTTGCCAGGGGCACGAATTCCAGGTTCTCCGGGCCGACATAGTTGGCGGAGGGCCGGATGATCTTGCCGTCGATGCGCTGTTCGATGACATGCGCACTCCAGCCGGAGGTGCGCGAGATCACGAACAGGGGGGTGAACATGAGGGTGGGAACGCCCATCATGTGGTAGGAAACGGCCGAGAACCAGTCGAGGTTCGGGAACATTTTCTTGGCGTCCATCATCACCGATTCAAGGCGCTCGGCGATGTCGTACATTTTGGTGGAACCGGCTTCATCGGAGAGCTTTTTGGCGACGCGCTTGATGACGACGTTGCGCGGGTCCGCGATGGTGTAGACCGGGTGGCCGAAGCCGATGACGACTTCCTTGGCGGCGACGCGGGCGCGGATGTCGGCTTCCGCCTCGTCCGGGTTGTTGTAGCGCTTCTGGATTTCGAACGCGACCTCGTTGGCGCCGCCGTGCTTGGGGCCGCGCAGGGCGCCGATGCCGCCGGTGATGGCGGAATACATGTCCGAACCGGTGCCGGCGACGACGCGGGCGGCGAAGGTGGAGGCGTTGAACTCATGCTCGGCGTAGAGGACCAGCGAGGTGTGCATGGCGCGCACCCAGCTGGCGGACGGCGCCTTGCCGTGCAGCAGGTGCAGGAAGTGGCCGCCGATGGAGTCGTCGTCGGTCTCGACCTCGATGCGCTTGCCGTTGGTGGCGAAGTGGTACCAGTACAGCAGCGCCGAACCCAGCGAGGCCATGAGACGGTCGGCGATGTCTTTCGCGCCCGGCTCGTTATGGTCGTGGGCTTCCGGCAGGATGGTGCCGAGCGCGGAGACGTAGGTGCGCATGACGTCCATCGGGTGGGCGGCGGCGGGAATGGCTTCCAATATGGTTTTGACCGCGGCGGGCAGGCCACGCAGCGCGCGCAGCTGTTGCTTATAGGCTGTCAGCTCCGAGGCGTTGGGCAGGGTGCCGTGGACGAGGAGGTGCGCGATCTCCTCGAACTCACAGGCATCCGCGACGTCGAGGATGTCGTAGCCCCGGTAGTGCAGGTCGTTGCCTGAGCGGCCAACGGTGCACAAAGCGGTATTGCCGGCGGCAACGCCTGAGAGGGCGACGGACTTCTTCGGTTTCGGCAGGACGCTTTCGTTCATGGATGTACTTCCTTTCTCAGAGAATGCCGGGTGCTGTGCGCATAGGCGGTCTCCCGCGCTGCGCGCGCACGGGACATGCCGCGCTGAACGCACGAGGTTCGGGGGTTCATTACGCCAAAATGACGCCCCGTCCAGAGTAGGGCTTGCGGATAAAGGCAAACGGCTTGCGTTTGTTTGCAAATTTTGCGAATTATTGGGCGTGACGGATAAGAAAATCTTTGCAGGCGACAGGTTGCGGCGGCTGCGTGAGCAGGCGGGGCTGAAACAGGCCGCGCTGGCGGTGAAGCTGGGGATTTCGGCCAGTTATTTGAACCAGATAGAGAGCGACCAGCGGCCGTTGACGGTGGCGCTGCGGGGCCGGCTGGCGGTGGTGCTGAACGTGCCGGAGACGTATTTCGCCGATAGCGAGGATGCGCGGCGGGAGAGCCAGCTGCGGGAGGATTTGGGCGATCCGCTGTTCCGGGCGATGCCGGGGGCGCAGGCGGAAGTGCGGGCGCTGGTGCGGGCGGCGCCGGCGTTCGCGGAGGCGTTTATGACGCTGTACCGCGCCTATACCGGGCAGACGGAGCAGCGTGAGGCGCTGGCCGGTGGGCCGGCGCCGCGGTTTCCGTATGATGAGGTGCGTGACTGGGTGCAGTCGCGGCAGAACCATTTTGCGGCGCTGGACCATGCGGCGGAGGCGATGTTCGAGGAGTGGGGGTTCAGCCCGGCCAGCTTGCGCGAGGATATGCGGCGGTATTTGCGCGATGTGCATGGCATTACCACGGCCAGCACGCCGGGGATGCTGGCGGAGGGGGTATTCTGGCGGTTGAGCCGGGGGAGCAAGCGGCTGTACCTGGCGGAGGATGCGGCGCCGGAGAGCGAGATGTTCTGGCTGGCGCATGTGATCGGCCAGTTGCAGCAGCGGCCGCTGATAGAGCGCGAGTTGCGGCGGGCGAAGTTTTCCACCGAGGAGGCGCTGGGGTTGGCGCGGATTGCGCTGGCGAATTATTTTGCCGGGGCGCTGATGCTGCCGTATGGGCGGTTTCATGCGGCGGCGGCGGCGGTGCGGCATGATGTGCAAAAGTTGCAGCGGCAGTTTGGCGCGAGTTTTGAGCAGGTGTGCCATCGGTTGAGTACGATGCAGCGGCCGGAGCTGCCGGGGATACCGTTTTACTTCGCCAAGACGGATATTGCGGGGAATATTTTGAAGCGCAGCAGTGCGACGCGGTTTCAGTTTGCGCAGTTTGGCGGGCCTTGTCCGCTGTGGAACGTGTACCGGGCGTTTGCGCGGCCGGGGGAGATTTTGGTGCAACTGGCCAGTACGCCGGATAATATGAGCTATTTGAACATTGCGCGGACCGTTGGGCGGGGCGGGGGTTCGTATTTGAGCCGGCCGCGCGCGGTGGCGGTGGTGCTGGGGTGCGAGATTAGGTACGCGCCGCAGATGGTGTATGCGGCGGGGCTGGATTTGGGGAACCCGGACGCGGCGGACCCGATTGGGCCAGGGTGCCGGGCGTGCGAGCGGACGAATTGCCGTCATCGCTCCGTGCCGCCGATGGGCCGGGCGCTGGATATGGGGACGGCGGAGCGCGGGGTGGTGCCGTATAGGTTGAAGCCGGGGGGTTGAGGCTGCGGGATGGCCGGGAAACGTATTGTAATTGCAGAGGATTGTTCTGGGAACTGTTCCTGGAATTGTTCCGGGCTTGGGCGTGCAGGTGAAGCCGGGGCGCTCCCCCGCCAGGGGGACGGCACGCTGGGTGTGTTATCACGGTGTGTTCATTTGACAATGCCCTGAAAATACACAAAAATTCTCGTGAATACGATTTTGCGGCCGGTGGTAAGAATTTATAGTAACAGAACGATTACGTACAAAAATCTGTTTGTTTTTGCGGGTTAAGGCGCGTAACTGTTTGCATTGTTAGGTAATGGGTTCATTGTTCAGGGAACCCAAAGTCTAAGGTGTTGCTCGGGAAGAGGTCAAAGAGATTATGGCGTCGACAGTTAGCAGTGGTGTTACGTCGATTGTGTCGTCCGGCAGCACGGCGAGCAATACCACCGTTCTGAGTGGCGGTACCCAAATTGTATCTTCTGGCGGCACGACCGTTTCCACCACGCTCAGCCGTGGCGGCACGGAGATCGTATCCGCGGGCGGGACGGCCTCCAACACGAAAATTAACTCTGGCGGCATTGAAATTGTTTCGTCGGGCGGTACCGCTGCCAGCAGCACGGTAAGCAGCGGCGGTTATCTGGTTGTTTTGCCGGGCGCCACGGATACCGCGCCGGTTGCAAGCGGCGGGTATATTGTTTCCACCGGCGTTGTGCTGGTGCAGTCGTACACGGTGACCTCCACCACCACGGCCAGTGCCACGGTGAGTTCCGGCGGCGTGGAATATGTTCTGTCCGGCGGCACGGCGAGCGCCACCACGGTGAGCGGCAGCGGCGTGCAGGGTGTGTATTCCGGCGGCGTTGCCAGTGCCACCGTGTTGCGGTCTGGTGGTACCCAGGAGGTTTTTGCCAGCGGTACGGCCCGTGGCACGGTGGTGAGCAGCGGTGGCGTGCAAACTGTGCTGTCCGGCGGGTCGGCTGTCAGCGCGACAGTAAGCAGTGGCGGGGCGCAGTTAGTTTCTAGCGGCGGTGTGGCAAGCGCCACCACGGTTAGGTCCGGCGGCTCGGAAGTGGTTTATGGCGGTGGTACCGCCAGCGGCACGGTCGTGAGCAATGGCGGGGCGCAGACCGTCTCGTCAGGTGGTTTGGCTGTCAGCACGACGGTGAGCAGTGGTGGGACGCAAGTTGTTTTGTCTGGTGGTACCGCGAGTGGCGTGTTGGTGGGCAGTGGCGGCGGCGGCGGACAATTGGTCTATGGCACGGCGTTTTCCACGATACTGGCCATTGGTGGTAGCCAGACGGTGTTTTCGGGTGGTGTTGCCAGCGGCACGGTGGTTATCACCGGCGGATTGGAGACGGTGTCTTCCGGCGGGCTGATCGTTTCCACCACGGTCAGTAGTGGCGGCACGGAAATCGTCACGGGGAGTGGCACCGCCAGCGGCACAGTGGTGGCCCGTAGCGGACTGGAGACGGTGTCTTCCGGTGGCCGGGTATATTTCACCACGGTCAGCAGCGGTGGCGTGGAAGTTATAACTGCCTTTGGCTCGGCGTTTTTCACGACGCTGAGCGGTGGCGGCAGCCAGACTGTGGCTTCCGGTGCCACCGCCAGCGGCACCACGGTAAGAAGCGGTGGCCAGCAGGTTGTGTCTGTTGGAGGTACTGCCAGCAACACGGTCATCAGCAGCGGTGGTACGGAAGTTGTAATTGACTTTGGCCGGGCGGTGTCCACGACCGTGAGAAGCGGCGGCGCGGAGACGGTGTTGTCCGGCGGCTCAGCTGTCGGCGGGACGGTAAGCAGTGGTGGGGCGCTGGTAGTTTCCAGCGGCGGCACGGCGCGGTCCGCCAAGATCTATGCTGGTGGTAGCGAAACCGTTTTGACCGGCGGTTCGGCCAGCGGCACGGTGGTGAACAGCGGCGGCGGCCTGATTATATCATCCGGCGGTACTGACTCCGCCACGGTGGTGAGCAGTGGCGGCACTGAAACCGTGCTTGTCAGTGGTACGGCGATCGGCACGGTGGTGAGTCGCGGCGGCACTGAGATTGTGTCGTCTGGCGGTGTTGTCAGTGGCGCTGCCGTCCGGACGGGCGGTAGCCTGCAGGTGTATTCCGGCGGTGCGGAATCTGGATCCGTGGTTAGCGGTGGCGGCGTGGAAGTGGTTTCCTCGGGCGGTAGGGCCACCGGCACCGTGGTGAGTAGCGGCGGGCAACAATCAGTTTACGGCAGCGCCGTTTCGGCGATTGTGAACAAAGGCGGTGCCGAGATCGTCTCTTCCGGTGGCGTTGCCAGCGGCACGGTGGTGAGTAGCGGCGGCATAGAAGTTGTCTATTCCGGGGGTATGGCCAGCGGCACGGTGGTGAGCAGCGGTGGCACCCTTGTTGTTCTGCAAGGCGGGTCGGCAACCGGGACGACAGGAAGCAGCCTGGCCGCGGGTGTGTTGGTCGTCGCCTCCACGGGTGTAACGGTTTATACAAGTGTTGCCAGCGGGATAACCGTCAATCCCGGCGCTACTGAATACGTTTTGTCTGGTGGTACGGCCAGCAACACCACGATTCTTAGCGGTGGCACGCAATACGTTTATTCCGGTGGTGCTGCCAGTGGCACCACCGTTAGCAGCGGTGGCACTGAGTATGTGTATTCAGGTGCTTTGGCTCGCTCCACGACAATTAGTGCTGCTGGCATTGAAACGGTTTCTTCCGGCGGTATGGCCAGCAGCACGGTTGTAAGCAGCGGCGGTATTTTGTTTGTATCCTCCGGTGGTACGGAAGCTGGTGGCGTGGTGGCCAGCGGCGGCTTCGAATATGTTCTGGCCGGCGGTTCGGCGAGTGGTACCGTGGTCAGCAGTGGCGGCGCCGAATATGTCTCGTCTGGCGGCACCGCCAGCAATACGACAGTTTTGTCCGTTGGCGGGCAGTATGTCTATGGCACGGTGGTTTCCACGGTGGTCAGCGGCGGCGGCAGCCAGAACGTATATTCCGGCGGTGTTGCCAGCCTAGGTATCGCGGGCAGCGGTGGCGTGGTTTCAGTGTTGGCCGGCGGCCTTACCGTTTCCACGGTGCTTAGTTCCGGCGGCGTTGAATATTTAATTGCCGGCGGCACGGCGCGCGGTACCGTGGTAAAAAGTGACGGCGATCTGTTTGTTTCCGCGGGTAGCACCGATTCCAGTAGCGTTGTCAGTTCCGGCGGCGTTGAATTTGTACTTGCCGGCGGCACGGCGAGCGGCACCAAGGTGGCTGGCGGCACAGAAACGGTATCTTCCGGCGGCGTGACCTTTTTCGCGATTGTGAGTTCTGGCGGCACTGAAATAGTGTTGTCGGGCGGCAGAACGGTTTCCACGACGATCAGTGCTGGCGGCGTTGAGCAGGTGGCCTCCAGCGGCACGGCGAGCGGTACTATTGTTAGCGCCGGGGGCAACTTGGTGGTGGCTTCCGGTGGCACTGATTCTGCCACCGTGGTGAGCAGTGGCGGCACGGAAACGGTATCTTCCGGCGGGATGGCCAGCGGTACCGCGGTGAAGGCTGGGGGCGGACAGTCGGTTTATGGTTCTGCCACCAGCACTACTGTTAGCAGCGGCGGCGCGCAAACGGTGTATTCAGGCGGCGTGACCGTTTCCACTCTGCTAAGCTCTGGCAGTTCTGAACTCGTCAATTCTGGCGGCACGGCGAGCGGCACCGGGATCAACGCCGGCGGGATTGAGCTGATTGTCTCCGGTGGCAGTGCTGTCGGCAATACGATTAGCAGCGGCGGGTATCTGGTTGTTCTGCCGGGTGCAACGCTTACCGGGACGACGATTTTGACGGGCGGGGCGGTCGTGTCCACCGGTGTTCTGGTGTTGGGGCCGATAACGGGCAGCGTATATGCGAGCACGGCCAGCCGCATTACGGTGAGTTCTGGCGGGACGGAATACGTTCTGTCCGGTGGGTCGGCCATCAGTAACACGGTTAGCAGCGGCGGCACGCAAAACGTGTATTCCGGCGGCCTTGCCAGAAGCACCACGTTAAATGGCGGCACGCAGGTTGTGTATTCCGGCGGCGTGGTCAGCAACACGGCGGTGATTAGTGGCGCGACCGAGACAGTGTCTGGCGGTATTACCTATGGCACGGTTCTAAGCGGTGGCTCGGAAGTTGTTTATAGCGGCACGGCATCGGGCACGGTGATTGGCAGCGGCGGGATCGAGACGGTTGATAACGGTGCGACCGCCAGCAGCACCACGGTAAATAGCGGCGGCATGCAGGTTATTGATAACGGCGCGACCGCGAGCAACACCACGGTGAGCAGCGGCGGCACATTGGTTGTAAACGGTGGTGCCGTTTACGGTGTGGTGATCTCCAGCGGCGGAACCCTGATCGAGCTGCCGGGGTCCATTGTCAGTGGAACGATTAATTCCGGTGCGGTTGCCGTTGGAACCGGGGTCGTGGCTGTGTCTCTTACGGGAGTGACCCTTTATGCCAGTGTTGCCAGCGGCTTGACCGTGAGCGCTGGCGGCAGCGTGGATGTCCTTTCCGGCGGTACAGTCAGAAGTACCGTGGTTAGTAGAGGCGGTGTTGAAACGGTTTATTCCGGTGGCGCGGCCAGCGGTACCGTGGTGAGCAAAGGTGGCTTGGAGGTAGTATCTGGCGGCACCATTTACGGCACGGTGATTAAGGGGGGTGGCGAGTATTTAGCTGCGGGTACAACCTCAGCCGTGATCGTCACCAACAGTGGCTTCGACGAGATCTATTCTGGCGGCGTGGCTTACGCGACGACGCTGAACAGCGGCGGGTTTGACGGAGTCTTCGGCGGCGGCGTGGCAAGCGGTACCATAATCAACAGTGGTGCCAGTGAAGGTGTCTACGCCGGCGGTGTAGGCATTGGCGCCACGGTGAATAGCGGGGGGGTCGATTATGCTGGGGGTGCCGCGTATGTCAATGGCGTTCTGGCGTATGGCGGCGTGACTTCCAACACCACGGTGAATGTTGGCGGCGTAGAATATGTCGGCGCTACAGCGTCGGCCACTTTGGTGAACAGCGGTGGGATTCAGTACGTATTCTCGGGCGGTGCGGGTATTGGCACCACGGTGAGTGTCGGTGGGGTCGAGACTGTAGAAACGGGCGGCGCGGAGTTTGTAGTCTCTGGCGGCACGGCCAGCGGCATTGTTGTTGCCCCCGGTGGATACTTGGTGGTTCTGCCTGGTGGCTCGGCAAACGGGGCTACGGTTCTGTCGGGCGGGGTGACTGTTTCCACAGGTGTTGTGATTCATGAACCTACCGCGAACATAGTATCGTCGGGCGTTGCCACCGGTTTAACAGTAAGCTCGGGCGGTATAGAATTTGTTCTGCCCAGCGGTACGGCGAGAAGCAACGTCGTGAGTGGCGGCGGTACGCAGTTGATCTATTCCGGAGGCATCGCCAGCAGCACCACGCTTTATAGCGCCGGCACGCAGTATGTTCTTGCCGGTGGCGCGGCCAGCGGCACGATAGTCAGCAGCGGGGGCAGTGAGACTGTATCCGCCAGCGGCAGGACGGTTTCTACTATTGTCCGGAGTGGCACCGAGACGGTGTATTTTGGTGGTATGGCCAGTGGCACGGTGGTGAGCAGTGGTGGCAGCCTGGTAGTATCTGTTGGCGGGGTTGCCAGCGGCACCTTGGTGAACAGTGGTGGCAGTCTGGTGGCGTCCTCCGGCGGTGTTGATTCTGGCACGGTGGTGAGCAGCGGCGGCGCGGAGGTGGTGTCTGCCGGTGGTACCGCGAGCGGTTCGGTGGTTCGTTCCGGCGGCACGCAGTCGGCTTATGGCACCACAGTATCCACCACGGTGAGTGGCACCGAGACGGTGTACTCGGGCGGTGTGGCCAGTGGCACGGTGGTGAGCGGTGGTGGCATTGAAGCTGTGTCCTCCGGCGGCGTGGCCCGCGGTGGTGTGATCAGTAATACCGGGCTGGTGCTGGTGTATTCTGGCGGTGTAGCCGGCGGCATAGTGGTGAACAGCGGTGGCGCGGAAGTGGTGTCTTCCGGTGGCGTGGATTCAGGAGCTGTCATTAACAGCGGTGGCAATCAAACGGTTGTTGCAGGAGGATCGGCGAGTAGTGACCAACTGAAAGCCAACGGCACGGAAACCGTTTATGGCACCACCATCTCTATAACGATCAGCAGCGGCGGAACTGAGATTGTGTCTTCTGGCGGTATAGCCAGTGGTACGGTGGTAAGCAGCGGCGGTATTGAGGTTATTTATTCTGGTGGTGTCGCGTCTGGCACAGTGGTAAGCAGCGGCGGATATTTGATTGTGTTGCCGGGTGGGTCGGCCGTCGGGACGGTTGGCAGTGCTGTGGCTACAGGCGTTGTGGTGTATGAACCCACTGGCTTTACGGTATATGCAAGCGCGGCTGTCGGTCTGACGATTAGTCCCGGTGGCGCTGAGTATGTTTACTCTGGTGGTACCGCAAGCAACACCGTGGTGAGTAGCGGCGGTTTTCAGAATGTATATTCGGGCGGCGTTGCAAGCAGTACTGCTGTTTTCAGCGGTGGCACTGAGGCTGTGTATGCTAGTGGCGTGACCGTTTCCACGACGATCAACGGTGGCGGCACCGAGACGGTGTATTCTGGCGGCGTGGCCAGTGCGACCGTGGTGAGTAGCGGCGGTAGCCTGGTGGCGTCCTCCGGCGGTGTTGATGCTGGCACGGTGGTGAGCAGCGGCGGTGCGGAGGTGGTGTCTGCAGGTGGTACCGTGAGTGGTACGGTGGTTCGTTCGGGTGGCACGCAGTCGGCGTACGGCGTGACGGTTTCCACGACGGTGAGCGGGACTGAGACGGTGTACTCTGGCGGTGTCGCCAGCGCGACTGTGGTGAGTAGTGGTGGCAGCCTGGTGGTATCCGTTGGCGGCGTGGCCAGCGGCACGCTGGTGAGCAGTGGCGGTAGCTTGGTGGCGTCGTCTGGTGGCGTTGATTCTGGCACGGTGGTGAACCGTGGCGGCGCGGAGGTGGTGTCTTCCGGTGGTATTGCCAGTGGTACGGTGGTTCGTTCCGGCGGCACGCAGTCGGCTTATGGCACGACGGTTTCGGCCACGGTGAGTGGCACCGAGACGGTGTACTCTGGTGGTGTCGCAAGTGGCACGGTGGTGAGCAGTGGTGGCATTGAAGCTGTGTCCTCCGGCGGCGTGGCCCGCGGCGGTGTGATCAGTAATACCGGGCTGGTGCTGGTGTATTCCGGTGGCGTTGCCAGCGGCGCAGTTGTGAACAGCGGCGGTGCGGAGGTGCTCTCCTCCGGTGGTGTGGATTCGGGCACGGTTGTAAGCAGCGGCGGTAGCGAAATGGTGTTTGCCGGCGGCACGGGGAGCGGTTCTATCGTGCAGAGCGGCGGTACGGAGACCGTTTACGGCAAGACTGTCTCGGTATCCGTGAGCAGCGGCGGGATTGAGATTGTTTCCTCCGGTGGTGTTGCCAGCAACAGCGTGGTGAGTAGCGGCGGCATCGAGATCGTGTATTCGGGTGGCGCGGCCTCCGGTACGGTGGTGAGCACCGGCGGTACCTTGATTATTCTGCCGGGCGGAACGGCAACCGGGACGACGGGGACGGTTACGTCTTCGGGCGTTGTGGTGGTGGCACCTGCGGGCATTACCGTTTCCACCAGCGTTATCAGCGGATTTACCGTGAGCTCGGGCGGCGTTGAATATGTTCTCTCCGGTGGCACGGCCAGCAACACCACTGTTAGCAGTGGCGGCGTGCAGTATGTGTATTCCGGCGGTGCGGCCAGCAGCACCACGGTGCTGAATGGCGGTTCCGAGGCGGTGTACTCAAGCGGCAGGACGGTTTCCACCACTGTTAGCAGTGGCGGCGTGCAGTATGTGTATTCCGGCGGCGCGGCCAGCAGCACGGTGGCAAGCAGTGGTGGCAGCCTGGTGGTGTCTTCCGGGGGCACGGCTTCCGGCACGGTGGTGAGCAGCGGCGGTGCGGAAATTGTCTCCTCCGGTGGTACGGCGAGCCGTAGTATTGTGAAGGCCGGCGGTACGCAGTCCGCCTTTGGCAGCACTGTTTCCACGACGGTGAGCAGTGGCGGCACCGAAATTGTGTACTCGGGCGGGCATGCCAGCAGTACCGTGGTGAGCAGCGGCAGCATTCTGGTGCTGTCGTCTGGCGGCACGGCTAGCGGTGCCTCGATTACGGCCGGCGGGTATGTGGTGCTTCTGCCGGGTGGGACAGATACCGCGCCGGCGGGGACGGTGGTTTCCACGGGGGTGATATTGTTCACCTCAACGGGGATTACCTCGTCCTCCACGGTCAGCGCCACGGTGAGCGCGGGCGCGGTGGAATATGTTATGGCGGGCGGTACGGCCAGCGGTGCCACGGTAAGCAGCGGCGGCGTGCAGAATGTGTATTCCGGCGGCGTTGTCAGCAGCATTATTATTCGCTCTGGCGGCACGCAGAATGTTCTTTCCAGCGGCAGCACCACCAGTGCGGTGATCAGCAATGGCGGCACGCAGACGGTGCTGCTGGGCGGCACGGCGAGCCGGACGATTGTCAGCTCTGGCGGGACGGAAGCGACCAATGGCAGGACTATTTCCACGACTCTCAGCAGTGGTGGCAGTGAGATTGTGTACTCGGGTGGCTCGGCCAGCAGCACTGTGGTGAAAAGTGGTGGTGTTGAAGTTGTATCTTCTGGCGGCACGGCTAGTGGCACTACCGTGAGTGCTGGTGGCTACCTGATTATTCTGCCCGGTGCGACGGATACCGCGCCGACGGGGACGGGGGCTGTTGTTTCCACCGGCGTTGTGCTGGTGCTGCCCACGGGTGTTACCTCGGCTACCAATGCCAGCGGTACGGTAAGCGCCGGTGGTACGGAATATGTCCTCAACGGCGGTACGGCGAGCGGCACGGTGGTGAGCAGCGGCGGCACGCAGAATGTGTATTCTGGTGGCGTGGCCAGCAGTACCACGGTACTCAGCGGCGGGATTGAGTATGTGCTTTCCGGCGGCACGGCCAGCGGTACGGTTATCAGCGCCGGCGGCACGGAGATATTGCAGACCGGCGCCACGCAGGCCGGCAGCATTAACTTTGCTGGTGGCAACGGGACTTTGTCGATTGGTGGAACCACGCTGCCGGCCTCGGTTATCAGCGGATTTGACGCTGGTGGCATCACGACCGATAGCATCGTGTTGACTGGTTTCAGCTATACGACGGCGGATACCATTACGATGGGGGCGGGTAATACGTTGGCGCTGGTCCTGAATGGTTCCAGCTACTCGTTGAACTTCGATCCTTCGCAGAGCTTTGCCGGAGACTATTTCGAGCTAGGCTCCAACAGCTTGGGTCAGGTTGTGATTATCGACCCGACAGTGTTCTCGACAACACCGGCAATGGATTTCCTGCGCCCGGGGGCCGCTGCCACCAGTGGTGGACCAGGTACGGCAAGTATGCGAACGCTGGCTGATCTGTTTACCAGTGGCTCGGATGCCAGTTCGTTCGCGGCCGGTTTCCTGCCAATTTCGGCAAGCATGTATTCTCAGGCGGCGGTGAATACCATTTCGGCCTCCGCCAGCCCGGTTGGAGGGGGAGCTTACGATATGCTCCAGACATCCTTGCAGCATGGAACGCAGATTCCAATCCTGCCGCATTCTGGCTAAAGGTAAAATTCTGATGACGGCCGTATGAGATGATTTTCCTTTTAGCTTGATGAATGCGGATAAAGATATAATGGGACCAGACGTTATGGCCGGAGTGCCGGTTGAGAACGCCGGTGCTTCGGCTGGTGCGCAGCCCGAGCCTGAGGTGCTGGCACCCAAAAGCCCCGAGGATAAGGGGCCTTATCCGCTCCCTTCGGCGGTGCCGGCACAGTCGGGACCGTTGGGTATCCGGTTCGATTTCAACCTGGGTGCGCGGGTCGCGATACCCGAGGGTAAACCATGGCGGGTGCGCCTGCGTGACCTGGATACGGGAAACATCCTGTTTGAGAGCAGTCCAGGTGCAACTTTTATCAATAGTACGAAGCGTTATTACATACGCTTCGGTGTTGAAGTGTTCGACGATGCCAAGGTTTTCTTTCAGCATGAGTATAATGCCGAGAACGAGAAAGTGCTGGTGCAGTTTCCCGTTGGCACGCTTGGCGACATTATGGGGTGGTTTCCCTATGCGGCGAAGTTCCAGGAGAAGCATAAATGCAAGCTGACGTGCGCGTTGTCAGCTTTGCTGATTCCGCTTTACCGTGATGCCTATCCCGAGATTAACTTCATCACGCATGAAGAGGTAAAGCCGGAAGAGTATTATGCCACGTATTGCATCGGTCTGTTCTTCGACGATGAGGACAGGGTGTGGCAGCCGTGCGATTTCCGGCTGGTTGGGCTGCACCGTACCGCCGGATATATTCTCGGGGTGGACCCGGCGGAAGTGGCGCCGAAACTCGGGCTTGTGGACGAGGGGCCGCCGATTGATGAGCCTTACGTGTGTATCGCGGTGCAGAGCACGACGCAGGCGAAATACTGGAATAACCCGAACGGGTGGCATGAGGTTGTGAGTTACCTGAAGGCCAAGGGCTACCGGGTGGTGTGCATCGACCAGAAATCCGTGCATGGCGGTGGGATTGTATGGAACCACATTCCGCATGGGGTAGAGGATTTGACGGGCGATAAGCCGTTGGCCGAGCGGGTGCGCTGGATGCGGCATGCGAAAGCCTTCATCGGCCTTTCCAGTGGTTTGTCCTGGCTGGCCTGGGCGTCGGGCGTGCCGGTGGTGATGATTTCCGGGTTTACGCATCCGACGAATGAATTCACCACGCCGTATCGCGTGATTAATTACCATGCATGTAATTCCTGCTGGAATGATGTCCGGCACCGTTTTGACCACAGGGATTTTCTGTGGTGCCCGCGCCACGCTAATACGCCGCGGCAGTTTGAATGCACGAAGTTGATTACGGCCGCACAGGTGATTGCCACCTTGGAGCCGTTGGTTTGATGCAAATGCAGGGGTGGGTATGGCTGGCCAGGTGATCTGGTGCCTGGGCATGTATGGCAGTGCCTCGACCTGGGCCTTTAATGTCGTGCGGCAAATTCATATCGCCGCGGGGCAGGACAGGCTGCAATCGCATTTTTTTAGCGGCAAGCATGGCTTTGAGGATTTTGGCCGGGGTAATGTGATTGATCTGGTTAAGTCGCATGAGGTCAGCGATGAGGGCACAGTTCTTGAGCTGGCGGCGCGATCGGCAAAAATTCTGGTTACGATGCGCGACCCGCGTGATGCGGTGACGTCTCTGATGCTCTCCCATGGCCATAAATTCGATCGGGCGTTGGATTTTGTCGTGGCGGCCGCTGATTTATGCCGGGGGTATGCCAAGGACCGGCGGGCGAAACTGTTCCAATACGAAACAAGATTTTTCGAGGACCCCGCGACGGTGCAGGTTATCGCCGCGCATTTGGGTTACCAGCTGCCGGCGGATGCCATTCAAACGATATTTGATGGGGTGAGCCGGAGGGCGGTTGAAAAATATATCGCGGAGCTGCCGAAGCTGCGGGATATTTTGCGGGATCCGATTTCGGGCGATTTGCTCGACCCCAAGACCCAATGGCATACGCATCATGCGGGGCGGAGTGGTGAAATCGGCCGATGGAAGCAGATGCTGACCGCCGAGCAGGTGAAGAAGATTGAAGCTCACGCTGGGAGTTTGTTGGCCGGCTGAATGTTGCTGCGGCAATTTATTAGGGGCAAACCGGCCGGTTACCTGGACTCAGGTAGCCGGCCGGTTTCATGGGGCCATGTTATCCGGATAGGAGCGACGACCCGCCGCCTGCGTTGGTTATAGGGGGCACGGAACATTCGAACGGATAGGAATCGTTCCAGTAGCCAAGGTCGTCTGCTTCATAGGTTCCGAGGTCGTTCCAGTATAACGCATAAGCCTGCGGCGGATTGGAGTTGCAGACAACAGCCCCCAATTGCGGATTTTGGATCGCGTCGACCGCACGGCCGCTGGCTGTGTACCCCTTGGCGACCGTGGAACTACCAGGCGGGATGTAGCCGTGGTTCTGGGTCGCTACCGATGGATTATAGCATTGGTGCGAGGTTCCCAGTGGGGGATTGTGGTCCAGCCCTGGTTTGTTGCCGTTTTTATCGGGGATTTGGGTGACGAGGATGTCTCCGACATACTTCGTGTTGGCATAAAGTGGGGTGGTGCTGCCATGTGTCGTGGTGGCGTTTGTAATCGTTACGCTCGCCGGGGTCGTGTTGGTGGGCGTGTATCCATCTTGAACACCAGAGATGAACGCGGGATCGTTGTTCACGACGGTTACGCCGGTCACGGGGTCAACGTAGGTCATGCCATCGTAGACCGGGTCGAGTGCCAGAACCGTGCCGGTTGGGGTCTCGATCGTGTTATAATAATCCGGCATGAGCACCACGCCGTTGCTATCCGTGGGAGCACTCGTTCCCAATGGTTCAATGATCAGTGCGCAATTAGTGTAATTAGCTGATTGCGGGGTTGTACAATTACCCGGGTTAATGTTCGACGGACTCCAGCCCCACCAGGGGTCGTCACTTGCCGGCGTGACGCCACCGTCGGATGAATTGGTGGCCGGTGTGCAGCCGCCAACGGTTGGCGGGAAAATATCTCCGATGCCGGTGGTTATGGCATTTCCGCTCGAATCCGTAGCCGGGGCGGCTGCGCTGTCCGTGAAGGGCTTACCCGGGAACCAGGAGGAGAATGCATTCGCACCCGCAAAGCTGCCGTAAGCGGCGCTGACAGGGGCGCTGATTTGCGTGCCCGTGGTGGGGTAATTCGGGCAGACGGCTCTTACGTAGTAAGTCTGGCCGTTGATGGTTTGGGTGTTGACGAGGGTTGACACAAACGGTGTCAGCACATGGTTGGTTTCATAGGTCGGCGGCTCGCCGAGCATCTCGTAAGCCGAGGAATAGATGTTCAAGCTATCCGATAGCGGCGCGCCATCATTATTGCTGTCAAGCGACCCATACAACGTATGGTCCGGACATTTGGCCAATAGCGGCGTGCTGGTTGGCGGCCCTTCCGGTTGAGGCGTGCAATTTGTCTGAGCGGCCGTACAGGTAACCGCCGGGGTGCCGGGACCTAGGACCGCCGAACCGTTCGGGTAGTAAATAAAGCCGCTCGAACTAGAGCCCGTGGAGATCATCAGATTCGTGGTGCTGGTGGTGTAATTTGAACTGGTGTAGCCATTTCCTCCGGTTTTATTGGAATAAGCGAAGGCAATCGGCTGGTTTTGCGAGAGCGCAAGTGTGCCGCCGGTGCCGGTGTTTCCGGCGGAATCCGCGATAAAGAGGTAGTTGCAGGCTGTAACGCCTGCCGCCGGGGCATAAACCCCATTTTTGGCGAAGGTGGAGAGTTGTGGTGTGGAGCTGCATTTGGAGTTGGCGTTTGGCATTTTATTGTAATCAGGTGTGCCGCCCGGGCCGTCCATTGGCACGGCGTAGGCGGCGCCAACGTTATAGTCACCCGCCGAGTTGAACCCCGCCCCCGCGGGAATGGGGACCGAATTCTGGCTGTACCCGTACCCGACAGAATCGTAAGCGGAGGCGGTGAGAACTTCGGATGGGATCAGAAAGCCAAGGATGGAATTATTCAGTGTGACGGTAGCCGTCACCTGGACGCAATACTCAACGCCTTTGGTGCAGTTGGCGAACAATGTGGTTGAAAACGGGGCAGTGCCGCCGCATTGGCTGGGCGTGGAGCCGGTGGCTGCGGGGGTTCCCGTGCAGGCAAGCGTAACGGTGGGCTTATTGCCATCAGCGTCCGGTTGGACCGTGACAAAATTCGGCAACTGCGCGCCGGTGCTGTTGAATACAAATGTGGCGATCTGATTAGCTTGGGTGCTGGATTCAGACATTTGCCATGCGCCGCCCGCGGCGCTCGCGGCACTGTCCACGGCGGCCTGCAGCAAGGTGCGCGCGGAGGCGATCCGGGCAAAATCGACCGCGGCGCCGGCCGCGATCAGCAGGGGGATGGTCATAATGGCCAGGGCCACCGCCGTGGCGGCCCTTTTGTCGCGGAATATCTTTTTTATTAAGGAAGCGAGCATTTTCGGATCTCCTTAATTGTAGGCTTGGGTGTTGTTGGCATTACAGATTTGCTGTGCTGACTGGTCGGAGGCGGAAGGCACCAAGGTGCAGCCGGTGCATTGCAGCTCGGTGGTGGGGAGTGCCGGGCGCCAGCGAAGGTAGGCGGTCTGCGTCAAGGTTGGACGGCTTTGCAGGATCAGGCCCGTGATGCCGGCGTAGGGCACGCTGACCTGGACGATGATTGCATTGTCACAGGGGTAGGCAATCAAGCTGGTTGATGAGGGGGGCATGGCGATTGTGATGGGCGCGGACGCGCCAGTGCCGGAGAGGATCATGGTAGGTGAAGTCGCGTTTGTGGGGGTTGTGCAGGTGCCGCCGGCTGCGACGGTACTGTCGGATTCCCACTCGTCAAAATACGGGCCGCTGGTGGCGCCGCCAGAGTAGGCGGACGAGGTTTGGGGCATGCCAGCTGGTCCAGCTTCCTCGGTGATGCTGGCGATGGCTATGGTCATGCCAGCCGCGGGGAACGGCGACATGCCTAAAACGGCCCCCTGGCAGAGGTCGTTCAGGGAGACGACGTTCTCGGTGGATGAGTCCGCGGTCGCCGGGTTGGGGGCGTTCACGGGCTGGAGCGGTTCGTTGGATTCAGGGTCAGTTGAAACCGATTGCGAGATGGAAATCTCTTGCGCCACGTTAAAGGCCACCGCATTCAACTTTGCCTCGGTGCGGTAGAGCGTGAGCACCTCGATGGTGCCAATGAACATAACCAGAAGCAAGGGCATAACCAGCGCAAATTCAACGGCCGCGATGCTCCGCCGGCCGAGTTTGTGCTGGAATAGCCTGTGCTGGAATAGTCTGTTCCGGAATACGTTGCGCAACATTATTACTCCATTGCCGATGCCACGGTTGAAAGCAGCGAGGGCGTGCCGTTTTCGGTCGCCACGCCACCCGGCACCGCCAAAATTTTAAACGGCAGCGGGTAGGCCACCTGGACGAGAAGAAATTGCGCCGCGCCGGGTACGCCCGCCGAAGACGGCGTTGGCGGGATCGGCAAGGTTGAATTTAGCACCTGGAACGTGTTGCCAGGGGACAACGTGCCGCCGGCGGATAGTGTCGCGGGCGTAATCCCGCCAAAATAGCCGCTGGTTTGTACCGAATACTGGAGGGTGGAGGTGCAATAGGGCGCCGCGATACCGAATTCGTTGCAGACCGCCGTGAGAAAATCGCCGCCGTCGGTGATCTGGCCGATTTCCACCTCGCGCGCGGCGTTGCGGACCGAGTCGTCCAGCGTCATCTGTAAAAACTGGTCGAGGGAGACTACGAAAATGCCGAATATGAACAGAAAGAAGGCGGCGCCGATCAGGGCAAATTCGACCGCCGTGTCGGCCTTTTTGTCACGCAAGAACCGGTGCGTCACCCCGGGGCGGGCGGTTGACATGAGAGGCGGTTGCCGTGTGAACAAGCGTATTAACATCGTCGATGTCCCAATGCAGATATGGGTTGCTAAATCTCCATAAACTCTTTTTCTTAAAGGGTTTAGGTAAATTCTTAAAGGATTTAGGTAAAATTTACAATAAACGGAAGCGTGATTAGCGAGCCGGCCCGGGGTTTAGAAGCTGGGCGGGCTGTTGGCGCTGATGAGGACGCAGGGGGCAGGGCCGGGGTTGCGGAAGCGGTGGGGGATGTCGGAGCGGAAGTAGTAGGCGTCACCGGGTTGGAGGGTTTGCTCCTGGGTGCCGACGGTTATGGCGAGGGAGCCGGAGACGATGATGCCGCATTCCTCGCCCTGGTGGCGGAGCATTTCCTCGCCGGTGTCGGCGCCGGGCTGGTAGGTTTCCTGCAGCATCTGCAGGGCGCGCTCCTTGAGGCCGCCGCCGACCATGCGCATGGAAACGGCCTCGCCGAAAGCGATTTCGGTGAGCTCGCCGGAGGTGAAGAAGACCTGGTCGGAGGCGGCGAAGTTGAGGGTGAAGAAATCCGCCAGGGAGAGGGGAATGCCGTCGAGGATTTTCTTCAAGGACGAAATGGAGGGGCTGACGCGGTTTTGCTCGATGAGGGAAATGGCGCCGTTGGTGACGCCGGCGCGGCGGGCGAGTTCGCGCTGGGTGAGGCCGTAGATCTGGCGGACCATGCGCAGGCGGGTGCCAATGTCGTCCGAGGGGGCGGTGGTGGGCATGTGGGAGCGTTCCGGGTGTTTAGAATTATCAACACTTGTACGCTTTTATGTGCCGCACGGCAACGAAAAAACCTGTTGGGGGGAGAATGGGGGGCGGCCGGTCAATTATTCTTGACGGGGCCGCGCGGCTTGGGCGAGACTGGCTGGGCAACAAAAACGGGGAATTGCGTGTCGTGGCACCTGAGCAGACCATCGGCTGACGCTGTGTTGATCCATAGACCCCAGGGCCGGTGCTGATGTCCGGGGTGGTGACGAGTCCGGCGGCGCCGGTGCAGGCCGCGCGGGGGGCGATTTCGCTTTCCGGCATTACCAGAATTTTCGCCGGGAGCATTCCGGCGGTGGACCACATCGACCTGGAAATTCGCGCGGGGGAGTTTTTTACCCTGCTGGGGCCTTCCGGATGCGGGAAAACCACGCTGCTGCGCATGATCGCGGGGTTTGAGACGCCCGATGCGGGGCGGATTTTGATCTCGGGTAAGGAGATGCAGGACGTGCCGGCGTATCAGCGCGCGGTGAATACGGTGTTCCAGTCCTACGCGCTGTTTCCGCATTTGAACGTGGAGCAGAATATTGGGTTTGGGCTGCGCATGAAGGGCGTGAAGAAGCCGGAACGCAAAAAACGCGTGGATGCGATGATGGAGCTGCTGCAGATTGGGCAGTTCGCGACGCGTAACGCGGGGCAGCTTTCTGGTGGGCAGCGGCAGCGGGTGGCGCTGGCGCGAGCGCTGGTGAACGAGCCGGAGGTGGTGCTGCTGGATGAGCCGCTTTCGGCGCTGGATGCGAAACTGCGGGCGGAATTGCAGATTGAGCTGCTGCGCATGCAGAAGCGGCTGGGGATGACGTTTATTTTCGTCACGCATGACCAGCATGAGGCGCTGGTTATGTCCGACCGGATTGGCGTGATGTCGCGCGGCCAGTTGCAGCAGGTAGGCCCGGTGCTGGATGTGTACGAGAAGCCGCGCAATGTGTTTGTCGCGGAGTTTCTGGGGCTCTCGAATATCTGGGCGATTAATCCGTTGGGCGGCGGGGCGGCGGCGGCACCGATTGGGACGTTGCAGATTGCCGCGGAGATAGGTGCGGCGCGGATGGCGATGATCCGGCCGGAGAAGGTGTGGATTTATAACGATACGCATGCGCCGCAGGGCCAGCCGAATGTGTTTCCCGGCACGGTGCATGAGGCGATTTATATGGGGGCCTCGACGCAGTACCGGATCGAGCTGGCCGGCGGCGGGTTCGTGCTGGCGCTGGATACCAATAACCAGGCAGCGGAGCGGAGCTGGCGGCCGGGGGAAGCGGTGGCGGTGGAGTTGAAGCCGGATAACATCATGCTGATAGAGCCATGAGGACCGCGGCGCAGGGCGAGGCGCGGTCGCGCGCCATACGGCTGTGGATCACCTCCGGGCCGGGGTTGTTCTGGATTGTGCTGTTTTTGCTGATCCCGAGCGCGGTGCTGCTGGGGATCGGGTTTTTCTCGGCCGATGACTACGGCAACCCGGTGCTGCCGCTGTCCACCACGCCGTTCCAGCAGGTGGCGGGGTATTCGCTGCTGGGGTGGGATGACGGGAATATCATTATTTTCCTGCGCTCGGTGCAGCAGGCGGGGATTGCCACGGTGGTCACGGCGCTGCTCTCATATCCGCTGGTGTTTTTTATTATGACGCGGCCGGCCTCGGTGCGGCCGTTGTTGCTGTTGTTCATTATTTTGCCGTCTTGGACCAACCAGGTGGTGCGCACCTACGCGTGGCTGGAGTTGCTGGGCCCCAATGCGCCGGTGACCTGGGTGGCGCATTGGCTGGGGATTGTGCCGCCGGATTTGGGGATTGCGCCTGGTAGTTTTGCGGTGACGACGGGGCTGGCGTACAACTACCTGCCATATATGATCGTGCCATTGTACGCCTCGGCGGAGAAGCTGGACTGGACGCTGGTGGAGGCGGGGCGGGATTTATACGCTTCGGGTCTGCGGTTGTTCTGGCATACGGTGTTTCCGCAAACGGTGCCGGGGCTGCTCTCGGGTGTTATCTTCGTCGCCATTCCGGCGTTCGGTGACTACGTGGTGCCGCAACTGCTGGGCGGTGACCGGGCGCTGATGATCGGCTCGCTGATCGCTAACCAGTTCACTGAAACGCCGGACTGGCCTTATGGCGCGGCGCTGACCATTATCATGCTGGTGTTTACCGGCGCTGGGCTGGTGGCCTTCAGGGTGCTGACGCGCAAGATTGGCGGCGAGGGGGAGGCGACGATATGAGCACCGTGGTGCCGCCGCGGGTGAGGGGGATGCTGGCGGGGATTTCCTGGCCGGTTTATGTGCTGCTTTATACGCCGTTGGCGCTGGTGGCGTATTATTCGTTCGCGCCGGCGCCGAATATGGCGGGGCATTCGTTGCACGCGTATAATGTGTTGTTTCATGACGGGGTGGTGTTCGTGGCGTTGCAGCGATCGCTGATTCTGGCGATTGGCTCGGCGACGGTTTCCACGGCGCTGGGGACATTGCTGGGGTATGGGCTGTGCCGGTTCCGGGTGGCGAACGCGCGCGGGTTCATGGCCAACATGCCGAGCCTGATTATTTACACGCCGATTATCATGCCGAGCCTGGTGTTTGGTATTTCCGAGCTGATTTTCTTTAACTTCGTGCACCGGACGACGGGGATGCTGGGCGCCGGGCTGGGGACGATGGTAATTGCGCATATCACCTTTCAGGTGCCGTATGTGGCGTTGACGGTGTTTGCGCGGCTGGCGGGGCTGGATCCGAATTTGTTCGAGGCGTCGTATGATTTATATGCGGATGGGATCAAGAGCTTTTTGTATCTGGTAGTGCCGGTGGTGCAGCCGGCGATTATTGGCGGGTTCATGCTGGGGATTACGCTGTCGATCGACGATTTTACCATCAGCTTTTTTACCTCTGGCCCCGGCAGTGTGACGTTGCCGATTTATATTTACAGTGCCATTGCGCGGAAGGGAATTTCGCCCGAGATCAACGCGTTGGGGACTTTGATGATTACCACAATCGTCGTGCTGGCGATCGTACATTTTTTTATCACAAGGCATCGCGATGATGCGAGCCGGCAGGAAGCATGAGGATAAGGCAAATGAGATCGATACGTTATGTTGCCGCAGCGTTGTTTGCGATGGGGGTTGCGGCCCCGCGCATTGCGCAGGCTGATACACCGACGCTGAATTTGTTCATCTGGTCGAGCTATATCACCGAGAGCATTATTGATGGCTTTGAGCTGCAATGCGGCTGCAAGGTGGTGGAGACCGATTACGACAGCAATGCCGAAATGGCGGCGAAGCTGAAGGCGGGCGGTGATTCGCAATATGACGTGGTGGTGCCTTCGAGTTATTACGTACCGGAACTAACCGATGAGGGGTTGATCCAGCCGATCGACCATAGCCAGATCACCAATTTCGGCAATTTGTTTCCGAAATTTCAAAATCCAGATTACGATCCCGGCGATAAATATTCGATTCCCTACCAGTGGGGCACGACGGGCATTGTTTATGACCCGAAAAAGATTCCCAATCCGGGAACCGGATGGGACGTGCTGTATGATCCGAAAGTGAATCCGAATTTTCCCTTCGTGCTGCCCAAGGGTGAGGGGCGTGACCAGATTGCTTCTGCCTGCGCGTATCTGGGCTATGGTTTCAACTGTTCGCAGGAGAGCCAGTGGCTGGCGGCGGCGAAGCTGATCGTGGAGACTAAAAAGCGACCGAATTTTGCAGGGTTTGTCGATGAGACGCCGGCGCGCGACCAGATGAAGAGCGGGCTGATTGCGGTTTCCACTGCGTATAACGGCGATATTGCGACCTGTTATGCCGATGGCAGCTGCACCAATCTGAAGTATTATCTGCCGTCGCAGGGTACGGAAATCTGGGTGGATACGATGGCGATTCCGGCGCACGCTCCGAACCCACAGCTGGCGCTGGAGTTCATCAACTTTATTCTGAGTGCGCATACGGGGGCGGATCTTTCTAATTTCAATGAGTATGCCAGTCCGAATCAGGCCAGCCAGCAGTATCTCACCGGTATTCTGGCAACCCAGCTGATTGTGCCGAGCGCGGACGATATGAAACGCTTGCAGTTCCTGGCGCCGCTGCGTGGTGCACAGTACAAACTATTCAACCAGATCTGGACCAGCGTGCTCCAGTAAGCCTGCCAACGGCGCCCATATTTCTGGGCGCCGTATTTTTTCGAGGATAAAATGAATAAAACAATCGATTTAAAAGAGTGGTTCGATGAACATCGGATTACGGAGGTTGAGTGCATGGTGCCCGATATTACCGGGATACCACGCGGGAAAATCATGCCGGCGCAGAAGTTTTTTCAAGGCGGCGCGCCGCGGTTGCCGGAGGCGATATTTATTCAATCGGTGACGGGCGAATATCCGGAAGACCCGCAGGATACGCTGACTGATCCGGCGATTATTGATATCAAGCTGATCCCCGACGCCAATACCGTGCGTCTGGTGCCCTGGGCGCATGAACCCACCGCGCAGATTATTCATGATTGCCAATACGCGAACGGCACGCCGGTGCCGATGGCGCCTCGGCAAGTGCTGCGCAGTGTGTTGAAGCTTTATGAAGCCAAGGGCTGGAAGCCGGTGCTGGCGCCGGAGCTGGAATTTTACCTGGTGGGGCGCAATACTGACCCGGATTATCCGCTGGTGCCGCCGGTGGGGCGTTCAGGCCGGCAGGAAACGGGGCGGCAGTCTTATTCCATCGACGCGGTGAATGAGTTCGATCCGCTGTTCGAGGAGATGTATGATTTTTGTGATTTGCAGGAACTCGACCTGGATACGCTGATCCATGAAGAGGGCGCGGCGCAGGTGGAAATTAACTTCCTGCATGGAGATCCGCTGAATCTGGCCGACCAGGTATTTTTGTTTAAGCGTACTGTGCGGGAAGTGGCGTTGCGGCATGATATTTATGCCACCTTCATGTCCAAGCCGATGGGGACGGAGCCGGGTTCGGCGATGCATGTGCACCAGAGTGTGGTGGACCCGAAAACGGGGGCGAATTTATTCGCGGGGCCGGATGGGTTGGCGAGCCCGCTGTTTCTCTCCTACATCGCGGGGCTGCAGAAATACATTCCGCATGTGATGCCGATTTATGCGCCGAATGTGAATTCCTACCGTCGGCTCACGAGGTTTTCCAACGCACCGATTAATTTGCAGTGGGGGTATGATAACCGCACCTGCGGCTTGCGGGTGCCGTTTGGCGAGCCTTCGGCCATGCGGGTGGAAAACCGGGTGCCGGGGGCGGATGCCAATCCGTATCTGGCGTTCGCGGCGACGCTGGCCTGCGGGTATCTGGGCATGGTGGAAGGGTTGCAGCCGACGCCGGCGCAGATTGGCTCGGCGTATTCCGGCGAGTACACACTGCCGCGCGAACTCAGCCACGCGCTGGATGTGATGGATAAGTCCGAGGCGATGCGCGGCGTGCTCGGCGATAAGCTGGTGGATGTTCTGGTGGCGGTGAAGCGGCTGGAATACGAGACGTATTTGCGGGTTATTAGCTCCTGGGAACGTGAGCATCTGCTGCTGAACGTCTGAGACCATTCCAGAAGCCACTCCGGCGGCCGTATAGCGGCGATTTTCTACGCTCCGGTGCTCACGTACTGAAGTACGCTGCGCTCCGGTGCTCGCAAATCACCGCTATCCGACTCGCCAGAGCGACTTCTGAAACAGTCTCAAAGTGCGGCGGCCCGCCCGGCGCGGGGCGTTGTCTTGACAGGTTCGACGGTTGTGTCGATTATTGGATTGCGGAGACCGGGGGTGGAGAGTGTCGCGCCGCGCCCGGTCCAGTTGTGTTGCGAGGATCGGGCAGAACAAGAGCCTTAGCGGCGCCCGGTGGGTGCGTTTGTTTTTTACCGGGGGGCTGGCGGATGAGCGAGAAGAGCGAAGACCCGAAACTTGAGCGCCGGGTGACCGCTGGGCTGCGTGGTGCCTCCTGGAACCCGGCTTTGGTGCCGGCGGGGATGGCGACGCAGGTGTTTCCGATAATGACGGCCGATGGGGCGCCGGTGCTGGGGTATTTGCATGCGCAGGGCGGCGAGCGGGCGGTGGTGTTTATTATGCATCCGCGCGAGTTGCTGGTCTCGCATTATTTGGTGCCGCATTTGGTGGCCTCGGGGTATGCCTGCTGGGTGCAGGGACCGCGCACGGTGGGGAATGATTTACGGCTGGAGCATGAGCTGGCGGTGCTGGATGTGGGCGCCGGGATGGTGAAGCTGAACGAGCTGGGGTTTGAGCATATTGTGCAGCTGGGCAATTCCGGCGGGGCGGGGCTGTTTGCGTTTTATAACCAGCAGTCGCAGCGGGCACCGGGTGAGCGGCTGACGCGCACACCTGGTGGACGGCCGGCGAAGCTGGGTGAGGCGGCGTTGCCCGTGGCGGATGGGTTTATTTTTGTGGCGCCGCATCCGGGGCAGGGGAAGCTGCTGCGCAATATGATTGACCCCTCGGTGACCGATGAGAGCGATCCGCTCTCAGTGGATCCGGCGCTGGACCCGTTCAGCTCGGCGAATGGGTTTAAACCGGGTAAGGAAGGTGGGGCGCGGTATGCACCGGAATTTATTGCCCACTACCGTGAGGCGCAGGCGGCGCGGGTGGCGCGGATTGATGCGCGGGCGCGGGCGGCGATTAAAGAGCGCATGGCGGAGAAGGCGCGAATTAAGGAAAGCGGCGAGGGGAGCGCGCTGAAGGCGAATTTCTCTGGGGTTTTCGAGGTGTGGCGCACCGATGCGGATTTGCGCTGTTTTGATACCACGCTGGACCCTTCCGACCGGCGCTGGGGCAGTGTTTGGGGGGCGGAACCGTTGGTCTCCAACGTGGGGAGCGTGGGGTTTGCGCGGGTTTGCACGCCGGAAAGCTGGCTTTCCACCTGGTCGGCGAACAGCTCGCGCGCGTCCTTCGAGCTGTGCGGCGGGGCGATACAGCAGCCGGTGTTGATGATTTACTACACCGGCGACAACAGCGTGTTTCCGGCCGATGCGGCGGAGATTTTTGTCAGTATCGGCAGCCGGGACAAGCAGCGGGCGGATATTCGCGGCAACCACCATGGGCAGTCGCTGCGCCTGGATGAGCAGAACGGGCAGGAGGTGGCCGCGGCGCGGGTGATTGGCTGGCTGCGGGAGCGGTTTGTGTAGCGGGTTGACATTTTCGACGGTTGTGTCGAGTATTGGATGATAATGATTAAAAATAGTTGATGCGGCGGGACTGGAACCAGGATTTTAGGGAGTGATGGCGATGGATGGAGCTACCGGCGGCGCGCGGCGCGGGCTTTTTCTGGAGAGCTATGGGCATTTCATTGATGGCGCCTGGGTGGGCGGGGATTCGGGCAAGACCATTCCGGTGAGCAACCCGGCGACGGGGGAAATTCTGACGCATATTCAGGCCGGTAATGCGGTGGATGTGGACCGCGCCGTGCAGGCGGCGCACCGGGCGTTTAAGACTTGGTCGCGCACGCATCCGCGCGTGCGGCAGATTATATTGCAGGAAATGGCGCGGCGGTTGCGCGCGCGGCTGGCGGATTTTGCCATGATGGAGACGGTGGATAACGGTAAGCCAATTACCGATTCCACCATGTTCGATATTCCGGCGACGGCGGAGGTGTATGATTATTTTGCCAGTCTGCCGCTGCAGATTCATGGTGAGACCACGGATTTTCCGGACAGCATGCTGCTGGTGCACCGCGAACCGCTGGGGGTGTGTGCCGCGATTGTGCCGTGGAATATTCCGCTGTATTGCACGGCGCTGAAGGTGGCGCCGGCGCTGGCCGCGGGGAATACGGTGGTGCTGAAGCCGGCGGAATCCACCGGCCTGGCGATTTTGGAATTCTTTAAGGAATGCGCAGATATTTTGCCGCCGGGGGTGGTGAATATCGTGACCGGGTATGGGCCGGAGGCGGGCGAGCCACTGGTGCGCCATCCGCTGGTGCGCAAGGTCTCGTTCACTGGCTCGAAGCCGACGGCGCGCAAGATTATGCAGTATGCGAGCCAGAATATTATTCCGCAGACGATGGAGCTTGGGGGGAAATCCGCGAATATTGTTTGTGCCGATGCGGATTTGGATGCGGCCGCCGAGGGGGTGGTGATGTCGACCGTGTTCAACAAGGGCGAGGTGTGCATTTCCGGCAGCCGGACCTTTGTGCATGAGTCGGTGATGGATCGGTTCCTGGAAAAACTCAGTGCGCAGATTGGCAATGTGCGGCAGGGTGATCCGTTGGACCCGCGCACGCAATTGGGGCCGCAGGCGTCAAAGATTCAGTTTGACAAGGTGGCCGGGTATTTGGAGCTGGGGCCAACCGAGGGCGCGCATGTGCTGGCGGGGGGCGCGAAGGCTTCGATTGCTGGGTTCGAGAAAGGGTTGTTCATTCAGCCGACGATTTTCAGCAATGTGCGCAACGATATGCGGATTGCGCGCGAGGAGATTTTTGGCCCGGTGACGTGTATTTTGGGCTGGCGCGATGAGGATGAAGTGCTGGCGCTGGCCAATGATACTGATTACGGGCTGGGCGGCGGCGTGTGGACGAAGGATTTGACGCGGGCGCATCGTTTTGCGCGCGAAATGCAGACCGGGACGGTGTGGATTAACCGGTATTATAATTTTGTGCCGGGGCAGCCGTTGGGCGGGTTCAAGCAGAGCGGGTTTGGGCGGGAGAATTGTGCCGAGACGCTGAACCATTACACGCAGACCAAGGCGGTGATTGTGAACCTGACCGAAGGGCCGATCGGGCTGTATCAGGCGTGAATTTGAGTTGCGTGCTTTAAGAAAAGGTGAGTTGAAATATGACGATTCGTAGAACCCGGCTGACGGCCGCTGACGTTAAGGGCGCGTGGGCGATTATTCCGACGCCGGCGACGAGCAATGCCTCTGATTGGCGCTCGACCGATACGGTGGATTTGGATGAGACGGCGCGGGTGGTGGAGGCGCTGATTGCTTCCGGCGTGGATGGGATTTTGAGCCTGGGAACGCTGGGTGAATGCGCGGCGCTGAGTGTTGCCGAGAAGCAGGCGTTTATTAAGACGCTGGTGGAAACGGCGCGCGGGCGGGTGCCGGTGTTTGCGGGCACCACGGCGCTGGGCACGCGCGAGGCGATTGCGCAGACGCGGGCGGCGTATGATCTGGGCGCGGACGGCACCATGGTGGGGCCGGGGATGTGGAATAAGCCGGATGCCAATATGGCGGCGCAGTTCTACCGCGACCTGGCGGAAGCGGTGCCGGAGATGCCGGTTTGCATTTATGCGAATTCGTTCGTGTTCAAGTTTGATTTCCCGCCGCCGTTCTGGGCGCAGGTGGCGGAAATTCCGCAGGTGATTTGCGCAAAGATCGCGAGTGCGGCGACGTATTTGCGCGACCAGAAAGCATCGAAGGGGAGGATCCGCTTGATGCCGATGGATGCTGAGTTTTACGCGGCGGCGCGGCTGGACCCGGAGACGGCGGTGGCGTTCTGGTCGAGCAGCGCCTCATGTGGGCCGGCGCCAGCGGTGGCGTTGCGTGAGTTGGTTGCGGCGGCGAAGGTGAGCGGTGATTGGTCCGCGGCGCTGGCGTTGACGGATAAGATGACCACGGCGGTGCTGCCGACGATTTGTTATGGCGATTGGGAGCAGTTCCAGATTCATAACACGGCGCTGGAGAAGGGGCGGATGGATGCGGCCGGATGGATGGTGGCTGGGCCAAACCGGCCGCCGTATCATGTGGTGCCGGACCGGATTAAGGAGTTTGGGCGGATTGCCGGGGAGAGCTGGGCGGCGTTGCAGCGCGAGTATGAACCCCTTGTGCAGAAGATGCGGGAAGCGAAGTAATGCCGAAACTTGCGCTGAATGGAATCGAGATCAACTACCGCGACGAGGGCCAGGGCGAGGCGCTGGTGCTGGTGCATAATTTGACATCGAACATCGAGGGGTTTGACGATAATGTTCCCGCGTTCTCGAAATACTACCGCACCATTGCGGCGGATATTCGCGGGCATGGGCTGACCACGCATGTGGAAGACCCTGCGCAGGCCAATGCATTTTATAATTTTGACCGGATGGCGGAGGATCAGATCGCGCTGCTGGATCATCTGGGCGTGGATAAATTCTATCTGTTCGGCCAGGCGTATTGGGGGGCGAATACGGCGCTGCATTTGTTCGACCGGATACCGGAGCGCGTGAAGGGGATTGTGATTTCCTCGGCGAGCATGATTATTTCCGACGAGAACCACAAACCCTATGAGCCGCTGGGCGAGGCGGGGAAGAAGAATTTTTTGCGCATGCATGCGTTGGCGCGTGAGCAGGGCATGATGGCGGTGTACCGGGACCGGCTGGAATATGGGCAGTTCTGGGGGCCGAAGGTGTTGAACAGTCCTGAGATACTGAAAGTGTTTACCAAGGCGCATGAGTTGACCTCGGTGGCGGCGTTTGTGACGCCGCCGTATTTGACGCCGGAGCGGCGGGCGGGGATTGCGCAGCGGTTGCGTGAGACAAAAGTGCCGGTGATGCTGCTGGTGGGCGAGGATGAGGGCGTGCATAACCGCAAGTATTTCATTAGTGAGATGCGCGGGGATTATCCGGATACTCATGTGATGATGATCCCCGATGCGGGGCATTACCCGACCATTGAAAATCCGCGCGATTTCAATCAGGCTCTGCTGGATTTTTATGCCGGTGTGGCGCGTTACGGTTGAGGGAGACTAGGTTTTGAAGACACCGCTTGAGGGCCTGCGGATTCTGGAACTCGGGCATTTTGTGGCGGCACCTTTTTGTACGCGGCTGCTGGCGGATCTGGGGGCCGATGTTATCAAGGTGGAGCCCAAGCAGGGCGACCCGGTGCGCCAGTGGGGCGATATGGTGGACGGGCACTCGCTGTGGTGGTCCGTGCATGGGCGCAACAAAAGGTGTGTGACGCTGGATTTGAAGAGCGAAAAAGGGCGCGCGCTGGTGCTGCGGCTGGTGGCGCAGTGCGATGCGGTGGTGGAGAATTTTAGGCCGGGGCATTTGGAGAAATTGGGCCTGGGGCCTGCGGTGATGCGCGGCGTGAAGCCGGGGCTGATTATTACGCATATTTCGGGCTATGGGCAGGATGGGCCGTACCGGGACCGCGCGGCGTTTGGCGTGATTGGTGAGGCGATTGGGGGATTACGGTATTTGACCAACCATCCGCCGGGGATTTCTGTCCTGCCGCCGGTGCGGGTGGGGGTGAGCATTGGGGACTCTATTTCCGGGATTTATGCGGCGTTTGGGCTGATGGCGGCGCTGTGGCACCGCGACCGGGTGGGGGGCGATGGCCAGGCGCGCACGGTGGATGCGGCGCTGACGGAGAGCGTGCTGAGCCTGATGGAAGGGCTGTTGCCGGAATATGGGGCGTTGGGGAAAATCCGCGAGCCCTCGGGTGGTGGACTGGCGACGGCGGCGCCGAGCAATGCGTATCCGAGCCGGGATGGTTGTTGGGTGCTGATTGGGGCGAATTCCGAGCCGCTGTTTGCTAAATTGGCGAAGGCGATGGGGCAGCCGGAGCTGGCGGAGATGGCGTGCTACCAGGGCAACAAGGCGCGGGTGGAAAACGTGGCGGCGCTGGATGCGCTGATTACGCAGTGGACGCGTAAGCTCGATGCGCAAGAGCTGCTGGCGCGGTTGAACGAGGCGGATATTCCGAGCAGCAAGGCGTATACGGCGGCCGATTGCGCGGCGGACCCGCAGTATATCGCGCGCGGCATGGTGCGGCGGGTGGAGGATGGGTGGTTTGGCACCGAAGTGCTGCATCCGGGTATTGTGCCGCATGTGCCGGAAGCGCCGGGGACGGTGAGGTGGACCGGGCCGCGGATCGGCGCGCATAACGATGAGGTTTATGGCGGGCTGCTGGGGCTGCCGGAAGCGGAAATTGCCGCGTTGCGGGCGGAAGGGGTGATTTGATGCGCGGTGTGACGATTGTTGAGGTGGCGCCACGCGATGGGTTTCAGTCGGTGGGGCCGTTTATCCCGACCGATGAAAAAATCAGGATTGTGCGCGCACTTTACGCGGCGGGGCTGCGGCGGATTGAGGTGACCTCGTTCGTGGGGAATGCCGTGCCGCAGTTGGCGGATGCGGTGGAAGTGCTGGCGGCGGCGTTGGCGTTGCCGGGGCTGGATGCGCAGGTGCTGGTGCCGACGCAAAAACATACCGAGCGGGCGCTGGCGGCCGGGGCGAGGCATGTGGCGTTTTTTCTCTCGGCTTCCGAGCGGCATAATCTGAACAATGTGCGGCGGACGCCGGCGGAGTCGGTGCGCGACTATGCGAAGATCGCGGCGATGCTGCCGGCGGGGATCAAGTTCCGGTTGAATATCGCGACGTCGTTTGATTGTCCGTTTGTGGGGAAGATTGCGCCGCAGTTGGTGTTGGATTTGCTGGACGAGTTGGTGGCGCTGGAGCCGAATGCGGAAATCGCTTTGTGCGACACCACCGGGCGGGCAACGCCGGGGCATGTGGCGGCGCTGTTCACGGCGGCGATGGCAAGGTTTCCGCAGGTGCCGGGCTGGGCGTTTCATGGGCATGATACCTACGGCATGGGGGCGGCTAATGCGTTTGCGGCGTGGACTGCGGGGGTGGAGGTGATTGATGCCTCCGCTGCTGGGTTGGGCGGGTGCCCGTTCGCGCCGGGGGCGACGGGGAATGTCGCGACTGAGGATTTGGTGTGGATGTTCGAGGGGATGAATGTGGCGACGGGGGTGGATTTGCCGCTGTTGCTGGAAGCTGGGCGCGAAATCATGCAGTTGCCCGGTGCGCAGACGGGCGGGCGGGTACGCGAGGCGTTGCGGGTCGCGAAAATTTAAGGGTTGGCTGCTTCCGCCGCGAGTTTTTGCGCGATGTCTTGGCGCATGGCGGCTTTATCCAACTTTCCGACTTTGGTCAGGTTTAGCGAGGGGACGTCTTCGATGCGTTCGGGCCATTTGAATTTGGCGAGGCCGTAGGTGCGCAGGTAGTCGGCGAGTTGCGCGACGGTGGGGGCGGTTTGGCCGGGTTTGGCGACGATGTAGGCGCAGATGCGTTCGCCGAGGCGCGGGTCGGGCATGCCGACGATGGCGCAGTCGGCGACGGCGGGGTGGGTGGAGAGGGCGTGTTCGAGCTCCTCGCAATTTACCTTTTCGTGGCCGCGGCTGACGATGTCTTTGGCGCGGCCGGCGAAGGCGTAGATGGTCTCCCCGTTGATCTGGCGTTTTATCATCAGGTCGCCGGAGCGGTAGAAGCCGTCGGGGGTAAAAGCTTCCAGGTTGCGTTCGGGGGCGTTGTAGTAGCCGCTCAGCGTGTAGGGGCCGCGGCAGGTGAGTTCACCCGGTTCGTCGAAGCCGACTTCGCGGTTGGTGCCGGGCTCCACGAGGCGGACTTCATCGCAAGAGGAGATGGGGCGGCCGACGCAGGTGTCGATGATCTCGTCCGGGTCGGTGGCTTTGGTGTACATGTTCAGCCCCTCGGACATGCCGAACATGGCGTAGGTGGGGCGGTGGAATTTTTCGCGGAAGACGCGGGCGCCATCGGGGCTCCAGAAGGCGCGGACGCTGGAGATGCTGGCGTGGCCTTCATCGAGCATGGCTTCCAGGCGGGGCAGCAGGGCGCGGATGAGGCCGATGAAGGTGGGGCGGTGGGCGTTGAAAACTTCGCCCCAGGCGGCGGGGGTCATGTCGCGCGGGATGGCGAAGGCGGCGCCGGAGATGAGGGCGGGGCCGAGGAAGCAGATCATGCAGGCGTTGTGGATCATCGGCATGGGCATGAAGAGCGTGTCGGAGGGGCCGTAGCCGAGCCATTGGGCGGTGCGCTGCATGTTGAAGAGGTAGTCGTTGGCCATGCGCGGGATGACTTTGGGGATGCTGGTGGTGCCGCCGGAGAGTTGGAAGATGCCGGCCTGGAAGGGGTCGCGGGGGAGTTCGCGCACGGCATGGTGGGCGGTGGCGGCGTTTTGGGATGCGGCGAGGTCTTCCAGGCGGGAGATGCCAGGGCGGGGCTGGCCGCGCAGGGAAATGATGTGGCGCATGCTGGAGATTTCCGCGCGCATGGTTTGGGCAAAGTCGATCAGGTCGAATTTTGGGTCGTCGTCGTGCACGATGTGGGCGCGGGCTTCGGTATGATTGCCGAGGTAGGAGATTTCGCGCTCGCGGTGGGAGGGGAGTGTGCAGACGGGGATGAGTCCGGCTTTGAGGCAGCCGACCAGCGCGTAGACGAGTTCTTTCGAGTTGCCGCATTGGAAGAGTACGCGGTCGAGCGGTTGCAGGCCGAGTGACCAGAAGGCGGCGGCGAGGCGGTCGGTGATGCTGTCCAGCTCGGCGTAGGTGATGCTGCCTTCAGGACTGTGCAGGGCGGGGCGAGCGGCGTGGGTGGCGAAGGAGCGGCAGAGGGCTTCGGCGAGGCCGATTTCAGGCAGTTCGCCGGCGGCCAGATAGGCGCGCAGACGCTCGGCTGGGGGGTAGACCACGCCTGGAATTGGCTGTTTTACGCCGACCATATTTTTCTCCCTGGGGCGGAATTATCGGGGGTGTCGACGGATGTGTCAATGATTCGACGTTTATGGTTAAATTATACTTGCGGCGGTTGGGGGGCAAACCTAACGTGCGGGTCGGGGGAGATCGTGATGACGGCTGTATGTTTGCATAAAACCGTTTCGTGGGGGGAGTGCGACCCGGCGGGGGTGGTCTATACGCCGCGCTTCGCGGACTATGCGGTCGAGGCGTTTCATTATTTTCTGGCCGAGATGCTTGGGCGGCCGCTGCAACAGCGGCTGGGTGAGCTCGGGCTGGGCACGCCGATGAAGGCGATGCATTTTGAGTTTCATAAATCTCTGTGGCCGGATCAGGCGTTTTTCATGGAGGTGTACGTGGTGGCGCTGCGGACGCGCAGTTTTGACCTGAAGGTGGTTGGCAAGGACGATACAGGGGCAGCCTGTTTCAATGCGGTGCTGTCGCCCGTGTGCATCAACGCGGCGGTTAGGAGCTCAGTGCCGATTCCGGATGTTTTGCGGCAGCGGTTGGAGGAATATCAGCGTTTGGTGCCACTGCCGGCGAGCAGCTGATCCAGCCGGTCTAGTTCGGTGCGGATGCCGAGGACGATTTCGTGCGGGGTGCCGCCGCCGGTGGGGGGGGTGTGGTTGAGCAGGGAGCTGACGCCGAGTCCGGCGACGATGGCGGCGACTTCGGCGGCGGATTTGTTGGCGGTTGGGTTGAACCACCAGGCGGTCCAGTTGCACATGCCGATGAAGCTCAGGGCGGCGATGTTGGCGTCGACGGGGCGGAATTCGCCGGCGAGGATGCCGGATTTTATGAGGCCGGAGATTTTGGCGAGGACCTCGCGCTTGCCGGCCTGATGGCGCTCGAACAGCGGGGTGGGGAGGTGATTTTCCTCGCGGTCCAGCACTTTGAAGCGCACGGCGCGGGCGAGCTGGCGGGTGACCAGGGTTTCCGCCGCCTTGAGCAGCTGGGCGTGGAAGCTGGCGCCGGGTTCGTGGGCGAGTTCGCGCAATTCGTTGGAGGCAGCGACGGTGACGTCTTCGACCAGGGCGGTGAGGAAATCATCCTTGCTGCCGAAGTAGTGGTACAAAGTGGTGCGGCCGACGCCGGCGGCGTTGGCGATGTCCTGCAGGCTGGTGCCGGCGAAACCTTTTTCGGCGAACAGTTCGGCGGCGCAGTCCAGCAGTTCGCGCTCCATCAGGTCGCGGCGCGGGCCGCCTTTGCGCTTGGTGGGGGCGGGGGGAGAGTCCATGCTGGTTACCTTAAATCCGTCCGTCGATTATGCGGGGCCAAGTGGCCGAATAGACCGGGATCGCCGGGGTTTTGCAAGGGGTTGCGTTACCAGCGGGCGGACATGTGGGCGGTGTCGTTATAGCTGCGCAGGGACCAGTGGCCGTCAGCGTTCACGATAAGGCGGGAGATGGAGGCGTTGTCCGGCGCGAAGAAGGCGAAGGGGCGGCTGCCGGTGGCCTGCTGGCAGATTTTGCCGATGACGCCGCCGTGGACGACGGCGACCGCCGTGGTGTTTTCCGCCATGATGGCGGTGATTTTGGCGATGCCGGCGCGGATGCGGGCGGTAAACGCGGGGGTGGGCTCGGTGCCGGGGATGACCTCCCAGGTCTCCTCGGCGAGCATTTGCTTGACCAGCGGGTGGCCCGCGGCGGCTTTTTCCATGAAGTCATGCTCCCATTCGCCCATGTGCAGCTCGTGCAGCTCGGGGATTTCGATGGGGGTGAGGCCCGTGAGGGCGGCCAGCGGGGCGGCGGTCTGGTGGGTGCGCTGCAGGTTGGTGACGAAGATATGGGTGATCGGCTCGTGGCGCAGGCGGGCGGCAACGGCGTGGGCCTGGGCGTGGCCGTCCGGCCGCAGGGGCGGGTTGTTGAGGATGATGTCGCCGAAGGGGAGGGTATGCACGGTCTCGCCCACGGTGGAGCCGTGGCGGAGCAGGATGATTTCGCGTGCACCGGGCGGCAGGTGAAAGCCGTGTTGGGCGGCGGCGAGATGTTTTTCGAGTGCTTTGGTCATGTGTCCCCATCTTCCGGCGCCCGTGTTGAATTTTTGGGCTGCCGCCGGGAGAGTCTATGCCAGGGGCGGGGGCGTTTACAACTGAGTTTTAGCGTGGGGAGAGAAGCGCGCGCGCGGCGGTGAGCGGGCGGGGGCGCCTTTCATCAGGCCGGAGGAGAGCATGCGGCGCACAAGTGGCAGGTGTTCGCCGGCGCGGATGACGGCGCCGCGCAGGGCGCGGGCGGGGGGGCGGTCGTCGGTGTAGAGCAAGGCGGTGGCGTTGGTGGCGAGGTAGAGCGGCAGGGTGGCGCGGCTGTGGCGGCTCTCGTAGCGGAGCAGGACGTTGGGGGCGCCGATGTCCTGGCCCGCGGCGCTGGCCTCGGCGATGAGGGTGGCGAGGATGTGCTGGCCGGAGAGGCCAAAGTTGAAGCCGTGCGCGGTGACGGGGTGCATGCCGACCGCGGCGTCGCCCACCAAAGCGAAGCGCTCACCGGCGAAACGGCCGGCGTAGACGGCGACCAGCGGGTAGGCGTGGCGGGTGCTGACCAGTTGCATGGCGCCGAGCTGGTGCTGGTAGCGCTCGGTGATTTCAGTGGCGAAGGCTTCCGGGGTGAGCGCCATCAGCGCCTCGCCTGGGCGGGCGGGGAGGGTGACGACCAGGGAGCACATGTTGGGTTGGGATTCGGTGCCGTTGAGCGGCAGGATGGCGATGGTCTGGCCGAAGCCGAACCACTCGGTGGCGATGTTGTTGTGGGGTTGCTCGTGCGCCATGCGGCAGACCAGCATGGTTTTGCCGAAATCCTGCATCTTGGCGGTGATGCCCATGCGGCGGCGCATTTCGGAGAAGCGGGTGTCAGCGGCGACGATGAGGCGGGCGGTGAGCTGGGTGCCATTGGCGAGGCTGAGGCTGGCGGAGTCCGGGCCGGTGACGATGCCGGTGGCGGCGGTGTTGGCCAGCAGGTGGATGTTGGGGTGGTCCGCGGTAGCGGCGAACAGGGCGCGGCGGATCATGTGGTTGGGCACGAGCTGGCCGAGAAATTCCGATTGCGTGCCCGGCGGTTGGAAGCGCAGCGAATGGGTGGAGTTGCCGTTGCGCACCCGCGCCTCTCCCATGGGGGAGATGTCGGCCGGGGGGATGTGCGCCCAGGCGCCCAGCTCGCGCAGCAGCTCTACCGAGCGGTGGGTGAGGGCGATGTCACGGCCGTCGAATTCGGGGGATTCCAGGGCCTCGCGGGGAAGTTTTTCCACCAGCGCGACGCTGCGGCCCTGGGCGGCGAGGGAGCCGGCGAGGCTCAGGCCAGCGGGGCCAGCGCCGATGATGATGACGTCGTAGTCGGTGGCGCTGGCGGTCATGTTCAGTCCCATTGTGCGGCGTTACCGCGTAGCAAGCGGGGGCGCGGTGTCATTGATGCAGGTCAAGGCCGCAGTGCGGCGGAGGATTTCGTCCACCAGGGCACCGACGTCCGCCCGCTGGGTGCGGTGATTGACGATGGCGGCGCGGATGGCCATGCGGTCGCCGATGGTGGTGGTGGAGGGCGCGAAGAGGCCCGATTCCTGGAGGTCGGCGACCAGATCGGCGGTTTGGGCGTCGGTGAATCCCGCGATGGCGAAGCAGACGATGTTGAGTTTGACCGGGGCGAGCAGCTCCAGGCGGTTGCTGGCGGTGATGCGGGCGGCCAAGTGCTGCGCGAGGTCGCAGGTGGTGTCGACCACGCCGCCAAGTTGTTCGCTGCCGTAGGCTGAGAGGGTCATCCAGACTTTTAACGCGCGGAAACCACGAGACAGGTCTGGGCCGAGGTCGCACGGCCAGGGTTGGCCGCCGGCGAGGCCGCGCGGGGCGGCGGCGAGGTAGCTGGTGGCCTGGGCGAAGGTGGCGTTGTGCAGTTCGGGGTCGCGGATGAGGACGCAGCCGGCGTCGTAGGTGACCTGCGCCCATTTATGGAAGTCAAACGCCACCGAGTCGGCGTGTTCGATGCCGGTGAGGAAGTGTTTGCGGGTGGGTGAGAGCGCGGTGAGGGCGCCGAAAGCGGCGTCGGCATGGAACCAGGCGTTATGGGTTTTGGCAATTTCGGCGAGGGCGGCCATGTCGTCGAACGCGCCGACATCCACCGAGCCTGCGGTGCCGACGATGAGGAAAGGGGTGCAGCCGGCGGCTTGGTCGGCGGCGATGGTGGCGCGCAGGGCTTCAAGGTCCATGCGGAAATCGGCGTCCACCGGGATTTTGCGCAGCGCCTGCATGCCAAGCCCGGCCATGTCCAGCGCGCTGGGCACACAACGATGCACCCCGGCGCTGGCGTAGGCGGTGAGTTTGGCGCCTTGCAGCCCGTTGGCGCGGGCATCCGTGCCCAACGCCTTGAACCGGGCGCATAGCACGGCGATGAAATTGGCCATGGAGGAGCCGGTGAGCAGCACGCCGCTGGTTTGTGCCGGCATGCCCAGCATCTCAGCTGCCCAGGCAATCACCTGCCGCTCCACCACAATGCCAACATGGTTGCGCCCGCCGCAGTTGGCATTCATCGCCCCGGCCAGCAACTCGGCCAGCATGGAAACCGGATTGCCGCCGCCATGCACCCAGCCCATGAACCGCGGATGCGTGTTGCCGGTGACGTAAGGCTGAATGTTCGCCTGAAACGCCGCGTACACGTTCTCCGGCGCGGTGCCTTCGGCGGGCAAAGGTGCGGAGAACCCGGCGCGAATCTCATCAGGCAACGGCCGCCACACCGGCTGCGCCGCAATGCCGGCCAGATGGTCGACCATGTCGTCCATCATCCGATGCCCCAAAGCCCGTAGCCCGGACCAGTCGGTAGGATCAAGTGTGCTCATGCCCGGCGTTATAAGCCACGATGGCCCAATGCCAAGGATACGGGGTGGTTTGGGTAGGAAGGCCAAGGGGCTTTGCCCCCTGGACCCCCACGAAGGGCCGCGCCCTTCGATCGGCATTAGTGAAGGTCTTGGAGGGAGGGGGAACTCGCCTGCTTGGACCGGGGTAAATAAAAAAAGGTCTTGGCTGGCGAGTTCCCCCTCCCTCCAAGACCTTAATTAGCGGATTCCAAAGGCGAGCCTTTGGCGGGGAATGAGGGGGCAGCGCCCCCTCGCCTTATTTCCCCAGATCACCCCGTACCTCGGTGTCAGGCCATTCGGGCCTGTACGGCGCGGACGGCTTGGCGTTGTTCGGCGACTTGGGTTTTCATTGATTTTTGCAGTTTTTCGAAGGCGCGGACTTCGATTTGGCGGACTCGTTCGCGCGAGACATTGTAGTGCTGGGAGAGGTCTTCCAGTGTGGTTGGGTTATCTTTCAGGCGGCGTTCGACCAGGATGTGGCGTTCGCGTTCCGAGAGGGTTTTGAGCGCGTTGGCGAGGAGGGCTTTGCGGCCTGTGAGTTCCTCGCGTTCGGCGAGTTTGCTTTCCTGGCCTTCGCTGTCGTCGACGAGCCAATCCTGCCATTCGCCATCGCCGTCCATTTTAATGGGGGCGTTCAGGCTGCTGTCGGCCGAGGAGAGGCGGCGGTTCATGCTGACCACGTCCTGTTCGGGCACGTCCAGCAGGTGGGCGATTTTGGCGACTTGTTCAGGTTGCAGGTCGCCGTCGTCGATGGCTTGCATCTGGCCTTTGAGCCGGCGCAGGTTAAAGAACAGTTTTTTTTGCGACGCAGTGGTGCCCATTTTAACCAGCGACCAGGAATGCAGGATATATTCTTGAATTGCCGCGCGAATCCACCACATTGCGTAAGTGGAAAGGCGGAAGCCGCGATCGGGGTCGAAGCGTTTCACCGCCTGCATCATGCCGACGTTGCCTTCCGAGATAAGTTCGCCGACGGGCAGGCCGTAGCCGCGGTAGCCCATGGCGATTTTGGCGACGAGGCGCAGGTGCGAGTTGACCAGCGTATGCGCGGCCTTCTGGTCGCCAGTGTCGCGCCATGCGCGGGCGAGGCGTTCTTCTTCCTCGTGCGCCAGCATTGGGTATTTGCGGATTTCCTGCATATACCGCGTCAGGCTGGCATCGGGACCGAGAGTTGAAACGGTGGAGGCCATTAAGTGGATTCTCCTAAAAACTTTCTCCGTTTTGTGGTGCCCGAGGGATTCGGCGCGTCACATAACGAAATGGACAGAGCATAATAACGTTACCGTCCGGATTACGTATCTTTACCAGCATTTGCCGGGGTTACCCCTTAAAAGGCAGTAACAATCCGGCCAGATGCTTGGCCCGTTGGGTTAGTTCGGAGAGCAGTCTATGGGGTGCCCGCGCACTTCGTCAATCAAAAAGGACCTGTGCAGTCCTGTTTCAACTGCATGCTTGCAATGCATCTGCGAGTGCCTGGAAGTCTGCCGGCGGGGGGACAGAGAAACGCAGGAGTACGCCGGTGATAGGGTGCGAAAAGCCCAGGGTTTCCGCGTGCAGGGCTTGGCGGGGGAAGTCCAGCGCGAGATCCAGCGCTGGCTGCGCGAGCGTTTTGGCGACGGCTGGGCGGCGGCGCAGATACACCGGGTCACCGACCAGCGGGTGGCCGATATGGGCGAGGTGGACGCGGATTTGGTGTGTGCGGCCGGTGGCCAGGCGGCAGGAAAGCAGGGCCGCGGCGGTGCCAAAGTTACGAATTATTCGGTAATTGGTTAGGGCGTGTTTGCCGTTGCGGGTGACCACGGCCATGCGTTTGCGCTCACGTGGGTCGCGGCCGATGTCGCCATGGATGGCGCCGCTGGTGGGCGACGGGATGCCCCAGCAGATGGCTTTGTACTCACGCTCCAGGTCGCGTGCGGCGAAGGCGGCGGAGAGGCGGGTGTGTGCCAGCTCGGTTTTGGCGACGACCATGACGCCGGAGGTGTCTTTATCCAGCCGGTGGACAATGCCGGGGCGGCGCTCACCGCCGATGCCTGTGAGGCTCTCGCCGCAATGGGCGATGAGGGCGTTGACCAGTGTGCCGTCCGGGTTGCCTGGGGCGGGGTGAACCACCATGCCGGCGGGTTTGTTGAGCACCAGGAGGTATTCGTCCTCGTAGAGGATGGCCAGGTCGATGGCCTCGCCTTGGGGCGTGGCGGGGGCGGGGGCTGGCGGGCGGAGGCGGTAGGTGGCGCCGGGGCGCACCGACTCGGAGGTATCGGCGGTGATGGTGCCGTCGCGGGTGAGCAGGCCCTCCAGGATCATACTCTTGACGCGGGACCGCGAGATGGTGCCGATGGCCCTGGCCAGGAACATGTCCAGCCGCACGCCGGCATCTTCCGGCGCGGCGGTGACGGTTATTTCAGGGAGTGGATATGCGGGATCAACCACAGAAGGATTTGCGGGGGCTGAAGGCGCTGGTGGGCGGCATGGGGCTGCTTATCGTGCTTGGCACGGCGCTGGTTATCGGGACGGTCATCCACCGCATCTATGCCAGGAAGCCCGTGGCGTCGATGGTGGTGGCCCCGCTGGCCGTGCCGGGCGGGAGCGTTGCCGTGGCCATGGCAGGCGCTGGGCTGGCGCCGGGTGAGCATATTGCCGGCATTGCGGGGGCGGGGGGCGATGTGGCGGTGTGGGTGAATGGCCCAGCCGGCGACCGCCTGCTGCTGGTGGACCCAGCGAGCGGGCGGGTGAGCGTGGTTTTAAGCCCAACCCACTGAAAAGTGGCCGGTTGGGGCGCCGTTGCGGCGGTGCAGGAAATATTCCACCGCATGGCTTGTAAAATTTATCCCCCTGGCTTAATGCGCTCCTGCCTCGTCCCGTTCGTCTAGAGGCCCAGGACACTGCCCTTTCACGGCGGCGACACGAGTTCGAATCTCGTACGGGACGCCAAGGCTTTTCAATGAGTTACGGCACGTAATCGTTACGGCGCGCAATCCGTACTCACTATACGGCGCGGGACGGTGCCGGACTCTTGCCGCCATCTTATCCTTGGTTGGCTTCTGTCATTTCCCCGGCGCGGGTCCGCCATCCTGGCGCGGATGCTCTACCGGCGTATTGGTTGCCCCTACTACGTGCCGGTTTGCCGAGCGCATCCGGTCCGCCAGCGCCGCCAGCTGGGCCGCCTGGTCATCGGTCAAGCCGTCATCATACACGTCGACCCATTCCCTTATGGCGTCCTTGAGCCGCCGGTTTTCGTCCCGTAGTTGCTGGGCTTCCGCTTCCGTTGCCCCGGCCTTCTCCGTCTGCTGCTTGGCCGTCGCCTGGGCTTCGCGCCGGCCATTGTCCTGGAAGCGGCCCCACCGAGACGCGCGCGCCGCATCGCTCAGGACTGGCCGCAGTGATTCGGCGATCCGTTTGAGGCCATCCGGACCGCTCTTGGAGGCGCCGGTGTACTTTTCATTGATGAAAACGGAGAAGGGCCTGGGGTCAGGTTAAAGAAGGAATAAGGGGCCTTTAGTATCGCCCTGCGTGGGAGCTGGCGCTGAGTCAGCGTCGGTGTCTTCTGTTTAATAAAAAAATATTCTACCTTCCAATCTATGAAGCGTCCGATCTGGCAACAAGATTAGCGGACTGGCGGACATCTTCCTCAGAAAGTTTCTGCTTCTGTACGAGTGGTTGGAAACCATCCGGCACCGGCTTAGCTGGGACGTTGGGCCCTTCAATACCATGGCCCAAGGAGAAGTCCTGTTTGACGGCGAACCGGTGGCCACATTGGTGGTGAATGGGCCAGTCGAGCTGAATCTCCATGGCCCCAAAGAATTTCACTATATCGCGTCAATCCGAGAGATTTTGCTGCCAGACGTTCCGGAGGCCATAGCCCTTCTCGCGCTCGATCTCGTTGAGTTGCGCGGGCTAGGCGCCCGGATTAAATCAAGCCCTAACGACCCTTTTCAACGCGCCGTTTCTCGCTTGGCCGCTCGCATGAAATCAGACTCCACCTTGTCGAGCGCCCATCAGCTATCTGTCGTTCGCGAAGCTGAAAAAGGGCGGGAGCGCCAACACGCTATTATATTATCAAATGCCGCGAAGATGCAGAAAATCTAGGCCCGGTGCATCTGCACGACGTTGGTGGCGCGGGCCGGTAGGCCAATGCACCAATCAGCCTTGCAAGCGCCGCCGTTGGAGCCGCAATTGCGTACATAGATCGGCAGTGTGGCAATGGTTTGGCCAAGCTCATTCATCGTCGGGATCAAATTTAGGAACAAATTTAGGTATTGCGCGTCTCATATACTCGTCGAATAGCGGAACAGTGAATGCCGTGTCTCCATACGAGGGAGAATAAATCATTCCCTTTTTAATTAATGCGCTCCTGGTCGGGGCAACACTTGCAGACTTAACTCCAATTTTATCGGCGATATCTCCGGAGCGTTGATGCCCCGAACCAAGCTCTGCTAGGGCCCTCATGTATCGCTTTTCAGATGGGGTGCAGCGATCGAAACGGACTCGGAAAAAACTTTCATCCAATGACGCGATCGCAATTGGAGTGGCACGGTCGATATCGGCTTTTGTGATCGAGCCGCCGGTCGCGATGTTCCAGGCGTCATGTGACCATTGCTGGATAAAGTAAGGATATCGGCCAGTTAACCTCATAATCTCTTGGACGGCGGCCGGCTCGATCTCCACTCCTTCTTCTGTCGCTGGGTTCACAATGGCAGACATGGCATCTGACTCGGAAAGCGCGCCAATCTCGGGATACGTAAACAAACGCTCCGAATAGGATTTTGAATTTCCTGCTAGGCCCAAGATTTGCGGCAAACCGGCGCCGATAAGCGCTACAGGCAGCGTCCGCTGGTTGACCTTATGCATCGCCATAATTAGAGCGCTAAATTCCGTCGTGCTTAAGTATTGAAGTTCGTCAAAGATTAGGACGACGGCTCTCCCGGCAGCAGCGGCGGCCTCGCCCAGAACGATAACCATTTCGGGGAAATCCGCTTCGAGGTCACCACTGTCGGCAGTTCCGATCTCGGCATCGACGCCAAGATCAACTCCTCCGACACTAACTTTCAAGCCGCCGAGGAAACTTTTCAATATGCGGATGCCGCGCCGGGCTGTTTCTTTTGCTCCCTCAATTAAGCTTAGAGTGTAAAGCGCTTTCCTAAAGCCGGGAATTATCAATTCAGGTAGGGTTTTACCTTCATGACCTTCAACATCTATTGTCAGGAAGTGATTTTCCTCAGCGAGTTCGCGCGACTTCACTAGCAAAACTGTCTTACCGACTCCTCGGAGACCAACCATAATGGGATATTGCACCGGCTTCCGTAGAGCCACTCGAAGCAACGTTGTCTCTGTTTTTTTTAGGACATCAGTACGGCCCGCCAGTTCTGGAGGTGGGTTACCCGCGCCGGGCGCATATGGGTTTCTGACATGATCCAATGAAAGGTTTATCCAGTTATAGAAAGAACTCACTACAAGCGCATAAACTCGTTATTGTCAATGTAGCCGGAACATTTGAAGAACGTTTACCTCGCGAGGCCGGACGTTTGGCATGTTCAATTCAGAGAGTAGCAGGACCCAAACTCCCGGTGCCGATATTAGTAGGCGTAGCGCTTGCGCAAACGTTTGTTTTGGTGAGGTTTTTCTATTTACCGCGAGGTGTCGTCGGGACTTCCGACCAAAGCACCAATCCGCCCAAGCCTGCATGAGCACCCGGCGCTTCTCTACCGCATCACCCCGTGAATAGGCTGCCTCGGCCGATATCATGCCGCCACCCGCGGCCGAACGGTGCGCGCAATCTCCTCGCCGTGCGCGCGCTGCTCCATGGCCAGATCGTAGCGGGCTTGCAGGTTCATCCAGGACTGCGCATCGGTGCCAAAATACCGGCCCAGGCGCAGCGCTGTATCGGCCGTGATGGCGCGCTCGCCGGCAATGATCGCCGTCATGCGGTTGGGCGGCACGTCAATATCCTTGGCGAGCCGGTAGGCCGTGATGCCCAGCGGCTCCAGCCATTCCTCGCGCAGCAGAACACCTGGCGCGATTGGCGCCAGCGGTGCGGTCGTCGTGTCGATGACATCGGACAGATCGACTCTACCGGCCTCCAATACTTCCCTCGAAATCGCCATCTCACCCTCCTTAGTGATAGTCACAAAACTCAACATCGTAAGCATCACCATCGCGCCACGTGAAGCAGAGCCGCCATTGATCGTTGACGCGGATCGAGTGTTGCCCCGTCCGGTCACCCCTCAGCGCTTCCAGGCGGTTGCCCGGCGGGGAGCGCAGGAAATCCAGCGCCGCGGCAGCCTCCAAGAGGTCAAGCTTCATCTTTGCGCGCCTCACCACATCAGGGCCAACGCCCTTCGGGGTAAGCCCCTGGAATAGGGCGACGGTGACCTTGTCGTGAAAGCCTTTGATCACGGTATGTATGTATTGCGTATATATGTGTACGTCAAGCGTATATACTCCTTACTTGCCACTCATCGACACCACGTTGCTCTCGGCCACGATGCCCAATTCTGCCGTGGCATGGCGTACCGCGTCGGCCACCGATTTCGGGCTGTGATGGGCATAGTGCTTGGCGCACGTCACTTCGCTATCGCCGATCTGCGCCGCCACAGCCCCGAGGGGTACGCCGGCCATAACCAGACGGCTCGCATAGGCGTGCCGCAAAATATGGAACCCGATGGTGGGGGCGATGCTGGCGGCCTTACAGGCGGCTTTCATGGGCCGGATTTGGTCGCTCTTACCCCACGCAGTGCCATCCGGTTGTGTGAGCATCAGCGCGTTTCTAGCTTTGCCTGCGGCCTGGACCGTGAAAAACTTCACCGCCTCTTCCGTGAGCGCCACGTCTCGCGCCTTGCCGGTTTTGCCCGCCCGGATGTGCAGCATGGCAGTGGAGGCATTGAAGTCAGCAGCGCGAAGCCGGCCCAATTCGCCATACCGTCCACCGCAAAGCAAAGCCGCCTGTATCATTGGACGAAATGCCTCGCTGGAGGCGTTCACCAAACGCTTGGCCTCGGCATCGGTAAAATCACGGATGCGCGGGGCGTTGGCGTTCTTGAAGGGCGACACGCGGCGCCATGCGTCATCGCTGGGTACTTTGCTATCCGCATAGGCAAGATTCAGGGCGGCCTTCAGCACGGTCAGGATACGGTTTGCACTCGCGCGGCGGGCGCGCTGGCCCTCGGCGTCATCGGGGTCAACCGGCTTAGCATTACAGTTGCACTTTAGATTTAAAATGTGCCTGTTGTGCCACGGCTTGATGAGCTCGTCGCCACAGTGACCAAGCTATGACGTAGGCGGGTCGGATACGTTTTTGTGCGAGTCGGT